>Ga0315338_1000067_pt1 | contig 509279 bp, 350 predicted proteins | sample ASW8metaG_FD_204518 | JGI IMG/M metagenome (GOLD analysis project Ga0315338, IMG submission 204518) | Ammonia-oxidizing marine archaeal communities from Monterey Bay, California, United States - ASW #8 | ecosystem: Environmental > Aquatic > Marine > Coastal | place: USA: California | collected...
CGTCACCGCCAGCGTCGGGGCCCAAAGGGCCGTAACCCGACGCTGGCGGTGACGGGGCAAGGCGGGGCTAGGGAGCCAACTGGGTGAGAGGAGGCCATCGGTGGGCACGGAGAAAATGTCCGCCGTTGTTTTGATGGCTTGGCGGGATCGGGCGCGGGGTGCCAAATGGCGCGAGGTGGGATGGGTCGAGTGAGAGGCGGGTGGCAAGCCGCCGGGAAGGGGGCGCGGGGCTTGTGGCTTCGGATGGCGTCCCGGGGCCTTGGGCTCACGCGGTCCAGGTGGCGCAGACGGAGATCAGGCCATGACGACGCCAGCCGGTGGTTTGGAGCCAGGTGCGGGCGGTGGCGAGTGGCGCTGGCCCGAAGGTGTGCACCGCATCGGCCGGGAGCTCGCGCCAGCCGTTGAAGAAGGGACCCGATGAAAAGCGATCACGCTCGGGCTTGTTGTGGGCCCCGTGCTTGTTGCCGTTCTTCAAGACGTAGCGCAGGGCGTTCTTGACCTCGCGGGGTGTGCGCAGGATGCGATCGAAGTAGCGGTCGGCGAAGACCCGGCCCTTGCGGGCCCAGAGCTTGTTCAGGCCCTTGGCGATGCGGACGGCCAGGCCCTTCAAGCCGCGCGAGAGGGACTCGCGGTTCTGGGCCTCGACGATGAAATGCAGGTGATTGCCCTGCACCGAGTAGTGGTTCAACCGGAATCCGAACCTATCGCACCCCGCAGCAAATGAGCGCCGCAGTATCCGATACGGATGTTTGCTCCTCATGCTCGGCAGCCCCTCGTCCAGACGCAGCACGACATGCACCGGAAACCTCGAGGCCAAAGGCTCGCGGGTCTGATGTGACACCCCCGAGTCAGCCTGCGGTTTGCGTCCAACACGATGCCCCTCGCGCCGCGTGAATCGAAACGTTCGCTGCGGACTGAGGTGACTACCCGGGGCTTTGCGGCGACGCTTCTTGTTCTTCGATTGCATGTAGCTCTATAGCGCGCAGGCACCTCGAAGTCACCCGCCAAATGCTGAATAACTGCCGCAAACGACATCTATTCGGCAAATGGCAAACAACGGCGGACATTTCCCCATTGACCTCCGATGGCCTCCTCTCACCCAGTTGGGTCCCTAGCCCCGCCTTGCCCCGTCACCGCCAGCGTCGGGTTACGGCCCTTTGGGCCCCGACGCTGGCGGTGACGGGGCAAGGCGGGGCGCCCCCCGTTTTGCTCCAGAGCCCGAAGCCGAGGGGAGGCACAACCACCCCCCCCAGCCCTTACTCCAGTCCCCAAGCCCGAGGGAACCCAGACACCCGAGCCCGAACCCGAAGGCACCCAGACCCCGAAGCCAGCTCAAAACCAAAACCGGCCCCCTCCCCTAACTCCAGAGCCAAGGACGAGGTGCCCCCCAAAACCATCCCCCCTACTGCCTGAGCCTGGTCCGCAGTATCCCGGCCAGCTTCACCTGCGCCCGGTGATACATCTGCTGGGCCGCGTGGGGATTCGGTCGGTCCAGGTCGTCGCAAATCGTCTCCCACGATGCACCCGCGTACTCGCGTAGCAGGATCAGCTCGCGGTGTTCTTCGCTCAGGCTCTCGACGCAGGCGTCGTAGATTTCCTTGAGCTCGGCGTTGGCCACGATGCTGCTGGGGGAGGGGTCGTCGGTCGGGATGATGCCGGCAAGGTTGAATGAATCGTCGTTCGCGGGACGCTCCATCTCTTGCTGGCGGCGGATGTCGCGTTTGTCTGCGGTGATCTTGCGGTGGGCGTCACGTATCTGACGTTCGGCGATGCGCGCCAGCCAGTTGATGATGCTGGCCTGGTCCTGGGGCACGAAGTCGCCTAGTTTTCGGGCGGCCACGATGTAGGTCTCGTTGACGATGTCGCAGGGCTCCATCGCGCGGCGGACCAGGGCGCCCATGCGGATGCGGGCGATCCGATGGACCCGCTCGTAGTAACGCTTGAAGAGCTGATTCAGGGCCTCGGTGTCGTCGTCCTGGGCCCGGCGAACCAGGTCGAGCGACTCGTTCAGGGCCGGGAGCGCCGGGAATTCCACGCTCTTCGAGAGGTCCTGGGCAGATTGATGGTCGTCGGAAGGGGTTGAGGTCACAGTGCTCATCAATAAGGGTCGTGGGCGAGAGTAGGAAGGAGGCGACGTGCCGGGTCAGATGATCAAGGGCGATCGGCGACCACGACGCTCACGTTTTCCTCGGTTTTGGGCCCGCACGGCCGGGCAGCGGGCAGTGTATCCGGCTAGCGGGCTCGGAGGGTGGCCTCGAGGTGGATCTCGCTCCCGGCGCGCTGGATGCGGAGCTTGACGACGTCTCCTGGCGCATGGGACTTCAGGAGCTGGCTGTAGCTGCGCAGGTCACTGATCTGGTCCTCGTCGATGGCGAGCAAGACATCGCCGGCTGCGACCCCCGCCTGGTCGGCGGCGGAAGCCGGGACGACCGAGGACACGCGTACCCCTGCGCCCTGGAACTCGAAATCGGGCACCGTGCCGAGGCTGACGCGGCGGCTGCTTCGTGAAGGTGCGGGCGCTTTCTTGGGGGCCGCGCCGACAGGCTTCTCGGACGCGAAACTGGACGTCATGGGGTCCGGTCGGTCCGAAAGATACAAGGTCATCTCTTTCATGAAAGACGCAACGCGCACGAGCCCATTGGCGTCGATCTTGTCGAGGGTGTCCGACGGGCGGTGGTAGTCGCCGTGAGCGCTGCCGAATATCTGAACGGCCGGGATCCCCTGGGCATGGAAGCTGACCTGGTCGCTTCCGCCCGGATCGTCGGCGATGCAGGTCGACTTGATGCCTGTCACGAACCCGATGCCGCGCGCAATGTGGACCCACTCGGTAGCGGTTCCGGAGCCGAATACGGTGATCGGTTTTCCGTCAAGGCGTCCGACCGTATCCATATTGACCATCGCGAAGACATCCCTGGCGGGCCATCGCTGCATGGTCTTGACGTAATGCTGCGAGCCCTTGAGACCCCATTCTTCCCCACTGAATGCGACGAATACCATCGTGCGCGCAGGCCTGTGAGAGCGCGCCAGATCGCGCGCGAGCTCGATCAGCACCGCCACGCCAGAGGCGTTGTCGTCGGCGCCCGGGTGCAGCTTTCCCTCCTGGCCGCTGCGCACATCCGGCCAACCGTGGCCGAGGTGGTCGTAGTGAGCCGAGATCACAACGGACTGGCTCGCGAGATCCGGATTGGTGCCGGGAATGATGCCGATCACGTTGGCCAGCCGGACTGGCGCACCGTCCGGGCCACCGAGCTCAGCCCACTGCTGGACAAAGCTCCCGTCCGCGGCGCCAGGCTCGAGCCCGGCCTCGGCAAAGGCTGAGCTGATGTACTGTTCGGCCAGAACGATGCCCTCCGTGCCGACGCCCCGTCCCTGAAACTCCGGTGCGCTCAGGGTCTCGACGTGAGCACGTAGGGTGAGCGGGTCGAAGGTAGGAGCGAGGGCCGCAAGCGGTTCCGGCTGAGAGAGGTCGCCCCGTTCGGTCGGGCCGCCGGACGCGGTCCAGACCAGGGGCGATGCTGTGGCTTGCCACTGGCCCTTGGCCGAGTTTGTTGGCTCGTCCCCGGTGAATTCGAGGAAGGAGTACTTGCCGTAATGCGGGAGCTTGCGCGCCAGTCCCGGTAGGGCTGCACGGTTGCCGCTTCCGGCCCAGCCGACTGTCAGATCCGGGTCGGCTGGATGGCGTAGCGCGTAAACAAAGCAGTCGTCCCCTGCGGGCGGGCTCGCCACGCCGCGTCCGGCGAGCGCATCCGCGATCTGGGTCTTCCAGGGGTTCTCGCGTCCCAGGATCCACACGCATTGGTCCTGAGGGAGGGACTCGATCTCGCGAGACGTGACAATCTCGATCCCGTCCTCCCCAGCCTGCCAGCCGCGCGCGAGGTCATGCCAGGCATCCGCCAGGGGATCCTCGTCCGCAGTGGGCACCACGAGCGTCGTTCGCGCGGCCCCAAAGACTCCGGAAAACGTGGGCGGGATCTCCTCACGGTGCAGGCGGCGAAAGACGTCGAAGGTCGGGTCCACATCAATCCTCTCGATGTCCCCGCCTTCGAATTCCACCTGCAGGTTGCGCGCGTCCATGGACAGTGTCCGGACCTCGGCCTCGGCTCTGCCGGCACGCGTGATCGCAACCGGGATCAACAGCTCGTAGGTGGCATCAGACTGAATCTGGGTAAGCTCGACCTCCAGGCTCTCTTGCCCAGCCTGGACCTTCATCTCGAGTATCGGTGCTCCGCTGCGCTCGACCCACTGGGCGAAGAACCCGGACAGGTCCTCCTCCGCGGACTCGGAGAAGACCTTGCGCATGTCGTCGAAGGATGCCTCCTTGAACCGATAGCGCCGATAGAATCGCTGCAGTCCGCCCACGAAGGCCTCGTCACCGATCCGCTGGCGCAGCATGTGCCACACCATGAGGGACTTGCCGTACCCGACCGCCTGAGTCGCGGCAGAGTGGCGCGAGCGGAACTCCGTGAGGGCGAAGTCCTTGGCCTCGCTGACGTAGTTGCGGTAACCGTCGAGACTGTCTCGCCGGTACTCATGTCCGACACCGCGCCCCTCCTTGATCAGGTGATCCGCCAGGTAGGCTGTCAGTCCCTCGCACCAGTTGCCGCTTTCGTAGTCGACGTAGACACCGTTGCCCCACCAGTTGTGGAGAATCTCGTGCGGATACGATGAATGCAGGATGAACGGCAGCCGGATCACGCTCGGCCCGAGCAGCGTGAACGAGGGCATCCCGTAGCCGGTCTCCCAGAAGTTCTCGACCAGCGCGAACTTCGAGAACGGGTAGGGTCCGATGAGCTGGCGGAACATCTCGATGTACTGGGCCGTGACGCCCAGGTACTTGTTGGCGAGTGCACCGTCATCTTCGCGCAGAAAGGCGTAGGCCGTCACGTTGCCGGTCGCGGTTGAGTATTCGTGGAACCGAGCGGCAATGACGTAGATCTCCTGCATCGGGTTCATGCACGACCACGTCACTCGTCGACGTTCTTCGCCGCTCCGCTCGATCTGCTCATGTGCAGTGCGATCGCCCTGACTCACAGCGTCCCAGCCAGCGGGGAGGTCGACGGTCAAGTCGAACGTCACCAGCTCGGCATCGAAGTCAGGCACCCACCACGAGGCGCCGCCCAGCACCACGCCGTCATCGCCAATGATTCCGGGCGATGTGGAAAAGCTCTTCGAGTACTCTCCGCCAATGCTCTGAATCTGGCTGTGGATGACGCCGGAGTATTCCAGCCCCAGGACGCGATCCTGGGCCAGAGGGGCACCGTCCTTCCGCTCGAGCTGCCAGGTGCGGACGGCGAGTTCGGCGCCAGCCTCGCCGGAACCGGAGCCCGCCAGCTCGGCCCCACTGCCAGCACTCAGCTCCAGCTCCGGGTCAAGGCTGACGGCAATCAGATCGGCGTGCAGACGAAAGGTCAGACTGGCCTGGTCTCTGACGGCGTTGGAAATGTGGTCAGTGACGACCAGGCGATGGGTCTGCGGCGAGAGTTCGACGGATAGCTGGTGATGGACCGGCGTGGGCGCCTGGGGCGAGCTGGCCGCAGCCAGTCGAAGAGCGAAGGCGAGGGCGGCGCTAACGGAAGCGGCTCGGCGAGTGGCGTGCAGCATGATGCCGCGTAGGTTACCAGGGCGGGGGCGAAGTCGCGCCGCCCTCCAACGCGCTTGGGCCCTGCCCCGGCCAGCCCGCGGTCATCGAGCCCGGAACAGCGTCAGCGCTTGCCGAAGAGGAAGCTGCCGCCGAGCACGCCGGCGAATAGCACGATCGTCCCGATCGTGTCCTTGTGGCTGCCTCAGCAGTCCGAAGTCGCCTTGAGCCAGATTCCGGCACCGGTCAGGGCGGCGAGCAAGATCCAGTGGATATTCTTCATGGGCACGGCTCTCTAGTCGATGGGGAGTGTCCGGTAGGGGAGGCCTGACTCGAACGCCCGCTGCACGGCGCGGTATTGTGCCTGCTCGGCGTCCGGTGCGGCCTCGATTGCACGCTCCTGCCACTCCGTAGCCGGTCCGAGGGCACCGGTTTCTGCGAGAGCGGCAGCGTATGCCTGCAGGACGCGCGCATTCGCCCAGTCGGAGAGTTCGCCGGCGCGCCTTGCGCTTTCGAGGGCTCGCTCACCGTCACGCTCGAGCTCATCGGGGCAGGTAGCCAGCAGCCACGCCAGCTCCGCGTGGGCCTGGGCGTCCTCTGGTACAAGGCGAACAGCTGTCAGAAGGTCTTCGACGGCATCGCTGTAGGCGCCGCGCGCGGCGCGAATTCGCCCGCGCAGGAGACGCGCGGGTCCATGGTCGCCGGCGAGCTCGATCGCGGCCGAACACCGAACGAATGCGCCGTCCGGGTCATCGGCCGCGTGCAGGGCCTGGGCGTGGGCCAGATGTGCAGATGCCCGGCCCGGTTCGATCTCCAACGCGCGCCCCGTATCGGCGATCGCAAGCGAGTGGTTCCCGATGCTGGAGTAGAGGGCCGCGCGGCTGGCGTACAAGGATGCGTCCCCCGGATAGGCCTCGATGAGACCCTTGTAGTGCTTCAACGCCTGTCCGTAGTCGCCGGCGCTGCCGCGGGCCCGCGCCAGACCGTGGGCGGCCGCGGCCGATGCGGGCTCCGTGGCGAGGGCAGCGCCATAGGCGCTTGCAGCCGCCTGCGGGTCACCTAGCAGGGCGTGCACCATTCCGAGGCTGATCTGGCCGTCGCTGGTCGGGGTATCGCGCAGCCCTTGCTCCAGCGCCCTGACCATCTTGTGCAGGAAACTCGCGATGCCTGGTTCCAGGGCCAGGCTGGCCCGCTGATCGTGGGCGTAGCGTGCAGCCTCGTTCAGGCGCTGCGCGGCGGCCATCTCCTGCAAGAGAGGTAGCTGGCGCGCCTTGCGCGTCACGGAGAACATCCAGCGACCGGGAAAGGGAAGTGCGGCCTGTCGCTGTCCCTGCTCGTCTAGTTCGAGGGCAGCCAGATCGGCCAGCAGCTGGTCGACTTGCACCTGGCCCTTGTAGATGGCAGCGACGCGGCCTTGGGAGTCGAGCAGGAAACTTGTCGGTACGGGTAGGGGGCGGCGCTGGGCGAGTAGCAGGTCGTGGGCGATCTGCAAGATGTCCACGAAGCCGGCGGACGCTAGCCCCGAGTCGAAGGGCAGGGCCAGGCGTTCCATCAGGGCCGCGGCCTTTGTGGGGGACGCGGCTTCGTCCGTGCCGAGCCCGTCCACCGACAGGGCCAGCACCTGCAAGCCCGAGGCATCGAGCCGATCTTTCGCATGCCCGAGCTCGGCGAGCTCGGAAATGCACGGCTGACACCAGCTGGCCCAGAGATTGATGAGTAGGGGGGAGCCGTAGGGGTGCTCGGGCGAGAGCTCTGCGCCGTCGAAGGTTCGGTAGGTCACCCGGGGCAGGGGTAGGCGCGAGGTGAGGAAGATTCGCGCCTGACCCGGCGTGCGCACGGTCGTCGCCTGGTCGGGCTGCAAGACCAGATCCCGCCTGGGCGGTGTCCAGGGCTGCGCGCTGCCCTGGCCCTGGACCAGCTGGTAGAAGCCGTCGGCCTGCGCGCCATCGAAGTCCTCGGGGCCAGCGCCGGGCCAGCGCACCGTCACGCGCGCGATCTCGGTCGACCTTCCCAGCCCGAAGTGCACACGCTTGCCGGACTGGCCCAGGAAACCCTCTCCGGCGCGCAGCGTGCGGATCAGGACCTCATCCGGGCTGTCGGCCATGACGACCTCGATCCGCGCGCCGATCCCGTCGCGGTTGCTGCTCGTTCCCTGGAGCGAGAACGCCACGAAATGGTGCTCTCCAGGCGCGTCGTTGCGCACGAAGCGCACCCGCGGCGAGGTACGGTTTCCGGACCAGACATCGAGATCGCCGTCGTGGTCCCAGTCCACCAGGGCCAGGGAGCGACCGTCTTCCAGAAAATTGAACCCCGAGACGGCGGACACATTCGCGAAGGGGCCACCGTGGGTGTTGAGGAAGGCACAGTTTCGTTCCTTGCCGCTCCAGGAAAAGCCCTGCTCTGCCAGCCGCCCCAGCTGCTGGTTGGCCTGGGTGAAGCGCGCCTGCTGAGCTTCGTCGCTCGGGTCATCCGGTGAGTGCGACACGACCTGTCGCCAGTAGAAGCTTCACAAGTCCTGGGTCGACTCCTGCGTCAGATAGCCATTCGCAACCAGCAGGTCGTCCCATCCGTCATTGTTGATGTCCGTGAACAGGGAGCCCCAGGACCAGCGCCCCATGGTCGTGCCAACTGCTTCACTGATATCCTCGAAACGGCGACCACCGATTCCCTCGCCACCGGCGCGATTCGCGAGCATGGTGTTGCCCCGCGCCAGGCGCAGGAACGGTGCCTTTTCCTCGTCGCTCATGCCCGGCTTGAATCCGTCCTGGACCACGACCCGGTTGCCTGCGGCCGAGTACATGTTGGACACGTACAGATCCATCCAGCCGTCGTGGTTCATGTCTCCCCAGGTGACGGACATGCCGAAATTCGCGTCCAGGGCGCCGACCTCGCGGGCGACATCGACGAAGTGTCCGTCGTCATTTCGGTACAGGTTGTTGTGCCCGTAGTCGTTGGCCACGTAGAGGTCCTGGTCTCCGTCGTTGTCGTAGTCCTCCCACGCCGCGGCGTAGCTCCAGCGGTCGTTGTTGATGTTCAGTCCGGTCTCTTCGGTGACGTCCTCGAAATTCCACTCTCCCTGGTTACTCAGAAGCTGGTTTGCGCCACCGTTCGTGGCGTTGTAGAGGGGCACGGGCTGCCCGAACTGGTTGGTCTCCAGTCCGGCACCCGGGCGGTAGCTGCAGCGGTAGATGTCCAGGTCGCCATCGCCGTCGAAGTCGACGGAGGTCAGCGAGTACCCGAAGTGGCCCGTCTTTCGCGAGCGCTCGACGAAATGGCCGCGCCCGTCGCCCTCGAACAAGAACAGGCGTCGGCCGGTGAGCAAGGCCAGATCCTGGTCCCCGTCATTGTCGAGGTCGATGAAGAGGGAACTGAACGAAACGTCGAGCACGTCGACGCCCGCCTCGGCCGAGCCGTCGTGAACGCTTCCGTCCGCATTCTGGATCAGCAGACGGTTGGGCAGTCCGCCGGGCTGGCAGACGTAGACGTCGTCAAGGCCGTCGCCATTGACATCCGCGACCGAGACCCCGATGTGAGCCTCGAGCAACGTTCGGCTGTAGAAGCCCTCCAGTCGCCCGGCCCAGAAAGAAGATCCGTAGCGCAACTGCTCCAGGAACGCGGGCTCGTTACCGAGGACCGACTCGGTGCAGTCACGCAGCAGCGTCGTGCCGGAGGCGATGGCTTCGACATGCTCGTATTCCTTGAGTACGAGCCCGGCCAGACGCAGTTTGGTCGATGTTCCCGTCCAGCGTACGCTCCACATGGCGCTGCGCTGGCTCGATCCTGTCGGCCGCATGCTCTCGTCTTGATAGTTGATCAGCGTGACGACGTCGTCGGCGCTAGCCTCGATCTTGACGACCTTCAGCTTCACGTGTGCTGCAGCGGCTCCGCTCAGCTCGGTTCGAAGTTGCTCGAGCGCCCTCGCGAAGCCTGCCAATCCCTGCCACTCCTTCGGTGCTTGGGCGAGCGCGTCTCTGTCGGCGCGCTTGACACTGATCGTCCCGTCGTCGAACGCGGTCGGCGGCGCACTCGGGACGAGCGCCGTACCGGCGAAGTCTGGACTGGCCACTTCGGCCCATTCCGTTTCCACAATCGGTCGATCCAGCTCGAGCCGGTGGCCAATCTCGCCGAGGGTCTTCTTTACGGTTCCCGCCAGAGCTTCGGTGTCCCAGCCGTCTTGCTTGGGATCGATGCGCTCGAGGCTCTGCGCACTCTGGTCACGGCTGCGAGCCGTGATCAGGCGCTCCGGGTCTGCGCTCGTGGGACCCGATTCCGATGACCCGGGCGTGGCCTCTCGGGAGCCGTGGTCCGAGGCGTCCGAGCAGGAGAGGGCCATGGCCACGAAGAGGCTGGTGGCGAGGAGCCCGGGGGCCCGACCTGAATCGAGGCGGTTCGCCCCCCCGTCGGACCTGCTCTGCCATGGTCTCTTCACCCCGGCGGAGGCTCTCCCCGTGTATTGTCGCGTCATCTGGCCATTCCTGTCGGTCTTCGATTGCCCGTTCCGAGCCTCGCCTATTCTGACGGCCTGTCGACCCGAAAAATACCTCCCGCCCAGGACGGCGCGATTCGGAGCGGCTCCGGCTATGCTTCTGGGCTCATTGGGTCGCCCTGAATCCGTTTCGACCCCATTAGCTCCGATCATCATAGAGAGGTCTCGTTTTGCGCACGCTCATTGGTTTCATCCTGTTCGTTTCCCCGGCCCTCACGGGCTGTTCATCGGAAACGGCTTCAAACGCGACGTCCGGCTCGGGCGCGGCTTCGAGCGGTGCCAAGGGCGCCATGGGTGCCATGGGCGGTATGGGTGCCATGGGCGGCATGGGTGGCATGGGAGCCGGGATGGCAGGCGCTGCCGCCGTGCCGGCTCAGCCCTACGTGCCCAAGCGCGGTCCGACCATCAACTTCGCGCCAGATGGTCCGGTCACCAATGAAGACCTCGCGAACTACCACGTGACCATGGCGTGCATGGTCGACGGCGTGGATGCCGGGACCATGACCTTCGAGCTCTGGCCCGATGGCGCCCCGAGTACAGTGCGCAACTTCCTGCGCTACTGCGATGAGGGCTTCTACGATGGCCTGCTATTTCACCGCATCATGCGCGACATCATGGTTCAGAGCGGTGACTCTTCCGGCACGGGGCGTGGCGCCGGGCCCCATGGCCAGGTCCCGGGCGAGTTCTCCGATGATCCGGAGCGCGGCCACCACTACGGTGTCCTCTCGATGGCGAGGGGCATGGACCCGAACTCCGCTTCATCGCAGTTCTTCATCATCACGGATGAGGGTTTCGAGGTCTGGGATTTCGACGGCAAGTATTCCTCCTTCGGTCGGCTGACTGCGGGTGTCGACACGCTCGAGGCCATCGCGAATGTGCAGACCGTTGCCGCGGACGGACGGGAGGCCTCCATGCCCACCAAGAAGGTCGAGATCACGCGTGCCGACGTGCACGAGGGTCCTGCGCCGGCTGGTGAGACGATTGCGCGCCCGGCGGTTGAGCTCGACCTGGGCGGGGCTCCGGAAAAAATCACACTGCAGCACGTGTTGATCTCATTCAATGAAGTCGAGGGCATGCCGACGACTCGCACCAAGGAGGAGGCGCAGGCCCTGGCCAAGCAGATCCTCGAGCAGGCGCAGGCCGGTACAGACTTCAGGAGCCTCGTGGTCGAGCATTCGGATGATTCCGCGTCCGCGGAAGACCTGAATCCTGGCGTTTACAAGCTTCTGAATCACGGCGTCCGCGACCGCGCGGCCGAGCGCATCCTCTTCGACATGAACACCGCGCTCCAGTTGCGCAGGAAGGAGATCGAGGAGCAGCAAGCCGCGGGTACTCTGGATGCGGCAGCTTCCCAGCAGCAACAGGAGGCCTTGCTAAAGGAGACTCAGGCTCGGGCGGTGGAGCACATCTCGAGCCCCCGCGGGCAGATGGTCCCGGCCTTTGGCGATGTGGGCTTCACCCTTGAAGTCGGTGCTGTCGGAATGGCGCCGTTTGATCCCGCCACCTCACCCTTTGGCTGGCACATCATCAAGCGTCTCGAATAGCCCCGATCCGAGACGAAAAGAGCCGCGGTCCACTGAGTGGACCGCGGCTTTTTTTGTGTCGAAGTGCCGCGCGTCGGTCGCGGCCGATTTCGGTCGCCTGGTCTTCGGAATCCGGGGGCAGGTCCTACCGAACGAAGGTCACGCTCAGGCCGTCGCTCAGGTTGATGTAGGCTCCGGCTGCGCCCCGCTGGTCGCGATAGTAGTACTGGAAGAACCATGTGGATCCGGCCGTGATCTTGCCCTTGCCTTGATCGGCCGGGTGGGCGTTGAAATCCAGACCGAGCGAGGCCACGCCCCGGCTATTCACGGAGGTGACTCCATTCAAACGGTGCACACCGCGTCCGGCGGCGCCGACGCAGCGCACGCCATTACCAAAGGGAGTCTCAACCTGGCCGCCGCCATAGAAGAAGACACCGAAGGTGTTTCGCGGTGCACCGCTGACCGTCAGGGTGAAGCCTCCGTTCGAGATGCTTGCGGACCCGCGGCTTCCGATGACCGCGCCATTGCCGCTCGAGTTGGGCGACGACGTGCAGTAGTTCCCGGCGGACGCCGGGGTTGCCAGGCCGAGCAAGAGCGCGGTGCCGATGAAGGCTTGAATTCGAGTGAGCATCATGATGAGGGGGCCAGGCGGTCGAGCTCGGAAGGGCGGCCGGCGATGGCCGGGCCGATTGGAGCACCCCGATGCTAACCCAGGGCGCTGCATTTCGACAGGAAAGCCCCTATCACGGCCGAAAAGGCGTGGCCGGGCCTGGGCGGACCCATCCGGGGAGCTCGGCGTATGAGCCGGAGCACGGCGTCCAGAACTGGCTTCGAGGCCCGGCCCTGCGCGTCTGCGGGGCCGTCCAGGCAGTGCTTTCCGAGGCTCAGGTACTAGGCTGGACGGCATGGGAGGTTGGCGAGGAATTCTGATCACGTGGGCGCTCGTTTCGGGCTGCGGGGATGCTGGCACGGCGCAGGCCCCAAGCGGAATCGGGGAGCGTGACGACGGCGCCTACTCGTTCTTCGTTGCGGGGCATGTCTACGGCAAGCCGGGCGGGGACACGATCGGTCTCTATCCTCCATTCAAGGCGCGCATTCCCTGGTTGCTCGAGCAGCCGGGGATGAGCTTTGGCTACCTGGCGGGCGACATCGTCCGGCGCCCGAACGGACGCCACTGGGATCCCGCAACCGTCGACATCGAAGGTCTCGGCCTGCCCATTCACATGGTCGTGGGCAACCACGACATTGCGTACGAGGGGGCCGAGGGTGGACCGGGTCTGATCTTTCGAGCCGAGTACGAGCGGCGATTCGGGCCGACCTTCTACAGCTCTCGCCGCGGGGAGGACCTGTTCCTCGTCTTCGATTCGACCTTGGATCACTGGAACGTCTCGGGGCCACAGCTCGAGCTGCTCAAGGATGAGCTCTCCCAGGGCTCGTTCCGAAACCTCTTTGTCTTCTTCCACCATGTCGTCTGGTGGCGTCCCGATGACAGGCCCAACCTACGACCCAATTCCTGGGACGGGCGCTCGAAGGGCACCCCAAACTTCTGGACAGAGGTCGCGCCGCTCTTGCGTTCCACCGGACGCGAAGTCTTTGTCTTTGCAGGCGACCTCGGCGCCCACAAGAAGGCCACGCCATTCTCGTACCGGCGCGATGGGGCCTTGCATCTGATTGCTACCGGCATGGGAGAGGGCACGCGCGACAACTGCATTCTCGTAGAAGTCGATCCCGACGGCACGCCACGCCTGCAACTTGTGGCCCTATCGGGGGATCCCGACGGACTGGGTGAGCTGCGCGAGCCGGAAGGCGGCTGAGCGCATCCGCGCGCCGACTACTTGGTGAGCGGAAGAGGCGTGCCCAGGTCGTCTTCGTTCGGCGTGAATCCGTCGCCGTCGATGTCGACGAAGATGGGGTTTGTCACTGCGACCGGCCGCACTTCGATTCGGCGCGGCAGGACCGGTGGCAACACCTCACCCATATGGCTGTTTTCGCCGATGGCGCAGACGATCAGATGCGCATCGGATTCAAGGTCGAGCGCGATGCTGTGCTCGAAGCGCACGGTGTCGTCATTGAAAAGGCTCGGATCGTCGGCGCGTGTGAAGTTCCACTCCGGCAGGGGGCGCCCATTGCTGAAAACCTGAACGCGATCTATGTCGTACCAGTTGGCGCACTGGACACGCAGCTCGAGGATGGCCTGTTCCGCGGTCTGTAGCTGGATCTCGTCCCCCGGTATCGCGATGGAGTCGCGCTCTCGCCCAGGCAAGTGGCCTACCACCCTTGCTTCAAGAAAGGGGCCGCTGGTCATCATGGCGTGGCCAGCCTTGAGCTGCCGGACCACTTGCCTGGTGGGCAGTAGCGCAGGGTCATCAAAGGTGCTCTTGACGTACGTGCGAGCAAGTCCCCCGCCCGCGTTGTTGTGCTGGTCGCCGCTCATGATGCCCGGCTTGCGCAGGCCGTGGTTGATCACCTGCATCCAGGTGGAGATCCGGTTCTGGCGCGTTACATGCTCGTCGAATATGCGCTCGAGGGGTGGAACCTCTACCACGTCAGCGTGGTCGAGCAGGCCGGGGAAGCCGCCGTCGAATTCCCCGTCGCTATCCTGGTCGTAGAGCACGCGCACCAGGGCGGGATGGCACAGGATGACGACCTTCTCACTTCCGGAATCCCAACCCGCCAGGCGCGCGATCTGCCGGGCCGGATCCTCGTCCGGTTGCGGGGCGCCGCCGTCCTGGGTGCGCGGTACAGGAATCAGCGGAAATGCGATGTTGTGGCCGGCGCGAACCAGGTTGCCCGTGAGCTCGATGCTCGGGCTGCTCGCCAGCCAGGGCGTCAGGCGATTGGAAGCGAGCAGTCTTCGAAAGCTCTCAATTCGATTGTGTTCCGTTCGAGGCGAGAATTCCACGCCGGTGCACACCAGGCTCATGATGCGGCCCAGGGGAGTCGCGTATGTGTCGCCAGACGAGGACGAGTGGCCATGGAAGTCAGCGGCGATCCAGCCGCTCGTGTCCACGCTGCGAATCAGCTTGCCGGTGATTCGAGTCGTTCCGCCGCGTTTCGCCTCGAAGTCAACGGATGCCACGTCGTATTCGGGCCCACGACTCGCCAGCGCAGTGTACATCCCTGGGGGCAGGGCCTGACGGAACTCGCCGTCGCAGGTATAGATCGTGCTCTGAATGCGAAAGTCGCCCGAGTCCGGAAAGAAATGAGGAGAGGGCGTGTCGTCGCGGCCAACGATCTGGATCCCGCACGGGAGCGCCTTGGCGTCCTCGTCGGTGAAGCGACCCTCCAGCCATGCGGGCTGCCGCAGATTGAAGGTGTGGCTGATTGGCTCACTCCCCCCGATCTCGAGGCTCTGCGGTGGGCAACCGTCGGAATCGATCCGGAGGATGGCGGCTCCCGGGGGCAGGTCGAACGCCAGCCGACCATCCTGATCGGAGCGTCCGAATCCGAGCGTTATGTCTGCGCGCCGCGCGAAGCACACGGCGTCAGCTACAGGCTCGCCGTTGGAGAGAACTAGCAGGTCGACGGGGCGACCAGGACTTCGTGCGTCCCGAGCGGCCATGGTGCGCAGCTCCAGGCTGCTTGCGGCGCAATACACCCAGCGCGTGTAGGCTGCCATTCCACCCGCGGGTGCTCGCAGGCTGGATTTGTCCTGCCATGAATAGATGAAGGGGCCCGGCGCATGTCGAGCCTTGGATAGCTGCCCACTCACCCGTCCGTTGGCCTGGGGCAAGACTCCATAGGCGGCGTTGAACCAACGGTCCTCGACCCAGGCCATACGTGAATCAGGCGCCGTGTGTGCAGTGAATGTCCCGCCGGCGATGATGCCATCGATCGGTTGAAAGGATGCCTCGGTTCCTTCCGGCGCGTGCACGACGGTCTCGACCTCGAGGTAGTTGCTATCGTCGGAAAGCCGGTAGTGCACCGCTATCCAAGCCTGGCCCGGAGCGGGCTCGGATGAACAGACGAGTTCGACCTGGTCGCCGGTGGCCTTGACTACCTCTGCCCGGCTGAGCTGAAACCCTGTCGGGCGGGTGTCCCAGAGAGTGAGCTGATCGTTCGGGGCATCGCGGCGCATGAAGTCGATCAGGGCTCCGCCGATCGCCTTGACGCGCATATTTGCATTGCGAGTCGGGAGGGTGTCAGCAACGACCGCGATGACGTTGTTGTTGCGGATTATCCAGTCGCCATAGATCGCGTCGAGTTCCTTGCCGGCCAGCTTGGAGCTTCTCCATGTATTCCGGTCCAGTCGCAGGACCTCTCCTGCACCCGCTGCGGCGGACGTTGCCGCCAGCAACAATGGCACCAGCAAGAGGCGTCGCGCTTTTGTCGTTCGGATTCGGTTCATGCTGGGCATGCCAGGCGGCTCACGATGTCGCCTGGATTAATGTGTCAAGGTTCTTGCCAGGCGTCAACTGCGCGAGCATTGGCCCGATCCGTCCAGGCCGGAGATTACGAGCGACGCCGCCGCCACTCACGGCAGATTCAGCGCGAATGCCGGTCGAGTTCGCCGTAGTTGCGTGAAAACCCCAGCCGTAGTCTAATCGGGCCTGAGGGTTGGATCCGTTCACGTAGAGCGGCATCTCGAGATTCACTTTTGAAGGAGAGAGAATGCATTCTCGTCGATCGACGGCTGGAGCGCTCCGAGCCGTTGTCTGGGCGTCTCTGGTAATCGGCGCTCAGGCTGCGCCGAGTGGAGCCTCGGGTGCCCAAACCCTGGAGCTGGTTGAGATCGGGGAGGGGATTGAAGACCCGACCGACCTGGCTGCTCCGCCGGGCGATCCGCGCCTGTTCGTGTCGACCGAATCGGGCAAAATCTTCGTCATTGAGTTCGGGGTTCGGGTGCCACAGCCCTTCCTCGATCTGGGTTCGGCAGTCATGGCAAACGAAGGGTTGATGACCCTGGCCTTCCACCCGGACTACGCGACCAACGGCCGCTTCTTCGTGGCTTACCTCGACCCCAACGTCGAGACCTGGCTGGTCGAGTACACGGTGTCGGCGAACCCGAATCTGGCGGATCCGTCGTCGGCCCGGGTCCTTATCGGTCCATATCCCCAGGTCGGTAATGCCCACAACTGGAATTGCCTTCGATTCGGGCCTGACGGCATGCTCTACATGGCGACAGGCGACGGTGGTGCGTCGCATACGAGCAACTTTGGTCAGGATCTGAACTCACTGAACGGCAAGATCCTGCGGCTGGACGTGGACATTCCGGCTCCCTTCGTTCCGGCAGACAATCCCCTCGTCGGGACGCCTGGTGTGCGTGGGGAAATCTGGGCCTACGGCCTTCGCAACCCCTGGCGCATCAGCTTCGATCAGGTTACGGGGGACCTCTACATCGCCGACGTCGGCAGTACCGAATGGGAGGAGGTCAACGTGATTCCAGCCGGCGCTCCAGGACCCCTCAACTTTGGTTGGCGCTGTATGGAGGGGCCGGATTGCACAACGTTCGGATGTTGCGCTGCCGGAAACCTCGTCGCGCCGATCCACATGTTCGACCACAGTGGAGGGCATTGTGCCGTGATCGGGGGAGGGCTCTACCGTGGCTCTGCCCTGCCCTGGCTTCAGGGTTCCTACCTGTTCGCTGACTTCTGCAGCGGCGAGGTCTGGTCGCTCGTTTACGACGGCACCAACGTGACCACCATCCGGGATCACACGGACGACTTCGCCGCTGCTGGCTCCCAGCTAGCTCGGCCAATCACGTCGATCAGCGCCGATAGCGAGGGCGAGCTGTACCTCCTCGACCGGACCGGCGGCCATGTATTCAAGGTCGTCTCGAAGGGCACGGATCCCTATTGCGGAGCAGCGCTCAATTCCGCTGGCCTTGCAACCCAGGTGAATGTGGACTCGTCGATCAGTGTTGCGACGAACGACTTCGAGGTGACCGTATCCGACGGGATCCCCGGAGGATTCGGCCTCTACTTCTACGGCGAACGCCGGGTGCGCTTTCCCTTTGGCGATGGATTCCGGTGTGTGGGTGGGTTCACGGCCCGCTTGCAGCCCCCAATCGCCCTCGACCCGTCCGGGACGCGCGTGCGGGCATACGATCTGACCCAGCCACCCCAGCCGAGTGCAGCCGTTCTCCCGGGCGCGACCTGGCACTTCCAGTTCTGGTACCGGGACCTGGCCGCTGGCGGCGCCGGATTCAACGTGAGCAATGGCGTTTCGGTGACCTTCCGGCCCTAGCTGCTGCCGGGGCCGGATGCGGGCCGGAGTGGAAGCCCGGTGACCTCGTCATCGGGCGGCCAGGGCTCACGTTCGCAGAGGCTCCTCAGCGGGTCATACCAACCCGTCGAATGAGTTGAAATGCACCGGCGATCAGGGCGTAGTAGCCGCCCTGGGTGTCGAGGAGGTCTCGACCCGACGAGGATGGGCCCGTGGGCCCGAATGATGAGATCGGGAGCGAAATAGCCATGTGGTCAAGCGGTCGAGCGACACGGTACATGCTGGTAGTGGGCGCGTTCTGCGGTGGGCTTTCTGCACCGGTTCTCGCGGACACCAAGGTTGCGCATTTCGAGCTCTCCGGCGCTCTGCTGGAGAAGCCCGTGGGCGATATGGGTCTGGGCCTCGCGCCGCAAGCGGTGACGCTGGCGAGCCTGGTGGAGCGGATTCGAGACGCGGAACAGGACGAGGATGTGCGCGCCCTGCTGTTCACCCTGCGCAGTCCCGCATTCGGTCTGGCCCAGATCGACGAGCTGCGCGCAGCCCTCGCAAAGGTCGACAAGCCGGTCTACTTCCACGCGGACACGCTGATGACTGGCAGCTACGCGCTCGCCAGTGCCGGGTCCCATATCAGCGTGACTCCAACGGGCGATGTGTGGCTCCTCGGCATGTACGCCGAGAGTCCGTACCTGAAGGGTCTGCTCGACAAGATCCACGTCAAGGCCGACTACGTTCACGTCGGCGACTGGAAGAGCGCTGGCGAAATGTTCACCGAGGTCGGACCGAGTGCGCCCGCGGCGGACAACATGAACTGGCTGCTCGACAGCCTGTTCGGTTCGATCGTGAAGACCGTGGCGGATGCGCGCTTCGGTGGAAACGTCGAACGCGCCGAGGCCATTCTCGATGAGGGCACCTACACGGCCGAGGCCGCTCTTGGCGCGGGTTTGATCGACTCTGTCAGTCACATCCAGGACCTGACCCAGATGCTCAAGGAGCAGTTCGGCAGCGATCTCGTCTTTGCGTCGAACTACGGTGCCTCCAGCGGTCCCAGTCTCGACTTTGGCAACCCATTCGGAATCTTCAAGCTGCTCGGTGAGCTGCGCAATGGCGGTCGGCAATCGACCGAACCAGCGATCGGGATCATCCACGTCAATGGCGCGATCCTGGTGGGGAAGGAGCAGAGCAACCCCTTCGGCGCGAGCAGTGGAGCCTACAGCACCGATATTCGCCTGGCCCTCGACAAGGCAGCGAATGACGATTCGATCAAGGCGGTGGTCCTGCGGGTGGACTCTCCCGGAGGCTCGGCCCTGGCGAGTGAGATCATCTATGACGCCGTCGCCCGCGTGCGAGCTGCCGGCAAGCCTGTGATCGCTTCGATGGGCAATGTGGCGGCGAGCGGCGGCTACTACGTCTCCTGTGGAACGGATCGGATCCTGGCCGGCGCAAACACCATGACCGCGTCGATCGGGGTCGTGGGCGGCAAGATGGTGACCACGGGCATGTGGGACAGCGTCGGTGTCACCTGGCACGCCTACAAGCGCGGTGGAGCCGCGGATCTCATGAGCAGCGCGCGGGCCTGGGACGAGGCCGAGCGTCAGAAGATCCACGGCTGGATGTTGGGTGTCTACGAGACCTTCAAGGGCCACATTGTCGAGCACCGCTCCGATCGACTGGCAACGTCAATCGATGAGATGGCTGGCGGACGGGTCTTCTCGGGCCGCCAGGCACTCGATCTGGGGCTCGTGGATCAGCTTGGAACGATGACCGACGCGGTGCGAGTGGCCGCCGAGATGGCGCGCATCTCCGACTACGAGCTGCGCCTGATTCCCAAGGCGCCGACCATCTTTGACCTGTTCGACACGGTGGCGGGTGAGCAGGAGCGTTCCAGGGTCAGCCTGGCCTCGTCGATCTCGTCGGGATTCCTGGGCCAGCGCGCGGGATTCGTCGAGAGCCTGTTGCCCATGCTGAATGCGCTCGACCCTCAACGGGTCACCGCGCTAGCGCAGGCTGTTCAGCGCCTCAACATCCTGCACGACGAACACATCGTCCTGATGCCGCCCGTTGCGCTGATCGGATTCGGCGGTCAGTAGGATCCAGCCACGACCCGCACAACCTCGCTGCGCTCCCGACGAGCGCGGCGGGGTGGGTCAACGCATCTTGAAGCGCAGGAGCTGTTCCTGGATCTGACTCAGGACCTGGCTCGCCACGTCCGGCGTCTGCAGCTTGCCCTTGCGAGCCTCGATGCGCACGATGGTCCTGGCGCGCGTCTTGTCGTAGGGCTCGATGGCCGCGATCACGACCGTGTCCCGGCCGGCCGCGACGTCGACCAGCATTCCCTCCTCGTCCAGGCGCGTGATGCGTCCTAGCGAGCTGAACGTGACCTTGGTCTGTTCCCATACTTGCTCTGGCGGATAGGACAGCACGACGCCCCGTGATTTCGAAAGCACGGGCCCATCCGGAGAGCTGACGCAGGCCGTCAGGATGAGGGTGACTAGCGCAGGAATCAGAGCGATTGCTTTCATGCGTCCGTCGTACCTGATTTTGGGCGCTCGCTCCAGAACCGCCCCGGTCCTCAAGCATCGTCAGGCTGCGAGACCATCTCGGCAGGCGCGATGGTCGGGGCGACGCCCCGTACCGGGTCGATTGAGACGCGGGGTACCGGCTCTCCGATGCCAGGCGTGTTGATACGCCAGCTGCACTCCGTCAGCGCGGTTTGTCCTGCACCGCGTCGATGGCGCGCTTGAGGGCTACCTTGGCGCGCTGGTAGCTCATCCGTGCCGCGTCCGGGCCGGGTGACTCGAGGCGCTCTGCAACCTGGGCCCAGCTCAGGCGCTCGAAGTCGCGCAGTAGCAAGAGCTCACGGTGCTTGGCGGGTAGGGCTTCCAGGGCCTCCGAGAACTGGCGCTCTTCTTCCTGTCGCTCGAGGGAATCCAGGGGCTGGCTGATGGCCGCGGGCGGTTCGAGATTGACTCGTCCACTCGCGGTCGAGTCCGCCAGGTAGGCCAGCTCGACTTCCCGGGCGCGGTCCCGCTTGGCGGCGTGTGCGTGACGATTGGCGCTACAGATGCGATTCTCGACGATCTTGGCAAGCCAGCCCATGAAGGCGGCCGAGTTGCGGAGCTCGAGGCGGTCGAAGCCCTTGAACGCTTCCAGCATCGCGTCCTGTACCAGATCGCTGGCTGCGACGTCGACCTGCAGGCGCCGGCCGATACGCCGCCGTACTACCTGGTGCACACGGTAGTAGTAGCGCGAAAAGAGACTGTCCAGCGCCGCCCGCTCGCCCTTCTGGGCACGAATGATCAGCTCGATGCTCTGTGTGAGTTCGGGGTCCATCCTGGTGGCCAGGGTGCGCTTCGTCCGAAGCGACCCCCAACGATAGAAGAGGCCAGCCTGATCGACAACCATTGCGGGCTGCATGGGCCCTGGCGCGGGGAAGGCCGCTCATTGGGAGCCCAGGCTTCTATTCTCGCTACCAGCTCGCCAAACAGGGGGCAAACAGAGGTCGAACGGCCTGGTGACTGGATCCACTCCTCCAGAAGGTCAACCATGGTCGTCTCGGCCCCAGGAGCCTGCCAATGACCAACCTGACCCTTTTGCTCACACTCATTCCTTCCCTCGGCGCCGATGTACAGGCACCTGGGACAACCCCTGTCGAGCGCACCCAGATCCGTTGCCAGGCGGCCCTCGACCGGCTCGTCGCTGGCCCCCTCCCGGGGGCATCGGCGGCATTGATTCTGCCCGACGGAGAGCTGCTCCAGATCGTTGCGGGGGTCGTGTCCGAGGACACCGGTGAGCGGCTCGAACCCGAGCATCTCCTGCTCGTGGGCAGTACGGGCAAGACCTTCGTTACAGCGGCTGCGCACAAGCTGATTGCTGAGGGCAAGCTCGATCTCGATGCGCCGGCCGCGAGCTACTTTGACGAAACTCCTGAGTGGGTCGAGCAGTTGCCGAATGCGGCGGAAGTCACGATTCTGCACCTCTTGCGCCACCAATCGGGAATCCCGCGCTACGTGTTCGAGGAAGAGTTCACGCGCTTGATGGCGACCCAGCCCGAGCGCGTCTGGAAGCCCGAAGAGCTGCTCACCTTTCTCTTCGACGCCCGTCCGCTGTTCGCTCCCGGCGAGGGCTGGGCCTATTCAGACACGAACTACATCGTGCTCGGGCTCGTCATCGAGGAACTGACCGGAGCCAGCTTCTACGACTACGTACGCGAGCACTTCGTCGAGCCCTTCGACCTGAAGCACACCCTTTCGACCGACCGGATGCGCTTGCCCAGGATGGCCCAGGGACACGTCGTGATGGGGCGTTCCATGGGTGTTCCGTCGCGCACCCTGGTCGATGGGGCGTTCGCATACAACGTGCAGTTCGAGTGGTGCGGCGGCGGTTGGGCCAGCACTCCTAGTGACCTGGCGCTCTGGGCTCGCATTCTCTGCTCGGGCGAGGCCGTCGAGGGGCCGTACCTGGAGACGCTGCTCGATGCCGTCCCTGCCAGGGATCTGGGGCCCGGCGCCCGCTATGGCCTGGGGGTGATCCTGCGCGACACGGTCGCGGGGCCGGCGATCGGCCACGATGGATTCATGCCCGGATACCTCACTGCCCTGGCATGGTTCCCGGATCACGGCATCGCCGGGGCCATGCAGCTCAATAGCGACGACGGCCGGACAGTGGGTCGTCCCCTCGCCATGGTCCTGGCCGAGCTCGTCGAGATCGCAGCGGAAGAGCTGGGGCGCTGAGGCCCGCCCATCATGGGACGGGGTCGCGCGGAGGATTGCCCGCGCGACTGCCGGTGGAGTCGCGCGGGCTCGGTCAGCAAAAGCCTACCGGGCGGCTCCAGCTTCCATGGCCGTGCCCTTGCGGTTCAGGTTGATCTCCATATCGAGCTTGGCATCCCGCCCCTCCAGCACGAAGAATTTCATCGTGTAGCTCTGCGCGTTGAAGACGGTCTCCGAGCGCATCTTCTTCATCGTGCCAGTCAGGTCGTCCAGCATGTCGTACTCCATGACGATCGCTTTCTTCGCTTCGTCGTATGTGCCTTCCATTACGGTCAAGCGCGGGTGCATGCTGTCGATCCAGGTGCCGACGTACTTCTTCTTCTCAGGGTCGTAGCCGAGGACGCTCGAGCCAACGAATGGCATACCCATGAAGTCCGCCTCGAAACGAGAGGTTGTCCAGAGATCTCCGATCGACGTCACGACTTCGGAGCACGGCATGGTCATCGGCTCACCCATGGAGTGCGTGGTGAGTGTGCCGGCCCAACTGCCAGCGCCCATCTTGATCTTTTCGTGCTGTTTCGTGGCCTGAACCATGCCCTGAACGGCGGGGGCGAGGGCGAAGCTGACGCCGCAGAGGGCGAGGGTGGCGAGACCAATAATGGTGCGTGATCGAGACATCGTGAGTTCCTTCTAAATGGGGAGGGCTAGGGGCTTTTCCGGTTCCTGGACCCGGGGGAAGGGTGGCGTACCGCCGCTGGGCCATGCCAGAGCATAGGGCGCCCGGCCTCAGCGTGCAGGAAACGTGGCCTGGAGGGCCAGAAAGGGTCCCGAGGGGGCGACGGTCGGGGCCCCCAGCGTCGATCTGTCTCTCGAAGCAAGATTTTCCAGACTGTTGTATCATCGCCGGATCTCCTCCCCTTATGCCTGCCACCTGGCCCGATTGGGACGCAAGTTTCGACATGATCGAGGCGGAATGAGGGAGTTCCCATTTTGATGTTCGAACCGAAGGAATCTCAATTGCAGCAACCGATCAACAGGCTCTGGACAATGGCCGTCGCGGCCCTCTGTTGGGTTTCAACAGCGGACGCGCAGAGTGCGGGGACGACTCAAGCACAGGGTTCGTTCTCGCGCCCGGCAACGAAGCGCTCGGGCGACTGTATTAACTTCAACCGCCTCCCGGCTGGACAGATACCGTCCCAGGTTTTCGGGCGCCGCGGCACTGGCCCCGTTTTTCTTCTGGGCGTCAATCCCACGCTTGGCGGCAACCCGAACGCGGCTGTCATCTTCGACTCAACGAATCCGACGGGAACCGACATCGACCTCGGAACCCCGAACGAGGATTTTGGTGGACCCGGCGTCGGTGACGGCGGTGAGAGCGGGAGTCCGTTCCAGAATGACGCGGACCTCGGCAGGCTTCTGATCGTCGGAGAGGACCTGGTCGACCTGAACAACGACGACCTTGTCGACGATCCGGACGATGCGGATGTCGTGGACGCCAGGCTCGAATTCGACTTCAGCTCGGTCGGTCCGGTGGTTATCGACTCCATCACTCAGGTCGACACCGAGACTGACCGCGAGATTCCGCTGGTCGAATTCTTCGACGATACGAACTCCCTGATCACGACCCGCCGGCTCCAGCAGCCAGGCAACAACGGGGTAGCAACGACCGAGATTGTCGGTGTCTACAACGTCACGCGCATGGTGATCAACCTGTTCGGGTCGGGCGCCATCGACAATGTGTGCTTCACCGAGATGGTCGACTGCAACGACAATGGAATCCCCGACGATATCGATATCGACACCGGGACGAGCGATGATTGCAACAACAACGGTGTCCCCGACGAATGTGAGGATGACTGCGACAACGACGGCATTCCGGATACCTGCGAGGATGACTGCGACAACGACGGCACGCCGGACGATTGCGAACCCGATTGCGACAACGACGGCACGCCGGACGACTGCGAGGATGACTGCGACAACGACGGCACTCCCGACGATTGTGAGCCGGACTGCGATAGCGACGGCATCCCGGACGATTGCGAGCCTGATTGCGACAACGATGGCCTCCCGGACGATTGCGAGCCCGATTGCGATAGCGACGGCACGCCGGACGATTGCGAGGACGATTGCGACAACGACGGCACTCCGGACGACTGCGAGCCCGACTGCGATGACGACGGGACTCCGGACGACTGTGAGACTGGCCCGGACTGCAATAGCAACGGGATCCCGGATGAGTGCGAACTCGACGGGAACGACTGCGACAGCAACGGGGTTCCGGACGAGTGTGATCCGGACTGTGACAATGATGGCACGCCCGACGACTGCGAGCTCGACTGCGACAACGACGGCACGCCGGACGACTGTGAGCCGGACTGCGATAGCGACGGCATCCCGGACGATTGCGAGCCGGATTGCGACAACGATGGCCTCCCGGACGATTGCGAGCCCGATTGCGATAGCGACGGCACGCCGGACGATTGCGAGGACGATTGCGACAACGACGGCACTCCGGACGACTGCGAGCCCGACTGCGACAATGACGGCACGCCGGACGATTGCGAGCCCGATTGCGATAGCGACGGTACGCCGGACGATTGCGAGGACGATTGCGACAACGACGGCACTCCGGACGACTGCGAGCCCGACTGCGATAACGACGGCACTCCGGACGACTGTGAGACCGGCCCGGACTGCAATAGCAACGGGATCCCGGATGAGTGCGAACTCGACGGGAACGACTGCGACAGCAACGGGATTCCGGACGAGTGTGATCTGGACTGCGACAATGACGGAACTCCGGACGATTGCGAGCCGGACTGTGACAGCGACGGCACGCCGGACGACTGCGAGCCGGACTGCGACAGCGACGGAACGCCGGACGACTGCGAGCCGGACTGCGATAGCGACGGAATTCCGGACGACTGCGAGACCGACACCGACGGAAACGGAATTCCGGACGAGTGTGAGGATTGCGACGACGACGGAATCCCGGACGGCGACGAGCCGGACTGTGATGACGACGGCATCCCCGATGACTGCGAGGATGATTGCAACGCCAATGGTGTGCCGGACGACTGCGAGGGCTGCCTCGAGACGCTGAACATCGTCTGGGATGCCAACGACTGCTTGGCGTTCAGCGATGCATCATTCTTCCACGAGTTTACCGGCCAGGTGGTCGGTGGTTGCTCGAACCTCGGCGTCTATCCGACGAACCTGGACGAGCCGAATGGCATGCATTCCTGTACGGACGATGCCATTACCGGTGACCCCGGTGACGCGTTCTGCGTCGCCGCGGACTCGGATAGCTCCTACGACCTGGATGATGACGACGATCGGGTCATGTTCAGCGTCACGCTGGACGAGACCGCGGGATCGACGGCAACATTGACGGACTTCAGTTTCTGGCACAAGGCGCCGTTCACGGCGATCACCAGCGACGAAGGTGGCCAGAACGGATCCGAGGAGAATGACCCGCCGGAGTTCTATGGCGTCCGGATCTTCCGTGATGGGGCCGAGGTGTTCTTCATGCAGGACATCCCGACCTCGCCGGACTGGGTCGAGACGGTCTTTGATTTCTCGGGCGACGCGAACTTCATGGTCTCCAGCGATACCGTGGTGTTCGACTTCGAATTGATGGGCTACGCGCCGATCAATGACAATGGTGGACCGCAGATCTGGGATCTGGACGAGTTCAACGTCTCCGTATGTTGTTCCGAAGGTGGCAGTTCCAACGACTGCGATGGCGACGGCACTCCGGACTTCTGCGAGCTTGACTGCAATGAGAACGGTATCCCGGACGACTGCGATATCATCGATGGCACCTCCTGGGATGACGACAACAACGGTATTCCGGACGAGTGTGAGTGCGCGCCGGCCGCATGGCCGACCGAGGAAGGCTCCTGGGATCTCTCCGGTGAGATGTGGGCTGTCTTCTCCTTCGGGAGCGATAACTACTGGATCGACTGCATGACCGTTACCCACGACGGGAACGGAAACCTGCATGTCGTTGGCGAGGCGACCGGCTCGAGCGGAACGCTCTCGATCGACTTCACCTATACCTGCAGCTTCAGCGGCAGCGACCTGGTGAGTTCCAACCCGGATAACGACACGGGGAGCATGACCCACGTTGGAACGGGCGAGACGATTCCCCTCGAGGGCAAATCGAACGGTAGTTATTCCGGCGCGCTCATCAGCACCGGAGCCTTTACGGCCGAGTTCTCAGGCTGGCTATCTAACGCCAATACGGGCCAGCTGGTTGGCGACTGGGATCCGCACGTCGACGCGGACGCGACCTGTACGCCCTGCAACTGATCCCGACCAGGGATTCATGAAACGAGGGGGCCCTCGCCATCTGGCGGGGGCCCCCTTATTTGTATTGTTGTCGCGGGCCTGGCCTCGACCTGTGAAGCTCAGCCGAGGAGCGAGACGACCAGCAATTCTGTCTCGTCGGTGCCTCGACCCAGGTCGAAGTCGGTCGCTTCCGGAAGGACGAGCGCGTCCCCTGGCCGAAGATCCTCAGCTTCATCGCCGCGCCGCCTGATCGTGAGCTCTCCGTTGAGAACGAATACGAATCGGAGGTCCGCGTCCTGCAGGCCTAGATCCGATCCAACGCTCGGCCTGCCTCGCAGCACTTCGACCTGGGCGATCCCACCGGTTGCGGCGAGCAGCCCGAGGTCGCGCACCTCGAAGGCGGCCGAGGCCGGCGCGACGGACTGGGAGTCGGCCTCCTTGTGCAGCAGGAAGCGCTGACCAGCGAACTGGCGCTCCGGGTTCAGGCCGGGATTCGGAAGGTCGAGGTCGTGGTCTGCAAATGTGGGGTGGGCGGCCGGCGCCGTTACCTCGACCACCTCGAGACCGGCCGAGCACTCGAGTACCCGGTGGCGAATCTCGGGTGGCTGCAGGACACAGTCGCCGGGATGCATGACGAAGGGGTCGCCCTGGTCTTCGTAGACGACCCGCACCCAGCCCTTGAAGCAGTAGATCATCTGAAACTGGACCCGATGGAAATGCACGTAGTCGGGCACCGGGCCGCCGATCGGGATCGAGATGTGGGAGGCGATCAGGCGGCCTCCCTGGCGGCCGGGGATCAGGTCGCGGTAGCGCATGCCCGCCCGGCCCGTGATCCAGGCGTCGTCGGCGTTCAGGCGGCTCAGGGAGAATGTGGGAGGGGCGCTGGGGGGAGTGGCCTGGGATTCGTCGCGCACGAGCTCGATGCGGGTGCCATCGGGGGCGGTGAGAACCTGATCATCGGGCGTGGCGCCGAGGACCGCCGGATCGTCACAGGTCAGGCGCAGGGTGGCGGGCTCAGCGCCGTGACCAACCTCGAGCTGCAGGCGCAGCCCGTGGCCCGCCATGACGGCCACGACCGGATCGTCGGCCGGAAAGATGCTCTCGAGGCGGAAGCCAAGGCGCTCCTCGAAGAAGGCGATCGACGAGTCGAGCTCGGTGCAGGGGATGACCACGGCGGCCGAACTAACCGCTGCGGGCCTGGGGTTGTTCATGCTGTGCTCTCCGACACCGGGATGGACCTGATTGCGCCGTGGGTAGGGTGGGAGCTGAATGGCATCGGTGTTGGTAGCCAATGGGGAAGTCGGGATGCCAGCGAGGCTTGCAAGCGAGCGAGCGGAGCCATGCGGGCCGATGCGAGCGCAGTCTTCCGATGATCCATGTCAGTAATGGGTTAGGGCGGCTCCTGCGGGCGAGAACAACACCGAATCCGGTCAGTTCCGACAGGCTGAAAAACGGCCCTCCGTAGCCAACAATCCGGAGCGCCGTCGTATGTGCGCCTGTCCCGCTCTCCCTCGATCATGATACTCACATGGCACTGGCTCTGCTGCTCACCCTGCTTCCCTCCCCTTTTCCCGCGTTCGAGGAAGGGCCCGAACCCGAGCTGGCCTGTCGTATTCAGCGGCTAGACGATGGGGCCGGTGCGGTCGAGATCCAGATCCTGATTCCGGGCGATCTGGACGGAACTACGGAACTGAGCGTCTCGCCTGGCTGGGGCGGCGTGACGGACGGGGCGGACGACCTGAGTCAGCTCAGGGTGCAATCTGCGGGTGACGGGGGCGGAGCCCTCGCGCTGACCGAGCTGGCCCCACATCGCTGGAGCGTTCAGCACCCGCCCGGCGAGCCACTCGACCTGCGCTACCGCATCGACGTCAATGACCACCAGTCGAACGGGGATCCAGGCGTCCACCGTCGAACGATAGTTACCGACACGCTGTTCCACGGGATCGGCGAGTTGTTCCTGGTGATTCCCGAGCACCTGAACGCTCAACGACGCGCGCTCCAGACCCTTGAGTGGGTCGGATTCGACGAGTCCGAGGAGCTAGCATTCTCATTCGGTGTCGGGCCCGGTCCCCATCGTTTCGAAGCCAGTATCGATGAGTTTCGCCACTCGGTATTCATCGGAGGCGGCGTCAAGCTCATGCTGCGCGATGTCTGGGGGAGCCCGCTCTGGATTGCCGTCGAAGAGTACCCCTGGGGCTTCGACCTGGAGGAGTTCGCCGAGCTCGCGGCGTCGATCGTCGATGTCGAGCGCAGCTTTTTCGAAGACTTCGATCGCCCGTTCTACCTGATCTCGATGATCCCCGTGGGCGAACCGCAGCCCGGGTCCTTCTCCTTTGGTGGAACGGGCCTCAGGCAGTCGTTTTCACTGGCGGTTCAACCCGGATTCGACCTGCGACGCCAGGCCCAGGCCAGAAACGGAGCCTACGAGCAGCTCGTCGGTCTGCTCGCCCACGAACTGTTTCATGACTGGAACGGGGTGCTCCTGCAACGGGTAGCCCCGGAACAGCTGTGCTACTGGTTCTCGGAGGGCTTCACCGAGTTCTTTGCCCGGCGCTTGCAGCTGCGCGGCGGTTTCATCGAGCTCGATGACTACGTGCGGTCGCTGAACGACTCGCTCTACCGCTTCTACACATCCCCCGTGCGTGAGGCCAAGAACTCGCGCATCCTGGACGACTTCTGGACGGACAGCACCATCAGCGACCTGCCCTATCGGCGTGGGGATGTGGTCGCGATGATTCTTGACCACGCCCTGCGCGAGCACTCCGAGGGGGCTCGATGTCTGGATGATCTGATGCGCGAGCTGGTCGAACGTGGAACAAAGGGCTGGAAGATCGGAACCGAGGAGTTCCTGGAGATTGTCGAGCGCGAGACCTCGACCGATCTGGCCGAGATGATTCGGAGCACCGTGGTGGATGGGCACATGCCGGTCCTCGACGTGTCGACGTTTGCGCCGTGCCTCGGGCTCGAGACGGTCGAGATGCCTGGGTATGACATCGGTTTCGATGTGGAGGTCTCCGTCGCCGAGGGCCGCGCGAGTGGGGTCCGCGACGGTGGACCCGCCTTTGCGGCGGGGCTGCGCGATGGCGACGTGCTGCGCAGCTGGGGATTCCAGGCCGGACGGGCGGATAGCCCGGTCGAGCTTCAGATCGAAGGCGACCAGGGCGCTCGCACCATCCGCTTCATGCCAGTGGGGGCCGCGGTTGCGATCCCCCAATTCCGCCTCGAGGATGCCTCCGCATTCGAGGGCCTCTAGTCAGATCAGGGAGTCTGGCCCGTGCTACCCGGCACGGCAGCTCGGACGGGTGCTTCCACCACTGGGCGTAGGTAGAGGGTGTCGAAGTCGGTGAAATCGCCATCGATCTCCAGGTCAAGCTGGACGCCTCCAAGCTCGGATGCGGAATCTCCAAGACCAAGACGGTCGAGCGACGGGAAAGTCAGGCGAATCTCGCGCGTGGGTCCATCGAGAACGACCGACTCCGCGGGAAGGGAGATACCCCGCCCGTCGTGGGTCACCGTGAGCACGGCCCCGACCTGGGCCTGGTCCGAGAATACCGCTCCGCGAAGCACGATGGCTGACTTCAGTTGATTGTCGTCCAGCACTACGGCGGTCTGAGTGTAGAACGTGCCAGACGTCTCGAAATTGCGTGCGCCGTGTCCGGGCAGTTCAAACCGGCTCGCCGAGTACTGGCTACCGGCCATGAGGCTCACGAGATCGATCCAGAGCGACTGGCCCATGGAGAGATCCTTGTCTCCGGTCACGTTCCTCAGCCGGCGCGCGAAGGCCTGCTGGTCGTTGCGCTGCGCGTCGCCCAGGAGCTCTTCGAGCACGCCCTGCTCCAGGCCCTTGATTCCGTATTCGTTCTGAATCCGGCGGTACATGTTCCGGATCTCCCGCTCGCTCGTTCCGCCGAGCTCCTTGCCGTCCGTCGTGTCGACCAGTTCGGTCTTGGCGACGATCCGGATATCGGGACCGGCGGCTTCGGGGACCATCAGCAGCAGGGTGATGTTGTGGTTGCGCGGGACCATCGCGTAGTCCGTCGTCGCGGCCTGCATGGCTCCCAGGCGGATACGCAGGGTATTTTCAGAAACACGGGCGACGGTCAGCAGGGCGTTGAGATCTCGGCCGACGACATTGTTGGTGGAACCGCTCTGGAGCCCGCTTGAGCCGAGGTCTACTCCGCCCTGATCCCAGAGGCTGGTCAGGGACAGTTCCAGGGCTCGGATGACCTGTGAGGACTTGGATTCGAGCGACGACTCGAGGTTGTCGGAGACCAGGAGCGGCAATACGCGCGGCGCCTCCAGGTTCTGGTCGGCCTCGTACAGGTCATCGGCCGCCCGCAATGAGGTGCCCGGGACCTGGACCGTTGCCGCGTGCCCGGTGGGTGCCGTCGGATCCGCGGGCCCGGAATCGTCCTGGGGCTTGGGCGCGGGATTGGTGAAGAAGGACACCGTGGAATAGGTGTCGTAGGGCTGATGCCTGCGGCGCGGCATCAGGCTGATCTGCACGCGCACCACGTAGGGCCGGAACCCGGTCGGAATCGCGGCGTCGCGTACGTAGCGGTTCAGCAGCTGAACCTCCTGGTACAGGGAGGTCGCCGCAGCGTAGCGCATCATTGCATCGCCGCCACCCGATCGCTCCAGAGCGAGCGGAGTCGACTGATTGTAGTTCAGCAAGCCCACTTCAGGTGTGGTCTCCGGAGCAGTCCTCGGATCGCCGGCGTCATCGGAATAGCCCGCGGAGAGGGAAAGGGCGTCGAGTGCTGATTCCTCACCGCGCCGACTGTCCTGGACCACGACTCTGAGGGCCTCGTCCGCGCCGAGATGGAAGTTCGGCTGCAAGGCGGCCATGTAGTGATGCCAGGGCGCAACGGAGAGCACCGTGAAGTGGACCGAGCCCGCATCACGTACGTTGCTCGCGCGGCGGGGCCGGTCGAGCTTGCTCGTCGTGCTACAGGCGAACAGTAGTGTCAGGCTGCAGGTCAGGGCGTGGCGAATTCGCATGGGCAGGACCGCAATGGCAAGGAATGGGTAGGAGCTTGGTATCGTAACCTGGAAATGGCGCGGGTTGCTTGCCTTGAGCTGTGGGCGACGAAATGCCGCCAATCGGGGCTAATCTCCTGATCGCACGAGCAGGCCAAAGCGCATGGTCGTTTCCCGTTTTTGCTTCGAGCTGAACCGGGATCCGGCCAGATGGGCCTGGCTGAGCCAGGGGGCGCGCCCCGCGTCGGAGCGGGTCCAGCCGTCCGGGCCCAGGTCCCAGCGCTCGTCGGAGACCGTGTCCCGGTCTCGATCGACCAGCCCGAGGTCCAGGATTCCGTCGTGATCACTGTCGTAGTAGGCCACCCAGGACTCAGATCCGAAGTGAAAGACCGCGTCGGGGCCAAATTCTTCCAGTGCGGCGACCGGATCGTTGGTCCGTCTCACGCCGCCGTCCACATCCATCCAGACCGTATGGGGGCGGTCGTCACCGATCAGCAACGCATTCGAGGTCTTGGAGCCCTTCGTCCTCTCGAAGGCGGCCTTGGGCGCCGAAGGGATGGGCAGGGGTAGGGCCTCGAGCTGGGGCTTCATGGGTTCGAGCTGCGCCTCGACCACGCCGCGCTTGGGCCACGGGGGCGGGCCGAGCTCGGACCAGTTCGCCTCGACCGTGATCAACGAGCTGCGCGGAAGGCCGAGTTCCGGGGTGACGGAACCCACACCGCGCAGCCTGTCGCCCCGCAGGACGCGCTCCATCAAGGACAGGCATTCCTCGGTGTCGCTGCCACCGCCGCTGCGGGTTTGCACTCCAGGATTGGCGATGCCGTCCATGCGGACCACCGCACTCTCTTCGAGGCGCGGAAACGCGTAGACGACGATGTGCTCGATGCCGAGCGCATCGTCTATGATCGGGACCCAGTCGACGACCTGGATCTCCGCGGTGGCATTCGCCTCGAGACGTCCAGCCTCCCCACGCTTGGGATAAAGCGGCAGAACACGGTAATTGGCATCGACGTAGAAGACGCCCACGTCAAAGATCTGGCCTGCCTGGGGCTTGCGAAGCATGACCCGGATCTCCTCGCCCGGGTGCACCATTTCGCCCGACAGCAGGCGCTCTGCCTTGCTCCCTCTTCCCGCTCGGCGCTCGACCCATACCTCGATGGTGCCTTCCATCTCGTCCGTCCAGGAGCTGCTTGCAAGCAGCTTCAGATTTCGTGCGTGCACGATGCTCTGGAATGATGAGACGACTCCGCCGGGCGAGATTCCCGGTCGGTCCGTTCCACCCACACGCGGCGCGGGCCGCAGGCGGAGGGTAGATCCCTCGGGGATCACCAACCATTCGGCCTGGTCCGGGTCGGTTACATACTTCGTGGGGCTCGACTCCTCTTGAAGACGGTCCCGGACCTCATCCGGCAGTGCCTCGAGGCCGAGCGGGCGTCCATCGATGTCAGCGACGCTCCAGTTAATACGGGTGTCGCCAAAGGGGCGGTGAACTATGCGCGCGCGATAGGTCTCGCCGGTGGCGGGGTCGGTCTCCGCGAGCGCCTTGCAGCGCGATTCGTGCAGATCCGCATCGAGCACTTCGGCCCGCCCGACCACCGTGCCACCCGTATCGGTCAGCTCGACGATGCAGCCCGGCTGGATCCCCGCCATGCGGCCTGCACCGAGCCACAGGCTGGAGTCGGCCCGTACGGAGAGCAGCAGCTGATGACCGCTGGTCGCCTCACCGCTCCGGATGTCGCGCGCGAGGTCCCCCTCCGCGACCGGAATCGTGATGCGGCAGGGAAAGGCCTGGTAGGAGGCCACGATGCGATTGCCGAGCTCCTCGTAGGAGATGCGACCCTGGACCTTGGTCAGTTCCTGCGCGAGCAAGTAGGTAAACAGGCCATGGGCCTCGGCGTTCTTGCTCGCCCGGGGTAGGTCCATCTCGGGTGCGCTGCCATAACTCTGGGCTCCGTACATGGCCACGATGCCGTCGGTCTCCGTGTTGCCCAGCTCCTGGACCTCGCGGTAACCCCCGTGCTGTTCGCGATCCGGATCCGGACTGGATCCGAGCAACGAGGCCGGGATACTCCTGAGTCGCATCGACGACCCCGGTTCACCCGGGTTGGTCGCACCGCGCAACATCGTGCCCGAGTGGCATGAATCGATGATCAACCACACGTCCGCACCGTTGTCACGAATGTTGCGCGTGTTGCGCCCGATCTCGTCGTCGGTGATCGCTTTTGGAATCCTACCGGTCGACTTGGACGCGCCCTTTGCGTCGGCTGGCAGGAAGACCTCGTCCATGCCATCCGGTTCCTCGGGGCCCGCACGGGCATCCCGTTGCTGGCTGCCGTGTCCCGCGAGATAGATCACCACCCGGTGGTTCTTCTCTTCGAGCTTGGCGAGCTTTGCAAGGTGCTGGAGGATGTTCCCTCGGGTTGGTCGCAGGGCTTCGTCGTCCGGCCAGCCGGAGAGGATCGTGATGTTCTCTGGCTTGACGTCGAGCACGTGGACCAGGGTGTGGCGCATGAGCTCCACGTCGTTCGCCGGGCCCTTCAGGCGAATGGAGGCCTCGTAGGTATCCGGGAACTGCTTGGCGAGTTCGGGATACTCGGTGCAGCCCACCAGCAGTGCGTATGTTTCGCCGACCGCCTCGGGCTCGTCCTGGGACGGGACCGTAAGCGCCGGCAGAAGTGCTGCGGCAAGGAGAGTTAGAGCGAGCATCAAAATTGGAGCCCTGTTCTTGTTGGCGGGGCCCTTCAGCCTACTGGGTAGATCGCCGCAGGGCCGCTAAACGCACCGATGGAGTCCAAGAACTTGGTATCCACCCATGGGCGAGCGGCCAGCGAGGCGCGGCTGGCGTGGGGCAAGAGTGGCTTCATCCGGACCCCCAAGGACCGCCAGAGGCGACCTGCGAGCAGGGCTTCAGTCCGCGAGCCAGACCTAGATAGCACCCTACAGATCGCTTGCCAGGGCTGATTCCCTGGCAAATTCGACGGCGGCGATTCGGTCAGGCCAGTCGCGCGCTACGGCGGTCCAGTACCTGGATGATGCCGATGATCGTCAGGATGCAGGCAGGGGTGGCCAGCAGGCCCGGGTTCGCGAGGCCCAGGATCGAAAGTCCGAGCAGAGCCCAGGTCCAGCCCCGTGATCCGCGCAGGGTCCCGTAGCAGGCCCAGAGGGTGAGCAGGCTAAGTCCGATTGAAAGTCCCAGGAATGCCCCGGTCAATCCTCCCGCGACCGCGGCCGGAATCAGGAGTGCGGGCTGGAGCGTGGCTGCCACGCCCACGCCCAATGCGACCGCCACACCTCCCAAGAGGGTCAGGAGTAGCCAGAGCATTGCGTGGGCGGCCGAGAGCAGCAGACCCAGATCGAGCAGGGCGGGGCGATTGTCTTCCATGGCGAAACAACGGGGGTGCGAATCGTACGTGCAGATCTACGACGTCGCAGCCCCGGTATTCGCGGCAATCTCCCGGGTGGCAGCTCAGTTGTTGCGCCGCCGGACACGCCGGAATGGGTGCACCCAGTTGGCGAGCGACTGGGCGCTGCGCGACTGGACCCACAGCTTGCCGCGGCCTGAGAAGCGCAACATGATCTGGTCGCCGAACAGGAACGAGCGAATCTTGCGTGCGCGCGTCAGCCGATACTCGAGGCTCGGATCCCAGGCCACGGCATAGCCGTTGTCGACCAGGTACTCCCCATCGACGTCGATCTCCTGAATGTCGCCGTACGCGTTGAAGAACAGGGTGCCCGTGCCGGTGCAACGCAGGATGAAGAGGCCCTCGTTGAAGAAGCCCTTGAGTCCCGACCACTTCGAGTCGCACTTGATCCCGTCGCTCGAGGCCAGGTAGGCCCCCTTTTCCAGCAGCAGCTCGCCGTCCTGCATGTCCAGTGCAACCAGGTCGCCCGCCGCGCCCCCTGCGAACGCGATCGTGCCGGCGCCGCGGGTTGCGGTATGGGTGTTCTGGAACAGGCTCTCGCCCGCGAGGAACTTGCGCTTCAAACCTGCCAGTGCGCCGCCGCGCGTGGAAGTCTGGGTCGTGATCGTCGTGTCCATCCACGCCATGGCGCCGGAGTCCGAGACGACCGTCTCACCCTGGTCCAGGTGTACCTCGACGACCGCGTAGCTCGGTTTGCTTTGGATGTCGTACTTCAAACGAACCTCACCGTTGTCGGGCGGGGAGGAGTCGACCCAGGCGCGGGCCGAATTCCTTCGGATTGTGGGACTGAACGAAGACCTTGCCGTATCCCTCGAATCGCAGGACGACTCCTTCACCGGCCAGGAATGACGTGATCCAGGAATCGCCGGTCTTGGTCAGCGAGTACTTGAGTGTTTGCTCGAAGGCGACCACGTGACCCGTGTCGATGATCAGCTCACCGTCGACATCGACCTCGTCGATCCTCCCGTAGGCATTGACGAGCAGCGGGCCAGCACCCGTCGCCTGCATGAAGAACAGGGACTCGCCGGTCAGGAAGCCCTTGAAGCCCTGGAACTGGATGTCCATCTGGATGTCCGGGTGGGAACCCATGTAGCTGCCGCCGGCGCAGAGCCAGCTCGTTGACCTGTCGACGTCGATCACCTGCACTTCACCGGGCAGGGTCGGCGACAGGCCCACCTCGCCAGCACGCCCATCCGTCGTGCGGTAGGTAGAGAAAAAGAAGTGCTCTCCGCCTACCAGGCGCTTGACCCCCGCGAGCAGGCCTCCGCCGCTGCCCTTGGGGCGCGTCGTGACGTCGATATCCATGTTGCTCGACGCGCGAAACATCGCACCCGACTCGGAGACGAAGGACTCGCCCGTGTCCAGGTTGACCAGTGCGGAGCCAAAGGCTCCGCGTTCGAGAATGTCGATCTTCAATTCAGCTCCTGCAGAAGGGCCTGAGCCAGCCAGCCGTGGCGGAGAGGTGCCGGGTCTGAACCCACAGCTTCCCGTGACCCTTGAAATGCATGATCAATCCCTCGCCCGAGAAGAGGGTCTGCTTGAGCCCACCCATGCCCTTGATCTCGTAGTGCAGGGTCGGCTCCCACGCGACGAGGTGGCCGGTGTCGACGTTCAGGGTGCCATCGACCTCCTTCTCGTGCACTGCGCCGTACGCGTTGTAGAAAAGATCGCCGCTTCCGCTGCACTCGAGGAAGAAGGCACCTTCGCCACTGAAAAAGGCGCGCAGCCCGCCAAACTTCGTCTTCATCGTCACGCCCGGCGTCGACGCGACGAAGGAGCCGGCCGTCAGGTAGATCGTCTCGCCCTCGAGGCGCCGGTGCACGACGGTCCCGGGCATGCTGGGGGAGAGGCTCATGGCGCCACCGTTGGGGCCGCCGTACTCACCGATGAACAGCGACTCCCCACCGAACAGCTTGCGGCCGAGGGCTGGAAACAGACCTCCCAGCACGCGGCTCTTCAGCTCGAGCCCAGGCGTCATGCGGCTCATGGCGCCGCTCTCGATGATCAGCTTCTCGTCTGGAGCCAGCGTGGCGTGGATCTGACCGTAGTCGGGGTTGCCCTGGATCTCGAATTGCATGGCGTGGGTTCTCTCCGGGAGACGTTGGCGCGCAGTCTAGCCCCGTGACAGACGCCAGACCACCAGGGCCGGGCGCCTTTCCCCGAGCAACACGCGCCACGTACTCCGGGTAGCGTCGGCCCATTCAGCTGATTTCCGGATTGGACCGTCCCCGGGTGGTCCCGACGTGAACGACCGGGCCGGCAAGTATCCTCGAGGAATCGGCATTCCGGGCCTGGCCCAGGGATCCAGATCTCCACAAAGAAACCGGCGCGCCCCTCCGAAATGAGGGGGCGCGCCGGTCGTTGACTAGCTAATGGTCGCGATCTACTTGGGCATGGCGTCAGCCGCTGCGGCGCCCTTCTTGGCAACCGAGATCGTGGTTCTCTCGATCTTCAGCGGCTCGGTCGTCTGGCCGCTGCGGCTACCGGCCTTCTCGAGCTCCTTGACGACGTCCATGCCTGCAACGACGCGGCCAAAGATCGTGTGCTTGCCGTTGAGGTGCGGCGTCGGGACGAAGGTGAGGAAGAACTGGCTACCGTCCGTGCCCGGACCAGCATTCGCCATCGAAAGGAGACCGGGGCGGTCGTGCTTGACGGCCGGATCGAACTCACCGTCGTACTTGTACCCCGGATTGCCAGTGCCCCGGCCGACCGGGCAGCCACCCTGGGCCATGAATCCCTGGATGACGCGGTGGAAAGTGATGCCGTCATAGAATCCGTTGCGGGCCAGGAAGATCGTGCTCGACACGTGCATCGGCGCGACTTCGGGCATCAGCTCAATCGTGATCACGCCCTTGTTGGTCTGCATGTTCCAGCGGTAGAGCGAGTCCTTGGTGAAGTCGAGCTTCGGGGGCATCGCCAGGTTGGTCTTCCACGTCGGCTGGGTCTTGTCGAGATTCAGGGACTTGATGAACGTGCCCATCTTGGCCAGGGCGGGATCGTCCGAGTCGGGTGAATCGGGGAGGACTGTGATGCTGGCGCCGGCGTCCTGGGCCTGGCCGGCCTGGGCCTGGCCGGCGGAGTCCTGGGCGAGGGGCTGCGGAGTGGTCGTTGCGAGCACGAGTGCTGTCGTGATAAGGAGCATTTGAATCAGAGTTCTGCGGTTGGGGGGCGGTCCTGAAAAATTGGAGCCCCAGATTCTGAGGGAAGGGGGGCGATCGGGGCAACCCCGTGTCGCATCACGTCAGTTGCCTGGCCCGCTCCCGATGGGCGCGGGCGAGGCCTTGGCAGGCGGTGATGCGAGTCCATAGGACAGGGTTCCGAGAGTCGGTAGTCCGATTTGGCGGGATCCGAGAATGCGCGACCCCCACATATCGGCAGCGTTAGTCCTTTGCATGTCAGTATTTAGGAGCGAGTGGGGCTCTTTCCTGGGCGCGGCCCAACGCTAAGTACTATTCGTCGTAGTACTAGGACCCTCGTCATTCCCGCCTCCAATCGCATCCCCATGAAATCCAAACGCCTGCACGAGCTCGGCGCCCTCCAGCGTGAAGTGCTCGAGATCCTCTGGCGCCTCGAGCGGGCCTCGGTCGCCGACGTCCGCGCCGCCCTTTCCCGCCCACGGCCGGCCGCGTACACGACCGTTCTCTCGGTCTTGCAGAAGCTCGAGCAGCAAGGCTGGGTCGAGCATCGGCGCGAGGGGCGCAGCTACGTCTACTCGCCTGCTCGCTCACGGGAAAAGGAGGGCGGTCGCTCCCTGCGCAAGCTCGTCGAGGGCGTCTTTGCCAGCGACCCGATGGCGGCCTTTCAGCATCTGCTGCGTGACTCCCAGCTCGACGAGTCTGACATCGAATCCCTGCAGCGGATGATCGCAGCGAAGCAGAAGGAGATTGAAGATGCTCGTTAGCATCCTGTGGCAGTCCACGCTGCTGCTGGCCCTGGGCCTGACTGCCGCCCATCTCCTGTCCCACCGACCGGCCCGTGCCCACGCCGCACTCGTCAGTTGCACCCTGGCTGCGCTATTGGCCCCCGGCTTGACCGGACTCTTCGACGTCCTGGGCCTCGGCCTCCTCGGGGCGCCGGTCGTCCGACCGACAGGCGGGGCGCTGCCCCCGGACACGGGCCTCGCGTCGGTAGGATCCGTTTCAACGATGGAGATCCTCACGCGCCTGGGCCTGGTGTTCTGGGCCGGCGCCACGATTCTCCTGGCCCTGCGGCTCCTGTTTCATCTGGCCGGTTCGCGCCGGATGGCGGCCCGCGCCGGCTATCCGGCCGATGCCGAGACCGTGCGCCTGGCACGTGTCGCCAGCAAGCGCTGCGGGCTGACCCGAATGCCGCGTGTTCTCGCCGCCGTGCCGAGCCTGGCACCCGCGGTCTGGGCCTGGAGCCGTCCGGCGCGCCTGTTCCTACCGACGAATCTGGAGGAGGACGAGTTACGCGCCGCCTTGTTTCACGAGCTGGGCCACCTGCGCCGCCGTGACCACCTGTCGTTTCTGTTGACCCATCTCACCGTCTGTGTCCTGCCGTGGAACCCGCTCGCATGGCAGGCGCGCCGCCGCGCGGCCGCCCTGGCCGAGGAGGCCTGCGATACCTGGGCCCTCGCGTCCGGCGTACCTCCCGCGGTAATGGCACGTACTCTCGTCGCTGCCATTCCCAGCCATGCTGCCCTGGGCCTGTCGCTCAAGCGCGATCGGCGCCAGCTCGAGACCCGCATCTCTCACCTGTTCGAATCGGGCTCGGCCTTGCCCCAGGTCGGATCCGGCTGGGCGCGGACGGCGGGCATCGGCCTGGCTCTCATGCTGACTGGCCTGGCCCTGGCCCAGCGTGGCTCGTCGCCTGGCCTGCAGGCGGCTTCCCCCGCGGCCGCCGTCCATGATGAATGGGACCGGCGCATCGAGGTGCTGCGCGCCGCGGGACGCAGTGCGATCGTCGTCCAGCCGGGGGAGCTCGATCTCGGGGTCGTCGAGCCCGGGAGCACGGCCCACGGAAGCCTCTGGCTACTGAACCCGGGCGATGAGCCGCGCACCGTCCTCGGCACGGCGGCCAGCTGTGGCTGCACCCGTGTCATCCTTCCGAGCCCGGCGATCGTGCCGGCTGCCGGCGTGCTCGAGCTCGCCGTCGAAATGGACGCGCCGACGGAACTCGGCTCGCACAAGACCAAGACCGTCACCCTGCGCCTGGAGGGGCAGTCGCCTGTCCAGCTTCCCGTGACCACACATACGTGGCACGCAAGACCTGTGGAATTGAACCGATGAGACTCCGACAACTGCTCCCTCTACCCTTGCTCGTGGGTTGCGCGACGACGCCCATTCCGGTGCCTGATCACGAAGGCGCTGCCGTGCTGTCGGGCCCCGCCGCGGTCTACGTGGCCTCCGTCGATCCCGAGCGACCGCGTCTGCGCTACGCCGACGGCCAGCTATCCGGGAATGACAGCTGCTTCATCCTCATTGGCAACAAGCTGAACAACAAGGTGCCGCCGCTCTATGTCAACGGTGCCCCGGTCGGGTTTTGCTGAGTACCTTGCCCCGACGTCTTGGTGCAAGACTTCCCCGAAATGGTAGCCCGCAACGACCTCGACCTGCGTGGATACTTCGACAACGAACGCATGGCATTGCTCGACAAGAAGCACTGTATCCGGCTGAACTACGAGGCCTTCTTCTTCGCCGATTCGGCCGGAGCGGACCGCTTCCGGTCCAACCGCCTGGCCTACTGCGGGCTCCTGTCGGATCCTGTCAGCAAGCGCCGCTTCCGCCCGCTTCCCGGTGCCCCCAAGGAGAGCCACCAAGGCGTTGACTTCTACTTCGAATCCGATGAGACGCGGCAGGCGTTCGCCCAGGATCCGGAGCGTTTCTGGCTTCCCGGCTACAAGATGAATGCCAAGCCCAAGGCCAAGGCGAGTGAGTCCGCGGACGAGGAATCGGAATCTGATCAGCAGGGCGGCGAGGACAAACCGGTGAGCTCCAGCAGCGCGATGCTCGGCCGCTAGCCAGGGTCCTTCTCCAGGACTCGTGCTGGGGCGCCCGGCCCGGTGGAAGTCCGGACAGTGGAAGTTCGGACAATTGAGGCAGGGGACCGGCCTCTTGGAGGCCTGAAGGGCCGGGCCGACACGCGGAGGGCCGGCGATCGAATGCCTGCTTGTGGGTATCGTAGCGACTAGGATGGCTGTCGCGGTCGCGTAGGCGCGCCGCCGACCTGACCATGGCCACGATCGAATCCTGCCTGCGACTGCCGCGCTCGTGCGCCCAGCGCATCAGTCACTGGGCCCGAGATGGATATCCATCGGAGGCCTGTGGGCTCATGATGGGACGAATCGGGACCGCAGGTGTCGATGTGCTCGACGTGGAACGCCTCACGAACGTCGCCCATGAACGTCGGCACGAGCGTTACGCCATGGACCCCCTGGAGCAGATGCGGGCGGAGGAGCGCGCGATCGGCCGGGGCCTGGCCCTCGTTGGAGTCTGGCATTCCCATCCGAATCATGGTGCACGCCCGTCCGAGACCGACCGGGCCGCGGCCTGGGAGGGTTACTCCTACTTGATCATTGCCAGTTCACCGGACTCCGACGGTGAGCTACGGTCATGGCGTCTGAAGGGCGACAGCTTCGTCGAGGAGCGGATCGCGATCTCGGCGGATTCGATGGGGACTGAAGAGTGAAGAAGGACAAGGTGAAAGCGAAGCCGACGCAGGACCTGGGTTTCGGCACACGCGTAGGTACTGGCCCGGGGGAGCGCCTGCTCAACCGAGACGGGAGCTTCACCGTTCGCCGCCACGGCCTGCCCCTGCGCGCCATCATCAGCCTTTACCACTCGCTCCTGGTGATGCGCTGGCCGACATTCCTGGCACTCCTCGCCCTGACCTACCTGCTTCTCAACTTGTCCTTCGCGGTGGCGTACCTGGCCCTCGGGGAGGGTGCGCTGGCTGGTCCCGGTGAGTCGACCCTGGCCGGCGCCTTTTTCTTCAGCGTCCAGACCGTCTCGACCATCGGGTACGGCCATATCGTTCCGATGGGCCTTGCCGCCAACTCACTGGCCGCATTCGAGGCCTTTATCGGAATGCTCGGTGTGGCGCTCGTCACGGGCATCGTCTTTGCGCGCTTCTCCAGGCCGACCGCGGACATCGTCTTCAGTGACCGGGGAGTGATCGCACCATACCGGGGGATCAAGGCGTTCCAGTTCCGCATCGCAAATCGGCGTCGGAACCAGATCATCGAGACGCGGGTGCGCGTGTTCCTATCGATGGTGGAGCAAGACGGGGAGGCCGGACCCGCGCGTCGCAGCTTCATGGAGTTGACCCTGGAGCGAAATCAGCTGGCGTTTTTTCCCCTGAGCTGGACGATCGTGCATCCGATCGATGAGGCCAGTCCACTCTCCGGCTTGACGGAGCAAGATGTGAAGGCCAGTGGGGCGGAGTTCCTCGTCACGATGACCGGAATCGACGATTCCTTCTCCCAGGTCGTTCATACCCGCACGTCCTACACGGCTGAGGAGATCGAGTGGGACACACGCTTCAGCAACATGTATGAGCGCACGCCGCTGGGGACTCCCCGGGCGATGGACGTGGCCCGCATCCACGACTTCGAGCCCGCCGGCCCGGACGATCTGGTCTAGCCGGCCGCGAGCATCAGGAAGGCAATCAGGAGACCCGGCATGGCCAGAAGGCTCCAGCGAAAGCGCGGTAGCAGCGTCGGGCGAGCGAGATAGAGCGCGTGTCGTCGGTATGTGGCCATTTTCGTCACTCCTGCCGTCTCCCGGTATTTCGTCCTGTGGCGGTTGTTCAGTGCGCGCAGGTGCACTGCCTGGCCCCTCGTCCGCATCGTTGGGAGGGATCGGGTGTCCATTTACGAATTTTTTTGGGCGCTACTCTGGCCCACCGGCCCGGCATCACGTCTCGTACGGGACTGACGTCATGAGGCTCATCGAAAGCATCAGGTCGGGGGCGAGAATTCGCCTCGCGGGGGATCAGCCATCGGCGGGCGTCTCGACGGCCCCACGCCGCCTGCACGGAGCCGGCCGGTGAGCGGACCCGATGTCCTCGGAGCAGCTGGCGGCCTGTTGATCGTCGGAGCCTACTCGCTCTTGCAGCTGGGACGACTTGACCCGCGCCAGCTGCGCTACTCCGTGATCAACGCGATCGGCGCGGGGCTGATCCTCTTTTCCTTGATGTTCGAGTTCAATCTCGGCGCTCTGCTGGTCGAGGCGTTCTGGTTGCTCGTCAGTTGCTTCGGGATCGTCGCCTGTCTGCGCCGCGGCGAAGCCATGGTCGAGGGCGACGAGGGTGCACCTGTGACCGCCGAGCCCGAGGCGTGAGTCCCATCACGGGCACGGATCGTGGGCTGCCCGGCAGCGGCCATGCTCCCGGGGCCGGGACGGTGCCGGTCGTGGCGCTGGAAAACGTCTGCAGGCGCTTCGGTCGCCGCGACGCCCTCACCGATGTGGACCTGACCATCCACGCGGGCGAGCTCCTGGGTCTCGCGGGGCCCAATGGCTCGGGAAAGACCACGCTCTTGAAGTTGGTTGCGGGATTCCTGCGACCGACGAAGGGCAGGGTGCGTGTATTCGGGTGCAGTCCATTCGAAAGACGCGAGGAGGTCATGCGACACGCGCGCTTTGCATTTGCTCCAGCACCCCTTTACGAGGCCCTGAGCGCGCGCGAGCATTTGAAGTACCTCGCGCGCCTGGGTGGCGAGGCTGTTTCGCCAATGGTCATCGACGAGACCCTGGAGCTCGTGGGGCTGCGCGACCGGGCCGACGACCGGGTGCGCGCGTTTTCATTCGGAATGCGCCAGCGCCTGGTGCTCGCACAGGCCCTATTGCCGGAACCCAGGCTGCTCGTGCTCGACGAACCCGCTGATGGACTCGATCCCTTGGCGGTCCTGGAGCTGCGGTCGATCCTGGCGCGTCTGAGGGAAGAGCGCGGTGTCACGATCGTCATCTCGAGTCATCTGCTGATCGAGCTGGATCAACTCGTCGATCGGCTGGTGGTTCTCAGGGATGGCCGGGTCCTGTTCTGTGGCCCACCGGGCGAATTGCGGGGTCGTGGCGAGGCACTGCACGTGCGCGTCAGCGATGTGAGTCGGGCTCAGGAGCTTCTGGAGTCCACGGGTGTCACGGCCAACGCGGATGGGGAAGGTGGACTGCTGTTGAGCGGGCCCGAGCTCTCCCTGGAAAGAGTGCGTGAGACCCTACGGGTGGGGGGCGTGACCTTGCTCGAGTATGCAGGACGCCGGCCGAGTCTCGAGGCGGCCCTGATCGCGCGCCTGGCCCAGGAGCATGAGCGACCGTCATGATCCGGCTCGAGCTCCTGAAACTCCTGCGTTCCCGCCGTCCGTGGATAGCGGTCTGTGCCCTGGGCATTTTCCTGGGGCTGATGCTGCTCGGGTTCTATTTCTACGCCCAGGAACAGACCAGTGGCGAGGCTGAGTTCAGGTACACCTTCGAGAATCGTTCGTACTTCAATGGTCTGACCTTCGCCGTCTACAGCTTTCATTTCGGGTGCATGCTGCTCCTGCCAATCTTTCTGGCCACTGAAGGCGGTGCTCAGATTGCAGGCGAAACTGCGCGCGGCGGGACCTACCTGCTCCTGACCAGGCCCCTGACGAAGAGCCGCATCCTGCTCTCCAAGATGGCCGTGTCGACCGCCTACGGAGTGATGCTCGTGGGTGGCTTCCTGCTCTTCTCGCTCCTGCTCGGACTCGTCGCCGTCGGCTGGGGTGACCTGCGGCTCTATCCGGGAGTCTTGCAGATGACCCCATCACCCCAGCACCTCGAGCAGGGCGACGCGCTCGGGCGCTTCCTCCTGGTCTGGCCTGCCGCCTGCCTCGCCATGCTGGTGCCGCTGGCGTTCAGCTATCTGCTCTCGGTCGTCATGCGAAGTCCGGTGAATGCAGCCAGTAGTGCGATCTCCCTCTTTCTGGTCCTGCACGTCATCAGCGGAGTTCCCTTCTTTTCTCAGCTGCGTCCCTACCTGTTCACGACCCACATGGGCTACTGGCGCGGTCTGCTGCAGGAGTCCATTCCCTGGTCGGAGGTCGCCCGTGACGCGGCCAAGCTCGCGGCCAACGGCTTCCTGTTTCTTGCCCTAGCCCATCGCAGCTTCAGGCGCCGCGAGGAGAGCTGATGGGACGCCCGCGAGTGTTCGAATTCGTGCTCTTGCTGCTGGCAGCGGCATTTGCACTCTACGGGTTCGGGCCGCCACGTGCCGTCTTCGGCTACCGCCCGGACGCTCGCTCTGACTCGGCGCTGCGGATAGTGACCTGGAACATCGGCCAGGCGGATGGCACGCGCACTCGCCGGGCTGGCTCGGATGAAGGGGCATTTCAGCAGATACGAGAGACCCTGCGTGAGCTCGATGCCGACGTCTCGATCCTGCAAGAGGTCTCCGCCGACGTGCTGAGATCCATGGCCGATGGGCTGCCCGGTTCCAGCACTGCATTTTCGGGCGCTCCGAACGCTGGCTGCGGCATTATCACGCAGCGCGGCCATCTGGTGCACCTGGACGGGCTGGAAGGAGCGAGCGGCGATCCTGTTCACGTCCTCTTTCGTCCACGCGAGGGGCGTGCGCTGCAGGTGATCGGCTTGCACGCAGACGCCTGGTCAGCCTCCAGGCGCAATCAGGAGATCGGTAGTGCCGTCGATCTCATGGAGGAAACCGCGGAATTCCCCCTGCACGTACTGGCCGGTGACCTGAATCTGGACGTGGATCTCGGTGGCGGGAAGGACCTCTTCACGGAGGACGAGTATCTCGACGTACAGACGTACAACTACGTGGTCGAGCGCATGCACGACGCCGCCTCCGACGGCGGACCGACCGCTGAGCCAGACCGTCGTCTGGACTACATCTTCATCTGGTCCAGAACCGGCGACCTCGGAATTCAGGACGCGGGCGTCTGGCGTGGACGGCGCGCCGATGGCATGGATCACCACCCTGTCGTCGTCGACATCGCACGGAACTGAGATTCAGACACCCCGGCCCAGGCCGATGAGGACCTGAGCCGGGGCGCTGCCGTTCCTGCTGGGGGTCCCGACTAGGATCCGTGCTGCTCGAGCCATGCTTCGAGCTTTGCTCGGGGAAGGGCGCCAACGTGCTCGGCGACCGGCTTTCCATCTCGGAAGAGACGCAGAGCCGGGATCGACTGGACGGCATGCTGCGCGCCGAGCTCGGGCTGTTCGTCGACGTTTACGAAGGCCACCTGCAGCCCCTCGCGGTCGCTTCCCACGGCCTCGACGACGGGCTTGAAGGCCTTACACGGGCCACACCAGGGGGCCCAGAACTCGACCAGCACATCGCCAGGTCGTTGCAGGACGTCCGTATCGAAACTCTCGGTAGTCGGGTTGAGAAATGTATTGGTGGTCATGGTCGCTGTCCTTTCGGGTTTTGCTTCGTTCAGCCCTTGGACGCGGGTCAGGTCAGCGGTCTTACCTCGGGGGCGAAAAAAGTCAGAGATTCGTCCGGACCGAGGTCGTTTTTACGATGGGTCCCATGTGGGCTATGCTGATCCGATGGCTTCTTCCCAGGAGACAGGCCGCTCCAATGCCGAATGGCTCGCGGCCCTCAAGGATCCCGCAGGCCCGGCCGGCGCGGGGGCGCAGGTGGAATTGCGAGCACTCGTTGCGGCGGTGCTGCGCAAGGCCACCGCCAACCTGGCCCGCCTGGACGAGGCGACGATCGACGATTTGACCCAGGTTGCCACGCTCCAGATCATCGACAAGCTGGATCTCTTCGAGGGACGCAGCCGATTCACGACATGGGCCTACTCGGTGGCGGTCCGGGCTGCATTGAGTGAGCTCCGACGCTCGCGGCACCGGACACTGGAGGTGGAGCCCGTCGGTGCAGCGCTCGATGTCGCGGCGGATGGGAATGGTGGGCCTCAGAGTGCTTCGGAGCGCGAGGAGATCGTCGCTCTCCTCCATCGGGTCATCGATCAGGACCTCACTCAGCGCCAGCGCGCCGCCGTGCTCGGGCAGTTGGGCGGTACGCCCCAGGCCGAGCTGCTCGAGCAGCTGGCCATGAATCGCAACGCCTTTTACAAGCTGTTGCATGACGCGCGGCGCAAGCTGCATGACAGCCTCTGTGCCGCCGGCATCTGTGACGACGAAGTGCGGGAGGCGTTCGACCTGTAGTCGGAGAATAGACCATGAAGCTAAACCCCGAGGACATTCGACGGCTGGCGCGGTTCACGCTCGAGGCCAAACCAGATGAGCTGACGTGTGACGAGTGGCTTCACCGCGTCGGCGAGTACGCCGAGGCCGATGCCTCGAATGGTCCGCGCGACGAGCGCCACGAACAGGTGGCCCGGCACGTCGATGCATGCCCGTCCTGCGCCGAGGAGCTCGAGGTTCTGCGCCAGCTCCTGCGGGAATAGGCCTGGCAGGTCCGTCCGAGGCCTCCTGCCGACCCGCCGCCGGGATTCGCGAGTCCTGGTGAAGGATCCGGGCTAGACTGGGGCTGGTCGGACGCCAATCGCGCTCGGCTTCCACCATGTGCGCACGTTTTGTACAGGCCGGATCGTCGCTCTTTACAGGACCCTTCACGGTTCTGATCGATATGTGGGGCGGGGGAAGCCAGCCACAGCGATACAACATCGCACCCACGCAAAAGGTGCCCGTCTTGCGTGTGAAGGAGAACGGTGACGGCTACCGGGCTGACCCACTGCGATTTGGTCTGGTGCCGAGCTGGTCCAAGGCCGTACGTGGCGGCAGTCCGATGGTCAACGCTCGCAGCGAGACGGCCGCGACGAAGCCGGCATTCAGGAGTGCCTTCAAGAAGCGGCGCTGTATCGTGCCGGCCAGCGGCTTCTTTGAGTGGAAGACCAGCACGACAGGAAAGCAGCCCCAGTACATCTTTCGCGCCGATGGTGAACTGATGATGTTCGCCGGCCTGTGGGAATACTGGATCGATGAAGACGAGGCGACGCTGGAGAGCTTCACGATCCTGACCTGTCCGCCGAACGACTTCATGCGGTCGGTGCACGATCGCATGCCAGTAGTGCTGGAGGCCGAGAGGGCGCTGCGCTGGCTGGAACCGGACCGGTCGGGGAGCGACCTGCAGGAGCTGCTGGTCCCTGCTCCCGAGGGTGTCCTCGATAGCTTCCAGGTCAGCCAGCGCGTAAATCACGTCAAGAATGACGGTCCTGAGTGCTTGCAGCCCGCTTCATCACCGGGTCTGTTCGACTGAGAGCGTAGATTTCGCTGAAAAGGGCAACATCGGATACACTGGACGGTCTATTGCCGGATGATTGCCTCCCGCGCGACGCGGTGGAGTCGACCGGTATTTGATGGAGGCTTCGGCCCTGAAGACCAGCACCATCCTTCCGGTGTCCCTGGTATTGGCGCTCTCGCCGGCCTGCGGCGGGGGTGGGGGAAGTGTGTCCCCGCCGGCGACAGCCACGCCGGCCGGTCGTTTCGCCTTTGTTGCGAATACGATGGACAACACCCTGTCTTCGTACTCGGTGGTTCCCGGCACCGGCATGCTTCGCCTCAACGGCTTCGTCGGAGCGCGCGTCGGTCAGATCGCCCCGCAGGAGGTCGTCGCTCACCCGACGGGGCCCTGGGTCTACACGCCAAACCTCGGCAACTCCGCGAACGGCGCGAATATCTCCGTCTACTGCATCGATCCAGACACGGGCCAGACCGAGGCTCTCGTTCCGGCCGGGATCGGGTCGGGCCCATTCGACATGGTCTTCGGTGCGAAGGGTGAGTACGCCTACGTCTCAGCAGCTGGCTCCGATGCCGTGTGGACCTACGCCGTGCACCCCCAGTCTGGCCAGCTCAGCCTGATCGGAAATCCCATCACCGACGGGTTCGATCCGACATCGATCAGTCTCGGCGCTGACGGACTCCATCTGTTTGTGACCTACCGAGAGTCCAAACTCATCGTGACCTACGATATCAATCCGGTGAATGGGCGCCTCTCGCGCAGCGTGGCACCCTATGAGAGCGGGAATGGAGTTCCCGAGTTCGTCGTGGCAGATCCGGCCGGCGATTGCCTCTTCGCGTGCTACTCGAGCCCGGACCGGTTGGTCCAGTTGCTCGTGGATGAAGACACCGGAGCACTGGAGGCGATCGCGAGTCGTCCCCTCGGGGCGCGCTGCACCGCACTGGCTGTACATCCCGGTGGCGGCTGGCTGGTCATCGCACGCGAGACTGGTTCAGTGCGAGTCTTCGGAGTCGAGCCCGTGAGCCGCATCCTCTTCCTCGCGGATGACGATATTGCGGCTGGCGTGGACCCGGTCGACATTGCGTTCGATGCAACAGCCCGTTTCGTGTACGTGACGAATTCAGGTTCAAATGAGGTCGGCATCTACGAGATCGATCTGGTCACCGGCAAACTGCTACTGAGGGAAACGGTTCGTACCCGTAGCAATCCCGGCGCCCTATCGATGACCTCGACCAGCACCCGCGCACGGAGTTTTGTCCCGCGCTTCCTGTATGTCGCGAACGAGGGATCGGACACCGTCACGGGATACCAGGTGAGCGGAGTCGGGGCTCTCGCCGAGCTCTCGGGAGGTGGCGTGCTGACAGGGCTATCGCCGCGTAGCATGGCTGTCGATCCACTCGGTCGCTTTCTCTACACGGTAAACGTCAACTCGCCGAGCGTTTCGGCCTTTCGAATTGACCCGAACTCCGGGCAATTGACCTCGGCCGGCCTTCCGCTCCCCTATACCGGGCAGCCGCGGTCGATCGCCGTCGCACCGTCGGGTCGCTTTGCCTTCGTTGCCAACGCGATCGGTTCGGTGGAGGCCTTCGGAATTGACCAGGCGACCGGTGAGCTCGATTTTCGCGGGACCACACCCTCCGGCGGCCAGGTCCCGGATGTCATTGCGGTCGATCTGACGGGCCAGTTCATCTACGTTGCCAATCACGGTTCCAATGACGTGACCGCCCTGCGATATGACCAGGGCTTCCTGACGGGTGGCAGCTTCCAGATCGTAAGCCGCGTGACGACCTACGTGGCCGGAGCGGTGACGTCGATCCGCTTCGCGCCGGACGGGCGACGAGCCTACCTGACGGTGCCCGGAATTGCTGACCAGGTCTTGCCGATGAATATTGATCCTGTAAACGGCGGCCTGACCATCGGTCCCTCGGGGCCCGTGGACGGCGACGAGCCAACTTCAGTTGCAGTGCATCCCGACGGTGGGTTCGCGTACGCGGCCTTCAACGGCGGCGCGGGAATGTTGCGCGCTTTCCGCGTCGAGAAGGCCACGGGCACTCTGCTGGATGCCGTGACCTACCCGAGTGGCATGAATCCGATCGACCTACGCATCGATCCGGGCGGAAACTTTCTGTATGTCGTCAATGAAGAGGATCATGACATCTCACTCTTCAAGATCGACGCGGCGAGCGGGGCCCTCGAGGGGCGCGGAAGATTCGCGACCGATGCGTCTCCGGCCTCCCTGGGCCTGACCGGGGTCCTGCGCTGACAAGTTGGAGCGCTCGCCATCTGGCGAAGTGACCCATTCTGGCGCAGAATTGGTAGTTCGTACCCGTCTGCCCGAAAGCGCCATGAAACTCTGCATCCCCTTACTCCTGTGTCTCGGATTGCCCTGCGAGGCGGGCGTCGTCACCATTCTCGCCGATCGGGATCAGACCCTCATCGAGTCTTCCACGGGCTGCTGTAGCAACGGGGCAGGGCCCTACTTCTTTGCCGGCGACCGTAATGGGGGCGGTATCAACCGTGGCCTGATGCATTTCGATATCGCCGCGGCGATTCCCGCCGGTGCCGCCATCCTGGAAGTGCGTCTCGATCTGAATCTGAGTCGCTCGCGAGCCGGGACCGAGGTGATGGCATTGCACAGGGTCCAGCAAGACTGGGGCGAGGGAACGTCCGCAAACGGTCCGCCGGGGCCGGGCGCGACGATCGGAGTGGGTGCGCCGACTACAGCGGGAGACGCGACCTGGATTCATGCGGTGGCACCGAACACGTTCTGGGCCAATCCCGGAGGCGACTTCGACGGTTCTCCCAGCGCAACTTCCATGATGGACGGCGCCTCGGGCCTCGGCATTCAGTCGTTCAGCTCGCCGACGATGGTGGCAGACGTCCAGGCCTGGCTACTGGACGGTGCGAGTAATTTTGGCTGGCTACTGCGAGCAGAGGATGAGACCAGCCGGCGCTCCGCGCGTCGATTCGATTCGCGCGAGTCCGGCGATCCTTCGGTCACGCCGCGTATCGAGGTCGTCTACAGCGAGGCCCTCGGAAGCAACTACTGTGTGACCAGCCCGAATTCTGCCGGGACCGGAGCCACGATCGCCGCTGACGGCTGCAGCCTGGCATCACAGCAGGCGTTGACCCTGCGCGCCGCGCAGCTACCAGCGAGGGTCCCCGGTCTGTTCTTCTTCAGTCCGAGCCAGGTGCAGACGCCCCTCGGTGACGGCTTTCTCTGCGTCGGGGGAGCGACGGTGAGTATCTACCCGCCCGCTTTTGCGGACGGCGCAGGCATTGTCCAGCGCATCGTCGACTTCGGGACTCCGGCCGCGACCACGATCGTCAGCGGTGCCGCATTGAACTTTCAGTTCTGGTATCGGGATCGTGCGGCTGCGGGAGCGGGCCACAATCTGAGCGACGGGCTGAGCGTGGTTTTCCAGTAACGGGGAGCCGAGCTCCGGCGCTCACAGGTGTGCGAGCCACGGGGCTCACCGGAGCTCAATGGTCGTCGCCGATGTATCCCATCGCTCTCATGTCGTCCAGGGCCTGCTCGTCCTCCCAGACGCTGTCGTCCGCGACATGTTCCGGACCAGCCCGTTCTCGGGCCGCGGCAAGGGTTCGCCGCAGGCGATCGACCAGCGCGGGCTCGACATCGCGAGGCGCGAGGGGCCGAGTTTCGTCAGGGTCGGCCAGGAGGTCATAGAGCGTCTCCTCCACGGCACCGGTCTCCGTATCGATGCTACGGATGAGCTTGAAGCGTGGACCGATGGCTGCGTCCAGTTCCTTTTCGAAGCGCTTGTGGGTCCCATCTGGTGAGGTTCGTCCGGGGAATACCCGCAGCGACACCTGGGGGAATTCGAGCGCCGCGGCCAGCACACGATCGGCGGGGATTGGGGCCCGAAGATCCACTCCCGAAATGTGGTCGCCCGGATCGACGCCCGCCGCGCGCAGGATCGTCGGGTAGAGATCCTCGATCCCGACGATCCTGTCTTCGACCCGTCCAGCGCCGAATCCGGGCCCACGCGCGACCATCACGATGCGCAGATTCGAGTCGTACACATTGAGAATATGGGTGAAATGACCATGGTCGCCCAGGTTCTCGCCGTGGTCGGACAGGACGAAACACAGGGTCTCGGCGGGATCGCTGACGGCATCCACGGCCTCGACGATCACCCGGGCGAGATCGTCCACGACCCGGATCTCGGCGCGATACATACGCCGCAACAGATCCCACTCCGATTCGTCGAGGGGCTCGACCCCCAGGTAGTGTCGCCTCAACAGCTTCTGGGGTCGGGCCTTCGGGTAGTAGGTCTGGATCGCTCTCCAGCGGTCGTCGGGTGACTCGAGGAATTGCCCCGCTATGTCCAGGTAGGGGAGATATGGCAGGTGCGGCTCGACCAGGTTCACGAACAGGAAGAACGGGCGCTCCGGATCGCGCTCATCCTCGAGCCAGTCGAGCACCTCGCGGGCGACGTAGTGCTCCTCCGCCGGAACGCTGGTCCCTTTCGGGTCGGCCGCAAGTCGCTCCACGTGCGGCTGGTAGATATCACTGCTCAGGTTCCGGAAGTACTCGAAGCCCGCGTCCAGACCCGAGCGTTCTCCGATCCAGACATTGCCGCTAAGCGCCGCGGTCTGATAACCAGCACTCCCGAGTTCGGCTGCAAGAATGGGCAACTCGGGGTTGATCTGGAGATGGGTTTGATTGGCGCGATGGAGCTTCGGGTGGGTGCCGGTGAAGAGTGTTCCGTGGGCCGGTAGGGTCCAGCTGGAAGATGAGTATGCGCGCTCGAATCGAGTCCCGGCCGCGGCCAGGGTCTCCAGGAAGGGCGTCGTCGGTTCGGGCGCGCCGTAGGCTGAGGTGTAGCTCGGGCGGGTCGTGTCCAGCACGATCATGACGACATTCGGTGGCGTCGCAGGCGCGCCGCCACAGGCCGCGGCCAGCTGGCCGACGCATAGCATGAGCGTCCCGCGGGCCATCACACGCAGTACGTCGGAAGCCCCTCGCTTAGAGGATCTCATGGTAAATCGCCATGCGCGCAAGATAAGCCAGGCCCGCAAGCACGTGTAGTGCGAGCCCCCCGAGTAGCCAGCGCTCCCGTGCGCCGAGGCTGTACTGGCACAGGCGGTGTGCGAGATGACCGGTCGTCGCAAGGAACAGCAAGTGGCTGCATATATAGCTCTGCCAGAAGAAGTTGGCGTGCCAGCGCCGGGGACCGGTCTCTGCCAGGAGCGCCATCATCGTGATGGCAACCCCGTAGAGGGCCAGGGCATAGATCAGCATGGGCTGACGTCGTATCGCTCCACGGTGAATGACGACGTGGAGCAACGGGAAGAGGATCGAAGCGAGGATCGAGATCGGGATATTCTGGGAGTAGTGCGACCAGATCTCGAATGGCTCGATCGTGAGCTTCGAGTCACCGCGGTATCGATTGCCGACCTGTTTGGCGAAGGTCAGGTAGTACTGCGCGGCCAGCGTGAGGATCCCCAGAACGACTGGCCAGGTGCGAATCCAAGTCTCACGGCAGAGGCCATGCCGCACGATCAGCATCAACGTGTAGGTCGGTGCGAACACCATGAAGAAGCTTGGCTTCGCAATGATGTTCAGGGCACAGAGGACCGCGATCCCCAGGTCTCGGCGCCGTGTGGGTTGCTCGAGATTCCGGTAGGAGACCCAGAAGAGTGCGATCGCGAAGGGCATCACGAGGATGGTGGTCGAGTTGTGCCAGATGTTCGGCGTGGTCTGGCCCACGTACCAGTGTGGCTTCGCGTCGAATACGGCCAGGGTCGGCAGGCTGAAGGACAGGGTCAGGGCAGCCGTAAGAGCGAGCACCAGCAGTGGCGGAAGGGGGTCGTTGGGAGCGGTCACGGCGCCCGGCGCGCGGCCCGCGCAGCGACCGATGATCCGGAAATCGAGTCCGAAGCGGGCAGCTGTCGCGAATCCGAGGACGGCGGTCGCCGCCAGCCAGAGCGCTTCCTTCTCGGCCTGGAGTCCGGAGAGACAGTAGATCAGGAGGTAGTAGAGGAAGTTGCCCGGGATCCCACCCTCGCCCTCTGCGAAGCGCAGGACCATGTCGACATGTCCGTGAACGTCGAACTTGCCCGGCGTGAAGATGACTCGATAGAAAAACAGCAGGGACGCGACGAGCGTCACCAGAATGCCGATAATCCACCAGCGACGCAGGGTGGCGGACCAGCCCGAATCCAGGCCCGCCGGAGTCGTTGGAGGGACTCCGAGCCCTGTGGTCCCATCGCCGACGGCATCCGCCTCCGGCTTCAAAGGGCTTTGTGCTCGCTCATGATTCATCCGAGACTACCGAGGTTCGTGGCATAGTGATACGGAGCGGCTCTCCTCGAACGGGGCTGCTAGCTGGCGTCATTGGCCAGGATTTGCGCCAGCCGCCCCAACCGGCGACCCGCGGCACTTCGGCCGTCCTCGACCAGGCGTCAAACCCCGCCTCCGGGGGCCGAGCCGCCGAAGTAACGCGAGACAACAAATTGGGACCACTGGGAACGAATCCCTGTAACTGATGCGCGCTAGGATCCTCTCCGTGATTCTTCGCGCTCTTCGGGCAGGATTCCCTCGCCGCTCCGGAATCCTGCTTCTACTACTCGGCGTCGCCGTGGCCCATGGTCTGGTCGCATGCGATGGTGGCGCGATCAAGTCGCGCGAGGCACAGGTTCCCGCTCGTAGCTTCGAGATGCTGCTCTGGCCCGACGGTCCGCCCTCGAGCAATGGCCTGTCCGGGCCCGAGGTTCTGGGGGCGTGTGTGAGCAACATCTCGACCGCCACACTCACCGTCTACCTGCCCGATCCTTCGATCGCTACCGGCGCGGCCCTCCTGATCCTGCCGGGTGGCGGCTATGGATTTCTGTGTGTCGAGCGCGAAGGCTGGGACATCAGCGCGGGGTTGAGCGAGCGCGGTGTCGCTGCGATCGTGCTGAAGTATCGTCTGCCTAACGGGCACCCGGCTGTGCCCGGAGATGACGCTCGACGCGCCTTGCGCACCGTCCGCTACAGGGCGGCGGAATGGGGCATCGATCCAGAGCGCGTGGGCATCTGGGGCTTTTCGGCCGGAGCCCACCTTGCGGGGACCGTGGCGAGCGCCTCTGACAGTGGCCATCCGCAGGCGCAGGATCCGGTCGAGAGAGAGAGTAGCCGACCCGACGTGGTGGCCCTGTTCTATCCCGTCGTCACGATGGAAGCGGGAGTGACCCACGCCCTGTCGAGGCAGCGCTTGCTGGGGGATCGTCCGGCATCAGAACTCGTGAAGCGATACTGCATCGAGCAACAGGTAGACGCCCGCTTTCCCTCGACGTTCATCATGCACTGCAGCGACGATTCCGTGGTGCCGATCGAGAACAGCCTGCGCCTGCGCGACCAGCTAGAGGCACACGGCGTGGAAGTCCAGTTGCTGGTGTTCGAGCGTGGCGGACACGGCACGAATGTGTTGCAGCGCAATCCAACCTGGCTGGATGCCTTCGATAGCTGGCTGCGTGCTGAGGGTTGGGAATAGCTGTCAGCGCCGCCTGCGCGCCTCTGCCCGATGCCCCGGACTGCGAGTCGATATGGCATCATGCACCACGATTGCGCCGCGAATTCCATGACCGATCACACCATCTGTCCGACGATCTCCGACGAATCCATCGACCTGGCCACAGCGAACCTGGGCCAGATCCTGGGGCAGGCAGTCGAGCACGACTCCGAGAAGGCGGCAGTGGTCGTATGGGACGGGCGCTGCGATCTCGCCCTGGCCCTCGCCGAGGGTTACCGCCGCTGCCTGCCGGAGGCCACATTCCTCGAGTTCGATCGAACTTCACCCACATCGATTCTGGGCGCATTCGAGTTGCTGTTGCCAGGCGACCTCGTTGTGTTGATCCAGTCGACCAGCTTCCGGCTCGACGCCTTTCGCATTCGCATCGAGCTCTTCAGGCGGTCACTGAAGGTGATCGAGCATCCCCATCTGGCGCGCATGCGAGGCACCGAGAGCCTGGTCTACATCGATGCACTGGCCTATGACCGTGACTACTTTCGCGGCGTCGGGGGTGCCTTGAAGGCGCGCCTCGACAGGGCTCGCGTCGGCGTGATCGACAGTGGCGGGGAGCGGCTGGTATTTCCGGCTGGTTTCGAGCCCGCCAAGGTCAACATCGGGGACTACACCGGGATGCAGAACATCGGCGGGCAGTATCCGATCGGCGAGGTCTTTACCGAGTCCATGGACCTCGAGGCAGTGAACGGCCGGGTACGCATATCCTTCTTTGGCGACTCGGAATTCAACGTCAATCGGCCCGACCAGCCGATCACGCTTTCGGTGACGCGCGGGCGCGTCACCGACGTGATCGACTCGACGCCTCAGTTTGACCAGGTGCTGTCCGATATCCGCGCCGATGAGGGAGAGGTGTGGGTGCGCGAGCTGGGCTTCGGGCTGAATCGGGCCTTCACCGAGGAGCGCACCGTCAGCGACATCGGCACGTTCGAGCGAAAGTGTGGGGTCCACCTCTCCCTTGGAGCGAAGCACGCGAGCTTCAACAAGCCCAACATCAGAAAGAAGACGGCCAGGTACCACGTGGATGTCTTCGCGATCACCGAGTCCGTGGTTCTCGATGATGAACCCATTTTCGGGGATGGTGCCTGGCTGGTAGGCGGCCGAGGCGCGGCACCGAGTTGAGCCCTGGATCGGGCCTGGGCCGCAGGCCCGAACTCATGACGGCCGCAGGCCCGAATTCATGACGGCCACGGGACTCGGATCCGGTCCAAGCCGCGGAGATGGCCCGAGGCGCTCCGGACGGGTTCAGCTACCCGTGAGGATGCGGACGGTGCGCAGGGTCATTCGTGCGCCAAGTTCCAGCCCAAAGGACTCGACCGTGAATCTCCCACCACAATAGGGGCAGGTCACTGGCTCCTCGACCGGCACGGGTTGGGAGCGCGGCGCGGCGACGGCGACTGCCAGCAGGCAGAAGCTGGCGAGGGCGGCGAAGAGCTGTGGCTTGCGGGGCATGGTGAGCTGGGCAGCGGAACCGCTGCGGGTGCAACTACACTATCGTGAATCAGCAATGGGGGCAATGGAAGTGCCGTGGGAGGGCGCTGAGCGGGCTCCGGGTGGGTGCACTCATTGATTCGGCTTGGCCTTGAAACCAGCCGGGGGGCCATGAGATCCTCACCTGGCCATGTTGATTGAACTGGCCATCAAGGACCTCGTGCTCATCGAAGGTGCCGTGCTCGAATTCGGGCCCGGCCTGAACGTGATCACCGGCGAGACCGGCGCGGGCAAGAGCCTGCTACTCGACGCGCTCGAGCTGCTGCTCGGCCGCCGGGCAAAGGGGAACCGAGCCCACGCGAGCCTGGTGCGAAAGGGCGCCGAGAGGGCCAGCGTCGAGGGTCGTTTTCTACTACCGACGGGTGGCTACAGCGATCTGGTGCGCTCCTGGCTGCGAGACGTTCTGCCCGATTCCCTCGAGGAGGAAGGCGGGGAGGCCGGGGCGGAAACGGAGCTCATCCTCTCCCGCACCATCGGGGTCGATGGTCGCTCACGCGCGCACGTCAACCATCGCCCGGTTACCCAGCGCGCCATGCGGGATCTCTCGGCCTTGATGGTCGAGGTGCACGGGCAGCATGACCATCAGCGTCTATTCGAGCCTTCGGAGCAGCTGCGCCTGATCGACACCTTCGGGGGGCTCGACGATGTGCTGCTCGGCTATCGGGAGCATCGTCGGCGCTGGATGGATCTTGCAGCCCAGGTCGACGAATACGAAACGGGCGAGGCGGAGCGCCTGCAGCGTCTCGACTTCTTGCGGTTCCAGGCGAGCGAGTTCGAGGGCGTCGAGCCCTCAGTGGAGGACTACGAGGCATTGCTCGCGGAGCGCTCGACGTTGCGCCATGGGACTGAGATCCGGGAACAGCTGGGTAGCCTCGCAAACCGGATCTCGGGTGCGGACGGTTCATCCGGGGCGGCGCTCGACAGCTCACGTGAGGCCGAGCGCGTGGTCGCCCAGTGGGCTGAGCAGATCGAGGACCTCAGGGAGCCGGCCGCGGCCCTTTCCCAGGCCAGCGCGTACCTCGAGGAGGCCTCGGTCGCGCTCGAGCGCTTTCTCTCGGGCCTGGATCTGGATCCGGATCGCCTCGACCAGGTCGAGGACAGACTGGACGTTCTGGAACGTCTACAGCGCAAGCACCGAACGGACATGGCCGGTCTGGTGGCGCGCCGAGTGGAGGTGGATCGGGAGCTGGTCGAGCTCGAGCGGACGACCGGCGACCGCGACGGGCTGATCGAGAGGCTTGGCCTCGCCCGCGAGGGACTCGAAGAGTCGGGCCGGCGGCTTGGTAAGGCCCGACGCGCCCTGACGAAGCGACTCGTGGCGGCGGTCACGGAGGGCCTTGGCCAGCTAGGATTGGAACGCGCTCGCTTCGCGATCGAATACGTGGCGGCCCAGGCCGAAGCGCCGGATGAAGGCGAGCCAGACTCCCAATCGGACGATCGCCAGATGGAGCGCAGGCGCTTTGCGCCACAGGGCCTCGAGCGGGTCGAATTCCTGCTGGCCGCCAATCCGGGAGAGGACCCCCAGCCCCTACGCGCCGTGGCTTCGGGCGGCGAAGCCGCACGCATCATGCTGGCCCTGCGCGGGGCCCTCGCAGTCAAGCGCTCGACCCCAACGCTCATATTCGACGAGGTGGATGCGGGCGTTGGTGGGCGGCTTGGGCCGCGCGTCGGAGCCCACCTGCGCGAACTCGGCGAGCATCATCAGGTACTCTGCGTGACCCATCTGGCTGCGATCGCGGCCGGCGCCACCCGGCATATTCGCGTGCGCAAGTCGGTCAGCAAGGGACGGACGCGGACCGACATCACGCCCCTCGCGGGCAAGGCCCGGGTCGCTGAGATCGCAGACATGATCGCCGGCGGTGGAAAGACTGCCACCGCTCGTGCGGAGGCTGAACGGCTGCTGAAGAACGCGTGATTCAGCTCTCGGGCGCGTCGTCGCTGGGGGCCGGGCCCGTCTCATCCCCGCCCTGGGCCTGACGCGCGGGCGTCAGCCAGAAGCGCTCGATGTCCTCCATCCGGAGTGTCACCACGGCCCAGATCCCGAGCGGAACGAGGAAGAACAATGTGGCCTCTCGTTCGACGCTCGTGAAGCGCTGAAACAGCTTGTGCATCGTGGGTGTCGACAGCATGGCAGGCAGATCGGCATTCAATCGCGGATTGTCCTGAAGCATCTGGATGACCGAGAGCGCCAGCCGCCCCGCAACGAAACCCTGGGTCAGCAGGGCTGTCAGCAGAGCCGCGCGCAGTCGCCGGCGCCAGACGATCGGCGTGGCCAGGGCGAGGGCTATTCCGCAGACCGTAGGTAGGTAGCCCCGGTTACGACTGCTGAAGGGGCGTCGCGTCGCGCGGCGTTTGGTAGGCCGGAGGATGATGGCAGAGTCCGAGCTGTGGCCACCCTTGAAGGCTTTGACGTCGAGGTCGTAATTCGACCCGATGCCTTGGACTGCCAGGTTCGCGGTCTTGCGCAGTCCGACTCCGTACGCCTTTCCGAGAAAGCCCAGGGGAGCGAGCAAGATCCAGGCGGTCAGGCACGTCAGCCCGACGAAGCGCAGGACCAGCCAGACCCTGGTCATCGTGGGGCGCCGGGCTTCGGCAATAGCCAGGTGACCCACGCCATCCAGATGACCATCGCCAGGCAGATCAAGGCCATCGGCCATGTGAAATGGTGCGACTGCTGGAAGTGATCGGGCAGGTAGATCCCGATCAGGTAGAGGGACGAGATTCGCACGAGATTTGCGACCAGGATCACACTCGTCCCGAGCAGCAGGCCTTGCAACTTCGAACGCATGGGGCCTGGGAAGGCGAGTACTGCGGCCGAAAGGATGGAGGCCGGGGCCAGGCCATCGCAGCCGCGACGGACCTCGATGGAGAGCTCGGTGGAGGACAGGGTGGACCCGTCGACGTTCACCGCATGGCCGAGGGCCTCGAGCAACAGTGAACTGGCGCGTGCACTAAGGTGCAGGTAGCTCTGGAAGGCGTCGCTCGGAGAGATCACGTACAGAATGACGAGCTGGAAAAAGCCAACCAGTACCAGGAACCCGACGATGAAGCGCAAGATCGGACTTCGGCTCCCCCGTTTGGGGTTGGCCTGGGGCCCTCGATCTTGAGGTGATTTCTGCATCGCGCTCCGGTTTCGCCGCCGGTTGTAATGGCGTATCGCGGGGGCGGTTCCCGCTCAAATGGAGACCTCCCCGGTCCGAGAATTTAGCTCACGGCACGGGGAGGGCAAGAGTCAGGCAGCCACGGTTAGTACATCTGGGTGGTTCTCTCCTAGAAGTCAGGGCTACCAGATGGTGATACTGGCACGGAATCATCGATCGTGCAATGGACAGCCTCCAGGGCCCCTCCAGGGCGGTGTGATCCCTCTCAGGCCGTCCCTGAGGGCAGCGCCGGGCTCACGCCCGGAATGCCGTGCTCCGATAGTACGCAAGCTCCGCAATCGACTCGCGGATGTCGTCCATTGCGCGGTGGGCCCCCTTCTTGGGAGGGGCGGCTCCAAAGACCTCGGGCTGCCAGTGGCGAAGCAGCTCCTTGACCGTGGATACATCTACGATGCGGTAATGCAGGTGACCGTCCACCCGTGGCCAGTAGCGCGCCACGAATCGCCGGTCCTGCCAGATCGAGTTGCCCGCGAGGGGCGCGGAGTTCGGGTCGGTGTGATCGCCAAGGAAAGCCAGGATCTGGTCCTCCGCCTCCCTTTCAGTCAGGGTCGAACGCCTCACCTGCTCGGTGAGCCCCGAGGCCCCGTGGTGCTCGGTATTCCATTCGTCCATCCCTGCCAGAAGCTCGTCGCTCTGGTGGATGACGAGCTCCGGGCCAGCCGCGACCTCGACCAGATCCCAGTCCGTGAGCAGGACCGCCGCTTCGATAATCCGCTCGCGCTCGGGATCCAGGCCGGTCATCTCCAGGTCCATCCAGACGATCAGGTCAGGCTTTGCCATCGTTTGTTTTTTGTGAGCCGTGTTCCAGCTGCGGAGTGGCTGCGGGATACCCCAGGGTCGGCGTTCGCCGCGGACGGGATTCTAGCGTCTGAGGTGGCTTGCGACAGCGATAGCGCGGCCACGCGGTGGCCGGTCCGGATCAGGACTGGTGGAGAACCTCTCCACGTGCTCCACTAGAAGGATGAGTCAGTCCTCTCCAAGGTCTCCACGGAGGTGTACACAATGCTTCTGACACTCGTCCCGACCGCATGCCGTAGAGCTTTTCTGGTAACCCTCGTCGCCTGCTGGGCCGCGGCGCCCGACGTGGCGGCCGCTCCGATCCAGGGCAGTGGCCAGGATATCGGCCAGGGACGGCGCATTCTGTTCGTCCGTGGCGGCGCTGGATCCGGTGGGTTCCTGGAAGGCGGGGCGGACGAGCAGCTGTGCGATATCGACGACTTCAGCGTGTCGTCCGGAAACCATGGATTCGGTGAGCTGGCAGAGCTGTTGAGGGGCGACGGTTGGGTCGTGGAACAGGTCGTCGAGCCGGATTCTCCGGAGTTGCCCGTGCGCCTGGCCCACCTCGATCTGGGCCAGATCTCGGTGCTGGTCATGGGTTCGAACAACGCGACCTACACACCCGCCGACGTGGCACTCCTCTCCAGATTCGTCTGGAGTGGCGGGGGCGTCCTGCTGATCTCCGATGCGAACTGGGGCAGCGGCTGGGGCGATGCTCCGAGCTCGGATCAGGGGTTCTGTTCAACATTCGACATGGTCGTCAATCAGGACCGCGGCACCTACGTCCTGCGCCGTTCGTCCGGGGACTTTGTCATCGGCGGGGTGGATCAGGGAACGCACCCGATCCTGGTGGGTGTCGACGGGCTACTCGGGACGGACGATGACGTCGACACTATCGATGGCGAAGGGGTCTCACCCCTGACTGTTACTTCCCTGTTGCCGACGGTCGACCCCAAAGTACTGGTGCGTGCCAAGGGGACCATTCGCCTCAATGACAACCCCAACGGAGGATCCACGCGCAACTCGGGCGTGGACGATGGCGCCCTGGTGGCAGCCACATTTGGCGCTGGGCGGGTCGCCGGACATTTCGACCGCAATACGTTCTTCAACCAGAATGGTGCCGGCACATCTCTCCACCGGTTTGACAACTCCAAGTACGCGCGCAGCTTGTTCAAATGGCTGGCCGGTCCACTGGTTCAGGAATTTGGCCAGGGCAAGCTGAGTTCGGCTGGAGACAGGCCGTTGCTCGGAGCGCGCGGGGCCTCGAGTCAGTCCGCAGGCCTGTTCGAGGTCGTCGTGCACGAAGCCGTTCCGGACAGGGTTGGTCTCTTCATCCACGGTTCGGGATTCGCGGATCGACCCTTCCAGGGCGGCTCACTCTTCGTCTCACGCTTGCGACGCTTGCCGCCGCTTCAGGTCGACCTGATGGGCAAGGCTGTCCAGTCCTTCCCCGTCGAGTCGGTTCTGGTCGGAACACGGCGCTACTTCCAGTTCTGGTATCGTGACCATGATGACCCGGCAGGTTTTGGATCGGGGCTCTCCAACGCCTTGCGTGTGGCCTTCGTCCCGTGATTGCACCAAGAGGACGGGTCGGTAGGGGACGTCGCTTCCCGGCCACCCGCGTTCCCGATCCCCAACCTGCTCAGTCCCCGACCACAAGCTCGCGCAGGGTCTGAAGCTTCGGGTCGTCGGCGAGATCGTCGCGATCGCCGGCAAGGCGCAGGACTTGCCGCGCCGCGAGCTCGCACATGTCGCGCTGTTCCCCTTCCTGGCCGTCGCGCGCTTGTTCAATACATTGCAACAGTCGTTGCAATCCGGCGCTGGCGACGTCGGTGCGCGGCCCGGCCCCTGTGATCGTCTCGACGAGACAGCTCGCGGCATCGCCGGGCCGGCCCAGTGCGAGCAGGGCCTTTGCCCGGGTGTACTCGCCGATGGCCAGCCACTTGCGCCAGTCCTCTGACTGTGGACGGGACTCGAGCGCCTGCTCGATCAGGTCGCGCGCCATGTCGCAGGTCTCGAGAGCGGCCGCCGGTTCCCCCAGGCTCGCCTGGCTCGAGGCCAGGCCGATCAGGGTGCTCCCCAGGGTCCGTGTGTACTCCGCGTTGGCAGGGTGGCGATCGTGCAGCTCGAGGAGGATCTCGACGGCGAACTCGGACGCGGCACAGGACTCGTCGAAGCGCCGCAGGTTGGCAAGAGCCGCCGACATGTTGGTGGCCACATGGGCACCCAGGTAGTCGTATGCGGGCACGTTTGGATTCTCGAGCCTGACCCTTCCGATCTCGTCCGCGGCGACGTCGAGGGACACGAGGGCTTCCTCTTCTCGATGCTGGTCGACGAGCTCTCCCGCGAGGAAGCTAGCGCTCTGAGCCACCTTGAAGCGCGCGTCCTCGTCGCGTGGGTCCGCCGCCAGGAGTTGTTGCCAGACCTGAACAAGCTCCTCGAGGAATTCCGAGGCCTCTTCGTGTCGACCCTTGGTTGAGAGCCCATGGGCCAGGGCTTTCAGCGAGTCGGCAAGCGCACGTCGGGTCTCATCGTCCGGGTGCAGCGCCAGCAGCTCACGCAGCCCATCGACGGACTTGCCGAGCACGTCCAGGCCACCGGCCGTATCCCCGTAGAGTCGGCGCCGGAATTCGAAATCCGAGAGCATCAAAAGCAGTAGGCGTCGGGCTTCGGCGTCGTCCGGATTCTCGCGCAACACCGAGCGCAGGACCTCGATCGACTCCGACGCATGGGCCTGGGCCTCCGCGTGACGCTCTTGCTGGCCCAGGCTGACCATGGCGTCGTCGAGCAGCCTGGCATAGAGCTTTCGAATGGAAGCGCGACTCTCCGCGCTCTCGTTCGTTGCATTCTGCGCGACGAGCGGACGGATGTGATCGAGGGCGCGGCGCGCCGCCTCCTCGGCCTCCGAGTAGCGTGCTTCCTCACGCAACATCCGATTTCGCAGGTGCTCACAGCGCGCCGCCAGCAGGGCGACCTTGCGATCGTCGGGGCGGTCCTGGAGGATTTCCTCGTACAGCCCCGTTGCCTCCCCCAGGAACTCGCGACGTAGGGCGAGCATGCCGGGCATCCCGTCGAGTCGCTCGTCGCCCAGGCGCACGAGCATCACCTCGATCGAGCGCAAGGCGCGTCCACGGTCTTCTTGTGCGACCGTCAAGGCCGCGCTGACGTGGCGCGTCTCGCGAGCCAGCAAGAGTGCGGCCACCAGGGGCAAGAGCATCAGGAGCACGGCCGCGGCCGCCTCTCCCGGATGTCGCTCGACCCAGCGCCGTGCGCGCAGCGCCAGGCTCGCCCGCCTTGCTTCGACAGGCTTGTGATGCAGGGCGTTCGACAGATCGCGCGTCAGCCCCGCCGCATCCGAGTAGCGACGCTGCGGGTCCCGGTCGAGAGCCGCGAGGCAGACGGTCTCGGCTTCCCATGACAGCCCTGGGTGGTGCGCCCGAGGCCGGGGCGGCCGGCCGTCGATGATGGCCGCAATGACCGTCGGGACGCCCTCGCCCGAAAACGGCAGTCGCATGGTCAGAAGCTCGTACAGCGTGACTCCCAGGCCGTAGACGTCGCTGCGCATGCTGAGGGTCGCGGATCCGTCCCGCAACAGCTCTGGCGGCATGTAGGGTAGGGACCCGATCCGGTCTCCCGAGCGGGTCACCGTCTCCGCGCCCTCCGTCTGCGAGAGGCCGAAGTCCATCAACATCACCCGCCCCTGGGGCGTGATCATCACATTGCTCGGCTTCAGATCCCGATGCAGGACACCACGCTCGTGCGCATGCTCCAGCGCCTCCGAAACCTGGCCCAGGACCCGCAGGCAAGCCTCCTCCCAGCTCCCCGCAAAAAGGGAACTGGGGCGCTCCTCGTCCTGCATCCCCTCGGGCTCCGTCGGCGGCGCGTCGGCGGACCGCGTGCGCGCCCTCACCGCGCGCCAAAGGTCGGCTCCGGTCAGCTCCGCCGGCGTACGTCCGGAAAGCTGCGACAGCGCCTCCGCCAGAGTGCATCCGGGCACGTACTCCATCGCGTAGTACGGCATCTCGTCCTCGCTTCCGACGACGTGGATCGGAACGATGCCGGGGTGTGACAGCTTTGCCACGATCGCCGTTTCGCGCGTGAAGCGTTCACGCGCCTCATCCTGGTTCAGGGTATTCGGACGGATCAGCTTCAGGGCCACTTCTCGGCCGAGGGAGGACTGCACGGCCCGGTAGACAACGCCCATGCCCCCCGCGCCGATCTTCTCCAGCAGCTGAAAGTCGCCAATTCGCTCCGGTACTGTGTGGCTCGAGCCCGCGTCCACGAGCCCGAGCTCCGCAAGGGTCGCCATGCGTCGTCGCAGCCCATCCGCGAGGGAGGGATTCTCGCGGCATGCCGCCTCGAGCGCGGCCGGTCCCTCGACTTCGAGCCTTTCCAGCAACTGTACGACGAGGGCGCGCAGCGGCTCGGACCCAGAGGGATCCAGGGACTTTGTTTCGCGACTACTCAAGTGGCGTGCAGAACAGACGGTTGGGTGGACGGGGCAGCGCAGTGGATCGACAGCCATGCGCGCCTACGTAGATTACATTCGGAACCAGCTTGCGGCGTCACGCACCAATCCTGAGAAGGTTCGGCGCGGGAGTCTCGCCGCCCGGGACCTTTCCAGCGTCGGTCCACCTTCGCATTAGCGCCAGCCAAAAAGGCGGCGGGCACGATTCCGAACCGCGATCCGGTGGGCTAGAACTGGCCCCTCAATCCTCGAACCAGGGCTCAATGCTGATCCGGAGCGAGCACGGCTCCGCCGTCCTTCGATCCGTAGAGCGCGGTGTGCAGTGCCTGGTTGCGTTCCCGTAGCTCGAGGTGTGGATTCGCGAGCTTGTGCACGCTCTGGGGGTACACGACCTCGGAGTGAACCTGATGGACGAAGTAGTGGGGCTTGCGGATGATGCGTGGCACGGTCCAGGTCGAGCTGTCGTCCGGGTTGTAGTAGATGGCCGCGACGCGTACATGCTCCAGGATCAGGTTGCGCCGCAGGGCGTCTTTCAGCTGGAGCAGGACATCGTTGACGACCTGGCCGCTGCGGAAAGTCGTGTCGATGATGAGAATCCGGTGGGTGCGCTGGATGCGTTCGACCAGGTACTGGATGCCGATGATGTCCGTTCGGTAGCTGCTGCGTGTCTGGGCCGTGTTCAGGCTGATGTGGTCCGGCGGACGAACGCTGGCGTCCTTCTTTTGATGGTACTTGTAGAGTTCGTGCACGGGCAGGCCCGCATGAATGCCTCCCGGCCAGAGGGCAACCAGGAAATCCGGGCGGAAGGACTCGTCGGCCACGATCATCGAGCCAAGCCGGATCGCATCGAGCAGCAGGCTGTGGGCCGAGGGGGTCAGCGGATCACTCCCATCCACCGCTGGCGGGGCGACGCTCTGGGGCTCGTGTAGCAGTCTCCAGATCGCGGGGTCCTTGTGTCGAATCCGGGCATCGTCCGGATCCTCCGCCTGGACGAGGTCGCAGAGTTCATGGGGATAGTCGATCCACACGTCGCCCGGCAGGTCGTGCAGGGTGATGACGGGCAGGTCGTCAGACTGCACTCGCTCTGGCTTGCGATGTACGGTTGCGACGCGAATGTCCCGAGGCATGTTGGCTCGCGCGCGCGCCCTCAGGCTCTCCAGGACGCGCCGGATCGTGTGGCCGGACTCGAACACGTCGTCGACAATCAGCAGCCCATCCTCGGGGCAGACCACGTCGATCACATGGTCCAGTCCCTTGACGACAACCTCGCCCCGCTGATTGACACCGGTGTAAGACTCGGTGGCAATGGTCGTGTGATTCAGGAACACGCCACGCGAGCGATAGTAGGCGTCGACGCCGAGACCGACCGGCGCGCCCCCACGCCAGATGGAGATCACGTGTTTCGGTCGAAAACCGCTCTCGTACACCTTGCGCCCGAGCAGGAAGGTGTCGACCAGGAACTCGTCCGGTCGGATGTGATGGAAGCGAGTGCTCAATGGCGTGGTGCGATCAGAATGGGACTGGACGAGTCTGCGCCATCCAGGTCCCTGCATCGACCGGTTTCTGGAGAAGCGCCGGTCAGCGCCTCCCAGATTGTCCTGGTCCGGATCCGCGGTTGATCTCGATCGGTCGTCTCAGCAGACTGGAGGCATGGATGACCAGGCGGAGATCCAGGAATTCCTTGCTGGGCGCGTTTTCGCGGTCGTGGGTGCTTCGCGCGACCGTTCCAAGTACGGAAACAAGGTACTGCGTTGTTATCTCCAACATGACCGGGTTGCCTGGCCAGTGCACCCACGGGAGTCCGTAGTCGAAGGCGTCGAGTGCAGCCCAGACCTGGCTTCATTGCCCGAGGGCGTTGACGCGATCTCGATCATCACGCCGCCCGAGGTGACCGAGCGAATAGTCGAACAGGCCGCTCAGGCGGGCATCAATCGCGTCTGGATGCAGCCCGGGGCGGAGAGCCCCGCGGCTGTCGAACGCGCAATCGAGCTCGGGATGCACGTCATTCATGGGGGGCCATGTTTGCTGGTGGCCCTCGGGTTTCGAGAGTAGATACCTGACCCGGGAGCAAGAGCATGGATCTCAAGGGCAAGAAGACCCTCGTCACCGGTGGGGCCGAGGGCATCGGGCGTGCGATAGCTGGCGCCTTTCAGGCGCGCGGGGCTGATGTCGCGATCACCGGGCGTCGAGCGGAATTGCTGGAGCAGACCGCGGCGGAGCTGGGGGTCTGGGGACTGCCCGGAGACGTCTCGGTCGAGGCCGACGTGATTGCGACGGTCGCGACGTTCATGGAGCGTCACGGACGCATCGACGTGCTCGTCAACAACGCCGGGTTCGGCTATTCCGCGCCCCTGGTCGATCTTGACAAGGAGCAGTTTGAAGCAGTATTTGCGACAAATGTCACCGGCGCCATGCTGATGGCGCGAGAGGCTGCCAGGCACTTCATTCGCCAGGGATCGGGCCACCTGGTCAACATCTCGTCCACGTCGGGCCTGAAAGGAGGGCGCAACGCCAGCGCCTACTCGGCCTCGAAATTCGCGCTTCGAGGCATGACGGAGTGCTGGCGTGAGGAGCTGCGGCGGCACAACGTACGCGTCATCCTGGTGAACCCGAGCGAGGTGTTGACCAACTTTGCGAAGCACGCCGGCTACGAACAGCAGCCCTCGGACAAGAAGCTTCGCCCGGAAGAGATCGCCGACGCGTTGGTGGGGGTTCTGGAGGTCGATGATCGCGGATTCGTGCCGGAACTTTCCGTCTTCGCGACCAATCCGTTTTGACTTGCTGCGGTGGCCATCCTCCTGGATGACTACTGTTCGACATCTCCGTGGATGTTCAGGAGCACAGCGCGCCCGAGCCCGAGTTTTTCGACCTCGGCGATCTGAGTGCGTGCATCACCAACGACCAGGTAGACCATGTCCTCCTCGCTCATGTGCCGCTCGATCTGGGAGTGGAAGTCAGTCAGCTGCATCCCGAGTAGTTCGGCCTGGTCTCGCTCGAGGTAATCCGGGTCCAGGCCATATTTGCTCATGGCTCTCAGGACGCCTAGCTTGGCGGTTGCTGACTCGAATGCGCGCGTGTTGCTCTTCACGCGCTGGTTCTTGGTGACCTCCATCTGCTCGCTACCGAACGTCTCGCTGTAGTTGGAGATCAGCTCACGCATCAGCTGCAGGGAGGGCAGGGTGACGTTGCTGCGGACACTGCTGGTGGCTGTGAACGGTGCGACCTCCAGCGACTGTCCGATGAAGGAATAGGCCCCGTAGGTCCAGCCCTTGCTGATCCGCATTTGCTGGAAGAGGCGCCCGCTAGAGCCGCCGCCGAGGGTCTGATTGGCGCAGACCAGCTGATTGAATGACTCGTCAGCGCGCGAGAGGGCCAGGCGGCCAATTCGCAGGACCGATTGCTTGGCGTCCGGCACATCTATGAAGTAGAGCCGCTGTTCGTGCGCCTCCGTTGGCAAGTTGTAGCTTGGGAGTTCGACCTCGCCACCCTGCCAGCGCTCGGCCAGGCTCGACAGGGCCGCGAGCGCCGTGTCCTTGCCAACGTCGCCAACAACGTGAACGGTCGCGACCGACGGACTCATGTTGGCATCGTAGTACGCCTTCAAGTCCTCGAGTGATATCCGCGCGGTGGTCGTCAGTGTGCCTGCGACCGGCGTGCCGAGAATGTGATCGCTACCGTAGAGGAGACGCTGGTAGACGGCCGCCGAGATTGCGGTTGGACTCGCCTCGCGCCCGCGCAAGCGTGTCTCCAGCTCACGCTTCAGCCGCTCGTATTCGCTTTCGTCCCAGCGCGGCTCGAGCAGAATCTCCTCGACCAGGGCCAGGGTTGCCTCGAAGTTTCGTGCCAGCGTGTTTGCGGAGATCCGGAACTCTTCGGCGCCCGCGCTGATGGAGATGTCCGCACCCAGAAGATCGATCGCCTGTTCGAGCTCGACCGGCGTCCGGTCGCGCGTACCCTCGAGCATCAGGCTCGAGAGCAGGCTGGCGCGCCCCGCGCGCTCGATCCCGTCGAGCCAATGTCCGCCTTTCAGAGTCAGGTCGAAACTGATCAGCGGAACCTCATCCTGCTGAATTCCGAAGACCTGTATGCCGTTCGCCAGCTCGCTACGCCAGATATCCGGCATCGAGAGCAGGGGCTGGGGGCCTAGCGGCGGCTCGCTACGGTCGTACCGGGATGCCGTGCGTTCATAGACGGCCTCGACGCCCTGGGAGACCTCCTCTGCCGCCACGTCGGCCTCGATGACCTCCTCGTGAACCTCGGCCTTGCGTGCGCCCTTGACCGCCTGGTGCAGCTGTCCCTTGGGGACGAAGCTCGTCATCACGCAGGGTCTGGCGTGGACGTACTCACGAAAGACGCGCTCGACGTCATCGGTAGTGACGGCCTGGGTGAGCCGTGCCTCCTGGGTGATGAATCCAGGATCGCCCGCGTAGACGTTGTTCTGGGCCAGCTGAAAGGCCTTGCTGAGCACCGTGGCCACGTCGTTGTAGAGGCTGCGCTCCTGCTGTGCCTTGACGCGTTCCAGGTCATCCGGGGAGCAGCCCTCTCGCGCGAACCGCTCGAGCCCTTCGTCGATCGCGGCCTTGAGAGACGTCAGGTCGCTGTCGGCGTTTGCCCGCACGCGCAGCACGAATTCTCCAGCCAGTTCCGATGATGATTGCCTTGCGCTGACACTCGGTGCCAGCTTGTGTTGCTCGACCACGGCGTCGTACAGGACTGCACGCTTGCTGCCGGAGAGAATCGGCCCGAGCATCGAGAGTGCGTACGAGTCCGCGTGGAACTGCTCGACGGATGGGAACACCATGCGGAGCTCAGGAAGCTTGGCGAAGTTGTCCTCATGGAAGATCGACTGGGATTCGGTCAGGGAGACTGGGCGAGGTTCGAGCGGCTCCACCGGGGGACCGCCGTCGATCTCACCGAACCAGCGCTCGACCAGCTCCTTGGTGCGCGCCACGTCGATATCCCCGGCGATCACCAGAGTGGCATTCCCGGCCCCGTAGTAGCGGGCATAGAACTCCTTCACGTCATCGAGCGTGGCCGCCTGCAGGTCAGCCAGAGAGCCGATAACCGTCCAGCTGTAGGGGTGATCGCCAGGGTACAGAGCGCGCCGGATGACCTCATCCGTGTGGCCGTACGGCGCGTTGTCCGAGCGCTCCCGCTTCTCGTTCTTGACGACCTGCTTTTCTCGGTTGAGCGCGGCCTCCGTGACCGTGTTGATCATGTAGCCCAGCCGGTCCGAGTCGATCCAGAGGATCTTCTCGAATGCGTCCGTGGGGACGACCTCGTAGTAGACCGTACCGTCCGTCCATGTGCCGCCGTTGCGCGACCCCCCGAGCTCCGGAATGTACTTGCGGTTGGCGCCGACCGGCACATTCTCCGAGTCGTTGAACGACATGTGCTCGAAGAAGTGCGCGAATCCCGTGCGTCCGGGCTTCTCCCGATTCGAGCCCACATGCACGAGCGTCGCCACGGCGACAATCGGATCGGAATGATCCTCGTGCAGGATCACCTCGAGGCCATTGTCGAGTACGTACTTCTCGTAGCGTATGGCGAAGTCCGCGTCGGATTGCGATTGCGGAAGGGTGCCGCAGCCGACCGTGCTGATGGCCATGAGGAGAATGGAAACGGAGGAGGCATGGAGTTCGTGCATTGCTTCGGTCCGATTGTGGGGAGGGAGCGCCCACCGAACCTACACGACGCGCCCTGCGGCGACCGTACCGAGTGTGTTTTTGCCCGCTCGGGCCCGTGCTCAGGCAGCCCGCTCTTCCCAGGCCGATTCCCACCTGGAGAGGGCTTTTGCGCGCTTCTTGCAGTAGGCCACGATTGCACGCTCGTGGTCCACGAACCCGTCGGCCGCCTCGAGGTCGAACTCCACGCCGACCAGGTTGAGCGCACCGACGTGGCAATTGCGGCGCACCATCGCCGTCCCCCTGACTTCGCGACGGCAGCGCGGGAGCTTGAATGCGATCTCGATCCGAGCCTCGCGCTCCAGGTGCTCGACCTCACGGTGGCTGACGGCCAGGCCCATTCCCCGTGTGCTCAGGTCGTGCAAGGTCGCGGAAAATTCGCGTCCGTCGAGGGAGATCATGACGGGGACCGGGCGATCGAGCTCGGGCGTCACGCGGGCGTCGACGCGTCGATTGAAGTGTTGACCCAGGACGTTGTCCCACTGCCCGTACAGGTTTCCGAGGTTCACGAACTCGACACCCCAGGTTGTGGTTTTTCCGGACGCGACCCGGTGACGCGCCATGGCGGGAGTGCGAACCGTCCAGTTCTCGTTCTGGCAGGTCACGATCACTTCTACGGCCTCGTCTTCGTGCAGTTCGAAGTCTGATGCGGCCTCGAATCCGGCTCCGCGAGCCGTCAGGTCAACCAGGACCGTTTCGATTTGCGAGCCGTCGCTGCGCTGGATCAGCATCCTGAGCGTGTGTTCCGTAGGCAGCGGATGGCGATACTCGGCACGCAGTTCGTCGGGGCGGGCGGGTAGTTTCTTGCGGCGATCGAAGATCAATTTGGAGACTCCTGAAGAGCGTGTCCTGTCGACGGTGGAGCATGGGGCCCGGGTCAGAGACCTCAGGACGCATACTCCCTCTCTGTTTCGCCAGCGCGACGTCCCCAGCCGAAGCCCTCTGCCTGGTTTTCGAGTTTTGAAGGCCACGGATTCACGGGGGGATTTCCGAGTAATCGCTCAAGCTGGGCCAGGGTGGCGTCGAGAGAGCGATCGGTAGGCGCCTGGGGGGTGTCTACGCCGCCGTTCACCCATTTCCGCGTGGAGTCGATCGTGATCCAGGAAGAAGTCGCCCCGCGGGAATCTGAAACCAGCGGAATCACTGGCCTGCCCGTCTGGAAGCGCGCCTTGCTGATTCTCGCGGCCGCCTCGGTCAGCCTTGGTTTCGCCCTACGCCAGTTCGAATCGGACGGCGATTCCGACCACCAGGCCTCGACCGGCGAGCTCTCCGCTCCGTCCAGGCCCACCGGGCAGCCAGCCGGCATCTCCGCGCCCGCGGACCTTCCAGCCGGCGGTCTCGATCAGCCCGTCGCTTCGTCGACCCTCGATCCGGCTGCCATGTCCGCGCTCTCCGAGGTCGCCGGACCCAGCGCCTTTGGTCCCACGCCGTCGCTCGGGGAGGCTCCAGCGCCGGTGTCGAGTGGCCCTGGCGTCGTCGTGCAACCCCCCGCCGATTCTCACGCCAATACCAGCGGGCAGCCCGACACTCAGCCCGCCACGCCCTGGTCCCCCCTGTTCCTCAAGGGCGGCTTGAGCATCTTCGTCGGCCTGTGCGTCGGGCATGCGCTGCGGGCCTTCATGAAGCTCAGCATGATTGCCCTCGGCGTCGCATTCATCGTCATGCTCGGGCTGCAGTATTCCGGCCTGCTCGAGATCGACTGGGAAGCCGCCAGTGGCTTCTATGATCAACTCTCCACGCGGGTCGCGGGGGAGCTCGCCAGCCTGCGATCCTTCATCGCTGGCAGCCTACCCTCGGCGGGCCTGGGCAGCGTGGGCCTGATCGCTGGATTCAAGCGCGGGCACTAGGCTCGGAAGGCCCTGGGGAGCTCGAGTTCAGCTCGCAGCTGGCCGCGATCTGCTGCAATTCCGCCGGGCTGAGGTGGCTGCTCAGGGTGACCCAGCGCTTCAGGAGTATCCCAAGCGTCTTCGCGGCAGCACCATGCTCGATGCAATCGTCCATCCCGGCTACCATGCAGCGATCACGCTGCTGTGCCGTGGCGTTCGGTACCAGGCCGATGATCGGGATCGATGCACGCAGGTCATCTCGGGAACGAATCCGCTCGGCGACGACGAAGGCGTCGGGCTCGGCCAGATCACGGTCGATCAGCAACGCGTGGAAGGGTTCCGCATCGAGTGCGTCGAGGGCTTCGGCGCCCGTCGCCACGGTCCGGAGGTCGTAGCCCAGGCAACGCAGCACGTGCGCGGTCGGACGCTGGCCGGCATCCGCCCGCTGTGCGAGCAGGACTCGCGCGGGTTCCTCCGGGGCCCATTCCTTGGCGGGCGGCTCGGGCTCGGATTCATCCTCCAGAAGCGCATCGACGACGGCATCCTCCTGTCCGGGGAGGACACTCTCCAGTACACGCAACAGGTCCATCTCCCGGACGGGCTTGCGCAGTCGGGCTGAGAAAAGGGACGGGTCGAATCCGACCGCTTCCGTGTGTGTTTCGCCACCGAGCATCAACACCAGAGGAAGCTCCATGAAGTCGATGTTGCTCTTGATCCATTCCGCCAAGGCCATGCCGTCCTGATCGGGCATGCGCAGGTCGATCAGGGCGGCGTCGAACGGTTTCTCGGCCTGCGCCGAATCCTCGAGCATGGTGATCGCTGCCTGCGAATCCGAGGCGCATGAGGCGTTGGCGCGCCAGCGGGTAAGTTGAGTCCCTAGCATTCGCAGGGACGTGGCACTGTCGTCCAGCACCAGGAAGCGCCGCCCTTCGAGGGGAGTGACGGCCGCCTCTACAAGGCTCGCGGCGTCTCCATTCGGTCGTGCGACGCGCGCACTGAACCAGAGGGTCGTGCCTTCAGCCGCACTGCACTTGAGCCTGACCTCGCCCTGCATCTGACGAGCTAGCTGGCCGCACAGCGTCAGCCGCAGGTCGGCCGGGGGGCGATTGGCGGGCGTCGGGGGAGCGATCAATGTCCCGTTCGTCGTGGTAAATGGGTCGAGGGCGCAACGCAGGGCGGGCTCGTTCACCTGACCGACGGGGCCCCAGATCTCGAACATGAGCGTGATCTCCGCCCCGTTGTCCTGGGTCGGACTCACCCGCAGGACCACTTCGCCCTGACTCGAGAGCTGAACCATCGCGTCCAGCAGAGTGCTGATGACCTGGCCCAGGTGCTTCCCATCGATCGCAAGACAGCGGGGCACGCCGGGGTGGATCTCCAGGGTCAGGTCGAGCTCCTTCCGATGCGCGTCCGCCGCAACCGTCTCGACGGCCTCCTCAAGGGCCAGGTGCACTTCACACTCCTGGCAATCGAGCTCGAAGCGGCCGGCCTCCAGACGGCCGAGTTGCTCGAGCTGTTCCAAGAAGCGCTGGGCAGATTCCGTCCCATCCTGGACCGTGTGGATCAGCTGGTTCTGATCCGGCGTGACGGCGCTGCCGAGTAGCTCCGTATTCGCTCGGCGGGCCTGTGCAAGTGGAACCTGAATCCCAGCGCTCAATCCGGAGAGGAAATCGCTTCGCGCCCGCAATGCTGCCTGTGCATTGCGCTCATGTGCGTTCAGCCGATCGTCCCGTTCAGTGATCTGTCGCTCCAGCGCCGCTCGCTGGTCACGTAGCGCGCTGTCGCTTCCCCTGACGGCTTCAATGACATTCCGCAGGACCCGCTCCGCCCCCGAGAATTCGTCTTCGCGCGGCTGCGGCTTTGACACCGAGCGCGAGGCGAGTGCTCGCAAGCGGGACGCAGCGATGGCAACAGGGCGCAGTACCGGGCTGCCACGTGGGCTCTCTGGCTCCGGAGGAAGCGCTTCCTCGGCATGGAATGCCCGCACCACAGCAGCGAGCGTGGAGAGTGGGCCGAGTACGGTCTGTTGCAGACCGATCCAGATGATCCCAAGCAGTGCCAGCACCAGGACCAGCTGTGCTTTCGAGACGGCGCTCCGCGCACCCGCGGATTCGGCCAGGGCCAGGGAGAGGGGCTGTTCGATCTGCAACGAGCCGTCGCACGGCGTGATCCAGCCGACACAGGACAGTTGCTGGCCCGTCGTACCGCTCAATCCCTCGGCGAGCACCAGGCGACCGGCGTCTGTGTCCAGGGTCAAGCGAAGACCGTCGATGGCATTGCGCGCCACGTCGAGGGCTGGGTTGAACAATTGATCCACGTCGACGACGAGCGACCCGATCAGCACACCCTTCTGGCCGGGCAATGCCGCACGCCGATGTGTTACGCGAAACGCCCCGGGGCGCTCCCAGGAGAGCACCTCTCCTCCCCGTTGCGCCCGGTCGAACCAAGCCTCGCTGGAAACGTCGAGCGCGCCCAATGGCTCGCCGCCACCAGACACCGAGAGCAGCAGCTTGCCCTCCTCGCCATGTAGCTCGATCGCCAGGACTCCCGCTTGTTGTTCAATCACCAGCTGGCAGGAACGCTCGATGCGGTCCGACGCGACGGTCGCCCCCTGGAGGTCCTCTGCGGCCCAGTGCTGCAGGAGCTCGTCGGTGGCCTCCTGTGCGAGCAAGGTCTCGAGCAGGGTGCGGAAATGCTGGGCTCGCTGGGCGAGCAGTCCACCGGTCGCCTCCAGGGCTCGATCGAGCCGCTCCTGGGCCTGGTCGATTGCGGATTCTCGCTGGGCACCCCGTTGCCACCCAAGGAAGCCAATCAGGAGCAGCGTGGCTGGCAGCAGCACGTTGCGCGCCAGGCGTGTGTTCACACGCCGGCTCCACGCCAGGGGCTCGCCCTGGTCACTATCCTGTCCGGATTCGGGCGGCGTCGCCGGAGGCTTGGGATTCGGCATCGGGGCTGCTCTGGACGATGCGGCCGGGAGCTGGCCGCCTTATCCTGTCGACCGTCGTCGCGCGCCGTCTTGAGAGAGAGCCTCTCTGATCGCCATGGGGCCGGTGGGCCTCGACGTCGGGCTACAGGGGCCAGATTCCAGACGAAGTGAATGTGCCGCGGCCCTGGGCGACCCTGTATCCTGCGAGGCCAATACCATGACCACAAAACCGATGTCAGCTCCCCTCGCCACCCCGGTTTGTAGCACTCGCCAGTGGGGCCCAGGCCAGATCGGCCGGTCGGTGGCCCTGAATCTGTTCGTGCTGGCCTGCCTGGCCATGCTGGCGGTCGGTTGCGCGACGGTGGAACCACGCACCCTGGCAGCGAATCGGGCGGTTGATGACCTGGTCGAGGACCTGGAGACCCGATGGCCCGGATTCGCCGCGGCCCAGGCGGGAAACGCGGAAGCCAAGCGCGTGATTCTTGGCGTCGCCGACTCGGGCTTGCACACCGACGTGTACGTGGCGATCCACAATGGTGCCCGTGGGCTGACGGTCCTCGCTCGGGATGCAGATCAGGAGGTTGCGCTCCGTCATATCGAGGAACAATACAGCGACAACTACGACCAGGAAGTTGCGGAATTCGACAGTGAAAGCCATGCCGCCGCGGCCGGCCTGGCGGAAAAGGCAAACTTGTTGATACTCATGGACCGCGAAGACTCTGATGGCGGAGATGTGTTCGTGACTCTCCGAGCCCTGGACCTGACGCATCTGAAATCCGTCGCAGTGGGCACCGGAGCCAGCGATGGCCGATGGGAGAAAGCGGGTCGTGGAGGGCTGACTGTGTTGCGCTGGCTGGTCATTCCATTCTTCATGATCGCGGACATTGGCGGGACCTCGATCGAGCACTCATTCGAGGACGAGAAGAAGAAGACGATCTTCGGCACGATTGGTCGTGGAATCCTCGCGATCGTCTACACACCGATCGCAATCTTCACGTCGGACTACGGCAAGACCCGTCGTTGGGCGACGGGCGGTGCCAAGTAGGGTCGGCTCGGGAGTCCCAGGCCCTTCCTGCCGGCCAGGCCGGGCCGAATGGCGGTCCCCCGGGATGCGTGGTAGATTCGGAGTACGATGCGTGGTCTTCTGAGTCTGGTTTCGGCCTGGCTGCTTTGCAGCGCCAGTGCCCACGCGTCCGGGAGTCCCAACTACCTGATCCTGCTCGCAGACGATGTGGGGCTGGATCTGGTGACGGCCTACGACGAGCACCCGGACCCGGCCCGAACGCCAAACATCGACCGCCTCGCCCAGGGCGGGATCCTGTTTCGAAATGCCTATGCGGAACCGGTCTGCTCGGCCTCGCGCGCGGCGCTCCTGACAGGTCGTTTCGGAGTCAGGACGGGGTTGGGATCGAATCCCACCAAGAACACCGCCGCCAACGTTGGGCTGCGGCTCGCCGAGGTCCTCTTGCCGGAGCTGTTGGGAGCGGGCGGATACGGCAGCGCGCTCTGCGGAAAGTGGCACCTGGCCGATGCCAGTCAGGGAGCCAACCATCCGATCGATTCAGGCTTCGACTTTGCCGTGGGCTCGCTTTCGAACCTGACGGGGCAGCAGACCTACACGCGCTGGTTGCGGACGGTCAACGGGGTAAGCCGTCCGAGCCATGCCTACGCGACGACGGATGCCGTCGACACGGCCATCCGGGTGATCCGTCATTTCGAAGAGCGTCAAAGACCGTGGTTCGTGCTGGTCGGATTCAACGCACCTCACCATCCGTTGCACGCTCCGCCGGGACACCTGCATTCCTACCCACTCGCGGGCGATCCCGACGCGACCGCGCCCGAGCACACCCGGGCCATGGTGGAGGCCATGGATACGGAGATCGGCCGCCTGTTCGATGGGCTAGGTGATGCGCTCGACAACACACTCGTGATATTCGCCGGGGACAATGGTTCCTCGGCCGAAGCCACGACCCCCCCGTTCATTCCAGAGCACGGCAAGCCGACGGCCTTCGAGGGCGGGATCAACGTTCCGTTGATCATCTCCGGCCCGACGGTTGCGAGCCCGGGCAGGCAGGTCGAGGGCCTGGTTCACCTGCGTGATCTCTACCCGACCCTGGCCGAGATGTCCGGAATCCCGATCCAGCATCGTGTCGACGGCATTTCGCTCGTGCCACACCTCGACGGGAGCACACCGGACTCGATGCTCGGCTCCCTACGGAGCTGGGTCTATTCGGAGGCCTTCAGGCCCAACGTCGGTTCACCGGGCGGGGGGGCGTCGTTCCGTTGGAGGGGGGCGCGGAATTCCCAGGGCTTCAAGCTCTTGATCCACACCCAGGGCCTCACGGACATATTCCTGTTCGATCTGAACACGGACCCATTCGAGACCACCAATCTCCTGGCTGGAACTCTTTCGCCCGTGCAGCAAGAGGCCTATGACGAGTTGACGAGCCTGATGACGCGCGTAAAGGCCTTGCGCTAGGAATCGATCGATCCGGTCAGTCGATCCGGTCAGTCGAGCAGGTCTTCCTCGCGGGCACGCTCGAATTGATCCATGTCCTCGATGTCCGAGCGCCCGCCGTCGGGACCCAGTGGCAGCTCGCCGGGCAGGACTCCGCCGTTCTCCTTACGGAGTTTCTTTTCGTCTGCGCGGACCATCCGACGTTCGAACTTGTCGTCGCGCTTCTGTTGCTTACGACGCTCGCGCTGTCGTTTCTCGAAGGATTGGGGCGTGCGTGCCAAGCTTGGCTTCCTTGTTCTAACGTCTTCCGAGGCCGGTCAGACCCTGCTGACCGGTGGCGGCGCTGATCACGTCCAGTGCCGCTCAAAGTACACCACAATGCTAGCACGGGGGTCGGGCGCCTCACCTTGAATGGGCGCGCCGTGCCCCTAAGTCTATATTGAGTAATGGATTACGCTTCCAGCTCGAGGGCCGGCACTGGCTCGTCCGGTTGGCGATGGTCGATGGGTACGCCACCCCGAGGTGCCAATTTCTGGCCGAAGAGTCGTTTCGAGATGGGTTCGGGTGCCGGCGTGATGTAGTCATGAATTGATGACGATGGCCTCACTTCTGTTCGTTGGCTCGTTGCTGGCATTTCATGCACCTGGCGGCGAGCCGCCCCAAGTTCAGGCCCAGCCCGAGGCGGACAGGTCCGAATGGCAGATGCCCGCCTCGCAGGTTCCGAGCTGACCCTTGTGACCCGGCGAGGGTCAGTCGGTCCGTGGGACCGGCGGAACGAGCACGCGCTGGACCTTGAGCGCCCGCTGGGTGCCGGACATTCCGGTCGATCGCGCGCGCCAGCGGTACACGGGCATGTACGCGCTCCACGAGACCCTGTCGATCGGTGTGGAGGTCAATCCACTTGCTGACGACGTGGGAGCGCTCGTCAACTGGCGCGCAGTGGATGAAACTGAGCGTCGCCCGGCGCTGATCCTGGGCACGAGTTCGGATCGCATCGGGACGACGTCGGGCCGCGCGTACTATGCAACCGCCTCAAAGGATATCGAGCAATGGACCGACCTGCCGGTCGCGCCCTACGTGGGTGGTGCCTACGGCGAATTCGATGAGGAATGGGTGTTGATCGGCGGTTTGCGTATCCGCTGGGGCAAGAAGGTCAGCACCACGCACATGTGGGACGGGCACAACCTTCACCATCTGGTCAACGTCCCGGTGCACGAACGATTCCAGCTTGGCGGCCTGCTCGTGGAGCAGGAGGGCAAGCACTATTTCGGGCTCACCATCGGCACGACTTTTTGACCGTCAGCGTTTCGCGCCAGCGGGCGTGAGGTGCCTGGTGAAGCACCTGAGCGCGTCGAGGTGCGCGGGCCGGCTAGCTCGAGCCTGGCTGTCCGGATTGTTGTGAACGCGCAGGTCCGTGACGCGGCCGGAGTCGTCGATCCAGGTAGCGAGGCCCATGGGGTCCGCACGGTTCATCGAGCCATGAAGTTCCAGTGGCGGGACCGTATCGGTTCCCAGATCTTTCGTCGCGGCGGCGACTGCCCGTGCATGGCGTGCCGCCCAGTTCACAAGGGTCTCGTTCGTGGCCTGGACCGTGTCCACGGAAACCGTCACCAGCGAGCCATCCGATTGGCGCAGGTAGCCCGCGCTCGTGCGCGCCTTGTTCAACGAGTCACGCTGAAACATGGCCCGCTCGACAGGCTCAGTACCTACCTGGCTGACGGGGCCAGACGGAGGAGATCCCAGATACGGGATTCCCACGAAGGCCAGGCACCCAAGGCCAATGGCCAGCAGGATCGCTTGGGTCGAGGGACTCGAGATGGGGTTCGTCATCACTCACCTGATCCCATCGAGTGCTTGGTCCTGGCTTCTGAAGCTCAATGGGGGGGAGCCAATTTCTCGGGCCTACCCGGGTGTCAGAAAGGCCGCAATGCACCCCTGGGCCGATGATCGCCTGATCTACAATCCGCTCGCCGCACACCTCGCCCCGTGTGGTCGACGCACGCCTCCTGGACCGATGGACCACCCGGAAATTCGACGCCTGAATACCCTCCGGGCCATCGCGGCGTTGATCGTCGCCATCTCGCACTACAGCAACATGTCCGGCATCTGGGGGGCGGTGCTGGGCAAGGGTGCCGGACAGTTCGGCGTCATGCTGTTCTTCATCCTGAGCGGCTTTCTGATGTCGTTCCTGTACCTCGGCCGGGGATTCGAGTGGCCCAGCGTGCGTACCTACGCCGTCGCACGCCTGGCGCGGGTCTGGCCCCTGTTCGCCGTCGTGCTGATCAGCTCCTACGTGGCGCAACGCGTTGCCACCAGCGAGATCGCCTACGAGATCATCGGGTGGCGCAGCCTGACCTCCCATCTGCTACTCCTCAAGGGCACGTCGATACTCTGGACGATCCCGGTCGAGGTGCAGTTCTATCTCGCCTTCATCCTGCTCTGGCTGGTGGCCGCACGCCTGGGCCGTGCCTGGATCGCGATCTGCGCCATCTGCATCGTCGCACCCGGCCTGCTGCACTACCCGGACCTGGAGGGACGCCTCGTGGGCGGCATCGAATACGAGTTCTATCTCTCGACCTCGTTGCCCTATTTCTCGGTTGGCGTGTTGTTCGGCAAGCTCTACCGATCGAAGCTGCTCGCCCGCCTGCCGCGCAGTCCCTGGTTCGCCCTGGTCCTGGCCGTGGTCCCCGTGCTCTACCCGCCGATCTACCTGCGCCTGTTTGGTCTGGAACACGCCATGTGGGAGGACCCGCTCGTTCTGACGCTCATCAGCAGCGTGCTCTTCGTATTCATCTTCATGGTGCCCGACAGTCGAATCGTCGCGAGCCGGATGGGCGACTTCCTTGGCAAGATCTCCTATTCGATCTACCTGCTGCATCTCCCGCTCGTGATCGCCATGGAGCCGATCGTCAAGGGCAGCGACATCGGTACCTTCATCTGGATGATTGTCTTCGGTCTGGCGACGGTGGGTCTCTCCGCTCTCTCGTACTACCTGATCGAGGCGCCCAGCCGGCGCTTCATCCGCTCCAGATTGGGCGGGCACCCTCGGTAGCCCGGCCCGCAACCCCGCGGCCAGGCTGTCCCTCCCGATGGCCATCTCGAGCCGCTACAATCGCCCCATGAGGATTCGACGACAGCTGCTTGACCTGTGCCTTGGCCTGCTGGTGACCCTGGTATTGTTTGGGTTGATCGAGGCGGGATTGTGGATGGCGGGTCTCGGCGACCCGTCCCTCAGCACCGACCTCTCCCGTGGATTCGATTCGACGGCTTCGTACCTGGTCCCGGATCCAGATCGCGCGGGTGGCTGGCAGACGCGCTACTACAACGGGACGAACAAGGAGCACAGCATTCCGCCCAAGGGCAAGGCTCGGCGGGTCGTGCTGTTCGGTGGCTCCAACACTCGCGGATTCCAGCGCGCTCGCTTGCCAGAGGCCCTGGACGCCCTCGCCGACGGCGAATACGAGGTCGTGAATCTGGGCCGCTCGGGCTATGGCAGTGCGCGTGTGGCGATCGCGTTCGAGCAGGCCCTGGCGCGGATCGAGCCCGACGTCGTCGTGATCTACATGGGTCATAACGAGTTTGTCGAGGCAGGCTTCCAGATGGATCTGGATAGCGAGTGGTCCTCGGACAGCATGCGCAAGCTGGGCGAGGTCATGCGTTCAACGCGCACGGTGAACCTGCTGAGCGATGCCCTGGCCGATCAGCGCGAAACCGTCCAGGCAGAGCCGGAGAAGTGGAAGTGGGAATACAGCAAGTTCTCCGACCTGGCCTACGAGGAGACGCTGAAACATTTTGACGCCTACGAAGCGCGCCTGGACGCCATGTGCTCGATGGCTCTTGCGCGAGGTGTGGAGGTGGTGCTCTGCACCGTCGTCTACAATCGCTTTTCCGCGCCGCACGTTTCAAACCTACCGCCCGCGATGGGGCCGGATGAGATCGAGCGATTCAACGAGCTGCATGAGGGCGCGCTGCCGAAGTTGACCGATGCCATCAAGGGCCTGCTGCCACGCGCCGAGCATGCTCGTGTTCACGTCAAGGACTGGGTCGTCGAGGACAGCAAGACGGGGCCGAAGGTCTGGGATCGCGAGGTGCCCGGGAGGCGGGCATGCACCGGCCCGTTTGCCAGGCAGGATCCGATCCTGGGGGATGGGAAGCTCTTCGCGCGAAAGGTCTGGAATCTGTACGACAGCATGCAGCTCCTCCTCGACGGTTCCCTTCGGGAAGGGGAGCGCGAGGGACTCGAGCGGGCGGAGCGCGATCTGATCGCGGCGCTGGAGCTCGTGCCAGACCATCCGCGCGCCCTCTTCACCCTGGGGCTGGTCGAGTTCCTGCTCGAACGCCCGGAAGAGTTGATTCGCGACCACATCGAGGCGTCTCACCGCTTTGATCGAGCCCCGCGCAAGGCGAATCAGGTGATCAACGGCATCATTCGTGGTGTCGCCGAGCGCCAGGTCGGGGTCACCTTGCTGGATGTCGATGAGTGGTTCGCGGATTGCATGCCCATGCGGATGACCGGCTGGGAATGGATGATGGACCATTGCCACTTGAATGTCGGCGCACGCATCATCGCGATGGAGCTGCTCGCTCAGCGTATCGTCGAGACCTTCGGGGCGAAGGGCTGACTCGAGCGAGACCGGATCCAGACCGGCCCGACTGAACCCGGCCTCGGAGCGGCTGCGGATCAGTCAGGGTGCAAAGGTGACGCTCAACCCGTTGGTGAGATTGGACCCGTTTCCACAGGGGCCGGAGTTGTTGCGATACCAGCCCTGGAATTTCCAGGTTGTTCCGGGAGTGATCCGCACGGCCTGTGACGGGTGCGTCGCGAAATGGGCGACCAGCCCGGGACCCTCGACCATGGTTCCGAGTCCGTTCGCCTGCCTGACCGGGTAGCGGCCTGCGACCTGTCCGACGCAGCGAATCCCGTCGTTGAAGAAGGGCGCGACCTGGGTGCGGCCCTTGAAGATCAATCCAAACGAATTCGCGGGCATGTTGCTGATGGCCAGAACCAGGTCGTCGGCGGCCACATCGTTGCTGCCGCTCAGCGGGTCGAGCCTGGCTCCGCTACCGCTCGAGTTGGCACATCCGGCATTGGGGTCGGAGTTGCCGCAGGGACCTCTGGTGCAGAAGCAGTAGGTCTCGAAGATCTCTCCGTCCACCGAATTGACGAACACGCGCAGCTCGGCGGCGCTCACGTAACCGACCGATCCGGTCGGGTCTCCCTGTATGCGAATGCTCCTGGAAACGACTGCATCGAAATCCAGGGTGAAGGTCTCGTAGGACGCGGCATTGGACGGATTGCCGGGATACTGCGGAGAGACCGACAGGTTCGCGACCGGCATCCAGGGTGCACCATCCGCCGCCTGGACCTGGACGTTCAAGCTGCTGAATCGTCCGCCCTGAGGGGCATGGCGCCCCTCCTGGAAGACCATGCGCGTGACCGCCTGGGGCGTGTCGAAGCGGTAGCCGATCCAGTCATGATTACCCTGATCGCCATGGTGGAAGGTGTCGAACTGGCCCCAGTCACTGGTCGAGGACTCCTCCGGAAAGGTGCCGTTGCGAATGGTCTCCGGGTCCAGGTTTCCGCGACCCTCCGGTACGGGCGGATCGAGCTCGAACAGGCGTGCGATGATCTCGCCCTGATCCGTGACATCGGTGAAGGGACTGGCGGGCGGAATGATGGACACGAGTCTCGGGCGCAGTTCCGCGACACTGATGAAACCCGTGGTTCCTCCGGGAGTTCCGCGCAGGCGGATGGCATCGCCGTGGATCGGGTCGAAGCGAAGCTCGTAGGAGTCGAAGTTGACGTCGTCGAAGAGACTCTGCTGCGCCAGGTTGAAGGGATAGGGCGGAAAGGACTCCAGGTTGGATACGGATTCCCATTCCCCCTCGTCGCGCACCTCGACGACAAAGTTCTCGAACCAGCCGCCCGTCGTCAGGTGCATGCCTTCCTGGAAGGTCATCGAGAAGAAGCGGACCTCCGAGCTCGGCTCCTGATCGAACTCGTATCCGACCCAGTGATCCCCCGCGGGCGCGCTCGAGTGACGTGTGTCGTACTGGGTCAGTACATCGAATGATCCCAGCGCGGGAGTCACGCCGTCCCGGATCACCTCGATATCCTGGTTGCCGTTCGCCGTGGGGTGGGGCGGGCTGGCGCTATCGAGGTGGCTGATCGGTCGCAAGGTCCCGGTCTCGTCGCGCACCCGGTCGGCCGGCAGCAGGAATACGGTCTTCGTGTCTTCGACGAGGTCAGCGTCACGCACGGTGAAGTGCACCTCGTAGTAGAACGAGTCTCCGAGCGGGCTGTGTTCCTCCGTCGCGAAGGTGTCGTCGGCAAGGGGCGATGAAAACCCGGCCGGATGCACGTGGGTATTGTGGTGCAGGTCCACGGTCCATTCGTACTCGGCGATGGGCCCCTGTGGGTCCTGGCCTGACCCACTCAACCGGACCGTCTCTCCGGGCACGAAGAGCCGGCCATTGGTCGGGCTGAGAATCGTGGCGGTCGGAGGTGTGTTGCCAACCAGGATGGTTACCACATCGTGCGCCTCGGCACCCTCTGAGTCGGTGACTGTCAAGCTGGCGGCATAGACTCCATCTCTGCTGTAGGTGTGTTGCAGGGTCACTGCATTCGATGTCGGAGAGCCGTCACCGAAGTCCCACAGGAAGTCGATCGGGCCACCGTCGCCATCGACGGAACCGCTGCCATCGAACTGGACCTGAAGGGGTGCATCCCCGTTTGTGGGCGTCGCGTCCAGATCGACTATCGGGGCCAGGTTGTCGTCGTAGTAGAGATGGTGAACATGCCCGTCGAAATCCTCCTCCATCAACAGGAAGTAGACATCGCCGTTCACCGGGTGCAATTGCATGTCGACCAGGCGCACAACGTTCTCGCCAAACTCGCGCACAGCCACGAGATTGTCCTGGGCGTCGGTCTCGATCGTCTTCACCCATTGGTAGGAATAGTCGCTGAAGAAGAAGCGACCGTCGTATTCCGGTGGGTAACTGCCGTTGCCGGCGTAGTGCACTCCTCCCAGGGCGGAGCTGCCCGTGAATCCACCTAGCGGGCTGTCATCGAAATCGAAGTGGAGACCCGACGGGGTCAACAGGGCCGGGTCGTCACGGGCGTAGGCCAGGAGCGGAAGGGTCGGCGTCCCGAGGTTCGCGCTATTGCAATCCGGGTAGTCAAGGGGAGGGCCGGATGAGGTGTATGCCTGGTAGACAGGGTTCGGCACCGGCCCCTCCTGGCAAGGCCATCCAAAATTCTCTCCGCCGTGGGAGACGTTCAGTTCCTCGAAGGCGGCCCAGCCGACGTCTCCGATGTAGACCGTTCCCGGTTGCCCGAGGGCAGGATCCGACGCTCCAGTACCCGGCTTGATGTTCACGCGGAACGGGTTGCGCAGGCCCAAGGCCCATACCTTTGAGGGGTTGCTGCCGGGATCTCCATCGAAGAACGGATTGGAGGGATAACCCAGGCCGGTTTCCGGATCGATGCGCAGGACCTTGCCCGAAAGGCTGCGTGGGTCCTGCGCCCGGAAGGCGCCCGAGTCCTGGTCGATGGGCATCGGTCCGCGCAGCCCGGACGTCGGGTGTGTGAACGTATCGAATGCCGGCGGATCGAGGCCGCCGGGATCGTTGTGGTGTGCGCCGTCTCCCGTCGTGAGTATCAACGAGCCGTCGCTCGAAAACCGCAGCGAGCCGTTTGCGTGGACGCTATACACGCTCGCGATCCCATCCGGTACGGTCCCGTCCGGCAGCTGATTGCCCAGCAGGACATGGCGTGAAGCCATGTCAGCCACGACATCGGCCCCGGATGCTCCGCCGGGTACATGGGCCTTGTAGCGCGTGAGGCGCGAGAAGGCGTACATGTCATTCTCGTTGTAGTCCGTGTTCTCTCCGAACACGGGTGACACCGTGTACAGGAAGTAGATCCACGACGTCGGGCCCCCGTCGGGCACGAAGCCCGGGTGAACGGCGACGCCGAGCAGGCCCCGGTCCCCGTCAGAGTTGGCCTCGTCAGTCAGGTTCAGAAAGAGGCGAGCTTGGGGGTTTCCGCCGTCGTGGTAGTAGACCTTGCCCTTCTTCGCGATCACGAAATAGCTCCCGTCAGCGGCGAAGCACATCGCGGTCGGGACCGAATAGGAGCCCTCGTCCTCCACGGTCGCGAAGAATGGCGGCAGAACGGGGGGGTCGTCATGAACCGGGGCCGCAGCCGCGCGGGCGTTCGAGAGGATTGTCAGGCCGATCGCAAAGAGGGTCTGGTGGGTGTGCGGCATGGTGAATCTTTGTCCGATCCTCGCTGGGGGCATGTCCCAGGCCCCCCGGGCCCAAGGTCGGGTGGATCCGTGCGCCCTCCCCGGCGCTTCCGGGATCCACTCGATCTTGAATTCTATCCGCACCACCGGCTCGGGGCGGGAGTCTCGTGCGGGGGCGGGTGCGTGTCGGCTGGTTGATTGCTAGGATCCGAAGCGGAGGAATGCATGACCAAGCCCCGTATCGATCCACGTGAGAACGGCCCCTATCTCGTAGAGGGACTCGAGAACTTGCGCGATGCGACCGGCGCGCTCGAGACCGGTCCGACAGTCGCGCTCTGCCGCTGTGGCGCCTCGGCCAACAAGCCCTTTTGCGACGGGGCCCATCGCGCGGCGGGATTCTCGAGCGCAAGACTCGATGACCGGCGTCCGGACCGGCAGGACGAGTATGTTGGCGAGCAGCTCACGATCCATGACAACCGCGGAGTCTGCGCCCACGCCGGCGTCTGTACGGAACGTCTTCCGGCTGTCTGGCGCATGGGCCAGGAGCCGTGGATCGATCCTGATGGAGCCTCGACGGCCGAGATAGTCGACGTTGTGCGCGCCTGCCCTTCGGGCGCCTTGCGTGTCTCTCGAGACTCCAGTGCGCCTGCGCCGGGCGAGACTTCGATCGTGGCCGTCAAGAATGGTCCCTATGTGGTCAGCGGCGGGGCGCAGGTCCAGGGTGCAGAATTCGGGGCCGGTGCGTCATCGGACCAGTTCACCCTTTGCCGGTGCGGGGCCTCGAAGAACAAGCCCTTCTGTGACGGTGCGCACTGGAATGCCGGCGCCTGGGATGGGTCCGGCGAGTAGGGGCACCGCCGGAGTCTGACAGCCATCGTGATGGGGAAGGCCTGGGCAGGGGCCGGCCGGGTTTTGATCGATGATCTGTGAGTGGGGGCGAACCTGCGGGGCCCGGCCGGCGTCGAACCACCACGTACCGGTCGGCCAACCGAGCCGTTCCGCTCCGCGACCGCCCCGTGGCCGGTCAAATCGGCCCCCGCGGGCTTCTGGAAGGTAAGAGATCGATCCCATTGCGACCGTATCAGACGCGGTTGCTATAGGATCGGGGCACGAGACAGGTTCACCAGACCCCACTATTTAAATGAGAATCACGATCACCTTCGCACTCGTTTTCGGATCTCTGGCGCTTCTGGCGTCGAAGTCGCTGGCCCTCACCCCGCACGACGACGATCCCAAGATTCTTGACCTGCGCCCCGCATACGCCGGGCCCGGTTGGCGCCCGGGGGCCCCGGATGGGGACAACGTTGCATTCATCTCGGGGGCTGACACGGTGCCCCCGGTTGATTTTCAATCCGAGGGTGTTCAGCTGCTGTCGTGGGTCACCCTTCCCGAGCTGGATGCCGGCGGCGGAAACGACTGCTGGGGCTACACCTCTCCTTCCGGGCGCGAATACGCGCTGATGGGGACGTCGAACGGAACTGGAATCGTTGAGATCAGCGATCCAGCCTTTCCGCAGATCATCGCCAACATCACAGGTCCGACCAGTCTTTGGCGAGATATCAAGACCTACGATCACTATGCGTACGCGGTCAGCGAAGGTGGAGGAGGGATCCAGATAATCGACCTCGATCAGGTCGACGCCGGAATCGTGACATTGGTCGGCCAGGTGACCGCCGGTGGCACGTCAGCAACCCACAACGTGGCGATCGACGAGGATAGTGGCTTCCTCTATCGCTGCGGCGGAGGCGGCTACGGACTGCGCATCTACAGTCTCGCCAACCCCGCGAATCCGGTGTTCGTGCGCAGCTGGTCGGACATCTACGTGCACGACGTTCAGGTCGTGACCTACACCTCTGGCCCCTACGCCGGTCGCCAGATTGCGTTTGCCTGCGGCGGATTCGGAAACGGCGGCACCGCGACACGGCTAGAGATCATCGATGTAACCAACAAGAACAACATCTTCTTTCTCAGTCGAGTGACCTGGCCCAACCGGGCCTATGCACACCAGGTCTGGCTATCGCCCGACAAGCAGTACGCCTACGTCAACGACGAGCTCGATGAGGGCCCGCTGCGGACGACGACCTATGTTGCCGATGTCAGTGACCTGAACTCGGCCTTCCTGGCGGCGACCTTCACGAACAACAAGCGCGCTATCGGTCACAACCTGTATGCCAAGGACGATCTGGTCTTTGAGGCAAACTACAGGAGTGGCTTGCGGATCTTTGATACGAGCGATCCTCTGAACGCCACCGAGGTGCGCTTCTTCGACACCTGGCCTGGATACGATGCACCCGGATTCAACGGACTCTGGAGTGTCTACCCGTTCTTCCCCAGTGGGGTTGTCATCGGTAGCGACCACGAAAAGGGACTGATGGTGCTCTGGCCCGATGACCCGATCGTGGACATCGCCTATCCGACCGGAGTGCCGCTGGCCCTGAATCCGGATGGCGATAGCCTGACCGTTCAGCTGATCGAGCGATCGGCCGGCGAGTTCGAGGCTGGCAGCGGTCAGCTTCACGTCGACACAGGCGCCGGATTCGTGACCAGCCCGCTCGTCGACCTGGGCGGCGGCAACTTCCGCGCAGACTTTCCCACCAGTGAGTGCGCCCAGGAGATCTGCTGGTACATCTCGGCCCGATCGACGAATGGCATTACCTGGAACAGCCCGGATGGTGCGCCGCGCTATTCACACCAGTCGTTCGCGGGCACGAGCGTTGTCACCCATATGGATGACAACGCAGAGACGGACACCGGATGGCTTTTGGGCGAGCCGGAGGATACGGCGACCAATGGCAACTGGGAGCGCGGAGTTCCGCAGGGTGGTGCTGGCGAACCGGTCGAGGATCACTCCGACATTGGAACTCAGTGCTATCACACCGCGACCTTTGGCGACGTCGACGGCGGTCGAACGGCACTTCTATCGCCGCTGCTGGACCTCTCGGCGATGCAGAATCCACGCATCGACTACTGGCGCTGGTATTCCACACAGCTCGGCTCTCTCACGAACCACGAACGCATGCGCATCGAGGTCACGAACGACGATGGAGCGACCTGGGCATTGGTCGAGGTCCTCGGGCTTGTCAATGACCTCGAGAACCTGATCGGATGGTTCAATCACGGGTTCTTCGTGAGCGATTTCGTTACCCCGACCTCGCAGGTGCGCGTACGGTTCCGCGCAAAGGACCACAACCAGGACAGCCTGATTGAGGCCGCGGTCGATGACTTCCGGGTCATCGACGTGGTCTGTGACTGCCCTGCACCGTCGAATGTCTGCATCGCTGCGGCCAACTCCGCCGGACCCGGAGCCTCGATGGGCTATACTGGTTCTGTCAGCGTTGCGGCCGCGGACCTCGAGCTGACGGTCGCAGGATCGGTTCCGAACGCGTCAGGTCTGTTCTACTACGGTCCCAACACCATTCAGGCCCCATTCGGTGACGGTTTCCGCTGCGTTGGCGGTGTGACCAAGCGCCTGTTCCCGGCCGTGTCACTCGACGGCACCGGTGCGGCCACCTACGACCTCGACTTCGCGAGCCCGCCCGTGGGTGCCGGTCAGAACATGGTCACGCCCGGGTCCAGCTGGACCTTCCAGTTCTGGTACCGGGATGTTGCGGCCGGCGGCACCGGCTTCAACCTGTCGGATGGTCTGCGGGCCTCCTTCTGTCCGTGATCGCGGATCCAACCCAGGCTCGATCCTGCGGTCGAGCCCGGGGTGGCTCCGGCTTGCGGTAACGGCGATGGCAGGACGGTCGAAGCTCGGCCCCCGATGGGTGAAGCTCAGAACGTGACCCTGCTCGAAGTCTGTGTCGATACGGTGGAAGCCGCCGTCGAAGCTTGTTCCCGGGGAGCTGGTCGTCTGGAGTATTGTTCGCAGCTCGAACTGGACGGGCTGACACCAGTCGAAGCGGAGTTGCATGCCGTGGTCGAAGGCGTGGAGGTCCCGGTCTTCGCGATGGTCCGACCTCGCGCAGGCAGTTTCGTGATGGGCTCCGAGGAGGTCGCGGCGATGGCCGCGCAGATCTCCATGGTGCGCGACGCGGGGGCTCAGGGAGTGGTGCTGGGAGTCTTGACCGAAGCCGGGGCTATCGACGAATCCGCCCTGAAAGTCCTGCTTGCGGCAGCAGGCGAATTGCCCGTGACCTTCCACCGAGCCTTCGACGGCATTCCGAACCCTCTACGAGCCCTGGACGTCCTCATCCGGCACGGCGTGACGCGCCTCTTGACGGCGGGGGACGGACTGACGGCCTGGGAGGGACGCGAGCTACTGCGTCGGCTCGTTGCCCACGCGGGCGACTCGCTGATTGTCATGCCCGGTGGAGGTGTACGAATGAACCACGTCCATCAGCTGATCGAGATCACCGGCGCCAGCGAGGTCCATAGCTCACAGGTACTGCGCCTCTGACCAGGGCCAGTGCGGATCGGGCGCGGACGACCCCGCCCCATGCTCGGGAATCCCGATAGGCCGACTGAATCGGCGCGTGCTTGGCCCCCGACCGATGTCGGGGGCCCGGTGAGCCATGGCTCAGAAGTTCAGATTGAGGAAGTGGTCGCTCTTCTTCCAGGGAACATTCATCACCGTGCCCGTCGTGCGCCGCGCATTGCACTGGTCGACGAAGTTGCGCGGGAGCGGGAGTCCGATGACACCGGCAGAGGGGATTGTCGAGGCAAAGTCTCCGCCGATGGTCGTCACGCCGAAGAAGACCTCTTGCCGCGTGGCGCCGACACACGGGTCGAAATAGTCGTACCCCCCGGTGGTCCAGCGAAGTGCCTCGACCCCTGGGTATGTGGTCGGGTCGGTCCAGCTTCCGATCCCCATCGATACATATCCCGGGAGGTAGGGGCCGCCCGGCGTGAAGATGGAAGTACCGCAGAATCCGCCAAGGCCGAGGTCGGAAATCGCGTACTGGAAAGGGGCGGTCGGGAATCCGCAGATACAGAGTTCCTGGATCACGTCGAGGCCCGCATCAATCTGTTCCTCGAATTCACACATGGGCGTCGGGCTACTCAAGTCCACGCGCCGCACCGCCTCCAGGGTCGTACCTCCAGCCGCGACCGGCTGGATCGGCCCGATCGCGAATCCGGCAGCGGGTCCGACAAAGGTGTAGGTTCGGTTCGGATGGAAGAAACCAGCTCGCGGGAATCCCGGGGCGTGATCGAGGACGTCGCAGGCGTGCGTGAGCATCCACGCAAAGTCCCGCGGCGGTGTCGTGCCGGGTGCCACGAAACACGGCTGGGCCATGTCGACGTAGCCGGTAAATCGCACGCGGCCGCCAAAGGCCGTTGCGCAGGGCGGAACCGGGCAAGGACTTAGGCCAGCGGCCGCGGTCGGACGCAGGTCCCCGTTGGCCAGGAAGCGCCAGACCTGTCTCGCAATACCCGTCGCATCATCCTCTTGCCAGGTACGCGAGTACTGCAGCCTTACGCGGCCGGCCCATTTGATGGTACCGGCGGCATCCCGCATGCGCACATCCATCCGGCGTATTGCACAGGGGGCGAAGCTCGTCGTTCCGAGTGTCCACTCGACGGAACAGTTTGAAACATTCTCGACGTCGCATTCGCGCCAGCAGATCTGAAAGGAGTTTTGCCGGAAGGACCGCGGCCGGGGGATGTCGGGCTGCGCAATAGTGCAGCAGGGTCCACCGTCGAGTCGATCGGGGCGGCACTGGGCCGAGGCCGTCGACTGCAGGGCGAGGGCCCCGAACAAGCAGGCGACAGTACTTCTGATCCATCCGTTCTTCATGACAGGCACTCTCTCTCGGTGTTGAATTGGGAAAGTCGATCCGGACTCCCGTTGTGGGCGGCTGGGGTCTGGCAGACGGGAGACCACCGATAGATTCTGACGATTCTGCGGCAGGCCGGGGGGGGCTTCCCGGGAATCCTCGATCCGACGCGGGCCGCATGGAAGGCCAACGCGTAACTCTCTGCGTCATCCAGGTTTGCGATCCAGGATCGCCGCCCACGCCAGAATCACCCGGGCTACTTCACCTCGAGCCAGGGGCTGGATCCCCTTGCAAGGACCTGTTCCAGGACCCTGACCAGCTGCTCGACACCGAACGGTTTCGATACTCCTGCGCAGAAGCCAAACTCCTGAGCGCGCGCCATGACGGGATCATTCGAGTAACCGCTGGCGACGATGGCGCGCACACTCGGATCCAGCTCCTTGAGTCGCTGAATCGCTTCCCGACCGCCCATCGCCCCCGGGATCGTGAGGTCCATGATGACCGCATCGAAGGGATTGCCGCTGGTCATGGCCCGTCCGTAGTGTTCGATTGCCACTTCTCCCGTCCTGACGCATGAGACCGAATGACCTGCGTCAGTCAGGATGCTCGTGACCAGTCGCAGGATGGGTTCCTCATCGTCCATGACCAGGACCCGAGCGCCAGCCTTGGGGCGAGGGGTGATCTCCCGGTAGGGCCGGTCGGGAAGCTGTTGCGCAGAGGCCTCCAGGTAGACCCGGAAGGTGGTCCCCTTGCCGATTACCGAATCCACGGTCACGTGACCGCCGTGCCGCTGGACCACCGAGTAGGCGATAGCCAGGCCGAGGCCGGAGCCCCGTGCCTTCGTCGAGAAGTAGGGATCAAAAATGTGTGCCAGGTCACTCTCGGACACCCCGACGCCTTCGTCCTCGAATTCGATGACGATGTAGTCGCCCTTGGTCAGGAAGGGTGGGACGTCCGAGACGTTGCGCGCGCGGACCCTCACGGTGCCGCCGTTGGGCATGGCTTCGCGGGCGTTGATCATCAGGTTGTGAAAGACCTGGCCCATCTGGCCTTCGTCAATCTCAACGAGCCGCAGGTCATCGGCCACGTCGATCGTGCAGAGCACGTTTGCTCCACTGAACATGAAGCTCGACGTCTCGTGAAGAATGGTCGCAATGGACGCGGCCTGGCGCACGGGCGCTCCGCCTTTCGAGAAGGTCAAGAGTTGAAGGGTGAGCAAGCGAGCCCTGTTCGCTGCCGCATTCGCATCCTGAAGGCTCTCGGCGAGGAGACCTGAATCAAGGGCCGGCGGAAGTGGCAGGGAGAGATTCCCGATGATGACGGTCAGCAGATTGTTGAAGTCGTGTGCAATACCACCTGCGAGCAGGCCCAGGGCTTCGAGTTTCTCCTCCCGAACAAGCTCGCGATCGAGCGCCAGCCTGTCGGTCACGTCACGGAACACGACGACGCGTGCCGCGGCCAGATCGCCCTGGGCCGGAGTTTCGGCGCTGGCGATGTCGAACTGACGAGACTCCCCTGTCCGCAAGGTGACCACGCTTGCGGCCCGGGGCCCCTGGACGGGCGTGAGCGCCCGGTCTCCGAGCAACTCGGTCAGTGGTCTACCGATGGCCTCCTCTGGACTCCAGCCTGTCGCTCGGTGGGCGGCACGGTTCCAGATCAGCACCTCGCCGTTTCGACCGATCGCGGCCACGCCGTCACCGATGTTGGCCAGAGTCAACTCGAGCTGGATGCGTTCCCGCTCGGTGGCCGCCTGAGAATCTGAAAGCTCCCGTGTACGTACGCTGACCTCATGTTCGAATCGACTCGAGTTGCGCCGGTGGACGACCATCGAGCTCGTGGTGAATAGAACCCCAATCGAGACCAGTGCTGCGAGTGCCCGGAACCACGTTTCGTTCCAGAAGGGCTGCCGGATGCGGATCGTCGCCCACTCAGCCGTATCGCTCTTCTGCCCCTCGACGTCTATTGCTCGGATCCGGAAGGTGTAGTCACCGGGCGGGAGGTACCCATAGGAAGTCTGTCGCAGGGGGCTGAGGTGCGGCGCGCTCCAGGCCTGGTCGTGCCCATCCAGGAAGGTCTCGAAGCGCACGCGGGTTTCATCGGTGAACGCGATCGCGCGGTACCGGAATGTGAGCTGGTTCTGAGAGTGTGAGCGATCCGACTCGTCCGAGGAGTTGCTGGGCCCGGCCCGCGGGACGTCACAGGTGAGAATCTCGACGGTCGGCGGGTGAGGTCGCGGGATGTCGCGTGCGGGGTTGTAGACCGAAGCACCACGACCTGTCCCGATCCAGAAGCGGCCATGGGAGTCCACCAGGCCGGCGCCCCGATTGGTTTCCGCGCCAGCGAGGCCATGCTGGATGGTGAAGTGTCTCAGCTGTTCGCCATCCCACCGATACGCGCCGTTGTTCGTACCGAACCAGGTCGTCCCATCCACGCCTGGCTCGATGAAGTAGACAGGTCGGTCGATGCGAGGATTGGTGCAAGGAATCAGCGTCCGGTCGTCCATGACCATCAGGCCTGCCGACGAGGCCACCCAGACCTGGCCATCCGCGGCTGGGCGGATCCCAAACGTGGACATGGCGAGCGAGCCAGGCTCGCCGACGGCCAGGCGGGGAATGAGGTCTCTTCCCCATGAGAGCGCTCCGTGCGTACCGGTCCCGGAGTAGCAGCGACCGTTCGCTCCTCGCGTCAGATTGCGCATGAAGAAGGCGCCTTGCCCACTCGGCCGCAATTCCACCACCTCCTCGAAGCCGTCGGCGCTCATGCGGAACACCCCCTCGGCAGTCGCGATCCACTCCGGACCGTCGTCGCCAAGCAGGACCGACGAGACGGGGACTTCCAGGCCCTGGTCCCGTCCGTGGACAAGAATCTCACCACCGGGGCGGATCTCGACCAACCCGTGCCACGCGGCCGAAACCCAGAGCGTTCCGTCAGCGGCCTGGTCCAGGTCGAGCACCCGGCCGGCTCCCGTGCCAGGACTGAAGACCAGATGCCGAGGCGGATCTTCCATGATGGTAAGCCCGTCCGGGTGCCCCAGAACCATGGTTCCATCGTGGCTCTCGAGAACGGCGGTCACCTCCGACTGAAACAGGCCGTGGTCGCGCGTGTAGCTGTCGAAGCGGCGATTTGCGATCTTGGAAAGGCCGCGCTCGGAGGCGACCCAGACATTGCCCTCACGATCACCAAGTAGGGCATTCACACCGGGCGCCAACAGCCCTGCCAGAATGTCGAGTGGCCGGACTCCGTCGTTTTCCGAAACGCAGAAGCCCATTGCCTCGTTCCCGAAATACAGGCATGGCTCGGCCGTGGCCACCGCCATGAAGCGCTGCCTGTGGCCCGGTAGCTGGCTGACCTCGTAGTCGATCCAGTGTCGAGCATCCTCACTGCCCTCCTGGATCGCAATCTCGCCGGATCCGAGGAAGAAGAGCTGATCACCCAGATCATTCCAGGCGAGGCCACGAAGTCCTTCGACGGGCGAGGTGATCTCGATCAACTCGATCGATGGGGCGGGACCCAATTCGAAGAGGCGGCCGCCGGAGAGTATGAGTACCTGGTCCCGGACGCACTGGATGGAATCGACATTGGTCCGGGGCTCAGGAAGGGCGACGGTGGTCCAGTCCCGTGCGCTGGCGCTCCAGATGAGCAGGCGCCCATCGCTCGTACCGATCAGGCCGCGCGCTGTGTTGCCGGCTCCCGTCACCGCCATGCAGGTCAGGATGTTTGGAGCATCGGACGTGCCGCCGGGTGGGCCCGTATGCCAGCGCCCGTCGCGAAATCCCGCGAGTCGAACCGGAAAGGTGCGGTTCGCGACCCATGGAAGGCCGTCATCATCTACGGCGATAAGACCAATGTCCGTGGTCTCGAGACCATCCTCTTTGCTGAATGCCCGCCAGGTAGAACCGTCGTAGCAGGCCGCTCCTGCTCGGGTTGCGATCCAGATGCAGCCGTGCCGGTCCTGAACGATGCCACGGATCGCCGGTGCCGGAAGACCATCCGCTTCACCGTACGTCCGTACGTGGTATCGCTGTGCCCATGCGGACGACGAGCACGCGAGCAATGACAAGCTGATCGCAGCGAGGCGCGACGTTATCAGGGATAGAGGAGTACTTCGAATGCCCATGACTGGGCCGCGGCGACCCGAGGCAGTAGCTGGGCATCGTATCCGATCGGGGCGAATGCTCCCACCCGGACCCGCTCCGTGGCCAGCCAGGCCGTCCGTGAGCTTGGGGCGCAAGCGGAGATCGTCGGATCTGCGTCCCGTCTCGAGCCAGACGGTCGGCCTGAAGTTCAGCTACGACGTGCGAGTTGGGGGCCTGTCGAAGCGCGAGTCGGGCGAAAACATCACCCTCCCGCAAAATCAGTGGGTGACCGGAGCTCCCCATCCCTGATCGAAGTGGCGCCACGCCCTCCGGTGGCCTACCGGGCGTCGATCGTCAGGAGTCCTTCCCGCAGGTGTAGGTGCCCCGCGGGGTTTGGTCGCACCTCGTTGATCCACTCCAGGATCTCGCTGTAGACCGGGAGATCGAGCCCGTAGCGTGACGCTCTTCGCCTTTGCGGGCGGGGATTGTTGTCCTTGGTCGCCGGCCCCTGGCCCGCGAACTGCAAGGTCGTCGCGAGCATGGTCCCGCCAGTCTTCATGGGCGCCGTGATGCCGTATAGATCACGCACGATCTCAATGCCGGCCCTGTTCGTGGACGGGTGCTTCTTGCAATCGAGGATCCATGCGCTCGGCTTGCCGGCGATCTGCCTGGCGATGGCGAAGAGGTCCGAGTCACCTCCGTGAACCTCGGGTGCCAGTTGCACGGTCCAACCCTCGTTCGTGAGAAAGTCGACTATGGGCTCGTCGAATAACCGCGGCTGTCGGGCCTCGAGGCGGTGCGGGTGGTTCTTGAGGTGCGCACGCAGCTCGCCATTGATGAGCTTGGCAATCACGACGAGCTGCGCAGGGGGCTGCTGGTCGCCGTAGAGGGTCTGAACGGCCTGGATACGGTCGATCGCGCCATCAGCGCCCGAGCTGGACGTGCTGCCCGTGCCGAGACTGCGCTCTCGTTCGAGCGCGAAAGGCAGTGCGCGACTGAGGTAGTCGGGCAAGAAGAGGGTATTGCCAAAGTTTGCCCGGTCGAGGCTGTCGACCATGGCGAGTTCAAGGAATGCTCCGCTGGATCCGCCCTCTCGTTCATTGGTGATCTGGATATCGTGCATCCGGGCACCATGGAGGTGCGGGCCATCGCTTCCCTGTGAGTCCACGAACCGGGCCCGGGACAGATCAGCCTCGGTCAGGTCGGCCTCGGTCAAGTCGGCGCCGCGCAGGTTGGCTCCACTCAGGCTCGCCCCACGCAGCCTGGCCCGGCCCAGGTTCGCCTCCCGCAGATTGGCCCCGTCCAGCTTTGCCACGCTCAGGTCGGCCTCGATCAAACGAGCTCGCCGCAGGTCGGCCCGGTAGAGCTGAGTTCCAGTCAGGTTTCCTCGCCGCAGCTTTGCTCCGACCAGAATCGCGTCGCTCAGATTCGCGACGGTCAGGTCCGCGCCCCTCAGGTTTGCACCCCCGAGGTTCGCCCCTTGCATCTTCGCGCCGATCAGTTTCGCGCTGTCGAGTCTTGCGCCACTCAGATTCGCGCCCGTCAGGTTGGCCCCGATCAGATTGGCTGAACTCAGGTCGGCTTCGCTAAGGTCGGCTCCATCCAGGATTACACCTTTGAGATGTGCTCGGTCCAGGCTCGCCCGTCTCAGCGACATGTCGCCCAATAGCGCACGTTTTTGATCGTTGGTGTTCATGGGCTGCCGTCGGCGGACACTACGCTCCCCGGGCACCAGCGTCGATCCCCTGGTGCTGGATCCGAATGGATCGACTGCCCGGGGTGCCAACGAATCAGGGCAATGCTGTTTGGCGGGGTCGATGCCCGCTGACGATCCGACCAGCGAAAACGGCCTGATTCGACGCCGGCGAAGCCAGATGATAGCCTCTGCATGCGCTCGGATCGCCTGGCTTCGGAGCATGACTGTCATCCCGGGGCCGCCGGTGATCGCGATGTGCACCACTCGTATGGGCACGCCAGAATCCAGACCGTCCGGGAAACGCTTTCGCCGGTTCCTAAACAGCCTGAATGCCGACGAGGAGTTTGACCTCGACGAGGCGTGTGCAACCCATCCTCAATGGGCACACCAGCTCAGGGCGCTCTACCTGGCCGTCTCGGCCACAAATGGTGATGCCAGTACCTCGAAGATCGAGGGTCCGGATTCGAACTTCACCCATGAATTCCTCGAGCGGCTGAGGGCCCATCAGCCGGAACGGGATCGTTACGAGCGCGGGGAAGAGCTGGCCCATGGGGCGCAGGGGCATGTCTACCGGGTCTTCGACAAGGACTTTCGTCGACACCTGGCGATGAAGGTTGGAATTCCTCCGGGGGATGGGACTCCCGACCCGTCGGGCGAGGACTCGAGCGAAGCCTCACGCAGTCTGGCCCGATTGATCGAGGAAGCGCAGGTCACCGGCCAGCTGGATCACCCGGGCGTCGTGCCGATCCATGACCTCGGGCTCGACCCCGAGGGCCAGTTCTTCTTCACGATGCACCTGGTGCGTGGCAAGACCCTGGGCGAGGTCTTCGCCATGGTCGCCAGCGGTGAGGATGGATGGACCTTGACGCGTGTGCTCGGCTCGATCTTGAAGGTGTGCGAGACCATGGCCTTCGCGCACTCGCGCCGCGTCGTGCACCGCGATTTGAAGCCGGCCAACGTCATGGTCGGGCGCTTTGGCGAGCTCTACGTGATGGACTGGGGGCTGGCGCGCGTACTTCCGAGTGAAGATGAGGGTGCCGGTGGTGCCGGCGATCGCGGCCACAGCGTCGTCTCCCAGGTCTGGACGGATCGCAATGATGCTGCCCTCGAGAGCCCTGGATCGCCGATCGCCTCAGTGGATGGCGACATCGTGGGTACACCGACCTTCATGTCGCCCGAACAGGCAGAGGGCGTCGTGGAAGGCATCCGTCCCGCCACGGACATCTACTCCGTCGGTGCGATCCTCTATCTCTTGCTCTCGGGTCAGATGCCATACGAGGACCGGGGCAGTGCGTCGCCGGTCGTCCTCTGGCGACGCGTCGTGAGCGGGCCGCCGGCATCCCTCGAGCGACTGGCGCCCCACGCACCTCCGGAATTGGTGGCGATTACACAGCGTGCGATGGAGCGCAACATCGAGGATCGGTACGCGAGTATGGAACTGATGGCGGAGGACTTGCGCGCCTTCCTCGAGCTGCGGGCCGTCTCCGCCTACCGCACGGGCCCCGTGGTCGAATTCAACAAATGGGTGCGTCGCAATCGCGCCGTGGCGGTGGTAGCGGCCGCACTGATCGTCCTGTCAGTGGCTGGTTCCTGGATCTACAGCTGGAACGAGGCCCGGCGAACCAAGGAGATCCGTCGCTATGCCGATCGCGCGAGGGCGGTCGAGTTGATCGAACAGGCCAGCGCTCTGGGAGCGATCCATCCTGACAATGTCGCCGGAATGGAGGCATGGACCGAGGAGGCGAACAGCCTGCTTCTGAAACTGCCGGACTATGAGCGCGAACTGGCAACCGTGCGTGCGCGCGCGCTGGAGGCTGACGAGCAACGCCTCGAGCAGCATGTCAACAGTCACCCCTTATACGATGACTTCACCACGCTGGCCGAGTTCGTCGAGATCGCACCCAACACGATCGTGCGGCTGCGCTCCCCGGAGGACGCAGCTACACCAGCCGAACCGGGAGACGCCCTGATCATGGAGCGGTATCTACCGATCCACCGTGAGCGGCACAATCATCTGCGGGCGCAGGTCGAATTGCGGCGTCTTTACGAACTTCCTGAACCGAGTCAGCAACGAATCCACGACCAAATAGCTGCGGCCGCGCGTGCCATGCAAGTAGTGCGGGACGAGGCGGCGCCCAGGGTACAAGCCCGACTGGAGAGCGCGCGTTCGCTCGCGACCCGCTCGATCGATGGATACGGGGTGCGCTGGGCCAGTGCGCGCAGGGAGATTGCGCTACACGAGCTGTACGCTGGGCTGGACCTGGCTCCGCAGATGGGACTGGTGCCAATCGGGCCCGATCCAGTTTCCGGACTTTGGGAGTTCTGGCATGTGCTGTCTGGCGACGAACCCATGCGGGATGCGGACGACGTGATTAGTGTCGAGGACGGAATGGGGATAACACTCGTGCTCTTGCCCGGTATGAATCTATTCGTCGGTGCGCAGCGAGATGACCCTGCCCCAAATCACGATCGCTTGGCTCTGGACAACGAGGTCCCGGTCGAATTCTCCCTCGAGCCATTCTTCCTCTCGAAGTACGAGCTGACCCAGGCCCAATGGCTGCATCTGACCGGTGAGGTTCCGAGCTACTTCTTTCTCGGTGGCTACTGGCGCGGATTTGGCGGCGTCTCAGGCGTCCACCCGGTGGAGAACATCGCATGGAGCGAAGCGGTAGCTGTTCTCGGAGACTGCGGGCTCCGCCTGCCGACCGAGGCTCAGTGGGAACTCGGGGCTCGTGCGTTCGCCGAGACTCCTTACCACTTCGGCGAGCACTTCTCTGGCGAGTATGCGGTGAATCTCATGGATGCTTCGGGCGCTCGGTTCTCGAATGCGCCCTCTGCACTGAATCTCGATGACGGCTTTCCCTTTCACTCGCCGGTCCAGCTCGAAGCCCCGAATGCATTTGGCCTGCACGGGATTCACGGAAACGTGAGGGAATACTGCCGCGACCGCTGGGCCGACCAGATGGACAAATACCCCAGTCAGCCCGGAACCGGTGAGATTCTGGGCCAGGGATTCCGGCGCCACGCCGTGCGTGGCGGGAGTTACTACCAGCCAGCCGTGCTTGCACGTCTGGCCTTCCGGATGAGTATCGAACCCGATTTGCGGGCCGAGGACATCGGCCTACGCCCCGCCAGACTTCTGGACAACCCTAGATGACCGACAGGAACTTAGATCATGAAGTTAGAGATGACGCTCGCTGTACTTCTTTGCTCGGCTCTCGGTGCATGCTGCACGACGCCGAAACCGGATGGCCCCGGTTTCGGAACGGCTCCCGGCGGTGACTGTGTAATCAACATCAATCCGGCCCTGGGAGGCTTCGGCGCCTCATTCGGAATGGGCCATCAGTTCAATGGGAATGAGGGGACGAACGGGCCCGACACCATCCATACCATCAAGATCACCTCGTCGGAGTATGACATCAAGATCGGGACGATCGGGGGCACGTGGGCGACCCTTACCAAGGGCGAGGTTTACGACATCGTGATCAAGAATCTGCAAGGCCCGAAGGCGCACGTCGTCAATTCGGACGACGATGACGAGAACTACCCGATCTCGGTCGATCCCCACGGGAACAAGTACAAGGCCGATGGCTTTGCTGTTATCGCGCGCGACAACAAGGTTGGCAGCGACGAGTATGTGAGTGTCATCATTACCAAGGACGGCACGGGGGTTCGCTTTGAGGTCATCAAGTAGTCAGCCAGGATCACGGGCGACGGTCAGCATGCGTGTCGGTGTCTGCCTGTTGGGGCTGGTGCTCGGCTCGAGTGGCTGCCGGAGCCCGCGGCCCAGCAGCCAGGGCGTCGTGCCCAGGCAGTTGCCGGGCCATGCGGGCAGCCAGGACTTCGTGCCCGATGAATTACTGGTTCACTTCCACAGACGCACAACGCCCGAGCGCCGGGACGCGATCCTGGACGAGGTCGGTGGGGAGGTGATCTCTGTCCTGGATCTCGTCCCGGGCCTGGTCCACGTGCGTATCAGCATGGACCTGACGCGTGCCATCCGGTTGCTCCAGGCGCGGAAGGAGGTCCTGCGCGTCGAACGCAACTATCGCCTGTACCCCGCCGCGGCGGACCTTCCGATCGATCCGGATTTCTCGCAGCAGTGGGGGCTCCACATCCATGGAGATCACATCGTCCCGGTCATCGTGACCGATGGCGGTTTGGTTTTCCCCCTGATCTTCGCGGATATCGATGCCCCACCCGCGTGGGAGTTGCACACGGGGGATGGGGAGACCATCGTCGCCGTCCTCGACACGGGCCTGTCCGGGCTCAAGGACCCGCTTCCATTCTTTCTAGTGGATACGAAGCATGAGTTTGAGGGCAACCTCTGGAAGGAAGGCGGTGCCGTCGGCCGCGACTTCTTGAAGCCTGGGCAAGTTGGTGTGACTCAGGATACCAGCGGACACGGGACGGCGGTTGCCGGGATCATCGGGGCTCGAGCGGGCACGACGAAGATCAATGATGTCGTTGGCGTCAACTGGTCCTGCAAGCTCATGCCCCTGCGCTTCATTGGAACAAAGGACAATGACGATGGGGTGCCCAGCATCAGCGGGAATGTCGCTGGGGCCATGACCGCCCTCAATTTCGCGGTGAACAAGGGCGCCAAGCTGTCGAACAACAGCTACGGGGCCTACGATCTCATCCCCAGCGATATCACCCTGTTCGAGATGACGATCGCCAACGCCGGTGCGGCTGGCCACCTCTTCATCTGCGCGGCAGGCAACGGAGACAATTTTCTGGATCAAACGCCGTACTACCCCGCCAGCTTCGGGCTCCCGAACATGGTCGTCGTGACATCCTCCAACGAGCGTGCCGAGAAGGCCTCGCACGGCAACCATTCACCGACGCTAGTCGAAATTGCCGCCCCGGGAGTCGCCATACGCTCTTGCCGCAAGTTTGGATACGCCCGCGATGACGGTACCTCCTACGCCACGGCCTTCGTTACGGGCGCGGCGGCGCTCGTCTGGAGCATGAACCCCAGCTGGAGCCATGCGACGGTCAAGGCCTCTCTCTTGAGCTCCGCCTCACGCCATGAGGAGCTTGAGGAGTTCGTTGCCGAGGGTCGACTTCTGAGCCTGCGCAATCTGATCGCTGGGGAACCCGGGCTCAAGAACCCGGATCCCCACCCGGCTCCGGGAAGTCACAACTTCGGGGTGCCGCCCGAGAATTGGTAGAAAGGTCATTTGATGCGCAGGTCCGATCGCCACTCCCACAGGTCGAGAGGGTCGCTCCTCGCCTGCGCCCTGTTCCTGGCCTCTTGCGCCGCTGGAGGAAACTCCGTGAAGCCTGCGCGCGGGCAGCTCAGGCGAGTCGACGAGGCGCCGGCCGTGCCAGGGCGCTGGATCGTCAAGTTTCAGCCAGGTACGCCGCTACAGACCGTTTCCATGCGTGATGGCGTGAATGCTACGCCACTCGCGACGACCCTCGTTCCTGATCTCTACCTTCTCGAGGGCCCGGATTTCCCCGGGACGAGGGACGGTTGGATGGCTAACACGGACGTGCAGCGCCTGGTCGAGTACATCCACCCTGACTACTTTGTCTTTCTGGTCTCGCAGCAGCCGACGGATGCGGACTTCCCGAAGCAGTGGGGCCTCGAGGCCAACAAGGTCGTGCACGTCAATGGAGTGAACGGGGCATTCATCCCGGACCCGACTGCGGATATCGAGGCCATGCGCGGCTGGCTGGTCTACAAGGGAAGCGGCAAGACCACTGTCGCGGTGGTGGATACTGGGTTGACGGTGGCCGCCGCAGACCTCAAGAACCGCCTCTGGATGGGAGCGGGCAAGGTCGGGTTTGATTTTGTCAAAAGTGCGGGCGTGACCTTCGATGGGGATTCAACGGGTCACGGCACCCGCGTTGCGTCGATCATTGGAGCCGAGCCGAATGATGCCCAGGCACAGAGCGTCGTGGGCGTTATTCAAGATTGCAGACTGATGCCCTTGCGCGTTTTTTCGACAGTGTCTTTCGGCGGGAAGTTCTTCCAGAGCGCGCCGGTGTCCCGGGTCATCATGGCCCTCGACTTCGCAGCCAAGAATGGCGCGCGCGTCATCAACAACAGTTATGGCGCGCACAAGATCTCCGATGCCACGGGCCTGAGCGACGCTATCGGTGGCCTGCAACTGGGCGGCAACGACTGCCTATTCGTGTGTGCCGCCGGAAACTCCGGTGATGACCTCGCAGTCAAGGCCTTCTATCCGGCGTCATTCGATCTGCCCAACATGATAGCGGTCACCTCGACCGACAGCAGCGACGTGATCCCGAAGACCAGTCGCAACCATGGCGTCGGCGTGGACCTGGCCGCGCCGGGCGAGAACATCTGGGCCACCGGCAAGTACAACTACGGTTACGCGAGCGGCACATCCTTCGCCACCGCTTTCGTCTCGGGAGCGGCCGCCCTCGTCTGGGACTATCGACCCCTCTGGACTGCGGCAGAGGTCAAGAAGAGCATTCTGGATTCCGTCCGGACTGAGCCGCAATTCTCCGGTCTGGTAGAGACCGGCGGTGTGCTCAACCTGGGTGATCTGATGGAGCTCGCCCAGCAGTATCCCGCGGGTCCGCCCTGATACGGTCATCGGACGGACCGAAACGACCTCGCTGAAAAATGCCATGCCGCATCAAAGGTCATCCCGAGACTGCTAGTTTCCGAGCAGTGCCGCGCTGACCAGGAAGACAAGCAGGCCGATCGGGTAGACCACACCCACATTGGCCATGTTGGAGCCTGTTAGATTGTCGAGTGCTTCCTGGGTGTCGGCCAGATTCTGCAGCTTCCCTTCCCGGGCCGCGGCGGAATAGACGGCAAAGAAACTGACCATCTCGGGGATGCTCGTGACGAGTCCCAGGATCCAACCGGCGATCGCGGGGCGTACTCCAAGCTGTTCGACTACTTGTGCCGTCGCGTTGCCCAGGAACATGCCCATCACTCCGATTGCGACCAGGGCGGTAGTGGCGAGAATCAATCCCATGGGGAGGCTGCCCACGGATTCCTCTGCGCTCTCCTCCTGGACGGGCGATTGATTGACCCGGCCATCGACGACCCGATAGACGACGAAGAATCCCAGCAGGAGCGGGACCAGGTACCACTGCCTGTCCATACCTGCGGTCATGAGTACGATCGGGACGGCGATCGCAAGCAGGGCGAAGGCGACCTCGTCCAGAAACCGCTTGTTGAACAGGTCTCTCGTCTGGCGGAAGTAGAGCACGGCAAACGACATGAGACAGGCGTTGATGATGTTCGAGCTGGCAATATTCCATAGCCCGGCTTCCCAGACGCCCGCCAGCCCTGTCCCGATCAGGCAGACCAGTTCGGGCACCGAGGTGGCGTATCCCGTTGCTTGCCCACGTGCCTTTGGGCTCCACTTCATCGCCCCGGCGATATGGTCGATGCCGCTCAGCAGGCCAAACTTGGCAAACAGAATGATCGCCCCGGCCGAGGCGATCATGATCAGCGCAGCCATCTAGGAATTACTCGACATGGTTTGGATTCGATTCAGAGTCTCACTGCAGGTCGACTGGTCCGGTAGGGCACGATAGCGCGGGTGAACGTGCTCGTCGACCAACAGCGCGTGGATCATCGCGCCGCATGGCGCTACCCTTTGAAGATGCGCGCAGGCACTCTTGCCCGGGTCGCGATGCTGGCGGCGATATGCGCCACGAGCGCATGCAGCTCTTCGGAGCGCATGCTGCGGATCTCGCCCCTGTCGGCTGAATCGTCGCCCGACCGCGTAAACCTGTGGCCCCTGCTCTACAGCGACGAGGGAGCATCCTCCGTCCTGTGGCCTCTGTTCGACATGGATGAGCGCGGATTCGCCCTGCGCCCGCTGGTTGCCAAGGACGACTCCGACTGGAGCATCCTCTACCCATTCTGTTCGTTCGACACGGATACGGGCAAGGGATGGGCGTTTCCGTTCTACAGCACGGAGAACTACACGGGCCTCTTCCCGATCGCGAACATTGGCAAGCTCAGCTACGTCGGACCCGTGTGGTGGCGCCCGGAGCAGGGCAGCGGTGGACTGTTCCCGGTCGCCTATTTCGGCAAGGGCCTGAGTTACGTGGGTCCCGCATGGTGGACCTCGGGCAAGGAATCCTATTTCGATGGAGGGCTGTTTCCGGTCGCCATGTTTGGCCGCTTCAACCACGTCCTGCTGGCGTGGTGGACCGAGTCCCTCCAATCATTCGGCCTGTTCCCGGTCTTCGGTTGGGGGCGCCTGAAGCACCTGGGCCCCGTCTGGTGGGACCGGAATGCCGAAGGCGAGCTGTCGGGTGGCCTCTTCCCGGTCTTCCACTCCGACCGGAGCCAGGGAGAGTTCTCGCTCCTGCCGCTCTATTCGCACGACCTGGGGCCTGAGTCGGCATCACGCACCTACCTTCTTGGCCTGGGACACACCCACCGTTCACCTGGCCGCAGTGAACGCTGGTTGTTCCCGTTCTACTACCACGAGGCCGAAGGCGACGAGAGTGATACGACACTGCTCCCGTTCTTCTGGAAGCGCACTCGTGGTGAAAAGAGCGATACCTTCACCTTGCTCGGCCACAGCAGTGTCGACGGTGACGATAGCACGCTGAATGTTTACCCCCTGTGGTGGTCTAGCCGCTCGCCGGAGCTATCCCGCCGGACCCTGCTTCCGTTCTATTCCTACTCGCGCAGCGGCGACGAGCGTTCGCTCATTACCCTGCTGGGCGGCTACGGCTGGAGTACGGATGGTGAGACGCGCTACGTGAATGTGCTCGGTCCGCTCTACCATCACAGCCGCAGCGCGGACGGAAGGCGTGAGCGAACAGCCTTCTTGTGGCCCTTCTTCGAGAGCAGTCGCGATGGCGAGGACACACGGACGCGCGTGTTCCCGTTCTTCTCGGATCGCTCGGCGGCCGATACGGCCGAGAGCTGGTATGCACTCGGCCTGGGCCACTTTGAGCGTACGGCTGACGGGCAGGCGCACCGCTTCTGGCCTCTCTACTCCCACGCCGAGACGGCTGATCCCGGACTGCTCTACGACCTTTCGCTGTTCCAGCACCGAACGATCGGAAGCACGCGCCGACACCGCCTGTTTCCCCTCTACTCGAGCTCACGGTCGCCGGACAAGCGAGATGTCAGCTTGCTCCTGGGGCTCGGCAACTACCGCCGCCGCGGAGGCGAGAAGAGCTGGGTTCTCTGGCCCCTCGCGTCGCATGCCGAGGGTTCGCCCAAGCCGGGCCTGGGCTACGACCTGACCCTGATCGGCTCCGCGCGCTGGGACGGCGGGAGGAGCTCCCACGTGGTGGGGCCCCTGCTCTACCGAAGCCGTGAGACCGAGTCCGACGCGAGCCGCGAGCGCCGGCGAAGCCTGCTGCTGTCCCTCTATACGATCGACGAGAAGGAGCGGCTCGATCCTCACATTCCAGAGGGCACGCGCCCCGAACCCGCCAACCGTGTAAAGCACAAGAGACATGCAGCCCTGTTCGGCGCGTTCGTGAACGAGAGCGAGACCTTCCACCTGTGGCGCGACGCCAGCGTGAGCTGGAGCGACGTCGAGAATCTGCGCGCCGCCGTGGCTGATGATGGAACGACCGGTGATTCGGATCATCTGGAGCGCGCGCGCAGCTTCTTGACCGAGCGCGGCTTCGAGCCCCCGCAGGGTCGTTCGGGCCTGCGCCGAGCCGCACTCGACTATGCCGAGGCCGAGACCATCATGCGCAAGGACCGGCACCTGCGCGTCCCGCTCCTCTACGAGTACGAGCGCACGGGGGACACCGTCGAGCGCAGCGGCCCATTGTGGTTGCTACAGTCGCGCAAGGAACCGGGCAGTTCGAAATTCAGCTTCCTCTACTACGCCTACCGCAGCGAGACGCGCGGTGACAGCACGACGCGCGACATCTTCCCATTCATCACTGCGGACACGTCGCCGGCCAGAAGCAAGTTCACCTTCCTCTGGCGCTTGATCCACTTTGAGCGCAACGGAGACCGCCGCGGCGGGCATTTTCTGTTCATCCCCTGGGGCAGTCTCTGAGAACCCGCGGCACGGGCGGGTACGGATCTCTGCTGTGCCCGATTGCGTGGACTGGACGGGCTGGCAAGCCCATTCACTTCCTCTGTCGACTGCTATCGAGGGGATGCGAAATTCCGTGACGATTGCCGGAAAGACTGCCCTACCTTGTACGTCTTCAGATCATGGCCAAAAGTCCTTCGAACCCGCAGAAAAGGCGCCGCTGGGCTGGTCCCCTCCTGATCGGTCTTGGAGTCTTTGCCCTCATCATGCTCGCAACGTCGGTGACATTGCTGAGCAGCTGGACGGATGTGACGGACGCGAGCGCGTCCGAGGCGAGTGAGGCATTCGAGCGTGTGCGCCGTCGCTTCGGGGGCGTGAAACCGTTGCTCGCGATTGACGAGAACGGACGAGTGCAATTGACGCGCCAGATTGACCCGCTCCAATCCTACGAGCTGGAGACCTTGCACCTGCTGTCCTTCGATCCGGCCCACGGAAAGCTGGCCGATGTCGCATTCCCTTACTGGTTCGTACGAATGAAGCTTTCCGATACGATGAATCTCGGGACCATGGTGAGCATCATGGCCCAGGACTGGCAGGGCATGGACCTACGCGTGACCGAGGAGGACCTCGAGGCGCTCGGGCCGACCCTGCTGCTCGAGCAGAGCCTCGCCGGTGGCGCACGCATCATGCTCTGGACCGAGTGATCGAGGCGGGATTCTCGGCGGGCGTCCGATCGAAGCTCGGTCGTCCGTGGGTTCGAATCAGCCTGGCATACGGATTCGGCGCACAAGCATTGGCGCGAGGCTCGTATGGGGCTCGGTCGTGGAGGCGTTTTCGTTCACGTAGAGAGTCTTGCCGTCCGGGCTGAAGGCCAGATCATTCGGAAAGGAAAACGTCGCCTCCAGGGCCGGTCCATCATGATGGCCGCGTTTGCCCGTTCCGGCAAACAACTCGACGTCGCCCTTCAGCGAAACCTTGTAGATCTGGTGTGCTCCTCTGGCCACGACGTAAAGGAATCCCGCACGATGAACAAGGTGACCATTGTTATTTCCCGGCAAGGTCGCGAGCTTGCTGACGTCGCCGTCCCACGAGATCTTGATCACGTCCCCGTTGTTGAAATTGGCCACGTACAGGTTGTGCTCGTCATCGAAGGTGATGCCGTTCGGGCAGGACAGCAGCGGGTCGGATGCAAATACCAGGGGCTCTCCATCCGGTGAGACTTCGACAATCTTGTTTGACCCGCAGTTAGCGACGAACAACATGCCCTCATCGTCGATGGCAATGCCGACCGGGGAGGCCAGCTCCTTGTTCACGAAAATACTGGAGCTTCCATCGGGCTTGATACGGGTGATGAACCCGGCGCCGATGCTCGACTGAAAGAGATCGCCATTCGGTCCGAATGCGTTGCCCGAGGCTCCGCGCAGACTGCTGATGAAGACTTCTGCCTGGCCAGTCTTCGGGTCCAGTCTGTAGACCCTATTTCCACCTGTGCTTCCGGTCCCGAGCCGCGAACCGAAGTCAGCACAGTAGACAAACCCATTGGAATCGACCTCCAGGCCGCCGGAACCACCGGCGAGCTCACCGGAGAAGGCCTCCACATGCGGGCGCGCGATCACGCTCTTGGGTGACGCCGTGTCCTGAAGCGAGAGTCCCTTCGGGGCGATCAATGTTGCGACGAGAGAGCAGAGCACTGTCAGCGAATTCTGGATTGCCATGACCTGAGCGTAGGCCGGCTCAGGCGTTCTTCGCAAGGCGTTCGACGTCGGCGAACAGAGGCCTGACTGGGGGGATACCGTTGCGATACCGCATCAGTCCCTTGGCTCTCTGATCCCGGACATGGGCACTCCAGGATGCGATGACCATTCATGTGCGCTCGGGTCCAGCGCCAGACCGTGGGGATGGCCGTCGTGCCGGGCCGCTGCCGCTTGACCAGAGTTAGGAGGTTGCAAAGGTGGGGTCCTGGCGACCTCCCGACCCCGGGGGCGTGCACGAGAGGCCGCCGTGGTCGCGGAGAAGCCCAGGCCTTGCTAAGCTGAACTTGCGCTTGTCGCGTGGCGAACGCGCTGCTCGGAAGCCGCTGCGAGTTTTTATTGCACGAGAGCTAGGGGTCACATGGGCATTCGGTCGACCGTTTTGGTCTTCGCTGGTTTCTTGATTGGCGCTTCGAGCGCCATTGCTCAGGACATCGAGTTCGTCGATGCAACCCCGGGCTCGGGCCTCGAAGTTTCGCTCTTCCTGACGGGTCCCGGCGTTGCCGTTGGTGACTACGACCGTGATGGCTGGTTGGATGTCTGCATCACCGGAATAGGAATGAGCCGCGTGCCGCGGATTTTTCGGAATCTGGGCGGGGTGCGCGGATCGAACGGGCCCTGGTTCGAGGACGTGACGAGTAGCGTCATGCCGGCCAATGCCGAGCCGGGCTCCGTCAGCATCTTCGGCGACCTCGACAATGATGGCGACCTGGATCTGATCACGTCGCGCCGCTTCGTGTCGGCCCAGCACCCGAATGGCGACCCGCGTGAAGTCGGGATCATGTACTACGAGAACAGGGGCGGCCACTTCGTCAGGGGCCGTTCGGATCTCTCACTGGGCTGGGACCCGTATTCTACCCACGGTGGGCTGACGCTCGGAGACGTGGATCTGGATGGCGACCTCGACATCGTCTTCGTGCACAACGGCGGCGGCAACGGGGTCGGCGGGCCCGGTTTCTACATTCGCAACGATGGGCTCCCGGATCTGGTCGACGACACGGTCAACTTCGGTGCCAACCTGAGCCAGGTCACGCGCTACTTCAGCGTCGTGCTCGCCGATTTCAACGGTGACCTGAAACTCGACCTGCACGCTGCTGTCGATTTCTTCGTCGACTACCACGCTCGCAACGACGGGTACGGAGTCTTTTCGCACGTCACCCAGGATTCCGGGACCACCAACACGGGGTCGGACATGGGGCTGGCGATAGGCGATATCGAAAACGACGGTGACCTCGACATCTACTCGACCAACATCAACCAGGGTGTCCTGTACGTCAACAACGGCGACGATACCTTCCAGAACGAGGCTAGCGCGCGGGGCTGCGCCAGCTGGAACACGGGCTTCGGCACGAGCATTGGTTGGGGGACGACATTCGCCGACTTTGACAACGACCGTGATATCGACCTCTTGTTCGTTGCCCGCGGAAAGCCCGGCCACCTGTTCCGCAACTTTGGAGACGGAACCTTCGGCCGATTCACAAACCCCAGTGGGTTGATGGACCAGCTCGGTGGCCATGGTCTGGTGGCCTTTGACTACGACCGCGACGGTGACGAGGATTTTCTCGTCATGCGCAATGCTCCCCTGCAACCTGGGTTGTACGAGAACGTCACGGAACGCGCCGGCCGCCATTGGCTATCGATAGAGCTCGAGGGAACGCGCTCCAATCGTGATGGAGTCGGAGCCCGCATCGAGGTTCACACGCCGGACGGAGAGCGCATGACGCGCGTGATCACCGCCGGGTCATCCTTCAAGAGTGGCCCTCCGATGAGCGCACACTTTGGCCTCGGTAGCGGTCAACGTGCACGCCAGATCCGTGTCTTCTGGCCCTCTGGTGTGATCCAGACCATGCGTAGCGTGCCCGTGGATCGGGTGCTGAAGATCGTCGAGCCCTGAGCCGCCCCGGCGCGGCAGCGGTCATTCCCGCAGTCGCGCGAGGGCCCAAACGGTCAGCACCACGCCGATCAGGGCGATGGCCATCGCCAGCCATGCGTCAGGACTTCGACCGAGCAGGAACAGCCCGGTTCCGATCATGGTTCCGTAGGTAGCTCCGAGACCACCGACGACGCCCGTGACGATCGTCAGACCCTCGCGGCGAACCGCGACATCGGGCGCGAGACTCCTCACCGGCCCCCAGATGCCAAGCGGGCGAACGCGACGGTAGAAGTCCACGAGCTTGGCAGGATCGGGCCGCCGGGCAACGAGTAGAGATAGCAGAGTGCACGCCAGGGAAAAGGCGACGACCAGACACATCCGTCCGGGAGCCGAGAGATCACCATCAGGGGTGAGGGCTGTCGTCGGCCAGGCGTGGTCGGTCGTGGTCAGGTAGATGGTTGCCGCACCCGAGCTGATCATGGCCGTTATTTCCGTCGAGGCCCGCACGCGCCACCAGAGCCAACGCAGGGCGTAGATCGGGCCCACTCCGGCCATGAGTGTGAGGAAGAACTCGAAGAGGCTCGTCAGGGATTCGGACTGCCAGGCCACGAATCCGCCGATGGCGAGTGCGCCGGCGCTCGCGAGGCGCGCAACGCGGACGTAGTGCTCAGGCTTGGCCTCGGGACTCAGGAATCGTCGATAGATGTCATTGACGAAGAATGATGAGGCCAGATTCACGTGCGTGTCGACCGTCGACATGAAGGCTGCCAGCAGAGACGCGACCACGAGCCCGAGCAGCCCGACCGGCAGGTAGCGAGCCATCATGGCCGGGTATGCGCGCTCGGAATCCGTCCTGGCGACAAGCGAGCCGACGGACACTGCGCTTCCGAGCTCGACGACCGGGCTCGGTTGCCAGTAGCTCTCGCCGTCGTCCTCGTAGGGGATCACGCGCGGACCGACCTCGGTCGCGATCTCGATCGCACCATTCCCAGCCTGGGTCACGACCCCGTCAAATGGTGAGTGGACCTCCCGGTCGGGAAGCAGGGGAATCGATGCCAGCGCCACGAGGATCCATGGCCAGGGCCGCAGTGCGTAGTGCCCGATGTTGAACCACAGCATGGCCAGCATCCCGTGGCGTTCATCCTTCGCTGCAGAGATTCGCTGAACCGCAATCGGGCCGCCATCGACCGTGTCGGATGCCCACCAGGCAATCCCGAGGTAGACGAAGACGGCCGCAACAGCCGCCGTCCAGAAATGTTCCGGATCGCTGGGCGGGAGCAGGGCCAGGGTCTCGGGTGTCAATGCCTCACCGGCGAGTGTGCGCAGCCCATCGATGCCGTCGACCGCGCGCCACGAGATGACGCACAGGAACAGCGCGCCGCCGATCGACATCAGGAATTGCAGCATGTCCGTAACGACGACGCCCCACAGTCCCGCCATGACCGAATAGGTCAGCGCAATCGAGCATAGAAGGACGATCGAGATGAGCGGGTCGCCGCCGATGAGAACATCCATGATCTTCATCGCCGCGAGGAGCACCCAGCTGAGGATCAGTTCGTTCTTGATAAAGGCATGGTAGAAGCCAAGAAATCCCCGCAGGGCCTTGGCGTCCCTTCCGCCGTAGCGGAGTTCAGCCAGCTCGGCCGTGGTCATGACCTCGCCGCGACGCCAGTATCGAGCGAACAGGAAGACGGTCATGAAGCCGCCCACCGCGTAGCACCACCACAGCCAGTTCTTCCAGATGCCAGAGTCGCGCACCCAGCCAGTGATGACCAGAGGGGTGTCAGACGCGAAGCTGGTCGCGATCATCGACGTACCAGCGATCCACCACGGCAGCTTGCGCCCGGACAGGAAGAACTCGTCGACGTTGGAGCTTGCCCGACGCGAGAGTAGGAGCCCGACCGTGAGGGCAAAGGCGAGGTACAGGCCGACGATGATCCAGTCGAGCGCCGCAAGTTGCATGGGGCAGAGCCTATCCGAATGGCCAGCGGATATCGTGGGCCGCTGCAGCCACGACCTGCGGCGCGGCGCCTGGTTTGTCGAGGGCGTACAGCTCTGTTAGCTTGGCGCCATGAAACTGCTCGGCATCCTGCTCTTCACCGCCACGGCTCTCGCTGGAGCCTCCTGCGCGACATCCGCCCCGGACGTGCGCGCTTCGGCATTGCGGGGGCATGGGGTCGATGCCTGGACTCGGTATCTGGTCCCGGATCAAGCCGAGAGCGCCTGGCGTGGTATTCCCTGGATCCCGAAGCTGGCCGATGGTGTCAATGCCGCGGGGGAGTCCAATAGCCTGATCCTTCTATGGGTAATGAACGGTCACCCGCTCGGGTGCACCTGAGGCAATGGGGTCCGTGGCCGACGGTCTGTCTGGTCCAATTTCGAAGTTCAAGCCCTGGCCTCGAGGTTCGTCCCGGTTGCGGACGAAACGTGGAGATTGCAACGGGGCGACGACCCCGAGTCTCGATTCTTTCAGGCCTTTGCGGACGAAGGCCACTATCGAGGAGCGGGTGGATCGCGGCAGGGGATCTACATCGTTACACCGTCGGGAAAACTACTCGCCTCGGCCAACGAGCTGAATGCAGAACGATTGCTCGCCATGCTGCGCAGGACCCTGGCGGAGTGGGACGAGCTCGGTGCGGAGGAGCGTGGGACTTTCCGACCGCTCGAGGATGCACCGGCCAGCCGCTGGGAGAACTCCTATCCGGAAGGTGGCCTGGTGCTGATCGAGACCCTGCGCGATGTCCCGGCCGAATTCGATCCGGCAGCCGAGCCGCTGCAGCCGTCCAACCGGGATCACGTTTGGTTTTCGGCGGCCGAGGCGCGCGCTCTGGTGGATTCGGATGGGGAGGGCGCGTTGGCATTCGTGCGCCGACTCGCACGATTCCATCTTGTGGACTCGGTTCGTGGGCAGAGCCTGCCCTTTGCCCCCGAGGAGCTCCAGGAGGCGCGGCTGGAGGTCGAACGCTATCCCGCCGATTCCCCTGGGGAGGTCCGGCTACGACTGACCGGGTCCACGGTTGCAGTTGCAGAAGGCCCCTGGCTAATGGGTGAGAGCGAGTGGACTCCGAGGCGCGAGTATCCCCGATCCGTGACCGTCGAACTCGCCGGACATGCGGTATGGAACGAGCGCCTGGCAGCGTTCACGGAATTTGAACTGGTAGGGGTTGGAACGCGTCGCGGTCGCACGCGGGTCAATGGAAGGGCCAAGGACGAAGGTCCGGCACCGATTGGATTCCACTTTGCCCTGTCGACAGCCGGGGCGCAGATTCCGCCTGCCTTTGTGCTGGTCTACGATGCGGACTGGATCACTCCGCCGTCGAGCTGACCGAATTCCATTCCGTGTCCCGGTTGGCCGGATCAGCCCGGTGCTCGCGAGCCGGGGATCGAATCGATCAGAGGGGACGGGTGCTGGCGGTGGAACAGGCCCTTCGGGGTGATTGATCCGGATGGCGCGGCTGATTCAAGCTAGAATCGACGCCAGAGCATGGTGGATTCAGACGAACCGGGAGAAGTGACGCAGCTTCTTGTGCGCTGTCGCGAGGGAGACGGGGAGGCCATGCCGGCCCTCCTGGCTGCGCTCTATGCGGAGTTGAAGCCAATCGCTCAGCGTCAGCTTCATTCCGAAAACCGTGGGCACACGCTCCAGCCGACAGCGCTTGTGCACGAGGCCTACTTGAAGCTCGTCGGTCAGCGCCGCTCTGGATGGGTCGACCGTGCGCACTTCCTCTCGATCGCGGCGATCGCGATGCGCCGCATCCTCGTGAATCACGCCAAGTCGAAGAATGCGCTGAAGCGCGGCGAGGGTAGAGCTCGGGCTACAGTGTTCGAAGCCGCAAGTGTGTTCGAGGAACGCGCGGACGACCTGGTGGCACTCGATGCGGCGCTCGAGAAACTGGCCAGCATCGATGCGGTAAAGGCTCGAGTTGTGGAGTTGCGCTTTTTTGCCGGCCTGGATGTGCCCACGACGGCGCGCGTCATGGGTGTCGCACCGCGCACGGTCGAGCGCGGCTGGCGCTTTGCCAAGGCCTGGTTGCACGCCGAGTTGCAGCGCGACCAATGAGTACCCCGCATTGGGAGCGAGCCCAGGAGCTTTTTCACGAGGCCCTGGAGCGAGACGAGGCCACACGCGAGGGTTTTCTTCAGGAGGCCTGTGGGGATGATGTAGATCTTCTGGGCGAGGTCCGCCGGCTCGTCGACGCGGATGTCGAGGTCTCCGAAGGCTCACGCTTCATCCGTCCGCTGACGCCGGCGACCGTCGAACGGGCGCTCGAACTGGATGCTCCTGGTCAGTCCGAGGAGCTTGCGGATCGCAGTGGAGAGCAGTTCTCGTCCATACATCTCAAGCGCTTGATCGGCTCCGGGGGTATGGGAGCCGTGTACGAGGCCGTCCGGAGCATCGAGGACGTCGAACAGGTTGTCGCCGTCAAGCTCATTCGCGACGAGTTTGCGTCCGATGCTCTGCGGTCACGATTCCGTGCCGAGCGTCGGACGCTCGCGCGTCTGAGCCACCCGAACATTGCGCACTTCTACGACGTTGGAACGACTCCGGACGGGAAGCCATTCCTGGTCATGGAGCTGGTCGAGGGCGTACCGATCACGGAGTACTGCGACAAACATGGCCTCGGCGTGCCGGGCAGGATCGAGCTCTTCATCGATGTCTGCAGGGCCGTCCAGTACTCCCACACAAACCTGATCGTCCACCGCGACATCAAGCCCAGAAACGTGCTCGTCGACACCGACGGAGTGCCCAAGCTTATCGACTTCGGTATCGCCGAGGTCGTCGATCCGGACGAGATCCATGTTGAGGACGCCGTGGCGCCAGTGCGTGCGATGACTCCGGAGTATGCAAGTCCGGAGCAGATTCGGGGTGGGCCCCTGACGGCGGGAAGCGACGTGTACTCCCTGGGCGTCCTTCTCTACGAGCTGCTGGCCGGGAAGCGCCCGACCACATCCCGGACCACGTCCTCGGAGAAGGTCAGCTCCGCGAGCCTGGGGCCGGAGCCCATCGTTTCACCCGCGCCCCCAAGCGCTTTCGGTCGGCCGGTGTCCCGTGACCTGGATGCTGTCGTTCTGAAGTCACTGGAACAGTCGCCCGAATACCGGTACACGACGGTCGTCGAGCTGACGGACGACCTGCTGCGCATGAGCGCCGGCCGTCCGGTGCGTGCTCGCACCCACAGCGCGGCCTATCTCACGCAGAAGTTCGTCGAACGGCACAGGTGGGGGGTGGCCGCGGCGCTCATCTCTCTCGCAGCATTCCTCATTGCCCTCTCGAGTATCTTCTGGTCGCTCTACGATCGAGAGCAGCGCATGGCGGAGATGCTGCGCCTGGCTCGCATGGCGGACCTGTCCACACTGAGCGCCTACGAAGATGAGGCTCGGCACCTCTGGCCTGCGCGCCCTCAGACGGTACCCGCGCTCGAGGCCTGGCTCCTCAAGGCACGCGAGCTTTCAGCACGCCAGGACCCGCACCGCCAGACCTACGCGCGCCTGGAGGCCGAGCTTGCCGCCGGGGCTAATCCGACCGATGACGAAAGCTGGCAGCATTCGACCCTGGCCGAGATGCTGGAGCGCTTCGATGTATTCCTCGGTACCACGATCGTGGCCGTGACGGAGCGCCTCGAGGATGCGCGCACGCTCCGTGCGCGTTCGATCGAGGCGCACGCCGATGCGTGGGAGCGTGCCAGGGTAGAGATCGCGGCCGAGCCCGCGTACGGAGGACTTCAGCTCGATCCGCAGCTCGGCCTGGTGCCCGTCGGTCGGAATCCTGAGTCCGGGCTGTTCGAGTTCGCCCACCTTGCGACAGGGTCCGTCGCCCGTCGCGCGGGCGACGGTGTGCTCGACATGACCGAGGAGGCGGGGCTGGTATTCGTTCTCCTGCCGGGTGGTAGCTTTACCATGGGGGCTCGGCAACCGGGCCCGGGGGATGCGGCCGGCTGGGATAGCACGGATCCCCAGTCCGATCCCCGCGAGGGGCCGCCGAACGCCGTCGAGCTAGGGCCGTTCTTCCTGTCCAAGTACGAGATGACCCAGGGGCAGTGGCTACGTTTTACCGGCTCGAATCCGAGCCGCGTGCAACCTGGCGAGCTTCAGGGTGGAATCCTGAGCGACCTGCAGCATCCGGTCGAGACAGTGAGCTGGGCGGAGTGCGTCGAGACACTCACACATCTCGCCCTGTACGTACCGAGCGAGGCACAGTGGGAGTATGGAACGCGCGCCGGAACGACGAGCGCATGGTGGACGGGCCCGGAGGCGGAATCGTTGCAGGGAGCGGCGAATCTGGCCGACGCCTCGGCCGAGCGCGCCGGTGCCGGTTGGCGAACGATCGGAGGCGATTCGATATTTGATGACGGTCATGTCGTCCATGCACCTGTCGGCCTGTTCGCCCCGAATGCCTTCGGACTCCATGATGTGATGGGGAACGTATGGGAGTGGACTGCCGACGAGATGGTGCCCTACGCGACGGCTGCTAGCGGTCCGCGCGGACGTCGGCCAGAATCCGGGACCCAACCGATCGTGGGGCGCGGCGGCTCATTCATGGATCTACCCGAGAGCCTGCGCAGCGCGCACCGCGGGTCTTCGCCCCGAAATATCAAGGATCGCAACATCGGGATTCGCCCGGCGCGCGCCATCGAGTGACCGCCAGCGGGCTCCGGGGGCGTTGCCGGGCGCCTTTTCGATATTTGCACGAAACAGATGGCGGCTGCCGCTGACGGTTCCTGCGTTCTCCAGTCCGGGCCTCGCCACACGGGTAGGCTCGTCAGAACCAGGATGCCGACATGAACACCCTCGCAAGACGCCTGCCCGCCATCGGTTTCGCCATCTCCCTGCTGTGCCCGAGCATCTGGGCCTCGGGTACCCACGTCCAGGAGACCGAGATGACCTTCGCACAGCTGTCCGCCTTCGATGCGCAACAGCTTGGAAACGGGCGCGTCATCGTCGACATCGAGATGCGCTGGGACGGCAGCCAGGTCCTGTACAGTGGAATCTGGGGCGAGGTACCGGGCGCGAGTGTCACGGGCATCGTTGGGGTTCCGGGACCCATCTGGCAGGACTTCGCCGACGACAAGGCCGCGCTCGATGGCCGCTGGCTCGACGTCGAGGTCGGCTACTTCGGTGGCCAGAAACTCTGGTCCGGCATATTCGTCGAAGACGGCGATGACTACGCGTTCGAGCTGCGTACCACCCTGGCGGAGGCAGCCTTCGAGGATGAGCTGACCGACAACCTGTGGGCGGGGCGCCAGATCATCGACTTCGAGGCATACACCGAGAACGGGGATCTGAAGTTCGGGGCGATCTGGACGGACGACCCCAACCAGCCACGTACCTCGCTCTACTACCACCTGACCTTCGCCCAGGTTGACGATCTCGTGAATCCCGTTTTTCCTATCGACCCGGCGTCCGGCGTCTCGCCAAAGCCGGGCATGGCAGGACGGGTCATCGACTTCGAGCGCTACTTCAGCCCCGACCACGGAGAGACGCGCTACGCACTCATCATGTCATGTCATCCTGGCGGAGGGCTCTTTCTGCAAGTTGCGCCCCTGGCTGATCTCGACGCCGACGACGCGGGATTCACCAACGGGAGCACGCGCCTGGTCGATCTGGACATCTTCGACTCCGGGGGTCAATTGAACTACCTGGGCGTGTGGTCGAACGACGTCAAGTCGCTGAACGAGCTACCGCGAGTCACGGAAGACATCGACCCGCAGCCGATCAGCCCCGATTTGCAGAATCAGATCGATCTGTTCGAGGCGGGGCTCTCCGGTCTGCCGCCCGGGACGCTCGGCTTCTATGCCCGGAATGTCCGCACGGACCAGTCGATCGCCTACAACGCGAGCCGACCGTTCTACATGGCGAGCACATCCAAGGTACCGATGCACATCAGGATGTGGCAGCTGGACGAGAGCGATGACCTGGACCTGATCAACGACATGATGAGCTACTCGACCAATGCTCTGGATGGGAATCCCTGGTACACGAACGACCGGGATCCCAATGGCGCCCTGGGGCCTCTTGACTTCGGTCTGGATTTCAGCCTGGCCCAGCTCGATTCGTTCATGGTCGTGCAGAGTGACAACTCCGCCACGTCGATGCTGCTCGAGGTCCAGATCGGCCGCAGCCAGATGAACGAATGGCTATCGTCCCAGGCGGGATTTGGGGTTGGCTTCCATCCGGTCACCGGAATCACGGATCTGGACCGCATCATCATGTGGCAGGGCCAGGTCAATAATTTTCCGACAGCCCTCTCCTACTGGTCGATCCCCTCGTGGAACTGGGAGCACTTCTTTCGCGGCGGTGTAGACACGTTCGGCTGGTTGCAGAATTTCGTCGGCGTCGGCAACCCGCTTCCTTCCTGGAGTGGCACCCAGGGACGTCTGCGCTACTTTCGTATGGGGCTCAACAGCGTCGAGCCGCGCGCATTCGGGTTGATGCAAGAGCGACTGGTCGAGGGCGACTTCTTCAATACTGCCGCGCGCACGGACCAGTGCCTGGCAGTGTTCGGCGGTAATACGCCCCTGGATGATGCTGTCGACGGCACCGTCATCTTGCCCGGATTCCCGCCCGCGCCGGCTGGCGAATTGCCCACAACCCTGACCAAGAACGGTGGCAAGGGGAGGTCCTCCAGTGGCACGCTCGTGGTCAACGACACCGCCCTTTTTCAGAAGGGACCGGACACGATCACGATGTGTGTCTTTACCCAGGGCAACAGCATCACGAATACGGTTATCCGGAGCCAGTTCATGACTCCCATCGGGTACCTGCTCTACAGCGAGTTGATCTCGGACCTGGCCGACGGCGGCAACCACCAGGCCTCGGACCACTCAGTTTACCCGGGCCAGAAATGGTCGATCCTGGCCGACGTGGACAACCTGCGTGGCGGCGATGCGACGCCCTACAAGGTGCGCTTCTACGCGTCGACGAACCCGATCATCACCGACAACGATACCCTGCTCGGTGAGTACCAAACTCCCGTTGATCACCCAGGGAATAGTGGCGCCACGGTTGGCCTGTTCCTCGAGGACTTCCCAAACCTGCCCGCCGGCGACTACTACATCGGCTGGATCATCGATGCCGCTGACGAGGTTGGCGAATGGGACGACGACGACAGCAGCAACACGGTACTGATGCTCACCGGGGTCGGGTCTCCCCAGTTGATAGAGGTCTGGAAACCGAGTGTGCGTCCGTTCGGGTTCCTCGCCAGTTGGCCCTGATCTAACTCGATCTGGGACCGTGCGACGGGGCTCGAAGCTCCTCAGCGCCTGCGTAGAACGAATGTGTACCCAACCAGTGGCGCGGTGGTGAAGGCGGCCGTCGGTTCGAAAGGCGAGAGGATCACCTCAAAGTCCTCGCTTCCGGCGCCGAGCTGGATCATCGATGGCGGTCCTTCGCCTTCAATCCAGAGCAGTCCGTACTCGTTGGTACTGCCGCGGGACTCACCGTTGACCAGGATCTCGACGCCCTGCATCAGGCCGAGGTCCTCGGTTCGGAGGACGCGTACCGCAGCTCGCCATCCGCGCTCGAGGGCGATCTCGAAACGGGTGCCATCCACGTCGGGGGTGAATCTGACCGGAGCTGCGCCGTAGCCCGGAGCACTGACGAATGCATGGCTCTGGAGGTCCGACGGGACGGGAGTGGACGTGATTTGCCCCACGGAGTTGGCCAGGGATTGGATGTAGCTGAGGCCGTCGGTGCAGATCATTCCTTCAGCTTTCGGGAGCGGTTCGCGTGTCGCCCCATCGATCACCGTTATCCGGACCGACACCTTTTTGGCCGGTGGTCGTGCGATGAACGTTGCGGGCGCCGTACCGATCTCAATTACGGTGCGATCGGGCTCCCAGCGCAGGATTCTGGCCTGGTCCTTGGGCATGACATTCCAGCGCTCGTCCGGCAAGCCGTCCAGGACAAGGCGCCACTGGCCGGGCGGATCGCCTTCCACGTGAATCGGTGAGCGCGAGAAGCCACGCAGCAGGTCGTCCGTTGCAACGATCGAGAACTGGAAATCGCTCAGATCGACATCGGGCGCAGCAGTAGCGTCGATCAGGATCTCGGTGCTGAAGACGGGTCGACGCGCGCTCGCTGGACCAGTGGTGTCGAGGAGGATCGTGATGACCTCGCCCGCAACGACATTCGCCTCACCGGTCCTGGATCCGCGCGCCCAACGGTAGCTGCCTTCCTCCAGGAAGCGCGCATGAGCCGTCGACCGGGATCCATCCTCCGACTCGTTCAGGTATACGCGTTGAGGGAGAGCGTCCGATTCAGGGGTCAGCGTGATCGCACCCGTAGGGAGTAGTCCGGAAGACTGGCGCGATGCAACGAACTCGAGGGCCCCGAAATGGCGGAAATCCAGTGTAACAGGTCGGGGTGCGATGCCAATCTTGTGCGTGACCTCAGCCCGGGCGCGCCACAGGCCATCTGTATCGAAGAACTCGACTGGCCAGGGCCCATCTCCCTCGAGGTCGGTTACCGGGAACGGAAAGCGTATCCAGGGCTTCTCCGTGCCGCGGATCTTCGCTTGCATCGTTCGCATACCATTGTCGGCCCGGCTCGCGAAGCTACCCGTGAGCTCATCCCAGGGCACGCCGGGCGGCGCGCTGGACTCCAGGCGGAACGTCGGTCCGACGTGCACCGCTATCGGATCCGCAAAGGGAAAAGTCTGCTTGGATCCGTAGTTCAGGATCGGGCGTCCGGCGCCAAGGTCATTTTCATTGACCCGGACTCTTCCCGGAGCGAGACCCTGGTGCGAGGCGAAGGAACCATCGGATCCAGTCGTAACGCGCACGGTCGTGTTCGCCACTCCAGTTCCTTTCCCACCGCGCATGGGGACGAGCACCGCCGGTTGCTCGCCGGTCCCGAGATCCGGAACCCTCGGGTGCCCGGCCGGAAGGACGTACTGATCCGGTCGTATGGTCAGGCCGATCGCCGGGACCGGCTCGCCGGTGAGGGCGTCCACGACTGCACCGCTGACGGTGATCGTGCCGCCGTCGGTGGCGTTCGACTGTGCGCTCCGGGCCGGTCCTTCGGCGGCAACGATGGCCGCTTCGACCGGGCTGCGATGACCCGGAGTTGAGACGACGCCGGCAAGGGCATCGGGCGAAGAGCTCGATCCCGTGGTCAACTCGGGTGGTTGCAAGGGCAGGTCCGCGTCGGCGGGAGCCCGCGATGCCCAGATACCGAACCAGATGAGCGGAACCAGGCCGACGGCAGTTTTCCAGGTCATGAAAGTAGCTCCGGAGGAAATGGCGACGGTCGGACCCGAGCCCTCACCCCATGGCGCCAGGGTCACGGCCCAGGCGGCGCGTCCGCCGCTGCGCCGATCGAGCCGCTCGCGAAGAGTTGCGAGCCCCCTCGCGATGTGCGCGCGCACCGTCGACGGCGCCGTGTTCCCGCGCTGTGCGATGTCGGCCGGTCCGAGTCCTTCGACAAAGCGCTGGGTCAGGGCTCTTCGCTGAGCTTGGGGCAGCCGTTGGAGCTCCTCGAGCACGATGCGCATGGTCTCGACCCGTTCCGCCGCCTCGTCGGCGCCCGGTGCCATCGATGGCGCTCCGCCCGCCACCGCGCTCTCGCGCGCACGTCGCCGGGCATCTCGGCGCCGAATCTCCAGGGAGCGCCTGCGGACCGTCCCGGAGAGGTAGGCCTTCAGATTCCGAATCGGGCTTCTGGCAGCGATCGCTGCCCCGAACGCATCCTGAACCAGATCTTCTGCAGACGCGTCGTCATCGACAAGCGCGCCCGCCAGCCGTCGCAACCACGGGCGCTGTCCGAGCAACAGCGCGGCATCGGCAGGATCGGGGAGCCCTTCCAGGGGGCTCGATGAGGGGGAGTTCGGCACGGTTGTGAAGGAGTTGCCACACCTTCGGAAACGCTGCGCGCTTTCTGAGACTTCACGCGCCGTTCACACCCAGGGTAACGACCCTGCGGTCTGGTGCGGGGAATTCGCAACCGAGTGTCCGATCCAGGCCTACCAGTGCGGCTTCGCCTCGATCACAGGCCGGGGTCAGCTCGAGATGATCGGAACGATGCATGCTGAGATGAGGACAGCGGCCTGGATCCCTTGGAGCACTTCCTGCGCGGCTTTTCCGGTGGCCTCGCCGTTGATGACGGCCTCGATGCGATCCTTGCGGGCTTTGAGCTCCTTGCGGCCGAAGATGGCGTTCAGCACGCCCGTCTGGAAGGCCAGGGAGAGGGTGACCACCGTGCGCGGGTCCACGTCGCGCTGGTCCGTGAATATGACCCGGTGCAGGCGCTCGATGAGTTCGCGCTCGGGCTTGGGGTTGATCTCCGGGTAGATCTTGCGGTCGAAGAAGAGGAGCACCTTGTCGGTGTCGCTGCGGAGGATGCCCCGGCGGCAGAGGCCTTCGGCGGCGCGCTGTTTGAGCTTGCTCCAGTTCGAAATGGTCGAGAGCCAGGTCCTCATAGGCTTCGCCTTGCGGGACTCGGCCAGCAGCTCGAGGCAGTCATCGAGCAGGGGCTCACCGAGTGTCTTCGTGTCGACAACTTCCAGCTTGCCGCGGTCGGCCGTGGAGCGGATGCGGCCAGCGAGTACGAGTTCCGCGAGCAGGGCTCCCGCCAATGCCTGGGTGTACCAGGTGCCGGATGCGACCGTGCCCTTCTTGTCCTGCAGGGCGAGCAGCAGGATTTCCTCGTGCAGAAAGAGCTGAGATTGTTGATTCATTGGCGTGACGATCGGGGGCATCGGGCGGGTTGCAGACAGGTACTCCACGGACCGGGCTTCATTCACCCGGAGTGGGTGCCCAGCCCACGGTCCCGGCCAAGGCGGCCCAGGGTGGCTCGGAACGGAGCGCTGGGATCTTAATTTGCCGTATCGCCCATCCTGGGCGATGATTCAGGTCGAGAATCCCGACGCAGCAGCGCGGAACGGCCAGCCGGTTGGCTCAATGCCCCGTATTCAGAACACGACACCATGAACGCTCTCGAGCCCACGATCACCGCCCTGACCGGAATACAGCTGGCCTACCTCGATCCGGGGTCCGGCGCGATCATCATTCAGATGCTGCTGGCCGGCGTGGCGGGTGCGGGCCTGTTCCTGAAGTATCAGGGGCGCCGTATCCTCGGCATGATGGGATTCAAGCGAAAGCTCCCGGACGACGAGCAGAGCGAGGGCTGAGTCCCCCGCCTGCGCCCGACTGATCGAGCTTGGCGACCTTGTCGCGCGCCTTCTGAGCCACGGATCCTCGGGTCCCGGGGCCGATCCGCCCCCCCCGGGGCACATCGACCACCCCGGGGCACATCGACCACCCCGGTCCAGGACGGCTCCCTCGCGATCGGGGTTGAGTCGCGTGCCGGGCGGGCTATTGCACAGTGCGTAGAATGGCTCTGGTGCCGGATGCGGACAGTTTTGGCTGGCCGTATTTTGGCCGTGGAGTCATCCTATGCCTGTTCTGCCACGGACTGGCCGGTTGGAAACGCCTGGTCAGGACAACTATCTACCGAGAAGGAGTCACATGCTCTCTAGAAAACTGCTCGTGCTCGCAAGCGCTGGTCTCGTGTTGGGCGTCGCCGCCATGGTTGCAACTGCCGGTCAGGAGGCCGTGCAGCAAAGAATCAAAACCGTTTCGGGTGGCACTGGCAACACCTGGAAGGCCGAGCCGGTCCTGATCTACGACGTATCTGGCGGCACATTGCTGGGCATGGTGCACAGGCACCTGAGCGTCTACAGCAATGGTCGCACCTCCCTGGCCGAATTCGGGCCCGGGATGACGTCTCGCAACGCATCCAAGATGATCAATCCCGAGGTCGTCGACCGCCTGCGTTCCCAGCTGGCCGCCAACAATGGTCTGACTCTCTCCGATCAGGAGACACAGGCTCAGGACCTTCCGATGACGACCGTGACCACCTTCAAGGGTGCCACCAATGCCGCTAGCCACACCTTTAGCTACTGGCATCCCGAGACGGACTACGAGGCCCTCAAGCAGGTGATCGAGGGCTTCATCGTCACTTACTTCTCGGACGAGGAGTAGGTCCAGCCCGCTTCACTGAGGAACGGCGCGCCCTGAGGTGCGCCCACCGATAGACAGGATCTGCCCCGGGTTCGGCTGCCACGCCGAGCCTGGGGCGTCTTTGTTTGATGGACCTTGTGGGGGGCGAGGGGCGATGGAGGATCGGCCTGCAAAGTCCCACGTCTGATACAGCCTGAACTGGGTTGGATCGGTGTTGGTCTCCGACGGGGAAGTCCCGTTGCCACAGGGGCTTGTGATCGAGCGAACGGGGTCGAGGGTGTCCGGTCCGAACGCAAGCTGCCCAAGGGTCAAATCGGCAAGGGGTTACGGCGGTTCCCGCTGGCCGCACCAACACCGAGCCCGGTCAGCTCTGGCAGGCCCCCTCGGAGCCTGGGGGCGCGTGTGGGTCCCGAGTCCATCTGGTGGGCTGGGGCCGCGAATGTAGCCGAATTAAGCATAAAAATAGCTGTTTATCGACAACTAAATGCTGTTCATGGCGTATCACAGGACCAGTCCCAAGCGGCCCTACTGCCAAAGGAACCAATATGGAGCAAACCGAATCACTGGAGGCGAGATTGTCGAGCGTGGAGCACGGCTCCGTGGCCTTCAAGGTCCTGGCCCTCGTCTTCTGCCTGCTCGGCGTCGTGCTGGCGGCCGTGGCCGTCGCTGCGTCCGTCTCTCTCATCCGGAGCGACCTGGACTGGCCCGACGTCATCTTGGGTTCGGTGACGCCGGCCCTGAACTGTGTCACCTGCTTCATGCTCTTCTGGTTCTTGAACCGGATCAGCGCACTCTTCTGCACGACGGCTGCGCTTATCCGGGAGCTGCGAGAGGTCGTGTAGACGTGCCGATCATCGTGCGCCTCGACGTCCTCATGGCACAGCGCAAGGTACGTGGCCAGGACCTTGCTGAACGGGTGGGCATCACGCCTGCAAACCTGAGCAAGCTGAAGTCCGGACCGGTCAAGGCCATCCGCTTCTCCACACTCGATGCCCTGTGTCGCGAACTGAATTGCCAGCCCGGTGATCTACTCGAGTACCAGCCCCTGTCGACCAGCGCCGCCAGCAGCGGCGGCGTCGACTGAGGCCAGGATAGGTCACCACGACGATGGCCCCGAGTCGTCGACTACCCGGGGCCTCCGCAACACTTCCGAGGCCAGGGAGCACGGTCGATCGAGGCGCCGATTTACGCGCGCTTTTTGCTCCCCGTCGATCCGGAGAGCGCGCTGACTTCTGGTTTCTGACGCCGGAGTGAAGCCCGGCGTGGCGGCGAATCGCTGGAAGCGATGTCCCTCTTGCCTCAGACGGCGGCCGGGTCCGTGGCTCCGATGGGGGCGCGGGACTTCCAGCGGCCACGGGTGAAGTCGGGGATGTCGATCGGGCGCGAGCGATCAGCATTGCTGATCTCCGTGCACTCCGTGATGACGCTCAGGGCTGCACCGTCGTAGACGTCCATGTCCATGGACTCTCCGCGGTTGAGTGACTCGATCAGGCGCACGTCCTCGAAGAAATCCATGCCGCCATGGCCCGCGCCCTTGGCCGCCTCGGCGAGTCGAGTGTAGAGGGGGTGCTCGAACTCATCCGCATGGTCCATGAGCTTGTCCCAGGTGTGTGGCTTGCTCACGCCCTCGATGTAGACCCGGTCTGGATAACCCTGCACGATGCCGCGCGTGCCCTGCACGACGTTGATACGCGAGTAGGGACGGGGCAGGTTGCAATCGTGGCCGACCGTGATCGTGTGACCCAGCTTGGTCTTGATCATGCAGAAATTCACGTCGCCCAGCTTGTAGGTCTCCGAGCGGACCGGGTGGCCCTCCGGGAAGTGTTCCATGGCGTACTCCTGCAGGCCGCGCGAGGTGGAGCTCATGGACACCAGATAGTCGAAGGCGTCGCCGCGGTTGATGTTCATGACCTGAGCCACGGGTCCCAGGCCATGGGTCGGGTAGAGGTTGGCGTCGCGATCCATCGAGTGTTGCCGGCGCCAGACTCCTTCGCCATTCATGTCGTGCTTGACGCCGCGCAGGTCGTGCATGTAGCCGGCCTCCGCGTGGACGATTTCACCCAGGACTCCCCTGCGTGCCATGTTCAGCACCATCATCTCGGTGCGTCCGTAGTTGCAGTTTTCCATCATGACGCAGTGCCGCAATGTCCTCTCCGCCGTCTCCACCAGCTGCCAGCACTCGTCGATGGTCAAGGCCATGGGGACCTCGGTCGCTGCATGCTTTCCATTCTCCATCGCCTCGAGGCAGATCGGAACATGCCAGCGCCAGGGCGTCGCGTTGTAGACCAGGTCAACGTCGTCCGATGCGCAGAGATTCTTCCAGTCCAGCGGGCCAGCTGTGTAGACCTTGGGGCGCGGGAAGCCCGCCCTCTCGACCTTGTCCGCGTTTGCCTGGGCCCGTGAAGGCACGATGTCACAGAGCGCCGTGACCCGACATCCCGGGATCCGCACCAGGTTGTTGATGTGAGCCGAGCCCATGCCGCCGACGCCGACGAAACCGATCCTGACCTCTTCGATCGGAGCCGTTGCAAGGGAGCCCTCGGGCGCGGGGTCTCGCAATTCCGCCGCCGTGGAACCGGTGGACGAACAGGACGAGAGGGAAACCCCGCCGAGTGCTGTCCCCAGGCCAGTCAGGGCGGAGAGTCGCATGAAGTCGCGCCGATCATTGGAGAGGATCGAGGCGCGCTGGACCTGTGAGCTGGAAATGGCAGGGGTGTCGGGGCGATCAGAGGAGGTCATGGGAGGCGGCCAGGGGCAGTTGGGTGGAGGGCTATCCCGAGTCGTTCGGGCCTGGTAGGAGCGGACTACAAAGCCGCGGCGGATGGTTGTACTGGAAATCGGGCGAGTGGGCCGGGGGCGTTGACTCTTGCCCGACACTATATCTTTGGCGGGGCGTGTCCCGCGGCATGGCGTTCGCGAATTGCCTGGGCGAGGGGCACGCCGGGTGCCGCGGGTGCCTATGCTGGCGGGCAGGGCCCCGAGTCTGCTCGTCGTGGCCTCGAATTTGCTCCGACGGTCTCTAGCCCTCGCGCCGAACGCACATGCGACCCAAAACCAGAACCCTGGCCCTGTTGTTCCTCGCCCTCCTGCCCCCCTTGCTCATCGCCGAGGGGCAGGCTCGATCGGCGGCCAGCGATGATCCGAGCGCATCGATGGGTCTCGTGCCCAAGCCGCTCGAGCTGCAAGTACTGGGCGGAGAGTTTCGTCTTGGCGCGGGCACGACGATCGCATTCTCCCAGGCTCCGGCGCGGCAGGTTGCTGAGTACCTGGCGGCTCGCATGCGCCCGGCCTCCGGACTCAGGCTCCAGGTCGTGAAAGGAGCCTCCGAAGGCGATTCCATCCAGCTCGACCTGCAGCCGGAGCTGGAGCAAGACCTCGGGAGCGAGGGGTATCGCCTCGAGAGCACCCGAAGTGGCATGCTCCTGACCGCGGCCGCTCCCGCCGGTCTCTTCTACGGCTGCCAGACCCTGTGTCAGCTATTCCCGCCCGCTCTCGACAGTCCCTCGACCATGCCGGGCGTCGACTGGATCGCCCCCTGTGTGCGTATCGAGGATCGACCGCGCTTCGAATGGCGGGGTCTCATGCTCGATTCCGGGCGCCACTTCTTCTCGGTCGAATCCGTCAAGCGTTTCATCGACCTGCTCTCACGCCACAAGCTCAATCGTTTCCACTGGCACCTGACCGAGGACCAGGGCTGGCGCATCGAGATCCTGGCCCATCCGGACCTGACCAGGGTTGGCTCGAAGCGTAAGCAGACACCGATTCTGAGCGATCGCAACAATGGGGACGGCCAGCCGCACTCCGGCTTCTACACCCAAGCCGATATTCGCGAAGTCGTCGCCTACGCTGCGGATCGATTCGTGACTGTTGTGCCTGAGATCGAACTTCCAGGGCATGCGCTGGCGGCCCTCGCCACCTACCCGGAGATCTCCTGCACCGGTGGGCCGTTTGAAGTCGGAACTCGATGGGGGGTGCACGAAGATGTGTACTGCGCCGGCAACGAGGAGACCTTCGCCTTCCTCGAGAGTGTGCTGGTAGAGGTCGTCGAGCTATTTCCCGGCTCATTCCTTCACATCGGGGGCGACGAGTGTCCGAAGGCCCGATGGAAAGCCTGTGCGAAGTGTCAGAAGCGCATGCGGGAGCACGGCCTCCAGGACGAGAACGAACTGCAAGCCTATTTCATCGAGCGCATCGGGCGCTTCTTGAAGGATCGCAACAAGCGCCTGCTCGGATGGGACGAGATCCTAGAGGGTCGCCTCGCTCCCGGTGCGACCGTCATGAGCTGGCGTGGCGTCGAAGGGGGGATCACCGCGGCGAATATGGGCCACGACGTCGTCATGAGCCCCACATCGCACTGCTACTTCGACTACTACCAGTCCGAGGATCACGAGGGCGAGCCGCCCGCCATCGGCGGGCACTTGCCGCTGGAAAAGGTCTACGGCTTCGAGCCGATCCCTGAGCAACTGAGTGAGGCCGGTGCGCGCCACGTGCTGGGCGCCCAGGGAAACGTGTGGACGGAGTACATTCCCGACCAGGCCCATACCGAGTACATGACCTATCCGCGCGCGGCGGCCCTCGCCGAACGCGTCTGGTCGACAAAGAACACCCGTGATTTCGGCGACTTCCGTCGGCGCCTGATGCGCCATGTCGAACGCCTGCGCGCTCTCGACGTGAACTTCCGCGCCCTCGCCACGACCGACTGAGGCTCAGGATTCGCTTCTGCGTTTGAGCTCTGCCAGCATCTCACGCAGGTCGCGCCAGCCACCGACGGTGACGACGATTGCGAGCAGGGTGAAGCCGGCCAGGCTCGTGCCCAGAAAGACGGCCCAGAAACGGATCCAGGAGTCCATTCAGGCGACCCTCTCCGCCGGGCTGGCATCGGGGAACAGTAGGGATCCGAACACCATCAATGTCAGTGCCGCTCCTGTTGCCGTGAGTCCAACGGTTTCGCTGGCAAGGGAAATCCCGAGCAGGTCCTGAAGGGGCGCCAGCCCGAGCACGGCGCTACTGCCAGCCAGCAACGAGAGGTAGGCGCCGACGCGGCTGGCGCGGGACCAGTACAAGCCGAAGAGGAGCAGGGCAAAGGCGCCGGTGAAATAGATCGCCCCGGTGACAGCCATGTAGTCCCAGAGGTCCTGGCCGAGGGGGAACCAGAGGCTCCAGATCAGGAGGAAGGCTCCTATTGCGAGGATGAAGAGTCGAGTGAGCTTCAGCTCGCCGCGTTCTCCGAGCTTCTCGCGGCGAAGGGGTGCAACCACGTCGTGGGCCAGAACCGTGGCCCAGCAGAGTAAATAGCTGTCGTGGGTAGACATGAATGCAGCCAGCATGCCGGCCGCGATGATCCCGATCACGCCCACTGGCAGGATCTGGCTCAGAAAGATCGGCATGGCCTGCATGGTGGTCAGGGGGTCGGCCACGGGTGCGCCCGCCGGCGTGAAAAAGGTCGAGCGCGCGACGTCCGAGTTCCAGAAGAAGCACAGGGCGCAGATCCCCAGAAACTGCGGCAGCAGGAAGCGGATCAGGAAGCCGATGGACGACCAGGCGTAGAGGCGCTTGACGACCTCGGTGCTCGACGCTGCGCAGGCGCGCATCACCGCGGTTTGCCAGACGGCGCAGGACACGATTCCGGCCGTGAAGATCATCCACACGACGTAGTCCGGCCCGAATCCATCGGCGTGCAGCGGATCGAAGCCAGCCTCGCCATGGACCGTCTCGACGGCCTGCACGATCGACGACCAGCCCAGGTGGTCGAGCGCAAAGTAGCAGGCCAGGAGCATGCCGAAGGAGAGCACGACGAACTGAACGTAGTCCGTGATCACAACGGCGACCATGCCGCCCATGGTCGTGTAGAAGAGCACCAGTATGATCAGCGCCGTCATGACGAACTTGACCATCGTCGGATCCGCCAGGCCCGTCATTCCAGTGACGAAGAGGGCGCCTGCCTTCAGGAAGAGACCCATGTTGAGGATGCCCGACATGGCGAGCAGCAGGCCGCCAGCGATGCGTACTCCACGACCGAAACGGCGCTCGTAGAACTCCGGTATGGTCATCACCTGCATGCGGCGCAGGGGTACGACGATGAAGCCCGTGGCGCCGACGATCAGGGTGACGACGCCGGCTACCAGACCGATGTGGAATGCGGCGAAGCCTCCGGTAAAGCCCTTCTGGGCCGAGTACATGACCGTCACGAGGCCCAGCTCCGAGCCGACCATGGTGGCGACGCCGATCATCGACTTGAGGGACCTGCCGGCTACCACGTAATCGGCCAACGTGCCCACGTATCGATTGACCCGGATCCCTACCCAGATCGTGGCCAACAGGTAGCCGGCGACGATCAGCCAGTCGATCGGCCCGAATGTATCCCGTAGGCCGAGGGCGGTGAGGTCCACTAGTTATTGGCTTCCTGGTGCTCGGTGCGGGCGGGGTCTCCGGCGTGCGTGGTCAGGAATCGCGACGCCTGGGCGTTCTCAGGGTAGCGTGACCGGTAGCTCGCTGACCAGCCTTGGAGGAAGGCGTCTGCGCGTTCCTCTTCGACCAGAGCCCAGACGGCGCCACCGAATCCGGCGCCAAAGGCCGAGGCCGCGTGAGCGCCCAGCTCCCGGGCCTGGCGCTGGAGGAAGCTGGTCTGGGGGACCTGGTTGCCGAGCAAATCCTCGGCTGCTCCCTGGGAGCGGTCTACCGCACGGCCGAATGCCACCAGGTCACCGGTTGCCAACGCGTCGACTGCCGCGGGCAAGACCTCTGACTCCTCGATTGCGAATTGATCGAAGCGCCGCGCGAGCTCTTCCCCCGTGAATTCTCCGGCGTCGACCTCCATGAGCACCCTGCGAATTTCCGGGGCTCCCGCCGATCGCAGCATCGCGCCCAGGTGCTCCTGATCACCCCCTGTTGCCTGGCGCCACGCCTCGGCCGCCCCGGCGGCCAGTCGCGTGGCACGTCCGTACCTGGCCCCCGCGTTGCCCGTCTTGCGCGCCACGACACCACTCACGCCGATGACGAATACGCAGCTCGCGGGCATGGCGACCGCCCGCACCAACCGGTGCGGGTCGTACGAGTAGAGGTGCAAATGGCCGGCCTGGGAGCAAAGGATGGCGGTGTGATCACCCGCGCCGCCGCGTGTGCCCACGCCGTCGGCAGCCTCGAAACCAGCGAAGGCGCGTCCGCTTTCGACAGCGGCGAGATAGGCGGCCAGGGAGATGTCTCCCTGGATCGCCTGGCGGTAGCGCTCACGCTCGCCCAGCCTCTCCGTCTCACGAATAGCGAGGAAGAGCATGGTCAAGAGGGCGCTCGAGCTGGCCAGTCCGGCCGCCTGGGGCAGATCGGTCGACCACGTAATCGTCGCGCCGCGGAAGGACCTGTGAAAGTCACGGGCCAGCCGCTGCGCCACCGTCCATGGGTAGCGAGTCCAGTCACCCGGCGCCAGCTCTGCCTCGGGAGGGAAGCGGGTCTCGTGGTCCTGGCCGCTGGAGCTGTCGTGCAGGATGAGTCTTCCGTCTGCACGCGCCGCAAAGCGGGCTTGCAGTCCGAAGGCGGTGGCACAGGTGAGGCTCGAGCCGCCCGAGTAGTCGGTGTGCTTGCCGAGCACCTCGACCCGACCCGGGACGAAGGCCGAGCCAGCAACCAGGCTGGGCTCCTCGATAGTGATTTTCGTGGACCTCAATGGTGCCTGGCAATGGATCGAGGCCCAGTGCCGACACCTGGCCCGGGTCAGTTGCGCGGGATGTCGCCCAGTGCGAAGGTCAGCGCGTCGTTCTGGATTGTAATCTGTTCACCCGCGCTGACACGGATCCGCACGAGGATCTTGTCTTGCGGGTCACCGGTGACGGCGCCGGGAGTTGACAGGGGAATGCTGACCGGGTCCAGGCCGGATGGGCTGTCCTCCGGACTGTCGATGGCCGTGGAGATCGGGATGCTGTAGAGCTCGGTGCCGTTTCGCAGGACCTCGAGCCTGGCCGCGTGGGTCCCCGCAGGGTCGAAGCGGGTCAGTCCCAGGTTGTGAACACGCAGGTGCAGGGTGTCATCGCTTGCGTCGATCGAGACCTCTTCGGACGCCAGCCCGAGATCGAATTCGGGGGGCGCCGAGGCGACCGCCGTGATCTGCCGCAAGCGGATCAAGGACATGCCCGGGCGGACCGGCAAGAGAACGTCGGCCCCGCGTCGATTCAAGGTAATGCGGCGGCGCAGGGGAGGTCTGTCAAAGCGGTCGTTCCCGTCGGCATCCGGTCCGACCGAGAGCATGTAGTCGCCCGCGCCCAATCCACGCCAGATGCGTAGGCCAAGCTGGCGCGGCTCGTCGTCGAAGTTGTGAACGAGCACTTCCAGGCGCCCCAACAGGCCGCCGCCCGTCGGACGGAACCTGTTTACCAGGATCGCCAGGTCGAGCTCCTCTTCGGAAGTGGTCTCGCCATTCGAGGCCGGGTTGAACCAGGTGACCGGGAAGGTCGGGCTCAGGCTGAAGGTCGCGGCCGAGGCAGTGGTGTAGAGGGACTGGTATGCCGGAATGCTGAACTTGAAACGATCCGTGTAGGCCACCGTGGTGGTGGTGAAGGGCCAGAAGTGCCGCATCCACAGCTGGGCCTTTCCGAACAGGGGCTCGAACTCCGACTTGTCGGTCGGAACCAGGGCCTCGTTCTCATTCAGGAATCGCTGCATGGACGCGGCGTAGTCGTTGATGAGCTGATTCAGGTCCGCGTTGTCGACCGCTGGCGACGCAATGAGCTCTGATTTGGCAAGCCAGGCCGCGGTCGCTATCGCGGTGCGCGCCTTGCCGGCTGCCCATTCCTCGCTGCCGTCGGGCGCGGTCGGGTCTCCGCCACCCCACGCGATGACCGAGTTGACCGCCGTGATCATCGGGTCGACCAGCTGGGCCGCATCGGGACTGGAGCTACGTCGCGCAATCTGCACGGCCAGGTAGTAGTGGTCGAGGGTGTAGGCGCTGGGGAAGCCCGAGTAGGTGCCGTTGCGGTACCAGAGACCGCCGGTTCCGAAGGCGCCCGGCTGGCCCTGGGCGTCGACGGTCACCGCCGCCGGGTGGTACCCGGCCGGTTTGCCGCCGTCGGTGCTCATGGCCGCATCGCGCCAGGCCCAGACCCACTGCTCGAACAGGCGCTGTGCAGTCGGGGAATCGTTGAAGTCCATCAGGGCCATCCCGGGTGGGACCGCCTTCATGTTCATCGGGATGTCACGATTGCCGACCGGCTGGGCGTCTCCGCCGAAATGGTGGGCGCGGAAATGGCTTGCCGTGTCGCCGCTGTCCGCCCGGAAAGTCGGAGCGAGCCACGCATTCGGTGACGTGGGAGCCTCGTGCTCGTCCTCGAAGTTGCGCATCGTGCGCATCGCGAACTCGTAGTAGCGCGGGTCTCCGTAGTTCGTGGGTAGAAGGGCGAACAGCGGGTTGGTGGTGTACTCGGCCGCGTGCTCGATGTCGCCCGCGTTGTTGAAGTAGCCCTCGCCGACGTTGACGTTCGAATCCCTGAACAGGTTGCTGTCCCAGATGCCGTTCAGGGGCGCCTCGACGTTGGGATTGTCGGGGCTCTCACCGCGCGTGATGCTCGGAACCGACAGGGTGACCGCCTCCTGGTCGTCGCCCGATCCGCCGCCAAGCTCGATGCCACGCAGTCGATACTCGATCCACCAGCGCGCAAGATTCCGGAACTGGCGCGCATAGGCCCGCTGTTGTGATGCCCACAAGGGGGCGCCGCTGGTGTCGTCGATCACGGAATACGAGTTCCACCACGTCTGGGCCGGATCCACGCCGGGGGGCGTCGATACGCCGTCCCACATGTTGATCATGCCGATCAGGAGACGCGGGCACGGTCCGGACTGGGGACCCATGTTGTCGGCGATGTCGACGTAGGTGTCGAAGAACCAGCACACCGTCATGGCCTCATCGGCCTTGGGGTACAGGAACTGCGGCCCGGTCGCATCCAGCCGTGGCCACAATCGGTCGGTGAAGATGCGAACCCAGTAGTCGTTCAGTTCCACGAAATTCGGGTTGCAGTCCTGTCCGTTGTTGATGTTCGTGCCGATACCCAGGTGCGTATTGCGCCCATAGAAGTTGCGTGCGATCAGGTACTGGGCCGTCGGAAAGAACGGGCTCTCCGTGTTCCAGCGGAAATCAGCCGCGTCGAGGATGTCGTCCTCCATCTGTTCCAGGAACTGAACGGCAGCGCACAGGTTCAGCACGATGCCTGGCGTGGCGCCTCCGCCTATAGGAAGCAGGCTCTCCGGGTTCTCCGGAAAGGCGCTGAGTGAGTAGGCGCGGGTGCGGTTGAACAGGTCGCCGTCCTGCAAGTCGAGGGCCTCGACGAAGAGGCTGCGCACGGCGGAGTTGTTCTGATCCAGGAGGGCGAGGGTGTCGACGATCTCGGTCAGGACGACCGTATCGACTTGCTCGACATGGGGTGTCAGCGAGCCGACGACAAAGGCCAGCCCGTAGGCCTTGGCCAGCAGGTCGTCCGCGTTCGGGGTCGGCAGGCCGATATCCATGAAATGGGCGACGGCCAGGTCGTAGTCCGCGTTGTTCAGCGCGGCGAGACCGGCGTTGAGGTCCGTGTCGTCTGCGAGTGTGACCCGCTTGGTGACGGTCGAGGTCGAGTGGTTGAACCCCAGGGGTGCGAGGGCGTAGTCGTAGATCTCGATGCCCATGACGGGAATGCCATCCGCCATGCCCTCGAACTCGATCTGGAGCCCGTCTGCATCGACCGGCACGATGAACCCCAGCCGCTTGTAGCCGCCGAGGGCTCCATCCAGGGTTGCCTTGGCGTTGACGGTGCGGGCGAAGGCACCGTCGGCCATCACTATCCCCTCCGCGGTCACGCGCAGGTCATCGACCCGGTTGTCGACATCGCCGAGGTAAACCATGCACTGGTAGGTGCCCGGTGTCAGATCGGCCTGAAAGGTGATTGCCCCGACGCCATGGTTGAAGTCTTGCAGCAGCTGCGGCGGGTGATTGTGAACGATCTCCGGGCGGATCGCCGTGCGGTCGGCGGACGTGACGCTCGAAGCGGGCGTCCAGCCGAAGGTAACCGGCGTCGAAGCGTCATTCGCGGGATGGGTCGTCGTATCGTCGACAGGGATCCAGCCGGACGCGGTTGGAGAAGCGCCCGTTCCCATGTCGAACTTCAAGGGCGGGTTTGCCTGGCCAAATACCTGTCCGGAGAACGCAACGAGCGCGCACACGAGGCCGATCTGCTGATTCATGTTTTGCCTGGATAATGATTGGGGGACCGCGCTCCAGGTCCTGGGGCACACCCCCATGTTACTGATTCCTACTGCAAGCGTCGGGAAGGGGTGTCACGGTCGCCGGAGATGCCAAATTCTTTTCGGCAAGCGCGAATATCGAGCGGGTCGTCCAGGCGGCCCAGTTCCGGGTCCATGGCGACGAGTTGCCCGACGGCCTCGTGCACCAGAGCCGTCGGCTGCAGGGTGTGGACCTAGGGATTCAGTGTCAGCTCGCTGGCGCCGGCGTCAACGAGTGCGAACACGCGCACCCTGGCCGCGATCTGTTCACGCGGCATGTCCACGGATAGCACGTAGTTGAACCCGGCCGTGGAGTGCTTGCCTTTGAATCGGCTGTCCAGATCCGGTCGGCGATGATTCATCGGGCCACTTACCGCGCACTCGCCGTCGAGGAAGACGAGAATCCCCTGGGCCGTCTTGTTGGACTTGAAATCAGCGGCCCAGCCAGTCAATCCCAGGCCGGCGGATCGATCCGTGATCGTCACCTTGGAAAGCGCGATCGGGCTCGGCCGAAGTTCGAATGTGCGCCCATCCGAGGCCACGATCCGATCGTCCTCCAGTTCGTAGATCACCCCGCGGATCGGCGCGAGTTGCGACCCGTCGATCACTCCGAATACCTCGACCGAATTGCGGCCGTCCTCCAGGGCAGTGGGCGGGATGAGCGCCGAAAACACCGCCTTCTTGGGTGATCGGTGGTGAGTCAGCGTGACGGCCCGCACGGTCCCGTTGACGGCCACTGCGATTTTCCTGGGGAGTCTGGTCCGCTCGGTGCCGTCCGCGCTCCCGCGGGTGCGCGTGATCTCGCCCTGCACGTATGCCGGAAGCGCCTGCGCTCCCGCATCGACGGACGTGAAGCGATATCGATCCACCAGGTCGAGCTTGGCAGGGATCGGCGCGAGCAGCTCGAATTCTTGCAGGGGGCGGCCGATCAACTCGGGGTGGGGGCCCAGGGCATAGACTCCGTCCCAGCCCGGGGCGGCGCTGAATAGCCGGAGCTTGTCCTCGAGGGCCGGCCAGTGCGTCGGCATGGCTGCGGGCACGACACGCGCCTCGTCGGCGCGCAGGAAGTGGATGACCTTCTCGTCGAGCTCGTTGGTCGTGGTGTCAAAGGCGGACTTGCCATCGACTTCCCATGGCACTTCGACGCCGAGCGCATCCGCGATCGTCGGCAAGACGTCCATCGCCTGGACATTCCGGTCATTGGAACGAGCGTCGTTCTGGAAGGGCGCCTTCACGAGCAGCGGGACGTGCAGCACCTCGCGCATGCTGTCCGTACTCTCGAAACTGCTCCGGAAGGGCTGGGAGGGTCGGATGCTGCAGCCGTGATCCGCGACCAGGACAAAGAGTGAGCGGTCGTACACGCCCTCGCTCTCGAGGCGATCGATCAGCTCACCCAGCAGCAAGTCCACGTGTCCCACCTGGAGTAGATGGCGCTGGAAACTCTGGGCCACGAGCCCGTCGTCCTTTGCCCATTCGCTCCTCACGCGGCCGTAGTCCCACCTGTTTGTGACGCTGTACCTCTGGCCCGTCGGCAGGCGCTCCCATGGCGTGTGGGGCAGCAGGATGTGCAGGAAATGTAGCGTCGGATCTTCGACTCCGTCGATCGAGTCGATGAAGGCCCTGACGACCGAAGTCCGGCTCTTGTAGGCCTCCGTCGCCCCGAACGGGCGCGTGGTGCCGCCACGCTCGTCTTCGTCATCGCTGTGCGTCTGGGCGAGACTGTCGTCGCCTGGAAGCTCGGATTCCGCATTCGCGCCGAAGCCGCCCCAGGTCGCATCGATTCCGGGAAGGTCCGCTGCGAGTCCGGCGGGCAGGACGATGTGACCGTAGAGAATCATCAGGTCGTCGGTCAGCGACCCCATGCGCTCTCCGAGCCCGGGAGCCTCCCCAGATCCTTCCCCCTTACCCGTGGGCCAGAGCCCGCTGAAGGTCTCCCAGATGTTCATCCTGTAGGAGCCGGCCAGCAATGAGAACAGGTTTCGCGGGTGATCGACAGCGATCGGGAGGAGGTCGGGGTCGGAAGGCAGCATGCCAGTGAGGATCCCGGGGATCGCATGCTGGGAAGCGTGATGGTTGCTGGTCGCGTTTCGGAACCAGGTGGCCCTGGATGCCAGGCGTGCGAAGTTGGGAAAGAGCAGCGGGTCGATCTGCCAGTCTGCATCCACGAGGGAGGTGACCGGCAACTCGTCCAGAATGACGAACACCACGGTCGTGTCGGAGTCTACGTTGGCGATCGGGATCACCTCGCCTGCTCCAGACCGAAGCAACTTCGAGATGGAGGGATGCAACAAGAAAAGTGCTGCGAAGACGAGCGGAGCCGGAGACAGGATCGTCAGAAAACTTCGTACCGGTTCAAGGCGCGCATAGGCCAGGGCGGCCACGGCGCCTCCCACCGCTGCGCTCGCCAGCAACAATGGGGTTGCGTCGCCGATGGCCTTGAGAGGGGGTAGCAGGATCAGCGCCGTCAAGGCGCAGACGAAGACGAGGTGCAGGGCACGCCGCAGGCCACGACTCACCAGATTCGCGGCCATTTCAATGGCGAATAGCAGCGAGGGCACCAGCAGGGCCAGGCCCAGTCCCAGGGCCAGCAGGTCTATCGGTTGCGAGCGTCGTGCCACGAAGAAGGTCGCGTCACCCTTGAGTACTTCGAGCAGTGGCTGCACCACTGCGAAACTGAAGAGTGCAACCAGGTGTGCGCCGTCGATGAGTCGGTCGCGAAGAGTGTCGCGCGGCGCATCACTCTTGCTGGGGCCAGGGTCAGTTCTCACGCCTGTATTCTATTAGGTGCCGCCTGGGGCTGATGGGAGACCACGGCGTTGCTCAAGGTGTCTATCAGTCTGGATCTTTGGGAATCGCGTCGTACAGCTCCGGCTCCGCGTTGCCGAGCCCAAGCTGCTCCAAGGTCGCGATGAATTTACTCACGTCCTCACGTGCCGCCAGCCTGCTCTCGCGCACCAGCCGCCGCGACTTGACCCACTTGGCGTTGGTCGTTCGGTAGGCTGGGTGGCCCGCATTCTCTCCAAATATCTCGCTGTGGCGAAGCTGGTCGGTTCCGGTTCGCTCTCCCGCGATCCAGATCGCCATCTGGCGCACGGAGTCGCTGGCCAGCACAACTTCGTGCATCTGGCAGAGGGATTCGAGCAGCGTCGTCGCGCGGCTGGGCGTGGTTGTCCCTCCTGCTTGCATGGTCTCGAATGGGGGCTTCTTGAGGTAGAGCCTGACCGGGGCGCGGGCCTCGCTGCCGGCCTCGGGCGCCACGGTCAGTGCGAGCTCATCCACGGATACCAGCGCTCCTGGCTCCCATGTCAGCTCTGTTCCGGGGGGCACCAGAACCCTCAGGGGTTCGGCTGCCGATTCGAGGGTCCGCACTATCAGCTGCGCCTCGAAGGGGTTCCGGGTCAGGTCTGGAAATTCCAGTTCACACTCTATCGCGGACCTATCGACGGCCTTGACGATATGAATGTCGCGCGGAAGGTAGGGGGCACTCTCGGTGCGTGCCTCCCAGTTCGCGAGGGCAGCGCTCAACTTCTCGACGTCCGGCGAGTAGGCGGGGCTTCCGAACTTGTCCTTGCGCTCCCATGGGTCGGCTTCGAGGTCGAACAGTTGCTGCTCGGAATGTCCATCCTCGTAGCGCCGCAACAGGTACTTGCGCGTCTTCGTGCGAGCCATCAGCGACCAACCCGTCGGATTCAGGATCGCTACCTCAGAAAAAATCACGTCGCGCCACTCCGCGGCCTGGCCAGCCAGGAGGGCATTGAGACTGCGCCCCTGGACTCCGCCGGGCACCCTTTGCTCGCACATTTCGAGGATGGTCGGCATGAGGTCGATCAGGCCCACCAGCTCGTCGCAAACGGCTCCACGTTGGACACCGGGTGCGCGTACGATCAATGGTACGCGCACCGTGCCTTCGTGATTGAGGGGTTGCTTGTTCCAGAGTCCATGCTCCGCCATCATCTCGCCGTGGTCGCTCGTGAAGATGACTGCGGTTCTTTCGGACAGGCCGAGTTGGTCTAGCTCGTCGAGGACGCGCCCGATGTTGTGGTCGATCTGACTGACCAGGCCGTAGTATCCAGCGAGCAGCGTTCGGTGCTGTGTCTCGTCGAGGTGCTGGTACATTCGATGTACGCTGCGCTCGAAGGGCTTTGGCGGTCGCCTGCGTTCGGGAAAGAAATTGGCCGGCAGACTCAGGTCCTCGGGCGCGTAGAGATCCGCGAATTCGGGCGAGGGTGCGATTGGCGGGTGCGGGCCAAAATATGACAGCCACAGGCAGAATGGGCGGTCCTTGTTGTCGCGCAGGAAGTCTATCGCTTTCGCTGTCCAGAATCCGGCCGGGTGCTGATCCCCCGACAACGGAGAGATGCCGCTTCTGGCCGGATCCTCCGGCTTGAACTCCGTGCTCCACTGGACGAAGCGGTGCCACGGGCGCCCCGTCTCCTGCTGCATCGCAGCGTCGAAGTCCCGCATTTCGACGACCTCGTCGAATCCATGCTCCTTCGGCGACCGAGACATGTGGTGCTTCCCGATCGTCGCGGTCGCATAGCCCTCGTCCCGTAGTAGCTCCGCAAAGGTGACCTCTTCCAGCGGCTCCCTGACCGAGTTGAAGCGCACGCCGTGGCTACGGGTGTATCGTCCGGTCCAGATCGAAAAGCGCGACGGGCAGCACTGGGCCGTCTGGCAGAAAGCGGACGAGAAACGGACGCCCTCCCCGGCGAGTCTGTCCAGGTTGGGCGTCTTGACATCCGGGCTGCCTGCACATCCGAGGCTCTGAGCGTTGTGCTGGTCGGTGATGATGAACAGGAGGTTCGTGGGCGGCTGTTGGGGACCCAACCGACTGCAACTGGTGAGCCAGACCAGTACACATGCGAGCAGTAGAGCGACTTTCTTCAATAGGGGGGGCTCGCGGAGTGGCCAGGGCCTTGGTGGTGCCAGAAGCCGATAGGCTGCAGCTCGCCGAAGGGCGAGTCCAGCACCTGGATTCTCACGCCGCATCGTACCCTGTTGGTCGGGGCGATTGCATGTCCATGGGAGCCATGACTTCCAGGGAAACCCGTGAATGAAGGCGCTCGTGTACAATGCCGCTGCCAGGCCTTGAACCGGGACCGGATCCGCTGCGTCGCCGACGGGCGAGCCCGCAGGGTCGAGGTGACGATGGACCACCAGAATCAATCTCAGATGATCAAGACATTGCGATGTGCCGGTCTCCTGTGCAGCATCCTCAGCTCGGTTCCGGCCGCGGCCGATACGATTGTGACCTTTGACGCCGGGGCTGAGGGTTGGAGCGGCGTGGGAGCCGTCGAAGGGGCGGGCGGAAACCCGGGAGCCAACTTCCACATGGTCAATCCGGACACCTTCGGAATGACCCTCACGAATTCCACCAATGCAGAATTCGTCTTCGACTACACGACCGTCTCATCCGCGACACTCAACGTCGACGTGCAGGTCGATGACATCTCCTTCTTCGGCTCGCCCGTCCCCCGGCCATGGCTGGTCGAACTGCGCGATTACGATGCTCCGCCGGCGGGCTACCCCTACGTGTCCGTCTGGTACAAGTTCACGGACATCTCCGCGGCGTCGACCGGCAGCTGGACGACCTTCGGAGTAACGATCGCCGACACATCGGCGGCGGGCCTGCCTCCTGGCTGGGGCGGAACCGGCGCCGAGACGGGCGTCGGTGAGCCCATACTGCCGCCTGGGCGTACATTCGCCAGCGTACTTGCAGGCGTCGATGAGGTCGCGTTCACGACCTTTGAACCGGGGTTCTTCTTCGGCTTCACCGCTTTTGACATGCGCGTCGACAACATCGGGGTGGCGACGACTGTCGTGGGTGCGCCAGTGCCAGCCCTTCCGGAGTGGGGATTGATCGCGCTGGTGACCTGCCTGCTCGCGGCCGGTGCTGGTCAGGTCCGACGGCGATCCATGGCTTGAGACTGGCGCCAGGCCCTTGCCACGGCAGATTGGTGCCGCCGTGGAGGCCGGGTGCTCGCTCGACAATCGCCGGCCCACCCGCGATTCAGGGGGTATGGTTCATCTGGTAGAGAACTATCAGATGGACGAAGAGCAGAAGAATCACCCGATCCCGGTTGCAAGGCCACTCGAGGCACCCATTGCAGAGGGTTCAATGCCCCGGCGCGTTCGGGTTTCCATCGAGGGCGCATGGAAAGAGGCATCCAGCCTGGCAGAGACGATGCTGGACACGCTCCTGCTCCCGGCGGGGGGCTTTTCGGTCGTCGCAACCGGCTGGCTTACTTCAGCCCTTTTCTTCGCCCTCAGCATTGCCGCCGTCGCGGTCATCGGACTTGGCGGTCTGGTCCTTTTCGTCGGTCTCGAGTGTCTCGCACTCATGGCCTACGCCTATCCAGGGACGCTCTTCCTGGTATCCGTAGCAGGTGGATTGGCCCCACCGCTCGTACTCTACTGGCTCATCCATTCTCTCATGGGAATCCAGGGAGACTGGACCGGATGGGGCGCCTACCCGCTACTTCTGCTGGGCCTCTTCGGTTCGTATTACTACTGGCGTTTCGGGCGCTTCATCGCCACGACCGGCGCCGGGGCCCTGGCCTTCTACCGCGGCGCCGCACCCAAGGCAGGCGAGATCCTCGGTGCGCCCTTCGCGGTCTTCTCGGCCGTCTGGGAAGTGATCAAGCTCGTCTTCGGGCTCATCCGCGGAGTCGCACTTCAGCTCTACACCCTGCTCCGACGTCGCGCCAAGGCCGGCCAGGCTGCGGCGGCAACCGGGGCACAGGCCCCGCCGCCGCCGAGCGAGGCTTCAGGCGCCGACAACGAGGGCCGGGCCGGGGAATAGCTCGCACGTGTGCACGCACGTATCGCCGACAAGCCTGGAACACCCGGTGAGCGGTCAGCGTCCAACAGATTCGAGAATAGACCTTGCCCGAATCGCAATTGTGGTTCACGGTGGATTTATAAGCGCGAAACGAAATGTGCCCCGTCAAAGCCAACCTCTGTCCCCCCAATTGCTGTGCCCGATTTATGGGTGCCGTCCACGGATGGGTCGGAGCTTGCTCTGGCTGAGAACGGCAAAGCACTAAAAACGAAAGCCCATCCGAGACGCGCGTCGGACGGGTTTTTTTCGTGGGCGCGGGGATCGGATGGGCCTCCTGGACACCCATCCGATGAGCATCGAAAACCCGCTAGAAATACGATCAGCTCGCAGTGAGATCGATCGTCTGGATGACGAGCTACTCCAGATCCTGGCCAGACGCATGAAGGCCGTGAACGCGGTCGGACGCGCGAAGGGGCGCGAACCCGGGGCGCGGCTGCTGGACACCGGTCGGGAGCGTGGGCTGCTAGAACGCTGGAGAAGTCGCGCCGAAGCCGCGGGCCTCTCCGGGCATCTCGCCGGTAGAGTCCTGCGCGAGGTCTTGAATCACTCGCGTCGCTCCCAGGAGGTCCATCTGGGCGATGGGCATTCGCCCGGGCTCAGCACTCCGCGCATCGCGTACCAGGGGGAGCCGTCGAGCTACAGCGACCTGGCAGCGGAGAAACTGTTCGAGACGCGCACCAGCGCAGGGGCCGAACGCGTGGGCTTCCGCACCTTTGCCGATGCGATCGATGCCCTGCGCGCGGGGCGTGTCGACTACGCCTTGTTGCCCGCCGAGAACAGCATCGCCGGCAGCATCGGTGAACTCAACCAGCTGCTGGCTGACACGGACCTCTACGTGGTCGACGAGGAGACCTGGGAGGTGGAGCACGTTCTCGCGGTTCGAGCCGGTGCGGAGACCGCCCGGATCACTCGCGTGCGCTCACACCCGGTCGCCCTTGCGCAGTGCGGTGCCTACCTGGCGCGCATGCCCGGAGTCGTGCCCGAACCCTGGCACGATACGGCCGGGGCCGCGGCGGCCCTGGCCCGGGGCGAGATTGGCCACTCCGGACGCGAGGGTGTCGAGAACGTGGAGGGGCTGGCCGTGATCGCCTCCGAGCAAGCAGCCCTGGAGCATGGATTGACCATCGTTCAGCGCAACATCGCGGATGAGGACCGCAACATCACGCGCTTCCTGTTGCTGGCGCGAGATCAGGAAACCGTGCCGCGCGGAATGTGTGCAAAGACCTCGTTGCTCATCACCCTGGATCACGAGCGCGGCGCCCTGGCGAATGTTCTCGCGACCTTCGCGGCGCGCGCAATCAACCTGACGCGCATCGAGAGCCGGCCAGACCCCAAGACCCCGTGGCAGTACCGTTTCTTCATCGACCTGGAGGGGCACCGCGAGGAAGGGGACCTGCCGCGAGCCCTCGAAGAGGTTCGCAGTCACTGCAACCTGCTGCGCGTGCTGGGTACCTACCCGATGCGAACGAAGGAGGGGGAGCATCTGAAAGGGCCGGAGTGCCAAAGCACTCCGCGCCCGGCTCCTCTGCCTGCGGAGGCCAGCGTCGAGTGCGAGACGAGTGGCGGAAACGGTCCGGCGCCCGTGAGCGCGAGCGTCGAGAGCAAGCCCCGCGTCACCGACCTGGTGAAGGTGAGGGATGTACCCATCGGAGGAAAGCAGTTTGCTCTGATTCTGGGCCCCTGTGCCGTGGAGAGTCGCGATCAGATCCTGGCATCCGCCGAAATGGTCAAGCGGTCCGGAGCGTCCATGTTGCGTGGAGGCGCATTCAAGCCCAGGACCTCGCCACACTCGTTCCAGGGCCTCGGAAAGGAAGGTCTGGCGCTCCTGCAGGAAGCCGGACGGGCCGTCGACCTGCCCGTCGTGACCGAGGTGATGCGTATCGAGGACCTGCCTGCGGTCGTGCAGACGGCTGACATGATCCAGGTCGGTGCGCGCAACATGCAGAACTATTCCCTGTTGCGAGCCCTCGGGCGCATCGACCGCCCGGTACTCCTGAAACGCGGCCTCAGCGCCACGATCGACGAGCTCCTATCGGCCGCGGAGTACATCACGGCCGGTGGCAACCAGCGCGTCGTTCTCTGTGAACGGGGCATTCGCACATTCGAGACCGCCACCCGCAGCACCCTAGACCTCGGCGCCGTAGCTGTTCTGAAGACGCGCACTCAGTTGCCGGTGATCGTCGATCCTTCTCACGCCGCCGGTGTACGGCACCTGGTCGTGCCCCTGGCCCTGGCGGCCGCCGCCGTTGGAGCCGACGGATTGATAGTCGAGGCACATCCCGATCCCGAGCAGGCCATGTGTGACAAGGACCAGGCGTTGACCGAGACGGACCTGAAGACGCTGGTTCGGGGGCTGCAACCGATCCTCGTGTCCCAGGGCAGAGTCCTGTGATCCAGCGCAAGTCCAGCATGCGCTTGAGCCTGCTCGCGCAAGGCGTGCGCGGCTCGGCGACCATGTCAGCTGCCAATGCGCGCATATCCCACCGACATCCGATCAATCTGGCCATCGGCCAACCGGCCGAGCCCCCCGCCGCTGTGGTGATCGAGGCCGCCGTCAAGGCCTCGCGGGACGGTCGCGCGCGCTACGGACCACCGGCAGGCCTTCCGGCACTGCGGGCGCTCGCAGCGTGGGACCAGGCGCAAAAGACCGGGATCGAGCGCGACGTTCAGGATGTGATCATCACCCCGGGCGGCAAGCCCGCCTTGCTCGACGCATTGCGTTGCATGCTCGATCCTGGGGACGAGGTGCTCGTACTCGCTCCGTACTGGCCTAGCTTCTTGCAGCAGATCACCCTGGCCGGCGGCCGCGCGCGGGTGGTCGCGCCGGGACCTGGGCTCCTGCCCGATCCGGAGGCGATAGCTGCGGCGTGCAATGAGCACACGCGCGTGATCATCCTGAACAATCCGAGCAACCCGACGTCGCGCACCCTCGATGCCGGCCTCATGCATCGCATCGGCCAGATCGCGCAACGGCACGACCTGTGGATTCTGTCGGATCAGGTGTACGGGGATCTGGTCCTCGACGGTGACCACCTCCCTCTGCTCGCGGTAGCGCCAGAGTTGGCAGAGCGCACTCTGGTTGTCGAGAGCTTCTCGAAGCGCTTCGCCATGACGGGCTACCGGGTCGGCTACGCCTGTGGGCCTACGCCCGTGATCGAGGCGATGACCCGACTCGCGACAGCATCGATTACATGCGTCAACTCACTCGCCCAGCACGCGGCGATAGCAGCCCTCTCCATGGATGATGGTTGGGCTCGGCGGCAGCGCTCGCGCTATCGTCGCCGGCGCGACCGGGCGTCCGCCCTGCTCGACTCGATCGGGTGCGGTCTCGACCAACGACCAGAAGCCGCATTCTACCTGTTCTTCCCCGTTCCCCGTGGCGCCGACGACATGGCCGCGACGCGAGGGCTGCGTGAGGTGGAGGGTCTGATTCTCGTGCCGGGCACCTGCTTTGGAGCCCCGGGTCATATCCGCCTGTCCTACGGCGCGTCTGACTCTGACCTGGCCGAAGCCGGTCGACGTCTGAAACGCTTCTTCGCGGACGCCAACCCCCGGCGGTAGCCCGATCTGACCTGACCGCCCTCTACTTGCCGGATCCCACCTGGCTGCTGTGCTCGTGGACCATCGCCCAGGTGCTGTCGCGCTTCTCGAAGATGAATGTCGAGCGAACCTTCTGAGCCGACCGACCCCGCTCCCGGTTCAGCTCACCCAGTGATTCGATGCGGCAAGTTAGCCAGGCCAGGTTTCCCTCGCGGCGGATCGTCACGTCCTCGGCTACAGAGCTGAACGAGTCGAAGTTGGCGGCAATCTGAGCCACGCCCGCGTCCATCGCCTTGGCGACCGCCCGACGACCGACGTAGGCCTCACCGTTCGACCAGAAGGCCTCGATTTCGGTTCCGAATATCACGTCGTCGACGGGCTTCGGATCCGTGCACGTCAATGTCCCCAGGTAGCTGTCCAGGATTGCACGCACGGCGGCGTCCTCGTCGTCTGGGCTGGTGGCAGCGGTTCCGAAGGCGCTGACCAGGCCGGTGGCAAGGAATGTGGCGGCGACGAGCGAAGTGGCGATCAGATGGGTGGGCATGGGGCAACTCCCTTGGTGGATGGGCCTCGTGATGACGCGGCTGTGCTCGATCGCGAGGCTGACTGCAGCAGGGTCGAGGGTACGCGTCGGTCCTGGTTGAATTCCATCGATTGCGATGAATCGGTCATGAGTTGGTCGACGGCGGCCGGATGGGACTCCACTCGTGCGTTGTCCTCGCCGTCTGGCCGGGGCAGAACACGCACGGATTCGGGCTCGACGCTGACCACGGACCGACGATAGGATGCAGCGCGACCCCACGCCTGGCCTCGCCGCGGGCATTCGGGAGCGGGCTCCCATATTGGACCTCCAGAAGCTCAAGATCGATCGACCCGAGAGCAGCGCTTCGGGCAGGCGCCGGGCGGCCGGTCCGGGCTTGGGCACACTCGTATTCGTGGCCATCGTGGTTGGCGGCGGATGGATATTTCGCAGGCCCATCGCGACGGCTGTCGATCGGCTGCGACTGCCGGTCGTGCAGATCTTCGAGGTCGTCAAGCCCAGTCGCATGGCGGCCAGCGCGGTGTCGGGGACATCGGCAAATGGCTACGTCGTGGCGCGCAACCGCGCGGCCCTCTCCGCCGACACCCCCGGTAGGGTGATCGAGATGAATGTCGAGGAGGGGTCCGTGGTCAAGCGCGGTGACGTCGTCGCCCGACTCTTTTCGGATGAATACGCGGCGGCCGTCCGGCGCAGCGAGAGTGAGCTAGAAGTTGCGTCTGTGCTGGTAGAGACGCGCCGGGCCCAGGTGAGCGCCGCTGAGGCTGATCTTGAAGTGCGCCGCATGAGTGCCCGTGAGTCCGAAGCGCGCCTGGCCGACGCTGCAGCCCGACGCTCTCTCGCGATCACGCAGCGTGCACGCGCGGCCCGGCTCGTCGAGCAGAAGGTCAAGACTCAGGAGATGCTCGACGAGGCGGAGGCCGAGCTGTTGCGCTCGCAAGCAACCCATGCTGCGGGCGAGGCGGCATTCCAGTCGGCCCAGCTCTCGGCCGTGCAATCGGAACGAGCACTCGAGGTTGCCCAGGTTGGCGTGCGTGAGGCCCTTGCACGGGTCGATGTACAGCGTGCAGCCCTTGACCAGGCACGGGCGACGCTCGACAAGACCGACGTCCGGGCTCCATTCGATGGGGTCGTGATTCTCAAGGATGCGGAGGTCGGAGAGGTCGTCAGCCCGAATGCGCAGGGGGGTGGCAGCTCGCGCGGTTCGGTCGTGACGATGGTCGATTTCAGCTCGCTCGAAGCTCAGGTCGAGATGCCCGAGACAAACCTGAAGGCGGTCGTCATGGGCGGACCGGCCAATATCTATCTGGACGCATTTCCGGAGCATGTGTTTCGAGGCAAGGTCCAGCGAATCTGGCCCACGGCCAACCGCCAGAAGGCGACGATCGAGGTCAGAGTGATCTTCCTCGAGCCCGACGAGCGACTGCGTCCGGAGATGGGCGTGCGCGTCGTCTTCTCTCCCGGTGAACAGGCCTTGCTCGAGGATGATGGGGCCGATCGGTCTCCATCGAATAGCACATTTTGGATTCCGGCAGCCTGCGTGGCGAGGATCGATGACGCTCCTGGAGTGTTTGATCTGGAGCGGGACACCGCTCGCTGGCGTCCAATCAAAGAAGGGCCGCGGCGGGGCGACAAGATCGCTATCCTGAGCGGCCTGTCCGAAGGAGAGAGGCTCATCCTCGATCCGCCCGCGAGCCTCCAGGACGGGGACCGGGTCCAGACGCGAGAGTGATCAGCGAGGAGTGGCGATGTCGGAGGCGATGATTCGAGCGCGCAAACTTTCCAAGAGCTACCAACGAGGTGGCGAGACGCTGCGCGTGCTGGACGAGCTGGACCTGGAGATCGAGGAGGGGCGCTTCTACGCGTTGATGGGTCCGTCGGGCTCCGGTAAGACAACACTCCTCAACCTCATCGGGGGGCTCGATCACGCCGATTCGGGCGAGTTGATCGTGGCCGGCGAGGACCTGTCGCATGCCGATAGCTCGAGCCTGGCGGCATGGCGCGGGCGCAGCGTCGGGCTGGTGTTTCAGGGGTTCAATCTCATTCCCGTTCTCAGCGCCCTCGAGAATGTCCGCCTCCCCCTGCTCCTGACGCCGCTCAGCGCAAAGGAGCGCGAGGAACACGCGCGCCACGCGCTCGAGCTGGTGGGGCTCGCCGATCGAGCGAAGCACCGCCCCAAGCAGCTCTCGGGTGGACAGGAGCAACGGGTCGCCATCGCGCGTGCCATCGTGACCGATCCCAAGATCATCCTGGCCGACGAGCCGACCGGCGATCTCGATCGTGAATCCGCGAGTCAGGTGCTCGAGCTGCTCGCGCGTCTGCGTGACGACATGAACAAGACCATCCTGATGGTCACCCACGATCCCCACGCAGCCGACTATGCCCAGAGCGTGATCCAGCTCGACAAGGGCAAGCTCGGTCAGATCGTCACGACCGGGGCCTGAGGATGGACTTCTATCGACTCGTCCGTCGTAACCTGACCCAGCATCCGCTGCGTTCGTTCCTGACCGTTGGATCGATCCTCGTGGCCGTATTCCTCTTGTGCACCCTGCGCACCCTCGTCACGACCCTGGGAGCCCTGACTTCGGACGCCCGTTCCGATCGCCTGTCCGTGCAGTCAGCCGTCAGCCTCTTCGTGGACATGCCGCTCTCCTACCAGAGCAAGCTGCAATCCGTCGAGGGCGTGCAGGACGTGTGCAAGTGGCAGTGGTTCGGCGGCATCTACATCGATCCGTCCAACTTCTTCGGTCAGTTCGCCGTTGACGAAGAGAACCTGCTCGACATCTACCCCGAGTTCGAGATCACCGAAGGGTCGCGCGAGGCCTTCATGGGGACCCGCACGGCCTGCCTCGTAGGTCGCGGCCTGGTCGATCAATTCGGGTGGGAGCTCGGGCAGACCATCCCACTCATGGGGGCCCTCTTTCCACACCCCGATGGCACGGACGTGGCCTGGGAATTCGAGCTGGCGGCGATCTACGAACCCACGAAGGCGAACTTCGACGATCGCACGATGTTCTTCCACTGGGAGTATTTCGAAGAGACCTACGAGCAAACGGACGCTGGCTCCCAGGGGATTGGCGTCGGAGTCTACGTCCTCAAGCTCACTCCCGACGCAAACTCGACCCAGATCATGTCGGACGTGGACGCGATGTTCGCGAACGGTCCACAGTGCGTGCAGACCACGACCGAGGCCGAATTCCAGGCTCAGTTCGTTTCCATGTTCGGAAACATTCCATTCTTCGTGGGGGCGATCGGTGGTGCGGTGCTCTTCGCGATCCTGCTCTCGTGTATCAACACGATGCTGATGGCATCTCGCGAGCAGACCCGGGATATCGGAGTGTTGAAGTCGATCGGATTCAGCGATTCCAAGATGTTCCTCCTGTTCCTGGCCCAGTCCCTGGTGCTTTGCGGCCTGGGAGGGGCCCTGGGCCTGTCACTGGCCCTCTTCATGGAGGGTGGGATCGCAACCATGCTGGGTGCGATGATCCCGGGCTACGACATCACGAACGAAACCATTCAGCTGGGCGTGATCATCACCATCGGAATCGGTCTGATCGCCGGCTTCGTGCCGGCGCTGCGTGCCAGTCGCCTGCCCTGCGTCACCGCCCTTTCAGCCCGGGAGTAATCCGTTGCTCGTTCCTCTCTCCTACAACCTACGCAGCATCTTTGTCCGGCGTTCGTCGACCCTGCTCACGATCATCGGTATCGGCGCCACGGTGGCAACCGTGGCCGGCGTGCTGGCACTGCAGAACGGATTCGCGACCCTCTACTCCCAGGCGGGCCGTAGTGATGTGGGCATGTTCCTGCGTCCCGGCGCCACCTACGAGGGGGATAGTCTCTTCAGTCGCGATCGCGCCCTGCAGCTCATCAAGGGCCTGAACGAGGCCGAGCTAGATGCGAACAACCAGCCGCTGGCTGGCATGGAGTGCTACCTGGCCGTGCGGCGCTTCAAGGTCTCGGGCGGCGAGACGAACGTTTCGATCCGTGGCGTTCAACCGGCCACGATCAAGATCCGTGGCGACGAGATCTCATGCTCCGATGGACGCATGTTCGAGGTCGGCAACGATGAAGTTGTCGTCGGGCGCAAGCTCGTGAACAGGATCCGTGATTGCGGGGTGGGGGATGTGATCACCCTAAACACGACGCCCTTCAGGGTGGTCGGAGTCCTGGAGAGTGAGGGCCCGGCTTCGTCCGAGATCTGGGGCGACCTGGACCGCATCCTTGCAGCGCTGGAACGCTCGGGACCAAACTCCGTGATCGCCCAGATCCGTCCCGACGTGGATTTCGATGCTCTCGTTGCCCGGCTCGAGGGGGATCAGCAGGTGCCAGCCAAGGCGATCGTCGAGCGGGAGTACCTGACCTCACAGACCGAAGCCCTGTCGGCCGTGCTGGTTGGATTGAGTCAGGTCCTGGGCCTCATCATGGGGATCGCTGCGGTATTCACCGCGACGAACACCATGCTCTCGGCCATCGGCGCCCGGGTGCACGAGATCGGGATCTTGCTCTCGACAGGCTTTCGGCCCAGCGCCATCTTCCTGTCTTTCCTTTTCGAGTCGCTCCTCCTCGGGCTCCTCGGAGGGCTGGTCGGCTGTGTCATGGCCATGCCGCTGAACGGCATCGAGACGGGAACGACGAACTTCCAGACCTTCACCGAAGTCGCCTTCGCCTTCAAGCTGACGCCCCAGGTGCTCGTCACCGCGGTACTGTTCTCCCTGGGCCTGGGCCTCGTGGGCGGCCTCGTTCCGGCCTGGAAGGCAGCGCGCATGACACCAACGGAAGCATTACGGCGCCGCTGATCTGCCTCAGAAGCGCGTCCCGAGACCGACGGTCGAGCGCGCAGCGTTTCAGAGGTGATAGGTCGAAGCGACCCACAAGGTCGTAGCTGACCGAGTTATTGAGTATCGATCGGCACCTGAGCCCGGCGTATTGCAATCAGGCCTTCGCCGAACTGATCCAGGCTCGCGAGGCCGATCTCCTCGAGTGCGCTGCGGATCCTCGCCTCGAGGGCATCTGTGTCGTTCATCAAATTACGGATCTCCTCGGGCTCGAGATAGAACTCCCAGACCTTTGCCGGATGTCGAGTCGAGATGTTCTCCTTCGAGCGTTTCTTCTGCTCCACCAGCGCATCCCCGAATCCGTGGGCGATGGCCGTCATGTCGGTGAATTGCTCGTAGGCCCGCGCCCAGCCGGCGAGCGGTCCTTGGGGGTTGAGGTAGAATCGTTCGTAGCGCACTCCGAGCAGCAGCAGATCACGCCTGCTGAGCGCCGAGTAGTGCAGGGCGTGCGCTAGCTCGTGGGCAAAGAGGCCGAGCAGAATCTGCGCCTTGGCAGGGTTGTCCTCCAGGAAGAGGAGCTTGTTAATCGTGACGCGTCCACCATGTACGCCGAGGTCGAGATTGAGCTCGGGCCGCGTCTCGCCAAGACCACCCTCCTCCTCGATGATGACGTCGACGTCGAGGTCTTCCATCTCGTAGGCGATGATCACGTCCTGGATGGCCTTCTCGACCAGGTAGGTCTGGCGGCGAATGGTGACCTCCTCCGCTAGATCCTTCGCGTTCACATGGATCGAGGTCCCTCGAGATGCCGGACCACTGCAGCTAGCCACGAGGGCCAGCGATAGAAGCATCATCCGCCTGCGAGGGCCCTGGTATCTAATGCAATTCATCGTCGTTTGCTCGACCGCGCTCGGTGAGCGCTCGCGTGGTGATGGAGTCAGCGCGGGGCGAGGATAGCACGGCACGAGGGGGCGTGCGGTGGGCCGCGTCGGGGCAGGGCCGTACCGGCCCGTGAGGTTCTGCAATTGGGTCCGCAGCCAGGGGTGATGTGAATCTGTTAGCCTGGTGTGACCGTGCAAGAAAAGAAAAGCATCCTGTGGCGCCTTGGCATCGCCGGTGGAACAGCCCTTGTGATCCTCGGTTCGCTCGCGTTGCGGCCCGTCCCGATCGTGGCAGAGGTGGATTGCCTGGAAGTGACCGGGACCGTGACAAGGATCTTCGAGGGGGGGCCGTTCGACGTTGTCTTCGTTCTGGATGGGGAGGACCGGATGTTCTACGTCAATCGCGGGATGCAGCGCGGAATGGACCTGGGCAATCTGCGCGCGACCGTCATCGGGGAAGAGGTCACTCTCAAGTACCCGGACTACTGGACGCCGCTCGATCCAATGGGCTCGACCCGCCATGTGTCGAAGGTCGAGTTGGGCGAGACCGTCCTCTTCGACGAGACCCTGTAGGTCGACGCATTTCGCCCCCTCGTCTGTCGCCAGCCGTAGTCGCAAGATCAGGCCCTGAAACGAGTTGGGATGGGAGCCGGCGGTCCGATGGGCGCCGTGTAACACGCTACCGTTATATAGGTCGGCGCGATGGTCTCGGCGCCATTCGATGTCCCAGGAACAAGGAGTGCAGCCATGGTGAGCAAGCTGACCAGCCAGAACGTCGCAAGTCGCAGGGGATTTCTTCAACAGGTCGGCGGCGGGATGCTGCTCACGAGCCTGGGAGTCGGGCTATGCGAGGAACTGGGCGTAGCCTCTCCGACCCTCGGCCTGCGGGGCCCGGGCGAGGGAACTGCGCTCGACTTCGGTGGCCATGCACGCCTGGTCGACCTGATCACCCAGACGCCGGTCGAAAAGCTCCAGCCCAGGCTCATGGCGGAGCTGGCGCGTGGTGCGACCTGTGAAGAGCTGGTCGCGGCCGGGGCGCTGGCCAACGCACGCGCCTTCGGCGGAGAGGACTACGAGGGGTACCACGCCTTCATGGCGCTGATGCCGGCCTTCGAGATCTCTCGCTCAATGACCGGCAAGATTGCGGCCCTTCCGGTCCTCAAGGTCCTCTATCGGAATACCGCGCGCATCCAGGCCAAGGGTGCCCAGACGCGCCCGGTACTGCGGTCCAATCCCGCTGCGCGCGAGGCGATCGCCAGCCAGGCCCAGGCCGAAGAGGTCATCGCAAAGCTCCGCGCCAGGGACAAGAGCGGAGCCGAGGCGGCGTTCGATGCCCTCGTGCGCGAGAACCCCGAGGCCAGTTTCGAGCACTTGATCCCCGTCGTATGCCACGAGGTCGATGTCCATCGGGTCGTGCTGGCCTGGCGCACCTGGGACCTCCTGCGGCTAACTGGCCAGGAACACGCGAGCACGCTGATGCGCCAATCCGTACGCCAGTGCGTCGATCGCGAAGGTGACAGCACCGACGATCCGATCCGCTGGGAGCTACCCCAGGTGCTCGAGGAGAGTCGCGTGTTCGACGCCCAGCCTGATTCCGTCGCCGTCGATGACAAGTGGGTCGATAACCTTGCTCGCGAGCTGTGTGATTCCAAGCGCAAGGACGCCGCGACCGTCATGGCCCATGCCCTGCGCGAGGGCGTGTCGACAACGGACCTGGGCCAGGCCCTCTCGCTTGCCGCGACCTACTTGATGTTACGCCAGGAAGGTCGCACCTCCTCTACCAACGGGCGGCGCGTGGGCAGTGTGCACGGCGCCGGAACCGGCGTGCACAGCTCGGACACCGCGGCAGCCTGGCGCGCGATGTCACGATTTGGAAGCGAGCGCCAGCGCAAGCTGGCACTCATCGCGGGCGCCTATCACGTTGCGGGCCAGAGCCATAACGTTGCGAGGAAGCCGTTTGCGTACGGCTCGGTCGAGGTCGAGGCCGGCGGTGCGGATGCACTGCTGGGCATGCTCACGGAATGCGTTAGCGATCAGGATCAGGCAGGTGCGGCCGCGGCTGCAAGCCACTACGTGGGCCACGGACATGACCTCGGACCCATGCTCGAGATGCTTCTCGAGGAGAGCGTGGCGGCCGATGGAGCACTGCATGCGGAGAAGTACTACCGCACTCAGGTCGAGGCCATCCAGGGCGATCGCCCGGCATTCCGTGCCCTGCACCTGGCTGCACTGGCCCGGGTCTGTGCGAGTCAATCCTACGCCCAGGCCGCAGGTCGCGAGCAGGCGCTAGAGCTCGTGGGATAGCCGCCTATCGGGCGGTAGTCACTCGAGGTCGCCGAGCGCGGCGCGCAATCGTTGAAGCACGCGCGTCTTGGCGACCCGCACGGCCCCCGGATTCATGCCAAGTTCCTCGGCCACGTCGGCGGGCGGGCGGCCGTCGAGCACGGTCGCCTTGAAAGCCTTGAACGTGTTCTCCTTGACCTTGGTGCGCACCTCATCGAGGGCCCGCCGCAGCAGGTCGGCGTGCAGGACTTCTTCGTGGGCCGGGTCCACGGATTCAAGCTCCGGCGCTGCCCGCCGATCGAGGGTCGACCCGCCGCCAAGCATCGGGTCACGCGCCTTCCTCCGGAAGTGGTCGTTGACCTTCGAGCGTACGATCGTCCGTAACCAGGCTCGAAAACTGCTGCGCTCATCCGTCTTGCGGAACCGATCGATCCCGCCCATCGCCGCGCGGAAGACCTCCTGCACCACGTCGGCCGCGTCCGTGTCCTGCAAGCCGGAAGCTCGGATCCAGTGCAGGGTCAGGGGCGCGTACAGGTCCACGAGACGCTCCCAGGCCTCCTCCTCCCTGGAACGAGCGCGCGCCAGCAGGCTATCGGATGTCGAGAGGTCGCTCACGCCTGACCTCCCCGGACGATCGCTCTGCGGCGACGGTTGCCAAGCCGATGAGCACCAAGTCCGAGGGCGAGCATTGCGAGGGCCGAGGTGGTGATCAGGACTGAGGTCCCTCGCAGGCCCTCGCGGATCCTGGCCTCGTCACTATCGAGACTGCGCACGACCTCCAGGACTCCACGCACATCACCGACCGACCAGTCGTGGCGCGGGCTCTGGGGATGCCCGTTGTGGCAGGCCACACAGCTCGGTCCCATGATGCGAGCGCGAGCGTAGCGCAGCACCGGCGCGCCCTGCTCATCGTGGGTGTAGCGATAGTACGGGTCCAACGGATCCGCCGTCAGCGCCGCCAGGGCCTGGCGCTCGAACTCGTCTCGCGCGCCACCGTTCTGCCGGAACGGGTATGGGTACTTGCTGTAGTGACGCCCGTGCATTCCCGACCCGCGATCCTCGCTCCTGGCGAGCAGCTCGGTGAGAAGGGTAGCGGGCAAGGGGATGGCGCCCTCCAGGCGGGCGTATTCCGCCGTCACCTCGACGTCGTGGCTCCCGACCCGGTCGACCACCTCGCTGCTGTAGAACTCGTTCACGACCTCGAGCATGTCGGCATACTGCGAGACGCTGTCCAGGGCGGCCGAGCGCACGAGATCCCGGGAGAGGTTTGAAATGTGCAGGAAACCGAGCAGGGATCCGAAGACTCCGGCGGAGATCAAGCTCGCGGCCATCGGCTGGCGGCGGGCCCATCTACCGAGGCGCACGATTGCGGAAGAACGGCGTGCCTGGATCGGCGATTCGGCCAGGTAGCGCTCGATGTCATCTGCCATTGCGCCGGCGCTCGCGTAGCGCTGGGACGGGGCCTTCTGAAGGGCGTTGAGGCAGATGGTCTCGAGGTCATGGGGGATGCGTTCGTCCAGCTGGCGCGGCGGGCGCGGTTCCTCCTCGAGTACCTGGAGCAGCAGCAAGCGACGGACTCCGTGGAAAGGGCGATCGCCGGTCAGGACCTCGTAGAGGACGACGCCCAGGCTGTAGACGTCACTGCGAGCGTCGACGTGGTGCGCGTCTCCCCGGGCGAGTTCCGGGGACATGTAGGCCGGCGTGCCCATGATCTCGCCGAGGGGGGTGACGGTCTCCTCACCGATCTCCCGTTTGGCCAGTCCAAAGTCCGCCAGGTGCGGATCCCCGCGTCGGTCGAGCAGGATGTTGGAGGGTTTGACATCACGGTGGATCACCCCGTGTTCGTGGGCGTAGGCCAGGGCGCGCGCCACCCGCAGCACGAGCCCGGCACCCTGCGCCGGCGAGAGTGCGCCGTGGGTCAGTCGGTCCGAGAGGGTCTCGCCTTCGATATACTCGCAGACGAGGAAGGGCACGCCCTCCTCGGTCGTTCCGGTCTCGTGCAAGCTGACGATGTCAGCGTGCTCGAGCTGCGCGGCGCTACGGGCCTCGCGCAGGAATCGTTCGGCCTCGTGGGCATCCGCCAGGGCGCCCGAGCGCTGTACCTTCAGGGCCACCTCGCGATCGAGCTCGGTATCGTGGGCCAGGAAGACGGTACCGAAGCTACCGGATCCGAGGCAGCGCTTCAGTTCGAAGCGCCCGAGGCGCGCGCTGCCAGTCTCGAGTTGCTGCTCCAGGCGACGGCCCGCGTCGATCAGGGCCGGGCTCTGGCCGCGTGCCACACCCCGTGCCGCTTCGAGCAATGAAGCCGGTGGGGGCGGGACTGTGATCTGCTCCACACTCGAGAGTCCGGCCAGCTTTCGCACGAGCGGATCCGTCTCACCGTCGAGGTCTGCCAGGGCCTCTTCGCAATCTCGGCAGTCCGTGAGATGGGACACGAGGCGTTCCACATCCTGAGCGGGAAGCTCACCGCCAGCGAAGGCGCGCCAGACTGGAACTGAAGGGCAGGTCGGGATTGTGCGGCGTTCGGACAAGTCCCGAGTGTGTGGCTCGGAGCCGAAAAAGACCCCAAAATTCGAGGCCCCTGAAGGGTTTTACCTTCGCAACGCCGCAGCGCTCACGGCAGTGCCAGGGAGAGGGACTCTCGTTCGATCAAGGAGCGCTTGCGATCTACCCCGCCTGCAAATCCGGTCAGGCTTCCGTCCGCACCGACGACCCTGTGACAGGGCACAATGATGGAGAGGGGATTCCTGGCATTCGCTGCACCGATCGCTCGCGCCGCTTTCGGGCGGCCGATGGACGCGGCCTGGGTGCCGTAGCTGCGGGTCGTGCCAAACGGAATCGTCTGCAGGGCGCGCCATGCCAGGTGCTGAAATTCGGTCCCGACCGGGTCGAGGGGCAGTTCGAAGCGTTGGCGTGCACCGTCGAAGTACTCGTCAAGCTGTCGACGGAGCTCGACGAATACGGGGGAGCGCGGTTCTTCGTGCAGTGGCTCCATGATTCCGTTCCGAGCCGGGTCGATCTCTGGCCAGAGTAGGGCCCGCAGCCCGGCCGGACTGGCGAAGGCACGCAGGTTGCCGAGCGGGCATGGAATGGTCGTGGTCAGCAGGGTCATCAGGCTTGGCTCCCGGTTTTCTGAGTGTGCTGCTTGCTCAGCATTTCGGACATCCACAAATAGGCTGCGGCCGTGCCCCGGAATGGGCGCCACGCCTCAGCGAGTTGCTCGAGCTCGGCGGTCGACAATGCATCGCTGCGATTCATGAGGCGCGCAGCCGAGCGCCGCAGACCGAGGTCACTCGCCGGAAAGGCATCGCCGTTACCCATGACCCGGCCCGCGATCACATGGGCGGTCCACGGACCCACGCCGGGGAGTTTCTCGAGGGCTGTCAGATTCTCGTTCAGTGACGCGACACGGGAAAGGTCGACGGTCCCGGAGGCCACGGCGGAGGCGAACTGCACGATGGTGCGCGCACGTGCCCTGGGCATTCCGAAGTCACTCGCATCCGCCCGGGCCAGTGAGTCTGCGCTCGGAAAGAGGAACTTCAGCCCACCCGGAAGGGCGGCGTCGATGGGCTCACCGAAGCGCTCCACGAGCTTGCCGGCCACCGTGGTCGCGCCGGCCACGCTCACCTGCTGTCCGATGATGACGCGCACGGCGGTCTCGAATCGATCCCAGGCGCCAAGCAGGCGGATCCCGGGATGCTGGCGTACGACCGGGCCAAGCAGAGGGTCACGGCCCAGTTGCCGCTCGGCGGCGGATGAATCCTCGTCGAGCCGGAAGAGGGCCCTCACCCGCGCGACCTGCTCGATGATCGACCCGAAGGTAGCCAGGTGCATCGTGGCCTCGAGATGGCCTCCGTCGTTCCCATCACGCACATCGACGACGCCCGGGAAACCGCACGTGTTCATCGTGCGCCGATAGCAGCCGTTCTCGACGCTCTCGACCCCGGGCAGGGGGCGCGTGGCCAGGTATGCGAACAGGTGCTCGCCCGCAAAGGGGCCGCGGTAGGGGATCCGGAGGCGGAGGCCGCCGTCGAGTTGATCCAGACGATCACGGCGTGAGCGCTTCTTGCGCAGGTGTGAAGGGGGAAAGCCGAACAGGTCGTGCATCACGCGGTTCATCTGGCGCAGGCTCGAGAATCCCGCGGCAAAGGCGATCTTCGTGATCGACAGTTCGGATTCGTCGAGCAATCGCCGCGCGAGGTGGGCCCGGCGCGCCCGTGCGACGAAATCCGGTGACGCACCCACGTGCTCCTCGAAGAGACGCACCAGGTGGCGCGTGCTGTACCCGATCCGGCGTGCGAGATCATCGGTACTCGCGTTGTCGAGAAAGCCTTCGGCGATCAGACGCAGGGCATGGGCGATCTCGTCCGCAGGCTGTTCGACCGCGAGCCCCGGCAGCCGGTCCGGGCGACAGAGCAGGCAGGGTCGAAATCCGGCTGCCATGGCGGCGATCGCGCTGCGCATGGGCCGCACGTTCTCGGGCTTGGGCCGCGCAGTGCAGGTGGCCCGGCAGTAGATGCCCGTCGTGGTAACGCCCTGGAGCTTCATGGAAGGCAGTGTGCCGGCGTCGATCACGAATTGCCGGCCAGATTCGGACATGATGACCGGCATGTCCGAATCTGGCCAGCTTGCGGATGCGCCGGGCTAGCCCGGCACGCTGCGGGCGATCTCGCCCAGGCTCCGCGCCAGCCTGTCGATGTGTTCGACGCGGGTGAAGGTGCTGACGAGCGAGAAGCGCAACCAGGTCTTGCCCTGGGCTGGCACCGTGCCGAACCAGGCCTCCCCCGAATCGACGCTGGCCGCAGCGATCTCACGCTGCATGGCATCGCACCTTTCCCTGGACACTCCAGCGGGCTGCCAGCGCGCGCAGGCGATCGAGAGCTCGCCGCCCTCCATGACCTGGAAGCCCTGTTTGGCGAGTTCTTGCTCGAGCCGGCGCGCCAGCTCGACCGTCCGGCGGACTGCTTTCCGGACCGCGCCCAATCCGTGGGCGCGCAGGGCCAACCAGACCGCGAAGCCGGCGCACCGACGGGATGTGGGGATGGCCCGACGGAATGGATCGATGAGGTCACCGGTTGGAATGTAGGGCGCATCGATGTCGTAGACCTGGAGCTCGAGATCGGCGTGCCGGGTGAACAGCAGCCCGGCGACCATCGGGACGAAGAACCACTTGTGTGGATCCACGGCGACGGAGTCGGCCTGTTCGATGCCCTCGAAGCGATCTACGACTTCTTCCAGGAGCGCGCCGGCACCTCCGTAGCAGGCATCGACGTGTAGCCAGAGCCCGTGCTCGCGACAGAGCTCGACCAGGCGTGGGAGCGAGTCCATGGCTCCGGTGCCGGTCGTTCCAAGGGTCGCCACGAGTGCGAAGGGTAGGGCGCCATTCGTCTTGTCCTCGCGCAGAAGGGCTGCCAGAGCGTCTGGATCCATCCGCCCGCGCCCGAGGGTTGGCACCCGGACGATGTCCCGCTCAGCGACGCCGATCGCCAGGGCCGCCCTTGCCGCGGAGAAGTGAGACGCGTCCGACACGTAGACGCGCGGGTTGCCCGACAGCGCACGAAGGCCGTCCCTGCGCCACGCGGGCAAGCGTGCGTCGCGGGCCAGTTGCAGCGCATGGAGTGCGGCGTAGCTCCCGCCAGGTAGGAGGATGCCGGAGGTATCGCGCGCAAGGCCCAGAAGCCCGGCGAAGGTGCGCACGACCTCCTGCTCGGCGGCAACGAATGAGGGCGCCTGTTCCCATGAACCAGAGTTGTTGTTCAGTCCGCCGATGATGGACTCGGCCACCACTCCACCGGCCATGGGTGAGCTGTTGATCAGTCCTAGGTACAGGGGATGGGGCACGGCCATCGTGTCGGGCAGAAGGCGCTCCTCCACATCCGCGAGGGCCGCGGCCAGTCCGACGCCCTCCTCGCCCAGGCTACCCTCGAGACCGAGAGCGATCTCGCGCAGGGGTCGCGCGGGTCGCACCCGGCGGCCCTCCAGCCCTTCGTAGAACCCGCGCAGAATCCGGCCCGCCTCGACGAGCCCCTGCTGAAGCTCCACGGGGTTCATTACGGGGTTTGAGGTGACACTCGTCCGGTCGGTGCTGGTCTCGTCGTCAATCATGGTCGTGGAGCTCGTCGTTGCTCACAGGCGGGAGGAGGGGGCGAAAGAAGCTGCGCTCGTACTTGAGAATGCAGCCCGTGTCCTCGGCGAATCGGAGGGCCTCCTGGCATTCAGGGTCCTCGGCGGCCGCGCTGCGATAGCGTTCGTACTCGGCCAGCGAGGGAAAGGTGAAGAGGGCCAGGGCGATGTTGCTGGCGCCCTCCGATGGGAGGAAGTAGCCGTGGTGCCGCCCGCCGAATCGGTCGACCAGATGGATCCAGAGTTCGGCGTAGACCTCGAACTGGGCGAGCTTTGCCGGATGGATCTCGTAGCGCAGATGGCAGGTGATCACGGAGAATTCTCCTGGGCGCCCGATGCTGGCCTGTCGAGCCATTGCGCGCACTGGTCCGGGGTCATGGTGAAGCGCAGCTTTTCAGCGGCGCTCGCCCCGAGCCGGCGGTAGAAGCGAATCGCGTCCGCGTTCCACGCCGGCGTCTGCCACTGCAGGTTCACAGCCCCGAACTCGACTGCTGCTCGCGCCACCCGGGTCATCAGGACCTGTCCCAGTGCGCGCCCACGGTAGCCAGGGCGCAGAAAGATACAGTCGAGATGTAGAAAGCGATCCGCGTCCCAGGTCGAGCGTTCCAGTGTCACGCTCGCGAAGCCCGCGAGCTCGCCCTCGCCATCGACCACCCAGCAGCGGGCGTCGGCGGAGTCCAGGAAGAGCGCGTCGAGCTTCTCGGTCCGGTCAAAGTCATTCCACGCGGCCTTCTCGAACTCGGCATGTTCGCGGCAAAGCTGGGCCAGCTCGGGCAGATCCCGTCGCTCGAGGGGGCGCGCTGAGTTCACCACCGCCTACTCCTTCACCAGGGTGAATCCCTCGTCGACCCAGCCGATCGATCCGCCGATCATCTCCTTGACCGGACGGCCCAGCGCCGCGAGGCGTATGGCAGCGCGGGTCGATGCATTGCAATGGGGGCCGGAACAGTAGGTGACGAATAGGGTGCCCATCGGGTAGTCGGCCAGGCGCTCGACCGTGAGCTGGGAGTGGGGGATATGCGTTGCCCCGGGTACGTGTCCGCTCCGATAGGCATCCGCGGAGCGCACGTCGAGCAGTACGAACCCCCGCGGATCCAGGTCCTGGGTCGCGTGGACATCCCAGCAGTCCGTCTCATGGGCCAATTTCGCCTCGAAGTGCTTCAGAGCCTCGGCGCTGGGCGGCGTCGGGGCCTGGGTCACAAAGTTCTTCATGCGCGTCTTCATGCGTATCTCCGTTCTCGTGGGAAGGGGCTGGCGCTTCTCGTGTCGCACCGCGTTGGATCCCACTATGCCTCGAAGTTGTGACGGACGCGACTGGCAGAAATGACAATATGCGGTAGAATACTGCCATGACCCGCGACCCCCTGAAAGTGGCTCTACTCGCCTATGACGGACTCTGCACCTTCGAGTTCGGTGTCATGGTCGAGATCTTTGGGCTTCCCCGGCCAGAGTTCAAACGCTGGTACCGCCTGTACGTTGCTGGGCTGGAGAGCGGCCCGATGCGCGCCTCCGGTGGCATTCTCGTCGAGGCCCAGTACACCCTGCGTGTGCTCGATACCGCCGGCACGATCATCATCCCGGGCTGGCGTGGCCTGGATGCACCGGTGCCGGCGGGCCTCATTCGCAAGCTCCAGCGTGCTCATGATCAGAACGCTCGCATCCTCTCCGTGTGCTCGGGAGCGTTCGTTCTTGCGGAGGCTGGCTTGCTCGACGGCAAGTGCGCCACGACCCACTGGAAGTATGCGGATGCCCTCGCGAGCCGCTACCCGAAGGTTTCCGTCGACCCCGACGTGCTCTTCGTCGACGAGGGCAACGTGATCACTTCCGCCGGCAGCGCCGCCGGCGTGGACCTGGGCCTGCACCTGGTGCGGCGCGATTTCGGTGCAGCGGCGGCGAACACCGTCGCTCGTAGACTGGTCGTCCCGCCCCAGCGGGACGGCGGTCAAAAGCAGTTCGTCGGAGCGCCCCTGGGCGTCGACCCGGATGAGCAGGCCTTCGCCCGCGTCCTGGACGACATCCGAAGTCGGCTGCGCCAGCCACATACGATCGAAAGCATGGCCAAGCGCGCCCGTATGTCGCCCCGCACTTTCGCCCGCCGCTTCAAGGACACGGCCGGGACGACCCCCCATCGCTGGCTCCAGCACGAACGCGTACGCATCGTCCAATCCCTCCTGGAGACCACCGGCCTGCCCCTGGACCGAATTGCTGAACGCGCCGGTTTCTCCGACGCCCAGCTCATGCGCATGCATTTCAAGCGCGTCGTCGGCACGACCCCGACGGCATACCAGCGCACCTTCCGCTAGACGACGAAGTCATTGCCGGATGATCCTGTCCGGGGACCGACTGTTCGACCCGTCAATCGCGACGGGCTCCTTGACCCAGATGGGTCATGGAGTTGAAGAGGGCCTCCTGCAACGCTGCTTGGGTGGCGCCCGCTTCGAGTAGTTCGACATTGCTGCGGTCGCCGAGCGGATGGGACTGGAGCCAGTGGGCGGTCCCTGCGGCGAGGGCGGTCGGATCGTGGGGGATCGGGGCGGCGGCGATGGGATGGCGCGCGTCGAGCAGTACTTCCAGCCGCAGCCCGACGGCGTTTGCGATGTGCAGGCGTTCGGTAGCCGGGCTCGGGTGTACGGGGCCATTCAGGATGAGCACACCGCGGAAGAGGCCCGGGGCAGCTACGGCAAGATCGAAGGCCGGCAGGGCGGCCAGGCCTTCGCCCACGATGAAGACCTGGTCTCGATCCAGGCGGTGAGTCGCGGCGAACTCGTGAACGGCGTCGATGATCGGCTTCTCGTAGAGCCATGGGCGTCGCAGCAGGTCGTCCAGGTCCTTGAACCAGTGCATCCCGTCGCGCGGGGTATCGGCCGCGGGGATGCCGCCGGATGGTGCGAGGATGGCGGAGCCGAGTCGGTCGGCGACCCGGCGCCAGGATTCGTCGATCACATTGTCCTTGGTCTCTCCGTGTCCATGCAGGAGTACGATCAGCGGCCACGGCTTGCCCTCGACCAGGTCCGTCGGGATGTAGTGAAAGGCCTGGGCTGAATACTCCTCTGCAGCTCTGCGTCTCTCCAGCATGCGCTCGTAGGTCTGCATCCAGCGCGGAGAGTCACGCAATGGTTCGAAGTCCCCATCCTTGAGCGCAACGGTCGCATTGAATGGTGCGATTCCGTATCCGAATTCGACCGCGCGCTCCCACCAGTCCAGTCCGAGCTCGATCTGGCCCATGAGCGAGTATCCGCATGCCACGTTGTAGGCGCACACGGGGTGCCTCGGGCGCCATTCGAGGCAGGCCTGGAAGGCCGCGATTGCGGTCTCCCAGCGGCCCGATTGCAGTGCGGTGATCCCCGCCTGAAAGCGCTCGTCGTAGTCGGCTTTCCAGTGGGGCGTCAGGTCGAAGGGGAAGGTCGCGCCGCGTTGAGTGTCCGTGGTAGTCGGGCTGGCTTCCCGCTCATTGCGCAGGGCGGTCGCTTGACCACGTAGGCGGGCAGCGGGAGTCGTCTCGCCCGCGCTCGCGTGCCAGTCGGCCTGCAGCTCGAGATTGCGGGCCAGTGCGAGGGGATCCGGTGCCAGCTGCTGGCGACGGATGTCGTGGGCCGCCTGCAGGCGTTCCAGGGCGAATGCCCGATCGCCCACGCGGGCCGCGAGCACGCCCGAACGCTCGAAGGCCTCGGCCAGGACCGGCGAATCGGGGCCGCGTTCCTCGAGGGTGAGCGCCACGGCAACTTGCAGCTCGGACCGGGCGCGCTCCAGATCACCCTCCAGGCTCGCGCAGGCCGCCAGGGTCATGTGGTTCTGCACCGCCGGCATTCCCCCTGTGCGATCCAGCTGGCCGAGAATGTTCATGCTGCGCCCTGCAAGGCCCGCCGCAGCGTCGACCTCACCGCGATGGATGTGAATCGACGCGAGCAGCCCGAGCAGTCGCGCCATGTCGATGTGGGCTTCTCCGAGCTCGCGCTGTCGAATTCCGAGGGAACGGCCCAGCAGTGGCAGTGCCTTGTCATCCATTCCCAGGTTGAAGTAGACCCGCCCCGTGGCTTCCCACAGCGCCGCACGCACGAGCGGCTGACCCTGGAAGTCCGCCGCGATGCGCTGCACGCCGTGCTCGAGGAACTCCTCGACCGAGATCGACGTGCGCGCGACCTCGCTGCCCGCACCGCTGCCGGCCAGGTCGTAGAGCTCGACAAGAAACTCGGTCACCTCCCCGTTCAGGCGCGCCTGGCGTCCGGCCTCGAGCGCCGCGTCGGCCGCTCGGTCGCGCTGCTGACGAATGGCGGCGTTGGCCCACAGCAGACCGATCGGAAGACCGACCAGGAAGAGTACGAGCAGCCCTCCGGCGAGGGCCAGGGCCGGATTGCGGCGCAGGCGGCGGGCGGTACGCGTGAGAGCGCTCTGGGGCTGGGCGTGGACTGGCCGGAATTCCAGGAAGCGGCGCAGGTCCGCCGCCATGGCCTGTACGTCGGCGTATCGGCGCGCAGGATCCTTCTCCATGGCCGTGAACGTGATCGTCTCCAGATCCCGGGGCACGGGCGGATTGGCATGGCGCAGCAGGCGCGCGTCGTCGGTCTGGATTCGCTTGAGCACCTCTGCGGTCCCACGGCCCTCGAAGGGACGCCGCAGGCTGAGAAACTCGTAGAGAGTCACTCCGAGCGAGTAGACGTCCGTGCGTCCATCGACACCGAGCGATCGGCCGGCGATCTGTTCCGGCGATGCGTAGAAGGGTGTTCCCGCGAAGTCTCCGGAGGCGCTCAGGGCCGGCTGATCCTTGAGCAGGGCCAGGCCCAGGTCGAACAGCTGAGCGCGTCCATCGGGGCGCAACATGATGTTCGACGGCTTGACGTCCCGATGGATGATGTCGTGGGTGTGAGCGTGGGCCAGCGCATCGGCCACGTCCAGGATGACGCGGCACACGACCTCGACGTACGGTGCATTCCACACGGGCCCAGGTTCCTCGGTCGCGGCGCCCTCCGCAAAGTCGTCCCGCCCGCGCCACACGGCCTGGGCGATGTCCAGGCCGCTGCGCTGGTCAGGTGCGACACTCGCCTCGTCCAGATTCGCGATCACCCGAGCCAGGGTGGTCCCCTCGACGTACTCCATCGTGAAGTAGGCGCGGCCCTGGTCCTCGCCAACGTCGAAGGTCTGGATGATGCAAGGGTGCTGCAGGCGGACGACAGCCCGGATCTCGCGCTGAAAGCGCAGGCTCGCACGGTCGTCCTGAACCAGGGCTGCGTGTCCAAGCTTGAGAGCGACACGTCGACCGAGGCGCTCGTCCTGCGCCAGGTACACGACACTCATTCCGCCGCGACCCAGGTGGCGCAGGATGCGGTAGTGGCCAATCTTCTGGGGAGCCTCGGGTCCGCTCAGCAAGCCCAATCGCTGCAGTGACGCCAGACGTTCCTGGAGTCTCGGTGCGTAGCCCGGATGGGCGCTGCATACCTTCTCGATACCCGCGGGTCCGTGCTCCGCAAAGGCCTCGATGCACTCCGCCAGCAGCGTTTCGAAGGGGTCGTCCGTATTGTCCGTGATCTCGGGGTTCATTGCCGGGCTCGAAAAACCAGCGTAACCGGGACTGAGTTGTCGCGATATGATGGAGGACGTGGACAGTCGCATACCTGAGCCCGATGACCTGAGAGCCGGGGACCCGAGACCCGGGTCGGCTGCGGCCGGCGAACTGGCTGCAAAGCACGCATTGCTCGAGCGCCACTTGCCTGGCCTGCGGCTCTTCGTGCGCCGGCGGATCGGTGCCCTCGTCCGGTCGAAGGAATCCAGCTTGGATCTCGCCCAGTCCGTCTGCCGCGAGGCGCTCCAGGATCTGGACCAGGTCGAGTACCGTGGCGAGGCCAGCTTTCGTGGCTGGCTCCACCAGCGCGCCGAGCACAAGATCTGTGACCGGGCTCGATACTGGCAACGTGACCGGCGGGATGCGGAGCGCGAGACCGTACTTGACGGATCACGCCAGGGTCTGAATGCCGGACTTCAGTTCCTCGCAACTCCAAGTCGAGACGCGGTTGCCAAAGAGGATCTCGAGCGCCTCGAGGCGGCATTTCTTTGCCTGTCGGCGGAGCAGCAGGAAGTGATCCAGCTCGCGCGCTTTGCGGGCCTCGTGCACGAGGAGGTCGCGCGGCGCATGGGCCGCACTCCGAGCGCGACGCGCTCGCTACTGTGTCGCGCACTTGCGCGCCTGGGAACTCTGCTCGACGGAGAGTGAAGCACTCGGCCGTCCCACGCTCGGTGAGCCCAGGACGGCCGATGGCCATCGCGCCGCCCGGAGAATGCGTGGGCGCGCATGCTTCATCCACGCTCGAGATCAGGGTTCGAAGGTGACGCTAAAGGCGTTCGACAGGTTGAAGGAGGAGCCGCACGCGCCTCCACTGTCTCGGAACCAAGACTGGAAGTTCCAGGTAAAGCCCATGAGGATGTGCCCCTGTTCGGGCAGACGGTCGTGGGTGAACTGGACGATGCCCGGGCCGAGGGTGAAGACACCGCCCGATCCAGATGAGATCACAGGGAAGCGATAGGCGCCGTAGGCGCCCGTGCCCGCACAGCGCTGGCCATTCCCGAAGGGGACCTGGATCTGCGACGCGCCCATGTAGTACCGGCCAAACTTGTTGGGCGAGACCAGGGTCGTGCGCAGGATCAGGTCGTCAGCGGAGACGCTTGGCGAGCCGATCGCCCGCAGCAAGCCACCCTGTCCGTTGGACGTGACGCAGCCCGCGCGAAAGTCATCGTTCCCGCAGGGGCATGCCGTGCCAAAGCAATAGGCGACGCCCGGTTCGAGAGTGGCGCCGAGCACCATGGCCTGGATGTCGAAGTTGTCGCTGACGGAGCTGAACTGGGTGCCGAGCACCGGGTGAATGCGGCGGACCGAGGCATCACTTCCGCCGATGAGTACGTCGCCCGCATAGCTCACCATCGCAGTCGCGTCATTGCTGACCGAGAACGAGCCCGTCAATGTCCCGTTTCCGATGGCGATGCGATAGACGACTCCCGAGGGGGTACCGAGCAGAATGTGAGTGTCGCCGATGGCCATGGACATGACCGGTCCGCCACAGGTGCCGAAGAACTGGAAATCTGGAGCCGCCGCATCTAGCGTCCGGTGCACGACACCCAGGGCACTGCCCGCATAGAGCACGTCGCCTTCGAGCAGCATGGAATCCACGGATACGGGCAAGGTCGTCGTCGCGATCAGGGCGCCGGTCAGCTTGTTCAGCCGAAGGATAGTCGCGTCCGTTCCGCCGACGAGCAGGTCACCGTTGTGAATGACCAGGGAGGTCGCGTCGTTCGTGGCAGTGAATGCGTAGTCGACCTGATCTGTGACCGAGTCGTAGTGGTAGATATTCCCACCCTCGTCGCCGATGAAGAGGTCGGCGCCGTCCACGACCATCGAATGGATCGGTCCGCCGCAGACACCGAGGAAGGTGAAGTCGCCTTGCAGTGGGTGGCCTTCGAGGATGACCCCGTTGGGGCCACCGACGAACAGGCTCTGGGAGTCCTGGGCCGCGGCGCCCGCGATCGGTAGGGCGATGACGCCCAGGGCGAGGGTGGCCCGCAGGAGCAGGGGCCGAGGCGAGATGGCGAGGGGGGCACGGAAAGACGGGATCATGGCTGGACCTCCGGTGGTCGCAAGGGCCGCTGGGCTGTTGGGGATAGCACTGACTTACCTATATTGAGCGTTCCGGAGGGCGGCGTGTCGCACGCCGCGTGGCAAAAAAAGACCCGGGAGCCCGCAGATGGGGGCTCCCGGGTCTTCGAGGGCTCAGTACCTACGCCCGGCCCGAAGCCAGGCGACGCAGGGCGATCTAGTGTGGGTGCAGGGTCTGGCGGGCCTTGTTGCCTCGCAGGCCCCCGAAAGCAGTGAAGACGCGGCCAGTTTCAAGGTGCGTGACCGTCACCGAGTAGCAAGCGAGTCCGCCCGCCAGATTGCGCGGATTGTCGAGCTCCAGCAGCACCGGCACGGTGCCGCCAGACGGCACCTGTATCGGCTGCTGGGTCAGCACTCTCGGATTCACCGGTCCATTCACGGTCGACTTGCGCGGACCGCAGCGCGTTCCTGCGGGCTCACCTCGAACCGATACGGTGAAAGTCCCGGCCACTCCGGTGTCATTGACCAGGTCGCCACTCGTCGTGATGGTCGGCAGGGGGCCGGGGGTGAAGGGAATGCCAATGACTGGCTCGATCTCCAGGTAGATCTTGCACTGGCCGCTCGTGTGGGCATCGAAGAGGTATGCGACCTCCGCAACCTGGAGGGCTCGGTTGAAGATCTGGACCTCGTCGAGGCCTCCGGTCAGATCGTCGCCCACGTCAGCAGCTCCGTCCTGAGCGAAGAGCAGGGGGAGCGAGTTGGTCAGGCTCCCGGGTGCACCCAGGGGATTGAACGCGGTCGGGATTCCGTCGACCCAGATGGTCCCTCCGCTCGCCTCGCTCCGGTCCACCCCGACGATGACCAGCGACCATTCGCCGGCGACTACAGGCTCTGTGGAGTTGGCTGTCACGCTGTTGAGAGCTGCGTCGACCATCGTGAAGCCGATGGTTCCGTCGGCGTTCACTGAAATGGCGTAACCCGCGCCTGTGAACAGCAGGGGAGACTTTGAAAACAGGGTCTGAATCGTGCCGAGAGAATCGACCCGCACCAGGGCGACCATCGAGAAGTCCCCGTCGTCGTGCTCGAGCTCGGACGACGTCGGCACACTGACGCCACTGGCGAGAAAGTCCAGGGATGTCCCCACGTAGCCCGGCACCGGAACGGGGGCACCTACATGTGCGCCGTGCAAACCGTAGACGATCTCGTAGGCCGTTGGACCTGACGGGTCATCCAGGGTCCACCACGCGAGAATATCGTCCGGCGGGTGCACACAGGGCTCGCATTGCAAGGAGACCATGTCGAGGTAGTAGTAGCCCGATCCAAACTGAAGCGGCGGGTCGGGCCCGAAGCCGGCGGGGATGGTGGCGCTGTCCACTTCGTCGTGGAAATTGCCGATCGTGACGAACTGCTCGCCGCCCTCCGCGACAAAGGTGTCATTGAGCTCCATCCACTCCACGGTGTCGTCGAGGAATGTTCCGGCAGGCGTTTCAACCTGGGGCGTCACCGGTAGCACGAAGAAGTCGCCGGCAGTGATGGCGGTGGTCGAGATGTAGGCGCCGATCCGGTCCGTCGCGAACGACGAGTCCTCGGCGAGGCTCAGCTGGGCGGACAGGCGGTAGGTCTTGCCGGCCTCGAGTCCAAGGTCGAGGATCGGAGTCTGCACGTATTCGCGGTAGCCAACGGGGACTCCTGAGAGCGCGAAGAATGCCCCGTAGCCCACGCCATCAAATGCATCCTGAAAGCCAAGCACGTTCAACGGAACACTGACCATGTCGGTCGTGTCGCACGCGTTCAGGTAGTCCGGGCTCCCGAGCGTGGGTACTGTCCAGAAGTCGGCACAGGTGAGCTCCGAGGCCCCGGTCGGGCAACAGGTGAACAGTTCGAAGCTGGGATTGGGGATCAACTCCTGACCGGCGGCGGGGAGGCCCGATCCAATGGCGACGACGGCTATCAGTGCTCTACGCATCGGAAATCCTCTACTCGGTGGATTGCGTCGCGCGGCCAAGGTGTTCCCAGGTCTCACCCGTCGGCGACGCGGGTACGAACACGTGACCCTCATCCTAGGGCCAGGACACTTTTTTGGGGCTTTTCCAGATAGAGACTTGGGTCCAGTTCCTGGCCCTGGCCGAGCTCGCGTCTAGTCTTCCCCGGGCTCGCGCAGCGCGTACCCGAGTGCTTTGAAGGAACGGATGAAGCTTCGATCCAGGCCGCGGCCCGGGACGACCGACTCTGTCGGCGCGCGAAACCAGGCGTCGTCGGTCGACACGGTCTCCAGGGGATTCGCAGTACGCCATTCGACGCGCAGCATGCGCTCCAGCGAGACGCCGCGCTTCACACCCGGCCAGTGATCCGGAACGGCTTCCTGCATGAGGTGCAGGACCATCGGAGCGACATCGAGCAACCCGCCGAGCAATCCCTGCCGCGCCTTTGGTATCACGTTTCCCATGGATCGAATTTCGGGTCCCATGGCAGCGATCACGCCGACCACGTCGCCTCCGTGGTTGCCCGTGACCGGTCGCTCGGGATCGTCCAGTGCAATGTCGAAGACGCGCATGCCGTGGTCAGAGAGCACGATGATATTTGCATCCACCGGCGCCGCGTCCACGATCGTCCCGATCAGACGATCGGCTTCCTCGTAGGCCAGGTTGACGTAGTCGGCGAAATCCGTTCGTTTGGGCTCGGGGATCTGCTTGTTGAAGTCCTGCGGGCGGTGCGAGCTCCAGAAGCGGTGCCCGGCCACATCGGGCAAGGCCATGTAGACCATGTTCAGATCAGCCGTTTCGGTTCGCAGCAAATCGGCTGCGATGGCGGCGAAGGACAGATCGGCAGCATAGGTCCAGCCGAGTACCGACACGGAGTCGGTCGTGACCTTGTCGAGACTCGTTGGACGGGGAAAACGCTCCCAGAGTCTGGACCGGATCTCCTCGGCGTCGCGCGCAAAGATCATGAGTGGGCGCGTGCGCTCCACGAGGTCGCCCGGAAAGGTCTGATCCTTGAGCTTCTCCCAGACCCCCGGCTTCCAGACGACACTCGCCTGGGCCTGGGCGGCATAGCTCGCGACCATGTTCCCGTTGATGGGTTCGGCCGGCCAGGTGACCCACCATCCGACGCAGTTCACGCTGCGATCGCGCCGGGACGCGATGTTCCACAGGGCCGGCACTCGCCGAGCATTGCTGGTGAACGGGTGGTTGTTCGTGTCCTGGAAATCCGAAATGCCGTGCTGCTCCAGGCCCTGGCCGGTCGCGATCGAGGTCCAGAGCACCGGCGAAAGGGTCGGGCTCATGGTGCTCAGCCGACCCAGGGTGCCATGGTCCACGAAGCGTTGCAGGGTCGGAAGGCGGCCTGCCTCGAGGAGCGTGTCGATCACGTCCGGGTCGAGCCCATCGACGCCGATCAGGACAACCGGGTGTGTCTTGGGCTCGGACCCGGGGCCTGGAGTACAGGCGGCCACGGCGAGCAAGACTCCGATGAACAGGGCCGCACCTTGCCGGCGAGACGGGCCCCGGCGCAGGGCGCTGGGGGAGGCGGCGGGAGTCATGGGCGGTCGTCGGCTTGAGCCATCGGTGGCGGGTCTCGGTGCGGTGGCAGTGAGCCAATCGTACGCTCCAGGTGGCCGATCGTCGACCGCCGTCATTCTCCCACCAGCCTATCGCCGTGCTATTCGCCTTTCGTCCCGCAGGACTCGGCGCCGATGATCACGTCCGTCCGCTCTTCGTCAGTCCCGACGTAGCCGAGGGAAGCCAGGTTCGCCGTCACGTCCAGGTCATCGACGACGCTCCATCCGCTCAAGCAGCCCGGGCGGCTTCGGAAGCGCAGAATCTCGGCGCGCATGCGCTCTCCCACCTGCGGCAGATCCAGCACGCGGTCCGTCGTCTCGGCCGGATCCTCGACGATCGAGTAGAGTTCCTCGCAGCCGACCCGGAAGCCGCGCTCGAATCGGTCGAAGGGCGGTTTCTTCGGATGCGCACCGCGCGGGTTGAGTACGTACTTGTGTTCCGTGTCCCGTACGGTCCAGATCAGATCCTGCCACTCGGAATAGACCTGGCGATGGGGGAGCCCCGCTGCATCCGGTTTGAGGAAGCGCGCCAGGGATACGCCCTCGAGCTCGCCTGGAACCGGCTCTCCGAGCCAGGTGAGAAGGGTCGGAACGAGATCGAGGCTCTGGACGAGTGGCTCGAAACTCTCTCCGGCGGGCAACACCCCTGGCCAGCGCACGATCCAGGGGACGTGTAGAGCGCCGTCGTAGACCGAATTGCCGTGGTAGTAGTAGCCGCCATGGTCCGCGAGCTCTTCGCCGTGGTCGGCGGTGAGGATCACGAGTGTCGACTGGGCCAGGCCACGCTCGTCGAGCTTGTCGAGCAGTGCGCCGACCAGGCTATCGGCGGCCCGCACGCCTCCGTCGTAGAGGCCCACGACGTAGCGGTGGTCCTCATCGTCGAGGGGCGTTTCCGTGCGCGCGGCCTGGGCGAGCTGCTCGTCGATTCGACGCCAATCCGGCTGGCCCGCGCGCCCCAGTAGCGCACCGTTGTAGTCCCCCGTGAACATGTTGTGAAAGGGCGGGGGCGGCGTGTACGGCTGGTGTACGTCGTACAGGTGGACCCAGCAGAAGAATGGCTGCTGATCGGCAGGCGAGCGCGTGTCGAGCCACTCCATGGCCTTGGTCGTCACAAAGGCGTCGGATTCGAATTGCTGCTGAAAGCGCTTCTTCTTGCCAGACACCAGTGTCTCGACTCCCTGGGCGGGGTGCCCGAGTGGGCTGGCGGGTAGGCGAGACAGGAAGGCGCCCGTCTCGTACCCGGTGGCGGCCATGCGCTGTACCAGGGTCGTATGCTCTCCTGCAAATGGTTGGCCGTTCTCGCGCACACCGTGCATCGACGGGTACTTTCCGACCATCAGTGAGCACAGGGCCGGCGCCGTCTGCCCGCGGGGCACGAAACACTGTTCGAAACGCAGACCCTGGGCCGCAAAGGCATCGATCCTGGGACTCACCGCCTTCTCGTAGGCGTCGTATCCGTAGCAGCCGAGGTGATCGGCGCGCAGGGTGTCGATCGTGATCATCAACACCGGTGGCCTGGGTGCGGGCGCTGTGTCGTCTCGAGCAGCGCCGCATGCGGAAGGGATGCCCGCGAGCAGGATGGCAGCCATCTTGGCCACGCGGGGCCAGGTGAGGTCGTGCAGTGTGCGCGGCGGGAGCATCCGAAGAGTCTAGCGAGGATCCGGATGGCTCCATACCCCTTGGCACTCGGGCATGGGGGCGAGCCAGGGACCCTGAATTCGGAGCCGTGCCTCGCCTCGAGCCTTGCACTCCATGGGTCCGACCCACGTACTACCGGGATCCACGTTGGACCAGATGGATAGCGGATGAGCATCCTGTTCAAGAACGAGTTTCACCAGGCGCTACGCGACGGCGAGATCACCCAGACCTTCCGCCGCTGGAAGCGAGCCAAGGTGAGCGTCGGCAAGGTCTACAAGGTCCACGGCGTCGGCGCCCTGGCCGTGAGCGCCGTCGACACGATCCGCGTGTCATCGATCACCGCCGCCGAGGCGCGCAAGGCCGGATTCCCTTCGCGCTCCAGCCTTCTCTCCGCGCTGACCACGCGCTCCATGCCCGCGCCCAAGGCGAGCGAATCCGTCTTCCGGATCCGTTTCCAGGTCCAGGACAGCTCGGTCCTCGAGCAGCCTCGAACCGACGGGCGGTTGAGCCGGAGAGAGACTCTCGATCTCGTCAACAAGCTCCGCGCGACCGACGAGCGTAGCAAGCGCGGCCCATGGGTCGCCGAGACCCTGGGGATGATCGCCGAGAATCCACAGGTCGCCGCGTCGCAGCTCGCACCTCGCATCGGCTTCGAGCTGGCACCATTCAAGGCAAACGTGCGCAAGCTCAAGAAGCTCGGGCTGACCATGAGCCACGAGACAGGCTACGAACTCACGCCACGGGGCAATGCTGTGCTTGCGGCGTGGACTGAACTCTAGGATCTGCCGGCGTCCGATCGAGGGGGCTGAGCGTCACCCACCCGGGACATGAACCGACCAGTTCTCAATGCCCTGCCGAGCACGGCCCGATTTCTCTTCGGCTAGCAAGCGGGTAGCCTGATCTATGGTGAGCCGGACTTCGCGCAGCAGGTTGTTGACTCCAGTCTCTGGCTGAAATCGGTGGGCTAGCAGGCGCGCGACTCGCTCAACAGAAGCATCGGTCCTGGTAGAGGTCCTGTGCGATTGGACGTTTGGTGCGGAGAGTCGCCCGATATAGATGAGTGACTTCGCCAGGCCGATTCGCAGTTGCTCGGAGTAGACGGAGTGCTCTTCGGCTGCCACAAGTTCGGCGATCCGTTCAAGGTTTCCCCAGTCGCTGTGGTGCAGAGCTTGAACGTCGAGGCAGAACCCCTCGGCAGCCAGCTGCTTGATGGTTCGCAATATCTCGAGGGAGTCGCGCGGAGCCGGCAGGATCGTGATCCGGACTGGGTTGCTCCGAAAATGCTGGCGCTCCCAGCGGAGCACGGCGGTGATTGTGAACTGGCCCGGGCCCTCGAAGATCGGAGTGAAGACACGACCTGGGCCGTCGCCGGTCGCGCGGGCAGCCAGGTCTGTCACCATTCGCCCGTGTAGGATGATGGGCAGCGTATTCTCTTCGCCGCTTGGTAGGACCTCTGACCGATAGGTGCCACAGGTGGGTCCCAGGTAATCATTTGCGGTGACGATGCTCTCCGTGCCGTCCGAAGCGATGACTTCAAAGTAGAGTCTCGCTCCACCATAGCCCTCCATGCCGAGCAGGTACTCGTGGAATGGGAGCGCGCGGGAGCTCTGATTGTCAATTCGAAGCGTCCACTCCGATGCGCTCCACTCCACGACCTGGCTCGAGGGCCCCATGAGGGTCAAGGATGGTTCTGGTGCCTGGGCCGCGGAGGCCAATAGAGCTGGTCCCATGGAGAGAAACAGCATCGTGTGCTGGGTGGCATTCATGGACTTGTGGGCTCTCGCTCCATTGATTCACTGGTACTGATGGTCGCGCCTTTGGAGAGGGCGTGTCTGCTACTCAACGCCCGGAGGTCCCGTCCGGTTCATCGAATCTCGATGGTCTCTATCCAAGCGTCGGACATCGGTCACTCTCCCGAGGCCATTGTCTTCAGGCCATCGTCGAGGGTTGGGTAGGTGAGATCTGGCAAGAGTTCCGTGCGGAAGCGCTGGGTGTCCGCGACGGCCGAGGTCATGGCCATGCGCATGATGTCGACGTTCAACGGAACGGTATTCGCGACGGTGCGCCCGACGAATTCGCACGCCCACGCGGCCGTCCAGAAGCACCATGCTGGGAGCCTGATCGGGCGCGGGAGACCCCAGGTCATGGCGAGACGGTCGAGGAATTCCTGCAGGATTACCGGACGTTGGTCGCAGACCTGGTAGATGCCCCGACAGGTCCGGGACTCGATCGATGCGATCACCGTGGCGACGAGGTCCGTGATGTGGATCAGGTGCACCCAGGTTGGCGCCCTCCAGGTAGCTAGCAGTCGCCAGCGCATCAATCGGTGTGCGGCCTCGATGAGCTTCACGCCGCTCCCGTAGACGACGCCGGCGCGCAGGATGATCGGTCGTACGGACGATCCCCGGGTCGCTTCTCCCAGGTCCAGCTCGGCTTGCAGCCTGGTGAGCGCGTGGATCGAGACGGGCTCGACGTCCTGCCTTCCCGTCGCCGGATTGTCCGGCGTTGTGCCCTCTTCGATGTGCGGAAAGCTCATGAGCACGAAGGTGCACCGCAGGTTGGCTGAAAGGGCTGCCTGAACGACTCGACCGGGCCACTCGCGATTCGTGCGGGGTAGGACGCGTCCCGGGTTTCCGACGAACAGTCGACCGGCGCAGAACAGGATGGCGTCCATGTCGGCTACGGCCCGTGCGACCTGATCGAAATCCTCCAGGTCGAGCTGAAAGGGTTGCGCGAGCGGGTGACCCGAGAGGTGTGGGGCGAGCGCGGTCCGGTGGAATGTCATCCGGACCCGGTGCCCGGCGGCGAGCAGTCCATCGGCGAAGCGTGTTCCCAGATTGCCCGAGGCACCGACGATCAGGACGCGCATCGATGGGATTCCCGGTCGGCGGACCATTGAAAGAAGGCCATGGCTCCCAGGTCGAACAGTCCATGGGCGAGCATCGGGACGGCCAGGTTGCCGGAGAGCTCATAGATCAATCCGAAGCCCAGACCGTGGAAGATCGACCAGTATCCGATGGTCCGGATGTCTTTCTTTCCGATGTGGGCCAGCATGAATGCGATGGCGCCGGCCCAGATTCCCCACCTGCCGTGGATGAAGCCCCGGAACAGTACCTCTTCGCCCGCCGCAGCCGCGAGTGCGCCGAGCATCTGGGTGGGGGACGCGCTCGCGAAGTGCTTGGCGAGGGATGCTGTCAGATCCAGGGCGAATTCTCGCCCGCGCGCCACTCCATAGCCCAGCTGGACGAGCAAGGTCCAGGCGGTGATGGCGGCCGCGCCCAAGGCGGCGAGGAAGAGCGCGCGCGGCGAGAGCTCGAACTCTACGGACAGGCCGGAGGATGCGATGCCCCAGTACCCCAGGCCGCCCAGGGTGAGCGCGACCAGGAGCTCGAGGGCCGCGTGTTTCTTGAGGTAGAACAGCATTCGCGATGCACCCGCGCCCCATTCGCCTTTCCCCGGCGTTGATTCAGATTTCCCTCTGGCCGTCAGGCCTCGCCGGACTCGATCAACTGGATCAATCTATCCACGCATTCGGCCACGAATTCCGGGTCCTCTGCGTGGGTGTCCCGCTCGATGACCTCGATCACCTCCGGTAGGCCGGACTTGAGGGCGTCGAAGAAGGTCGCGTCGCTCTGGGGGTCGCGCAGGGGGCCACCCGGCATGGCGTAGCTGCCCGTCCCGTCCTTGGGGATAAACAGGACAGCCTTTCCGCTTGTGTGCTGAAGTCGCGAATTGATGTCCTGCGCGACGCGCGTGCACTCCTCGCCATTCAGGCGAGGGACGAACACGACCGGGCTATGGAATACATGGGTGTGGTCCTTCCACTCGTCCGGGACCACGTTGGGCTCCACCAGGATGCCAAGGTGCTCGGCGCCGCCGGGGCACAAGACCTGCGGGAGGCCGAGCTTCCCGGCGACCGTCAGGCGCTCCGGCCCGCCGGCGCGCAGCACGCCGAAGACCTCATCCGAGATCTCTCCCATCGCGTAGTCGAATACGGCGCCGATGACTCCCTCCTTCATCATCTGCTCCATGGCGCGGCCGCCGGAGCCGATGGCATGGAAGACGATGGACTCGTAGCCGCGCTGGCGGAAGAGCTCGACCGCATGCAGGGTGCCCTTGGTCAAGACGCCCAGGTTTGATATTCCGATAAGCGGCTTGTCACTGGAGCTGGCCCGGGCCGGTGCCTCGACCAGGGCCATTCCATGGGCGGCCCCGGCTGCGCCGGCGAGGATGCGGCGCGTGAATGAATTGAGCCCCAGAATGTCGCCGACCGAGAACATCATCGTGATGTCCTTGATGTCCACGTAGGCAGCAGTGTCGCCCGAGGCCGCGGTCGAGACCATGATCTTGGGCAGCCCGTAGGGCATGGCGCGCATGACCTCGGTGCAGGCCGCCGTCCCCTGAAATCCACCGAGTCCGAGAATTCCGTGCAGCTCGCCCGACCTGAGCATCTTCTCGAGTACCGCGATCGCGCCAGCCGTCATGACCGGGGCTGCGGCCTCGCGCGTCGGATTCTCGAGCAGCTGGCTCAGCTCGCCTCCTCCAGCCCGCGCAACATCTTCCCGTGAAACGTCCGCCATCGTGCCGGGGCTGCCAATGACGCCCATGTCGACGACGACGGCTCGGCTGCCGAGCCGCGCCAGCTGCTCGCGCAGGAACTGGGCCTCTTCGGCCTTCGTGTCTAGTGTGGCGAGTACCGCAATGGCCTTCATTCTGTTCAGCTCCGGTCGTCGGCAAATCGTAGGGCCGCGAACTGGGCGGCAGTCTCGGTAACGGCGCGCTCGATGGGCAGGCGTTCGGTGGACGAGCCTGTCCAGAACCCGTCGCAGGAAGTGTTGTCGAGAATGTACTGAGCATCCTTTGGTGTCTCCATCGCCGCGCCGTGGGCGACCAGCAGGGCGTCGGGAGCGAGACCTCTCAGCTTCTGGTTCGCCTCCTCCGTACGCCCGGCCGTCTCGGCGATCGTCTCACCGGAGTCGTAGCCGGTCAGGCCGCCCTGGGTCGTGCCCGCGTGAAAGCAGAACACGTCCGGCTGGGCCTGCTCGACCATGGCGCAACTGTCTTCCTCGTCGAAGGCCAGGCCGATCGTGACGAACTCCATCTCCCGCGCCAGGCGCAGGAACTGGATCTCATTCTCGAAGGTGATACCGCTCTTGTTGAGGACCTTGTAGATCTGGCTGTCCTTGTCCACGTAGCTGATCGACGGACCAATGTTCGAGACAGACTCGACGCCCATGGCGCGCAGCTGCTCCAGGACCATGCGCATGTCGCGCAGGGGGTCGTTGGCGTTCATGCATGCGCAGACGAATGCATCACCTGTGAGGGCTGGCATGATGTCCTCGCGCGTGTAGTCGAGGGTCTGCTTGTTCGAGTCCAGGATGGGCCAGACCATCGACATGGTGCCCATGCCGTTGGCTCGCAGGCGGGCCCCGGAGAAGGTATTGATGCAGTCGACACCGGCTCGCTCGAGCAGCTTGGCGACCAGGCCACTGCCCGCACTCGCGATCCAGACGGGCAGGCCGCTGGCACGCTTGCGAGAGAGCTTCTCGAGGATCTTGGGGCGGGAAGTACGGGGGACGATCACGTGCACTCGCTGGGACGGAGGAGATGGGAGCCGAGACGCCGTCGAGCTTAACGAACCACCGGGCACATGCCCAAACTGCTGCACTTCGATGTCCCCGGCGCAGGTCTCCGGTATCATCTCCCGATCGCTCGATCCGTCGACCGTGAAACGCACCTCCCCATCCATATGCACTCCGTTCTCCGCGCAGCCCTGCCCCTTCTTCTGGCCTCTATCTTTTGCTCCGGCCCGGCTCTGGGGCTGGCGCCCGGCGGTGAACCGACTTCGTCCACCCTGATGCTTGACCGGGGCGACGTGATCTGCCTGCTCGGCAATGCCCTGGCGGAACGCATGCAGCACGACGGCTGGCTGGAGGCCCGTCTACAGAAGCGCTTTCCAGAGAGCGAGCTGCGCTTTCGCAACCTGGGTTTTGGAGGCGATGAGCTCGATGTGCATCAACGCACGATGAACTTCGGAAAGTTCACAGCGGACGGTATGGAGATGACCCTGGCGAACGATCGCTTCGTGCCTTGGGACCGCTATCTGGACCACTGTGGCGCGGATGTGGTGTTCGCATTCTTCGGCTACAACGAATCCTTTGGGGGCCCAGGCGGACTGGCCCGCTTTCGAGGGAATCTCGAGGGCTTTATCGACCACGTACTCGCCCAGGAGTACGCCGGCGATCGTCCAGAGCTCGTCCTGTTCAGTTCGATTCCCCAGGAGCCATCGGCCGGACGAAACCTGCCCAGTGGCCGCGAGCACAACGCGCGCATCCTGTCCTATAACGAATTGATGGCCGACGTCGCGGCGGCGAAGGGTGTGCGGTTCGTCGACCTCTACGCACCCATGCTGAGTGCATACGAATCGGCAGTCGAGCCGCTAACGATCAACGGGATCCATCTCACGACGCGCGGCAACCAGCACCTGGCGCGGGCGATCGATGGGGGCCTGTTCGGTACAGGCTCATCGACCGATGATACGGGCCTGGCACTCGACGCTCTGCGCGGCGCGATCCTGGAGAAGAACCTGCTGTGGTTTGACCGCTACCGGGCGACGGATGGCTACAACGTATACGGAGGCCGGTCGCGCAAGGTCTATGCCGGCGATGGTGGGGGCGGCACATTCAGCAATTTCGACGTGCTGCAGCGCGAGATGGATCACCTGGACGTCCTGGTCGCCAACCGGGACATGGGGATCTGGCAGATAGCGCGTGGCGAGACGCCCGAGATCGATGACTCGAATGCGCCGCCGCTCCTGGACGTGGTGACGAACGCGCCCGGGCCGGGCGCGGAGGGCGTCCACCGCTTTCTCCTGGCGAAGGACTCGAAGGCGCTTCTGACCGCGGCGCCCGGGATGCGGGTCGAGCTCTTTGCGGATGAGCAGCAGTTTCCGGAGCTCGCCAACCCGGTACAGATGGCCTGGGATACACGTGGGCGGCTATGGGTTGCCGTATGGCCCACCTATCCGCACTGGGTCCCGGGCCAGCCGCGCAACGACAAGCTCCTGATCCTGGAGGACACGGATGGGGACGGGCGCGCGGACGAATGCACGACCTTCGCGGGTGACCTTCACAACCCCACGGGCTTCGAGTTCTGGAACGGCGGCGTGCTGCTGGCCTCGGTTCCGGACCTGTTGTTCCTCGAGGACACGGACGGGGACGACAGGGCCGATCGGCGGGAGCGCCTGTTGCACGGGCTCAGCTCCGCGGACACGCACCACTCGGCCAACAGCTTTGTGCTCGGGCCAGACGGCGCGCTGTATTTCCAGGAGGGCACATTCCACCAATCCCAGGTGGAGAGCATCCATGGCCCCGTGCGCAACCACGACGGTTGTGTCTGGCGTTTCCACCCGCGTACATGGCGCGTGGAACGCTACATCCCGTACGGCTACGCGAATCCCCACGGTCACGTCTTCGATCGCTGGGGCCAGGACTTCATGACCGACGGCACGGGCAACGTGAACTACTACTCGTTGCCTTTCTCGGGGGCCATCACCCATCCCCTCAAGCACGCGTCGTACTTCCCCTTCTTTCAGCAACGCAGCCGGCCCTGCGCGGGGACCGAGATCCTCTCGAGCCGCCACTTCCCGGAGGAGAACCAGCAGAATTACCTGGTCGCCAACGTGATCGGATTCCAGGGCATCTTCCAGTACCGCATCATTGACGATGGATCGGGATTCGGGGCCGTGGAGATGGACCCGATCGTGGAGAGCACCGAGCGCAACTTCCGGCCGGCGGACATCGAGGTGGGCCCCGATGGAGCGCTCTACTTTCTGGACTGGCACAATCCCCTCATCGGCCACCTGCAACACCACCTTCGCGACCCGAGCCGGGATGCTTCGCACGGTCGTGTCTACCGGGTGACCTATGATGGGCGCGAACTGCTGGAGCCGCCGGCGATCGCAGGCGAGCCGATCAGGGCGCTGCTCGACCTCTTGCGGTCGCCGGAGGATCGGGTGCGCTATCGCGCGCGCATCGAGTTGAGTGGGCGTGACACGGACGAGATTCTGGCCCAGGGCCGCGAATGGGTGGCGGCGCTCGATGCCGCCGATCCCGACCTCGAGCACCACCTGCTCGAGATTCTCTGGCTCCACCAGCAGCACGATCGCATGGACCGGCCCCTGCTCGACAGGCTGCTCGGGGCGCGGGACGCGCGTGTGCGGGCCGCGGCGACGCGCGTGGTGCGTTACGGGCGTCACCACCTGTCCGACGGGCTGGCGCTCATCGCCGCGCGCGCCGTCGATGAGAATGCCCGTGTGAGGCTCGAGGCCGTCGTCGCCGCCAGCTTCTTCGACTCGGCCGAGGCGGCCGACGCCGCGTTGTCGGCCCTTTCGCTGGAGACCGACAAGTTCCTGGACTACGCCCTGTCCGAGACGGTACGGGCTCTCGAGCCGCGCTGGCGCGCCGCGTTGCGGGAAGGTGCGCCCCTCTGCGCGGAGAATCCCGCGGGAGTTGAGTACCTGCTCGAACGTGTGGATGGGTCGGAGTTGCTGGGCCTGCCGCGGGTCGCTGCGGTCAAGTGGGCCATCCTTACGCGCCACGGAATCGATGCCGAGGTCCGCAGGGAGGCCCTGCATGAACTGTCCCAGGAGACCGACTCGACGTACGGGTCCGTTCTGCTCGATGCGATCGCCAGGATCGATCGGGATGGCGGCCCCCACGCCGGCCACGTAATCCATGAGCTGAGCGATTTGCTGATCGCCGCCATCCACCGGGACAATGGGCCCGCCCGTGTTGACCTCGCGCACCTGGCGGCCAGCGCCAGGCAGCCCATCGCGCGCGGAGTCGCCTTCGCCGGCATGGTCGAACTGGACGGTTCGATCGATCAGGCATGGAGCGTGGGCTCCGCGTCACGAGCCGGGCTGGCGGGCGTGCTCGCCGGCGTTTCGATGCTCGCGTCGTCGGCTCATGCCGCCGACCTCTACCCGCGCGTGCGACCCCTGATGTTCGCCCTGCCGGCCCATCTCGCCGGGCCTGGGCAGGCCGCGAGAGCTGGTACCGGGATCGAGGTCTCGTTGTACGAGCCGGCCCCGCCGAGTGCGCGGCGCGAGGTCTTCGAGAGTATCGCGCCTACGCGCACGACCTGGGCACCCGACTTCACCCTCGATATCCCCGGAGTGCGCGCGGTCCCCAGATTCGGGCTCGCTTTCCGGGGCACGCTCCACGCTCCACGTGCCGGGGCCTACACCTTTCACACGGTTTCCGACGACGGTTCGCGCCTCTACATCGACGGCCTCTGTGTGGTCGACAACGACGGAGACCACTCGATGGCCTCGGCGGCGGGCGAGGTCGATCTGGGCGCCGGTGCCCATGAGATCCTGGTCACCTTCTTCGAGAGTGGGGGCGACGAGGGACTCGAGGTCTCATGGGAGGGGCCTGGAATCGAAAAGCAGCCCATCCCGTCCGAAGTCTTGAGCATGGGGGGAGGGGGCGCTCTTCGCGCCGCCGCCGTACGCGCCATCGCAACGCTTCCTGGTCATGGGGAGGACCAGCTTGCGGACGCGGCCCGCCTCGTCGGCGACCCGATGTTGCTCGAGCCCATCGTCGATCTGGTGCGCGCCGTCCCAGTGGTCGAGCGTGAACCCCAGAGCGTGACGCCGCTGGTCGACAATCTGACCGCCTACCTCGCGGGCCTGAGTCCCGAGGCGCGTACGACGCCAGCGGTGCTGGGGGCGCTCGAGCTGGCGCGGGAACTTGCCCGCTCGCTGCCCGAGGCGCACGCCACGCCCGCACTCGCCGCTCTGGAGGGACTCGGGGGCACGGTCGTGCTACTGCGAACCCTGCCGCACCAGATGCTCTACGACCTGGACGAGTTCTGGGTCGAGGCCGGGAGCACGGTCTCGATCGTCTTCCAGAACAACGACGTGATGCCCCACAACCTGGTGCTGACCGAGCCCGGCGCCATGGCGCGTGTCGGGCGCGCGGCGGAGCTCCTCTCGGGTCAGGCAGGCGCGCAGTCGAGTGACTTCATTCCGGACGACGACGGCGTGCTCTGGCATACGCGGCTCGTATTTCCCGGGGAGTCCCAGCGCATCACCTTCACGGCACCGAGCGTGCCCGGCGATCACCCCTACGTCTGCACCTACCCCGGCCACTGGCGGGTGATGAACGGCGTGATGCACGTGGTGAGCGAGATCGAAGATGACGCCCGTCTGACCCGGCGCGAGGGTGCGGGGGCTCCTGCGGCCGGGCGTGCCTTCGTGCGGGATTGGAAGCAGCCGGACCTGGCGGACCGCTTCGATGCAGGCTGGGAGGAGGGGCGAGACGTCGAGCGTGGGCGAGCCCTGTTTACCGAAGCGGGCTGCGTCAAATGCCACTCGACCGCCGACGTCCAGGTCGGATTGGTGGGCGGCCCGGATCTGAAGGCTGTACACGAGAAGTATCGTGGGCGCGAGCTGCTCCAGCACGTGCTCGAGCCCTCGCTCGACGTGCTCGAGGATTACATCTTCACCTCTTTCGAGATGGATGGCGGGCCGGAGGTGATCGGTCGCGTGATCGACGACGACGGAGAATTTCTGCACCTGGTCGAGCGCTTGCTACAGCCGGATGAGGTGACCCTCGTCGCCAAGGACGAGATCGTCGAGCGCTGGGATTCGCCTCTCTCGGCCATGCCGAGCGGCCTGCTGGTCACGCTCTCGGAAGATGAGATTCTCGACCTGATCAGCTACGTACAGGCACCGAGCCCGGTCAGCGAGGCTGCGGCAACGGTGACCCGAAACCTGCGGCCCATTCCCGATGAGAACTGGGTCGTCTACGAGGGCGGGCAGGGACCCGGGCAAGGAAAGCACATCGTCTTGCTGGCGGGCGATGAGGAGTATCGCTCGGAGGAGGCCATGCCGATGCTCGCGCGCATCCTCGCGGAGCACCACGGATTCCGCTGCACGGTGCTCTTCTCGACGAACCCCGAGACAGGAGACATCGACCCCGAGGATCAGACTCACATCCCGGGGATGCACCTGCTCGATGAAGCAGACATGGTCGTCTGCTTCCTGCGCTTCCGCGAGCTACCGGACGAGGACATGGCCCATTTCGTCCAGTACGTGGAGTCCGGCAAGCCGCTCTTCGGCATCCGCACGGCGACCCACGCCTTCGCCTACGGTCGCAATCCCGAGAGCCAGTATGCGCGCTACTCCTATAACGCGAGCGCCTGGCCCGGCGGCTTCGGCCGCCAGGTCCTGGGCGACACCTGGATCGCGCACCACGGTGCGCACGGCTCGGAGAGTACGCGCGGACTGCCCGAGGTCGCCAATGCAACTCACCCGATCCTGCGCGGGGTCGACGACGTGTGGGGGCCGACGGACGTCTACGCCATCCGCAACCTTGGCCCCGACGCGACCGTTCTTCTGCGCGGCCAGGTGCTCGAGGGCATGCAGCCCGAGAGCCCGCCCCTGGTCGGTCCCAAGAATGCACCGATGATGCCGATCGTCTGGGTGCGCGAGCTGAAGACGGCCGCCGGCGAGCTCCAGCGGGTGGTCTGTTCCACGATCGGTGCGTCGGTGGACCTGGAAAGCGCCGGGCTGCGGCGTGTCTTCGTGAACGCTTGCTACTGGGGCCTCGGTCTCGAGGCGCGCATCCCGGCCGCGAGCCAGGTGGAAATCGTCGGAGACTACGAGCCCACCCCGTTTGGCTTCGGCAAGTACGTGCGCGGGCTACGGCCTGCGGACCATGCACTGGAGTGAGCCGCCGGGCGCATCCGGTTGCGATCGGGCCGCGCGCCGGTGCGGCCAGCTCCACCGATAGGACAGAATTGTCAAAGAGGCTGCCTCTGTACGTCATTATCCAGTAACGGCTTACGCTGTTGCTGTATGCCTTTTAGTGGGCGCGCTCATTTTAGATCTGGCCATCCGGTGGGGCTTCGCCGATAATATGGGCATGCTCACAAAGGAGATCGGATGAGGATCAGTCGAGAGGCCAAGCGCGCCACGCGCGATCGGATTCTCAAGGCCGCACGCAAGCTGTTCGTGCAGCGCGGCTTCGAGGCCAGTACGACCCGCGACCTGGCCTCCACGGCGCGCATCGCCAAGGGCACGCTCTTCAATTACTTCGAGAGCAAGGAGGCCCTGGCGGTCACGCTCGTGGCAGAAGAGCTCGAGAATGCACGCGAGGACCTGCGCGCTCGACTGCGAGGAGATGAGGAGCTAGCGCAGAGACTCTTCCTGCACGTCAGTACCGGGCTTCGGCGGCTCGAGCCCTACCGCGGATTCGTCGGTGCCGTACTGGAGACAGCCCTGTCGCCCTTCGCCAAGAACGGCGTCTCCAACCTCGGGGATGAACTGCGCGCCGATCACCTGGAGGTCCTGCACGAGTTGACGTCGGACCAGCCGCTGGACGTCGTCACCGTGCACGTCTACTGGACGCTCTACCTGGGCGTCGTCGCATTCTGGGCCGCCGACCATTCGCCCAACCAGGAAGACACGCTGGCCGTTCTCGATGAATCGATACGCGTATTCATCCTGTCCTGCACCAAGAAGCCCGAGACCCCGATTCTGGGGAGTTGATCATGGATACTCGAATTGCGAACTACGTCGCCGCTCTGCCCGAAGAGGCTTTTCAGGTGGACAGTGCCCAGGCCGAGCTGGCCAAGCTGCTCGACGATCTGGCGGTCCGCCCGATACCCATCAACCGGGTTCATCGAGCCTGGTCCCTGGGGACGCTCTCGGCCAGAATCGCCGCGGGCTGGATGGCGACCTGGGTACGCGGGACCTTCGCGAGCGAAGAGCAGCGCATACAACAGAAGAGCGAGGCCAGGCTACGGGCGGCATTCGCAATCTTCGGCCGCATGGGCTATCTGCGCGGCGCCGTCATGAAGGTTGGGCAGGTGATCTCCACCTATCCCGACCTGGTCCCGAAGGAGCTGGCCGAGATGCTCTCCCATCTCCACTTCGAGGCTCCCTCCATGCACTACGCCCTGCTCGCGGAGCACGTGCGTCACGAGCTAGGCGGAGAACCCGAGGAAGTCTTCGAGAGCTTCGAGCGGGAGGCCTTCGCAGCCGCCTCCCTGGGACAGGTCCACCGCGCGACTACCCTGTCGGGTGAAGCATTGGCCGTGAAGGTCCAGTACCCGGGGATCGCCCGGACGATCGAGGCCGATTTCCGCAACCTGTCGGTCCTCTGTGCTCCGATGATGCTGGGCGTCGATCGCGACAACCTTCAGGCCCAGTATTGCTACGTGCGGGACATGCTGCTGATGGAGCTCGACTACGAGAGCGAGGCGGCCTTCCTCGAGCGGGCCCGTGAAGCTCTTCGCGATGTGGACGAAGTGGTCGTTCCGCGCGTTTATCGCGAACATTCGACCCGCCGTGTGCTCAGCATGGAGCGCCTGGAGGGATTGCATCTCTCCGAGTGGCTCGCGACCAATCCCAGCCAGGCGGAACGGGACCGCATCGCGACGCTCCTGTTCCGGGCCACCGGTCGGCTCTTCTTCTCCGAACGGCTCTGCTGGGGGGATCCCCATCCGGGCAACATCATGATCCTCGACGACGGTCGTCTGGGCCTGCTCGACTTTGGCAGTTGCCGGGCCTTCGACGATGAGGAGTGGAGTCTGATCGAGCTGGGTGTGGCGGGCTACCGTGAAGGCGGAGAGAAGCTGATGGAAGCCATGCGCGTATCCTGCGACCTGAGCGAGAAGCAGGCGGCCGACCCGGATCGCATGCGGTATCTCGAGGAGTACGCGATGTGGTACTGGGAGTCCATGTGCAACGAGGAAGAGGCCTTCGATTTCACCGACCCCGAATACATCCAGCGGGGAATGAAGCTCTTTGGAGAGGCCTCACGCAAGCGATACACCCGCTCTCACCCGATGAATCTCTACAACGCGCGCTTCCTCTACGGCGTTCGAGTACTCGCGCATCTCATGGAGGCACGCGTATACGTTGGAAAGATCACCAGCGAAGAGCTCGCTCGCGCCGGGTTCTAGCCCGCATCCACGCTTGGGCGATTGCCCTGGCGGACCCATGTCAGCTCGTGGTCAGCAGGGGTCCCATCCGGATCACGCTCGGATGAACGAAACAAAGCAGGTCGGCTCTCCGTTGGAGAGCCGACCTGCTTCGCATTTCAGTGACGCCGAGCGTCGTCAATCGCTCTACTGGAATATGTAGATGAGCGAGCGGTTGGCACCCTGCTGCCAGACGACGCGCCCCGTGCTGAACCAGTCGCCGGGGATCCCTCCGTCGAGCGAATTGTCGATGCCCTGGATGACATCCTCGGGGACGCCAGTCAGGTAGAGCATGCAGCCCGATCCCGTGTATTCATCCGTGCCGTCACCGTCCATGTCAAAGCCGGTGATCCAGCTGCCCGCGGCCAGGTTGTTGTAGAGGCGCGTTCTCCCGAAGGGGTTCGTGTCGTCTCTGGCGAAGGCTCGTTCGAGGTAGGGACCCTGCCAGCCAGAGTAGCTCTGGGAACTGCTCAGGTGCCGATTGGTCGCCGCGGACGTGACTTCGTACTCACGCGCGTACCTGCCCGTGTCGGCATAGTGCACCGTGGCGGCCTTCTCGAGGTTTTTGACCAGCTGGAGAAGGCGTGAAGATTGACCACGGTTGATCGCACCGCCCGAGCGGTAGCCGACGACGCCAACGAGGATCGAGATGATTGCGATGGCAATGATGATCTCGAGCAGCGAGAAACCGCTCTGGCTATTGCGGCAGTTGGGACGGTGATCCATGAAACTGGGGTGGGGATGGAGTAGCAGGGGATTGCTTGTGCGCGGCGAATAGCGGAGCTATCGGCTCCGGGCGGTGCCTCCTTTAGGAAATCGTCCCGTTGATGAGAATAGTCGCCGTCCCTGCAGGCTGCTCAGGGGGCCAGGAAGCGTCATTCAGCTCGCACAGGCCCACGATACGGGTGCCCTTCGAAAAGAATCTCCCTGAGTTTTTTTCAAGGACCGCCGATGGCGGGGGAGCGACGTGGACGCAGAGCTGCTTCCACGCGCCCATGCCATGTCTTCAACGCTTCCCGATTCTGAGACACGCGCGGACGATCCCCCGCCCACGAACGCTCCGCCCATTCTCCATCTCGACGGCACGACGGTCGAGCTGAGCTGGGTACACGCGGGAACGCAGCGATACGAGTCGCTCTCGGTCGATGAGCCTGGCGCCGAGCCGCTCGTGGCGGGCGCCAGATCGCTCATCCACTCCGCCAAGCTCGGACGCCAGGGCATCGTGGTCTGTCTGGCGGACACCTACTTTGACAGCCGCCAGGTCCTGCTGGGCAAGCTACCCGACGATGAGGCGGCCACCGTTCTCGAACGCAAGGCTGCGAACGGCCTCGGAATTAGCCGGCGCGAGTGCATCTACTGGGCTCGACGCTGCGTCACACCCGTCGCTAGCGCGACGGCGAATCAGTCGACCTGGCTGGTCCACAGCCAGCGCCGGGCCGACCACCTCGATCTGCTGCTGCGCTTGCGCAAGGCGGGTATCCGGGTACGGCGCGTGATCGCGGGGCGAGACGTCTTGACCCACATGCTGCGTGGAACCGATCCTGAAGTTGGAAATATCCTGCTAACCAACACGGGACACGCGGTCTACGTGCAGCTATTCCGCGGCGAGGACCTGGTGCAGGAGAGCCGGTTGGACCTCGGGCCAATCGAGGATCGCAGCGACGTCTACGCGACCGTCATGCAGGACGTGCGTCAGTTGACGGCCTTCTGGTCCAAGGGGAGTCGGGGAGCGCCGCTTCAGGCCGTGCGCTTCTTCGGCTTCACGGATTCCGAGGTCGACTCGATGCGCGCAACCATGGGGATCGCCTCCCAGGGTGCCGAGATCCGCGTCGTCGGGAGCCCGGAGTCGGGTTCCAATAAGGACGTTCGGAAACGACTCCTTGGATTGTTCATGACCCATGGCACGCGCTCTCGCGATCTGAGACTGCCGTTGCCTACGCGCGTCAGTCGCCTCGTTGCTCTGGCCGTCAGCCTGTCGCTCGTGACGGGTGCTGGCACGTGGAAGCTGATCGAATACTCGAAGGCACTCAGCGACCAGCAGTCGGCCGAGATCGCTTCCGAGCTGGTCGGTACAGAGAATGTAGGCGTGGAGGAGATCGAGCGAAGCGCATACCTGTCGGCACGCGACAGCCTGGTCTCGTCGATCGATAGCCTGGAGCGCATCTCGGTTCGCGGTCTGCCGTTGAATCGGCTGATTGACAACGTCTACGAGACCTTGGGGCGTGTCGTGGACGTGCAGCACCTGGCGTTCAAGAAGGGCGAGGAGGGACCGGAGTTCCTGTTCGAGGGCAGCCTGCCGGATGCGGTTGCTTCCGCTGCGGATCAGCTCGAGCAGCTGCGACGCGCCGCCCAGCTCGATCAGAACTTCACGAACATAAAGATACAGCCCTCGTCGCGGGTGCCCAGCCTCGATCAAGGTGAGACCCTGACCTTCACCTTCACGGGAGCGCTTGCTGGAGGGGATACGTGAGCGAAACCATTCACAACTATCGAGGCGAACGCAGCTGGCGCGGCGCCGCGCCTCTGCTTTTGACCTGTCTGCTGCCGGTCGCTCTCATGGGGGTCGCCATCAAACCGGCGCTAGATGCTGGAGACCTGTCGGAGCGGCTGAGTTCCGCGCGCGAGCGCGCTGTGTATGCCCGGGGCCTGAGCGGATTCTTCGCCGATTTTGGCGAGGGGGGTCCTCCGACCGAGAGCTACGAGCACATTGAATCTCTATTGCTCGGTCGCTTGCCGGAGACGGTCGAGGTGACGGCCCTTTACCGGGCGGTTCTGTACGCCGCGAGTGGGCTCGACCTGAGCATGGATTCAATCGTCGCGGGAAGTGAAGAGGACCTCGGTCTTCCGGCCGGCGAGAAAACGGTTCACGAGCGCCGGGCCGTCTTGAAGGGCCATGCACAGGTGCATGCCCTGACTTCATTCCTCGCCGCTCTGCACCGGGAAGGGTACCCGGTTTGCGTGCACTCGTGCACCTTGCACGCGCTTGCGGAGCAACCGGGCCTGTTCGACTTTCAGATCGAAATTGGTGCCTTCTTCCTTTCCGAACCGGCGCTTCCCGAAGACCCGTACCTGACGCCCCTCTGAGATTGCCATGTCGATTGCAGCCAAGCCGATCCTCGCCAGCGCCCTCCTCATGGGGGTTACGGTCGTCTGGGTCCCTCGCATCACCGGATACGACCCTTTCGGTTGGCTCTCGGAGGAGATCCCCACGCCGTCCTCCACGTCGTTCCCGGACGAGGATCCGTTTCCCATGGAGGAAGACGACCTGGACTTCGATACACCCGCGCCGGTGACGGCGAATGAGTCGATCTCGCTGGGTTCCCTGCGTGACGTGGTCGGTTTTCTCGAGCGCCGCAGCGAGACGGGTGGCCAGGTACAGGTATCGGGCGGGGCCGATGGAGGCTCCGTGAATCCCGCGCCCGCGCCCCGGGAGATGGCGGAGTACGTGTCGCAGATCGAGACGCTCCTTGCACCGACTCCTGCGACGCTCCTCCTGGAGTCTCGCACCGTACGTCAGCAGCTTGAAGAGTTCCTGGTGACCAATCCCCTGCACGCGATCATCGAAGGCAAGGGACTGCGGACAGCAACCTTCGGCCACCACCGCGTCCAGATCGGTGACGAGCTGCTGGACGGTGCGCTCGAAGTACTCCAGATCGACCAGCGTGGCGTCTCCCTGAGGACGCCCGATGGGCCCCTCACGGTTCGCTTGCCTCCGCACGGTGCCATAGGGAGCTACAAGCGCCCGGTCACAAGTTCACCGGTTGCCGACACCGATGATGTCGGCGATACGAGCGACAACGAAACCGAAGACTGAACCCATGCGCATCCTCGCCCTGACCAGCATCGGCCTACTCGCTCTGAGCGCCTGTCGTCACCCCCTCGTGCGCGTCGATCGGCTCGAGTCCGACTCCCTGACGCAGATGAATGCCAGTCCGTTGCTGCTCGAGCTGCCGCCGGACGATCCGGTCCCCGAGCTACACGTCGTCAGTGGACCGCTGAGCATTGCCGACGACACCGTCTACAACCTGAGCTTTCGTGGCACCGATGTGCGCGGAGCGATCGATGAGATCGCCACGCGGGCAGAGATAACCATGATCCCGGGTGCGGGTGTCTCGGGCAACGTGGACCTGAGTCTGACGGACATCACACTGGACGATGCCCTCGCCACTCTGCTTAAGCAGCACGACCTGGTGCTCTTGCCCGGGCCAGGGAATGTCTACTTCGTCGAGCGCGACGATGACCCGACCGAGGTGACGGAGTTCATCCAGCTCGTGAATGTTCGCGCCGAGGATGTCGCCGAGAACCTGACGGCGCTGGTCAGTGCCGGCTCAAAGGTCATTACTGATATCGATAGAAACCTGGTCTGCCTGATCGGGCGCCAGTCTGATGTTGGTGCGGTGCGGCGCTACCTGCAGCACATCGACACGCTCAAGGATCAGGTGCTGATCGAGGTCCACATCTTCGAGGCCTCCTATGACGATGGGTTCAATCTGGGCGCGATCCTCGATATTGACGGTACGATCAACGGGAATGCCCTGAGTGTCCTGTCGAGCTTCGGGCAGGGCGGGGACTTTTCGGCGACTCTTTCCGACAACGACGGCGATCTGGACGCGACGATCGATGCGGTACGTCGGTTTGTCGGTCTCGAGCTCGTCAGTTCACCACGCGTCCTTGCCGTTACGAATACGACTGCCCTGGTCGACGTGGTACGCGAGATTCCCTATGTCCAGGTGACTGCGACGACCACGGGCACGACCGGCGGCGTCGGATCCACCGTGCAGGAGGAGGTGGAGTTCAAGGAGGCCGGCATCAAGCTCGAGATCCTGCCCTCCATTCAGGAAGCGGGCTACCTGCAGATCAATATCAATCAGCAGGTCATCGAGGAGGTCGGGCGCTTCAATGACATCCCGATCGTTGACCGGCGTACGCTCAGCACCCAGTTCCTGGTCAAGGATCGGGATACCATCGTGCTCGGCGGTCTGATCCAGACCAGGCACTCGGAAGAGCGCAGGGGCGTTCCGATCTTGATGCATCTGCCGATTCTCGGGCAGCTCTTTCGCAGCGACTCGGATGTCGATCGAAAGCAAGAGATCTTGCTCTTCGTGACGCCACGTATCCTTAGCCCTGGTCAGGCCGCGAAGCTGGCGCCGCACTATCAAGATTCCTATCGCGAGTTCCGCGAGGATCTGGAATTCCCAACCTACGCTGGCGCGTCCGGCGAGCAAGACGTGGATGATGGAAGCGGGCGCTGAGCAAGTACCCATGTCGGAGACCAAGCCGCAGGCGCCTCGCAAGCGCCTGGGCGAGGTTCTGATCGATCGCGAGCTGCTGACCCAGCGTCAGCTGGATATCGCTCTCGAGGAGCAGAAGCAGGACCGCCGTCCCCTTGGCGAGCTGCTCGTGGCCCTGGGCTTCGTTCGTCCGTCGGAAATCGCCGGGCTGGTAGCCGAAGATCTAGGGCTGCCGCTCGCCAATCTCTCGGAGATCGTGCCGGACCGCGAGCTCATCTCTGCACTGGACGAGGGGCTCGTCAGAAGTACGAGCGCCCTGCCCGTCCAGCGCACCGAAACTGGCCTGCGCGTCCTTCTGGTCGACCCCTCCGACCCGGCCAACCTCTCGACCCTGCGCCAGTTCTATCACTGTGACATCGAGGTCGAGATGATCACCGAGGAGGACTTCGCACGACTCGTGCGCGAGTGCTTCAGTGATCGTACGACCCACCCGGCGCGCCTGGCCGCGGAGGCCGTCGGTGGCGAGGCCGTGGACCGCCCGATCGAGCAGATTACCGAGGCGATCCTGATCGACGGCGTGCGCCAGGGGGCGACGGATATCCACTTCCATCCCAGCGAGAACGTCACCCGTCTACGCTATCGCATGGATGGAATCCTGCGCCAGATCGAGGTCATCCCACGTGAGATCACGAACGCCGTGAATTCACGCATCAAGATCATGGCCTCCCTGGACATCTCCGAGCGGCGCCTGCCGCAGGACGGACGGATCCGGCTCGAGGTCGATGGGCGGCAGGTGGATCTGCGCGTCTCGACCATGCCCTGCGCCTTCGGCGAGTCGATCGTGCTGCGCGTGCTGGACCATGGAAGCGGGAGTGCGCACCTTCATGACCTGGGCCTGAGCCTGGACGACTGCCGCGAGCTCAAGGCGATAGCCGACAAGTCGCACGGGCTGTTCCTGGTGACCGGACCGACGGGATCGGGCAAGACCACGACGCTCTACAGCACACTCGCCCACGTCGACGCCCTCAACCGAAACGTGGTGACGGTCGAAGATCCGATCGAGAGCCAGTTGCCCTTCATCCGTCAGAGCCAGGTCGATACCGGTGTTGGATTCAGTTTTGATATCGGACTGCGCGCGCTGTTGCGGCAGGACCCCGACGTGATGCTGGTGGGGGAGATCCGCGATCTCGAGACGGCGGGCATGGCGATCAAGGCGTCGATGACCGGGCACCTGGTCTTCTCGACCCTGCACACCAACACGGCGATCGGCGCGGTCTCGCGGCTGGCAGACATGGGGGTTGCGCCCTACCTCGTCGAGGACTGCTTGATTGCCGTCCTTGGCCAGCGGCTGGTCCGCAAGACCTGTTCGAGCTGCATGGAATGGCGGGCGCCGGACGAAGCCGAAAGGGCCTGGCTCGGTGGCGACGTCGACCGCTTGCCCCAGCTGGTCGGCTGCGAGCGCTGTAGCGGGAGCGGGTACTCGGGACGCACGGTCATCGCCGAGCTCTTCCGTCCGGACGAGAAGACGGGCGCGCTCATCCGTGAGGGCGCCAACGCCGGAGTGATCGCGAAACAGGCCAAGCTGGGCGGATACGTCGATCTGATGGAAGACGGGCGGCGCAAGGTGATCCAGGGCTTGACCACCGTCGAAGAGATTCAGCGCTGCGGCAGCGGTCACCGGGTTGGCGAGAGCCAGACGGAGGATCGTGGTGCCGCCTGAGACCATCTCGAAAGAGGTCGCCAAGACCACGCTGTTCGACTACAAGGCACGGCGTGTCGATGGAAGCGAGGTCCGCGGCCGTGCGAATGCGGAGGACGATCTCGAGCTCGACCGCCTGCTACAGCGTGATGGTCTGATCCTGGTCGATGCGACCCCGAGCAAGATTGGCATCGGGTTGCAGGACCTCACGATGAAGCGCCAGGACCTGATGGCGTTCACGAGCCAGCTTGCGACGATGATCCACGCCGGTCTCCCGCTGCTGCAGTCCCTGCAGCACCTGGCCGAGCACAGCCGCAGCAAGCAGGCACGTGGGATCATCGCGTCGGTCCAGCGCCAGATCGAAAGCGGTGCGAGCCTGTCCGAGGCGTTTGGCGCGCATTCAGGCGTCTTCCCCGGAACCTACGTGGCCATGGTGAAGAGCGGCGAGGTCTCCGGCACCCTGCCCGCCGTCCTGCGCCGCCAGGGACAGTACATGGAGTGGTCACGAGAGGTGCGCTCGACCACCAAGCAGGCGCTGATCTATCCGGCCGCCCTCTCGATCGCGATCTGCGGGCTGGTCGTGCTCCTGATCACCTTCCTCATCCCGTCCCTCATCGAGCTATTCCCGGGCGGTGACGACGATCTTCCCAAGCAGACCAAGTTCGTGATGGCCATCTCGGATTTCATTCGTGGCCACTGGGTGATTCTCGGGATGGGCCTCGTCGCAGTCGGGATCACCTACGCCGTGTTGCTCAAGGTGCCTCACACGCGACTTATCCTCTCGAGCCTGTTGCTACGCATCCCCAGGCTCGGACGCCTGATGAACATGCTCGCCGTGGCCCGATTTGCGACCACGGCCTCGGCATTGCAGCAGTCGGGCTGCGAGATCGTCCAGACCCTGCAGATCTCCGGCGACTCCTGCGGCAACACCTTCATGAGCCACCGGTTCAGGCAGGTCCTGGATTTCGTCCGTGGTGGGGAGTCCATCAGTGACGCGATGCGCAAGGCCGGCAATCTCGATCCCTACCTCGTTCAGCTGACCGCCGTGGGCGAGACTTCGGGGCGCCTGGGCGAGAGCCTGGAGTTCATCGCCGAGAGCTACAACGCCGAGGTCCCGCGCGCCGTCAAGTGGGCCCTGGGTTTGATCGAACCCCTCGTCCTGGTCGTCGGCGGCGTCGTCGTCGCCTTTCTCTTGCTCGCGGCTCTGCTACCGATCTTCAAGATCTACGAGACTCTCGGATGAAGCACGCAACAGGTCGTTCTCGCCGGCGCAACGGCTTCACGTTGCTCGAGCTGATCATAGTGATGGCCCTCATCTCGATGCTGGCGGGAGTCATCTTGCCCACCAGCGGGGCCATCCTGCGCTCCAAGGGGCGCCGCGCGACGATCGAGGAGATGGGATTGATCGCGGCGGCCTCCCAGGAGTTCTATCGCGACACGCGCCAGTTCCCCTCGGACCCCCTCGACCTACTCGGGAGCGGCACCGCGGGTTGGTCGGGTCCCTATCTGCCGGGCGTGGTTGATGATCCGTGGAGCGGTCAGGCGGGCTACGCGGTGGACGGATTCGGGACCGACTACGTCTTTGCGGCGAGTGGGGTCCAGATGACGATCACGAGCCTGGGCGCAGACCGCACGAGCGGAACCGCGGACGACATTCAACTCGATGTCAATGTGACCGCTCTACTGCGCCAGATGACCATGGACGAGCTCAGGGTGATCAACGTGGCGATCACCCAGTACAACGCGCTGCACCTGGCGATAAACCCCCTGCCAGGCGATTTCGCGGTTGCCCTCTCGGTGCTCGAGGGTGCCAGCTTCCTGCCCATCGGTTCGGACTACGGCACGGATGAGTGGGGCGATGCCTACACCGGCGACCCGCCGGCCGTTTCGCCCATGACTGCGGCGATCTCCGTCAACATCAGTGGCGGGCCCTGAGCGGTCGACAGCTCGGGCTCACGACCTGGTTGGACCTCGAGGCTAGAGGCTGAAAGGTCGGCGATGCCGACCGGTGGAAGCCTGCAGTTCCACATCCAGTTGAGCCTGCGAGCCGGGTGACTTTCTCGGGATCTCGACGGCCCGCTCGCCAATGCGGCCTGGTTGACCGCCGTTGATGCCACTCGGCGGGATTCTACTGCAACACCCGCGGGTCCACGGCGCTCATCACCCCAGGAGGAATACCTCCTGCCCGACCGGCGGTCCCGTGGGTGGCCGCCGACGCCCCCAGTGGATCCAACAGTCAGGAAATCAAATGCAGATCGCGCAGCCTCATCGGAACAGGAAGCACCTTGCCCTCGCCGCCGCAGTAGCCCTGATCGGCACCTCAGTCGCGGGGGCCCAGAGCACCCTGCGCGTCGCCGCGGACGCCTTCGCAACCATCCAGGACGCGGTCGACGCGGCCCAATCTGGAGACACCATCTTGATCGAGCCTGGCGCCTATCGCGGGCTCGGCAACCGGGATGTGAACCTGGGCTCAAAGGAACTGACCCTGTGCAGTGAGAGCGGCTCTGCGTCGGTCCTGATCGATGCGGAGGGCACCGTCGCCCTTCCGTTCCGCGGCATCCTGATCGAGGGTGGCCAGACCTCGGCCACGGTCATCGATGGCCTGACATTCACCGGCGGAGCCACCCTCGAGGGGGCTGTGGACGATCCATTCAATGGTGGTGCAATCCGGATGATCAATACCAGTCCGATCATCCGGAACTGCGTCTTCCAGGGCAACTCAGCCGGATGCTGGGGAGGCGCGGTATTCAGTGGCCACGGTGGAACGCCCCTGATCGAGAACTGCGTCTTCCGGGACAACTTCTCTGCCGATGGCGGCGGGGGATTCTTCTCATGGGCCGGATCGGCGCCGACCCTGCGCAACACGCTCTTCATCGGAAACGATGGCGTGACCCAGGGTGGGGGCGTCCTGCATTTCTCGACTGCACCGATAACGGTCGAGGGTTGCACATTCACCCGGAACTCCTCCAATTTCGCTGCCGGCTTCGCGATCTACAATGGAGCCATTCGCAACTCGATCGTCTGGGGCAACTTCAGCATCGATCAGACCTGGGGCTCTCAGAGCACGACGACAGTCGCGTTCAGTAACTTCGAGAACCCCCTCCCGTACCCGGAATGGAATCTGGGCGGCAACATCTCGGCGGCGCCGCGCTTCAAGAACGACGGTTTCCACCTCGGACGGTTTTCACCGTGCATCGACGCCGGTGACCCCGCAACCCGCGCGGCGGGGCAGGTCGACGTTGACGGACGCGCGCGCGTAACGGCTGGCCGCATCGATATGGGTGTCGATGAGTTCAGGGCCGTTTCCCGAACTCGCTCTCCCCTCTGAGTCGTTGCGATCTGAGCGCGTCTCGATCGTCCGCTCCGGCGGACGGCGGGCGCGCTCAGTCGATCACCTGCTCCAGGATCGCGAAGTTGCCCGGGTTCCAGGCGTAGGCCAGTACGTAGAGGCGCTCGCTACCGTCCGGCTGGCGGATGGCTCGAAAGGCCGCATTGTGGATATGGGTGAATCCCTCGAGCCCCAGGTCCCGGCCAATGTTGAGCTCCGCAACCAGGTTGCCCTGCTCGAGGATGTAGATCGGCGCCGGAGTCGCGCCGCCCGGACCCTTCAAGCATCCGACCAGGGCCAGATCTCCGTGGTAGTCGACGTCGCAGGGCAGGCAGCCCTCGGGCAGGGTGATGCCACCGATGTAGCGTCCCTCGGTTGAGAAGGACTCCAGTCGTGCGTTGGCCCGATCCGCGATCGTGAATATGTTCGTGCCGGGAAAGAGGGTGATGCCGTGGGCCGTCCCGAACTTCCCGTGCTCGCCACCGCTACCTCCGAAGCGCAGGGCCTCCCAGGTTCCCGTGCGCGGATCCTGCTGCGAGCCCCGCAGGGGACGGGTCGCGAAGCAGACATTGTCGGCATAGCCGTTCGCCGCGAAGAGCAGTCCATCCACGTACTCGAGATCACACACCCTGAAAGGTGCGCCGTCGGCTCCGTACGGATTCGGGAAGGTACGCAGGAGGTTGCCGTCGAGGGTCGCGAGATAGGCGCGCTGGGCCTCGTCTGATGGAAGGGCCAGGTAGGTCTGGCCCGCATCGCGAAACAGGCAGGTGTTGTGAAGGTTCACGCCGGTGAAGGACTCATCGCCGCCGACGACATCGATCGAGGCCAGGTCCGGCGCCAGCTTGAGGAGTCCCACTCCCCGGAGTGAGAAGTAGGTCGACCCGTCCCCGCCAGCGGCCTCGAGATCCTGAGCAAAGCCGCCGTGGGCGTGCACAAGGTGCTCGGCCATCACGGCCGGGATTTCGATCGGCAGGTGGCGGAACACGTAGGCGCCGCTGCCCGTGGTACCACCGGCATTTCGCGCAGCGGGCATCGATGCGGGATCCTCGGAGTGCGTACTGGCGACGTCGGAGCCACCCGGGTGGTGCCCATGGCTGCCATGGTGGCCGTGCACATGAGCAGCGAGGGTCGGAAGCGATAGGAGGACCGAGGCGATCGGGATGAGCGGCATGGAATTCATTGCTGGAGACTCCTTCTGGGTCGGGGAGCATACCAGCGTCGGATCCTGGAGGGCTCCCTTGCGACGATTGGCTCGACCCGCGATGCTGGCACCGTGATGAACAGGCTCATGGCCGAGGATCCGGGATGGGGCGCACGTGGACGGCGACCGGCGTTGCTCGCGGCTTGCCGTGGCATCGTGATCCTCATGTTGGTCGCATCGGCGTCGATCGCCGCGATCGCTGGTAGGGCTGGCGCGCGGCCCGATCCAGCGCGACTCACCGATAGATCGAGCGCCCGGGTGCGCTACGGGCGGGACGTGCGGCGAATACTCTCGAGCCGCTGTTTCCAGTGCCACGGCGCCGATGGGGCGACGCGTGAGGCCGGTCTGCGGCTGGACGAACGCGAGAGTGCGACGGCGGGCACCTACCCGGCCATCGTGCCAGGTGACCCGGAATCCAGTGAACTGTGGTGGCGTATCACGAGCGATGACGTCCACGAGGTCATGCCGCCCCCGGACGCGAAGAAGCGCCCGCTCTCCCCGGGTGACCTCGACATCCTGAAACGCTGGATTGAAGCGGGGGCCGAATACGAACCACACTGGGCCTTCGTTGCCCCGGCCCGCCCCGCGACTCCGATGGTCGAGGACGAGACGTGGCCACGGGGAGACATCGATCGATTCATCCTGGCTACCCTCGAGTCGCGCGACCTGCCGGCTTCCCCCGAGACAGACCCCGTGACCTTGCTGCGGCGAGTCTTTCTCGATCTGACGGGACTCCCGCCCACGGTTGCCGAGCTCGATGCATTTCTGGCCGACGCGGATCCAAGGGCCTACGAGAATCAGGTCGATCGGATCCTGACCACGGAACCCTACATCTCGCGCGTCGCGGAACGGCTCGCAACGCCATGGATGGACGCCGCCCGCTACGGGGACACCATCGGCATCCACACGGACAACGGACGCCAGATGTGGCCATGGCGCGACTGGGTCCTGACCGCATTCCGCGACAACATGCCCTTCGACCGCTTCGTGGTCGAGCAACTGGCCGGGGACCTGCTCCCGGAAGCGACGACCGCGCAGAAGATCGCCAGCGGCTTCAATCGCAACCACATTTCGACGGACGAGGGTGGGGTCATCGCCGAGGAATACCTGATCGAGTACGCCGTCGATCGTGTCAACACGACGGCCTCGGTCTTCCTCGGTCTGACGATGGGCTGCGCGCGCTGTCACGACCACAAGTTCGACCCGACGACCCAGGACGACTACTACGCCATGGTCGGGTTCTTCAACTCGATCGATGAGCCGGGGCTGTACTCCCAGACTCCGAACGCCAACCGCGCCTACGAGCCTTTTCTCGAGGTGCCCTCGGCCGACCAGCTGCAGCAGCTTGAGCAGCTGGAGGCCCGGCACGCGGGAGTCACTTCGGAAATGCTGGAGCCCCTGGCCGGCGAGGACGAGCAATTCCGGATCTTCTTGACCGAGGTCCAGGCCCGAGCCGGGGTCGATTGGTCCACGCCCACCGTGCTTTCTGCGACTTCCTCCGACCCGGGCGTCACCCTTGAGCCTGGCGCGGACCATTCGATCCGGGCCGAGGGGACGGCACCAAACTTCGAGGACTACACCATCGTCCTTCGAAGCCCGGCCACCGAGCTGCGCGGCGTGCTGCTTGAGGCCCTCGCAACTCCAAACCCCGATCCGGAGTCGACCACCCCCGACGGAGCCGGCCGCTCGAGTCACGGAAACGCGGTCGTCTCGCACCTGACCCTCGAGGCACGCCCCGCAGGCGAGTCGACGGACTGGATACCCGTGCCGCTCACCTGGGCCTGGGCGGACCACACCCAGCAGAACGGTGATTTCGAAGCCGGGAACGTGATCGATCCGGATGGTCGCGGGTGGGCCGCGGATGGAAACGCGAATGGGGGCGCACGGGATGTGCTGCTGCTCGCTGACGAGTCGTTTGGATTCGAAGGCGGGACCGATCTACGCGTCAGCCTGGGCTTCCGATCGATATACGCACAGCATTCCCTGGGCCAGGTGCGCCTGCGCGTGTCTCCGCTCGCGGACACCACCCTCCTTCCGGTTGCCCTCGGGCGCTGGTACGTGGCGGGCCCGTTCCTGCCTGCACGCAAGGGTGATCGCGAGGCGACCTACGATACCGCCTTTGGCCCCGAGACGGTGGCGCGCATCGATCCCGAGCACGACTTTGGCGAAGGCTTGCCGCGCTGGAAGTTCCAGGAGAACCTGGTGGATGGGGAGCCCGTCGTCCTCTTTCCCGGTGTGAGCGCAAGCTACGTCGGGCGAACGGTCTGGTCTCCGGACGCGCGCACCGTCGATCTCCACCTGGGTAGCGATGACGGCTTCGCCCTGTTCCTAAACGGAGAGCAGGTCGCGGCGCGCAAGGTGGACCGCGGTGTTGCCCTGGATCAGGACCAGGTGCAGCTCGCACTGCGGGCCGGCGCCAACACCCTGGTGTACAAGATCATCAATACCGGCGGACCGGCCGGATACGCCTTTGCAGTCGAGGAAGCAGCCCACGTTCTCGAAGGAGAGCTTCCCTCCGCACTGCTCGAGCAGGACGCGATTCCCGAGAATCAGCGCGCACACCTGACCGAGGCCTGGCGTCGGCGATTCTTCGAGGGCTACCGCATCCTCGACGACGAACGGATCGCGATCGAGGCCTCCCAGGTGGCGTTGAAGGCCAGGATCCCGCGCACGATGGTCATGCACGAGCTCGATGAGATGCGCCCATCGTTCGTACTGAAGCGCGGCCAGTACGACAGTCCGGATGCATCGCGCCAGGTGGAGCGCCGGCCTCCGGCCTTCCTGTCGCCGTTACCTGACGACGCACCCCGAGATCGACTTGGGCTCGCCCGGTGGCTGGTGGCACCGGACAACGCCCTGTTTGGCCGGGTGGCGGTGAACCGCTTCTGGGAGCTCATCTTCGGGGCCGGACTGGTACGCAGCAGCCAGGACTTTGGTCTACAGGGTGACTGGCCGACTCACCCCGAACTGCTCGACTGGCTGGCTGTCGAGTTCCGCGAGTCGGGCTGGGACGTGCATGGCCTCCTGCGCTCGATCGTCGTCTCCAGCACCTACAGACAGGAATCCGCCGGCCGCGCGGACCTGGCGCAGCGCGACCCGGACGACCGCTGGCTCGCTCGCTATCCACGCCGCCGGCTTTCGGCCGAGCAGATCCGCGACCACGCGCTCTACACATCCGGACTGCTGGCCGAGCGCTTTGGTGGTCCGCCGGTGAAGCCCTACCAACCCGAGGGATTGTGGCGAGAGGTCTCGATGCTGGCCTCCAACACACGCAACTTCGAGGCCAGCACGGGCGACGACCTCTGGCGTCGGAGCGTCTACACCTACTGGAAGCGCGCCGTTCCGCCACCCGCGATGCAGACTTTCGACGCGCCCACGCGCGAATCCTGTGTCATTCGCCGGCAGAGTACGAATACGCCACTACAGGCTCTCGTGCTCTGGAATGACGAGCAGTTCGTCGAGGCGGCGCGCATGCTTGCGGCGCGTATTCTCGGTCAGGGGCCAGACGGGGTAGATGATCGCGGTCGGATTGCGCGCCTCTTCCGCGTGTGCACCTCGCGCGCACCGGACGCTGGGGATGTCGATGCGGTGCTCGGCGCCCTCGATACCTTCCGCGAACGATTCCGATCCTCGCCCGAGGACGCCGCCGCACTGGTCGGAGTTGGCGCGGCGCCCATGCCCGCGCAGATCGACCCTGTCGAGCTCGGCGCCTGGACCATGATTGCCAACACGATGCTGAACCTGCACGAGACCCTGACTCAGGACTGATATGCACCCGCTAGATGAAAGGCGCCTGGATCTGACTCGCAGGCGCTTCTTCCAGGTCGCTGCCGGTGGTCTGTCCGGCGCCCTGGGGAGCGTCGCTCTCGGTTCTTCCCTGGGAGTGCTGAAGGACGCCGGTCAGTCGGGCGCACATCATGGCGCCCGGGGAGTCCACCACCGCCCGCGCGCCAAGCGTGTGATCTACATGCACATGGAGGGCGCTCCGAGTCAGATCGACCTGTTCGACCACAAACCGGGCTTGAGGGAGCGCTTCGACGAGGACCTGCCCGACTCGGTACGCCAGGGCCAGCGCCTGACAGGCATGAGCAGCGGTCAGGACCGATTCCCGGTCGCGCCCTCGATGTTCCGATTCAGCCACTACCCGAACCAGCAGGACGGCATCTGGCTGAGCGAGTTGATCCCGCACACGGCTGGCCTCGCAGACGAGCTCTGCTTCGTGCATTCGATGCACACCCAGGCCATCAACCACGAGCCGGCCATCACCTTCTTCCAGACGGGCAATGAGCAGCCCGGACGGGCGTCATTCGGTTCCTGGGCGAGCTACGGGCTCGGGAGCTCGAATGCCAACCTGCCCGCCTTCGTCGTGCTGATCTCCCAGGGCTTCGGGAATATGCAGGCCCTTTCGGCGCGTTTCTGGGGCAGTGGCTTTCTGCCCGGTCAGCACCAGGGTTGCAAGCTGCGTTCGAGCGGTGATCCGGTTCTGTACCTCGAGAATCCACCCGGTGTCACCCGCGCCGACCGCCGGCGCATGCTCGATCTCGTCGGCGAGCTGAACGAGCGCGAGATGCAGCGCGCCGTCGATCCGGAGTTGCGTACTCGCATCGCCCAGGGCGAGGTCGCGTACCGCATGCAGATGTCGGTTCCGGACCTTGTGGACTTTTCCGACGAGGACGAGGCGACGCTCGAGATGTACGGTCCCGAGGTCCGCAAGCCGGGCACCTTTGCGGCCAATTGTTTGCTGGCCCGCCGTCTGGCCGAGCGCGGCGTGCGCTTCATCCAGCTCTACATGCGCGGTTGGGACGCCCACTCGAATCTTCCAAAGGAGATCCGCGACCAGTGTCAGGCAGTCGACCAGCCCCAGGCGGCACTGGTCGCCGATCTGAAGCGACGCGGCCTGCTGGACGACACGATCGTGCTCTGGGCGGGCGAGTTCGGACGCACGGTCTACAGCCAGGGCGCGCTCTCGGAAACGAACTACGGTCGCGACCATCACCCACGCTGCTTCAGCCTGTGGTGTGCGGGCGGAGGGATCCAGCCGGGAATCACCTTCGGACGGACCGATGACTACTCCTACAACATCGTCGAGAACCCGGTGGAAGTACACGACCTGCACGCGACCCTGCTGCATCTGCTGGGCGTGGACCACCGGCGCCTGGTGTACCACCACGAGGGGCGGGACCATCGACTGACCGATGTCTTCGGGCACGTGCGCCCGGAATTGCTCCTCTGAGGTCTTGGAGAACCCGCCCATGGACGTCTGGCTCCAGTTTTTTGGACGCCTGCACCCCCTGCTGTTGCACCTGCCGATCGGCGTGATCGTGGGCCTCGCGGCAATGGAAATCTGGGGACGGCGCCCCGGCTCACCTGGGCTCGAGCGGGGTACGCGCGGCTTTCTTTGTGGCCTGTCAGCCCTCGCTGCGCTGGCGAGCGCCGGCTCAGGGTGGATGCTGAGCGAGGAGTTCGGGAACTCGGGCGACACGTTCTGGTGGCACCGCGCCCTGGGTATCGCCTTTGCGCTGTGCGCGACACTGGCATCGTTCGCGATTCTGCTCGACCGCGGTCGGGCCTACGCCGTGCTCCTGTCACTGTCCATCTTGCTGGTCGTCCCGGCCGGTCACTTCGGCGCCCAGCTGACCCATGGCGCGGAGTTCCTGATCGAGCCCTTCGCGATGGGGGAGGCTGCGGCGCCTGTCTTGCCAGCTGCGGACACCGGTGCGGAATCCGGTGCGAGTGGGTACGAGACGGTCATCGCTCCAATCTTCGAGGCGCGTTGCCAGCGCTGCCACGGAGCCGAGAAGCAGAAGGGCGGCCTGGCCTTGCACGAGCCCGCCGGCCTGGTGGCCGCGGGGGAGAGTGGGGCGCTGCCGCTGGTTCCGGGCGAGCCGGGCGCCAGCGAGATACTCCGCCGCATGCGCCTCGCCCTGGAGGATGACGAGCACATGCCCCCGTCGTCGAAACCGCAGCCGAGCGTGGCGGAGATCACGGCCATCGAGAGCTGGATCGCGGTCGGAGCTCCGTTCGAGGGCCCGCTCGCAATTGCACCCTTGCCGATCCGTTCGGGCCCGGCGCCGCTCGCTTCCGAGGTTGCGAATGGCACAGGCGAAACGGGTGCGGAGGTAGATGGCGAGGCTCCACTGACGACGCCACCCGACCCGGCGCCGGCGAACCCTCCCGAAGAGGCGATACAGAGGCTCCTCGCCGAGCAAGTGCACGTCGAGGTCATCGACCCGGAGCTGTCACTGCTCTGGATAGACTTTGCAGGGCGGCTGACGACAGACGACGCCTTTTTGCTCGAGCACCTGACACCCTTGCGCCATTTCGTTGGCGAGCTATCCCTCGCCCGGACAGCGGTCGCCGACGGATGGCTCGATCTCGGCGTTCAGATGCCGAGACTCGAGCGGCTCGACCTGTCGGGCACCCCTTGCACTTCGACGGGTGTAGCCAAGCTGAGTGGGCACCCGACCTTGCGCTGGCTCAACCTGAGCCGCACGCTCGTCGACGACTCGGTCCGCGCAACCCTCGAGGAGCTTCCCGCTCTGCAGAGTGTGTACCTGTGGAATTCTGCGCTGACGGCCAGTGGTCTCGAAGCACTCGCCCAGGCCGTGCCCGACCTGGCGATCGAAGGTGGAAGAAGGGTACCCTTGCAGCCACTCGCCGTGGAACCACCGATAGACCTTGGAGCCGCAGACGCGCTCCGTCCGATCAACACGGTCTGTCCAGTCACCGGAAAGGCGCTGGACCCGAGAATTCGCATCATCCACGACAGCCGCGTGGTCGGTTTTTGCTGCACGGCCTGCCCCGAGAAGTTCTGGGCGTCTCCGGCCGAGTATCCGCTCGACGACTAGAGTGCCGTTCGGGCCTGGCCCGCGACGATCTCGGGATACTTGCTGGCCGCGATTCCGTTTTCGATGCGGAGACAGGCGATGTCGTCAAGGACCGGATACACGCTGAGCGCCTCCGGGCTATAGAGCATGCCGCCGAGTTCGACCAGGGGCGTCTTGTGCCGCGGGCAGGCCAGGACATGCTCCGGGCGATCCTGATCCACGCCCTTGCGAATGACCGTGACCGCTGTCGGGTTCAGGGCAGATCCGTACTGGCTGAGGATCTCGTGCTTGAGCACATCGAAACCCAGTGACTCCGACACGCCCTTCAGGTTTTCGCAGTAGCCATGGGACTTCATTCTGGCGCGCGCCTCGGCCCCGGCCAGCTCGTACCCAGGCTCGAAGAGGATCAGGTACTCTCGGGCGACCCGGTGGAGCTCCCGAAGGATCGGATCCTCGTTCCCGCCGTTGGGCTCGATCGAATGTGACGTGTACACCACGTCGATCGAGTTGCTGGCGAAGGGAATGTGAAAGAGGCTACCGGTACACAGCTTGACTCCGTGCACCTGTTGCCGGGCGAGCCACCGGCGCGCGAAGGCGATCCTCGACCAGGACAGGTCGAAGCCGTAGGTCTCGAGGGCCGCGCGGCCCAGGTGTTCAACCACGCCCGAGAGCGTGGTGGCCTCTCCGACCCCTGCTTCCAGGATGTGCCTCGGGTCGCACAGATCGGAGATCCAGCCGGCGATCTCGGCGGTATATTCCGCCTTGTCGCGCACCACAGCCGCCCGCTCCATCGTCGCGATGTAGCTGCCTGTCTGCAGGTCGTAGGCCGTCTCGATGTTCGCCTCGCGGTTGCCCTCACCGTCGCCGCGCAGGATGGCCGAGATGTTCTCTCCCTGGGCGTAGAGTTCCGCGAGCTGGCGTGATGTGTGCATCGAATCGGAGCTGCAGTCGGAGGGGCACCAGGGCAAATCGGAGGCCTCTTCTGTGTCGGACAGATCCGCGCATTACGTGAGCACCCATCCGGAATCGGCCCCCCGGAGTCCCTGGGCAGCCTCCCGGCGAGCGTTGCGCTGTATGGCACCCCGCCCCCCCCCTCTGGACATCGACCTGCCCCGCGGGGGCGGGTGGCCTGAAACGGAGGCTCCAGGCCGGGGTTTACCCGCTAGCCGGGGGCCCGGGACAGGGGCCTCCGGAATGAATTCCGCCTGATACAATTCCACCAGGAAACAGGCCCGGATACGGCGCAGGGCGCACGGCGCATGGGGCTGGCGTGGCCAGCATCCCGCGCACGGACGCAGCGGGTCATGTTTCCATTTTGCTTCGGATTGCAATTTATCATGGGAATTATCAAGCGCTCGCTTTTCTCGATCGGCCTCTCGTTCCTGGTCTGTGCCAGGGCTGTTGCAGTCCCGCTGCACGAGGAGGGACCCGAGTTGCCGACCTTCTTCGCGACTGCGGAAGAGCAGGGCACCTATCCCGTCCCTACGGGCATGTGCTTCGCCGATGATGGCAGCTACTTCGTCATCGGAAAGCGGGGCAAGGCCTACTACCACGACGGGGTCAATCCACAGACGAGTCTCTTCCTCGATCTGCGCGACGAGGCCAACGCGGACGGGGACCGGGGGCTACTCGCTGTTGCCGTTCACCCCGGATTCGTCCCGGACGGCGGACCGACCTCGTGGGTCTATTTCCTGTACACGGTCTCGCCGGTGTTCGGAGAGAACACGGACTACAACGAGAACGACATGTACGCCTTCTCGCGCCTCGCGCGCTACAAGGCCCACGTTCCCGGCGGCGCATCCGGGTCCGATGTCCTCGCGGATATGAGCTCGCGCCACATCCTGCTCGGCAACCAGCTCCCGGACGGGACGGTGCCGGACGCGATCGCCAGCGTGTACAGCGTCCATGCGAATGGTTCATTGCGCTTTGCCGACGACGGATCCTTGATCCTCACCGCCGGCGACGGCGCGCACCACAATGATGCTGGAGGGCAGGATGCGCCGGCCTTCGACACCTTCACCCACCCGACCTCCGGCCTGCGCGGACCGATGCCCATCGACCAGGACTCGGGCGCCTTCCGCGCTCAGGACCTGCGCAGTCTGGCCGGCAAGGTCATGCGCATCGATCCCGAGACCGGCCTGGGCTACCCGTCCAATCCGTTCTTCGATGGAGATCCGGCCAGCAACGCGTCGAAGGTCTGGGCCCTGGGCCTGCGCAACTCCTTTCGTGTGAGCATCAGGCCAGGTACAGGGGCTCTCGATCCGGCCCTCGGCCAGCCCGGGGCGATCTACATCGGCGACGTTGGCTGGGCGGCATACGAGGAAGTCAACGTCTCACACGGTGGTGAGAACTTCGGTTGGCCGTGCATCGAGGGACCCTTGCCCAATTCGATCTACCAGGCTTACACCTCATCGGGGCCTCCCTTTAACTACCCGGATTGCAACACGGCAAACCCGGGCACTCCGACCCTACCCCTCATCGCCTACAACCGCAGCGATCCCGGGCTCTTCACTCCATCCGGGCTTCATTTCGACGTCGACGGCAACCCGCTGAGCGGATTCATCGGTAGCTCCGCCCTGGGCGGAGCTCACTACGAGGGCAACGGCAGCTACCCGCCGGAGTACGACGGCAGGCTCTTCTTCAGTGACTACTCCGAAGGCTGGGTCAAGACACTGGAGACCGACGCCCAGGACAACCTGGTCGCCGTGCGGGACTTTGGCGAGGAGTTCGCCCGCCTCGTTGAAACACGGGTTCACCCTGTGAATGGCGACATCTACTTCCTGTTGATGGAGCGGGACTTCGATGGACACGTGCACCATCTCTACTACGACGACAATCTGGCACCGATCGTCGATCTGGACGCGACGCCCACATTCGGGGATGCGCCACTTCTGGTCCAGTTCGACGGCAGTGGCTCGGTCGATGGCGACGGCGGCGCGATCGACTTTCTCTGGGACTTCGGCGACGGCTCGCCCACGTCGAATGCGCCCACCTTGCAGCACAACTACGTCGCCGATGGCGTCTACGTCGTCAGGTTGACCGTCACCGACCAGGAGGGTGCCGCCTCGATTGACGAAGTGACGATCCTGGTGGGCAATACGCCTCCGACGGCCACGATTGTCGAGCCCGTCAATGGTCACCTATTCGTGCCCGGGGATTCGATTCAGCTGTCCGGGACGGGGCAGGATCCCCAGGGTCCGATCGCCGAGTACGAGTGGACGGTCGACCTGCACCACAACTCGCACGTGCATCCCGCCGGCTTCTCATCACCGCTTCCGCAGGACACCCTCGCCACCGAGGAGCACAGCCCGCTCGGAGACTCGTTCTATTACGAGGTCCACTTCACCGTGCGCGATGCGGAACTGATCGAGGACACGAAGACAGTCTTCCTTTTGCCCATCGATCGTGTGCGCGACGAGACCGGAGTGATGAATCCGATAAGTCATCTGGACACTGCCTCACCTCCTCATCCAACCTCGAACGGCAACCAGGACATCGAGGTCATTCGAGACAACGTTGCGCCCGCCTCCGGCAGCGCCGATGTGCTGACCCAGTACGACACGCGCCACTCGGGCCCGTCCGCTGGCAATCACTGGGTCGGTCTCGAATTCGATCAGGAGCCCGGTTCCGAGCTCCGCTTTATCTCCCTGGCATTCCAGGAGGGCATGCACCTGACGGCGGGCGGCTGGTTCGAGAGCTTCACGGTCGAGGTGCGCGACGGGGGACAATGGGAAGAGGTTTCGAACCTGGAGTCGATCCCGCCCTATCCCTTCGAATTTGCGCAGCAGAGCTTGTTCGACGGTGTGAATTTCGACACCTATGAGCTCCGGTTCGATCCGGTCCACGGCGACGCCATTCGCCTGCGCGGGACTCCCGGAGGAAGCCAGGAATTCATCAGCATCGCGGAGCTGCGCCCGAGCATTGTGGCGATCATTCCGCCCGCCAGCCCGTACACCGATGTCACCGACCAGGGCGATATCATCGCTCGGATCTTCGAGCTCAATCCACCCATTCCCGAGGGCCGCGGGAACCTGGACCCTGAGACCATTCGCAACGGCACCTTCCCGGCGGAGTCCTCGACCAGTGACTGGGGCCAGTACGACACCTTCCACTTCGGGGAGCAGGGCACGGACGACTGGATCGGCTACCGCTTCGATTCGCCCCAAGCAGTCACACGATTGGTCTTCCAGGAAGGGCGACACGCTCCCCAGGGCGGACGCTTCAGCACATTGAACGTCCAGGTCCAGGCCTCGGATAGTGCGCCCTGGCTCCCGGTCGGCAACCTGTCGGTCTCACCGGCCTACCCCGGTGATCCCTCCAATGCCGTGTCCTACGAGACCTTCACCCTGGACTTCGATCCGGTGGTCGCCAGGAGCATTCGCTTGCAGGGCGACCCGACGGGGTCCATCGGATACGTGAGCGTCGGTGAGCTGCGCGCCTATGTGAACGCCGTCGACGAGGAATCCTTCGAGACCTACTGCTTCTGTACATCAGGTCCCTGCGGAAATCACGATCCCACGGCCGGCTGCGCGAACTCGAGCGGCAACGGAGCCAGGCTCGACCCCCTGAGCGGCAGCAATGACGTGACTGCGGACGATCTGGTCCTGGCCATCAGCAACATGCCGCCCAACGCCTTTGGACTCATCTTCAAGGGCCGCACCCAGATCGCACCGTTCTTCAACGACGGTCTGCGCTGCGTTGGCCAGGTCGCGGGTCGCTATCCGGTCACCCAGGCAGACGGGTCCGGCACCTTGACCGAAGGGCCCGGGCTGGTCGACCATTTCTCCACGCACCCGTCCCAGTCCACTCACATCACCCCCGGAACCACCTGGAAGTTCCAGGGCTGGTACCGCAACAACTCGGGACCTTGTGGAAACGGCTCGAACCTCACCAACGGGTTGAGCGTCACCTTCGCACCCTGACGACCGGATACAGGTCCTGGTTCCCGGTCCTGGGCGTGCGGCGACGTGCGTGAGGCCGTATTGTGGGCGGGATGCCCCGCGAGCTGCCCGGTATATTCGACATCCTGCGCGTCGACGTCCTGATGGACGCCGACGGTCGGCCCCTGGCTGAACATCAAGCGGCGCCGTCCGCGCAACACGGCGTCGATGCGGGCCGGGTGACCTGTGAGTACGAGAATAGCCCCAGCCGCTATCGACACTCGAAGCCGATGCGCAGGGCGGGCTACGACCAGGTCAAGGACCACTTCGACGAGTTCCTCTGGTTGGTGGACGGCCTGCGTGGGCTTCAGCTGGCCGCGGTGGGGCGGCCAAAGCCGCTGGCGGATGACCTGCGGCGGATCTGCTTCCTCGGTGAGGACCTGCCTCGCTACTTGAGACTGGATGCGTACCTTGCGCAGGCTGATGGGGCGCTTTCCAGTTTCAACGAATACCGCGTGGCCGCGCCGGCGTCGGTGGCCTTCAAGTCGATGCGAGGCATCCTGAAGCTCGTCGACCATATGCAGGCCAACGTCCGAGAGGTGCTCGCCTCCCTCCCGGACGAGCGTCGCGAGCGGCTCGGGCTTGCGCATGGCGAGCTGCCAGCGGACGCAACCCTGGATCTGGCGTGGACCGGCGATGACCTGCTCTTCCTCGCCGAGCAGACAGGTGTTCTGGTCGGTGACCACGAGGTCTGCGCGGGCACGCCGAGCATGATCCGGCGCACCCTGGATACCATGGTCGCGGGAAGGGAGGGCGAGACCGAGGACGCCTGGATCGGTGAACTCATCGGCGACCAGGAACGCTTCATGCGCTTCTCCAAGGTCCTGTACGACACGTCGCCACAGATGCGATCCTACATGGTCAAGTGCCGCAACCGCCTCCAGGTCATTCAGCAGGGCGCGCGGTCGTTGAATGCCCAGTCCAAGCGCAGCCGGGTCTACAAGGCACACGCGGATGGCCTCGAGGCTTTTCTCGTGTCCGAACGCCGGGTGCTCGAGTCTCTCGAGCACAGGCAGGCCGAGCTACTGGCCTTGTTCGACGTGAACGATGCCGGACCGCGCCTGGTTCCCCAGCAGATGAACGAGCTGGCGCGCAAGAATCCTCGCGACCTGGTCGAAGCCACCTACGGCGCCCACGCCTCCTACGAAGAGCGGGCCATCCGGGTCGAGTTCCGGCGTGATTTCAAACATCGAGATCTCGTGGTCCCGTATTCGGCCGCCGCTCACGCATAGGCTGGAGGCCACCCGTACCCTCGCAAGTCGTGGCGAGGGGGAGTATAAGGACGCGCACGGCGCCTCCGAATTCGACGAGCATGGACATGTCAGCGAGTGAGATTCAACCAGGGCCGACGCCGGCGAGGAGGACCAGGAGGCGCGTCTGGGCGATGCGCTTGCTCGCTCTCTTTTCGGGGCTTCTGGTCGGCGGACTACTGCTGGAGCTGTCACTGCGAGTTCTGCAGCCGGAGTTCGCGCGGCCCTCGGTGGGCAAGCACCTGCGCTACCACTTCCTGGCCGGCAACCTCAACTATGCCGAGTTCTACGTGCCCGATCCCGTGCTCGGCTGGCGACACGCGCCGGGAGCCCGACGTCCGTTCAGCCGCGCCGGTGTGCACTACGAGTACCGGATCAACTCCTTCGGGATGCATAGCGCCGAATGCAGTCAGGAGCCGGAGCCCGGTGTCTTCCGGATACTTGTCCTGGGCGATTCCCAGGCCATCACCCAGGTCGGCCTCGAGTACTCCCACCCCCAATTGACCGAGGACTGCCTGAACGAGAGTCGCGGGCCCGACGACCCGACCTTCGAGGTGCTCAACCTGGGAGTGGCCGGCTACGGCTTCTCCCAGTACCTGAACATGCTGCTGACGCAGGGGCTGGATCACAAGCCGGCGCTCGTCTTGCTCCAGGCCAATCCATCGAACGATTTTGCTGACGAGTTTCCCCAGTTCATGGACCTGCTCTGGGAGGTTGCCGATCGATACGCACTCGTTGACGGCGAGCTGGTGCCCCGCAAGGCAGCCCTGGAACTCGAGCTGGCCGAGCCGTCGGCAACCCACGACTTCCTGTACGGCAATCTGGCGCTCTACCGCGCGTACAGCAACTACGTGGTCAACGAGTACTACTACAACCGGGACGGATTCCTGCACTCGGCAGCAGCCAAGGTTGGCGTCGATATCAGCCCACCGGGCATGCCATTGATCGACTTCGATCAGCTCAAGAAATTCAACAAGGCCGAGCGCGGAAGCAGTCACAGGACGCCCGCGCAGCTCGCGTGCGTGCAGGCAATACTCGCGCGCATGAACGAGGCCACTCTGGCCGCCGGATCGCGCCTGGCGATCATCGCCAACCCACTCGCCAGCACGCAGAGCGATACGGGATTCAGCACCGACCGACGACTGCGTGACATGGTCCGTCGCCTGGGGGTTCCCTTCCTGGATATCAACAAGCGCGTCGCGGACTACCTGGAGCCGGGCGAGAACGCTTTCGAGCACATGACCTTCGTGCCGGACATTCCGGATGAGCACTTCGACGTCCAGGGCAATCGCACCCTCGCGCGCATGATCTGCGATTGGCTGAAGGAAGGCGATCTGTTACAGCGCTAGGCCTTGCCGGCGCGCCGTACCAGTACCGACGAAGAAGGGCAGACGGCCTGGTCTCCAGGCGTCCCCCGGGTCCAGGTGCGATAGAGCGGGAGTCCTACTCCTCCATGCTCGACCGGAGATCCGCCATCGCGCCACGGGTCTTCTCGATCCGGGGATGACCCTCTTCCAGAGTCGCCTCACAGATGGCCAGGGCCCTCTCGAGTGAACGGAGTGCCTGGTCCTTGCGGCCAGTCGCGTCAAGGACGGCGGCGAGGACTCGCTCTGTCATCGCGATGTCCAGGTGATCCGGTCCGTGTGCCTTGGTCGTGATGACGAGCGCGGCGCGCAGTAGCTCCTCGGCATCGGTGTCCCTGGCCTGTGCATGGGCGACCTGTGCGAGTCCGACCAGTGGGCGAGTCAACCCGGGGTGGTCCTTGCGCAGCTTCGACTCGGTAATTGCACGCGACCTTTCGTACGCCACCCGCGCCTCTTCGAAGCGCTCCTGATCCAGGTACATCTTGCCCATCACGTCAAAGGTCCCGATCAGCGCGGGCGTACCCTCGCCCATGGTGCGCTCGATGATTTCCGTCGAACGCCCGAGGTGCTCTTCGGCCATGCCGTAGTTCTCGCGCAGGATCGCCACCTTGGCGAGGCCCCGGAGTGCCCGCGCTCCATCTGGATGCCACTCGCCCACGGCCCCAACGCACGTGTCCCAGGCGCGCTGGAAGTACTCCTCCGCCTCGTCGACCTGGTCGCGCCGGATGCTCAGGTTTCCCAGTGCATTGTAGTTCCACGTCATCGACAGGTGATTCGGTCCAAGGGACGTCATGTCGATGTCCAGGGAGCGGGCGAAGTACTCCTCCGCCTCGTCGTACTTCCCGAGCAACATGGCGCCCTGGCCCAGGTTCTTGCAGACCTCACCCACCTCCACGTGATTCGGACCGAAGACCCGTTCGCGGATCTCCATGGCACGCTGCAGGGCTTCATAGCTCTCGTCGAGCCGCCCCTGCTTGCCCAGTATATTGGAGAGGTTGAACAGGGCTATCCCGACGAAGGAATGGTTTGGGCCGTAGATGACCTCGTAGATATCCAGGGCGCGGCGAATCGCGCGCTCGGCCTCGGCCGATTCGCCCAGGTCGGCCAGGACACCGGACAGGGACGTGAGCGTCACGCCGATCGTGCCGTGCCGACCGCCGTGTACCTCCTCACGGATCGACAGGGCCTGTTCGAGAGACTCTCGAGCCTCCAGCTTGCGTCCAGTGCGGGCGTAGATGGTTCCGAGGCCATTCAGGCTGTTGGAAACGTCACCGTGCCGCGGTCCGAGAAGGCGCTCACGGATCTCGAGCGCCTCCAGTTGAAGCTCCTCTGAGTTCGGATAGTCCCCCTGGTCCAGGGCGATGTACGAGAGGCGCCCCAGTACGTCTGCCACGCGGCGCTCCTCGTCAGCGCCCTGGGCCCTGTAGGTCTCGAGGGCACGCCGCAGCATCACTTGCGCGCCACGCAGGTCGCCCCGTTCCTCGCGCAGGTACGCGATCCCGTCGATGACCTCACCGACCTCGAGGGAGGAGGGGCCGTACTCACGCTCGCGAATCGCGAGTGCGGTCTCGAGCATCGGTTGAGCCCTGTCGTGCCGATCGAGGCGCGAAAAAATCTTCGCGATGGTGATCAGGAGCCGTGCGCGCACCAGGGGCTCGTCGGCCAGTTCGCTCTGGATTCGGGCACCGGCGGTCTCGACCACCTGGAAGGCATCGGCAGGTCCGGATGTGCTCTCGGGATTGGCCACATCGAAAAGCTCCACCACAAAGTCAGTCACTCGCCGAGCGCTGGCAGCCTCGCGCTGAGCCTCCGATTCCGCTGTCGAGGCGCGCGCCGCCTCTTCGATCGCGCGTGCCTCGGCCAGGGTCGCGCGCCGAGCCTCTTCGCGGGCACTGGCCTCCGCCGTCAGAGCACGCTGTGCATCCGCCCGCGCTGTCTTCTCGGCCTCGGAAGCTCGCCGAGCCTGGATTTTTGACTCGGCCTCAGCCTGGCGCGCATGCTCCGCTTCCGTACGCGCACTCTCCTCGGCAAGCACCGCTCGCTGCCGGTCATCGTTTGCCGTCCGCTCGGCGCGCGTGGCGCGTACGGCCTGCCAGGAAGAGATCGCCGTCGCCGAGACCAGCACTATGGCCACGAGCAGTCCGAATCCGAAGGCCACCCGATGCCGGCGCACCAGCTTCTGCATCCGATAAAAGGCGCTCGGCGCACCGGCCTGCACCGGCTCGTAGCGCAGGTGCCGGAGGATGTCCGCCGCCAGGTCGACAGGTGACCCGTAGCGTCGTGCCGGATCCTTCTCGAGGGCACACATGACGATCCAGTCCAGATCGCCGCGCAGGTAGCGCGCGAGTGCCGTGGGGTCCGTATTGCGGCGCTGTGCCGCGCGACTGAAGTCGGCCCCCTGGGTCGAGAGGCGTGTGCTGGGCTTGGGAGGGTCATCATTGCAGATGCGCTCGCGCAGCTCGCCCAGTCCAAGCTTGCGCAGGTCCTCCGTATCGAATGGCAGGGCGCCGACGAGCAACTCGTACAGCAGCACTCCGAGGGAGTAGACATCCGTGCGCGTGTCGATGTCGAGATGCTGCGCCCCGGCCTGCTCGGGACTCATGTACTCGGGCGTGCCGACCAGCTGGCCAAGCTCCGTCAAGAAGGTCCCCTCGCGCGCATGTTGGTCCGTAGCCCGGGCGACGCCAAAGTCGATGATCTTGGGTACGCGCTCACCGTCCTCGACCGTCACGAGGACATTGGACGGCTTGAGATCCCGGTGGATGATGCCCTTCTGGTGAGCGTGCTGAACTCCCTCGCAGACCTGGGCGAAGAGCTCGAGCCGCTCTCGGGTCGTCAACCGATTGTGGTCACAGTATTCGGTGATCGCGATCCCGGCTACATACTCCATCACGAAGTAGGGCCGCCCACGGGTCGTCGCCCCCGCATTGTAGACCCGCGCGATGGACGGGTGATTCATCATCGCCAGGGCCTGCCGCTCGGACTGGAAGCGAGACACGACCTCCTTCGTGTCCATGCCGAGCTTGATCAGCTTGATGGCCACGCGCCGGCGGACAGGTTCGAGCTGATCCGCTTGCCAGACCTCGCCCATCCCGCCCTCGCCAAGCTTGCGCACCAGCTTGAATCCGTCGATGTTCTCCAGCTCCAGGCTGGAAGCCAGGTTGGCGCTCGCGTCGAGGTCCCGCGCGAGCTCTTCACCCAGTTCACCGTCGACGGCACCGCCGGGCGCAATCAGTCCGCCATCGGCCTCGGACTTCGCAAGCAAGCGCAGGGCGTGCTCGCGCACAGTATCGGAGTCGCAGGTCTCGATGATGAAGGCCACGCGACGCTCGCTGGGCAGCTCGAGTGCTGCATCGAGCAGTCGGTCTACCTCATTCCATTCGGAATCATTGAGCATAACTCACTGCTCCTTCCCTTGGGACAGGTCGTCGTGTAGCCAGGCCCGGGCACGCTGCCAGAGGCGCTGTCCAGTGCGTAACGAAACGCCGAGGGCCTCGGCGGCCTCCTCTTCACTGAGGCCCGCGAAGAACCGGCACTCGACGACCTGGGCTAGCTGAGCGTTGCGCTGGCGTAGGCGCGTCAACGCACGGTCGATCTCGAGCACCGACTCGGCCTGCTCATCGACCGCGACGTGGACTGGATCGAGAGATATGGCCGAGGCCCCCTCACCTCGCTTGAGTGCATTTCGTGAGCGCGCGAACTGGATCACGACCTGTCGCATGGCGCAGGCCGAAACGGCCAGGAAGCTCGAACGGTCTTCCAGCGCCAGACCGTTCTGATCGGCCATCTTGACATAGACCTCGTGGACCAGGGCGGTCGTGTTCAGGGTCTGACCGCGCTTCGAACGCTGGAGGTGTCGGTGGGCGATGCTGTGCAGCTCGTCGTAGACGAGCGGCACCAACCGATCGAATGCTCCGGTCTCGCCCGCCTTGACCGCCTGCAGCAGCTGCGTGACGTCACCGCGGTCCGGGTCATCTGCCGTGTGAGAATCCATCCTCGTATTCAGTCTCATGCTAGCAAGACCCGTGCGTCGTACGGGCTCCTTTGCTGCCAGGTTCGCCGTGGAACCGTGGCGCCGGCGGGTGAGAGCGATCCGCCGGGTGTCGTGCGACCGTGCGATGAGGCTAATCATGGTGTCATCCGCCTTCTGGTGCCGCGACACGACGCAGGGCGGCGCCAGCCCCCTCTTCGGGACTGGCGCCGGCTCGGAACTATGCGCCGCGCTGCAGGGGCGTCGGCTGGGCGCTGGCCCCGCTCTTGGAGCCCAGGGGCAGGAGCATCGGAACACGCTGGCGGTACTCGGCGTAGCCAGGCAGGAGCTTGACAAGGTCCCGCTCTTCGAACTGGATCGCAACCAGGATGTAGGCCGTCACTACCGAGGCGAAGAAGAGGTGTGCAACCGACATAGAGGGAGTGAACCAGACGACCATCAACCAACCGACGTACAGGGGGTGACGTACGACGCGGTAGGGACCCGGGATCCGAAACTCGAGCTGGCTGTAGGGCTTGCCGCGCAGGTTCAACCAGACTTGCCGCAGACCGAACAGGTCGAAGTGGTTGATCAAGAACGTCGCGATGAGAACCGTCATCCATCCCATTCCGAACAGGGTGTAGAGAACAGTAGCTCCAACCTGACTCTCAACCGCCCAGATGTTGCCGCCCAGCGGCTTCCACATCCAGTAGAGGAAGATCAGGCACAGGCTCGACAGCAAGACGTAGGTGCTGCGCTCCGCCGGCTCGGGGATGTACTTCGTGAACCAGCGCTTGAACGCAGGCCGCGCCATGCCGCTGTGTTGCACGGCGAACAGGCTCAAGAGACCCAGGTCGATGGCCAGCGCCTTGCCCAGCGGCAAGAGCGGCCCACTGTCCATCGTGACCGGTACGAGGAAGTCACCGATGAATCCTATCGAGTACAGGAAAGTGGCGAAGAACAGCGCGTAGCAGAGTACGCCGTAGACGAAGATTGTGATTCTGGACATGGAATGGACCTCGTGGTGATTGGGTTCACCCCCTCGGTACGCAGACTCCCAGGACCGCCCGCCAGCCTTCGCCGAAAAAATGCCGATGGGCCCCAAATGTCCAGCTGGGGGTCCGGAAACGGGGCTAGCGCCCAGCCCATGGACCCTGACCAGGGCTAGCTCGACCGGACAGTATCCACTTGCCGTGTCGCCGAGAGCGTGCCGGCGGTCCGCGGCCTCGGTGGAGGCACTCGGACAGAAACGCCCTGGTTGCTCCTTGGGGTGAGCCAGGAGTGATGCCAGCGCCTCATGCGGCCCGTACCGGGTGCCATGGCAACGCCTTTGAACGGGCCCCTGTGGCATGGGCCTCGTTGCGCCCAACCTCAGTGGGCCTCAGCCCATACAATGATGTCTGCCCATGGTCTTCCCCGCTCTGCTTGCAGTCCTGGTCCTCACTCAAGACCCCGAACCGATCCCCCCGTCGCCCCATGACCGCGTCATCGAACTCGAGATCACCGAGCACGATGAGATCGCGATCGAAGGACGTGGCCCGACAGCCTTCGCCGAGTACGAAGCCCAGTTCGAAGGTACGCTCCACATCTGGACGACATCCGAACTCGATCTCTTCCTTCAAGTCGACGACGCCGCCGAGGGGCATCCACTCGCATCGGACGACAATTCGGGAGGCGGTACGACGCCGTACATCGCGCTCGAGGTCAAACGCGGAGACTGGCTGGTCATCCTGATCGCCGGTACCCCGGGCGGCTTCGGTTCTCTGACCTTGCATTTGCTCGCGGCGGCCGAGACAGAGGCAGGGCGCGCAGCCGCGAAATTGGCCCGGGACCTACGTAGATCAGCAACCCGACTGGCGAGTGAAGGTCAGCGAGCCGCGGCCCGGGATCTCATGGCAAAGGCGCTGCCAGGAGTCATGGACACCGAGGGCTTGGGTCATCCGGATCTCTTGCGTGCCTGGGCGGGACTGGCCACCTCTATGGAGGCCATGGGCGACTCCGTCGGGGCCCGCGCCCTGCGTGAATTGGTCTTGGTGGCCCGCGAGCGCACGCTGCCCGCGGGCCACCCCGATCTCTTTCGCGCCATGGCAAATTTGGCCCTCTCGATGCAGGCCCAAGGCGATCTCGCTCGGGCCCGCGCCCTGAACGAATCCGTCGTCGCGGCATTCGAGTCCACGCTTCCCGCGGATCACCCCAACCTCTTGCTCGCCCGAGGAAACCTGGCGGCCTTGTTTTCGAAGATGGGGGATCTGGCCGAAGCGCACGCCCTACGTGAATCGGTCCTGGCAGGCTACGAGCGCACGCTGCCCGCTGATCACTCTGATCTCTTGCGCGCCCGAGCCGGCCTGGCCGTCTCAATGTCGAAGATGGGCGACCTGGCGGGGGCCCGCGCCCTACGGGAATCGGTCCTCGCAAGCTATGAACGCACGCTGCCCGTGGACCACCCCGATCTTCTGCTCGCCCGAGGAAACCTGGCGATCTCGTTGTCTCTGATGGGGGATCTGGCCGGAGCGCGCGCCCTGCGTGAATCGGCCCTGGAAGGCTACGAGCGCACGCTGCCCGCAGATCACCCCGATCTCTCGCGCGCCCGTGCGAATCTAGCCAACTCGATGCACGAGATGGGCGATCTCGCCGGGGCTCGCGCTTTGAATGAATCGGTTCTCGCGGCCCGCGAGCGAACGCTGCCCGAAGATCACCCCGATCTACTGCGCGCCCGAGGGTACCTGGCCGCCGCGATGCAGGCGATGGGCGATCTGGCAGGGGGGCGCGCGCTCGAGGAATCCGTCCTCGCAGCCTTCGAGCGCACCCTGCCCGAGGGTCACCCCGATCTCTCGCGCGCCCGATCGAACCTGGCCGTCGCGATGGAGGTGATGGGCGACTTGGTGGGGGCGCGCGCGCTCCATGAATCGGTCCTCGCCGGCTACGAGCACACGTTGCCCGAAGATCACCCCGATCTCTTGCGCGCCCGATCGAACCTGGCCATCGCGATGGAGGAGTTGGGCGATCTGGCGGGGGCACGCGGGCTCCATGAATCGGTCCTCGCAGGCTACGAGCGCACGCTTCCGGCAGATCACCCCGAGCTCTTGCGCGCCCGAGGGAACCTGGCCAAATCGATGTACGGGATGGGCGATCTGAAAGAGGCGCGCGCGCTGCTCTCCGCTCAGCTCGGCGGCATGCGGATGCGTATCCTCGCATCAGTCGCCCTCGCGCCGCGCCAGGCGCGGCAGACCGTCGCAAGCGAAAGCCACCGGCATTCCGAGGTGCTCTTCTTGAGCAATTCGGCGGGATCCGAGCTCGAGCGAAGCGCATTCGAGCTGACCGAGACCATGCGCCTGGTCGCTGCAGAAGCGGCCCGGTCGCTTGCACGATTCGAGAACGACCCGGAGCTGGCTCCGGTTCTTCATGAAGCCGGAGATGTCCGTCGCGCACTCAACGATCTGGTCGCCGGGGCCGCGCGGGATGAATCGGGATCCGAGGGACTGTCTGCCGAGCTGACAAAGCTCTCACTGAAGCGCGATGCACTCGAGCGCGAGGCCAGTCGCCTGTTGGCTGAACGCGGAGTGGTGACCGATCCCGTCACTTCGGATGCGCTCAGCGCCGCACTCGTTCCGGGCGATGTTGTGGTCGGCTACCGGCGAATTCCAATCAGGCATGTGGATCCGTCGACCGGCGAAGTCCAGCCAGCCGCTGACCACCTGCTGGCGCACGTGTTGACCTCCGAAGGGACCCTGAGCCGCATCGACCTCGGTCCTGCGTCGGACCTGGAGTCGCTTGCGAGCGAATGGCGCGCGGCACTCGGAGCTCCGCTCTTGCGTGGCCTCGGCCTGCCGGAGGACGAAGACGATCCCGAAGTCCAGGCCGGTCGTGAGTTGCGCGCACGGATCCTGGATCCGGTGCTGGCGCACGCGGGAGAGGATGCCCTGCGGCTATTCATCTGCGCTGACGACCTACTCTTCCTTCTGCCGCTGGATGCACTTCCCTTTGATGATGGCGATGATGGCGATGAGCACGATGCGGATGGTGAGGAGCGTCTCGGTGATCGATTGCGCATCGTGAACGAGGTCTCCTTTGCACGGCTTCTCGAGCCGGCTTCCAAGCCCCAGGGTGCGCCCTCGCTGCTCGCGTTCGGGGGCGTCGACTACGACGCGCAAGGAGCGGTTCCCGAAGGGCTGGTCGCATCGTCCGCACCCATCGAAGCTAGTGAAGTGGACGTACCGGCGGGCGCAGACGGGGAAGAGGACCTCCCGCCGGCGGATGGCGCGGGCGCCGAGGAGTCCAATGAAACGAACACCTCCCGCAGCGCGTTCCCCGAGCGCTTTCGAAAGCTGCGACAAGCAAGGTACGAGGCCGAGGCCACTGCGGACCTGTTCGAGGAGGCCTTTGAACTCGAGGGCAGCTTGCTCCTCGGCAAGGACACGACCAAGGCTGCGCTATTCGAGGCCGCGCCAGGGAGACGCTACCTGCACCTCGCCACCCACGGTTGGTTCGCACCCGAGAGCGTGCGCTCGACCGAGGACGCGCGTCCCGAGGGGCAGGGCTTCACTCGCATGGGTCTCGAGGACCGCGTCACTGGCCTGGCGCCGATGACCCTGTGCGGTTTGGCCCTGGCCGGCGCTAATAAGGGTAGAGACTCCCTCGGACGCGTACCCGGGATCCTGACCGCGGAGGAACTCTGTTCCCTCGACCTCTCCCAATGCGAGCTCGCCGTCCTCTCCGCCTGTGAAACCAACGTCGGTATCCGCCGGGCGGGCCAGGGCATTCAGTCCCTGCAATCCGCGCTCTACGCCGCTGGCGCGCGCACCTCGATCACGTCTCTCTGGAAAGTCGACGACGCCGCGACCCGGCGCTTGATGGAGGCCTTCTACGACAACCTCTGGGTCCAGGGAATGGGCAAGAGCGACGCCCTGTGGCAGGCCAAGCAGACAATGCGCGACGAGGGGGACCCGCCGGCTCACTGGGCCGGTTGGGTGCTCACGGGTGATCCTGAGTAGCAGTATTCACTTCGTATCCCATTGTACGCCCGACGGCTTGCCCTCATTGAGAGCCTGGTCGCGTAGATCCCTGGGGTGAGGCGCTGGAGCGCTAACCCATCCTCCACGCGGAGCAATGGTGTGAGGATCTAGGCCGCAGTTCGATCGTCGATATCGGATCGATCGAATACCTGCTCGAGAAGACTGATCATCCTCGCCCCGGGTCGGCTCACGAATCGAAGCAGCGGTCCGACGTCCCCCCGCGAGTCAGCTGCAAGCCCGAAGAACAGCAGGGAGATCACGACCAGGGCAAATCCGCTCAGCAGAAAGAACACGCTCAAGCGCGGCTCGTCCACCGCCTGCACCACGAAGGGCCACGAGGGCAGGTAGCGCACCTCGAACACCTCGGCGAGGGCGGGCGGAATGTACTCGCCCGCCATCTCGAATGTTCTGGGCTCGCCCTCGGCCGTATGAAATGCAATCGTGTGAACGATCCCGTCGTAGGGAAAGCTCGCGTAGTGGACCTTCTCACTCTCGAGGATCTCCGCCTTCGCGCTCTCTCCCCAGACTTTCAGCAGCCCGTACTGGGGAAACCCGGAGATGCAGAACGCGGCGACGGTCATGGTCACCATCACGGACACCACCAGGATCCACGTGAGCAGGTCCGCGATCGGGTTCACCGGATCGGATTGGAGAGCGGTCGATTGCATCAATATTCCATTCGTCATCGCAAGGATGCCCGCTTGACTCCGGCCGGTGTTTTCCCGGGTGATACGGTGTCACACGCCTTGTTGTCACTCATCAACAACGGATAGCTGCGCGCGACCTGCAACCCTTCACGTTCAATATCGGCATCTGCTGACATTGGACCAAGGACGACGCCGGAGCCGTGGACGTTGTTTCGCGCTTCAAACCGGGGGAGGGCCAGCTGGCTGCTTCTAGCTGGTGCGGGTCCGAAGACGGACGGCCCTCGCCCTCAGGCTGCCGCACGGATCTGCTCCCGGACATCGGGCTCCGGCGAAGGAGCGGTCATTGGGGTGAGGAAGGAGAAGGCAGGTTGAGCCCGGCGGTGCTGACCCGGTAGAGAGTCCAGGGGAAACCGTCCGCTGAGTTCGGATCGTCGCCCGCTGCAAAGAAGAGGAAGCGTCCGTCGGGGGTGATGTAGGGGTTGCCGCGAGTCTGGGTTGGGGCCTGTTCCCCGAGAGCGACGGCTCGGGACCAGGTACCTTCAGAGTCCCGGAAGCTAACCATGAGCCCACTCTGATCCTCGAAGAGCAGGAACCGGCGTTCGGGATCGATGAACGGGGTGTACTGCTGGAGGCCTCGGTTGATCTCCGCCGGAAGCCTCGAGGCGTCCCCAAATCGGTTGCCATCGGGTCTGGCGCTGTAGATTTGCAGCTCCGAGTAATCCGGCGCTCCAGCGTGAAAGTAGAGGGTCCCATCGGTTGCAACGGACGGATGGGATACGAGCGCATCGCGCAGGTTGGGAATGTCCACATGGGTGGGCATGCCCCATTCCTCGCCCGTCCTCTGGCACCGCCATAGCTGCCAGGTCGAAACTGTCGTCGTGTTGTGCACGGGACGGGTCGAGCTGAAGTACAGAGTCTTGCCGTCCGGAGAAAAGCTGGTTCCATGCTCGTTGGCAGAGCTGTTGAAGAACGCGTTCCGGGGACTGGACCATCCGTCGCCCACTCTTCGGATAGTCTTGACGTCGAAGCGCTGAAAGGCCGCATCCGAGACCGTGAACATGAACTCGGTCTGGCCTGGGGAGAAGCAACCGCCATGGACGAGCATGCCCTCGGGTACGAGCTCTGGGAGGAAGACGGTGGCGCGAATCCCACCAGCTCCCTCCGTCCAGGGCGGACCTCCGGCGTCCGAGGTCGAGGAGCATGCGCTGAGCACCAGGATTGACGACAGGATGAGCTGAGCAGTCATAGGCGAACGTACCGAGCCAGAGCAATATCCGACGGGCGTTGCCCGCCCGTCAAGTCCGATGCCCGTCGGATTTTGCTCTGGCTCGGTACGTTCTATCAGACTGGGTACTCACCGGTGATCCGGACTAGAATTGGGTCGTGATACTCTCCGCCCAGCTCGCCACCCTCTCCCTTCTGCTCGCCCAGGTCTCCGAGCCCATCGCTGCGACACCCCACGACCGGGTCATCGAGCTTGAGATCACCGAGCACGATGAGATCGCCATCGAGGGCCGCGGAGGCACGGCCATAGCCGAGTACGAGGTCCAGTTCGACGGCACGCTGCACGTGTGGGCAGAATCCGAGCTCGATCTCTTTCTGCGCATTGACGACGCCGCGGAAGCGCGCACCCTGGACTCGGATAATGACTCCGGGGGAGGCACGACCCCATACCTGGGGCTCGATGTTCAGGCGGGCGACTGGCTCGTCGTGCTCGTCGCGGGTCCCGTCGGCGCGACGGGCAGCCTCACCCTGAACATGATCGCGGCGCCTGAGACCGAGGCCACACGTGCGACTGTAGCCAATGTCCGGCGCGTCTTGCGCGATGCAAGGAGGTATGCCGCGGATGGGAATCTGGCCGAGGCCCGCGCGGTCGTTTCCACGTGCGTGGCGATGCTCGAGGGTGCCGCGGGCAACTTGACCAGCAGTGCGGTTGGGGCGGCGAGCTTCGATGCTGCGACCCGTTGCTACCGGCTTGACGTTCTGGATGGGGCCCGTGATCTGTACAGATTCGTTCTGGCTGTCCGCAAGCGCACCTTGCCCGAGGATCACCCTGATCTGACCGCTGCCCGGTCGAACCTGGGCGTTGCGTTGCGCGCAGGGGGAGACCTGGACGGGGCACTCGCGCTCAGGGAGGCGGTTGTGGCTGCATACGAACGTAGCCTGCCCGAGGGCCATCGGGATCTCCTGCGAGCCCGGATGAACCTGGCGTTATCCATGGGGGATATCGGCGACCTGGCGGGGGCTCGTGTCCTCAAGGAATCGGTACTCGCCGTGCTCGAGAGCACCCTGCCTGAGGATCACCCGGAGGTTCTGCGCGTTCGATTGGACCTGGCGAGCTCGATGTATGAGATGGGGGATCTGGCCGCGGCGCGCATGCTCCAGGAGTCGGTTCTGAGTGCTCGCGAACGTACGCTTCCTGAGGATCATGCAGACCTATTGCGTGCCCAGGGAGATCTGGCCAGCACGCTGTACGAGCTGGGGGAGCTGGCCGGTGCGCGTGCGCTCTACGAATCGGTGCTCGAGGCCTACGAGCGGACCCTGCCCGAGGATAATCCGAGGATCCTGCGCATTCGGGGGAATCTGGCCACCTCGATGCACGAGACCGGTGATCTGGCCGGGGCACGGGCGCTCTATGAATCGGTCCTTTCGTCCTATGAAGCCACCCTGCCCGAGGATCATCCCGACGTGATGCGGGTCCAGGCGAACCTGATCGTGGCGATGCACGACATGGGCGATCTGGCGGGAGCACGTGCCATGCATGAGTCTCTCCTTGCGGCTTTCGAGCGCACCTTTCCCGAGGATCACCCCGACGTCCTCCAGGCCCGGGGCAACCTGGGCATCTTGATGCGCGATGCGGGCGACCACGCCGGAGCGCTTGCCGTCGGTGCTTCCATCGTCGCTGCTCGCGAGCGCACGCTGCCCGAGGACCACCCCGATCTCTTGCACGCCAGAGGCGACCTGGCTGCCGCGATGGATCGAACGGGCGATCCTGCGGGCGCACGCTCGCTGCTCGAGTCGGTCGTCGCCGCATATGAGCGTACGCTACCCGAGGATCACCACGAGCTGCTTGGTGCCCGACTGAGTCTGGCCGCTTCCATGTGTCAGATGGGCGATCTGGCCCCGGGGCGCGCGCTCTATGAATCGCTCCTCGGAACCTACGAGCGCACCCGGCCCGAGGATCACCCCGATCTATTGCGCGTCCGTGGAAACCTGGCCAGGTCGGTGTACCGCCTGGGCGATCTGGAGGGCGCACGCGCCCTGCTGCCGGATCAGCTCGATGGGATGCGGATGCGCGTCATCGCTTCTCTCGCCTTCGCCCCGCGTCAGGCGCGGCAGACCGTCGCGAGCGAAGGCCAGCGACATTCCGAGGTGCTCTTTCTGAGCGCATCGGCGGGCTCCGGGCTCGAGCGAAGCGCCTTCGAGCTGACCGAGACCATGCGGCTCGTCGCCGCGGAGGCTGCACGTTCGCTGGCGCGCTTCGAAGAGGATCCAGAGCTGGCTTCCACTCTTCAAGAGGCTGTCGAAGTCCGTCGTGCACTCAGCGCTCTGGTCGCCGGTGGGGGAAGCGAGGAGAGAGGAACGGACGAGCTGTCGGGTGAGTTGACCAGGCTTTCGCTGAGGCGCGACGCCCTGGAGCGCCAGGTCAGTCACCGGCTCGCGGAGCGCGGAGTTGCGGCCGAGGCCGTCGACAGCCACGCCCTGACGAGTGCACTCGCCCCCGGAGACATTGCCGTCGGCTACCGGCGCATCAGGCTTCGACATCTGGACCCGTCGAGCGCTGAGATTCTGGAACCAGCGGATCACCTGCTGGCTCACGTCCTGGAATCCGACGGAAACCTGAGCCGGGTCGACCTCGGCCCGGCCTCGGAGTTGGAGGATCTCGCGAGGGAATGGCGTGCAGCATTGGGAGTTCCGATCGTCAGTGATGGAGCCCTCGGCGCAATCGGCATGGCCTCGGAGCTACGACCGGCCGTGGCGAGCGAGCTGCGCGGGATCGCGGCCCCCGTGGAGAACGGCGGAATCTCCGCGCGAGCCGCGGAGCTGGACGCAGGGCGCGCACTGCGCGCTCGCATCCTGGACCCGGTTCTGGCGAAGGCCAAGGCGGATACAAGGCGCGTTTTTCTCTGTGCCGACGACCTCCTCTTTCTGCTTCCACTCGATGCCCTGCCGTTCGACTCCGAGGATCGAGGTGGACTGCGCGTTGGCGACCGGCTCCAGATCGTGAGCGAGGTCTCGTTCGCGTGGCTCCTGAAGCCAATGCTTTCAAGTGACGGCGCGCCGTCGCTGCTCTCGGTCGGCGGAGTCGACTACGGGGCCTCGGCTGCAGTAGCAGAGGACTCCTCGGCGGTCTCTCCACCGATCGGATCGGACGGAGACTCGGCGACAGGCAACTCGAGCAGCCCTCGTGCGATCGATCGAGGCTTTCAGAATCTGGTACAGGCCCGCCGCGAAGCCGAGGCCACGACACGCCTGTTCGAGGACGCCTTCGGCATCGAGGGGGGCTTGCTGCTCGAGAAGGGTGCAACCAAGGCCGCGCTACTCGAGGCCGCGCCCGGCAAGCGCTACCTGCACCTCGCCACCCACGGTTGGTTCGCACCCGAGAGCGTGCGCTCGACCGAGGATGCGCGCCCGGAGGGGGCGGGTTTCACTCGCATGGGCCTCGAGGACCGCGTCACCGGCCTCGCGCCAATGACCCTGTGCGGTTTGGCCCTCGCTGGCGCCAATAGGGGTAGAGACTCCCTCGGCCGCGTCCCCGGCATCCTGACCGCGGAAGAACTCTGCTCCCTCGACCTCTCCCAATGCGAGCTCGCCGTACTCTCCGCCTGTGAAACCAACGTCGGAATCCGCCGCGCGGGCCAGGGCATCCAGTCCTTGCAATCCGCGCTCTACGCCGCCGGCGCGCGCACCTCGATCACGTCTCTCTGGAAAGTCGACGACGCCGCAACCCGGCGCTTGATGGAGGCCTTCTACGACAACCTGTGGGTCCAGCGGATGGGCAAGAGCGACGCCCTGTGGCAGGCCAAGCAGACGATGCGCGACGAGGGGGATCCGCCCGCGCATTGGGCTGGCTGGGTCCTCACCGGCGATCCGGACTAGAATAGGATGTGATGCTTCCCACCCTGCTCGCCGCTCTACTGCTCGTCCAGGACTCCGGGACGACGCTTTCGTCGCCCTACGACCGTGTCATCGAGCTCGAGATCACGGAGTTTGATGAGCCTGCGATCGATGGCCGTGGGGGGACGGTCCTGGCCGAGTACGAAGTTCAGTTCACGGGGGCTCTGCACATTTGGACTTCTTCTGAGCTTGACCTATTCCTGCGTGTTGACGACGGGGCCAAGGCTCTCGAACTCCGGACTGATGACGACTCGGGAGGCGGCACGACTCCCTACGTGGAACTCGAGGTTCAGGATGGTGATTGGCTGGTGATTTTTGTCGCCGGAGTGCCCGGTTCCGTCGGCCCATTGACTCTGCATGCAATCGCCGCGCCCCAGACGAAAGCTGGACGAGCCGCCGCTGAGGCCGCGCAAGTCGCCCTCACGAAAGCTGCCCGCCTCCGAGGGGAGGGCGACACGGAGGGCGCTCGGAATGTTGCCATGGGGGTCATGCCGACGGTTCTGAGCACGTTGGACTTGGATCACCCGGATCTGTTGCGCGCCCGAGTCGGCCTGGCCAACCTGACCCATGACGTCGCGCTGGCCCACGCCGTGCGTCAGTCGATCGTCAGAGGCTACCAGCGGTGCTTGCCACCGGATCACCCCACGGTGCTGTACGCCCGGTCGGATCTGGCCGCCTCCCTGTGGCAGAGAGGGGACTTGGCGGGAGCCCTCGCCCATCAGGAGGCGGTTGTCGCTGGATTTGGGCGGACCGTCCCCGAGAACCACCCCGACTTGCTCCGCGTCATGGGCAATCTGGCCATTCTGCTAACGGATATGGGCAAGGTCGCGCAGGCCAACGCGGTCCAAGCTGCGGTCCTTCAGACCCACATTCGAACTCTGCCCAAGGACCATCCGGACCTACTCGCCGCCCAGGCGAATCTGGCAAAGCTGCTGGACAACGCCGGGGATCTCGTAGGGGCGAGACGGCTCCAGGAATCTGTTCTCGCGGGATACCAGCGCCATCTCCCGAAGGACCATCCTGATCTGTTGCGCGCTCAATCCAATCTAGCGATTTCACTGGGCAAGATGGGGGATATCGCCAGATCCCGAGCCCTCGATGAGACCGTTCTGTCCGCGTACGAGCGTAGCCTGCCTGAAGGACATCCCGATCTCCTCGTGGCCCGAGAGAACCTCGCCGGATCAATGGTAGCGATGGGGGACTCGGTAGGTGCCCATGCTATCTACGAATCGGCTCTGGTGACTTACCAGCAGTCCCTGCCCGAAGACCATCCCAGCCTTCTTCGTGCCCGGGTGAATCTGGCAAGCTCGAAGCAGATGTTGGGGGATCTCGCCGGAGCACGCGTTCTGGCAGAACTCGCAGTGGAGGGCTACGAGCGCTTTGTAGGCAAGGATCATCCCGCGCTCCTGCATTCGATGGGCCTCCTGGCGAGTTTGATGTACATGTCGGACGACGTCGAGGATGCGGATGCGCTCTACCAGTCCATCTTCGCCCTGAACGAACGAAACCTGCCCGAGGATCACCCCGCGCGACTCGAGTCACAGTGGGCAATGGGGATGTTGGTGGAGCGCTCGGGCGACATCGACGGGGCCCGCAAACTCTATGAATCCGTCCTGGTCATACGTGAACAGGGGCTACCAGAAGATCATCCTGATCTCCTACATACGTGGCAGAACCTAGCTAGCCTGATGCAGGCAACGGGCGACGCCGCCGGGGCTCGCGAGCTCTTGCGCAAGCTCGCGAGTGGGATGGCGGCTCGAGTGGTGGACTCTCTGACGCTTGCTCCACGCCAGGCCCGGCAGACCGTCGCGAGTGAGAGCCAACGGGTGTCCGCTCTCTACGCGATGACCGAGTCGGCGGGAGAGGAGCTCGAAACGCGCGTCTTCGAGCTGATGGAAACGATGCGGCTGGTATCGGGAGAGGCGGCACGTTGGCTCGCACGCATCGAGGGCGACTCCGAACTGGCCGCAATTTTGAACGAAGCAGCTCAGGTCCGTCGGGAACTGAACGACCTGATAGCAGGGTCTGCGCACAGGGCTGACATGGAGGCTGATGAAATCTCCGCCGGCCTGACCAGGCTCTCTCTTCGGCGGGATCAACTCGAGCGGGCCGCGGCCCGGCGGCTATCCGACCAGGGAGGCACTCCAGGTGCCGTCGACTCCATAGCCCTTGCGGCAGCACTCGAACCAGGCGACATGGCCGTCGGATTCCGGCGCCTGGTTCGGTGGGAGAACATAGATGAGCCCGACGAACGCTTGGTCGCCCATGTGTTGGCGCCTCAGATGGGCGTCCGCCGGGTAGATCTTGGCCCAATCGAGGAGCTTGAGGAACTGGCGGACGCATGGCGTCAAGAACTCGGTGCCCCCCTGGCTCAAGGCCACGGTTTTTCGCGCGGAGTCACCGCGGAGAACGGCGAGCCCGCCGGCTCCGATCTAAAGGCTGGTCGCGATCTACGTAGGCGTCTCCTGGATCCCATCCTCGAGCTCGCCGGAGAGAACCTGACCCAGTTATTCCTGTGCGCGGATGACCTGTTGTTTCTTCTGCCGCTGGATGCACTGCCACTCGACTCGCCGAGGTCCGGAGAAGGTGCGGAGCGCAAGAATGGCGTCGATCGAGTCGGTGATCGGCTTCGTATCGTGAACGAGGTCTCCTTTTCGCGGCTGATCGCGCCTGGTGATCACTCGGACGCGCCACCTTCGATGCTCGTCCTCGGAAGTGTCGACTACGATGCCCTGGGAGTAGACTGGGAAGGGTCCAGTGCCGCCTCCCCTCCCATTGAGTCCTCCGTTCAATACATTCTCGACGGGTCAGCCGAGCATGGAGGGTTCCCGCCAGCCGTCGAATCGGATGAGCTTGCCGCTCCAGGCTCGACTCGCCTTGCCGCGCTCCCGGGCCAGTTCTCAGACCTTCCCCAGGCGAACCGGGAGACTGAGTCGACAGCGGATCAATTCAAGGGAGCCTTCGAAGTCGAGGCCAGTCTGCTGACCCGGCAAAAATCTAGCAAGGCGGCGTTGTTCGAGTCCGCACCGGGCAAGCGCTACGTGCATATCGCCACCCACGGCTGGTTTGCACCCGAGAGCGTGCGCTCGACGGAGGACACACGATCTGTCGAGCTCGGCTTCGCCCGGATGGCGATCGAGGATCGGGTCACCGGCCTCGCGCCGATGACCTTGTGCGGTTTGGCCCTCGCTGGCGCCAATAGGGGTAGAGACTCCCTCGGCCGCGTCCCCGGAATTCTGACCGCCGAGGAACTCTGCTCCCTCGACCTCTCCCAATGCGAACTCGCCGTGCTCTCCGCCTGTGAAACCAATGTCGGTATCCGGCGCGCGGGCCAGGGCATCCAGTCCTTGCAATCCGCGCTCTACGCCGCCGGCGCGCGCACCTCGATCACGTCTCTCTGGAAAGTCGACGACGCCGCAACCCGGCGCTTGATGGAGGCCTTCTACGACAACCTGTGGGTCCAGCGGATGGGCAAGAGCGACGCCCTGTGGCAGGCCAAGCAGACGATGCGCGACGAAGGAGATCCGCCGGCTCACTGGGCCGGTTGGGTCCTTACGGGCGATCCGGACTAGAATAGGGTCGTGATGCTTCCCACCCTGCTCGCCGCTCTCACGTTGCTTTTCGCCCAGGACTTGGAGCGCATCCCGGGGACGACCCTCGTCCTGGAGCTGGAGCTCACGGCCGATAGCGAGCGGATGGGAGGCTCCGGCCCGGGTGTGATCATCGGGTACGAGATCGAGTTCAGTGGCACGCTTCACATCTGGACCAGGTCCGAGCTCGACCTGGTCCTTCGAGTGCAGGATCTCGGGGGACGCCTGCTGGCAAGGGACGACGTCTCCGGGGGCGGCGACACGCCCTACATCAGCCTAGGCGTCGACAAGGGTAATTTCATTGATGTCCACGTCGCGTCGAAGAGCGAAGCCGACCTGGGCGCGGCCAGGTTGCATCTGGTAGCGTGCCCCGAGACGGATGCGACGCGCGCAGCTTTAGCCGCTGTCCGCGAAGCCTTGCAGGAAGCGGGGCGCCTCGTGGGCGAGGGGAATCAAGCCGCGGCTCGAGATCTCTTGGGAGTCGTCACGACGGAGATAATTGCTACCGGCGGCCAGCCATCCGGCCAGGCAATGACGGAGGCTCGAAATGACCTGGCCCTCTCGATGTACGCGATGGGCGATCACCCCGAGCTCTTGCTCGCCCGAGGGAACCTGGCCAGCTCGATGCGCCAGATCGGCGATCTGGCTGGGGCACGCGCCCTGCGAGAATCCGTCCTCGCGGGCTACGAGCGCACGCTGCCCGCGGATCACCCCGATCTCTTGCTCGCCCGAGGGAACCTGGCCAACTCGATGGACGATATGGGCGATCTGGCCGAGGGGCACGCGCTCCATGAATCGGTCGTCGCAGGCTTCGAGCGCACCCTGTCCGGCGATCACCCCGATCTCTTGCTCGCCCGAGGGAATCTGGCCAGCTCGATGCGCCAGATGGGCGATTCCGCCGGGGCGCGCGCGCTGAATGAATCCGTCGTCGCGGGCTACGAGCGCACCCTACCCGAGGATCACCGCGATCTCTTGCGCGCCCGAGGGAACCTGGCCAACTCGATGGACGACATGGGCGATCTGGCCGGGGCGCGCGCGCTCCACGAATCAGTCGTCGCAGGCTACGAGCGCACCCTGCCCGGCGATCACCCCGATCTCTTGCGCGCCCGAGGGAACCTGGCCGTGTCGATGGACCAGATGGGCGATCTCGCCGGGGCGCGCGCCCTGCGTGAATCGGTTCTCGCGGGCTACGAGCGTACCCTGCCCGGCGATCACCCCGATCTCTTGCTCGCCCGAGGGAACCTGGCCAGCTCGATGGACGACATGGGCGATCTCGCTGGGGCGCGCGCCCTGCGTGAATCAGTCCTCGCGGGCTACGAGCGCACGCTGCCCGGCGATCACCCCGATCTCTTGCGCGCCCGAGGGAACCTGGCCGGTTCGATGCAGGACATGGGCGATGTCGCCGGGGCCCGCGCGCTCGATGAATCGGTCCTCGCGGGCTACGAGCGCACCCTACCCGAGGATCACCCCGAACTCTTGGCCGGCCGAGGGAATCTGGCCAACTCGATGGAGGAGATGGGCGATCTGGCCGGGGCGCGCGCGCTCTATGAATCGGTCCTCGCGGGCTACGAGCGCACGCTGCCCGGCGATCACCCGGATCTCTTGCGCGCCCGAGGGAACCTGGCCAACTCGATGGACGATATGGGCGATCTGGCCGGGGCGCGCGCCCTCAAGGAATCGGTCGTCGCGGCCTATGAGCGCACGCTGCCCGCCGATCACCCCAGGGTCTTGCTCGCCCGAGGGAACCTGGCCCACTTGATATCACAGATGGGCGATCTCGCCGGGGCGCGCGCACTTCTCCCCGCTCAGCTCGACGGCATGCGGACGCGTATCCTCGCCTCACTCGCCCTCGCGCCGCGCCAGGCGCGGCAGACCGTCGCAAGCGAAAGTCACCGGCATTCCGAGGTACTTTTCCTGAGTGCATCCGCAGGAACCAAAGTCGAGCGAGGCGCGTTCGAGCTGACAGAGACCATGCGCCTCGTCGCTGTAGAAGCCGCGCGTTCGCTCGCCCGTTTCGAGACGGATCCGGATCTGGCGCCGATTATCCAAGAGGCGGGTGAGGTCCGTCGCGCACTCAACGATCTGGTCGCCGGGGCCGCGCGCGAAAAGACTGGATCTGAGGGATTGTCTACTGAGTTGACCAAGCTCTCACTGAAGCGCGATGCACTCGAGCGCGAGGCGAGCCGCCTGTTAGCAGAACGCGGAGTGGTGACCCGGCCCGTGACTTTAGGAGCGCTCCGCAGGGTACTCGTTTCGGGCGATGTGGTGGCCGGGTATCGGCGCATCTCACTCAGGCACGTGGATCCTTCGAGCGGCGAGATCCAGTCAGCAGCGGACCACCTGCTGGCGCACGTCTTGACCTCGGAAGGGACCCTTACTCGCATTGACCTAGGTCCTGCTTCGGAGCTAGAGGGGCTGGCGAGCGAGTGGCGCGCGGCACTCGGAGCTCCGCTCCTGCGCGGTATCGGCCTGGCGGAGGACGAAGACGTTCCCGAAGCTCGGGTGGGTCGAGAGCTGCGCGCACGGATCCTGGATCCGGTACTGGCCCTGGCGGGAGAGTATGCCCGGCGCCTCTTCATCTGCGCGGATGACCTGCTCTTCCTTCTTCCATTGGATGCACTTCCCTTGGACGAGGGCGACGGAAACGACGCGAACGGTGAGAACCGTCTCGGTGATCGACTGCGCATCGTGAATGAGGTCTCCTTTGCACGGCTCCTGGCGCCGGATTCCGTGCTCCAGGGCGCGCCTTCGCTGCTCGCGTTCGGGGGCGTCGACTACGACGCGCAAGGCGCGGTTCCCGAGGGGCTGGTCGCGTCATCCGCGCCCATCGAAGCGAGTGAAGCGGACGTGCCGGCGCGCTCGGGCGGGGAGGAAGGGGTCGCACCGGAGGAGGATGCGGACGCCGAGGAGTCCGATGAAACGAACACCTCCCGCAGCGCGTACCCAGAGCGCTTTCGAAAGCTGCGACAAGCACGCTACGAGGCCGAGGCCACCGCGGATCTGTTCGACGAGGCCTTCGATATCGAGGGCAGCTTGCTCCTCGGGAAGGACACGACCAAAGCTGCGCTATTCGAGGCTGCCCCCGGCAAGCGTTACATACACCTCGCGACCCACGGCTGGTTTGCCCCGGAGAGTGTGCGTTCGACCGAGGATGCGCGCCCCGAGAGGCGGGGATTCACTCGCATGGGCCTCGAGGATCGCGTCACTGGCCTGGCGCCGATGACCTTGTGCGGTTTGGCCCTCGCTGGCGCTAATAGGGGTAGAGACTCCCTCGGCCGCGTCCCCGGAATTCTGACCGCCGAGGAACTCTGCTCCCTCGACCTCTCCCAATGCGAGCTCGCCGTACTCTCCGCCTGTGAAACCAACGTCGGAATCCGGCGCGCGGGCCAGGGCATTCAGTCCCTGCAATCCGCGCTCTACGCCGCCGGCGCGCGCACCTCGATCACGTCTCTCTGGAAAGTCGACGACGCCGCAACCCGGCGCTTGATGGAGGCCTTCTACGACAACCTGTGGGTCCAGCGGATGGGCAAGAGCGACGCCCTGTGGCAGGCCAAGCAGACGATGCGCGACGAAGGAGATCCGCCGGCGCACTGGGCCGGCTGGGTGCTCACGGGCGATCCGGAGTAGCATGGGGGAGTGATGCTTCCCACTCTGCTCGCCAGCCTCCCGCTCCTGCTCGCTCAGGGTGCGGAGCCGATATCCCCCTCACCATACGACCGTGTCATCGAGCTCGAGATCACCGAGTTCGATGAGCCCGCCATCGAAGGCCGCGGGGGCACAGCCGTTGCAGAATACGAAGTCCAGTTCGACGGCACCCTCCACATCTGGACGACCTCCGAGCTAGACCTCTTCCTGCAAGTCGACGACGCCGCCGAGGCGCGTTCGCTCGCATCGGACGACAATTCGGGAGGCGGCACGACCCCGTACATCGCACTCGAGGTCCAGACCGGAGACTGGCTGATGGTTCTGGTCGCGGGTGGCCCGGGCGCCACCGGTTCATTGACCCTGCATCTGATTGCAGCTGGCGAGACCGAGGCCGGACGCGCGGCATTGATGCTTGCGCGTGACACACTGGCCGCAGCTACCCGTCTCGCGGACGAAGGTCAACGGACTGCGGCGCTGGAACTCATGGCGAAGGCGCTGCCAGGAGTCATGGACACCGAGGGAGTAGATCACCCCGACCTCTTGCTCGCCCGAGCAACCCTGGCCAATTCGATGCACGTGATGGGCGATCTGGCCGGGGCCCGCGCCCTCTTTGAATCCGTCCTTGCTGCCCGCGAGCGCATTCTGCCCGCCGATCACCCCGATCTCCTGGCCGCCCGATCGAACCTCGCCGTCTCGATGGACGCGATGGGCGATCTGGCCGGTGCGCGCGCCCTGCGTGAATCGGTCCTCGCTGCCCGCGAGCGCATCCTGCCCGCGGATCACCCCGACCTCTTGCGCGCCGGAGCAAACCTGGCCGTCTCGATGCGCGTGATGGGCGATCTGGCCGGGGCCCGCGCCCTCGAAGAATCGGTCCTCGCGGGCTACGAGCGCACGCTGCACGCCGATCACCCCGAGCTCTTGCGCGCCCGATCTCACCAGGCCATCTCGATGCAGGAGATGGGCGATCTGGCCGGGGCCCGCGCCCTGCGTGAATCCGTCCTGGCTGGCTACGAGCGCATCCTGCCCGCGGATCATCCCGACATCTTGCTCGCCCGAGAATACCTGGCGATCTCGGTGGAGGCGATGGGCGATCTGGCCGGGGCGCGCGCGCTCAGAGAATCCGTCCTCTCGGCCTACGAGCGCACCCTGCCCGCCGATCACCCCGCGCTCTTGCGCGCCCAAGAAAACCTGGCCGTCTCGATGTCTACGATGGGCGATCTGGCCGGGGCCCGCGCCCTGCGTGAATCCGTCCTCGCTGGCTACGAGCGCATCCTGCCCGCGGATCACCCCGATCTCTTGCGCGCCCGGGCAAGCCGGGCCGTCTCGATGTCTGCGATGGGCGATCTGGCCGGGGCCCGCGCCCTGCGTGAATCCGTCCTCGCTGCCCGCGAGCGCATCCTGCCCGCGGATCACCCCGAGCTCTTGGCCACCCGATCGAACCTGGCCGTCTCGATGCACGCGATGGGCGATCTGGCCGGGGCCCGCGCCCTGCGTGAATCCGTCCTCGCTGGCTACGAGCGCATCCTGCCCGCGGATCACCCCGACCTCTTGCCCGCCCAAATAAACCTGGCCGACTCGATGCACGCGATGGGCGATCTGGCCGGGGCCCGCGCCCTCTTTGAGTCCGTCCTCGCTGGCTACGAGCGCATTCTGCCCGCGGATCACCCCGACATCTTGCTCGCCCGATCGAACCTGGCCGTCTCGATGCACGCGATGGGCGATCTGGCCGGGGCCCGCGCCCTCTCTGAATCCGTCCTCGCTGCCCGCGAGCGCATTCTGCCCGCGGATCACCCCGACCTCTTGCGCGCCCGAGCAAACCTGGCCGCCTCGATGTCGCAGATGGGCGACCTCGCCGGGGCCCGCGCCCTGCGCGAATCCGTCCTCGCTGGCTACGAGCGCATCCTGCCCGCGGATCACCCCGACCTCTTGGCCGCCCGAGGAAACCTGGCCGCCTCGATGCACGCGATGGGCAATCTGGCCGGGGCCCGCGCCCTGCGTGAATCCGTCCTCGCTGGCTACGAGCCCATCCTGCCCGCGGATCACCCCAATCTCTTGCTCGCCCGAATGAACCTGGCCGTCTCGATGCACGCGATGGGCGATCTGGCCGGGGCCCGCGCCCTGCTCCCCGCTCAGGTCGGCGGCGTGCGGATGCGTATCCTGGCCTCACTCGCCCTTGCCCCGCGTCAGGCTCGGCAGACCGTCGCAAGCGAAAGTCATCGGCATTCTGAAGTGCTTTTTCTGAGCTCATCCGCGGGGTCCGAGCTCGAGCGAGACGCGTTCGAGTTGACAGAAACTCTGCGGCTCGTCGCTGCAGAAGCGGCACGATCGCTCGCACGATTTGAGTCCGATCCAGAGCTGGCCCCGATTCTGCAAGAGGCGGGAGAAGCTCGTAGCGCACTCAACGACCTGGTCGCCGGGTCAGGGCGAGATGAAACTGGATCCGAGGGACTGTCTGCCGAGCTGACGAGGCTCTCACTGAAGCGCGACGCACTCGAGCGCGAGGCGAATCGCCTGTTGGCGGAGCGAGGAGTGGTGACCCAGCCCGTCACTGCGGGAGCGCTCTCAACCGCACTCATTGCGGGCGATGTCGTTGTCGGCTACCGGCGTATCTCACTCAGGCATGTGGACGAATTGAGCGGCGAGACATTGGATGCCGCGGACCACCTGCTGGCGCACGTCTTGACCTCGGAAGGGACCCTGAACCGCATCGACCTCGGACCTGCTGCGGAGATAGAAGAGCTTGCGAGCGAATGGCGCGCGGCCCTCGGAGCGCCGCTAATGCGTGGTCTCGGCCTGGAGGAGGATGAAGATGATCCCGAAGCCCGGGTGGGTCGTGAGTTGCGCGCACGGATCCTGGATCCGGTGCTGGTATTGGCGGGTGAGGGCGCCCGGCGCCTCTTCATCTGCGCGGACGACCTGCTCTTTCTGCTTCCATTGGATGCACTTCCCCTTGATGACGGCGACTCGGACGGCGCGGATACTGAGAAACGTCTCGGTGATCGATTGCGCATCGTGAACGAGGTCTCCTTTGCCAGGCTCCTGGCGCCGGCTTTCGAGCTCGAGGGCGCGCCCTCGCTGCTTGCCTTCGGAGGCGTCGACTACGACGCGCAAGGAGCGGTTCCGGACGGGCTGGCCGCGGCGTCCGCGCCTATCGATGCTGGTGACGCGGGCGTTCCGGAGCGTGCCGACCGGGAGGAGGACCTCGCACCGGAGAAGGACCCGGCCGCCGAGGCGTCCGACGAAACGCGCACCTCCCGCAGCGCGTACCCCGAGCGCTTTCGCAAGCTGCGCCAAGCACGCTACGAGGCCGAGGCCACCGCGGATCTGTTCGAAGAGGCTTTTGAACTCGAGGGCAGCTTGCTCTTGGGCAAGGGCACGACAAAGGCTGCGCTATTCGACGCCGCCCCCGGCAAGCGTTACCTGCACCTCGCGACCCACGGTTGGTTCGCACCCGAGAGCATCCGCTCGACCGAGGACGCAGGCTCCGGTGGGAATGGGTTCACACGTATGGGCCTCGAGGATCGCGTCACTGGCCTGGCACCGATGACCCTGTCCGGCCTGGCCCTCGCCGGCGCGAACAACGGTCGCGATTCACTCGGGCGCGTGCCCGGAATCCTGACCGCGGAGGAACTGTGTTCTCTCGATCTCTCCCAATGCGAACTCGCGGTCCTCTCCGCCTGTGAAACCAACGTCGGTATCCGCCGCGCGGGTCAAGGCATCCAGTCCCTGCAGTCTGCGCTTTACGCGGCGGGCGCCCGCACCTCGATCACGTCTCTCTGGAAAGTCGACGACGCCGCGACCCGGCGCTTGATGGAGGCCTTCTACGACAACCTGTGGGTCCAGGGAATGGGCAAGAGCGACGCCCTGTGGCAGGCCAAGCAGACGATGCGCGACGAAGGAGATCCGCCGGCGCACTGGGCTGGTTGGGTACTCACGGGTGATCCGGAGTAGAAGGCACGGACCGGGCGCAATCGACTGGCCGTCACGAAGCGCAGTCGGCGATATCCTGAAGCGGCATCGGCTGTTCAGGGAACTATTCCGAAGCCCGCCGTATCCGTGAAGCTGTCTGGGTTGCCGAACAGTACGGTCGCGAAGTCGAAGCGTCCGCCGATGAATTGCGACAGGATGGGCTCGCTCAGGTGCATCGTGGCCTCTGCGCGACCCGTTCCGTCCAGCTGGCCGACCGCGCCGGATAGCAGGGGCGACTGGGAGTTCGTCATGGTGAATCTCAGCAATCGATCCAGGTTCAAGGGCAAGGTCTGGCCGTTGAACGGCGTGCCCGGCGACGTACCGGATGCGCTGGCCAGGACGATGTAGGCTCGACCGGCCTCGGCCATGCCCGCGTTGATGACCAGGGGCACGTCGGCTCCCTCGGAGGCGGACACAGATTCGTACCCCGCGTGCAGGCTCGTCAAGGGATCTACTCTGATCCTCAGGGGCGGATTCAGGGTGTAGGTCAGCGTCGATGCCTCGACGACCACTCGGAATCGGCAAATGCCGGGCGTCGTTCCGGCGCGTAGGGTGAATGAGTGCGTGCCGTCTCCGTTGTCGACAATCGACTCGACCGACGCCGCCTGGGGCCCGCCGATGCCGCGCACGTACAGGGTCTGGCCGCCCGTTGTGAGGTCGTTGCCATCGATGTCTCGCAGCCGCACCGTCACATCGACCGTGGTGCTACCGTCCGCGACGAGGCGCGGTGCCGAAGGCGTGACCTTCGTCAAGAGGTGGTCCACGCGACCGATGCGTGCTGCGCGCCACGCGTCGTAGCGCATTTGCAACCCGATCACCGCATCGATGTCGTTCTCATCGCCGATGAATCTTCGATCGAGGTAGTAGTTACCACCCGCGCAGCCGCCGGGCACTCCGCAGGCGCGGTCTTCGTCCCCGATGCGCGCGAGCACGATGAACGACGTGTACGCAGAATGAATTTGGTTCGTCGGTGGCGAGTCGCAGGGCGTGGGAGGTGTGGGGCATGAGCAGCGCCTGTCACCGCCCCAGTAGCGGGCAGTCTCCATGGCTGCCATCACGCGCTGGCCCAGGTCGCCCGTGGAGTTGAGCAGCGTCTGTTCGGCCTCGAGAATCACCGTATCACCAGCCAAGGTGTTTCCCTGAATAGCGTAGCGAACGGTACCCTGCTGACCGGTCACCCCACCTATCCCACTGGGCACGCTGCCCCCCGAAAAGGTCACCGCCGGGTCGTCAAGGTTGACGATTCCATACTGGCGGACCTCATGGCCCGATACTTGCGCGAGCCGATCGAGGATTTCCTGAGGCGAGTCGCCGTTGCGAAGCCTGTTCCAGATGATCTCTCTGGTCTGAGCACTGGGAATCGACTGGGCAGCCCCCGCGCCCTTGCCCACGACGACGATTCCAACGGCCGGCTTGAGGGCAAAGTTGGCCGAGCAAGTCGCACTGGCGACGCACACCTCGCCGGTTGCGCTATCAGTGACGACGATCGACCAGGTGGCTGCCGCCTGTACAGTCATCACGGCCAGAGCGCTGGCTGCAAGGGCGGCGTTGCGAACACACGAATTGAGGGCATTCATGCTATCGATCGTAGCTCAATCCTCACCGGCTGTGCGGCGGCAGTCACTTCGACCCCTGTGGTGAGGCGCCAAAGGGGCCCCAGATTCGACGTCCTGCCGGTCTTACCCAATTCCTGGGGCCCAGGTCGACGCGGGCTCCCGGGCTCCCGGGTTCGCGATCGCGTCCCGAACGGAACGGTCACCCTGAGATAGGTTTCGTGCGGTAGGCCCTGGACTCGAAGAGGTAGGGATTCCCTCGGCCATATCTCCGAGATACTGATCGGGGAAGAGCCTTGCTCCGTCGAGTTGTTTCAATTCGAACTGGCCATCATTTCCGCCGGTGAAATCAACGTCGGCTACGTTGCAGGTCCGGCATCGGCAACGAGATGCGATTCGGCCCGGTCCGTGCACCCCGCGGGGGCGGGGAGCTCGGCGCAGGAGATCTGGTAAGGACAGCCCTGAACAAGGCCCTCTGAGGCCCAAGAGTGCGACTCGGGCACCCACGCAACGCCGGTACCCAACGAAGCCTTCGCATTCTTGATACACTTCTGAAACTCGCACAAACCCTATCCGGAGCCGACCATGCTTTCTGCCTGCCTGGGTCTCCTGCTAGTCCATTCGTCGAGTTTTCAGCAATCGCAAGTGCCGACAACTCGGTCACCACGAATCAGCGACGAACATTCGTTCGAGTCACACCGACGGATGGTCGAGCGCCTTCGGTTAATTGCTGCCGAGACGCCGCGCGTGAACTTCTATCTGGGTGAGGGTAGCGCTCAGCGTGTGCGCAACCGGGCGATGGCACTCGGCCCTGATGCAAGTGCCGTGGAACGCTGGAATGCGCTGCGAAAGGTGGCCTTTCACGAGCAGCGCCTGGGCAATACAGAGGCCGCGATCGAAGCGCACCAGGCTGCCTGTGCGCTGGAGAGGCTGGAGGGTGAAGAGCTGCCGGCGGCTGCAGACGACACGCGGGTCGAACTCGGCGTCAGTTTCCTGCGCGCGGGCGAGCAAGCCAACTGCGTGGCCCGGCACACGAGCAGGAGTTGCATTTTTCCGATCGAGAAGGACGGCGTGCACGTCGACCAGGCCGGCTCTCGCGCCGCCATCGAGTTGTTCGAGGAAGTCCTGGAGGATTCCCCCGAGAACCTTCGGGCTCGGTGGCTTCTGAACCTCGGCTACATGACGATCGGCGGCTATCCCGATGACGTCCCGCCCCGGTGGTTGATCGACAGTGACACCTTTGAGTCGGACGAGGAGTTTCCGCGCTTCGCCGATACCGCCGGCGAGCGAGGCCTCGACATCACGAGCATGTGTGGTGGCGTGATCATCGACGACTTCGATGGCGACGATCTACTCGATATCGTGGTCTCGGACTGGGACCCGAGCAGCCGCTTGCGTCTGTTCATTGGCTCCGGACGCGGCTCATTCACCGATAGCACCGATGCCGCCGGGCTGGAGGGAATCAGCGGTGGTCTGAACATGATGCAGGCCGACTACGACAACGATGGCCATGTGGACATCCTGGTGCTGCGCGGCGCGTGGCTTAGAGGCAGGGGCAAGCACCCCAACTCGCTTCTCAGGAATCTGGGGGACGGACGCTTCGTGGACGTCACCTTCGCCGCCGGCCTTGCGGACGAGAACTACCCGACCCAGGCGGCCGGCTGGGCGGACTACGACAATGACGGGGATCTGGACCTCTATGTCGGGAATGAGACGTCGACGGCGATCGAGGCTCCGTGCCAGCTCTTTCGAAATAATGGAGACGGCACCTTTACCGATGTCGCGCGCAAGGCAGGCGTGGCGAACGGAGGGTTTGCGAAGGGCGTTGCCTGGGGTGACTACGACGGCGATCGATTCCCGGATCTGTATGTCTCGAACCAGAGCGGGCCCAACCGACTGTTCAGGAATCGTGGCGACGGGACGTTCGAGGATGTTGCGCGCGAGCTGAACGTGACCGGGCCCTCCGAGAGCTTCGCCACGTGGTTCTGGGACGTGGACAATGATGGCGACCTCGACCTCCTCGTCACGACGTACGTTGCCAGTCTGTCGCCGACGGTCGCCAGCTATCTGGGTGAGCCTACCGACGGCGAACTCATCCACCTGTACCGAGGCGACGGGGGGGAGAGCTTCGAATCCGTCGGCCGGGAGATGGGGCTGAACAAGGTCTCGCCCGTCATGGGCTGCAACTTCGGGGATCTCGACAACGACGGCTTTCTCGACTTCTACCTGGGTACGGGCTATCCGGGGTACGACGGACTGGTCCCCAACCTCATGTACCGCAACCGATCGGGGAAGGGCTTCGCAGACGTGACCAGCGCCGGCGGATTCGGCCACCTGCAGAAGGGCCACGGAGTCGCCTTTGGGGATCTGGACGGCGATGGGGATCAAGACGTATTCATCGAGCTCGGGGGTGCGTTTCCCGGGGATGCCTTCCGGAACGCGCTTTTCGAAAATCCAGGCAACGAAAACCACTGGATCGTCGTCGAGCTCGCCGGAACACGCAGCAATCGTTCGGCGATCGGCGCACAGATCCGGTGCGCAATCACCGAGGAGGGGCAGGAACGCTCCATCTATCGCCACGTGAACAGTGGGGGCAGCTTCGGGGCGAACCCGCTGCGTCAGTCGATCGGATTAGGGCGTGCCCGGAAGGTCGACGTGCTGGAGATCTACTGGCCCACGAGCGAGCTCGTTCAGGTCGTCCGGGACGTGGAGGTCGACCAGAGGATTCTGGTGGTCGAGGCTGCGGATAGCTTCGAGCCCAGCCGCGCGTCGCCGACGGCCTTCACCCGGGAGCGCGCCGACGGCGAGTGACGCCGCCTGTGGTACGCCATTTCCGCCAGGCGCGTAGCGGGGCGATTGACCTGCGGCGAGAGCACAGAGTGTTTTCGGACACCGAGGGATCGAGCGCGGCCAGGTGTTAGACTCGCGGGCTCCGCCCGATAGTATCGACTCGATGAATTCCGATCCGCACCTCGACGCCAGCCGCCGTCGTTCCGATGTCTCGAGACCGGCATTCTTGGTGCTCTGCGGTGCGCTCCTCCAGGCCTGTGGTTCCGGCTCTCAGGAGGACGGGGCGGGCAGTCAGGAGGATCGAGGCGCGGCCACGACCGCGGCCCCTGAACAGGTGGACGACCTTCCGCCGCCGCCCGAGCGGGATGACTGGCTCGCTCGACACACACGGTCGAGGCGTCCTCAATTCGCGGCTCACCTGGAGGCCACCGCGCGCGCGGTGCAGGAGGATCCGGATGACGGCGGCGCCCGTTGCGAGCTTGGATGGGCGCTGTTCCAGAACGGCCAGGTCGAGGAGGCCGAAGCTCAGCTGCGTCGAGCCGTAGCCCTGGCTCCGCAGGAGGTCGAGAATCACCGACGCCTGGGGCTCGTCCTGTACGGGGGAGGGAAGCACCTGGAGAGTGTCGAGTACCTGGAGCGCGCGGTCGGCCTGGCGCCGGGCGACTCCGAGACCCACTTCTTCTTGGGGCACGCCAACGAGCGCCTTGGGCGGGGTGGGGCGGCCCTCGAGCAGTTCCGGTTAGCTGAGGCGGCAAATCCAGATCACGCGGAGAGTGTGTACCAGCAGGGGCTGCTCTTGCTCGACGAGGACCCGTCGCAGGCGACCCGGTTATTCGAACGCGCGCTCACCATGGATGCCTACCATCCCGGCGCGTGTGTGAACCTGGCGCGCCTCTACCGCAAGAGTGGGCGCGGCGCGGACGCGCAAGACATGCTGAGGCGCCATCGCGAGATCGCCTTGCTGAGCGACCTGGGAGTCGCCGAGGACCCCAAGGGGCTCAAGCGCTATCTGGCGGAGGCCGGCTACTACGCGCGCCAGCAAAAGGCATTGCAGGCCCTCGAAGTCGTGGCGAACGGACTGGAGCAACATCCGATGGAAGCGCCCCTGTGGCTCATGCGTGGTCGATTGCTCACCGAGGGCGATGATGTCGACGGGGCCCGCGTCGCTTTCGAAAAGGCTTGCGACCTGGCTCCCGACGACCCGGGGCCGCCGGGTGAGCTCGCCCAGCTGTACCTGGACGCCAAGGAGATGGCCGTTCCCGTCACGGTCGATGAGCGGCTCCGCGCAGCCGCGCGGCGCTGGCCGCAGATGACGCAAGTCCTGGAGCAACTCGAGGCACGATGATTCCGATCGGTCTCACTTCGCGCACCGCGCTGGCTTTGATCGCCGGCCTGCCGTTCTGCTCCTGTTCCGACCATCACGGGACGTCGGATCCGGTCGAGGCACAGGGCCTGCTGGTCGACATCGCGGCCGAGGCGGGACTCGACTTCGTTCACTTCAATGGAGCCACAGGTTTCCGGTACCTGGTCGAGACCATGGGTGGCGGCGTGGCCTGGCTGGACTTCGATGGGGATGGGCTGCTCGACGCGTACCTGGTGCAGAGCGCTCCCTTGCCGGGAGGCCCTGTACCAGGCGAACTGCCCGGCAATCGTCTGTACCGCAACGTCGGCGACGGACGCTTCGTCGAGCACACCAACGCTGCGGGGGTCAGGGACACGGGGTTCGGGATGGGCTGCGCGGTTGGCGACTACGACAACGACGGTGCCCCCGACCTCTACGTGGTCAACTTCGGCGCAAACTCGCTCTACCACAACAATGGAGACGGCACGTTCACGGACGTCAGCGATGCCGCGCAGGTCGGCGACCTGGGCTGGGGAGCGAGCGCTGGCTTCTTCGACTTCGACCGTGATGGAGACCTGGACATCTACCTGGTCAATTACCTGGCCTTCTCGTGCGAGATGCAGGCCGGGCTCTTCCCAAGGCGCGGTGGAAAGGCGCCGGCCTACCCACACCCTGACCGATTCGACGGCGCGCCCGATGTTCTCTACGAGAACCAGGGTGACGGTACATTCCTCGACGTCTCGGAGGCCAGTGGGATCGCCTCCGTCGAGCCTGGCCCCGGCAAGGGGCTCGGGGTGGCCTTCAGCGACGTGGACGACGACGGGGACGCGGACGTGTACGTCGCCAATGATTCGACGCGCAACTTCCTCTTCCTGAACGACGGTAGCGGTCGATTCGAAGAGGTCGGAGATCTCGCCGGCTGCTCCCACAACCGCAACGGTGAGTCGGAGGCGAGCATGGGGGTCGACTTCGGTGACGGTGACGGGGACGGTCAGCTCGACCTGTTCATGACCCACCTCGACGGGGAGACCAACACGTATTATCGGAACGAGTCGGATGGGGATTGGGTCGAATGGCGCGACGTCACCAATCGGAATGGACTCGCCAGGACGACCGTCTTGCACACAGGCTTCGGCGCGACCTTCTTCGATCTGGATCGCGATCGGGACCTGGACCTCTTCGTCGCGAACGGGCATGTGATCGACAACATCCACCTGACCTACTCCAATCGTGAGTACGCCCAGACCGACCAGCTGTTCCGGAATCTGGGTGACGGTCAATTCGAGGACATCTCGGCCCAGGCAGGCGAGTACTTCCTGACCAAGGCCGTGGGGCGTGGCACCGCCCTGGGCGATTACGACGGCGATGGGGATCAGGACGTGCTCGTCGGAACGAACGGTGGTCCGGTGACCCTGCTCGAGAATCGCGTGGCAAGCGGCAACCACTGGATCAGTGTTCGGCTCATCGGAGGCGAGGGCGAGCCCCGCGATGGACAGGGGGCCCGCCTGACGCTCCTGTCCGGCGGTGAGACTCAGGTGCGTGAGCTGTGGACCTGCCGCAGCTACGCGAGCGCCAGTGAAGGGGTGGCGCATTTCGGCCTGGGAGGCGTCACGTCGATCCAGCGCCTGACCGTACGCTGGCCCTCAGGTGCGGTCCAGGTCGTGGAGGGGCTCGCCGTCGACCGTGAGCTGGTATTGAGGAGCGACGACTAGAGGCCGTTGTCGCCGCGATAGCGAGAGTTGGATCGCGGACTGCGCCGTCGCGCTTGGCGAACCTGCTGGATTCGGTGTTGGCCGACGAAGCGGAGGTCCCCATGACTCCTCGGCTTGCATCCGGGTGAACGGCCAGCGCCAGTCTCGCATCGGCCGCGGCTATCCAAGAGCCATGTCCGCAAGGGGTTAGGGCGAAACGTGCGGGCCATTCCAACGCCGGGCCGAGCCAGTTCATACCGGCTCCACCTGCCATGATGCCGGGAGTAGGTCGATGTGGGCCGGCGGAAACTGTTCGGTCTCGGTACCGCCGGCTACAATCATGGTACCGGCCAGATGGGAGAGGGAGGATCCTCAGCCGCACAGCCGCCACAGTGTCCATGAGCCGCGAGTGCGACGAATCCAAGCCGACAGGCGTGAACGTAGCGATGTTCTCGGACATCGCGGACAGCTCACGGCTGTATCGAGACCTCGGTGAAGAGCGAGCCAGCGAAGTCGTGAACATGGTGCTCGGCGACATGGAGGAGTGCGTCAAGACCGGATCGGGCAGGGTCTTGAATCGGATCGGTGACGAGCTGCTCGTCGTCTTCGACAATCCTGCCGATGCCATAACGACGGCGCTGCAGCTCGAGGATGCGACGATCCGGACGTCTTCTGAGGCCCAGCTGGGCCGCATGATCTCACTGCGCACCGGCTTGTACTCGGGCCGTGTGCTGGAACGTGAGGGCATGATCTACGGAGATTGTGTCTACGCCGCCAAGAGAGTGACCGACCTCGCCAAGGCCGGCCAGATCCTGGTTGGGCCGCAACTGGCACTGGTCGCAGACACGATGGGCATCCCCAATCGCTTTCATAAGGAGTTGACTCTCAAAGGCCAGGGCCAGTCGACCATGTTGAGCGAACTGTTGCGCGACGCCATAGAGGAGACCCTCGTAGCTGACGATAAACCATTGCAACGCAGGGAACGTCGCGTCCAGGTGGTCTACCAGCAACAGCGCTTCATGCTCAAGCCCGGTCAATGCTTGACCATCGGACGTACGCCTCCCGCCCAGCTGCTGATCAATATCCCGCAGGTTTCACGCTTGCATGCGACGATCCGCCACGAAAAACACCGCGTCATCATCCAGGATGTCAGCACGAACGGCATCTACCTGTTGAGGGGGGACGGCGTTCGGCCCGAGTTCCAGTGCAAGGCGACCACTCACCTCGATGCCGAGGGCTGGATCGGTTTCGGTGGCCCACCCGAACCCAACGCCGAGCACTCGATTCAGTTCCGAATCGAGCTCGCTCCGACGGACAAACCAGTCAACAGGTCCTGACGGCCGAGCCGTACCGAGGCCGATTCTACAGGTGGACCCTGGGGTTGGTTCGACCCGATCGGCGCGCACTCCGATATCACGGGGCCCAGGATGCTCGAATTGATCGGCACGACGCTGGGCGAGGATTGAGGTCGTGATTTCACCGGACCTTGCCCAGGACAACTTGCGGCGGCATCGGCAGTTGGCGCCATGGCCGGCAACCGGGGCCAGCGCGTCCGCTAGCCCCGGGGCCTGTCGATGAAGTCTCGACCTGAGTCGAGGCCTGCTCCGGCTACCAGTGCCAGATGGCGTCGTAGGAGTCGACGAGCTTGGCGAGGTTCGAGCGCGGGATGGCCTCGACGGCGCCGGTCATTTGCTCGCTCTCGATGCCACGCTCCTCGGCGTCCTCTCGGATCAGGAAGAAGTTGATGCCCTTCTCGGCCAGGCGTTCGATGTCCTGGCCGGGGTCGAAGGGGTGGGGGACCGTTCCGCCGCCCACGGAGAGTGGAGTCGTCGTGTGGCCCTTGACCGCGTAGTTCACCGCGTTGCCGGTCAGGAGGATCGCCATGTCGACGCCGGAGTTGTTCACTGCGGAGGAGAACCAGAGGCCCGCGTCGTCCTGCTCTTCCTGGCAGGCACGGTAGGCCGTGTCGATCACGCTCAGTACTTTCTTGGACATGTCGGGACTCCTACTTGGTGGCGATGACGAGGGTCTGGTCTGATTCCGTGAAGAACTTCGCGAAATCCGGGGGGCCGCCGCGCCGGGGTCCTTCGACCCAGGGTTCGGCGCCCCGTTCGTCGACGCAGAAGCCGCAGTTGACCCAATCGAGCTTGGCGCCGCTCTGCGATGCCGTGGCGAAGAGCCCGGTGACGAATTCTCGCGTCAGGGGGTGCTTCTCCTCCTCGGCGGAGGTCGCCTTGACCGGGTTCGGGTGCGCCTTCTGACCCGCGAATGAGAGGTTAACCGCGCCTTCGAAGGCGAAGACGTTCACGTCGATGCCCTTCTTCAGCGCCGACTCGACGATGCGCAGGGCGGTCATCGTGTTGGAGGACTCGTAGGGCGGGTCCATGATCATCAGGCTCAGGGATTTGTTGTCGCTCATGGCAATCTCCTCAGCTCCACACGGGCTTGCACCCGTCTTCCATGATCAGGTCCGTGAGGCTGTCCGCATCCGAGACAGCCACGTTCTCACGTAGCCCTTCGCGGGAGATCCCGCGCTCGGCCAGGGACAGGTCGTCGACCAGAACGGTGATGCCGGCCGAGGCGGCGAGGGTTTCGACGCGCGCGCCACTGCGTGCAGCAAAGACTCCGTTCTGCACGAGGAACATGGTCACGTCGTTGCCCATGCCGGCCAGTTCCGCGGCCAGGTCCCACTGCTGTTTCACGTCGGAACACTCGAAAGGGTCTCGGGTCTCGATGAAGAGGTACTTGCTCATCCAGTTTCTCCTGACGGACGATGAATTGTAGGCGGCGCGAGCGCCGTGCACGCATGAGCTCGCGCTTGGGACGCACGAGCGATCACCATGTGGTGTTCGAGCCGGAATGGCGGCGCTGCATGATACGGACTGCGGATTGGGCTGCCAAGGGAGTCGGGCCTGGGCGGAGTCCGGTCGCCTCGCCATGACGATGGTGTGCGGATCGCGGACTGCAAGGAGCGGCCGGCGCACTTTCGGATGACCCGTTCACCGGGCCGCGCTTGACGCGATATCAGCTGGACTTGTTGACCCAGGCGGCCATCGTTCATCATCGATGATGGGCGGGGCGGCACGGTGAAGACTGTGCGGATCAGTGGCATCAACTCTCGCGCGGCGGAATCCTCAGATCAGGGTGTAAAGGTGATCGAGACGGCGTCCGACGTGTTGAAGCCCGCGCCGATCGAGTTTCTATCTCGATACCAGGCCTGAAAATGCCAGGTCGAACCTGGAGACGGGGAACCGGCGAGGGCCTGGGGGGCAACTTGCATGAAGAGTGTGCCGTTGTTCGGTCGAACCGGAGGCAATCGATAGACCTGCCCGGCTACGCAGCGAAAGCCATCACCGAACGGGATCTGAGTCGGTGTGTCGCTGTAGATGAAGACGCCGCTACCGGTGACGGCATCTGCGAGAAGGGAGAAGCAATCGTCGGCGAGGGACTCACCTCCATCCGCCGAGATGCCTGCGGCCATGCCCGACGAATTGATCCCGGCGATGCAGGTGTTTTGCCCGATCGGTCCGAACTGCGCCTCGTAGGCGCCGACATCCACCGTGGCGCCGAAGACGCGGTTGTCGCCCTCGAAGTCAAGGTCGGGCAGCTCGGCTGCGCTGAGGGTTCCCGTGTCGCGGCAGGGGGATCCGCAGTCGATCCGGAAGTTGCCGGACTGGGCGTCGACGAAGCGCGGGTCTGTCGCGAAGTTGCCTTGGCCCGCCACGCCCTGCCCGACGCACGAGTACTTGACGTCAGCGGATGTGGGGGAGAGGCGCAGGTCCGTGCGTGGCCCGGCGCCGGTATTTCCCCATACGATCGAGTTGGAGACCTCTCCCGCGTCGAGGCGGATGCCACCAATGCCGTGATTGTTTCCCGTGGATAGCCCGCCCTCGTTCAGGGTGAAGGTGCAGTTGGTGATGGACGATGTGCCGCTCCCGTCCAGGTTCAGCCCGCCGTCTCCTGCGCGGCCATCGCTGGTGCCACCGACGTTGCGGACGACGATGGAATTCACGAGCGTAATCGACGCCGAGCTCCGGACCTGGAATCCGCCTGTTCCGCCATCGCTCGCAGCTCCATCACCGCCTCGGTTTCCGTCGATGAGACAGGCCTCGAATCGGGGGTGGGCACTCGCGGATGCGTACAGCACACCATGCCCTGCCTCGAAGTCGCCTCCTCCAGCCGATCCGAGATTGCCTCGCAGCGTGCAGCGCTGGAACTCGGGCTCCGCCGATCCGCCCGAGGCCAGGACCACGCCGGGTCCACCGCCGTCCCGTGACGCTCCACCCTGATTGGCCTCGATCAGGCAATCGAGAACCGTCGCCGTTCCGCCAGTGCAGTGGAACGCCCCGGCCCCGCCGCGCGTGTCGTTCGGGCGGTTGGAGGGGCCGCCTATGTTTCCGACGATCGTGCAGCGCTCGACGACGGGCGCGGAGCCACTGCCTGCCCCGAAGGCACCCCCGCCAGGGATGGACCACCCGTAGCCGCCACTGTTCTGGGTGATCTCACAATCAGAGACCGTGACCCCCAGGCTTCCGCCGTGGCCGCCCCTTGTCTTCATGGCGCCTGGACCACCGTACCCGTAGCCCGTCGCTGGCCCGTTGCCCCCGGCATTGCCGGTGAACAGGCTGCGCTCGATGCGCGCCTCGGCGTTTGAGGACGTTCCAATTGCGCCTGCCCCACCCTCGGAGCCGGAGACGGGTCCGGCGCCGCCCACGTTCCCCTGGAGTGTGCTGTCCTCCAGGATCAGCCGTGTGCTGGAGACGAGCTGGATCGCTCCCGCGCCGCCGAAGCTCTCCGGTGATACACCCGATGACCCGCCCGTATTCTGCGTGAAGGTACACCTGCGGACAGTTACCCGCGAGCCGGATCTTCGCCCGAGAATCGCGCCTGCACCACCGCAGACATCGCTGGGTGCCAGCTCGGGTACACCTCCAAGATTCCCGGTGAACGAGGAGTCCTCGACCCGGACTGACCCGTCCAGGCACCGGATCGCTCCGGCCCCTCCGTCCCTCTGGGTGGGATCGCCATCGCCGCCCCGATTCGATTCGAACGAGCAGTTGAACAGGGACGGCGACGCCGACGAGAGGCAGTCGATTGCGCCCGCTCCTCCTCCGCGTCCTTCATTGTTGATGAACCTGCAGTTTCGGACTGTCGGGCTCGAGCCGACACACAGCATCGCCCCGGGGTTGCCTCCCAGTCCGATTCCACCTGTGATCGTGAAGCCGCTCAGGATCGCGTTCAGGCCTTCACCGCCCGTGAACGACAAGACCGTTCCGAGGCCGCCCCCGTCGATCGTCGTGAGCAGCGCTCCACCAGCACTCCGGACCGCGATGTTTTTCCCGAGGAAGTCGAGGCGCTCCAAGAAGATTCCGGGGCTCACCAGCACCGTGTCTCCAACGACCGAAGCCGTGATCGCCTCCTGAATCGTCGCGAATTGCCCGGGTACGGTGTGCGTGCTCTGGGCTAAAGCGGGCACGCTGGCAGCTACGACCAGGGATGCTGACCGGAGGACAGACCGGATGGGCGAACGCATGGGGAGGCCTCGATTCGGTGGGCGAGAATTCGTTGTCGGAAATGGTATCAAGACCCGTGATTTCCGGGGCTGGACCGGGGCAGGCTGCGAAACAACAGGGGTCAAGACGCTACGGATCCAGGGCTCCCCGACTCCGTTTCCCAGGTCACGCCTTGCGAGTCTTGGCGACCAGCTTCAGGGCCTCCCTGGCATTGCGGGCCCGAGTCTTCTTCCAGTCGGGACCGGCCTCGCCCTTCCAGCGGTCCACCAGGTAGGCGCCCTCGGGGCGAGGGCTGGTGTGGGCCTTCTGGGCGCGTGACCACTCGTCCGCGAACTGGCGTAGGGTTGGAGCCTTGCCAGCGGTCCAGAAATCACGCAGGACGAGCCGTGCGATCATGCCGGTCCTGAACGTACCGTTCGTGAGCTGCGCCATGGCATTGAGGAAGCGCGGGTTGTGCTTCTCGTACTGGTTGTAGCGCAGCCGCGTTCGATTGGTGAGCTCGGAGGGCAATGGACCCTGGGCGACAATCGCGTGTGCGTAGATGGTCGGCCCCGTTCGGACTCCGTTCAGTGCGAAGTTCAGAAAACGACTCAGGACGATGTCCTTGCGGTCTCGATCCGTAGTTCTCTTCAGGCTCCCGTCGGAACGCTCCACGTGGATGTAGAGCTCCAGCTCGTGATCGTCGGCGAAGCGGCGCATCTCCTCGAGGTTCAGGTACTGAATCAGCTCGACGAGGCGCGTCTGTTCTGCACTTGAGAGCTTCGGTTTCACCGGACCCTCTCAGCCTATTCGCTTTCCGCGACACCGTCCGAGGCCCGAGCCGCGGTGCGGTCGAGCTCCCGGCGCAACTCGCTGAGCTGGCGCTCGACCGAGGCCCACCAGGGCGGCGCTGGAGTCGACGGGATCGTGCCCAGCTCCTCCTCGCTGGTCTCCAGCTGAATTGCAGCGGAGTTCAGGTCCTCTTCGAACTGTGCGCTTGTCGGGTCCGCTGATCGGAGCCTCGCGAGCAGTGCGCGAACGTATTGCGTCCGGATCAGGACGGCCTTCTGGCCAACACTGACGCTCTCCCCTCCGAGCAGAAGCGGCGCGCTGACCTCGATCCCGGATTCTGCCACCCGCAGGGCTTCGTCGAATTCCTCGGCGTGGAGCAAGGCGCGCGAGAGGTCGCGCGCAACGCCGACGAAATTCGAGATCCGTGCGCGATTGCCTGGACTGTCATCGAGCAATCCAAGATGCAGCTCGTAACCCGTTTCGAGGTCCCCGAGCGCCTCCTCGTGACGATCGAGCGCGAGCAGGATACTGCCGCGTGTGCCCGCACACATGGCGCGTCCGTGCCGGACACCCATGTCCTGGGCGTCGGTGCCGGAGGTCTCGCTCCAGAGCTGACTGGCGCGCTCAAGGGTTGACAGCATCCGCTCGTGGTCGCCGTGCATGTCTCGTAGCGATTCGTACAGGACGACCGCCAGCAACTCGCGCACGTCCTTTTCATCAACGTGCTTTTCCAGCAGCTCGCGTGCCTCGGTCATGTGGGCGACGGCCTTCTCCGTTTCACCTTCGAGGCGCGCCATGCTGGCCCGGCCCAGACCGCCGCGCGCCAGGTAGTAGGCAGCGCGGTGAGCTTCAGGATCTTGGGTGAGGACCGCCATCAGGAGCTCATCGCTGCGGTCGTATGCAAGCAAGGCCTCCTCCGTCTGGCGCAGGTTGGGCTGTGCTTCATTTCCCAGGATCCCCGCGAGGCGCACATAGGCGGCGCCAAGGGAAGTGCGCACTTCGGGATCCGTCGCGCCCTCGGCCATGCTCTCCAGACGCGCGGTCGCCTTGCGCAGGATCGATACGCGGGTCTCGGCGGACACCCCGCTATTGGTCAGCTCGGTCAAGAGCTCCGACGTGATGTCCTCGTTGAACTGGATGAGCGCGTCCTCAAAGGTCGAGGCCATGCCCTGAGCAACATCCGACTTCCGGGCGAAGAACGCACTCGCGCCGATGCCTCCGAGGAGTACGACGAGCACGGCCACGAAGCCGGAGACCGCAATCCGGTTGCGATGAGCCAGGAGCCGAGCGCGGTGCAGGAAGCCCGGTGTTGTCGCCTCGATCGGCTCGTGGCGTCGGAAGCGCCGCAGGTCGTCTGCCAGAGCCGCCGCGCTCTCGTAACGTCGTTCGCGATTCTTCTCGAGCGCGCAAAGGAGGATCGCTTCGAGATCCGGGCTCAGACCGGGCTGGATGCGGCAAGGTCGCGGCGGGGGTGTGTCGAGGATGGTCAGCACGACGGCGGCAATAGGCTTCTCGCCCACATCGAAGGGGAGCTGACCGCAGAGCAGCTCATACAGCAGGACGCCCAGGGAATAGACGTCACTGCGTGCATCGAGCTCACTCTCGTCAGCTTCGAGCTGTTCCGGGCTCATGTACTGCACGGTGCCCACGATCTGCCCCGGAAGTGTCTCGCGCGTCGTGGTGCCGACTTCGCGGGTCAACACGCGCGCCACACCGAAGTCGATTACCTTGGGACGGCCATCGACGTCGACCAGGATGTTTGCGGGCTTCAGGTCCCGATGGACGATGCCCATGCCGTGTCCGTAGTGCACGGCGTCGCAAACCTCGAGAAACAGGTCGATTTGCTGCTCGTGCGATAGCTCTCGCTCGCGAGCAAAGTCCACGATCGTGCGCGCGTCCTCGACATATTCGAGGGCGAAGAACGGGATCTCGCGTTCGCCGAGAGCACTCATCTCTCGGTGCGTTCCGGCCTCGAAGACCTGGGCGATGCCTGGGTGCCGCAGGCGTCCGAGTACTTCGGACTCGAGCCGGAATCGGCGGCGCGCTGAATCCGAGTCAAGGCCAAGCCGGAGCATCTTCAGCGCCACGCGGCGACGGGGCTCATCCTGAATGGCCTCGAAGACCCAGCCCATTCCTCCGCGCGCGACCGGGCGCAGAATCTCGTAGGAGCCGACCCGGCCCTCGACGGCGGGTTGTTCCGCGAGTGGCTCGAAGTCGGCAACCCCTGGGAGGTCGGTCATGCGCCCGAGCTCGCCGTCCGCCTCGTGATCCACGAGCTTGGCGACCCGAAGCCGCAATTCCTTGTCGCCCACGGTGCGCTCGGCCAGCAGCTGGGCGCGCTCGTCGGCCGGTACGTCCAGGACCTCGGCCAGGATCTGCAGTACTCGCCGCTCGATGGCCAGGTCGGTCGGTTCCTTAACCATCGAGCTGCTCCCGCAGCCAGGCATTGGCCACCTGGAGCCTGCGCTCGATCGTACGTACCGGAAGCTCGAGGGCCGCCGCAGTCTCCTTGACCGTCAGCCCGCCGAAGAAGCGTAGTTCGACGACCTGTACGAGCTCCCCGTCTACCTGGGCGAGGTAGTCCATGGCCGTATGCAGGTCGAGGATGTCGATTTCAGCCTCCTGGGTGGCGTCGGGAGCGACTGTCCGATCCTCCAGCGGAATCCGGATCCGATCTCCGCCACGTTTTTTTGCGCCGCGTTCGCGGGCATGGTCCACGAGCAGCGAGCGCATGATCTTGGAGGCCAGTGCGTAGAAATGTCCCCGGCTTTGCCAGTTCGCGTCCTGCTTGTCGACGAGGCGGATGAAGGCCTCATGGACGAGTGCAGTCGGCTGCAGCGTATGGTCGCCGCGCTCGCGTGCCATGAACGAGTTTGCGAGCCCATGGAGCTCCGTGTAGATCAGCTCCATCAGCTCCGGGGACACGCTGGTGTCGCCCGAGCTCATTCTGTTGAGCAGCTCAGTAGCGCGGCACGGGGTGGGCATTGCAAGGCGCCGCCGAGGTCTGGGCCACGGGCGGGGCTGGCACGATTCTACAGGGCGGTTGGCGGATCCAGTGGCTCGTTTTCGCTAGGTGTCCCGAACGCACCTCGCTGCGGCGCACGGAGCGCCGCCGAGAGTGCCGAACCCCTGAGGAAGAGACCAACCAATGAAGATCCGAACACTGTTTCTGCCCACTCTCACCAGCCTGGCCGTCGCCGGCGCGCTCCACGCTCAGTTACTGGCGCCCTTGGACGCGCCCTCGCCCGCGACCGGTGACGTTGCGAGATTCTTCTGGGCTGACTTCGACGCCGATGGCCTCGAAGACGCCTACGTGATCTCCCCGGGGCAGCAGCCCCTGCTACTGAACAACCGCGGCGACGGTACCCTGGCCGACATCACCGCAAGCTCGGGCCTGGCCGAGACCGGACATCCGCGCTTCGCGGCCTGGTCAGACTTCGATGCAGACGGCGACCTGGACCTGTTCATCGCGACATTCGGCGGGCCCGGACACCTGTTCTCGAACCTAGGGGCAGGCGTCTTCGTCGATGTGACGACCCGAGCTGGCCTCGACCACGAGGCACCGGTCCTCCAGGTCAGCTGGCTCGACATGGACAGCGACGGGTTGGCGGACCTGCACCTGTCGACGGTCGCCGGGGAGGTGATCTACCACAACTCCGGCCCGGGAGGCTTCGAATCCGTCGAGCTGGGGCTCGAGGCGCCCACTCCGGGCGTGACGAACTTGCGCGGAGCCGTGGACTCGCGGGCCGGCGCCGCTGTGGACCGTGAGCCCTCGGTCGATCCGACGCCCTCGAGCGACCATCGGAGCGCCCGACCCGGACGCGACAATCGCAGAGGAGCCCGCGGCCGCGGTGCGGCAACGTCGGACGCAGCCTCGCCGGTCGGTACAACGGTCGGCGATCGGCTTGCTGTTGGACCTGCGACGAATATCCTCGAGTGCGTCGAGTCGTTGCGTGACCAGTCTGGAGGCGATTGCTTGCAGGCATCGAGCCTTCCGACCCTCGGTCAGCTCTATCCCATTTCCAGCAACCTATTCGTCGACATCAGCGGAAGCGTCGGAATGAACAGTTTGATTCCCACGGCCCGCCTCGATGTGATTCAGTCGTCCTTTGGTGCGACCGCGCTATCAGCGGTGCGTGGCTCTGGGATCAACGGCCCGACGATCGGTCATCTGGCGGCTCAAGGCGACGCAGCCTTCGACGGCATCACGACCACCGACTGGGCGGGGCACGAGATGGGCGTAACCGGGATCTCGGTGGGTGGTAGTTTCGCAGACAACTACGGCATCATGGGCCACTCGAACAACGTGGGCGTGCGCGGTGAACTATCGACGGAACCGACCACGACCTTTGGTGAGCTGGGACTCTCTGGTGGTATCGGCCTGAGGGCGGCTGGTTCCCTGGCGGCTGCCGATTTGACTGGAAACCTGAACATGGCCGGCGGCGATATGCGCCTCGACGATGGGTCCATCATCTTTGAACCCACGGGCATCGGAACGGCCAAGGCGATATTCGAGAACAACGCCGGTTCCGTGACCTTCGAGATCGACGGGGAGGCCTTCTCGGGCAGCGAGATGAGGACCTACAACGATCTTGGTTTTCTTACGATGACCCTCGACAGCGACAACGGCGGCGACGGGGCGATCCTCTTGCGCAACCAGAACGGCAGTACGCGCATCAATCTGGACGGGGGAAATACAGACCTCGGGGGAGATATCACCGTTTATGCGGCCGATGGGAGCAGCACCGTATTTCTCGATGGCGACAACGCTTTCGACGGCGGCCAGATCAACGTGCGCAACGACATCGGGCAGACGACGGTCGACATGAATGGTGACACTGGCACTGGAAACTCCGGTCAAATCAGCTTGTGGGATCGAACTGCTTCACAGATGACCGTTGCCCTGCGTGGGCGGGATGCCGCGGGATCGGGAGCGGAGCTACAGATGGAGGCCAGCAATGGCACGATCACCGTCGATATCGACGCCGACAATGGTGGCGGCGGCCTTCAATTCCTGGAGGCCGATGGTTCCGTGTCCTGCGATCTGATGGGAACCATCTACGACTTCCGCAATTCCGCCGGCTCCCCGACGTGGGTCTTCAATCGGATCACCGGCCTGCAGAGCATCGTCATGGATACCGGCGAGGACGGCGAGCGTCTGTTCTACGGACTGGAGGCAACCGAGCCCTGGTTCGAGGACTTCGGGAGTGGTCAGCTGACGAATGGAAGTGCACGCATCCAGCTCGATCGAGTCTTCCGTTCGGCCGTGACGATCGACGATGAACATCCGATGAAGGTCTTCGTCACTCTGTACGGCAAGTCCAGGGGCGTCTGGGTCGAGCGCGGGCTCGACCACTTCATCGTCCACGAGCAGGGGAGTGGCACGAGCAACGTGGAGTTCGATTGGCGTGTGGTCGCCAAGCGCCGGGGCGCCGAGGGTGTCCGGCTGCAGTCACTTGCGGTTCTCGCTCAGGCGGAGGCTGTCGGCATGGACAGTCCTGTGCAGCACGCTGGTTTCGAGCCCGCGACCGACACCGAGGATTTCGTCGACGAGTCCGCGGGGACACGCGCGCCCGTGGTCGGGGATCGCGCAGAACGCAAGCCGGCCAAGATGCGCAGTGTTCCGGATCCCATTGGGCCCCGGCGTCCCTGATTCAGGACGCGGATATGGGGGGCTGATGAGGTCGCCGTCAGCCTCCCTCACGCCTCGTATCTGAGCCAGCATCCCGGTCTGGCGCGCATGCGCCCACGCACTGGTAGGCCAGGCTTTCCATAAACAGATCGGAGGCGGGCCGTGGCCCGCCTCCGATTTCTACGTTGCGCGAATTGTCGATCCGACTAGACGGTGATGCCCAGCGGAGTCGGCGTGAAGGACGGGAATACCGTCGACAGGTCCGTGTTCCCGGCGCGCTGCTCCAGGATCTCGGCGAGGACGTCCCGGTAGTCGATCGTGATCGCCAGGTCACCTCCACCGTCGAGCTGACCCGGAGCCAGGCCGGGCCAGGTGGCGTAGACCTGGCCGGCGATGTGGGCACCGAAGGCCAGCATCATGTTGCCGTGCCCGTGGTCCGTGCCGAGGCTGCTGTTCTCGGCTACCCGGCGTCCGAATTCGGACAGGACCACTCCCGTTACACCGTCGAGGGTATTGTCCGCCAGGAGGTCGAGGTAGAAGGCCTCGAGCGAGCCCGTCAGGTCCGCCAGCATGCCGGCCAACACACCGTTGATCGGTCCCTGGCCATTGTGGTGATCCCAACCTGTGTAGTCGATCGAGATGGCTTCGATGTCGATGCCGGCCTTGATCAACGCTGCGCTAACACGCAGTTTCTGACCGAAGACCGAACCCGGATAGGGCACGGCTCCTGCAGTGACGTAGCTGCCGAAGTCGATCGAGTTGAGCAGATCTATCGTCTCGAAGGTGCTGATCGATGCCCCGCCCAGGGGCTCCTTCGCGCTGCCGTACATGAGCTGAACGGCGCGGGCCCGTTCGCTGAGGGTCTCCGGTCGGCCGGGGAATCCGAAGTTGGCCGGGTCGCTCACGGGGAGTACCCCGGGCCCGCCGTCCAGAGTCAGTGGCAGTATGTCCTCGACCGCCAGACCGCGCAGCAGTCCGCTGCCAGTGGGGGCCGTGACCGCCAGGTGCCGTCCGAGCCAGCCGGTGGTGACGCCGACGAGGTCCTGTCCCGGCACGCCGCCGTCCATCGCCGTCATCGCATCGAAGTGCGAACGACTCGGATCGGTCGATCCCGCAGCGTGGAAGACGGCCAGGTGCCCGTTGTTGAAGAGGGTCATCAACGGTGCAGCGTTGGGATTCACACCGAAGAAGCCGTCGAGGTCGATCGCCCCGTTTGCCATGCCAGGCTGTGGCACTGCCAGGTTGGGGCGCGCGAGATACAGGTTCGGGTCGCCGTACGGAACGATCGTGGAGAGTCCATCGATCGCGCCTCGCAGGGACACGAGCATGATCACGTCGCGCGGGACGCCCGCGGGGGTCCGGGCGAGCGCGACCTTGGGTAGCCAGGCGGGAGCGGTCAAGCCGGCTGCTCCTGCAAGACTGGTTCCCTTGAGGAACTTGCGGCGTGACAGTTCGGCGTATTCCGAGCAGCACGGTTGGTGAGACTGATTGTCGTTCTTCACGTTATGTGCTCCTATTAATAGTACTGATAGCCGGGTGAGGAAGCCGCCAGGGCGATCGCCTCGCGTAACACCAGGGCGCCTCCCGCCTGGGAGTCCCAGAAACTGTCGACTGCATTCACGTCGACGGGTCGCATTCCGCCGCCGGTGAGTATCCAGTCGATCTTCTGGCCGACGGTTGTTGCGCTCGCGGGCGCCGTGGCCATCAGGTCAGCGATGGTCTGGATCAAGGCGCGGTTGCCATCGAGATTCAGACCGGTGATGCGCGAGTTGAACTCCCAGCGCGGCAGGAGCGCGCTGCCCCATGCGTTGAGTTCGTCCGGATATCCGTCTGGGGCCGGCCACCAGTAGGGGACCTGGCCCATGCGCTGCATTTCTGCCGTGATGCCGAGCAGATTCGTGGAGTTGATCTGCAGTGCGCGCGTCATGGCCACAGCCAGGTGATAGGGTCGCTTGAGTTTCGGGCGCTTGTGCTCCGGAACCATCGCGACTGAGGGAGGTCGCAGGATCTCCCGCACCATTGACTTGATGTCTCCGCCCGTCGACATGTAGACGTCTGTCACGCGCTGGATCAGCGCCTGCGGCGGGTCGTAGGACAGCAAGTGGCGCGCCATCTTGGTCGAGATGAACTCGGCCGTCTTCGGATGGTTGGCCAGCATGTTGAGGACGGTCTGTCCGTCTGCCGAGCCTCCGTTGGCCGGAATGTTCTGGCCCAGCACGACCTTGCTACCCTGGTCGTGGACCGCGTTCACGTAGGTCCACTGGCCGACGGGACCGGCCGTGAAGACTCCGTGGAAGGTCCAGCCTGTAAAGCAGCGCGCGACCTCGCGCACATCGTTGCCCGTGTACGGACCGTCGACGCCCAGGGTGTGCAGCTCCATGAGCTCGCGCGCCCAGTTCTCCTGTGCGGCACCCGCGATGTTGGCGTAGTTGTCGAGGTACCACATCATGCACGAGCTTCTCGACGAAGCCTGCAGCATCTCCGGGAAGCTGCCGAGCGCGTGGGCACGAATCGTGTCCCTGTCGTCGGCAGTCTTCCACCACAGGGCCAGGTCATCCAGCTGTGAGATGTTGAAGTGATCCGTCCAGAACTCGACCATGCGCTCGAAGAGCTGCTTGCGCGAGTAGATCGCGCGTACGAGCAGGGCCTCCTGTAGCTCGAGTGCAACCGCGCCCGGGTCGTTTATGTAGTTCTCGTAGAGCTCGGTGTTGGACAGGTTGAGCGTCGGGTACGCGCTCAGGGCCGTGTCGACCGCCGTATCATCGATGTTCTCGTGGTCGAGTTGCCACTGGAGCCACCCGTGGTAGCCCATGCTCAGGGCTTCCTGATAGGCGGGAACCGTGAAGCCATTCGTGGCTCGATTGATCAAGAACAGGATGTCCTTGTCAATGCGGGTGGGCCCCGTGGTTGGGAAGGCGGAGCCGAACTGCTGGGAAGTGGGCGGCGGCGCCATGCTCGAGGCTGTGCTTCCGAGCGAAGCGACGCTCGAGGGATCAAAAGTCCCTCGCGACCTGCCGTCCATGGGAACGAAATTGCGCAGCAATCGGCGCTGGCGCGCTGTTGACCGAGGCATAGGGATCCTCCTGGAAGATGCTGGAATGCGGAGGCCTGCCAGGCCTCACGTTCGTTTCTTCGAGACCGATGACTCGTAATTTCGCATAGAGGCACCGAAAACGCGCTCCTTTTCGCTCCCAATCGCGCCTTCTCGCCCGGGAATCACGCTGTAGGCCACCTGCGAGTGTCAGGGAAGACCCTGCGGTATTTCGGGCGCTCCAGCGGCCACGAGCAGTTTCGGGTCACCGGTACCTCACCCCATCCCGCGACCGGAGGACAACCGTGCTGAGAGGGACGTGCCCGAGGCGGGAGGTCTCGCGCCTTGCTCGCTCCTTCGCTATGCGGGTTCCCGGCCCGCTTGCTGGCGCCGGTGGAGGATCAAGGAGCCCGTTCCGAGTAGCAGCGTGACGAAGAGGATCGAGCCCCACTCGGGGAGGGTGGGCACGGCGCTTCCAGCGAATTCGATGACGAGAGTCGGGCGCACGGTTGCACTTGGATTCTCGAGGCCCGCGAAGGCCTTGGCACCGGGGATGGCGCTCTCGTCCGATCGGACGATCCACCCGAAGTTGGAAGCCGGATCGTCGAGCCAGGCCTGGACGTCCGAGACCATCCCAGCGGAACTCCAGTTGTAGGATCCGACTCCAGCGACGGCGGTCGATGCGCTGACGCCGGGCGCGAAATCTCCACCGGCCGTTGTCCATGTGTTGGTGGTGAGCAGCCCGGGATCATTCACGTGATTCACCACAGCCGCGGTCTCGACCTGCATCGTCGTGTCATTCGTGATCTGCATGACTCCGAAGCCCTCGCCTCCTATGCAGAACAGGTCACCGACGCTCAACTCCGTCGTGAAGAGGGTTCCCGTGCCCGTGACATTCGTCGACGCGATGCCCACGCTCATGGTGCCGGTCAGGCTCTGATCGCAGGCAAAGCGGTTCAGCCACGTGGCGTCGTCCACCTCTGCCGCACGCCCTCCACCCGGGAATCTCGCTCCGGTTCCAGAAGTTCCCTGGCCCCAATCGCTCGTGACCCGCTGCAGGTCGACAGCCTGGCTTAGCGCCTGGGTTCGAAGCATCTCCATCGTCAGGGTGGCACTCAGGATCGTGGCCCCGGGCGGGATCGCACCCGCGACATCAAAGGCGACGAGAGCTCTCCTGGTCCAGCCCGTCTGGTTGTTTCCGGCAAAGATGGTCTGGCCCATCCCCGCACTGCGGGTCGGGTGATCCTCATAGATGCTGGTGTCCCGCAGGGGGGTGAGGCTGACCGATCCCTGGGCTCGCACGTCGGAGCCCACGGACAGGATTCCTGCCAGCGTCAGAACCGTCGAGCTAAAACGTATTCTCATGACTCGTCCCTCGGGTGCCACAGCACGATTCCCCGGACCGTATCCTCGAGTCTATCGCGCACTCCCGATAACCGCCAGATGACCCCGGTCGCGGCCAGCAGGCGTCGACGACCCTCAGGGGCGGGTGATTCACTGCTCCAGTGATCTCACGCCTGGGGCCTGCGGGGCACCCGGACCGCCACGGTCCCTGTCTCGCGTGCCGGGAGTTCATCGTCAATGAATGTCGCCCAGTCGGCGTCGTCCCCGAGTGCCGTCCCGGGTCGTTGCATGCGAACCCCTGCTCCGGAGGCCTTGTGATAGCATTGGCATTCGGGTTGAGTTCTGGGCGTGAGGCGTGTCGCCGTGACTTGCGACGTATTCGGAGACTGGAATGTATCGGATCCAATTATTTGTAGTCTGCATTGCCATGATCTGTGCGCCGACTCAGGCGTACAGGGCCGTGGCTGATTCCGAGGCTTTGAGCTCGACGCGGCGACCGGTCAACGTCCTCCTGATCATGTCCGATCAGCAGAACGCGCACGCGCTCGGAGTCTATGGCAACGGATTCGGTGGCGTCACCCAGTCTCTATCGCCAGAGATCGATCAACTGGCCGCCGAAGGCGTGCGATTCACGTCCGCGTTCTGCGCCTCTCCGCAATGCGTTCCGTCTCGGACGTCGGTGCTGACCGGACAGTGGCCCCACGACCATGGGGTCAAGTGGAACGGGATCTTTGGTCCGCGCTTCCACGAGACTTTTCCGTCGTTCGCCCGCAAGGTCGGATACGAGACGGTATCGGTCGGCAAGGATCACCTCTACTGGACCGATACCGAGCCGATATTCAAGGACTACGGGTTCAACTATTTCATCAAGAAGCCGGACTACTTCGACTACTGCTTTGACAATGGCGAGGTCCCGTTCGCTTTCGCTGGCAATTACTCGAGCATGCCAAACCTGCCCGCCGGAATCGTCTTCGCGGGCCACACCTTCAATGCGAATGAATTTCATCGCGAAGGTTACGACGCAGATCAAACGATCGAGTTTCTCGAGGCGCGTGCGGCGGATGGGGCACCCTTCGTGGCCGAGTACATGCCCTGGGGCCCCCACGCTCCCCTGCTTCCTTCGGGGCCTGCGGACCCACACGACTGGGCGCACCTATACCACCCGTTCGAGAATCTCGACCTGCCCCCGAATCACGACAAGGTCCCATCGACCCAGCTCCTGGCCGAAATTCAGGCGACGTACTCCGGGCTCAGTGAGGACGAGTGGAAGGAGATCCTTTCCTACTACTACGGGCTGATCACCCAGGTCGACTACAACATCGGCCGAGTCCTGGACAGGCTGGACGAACTGGGATTGGCGGACGACACCCTGGTGATCTACACCGCCGACCATGGTGAATTCGGTGCCGAGATGAGCACCTGGACCAAGGGGAAGTTCCACTACGACAACATCAATCGCATTCCACTCATCATCCGGTTCCCGGGAGTCCTTCCTGCAGGCCGGGTTATCGACTCGCTCGTCAGCAACATCGACTTCTTTCCGACGATCACCGAGCTGACGGGAATCCCCGTGCCGGATGCGCGGCGCGCGGAGGTCGACGGCGAGAGCCTCGTGGCGCTGATGCTCGAGGACGACGAGCCTGCCGGCTGGCGGCAGGAGGTCTTTTCGGAACTCGGCACGGATCGCTTTGGCAAGACCCGGATGGTCCGGACGAGCACGGCCAAGTTCACCTTCGATCAGGAGACCAATGAGGAGGAACTCTACGACCTGGCCGTGGACCCATGGGAGATAGACAACGTCGTCGCCGAGCCCGCCTACGCGAGTCTTCGGGTTGATCTGAAGAACCGCCTGGACACCTGGTGGGGAGGTGAGGTCGGGCACGCGCCGGACTACACGCCGAACTCGTCCAATGCTCCGCCCATGGCTCCGGAGCGTCCGAACCCGCCCACGACCGGGACTGGTGTCAGGCGTGATATCGATCCGTCGTGGATTCCGTCACCGGCCGCCTCGACCCAGGAGATATACCTCGGCACAGACCCGGGCTCCCTGCAGCTCTTCGCCACGTTGGGGCACATGGACGTGGACTTCAATCCGGGCATCCTCGATCTATTCACGACATACTACTGGCGCGTCGACGGCGGCAACCTGAACGGAACCACCATCGGAGACCTCTGGAGCTTCACGACGCGGGCCACTGGACCTGGAGGTCCCGCTCTCCCGACCGGTCCGTCACCAGCGGACCATGCCGAGGACGTGGGCGTCACGTCCCAGCTCTCCTGGCTGCCGGCTGCAGACGGCCTTACCCAGGTGCTCTACTTCGGCTTCGCGGACGCCATGGTCCAGGTCGCGACACCTGATGTCGCGGTGACCACATTCGATCCGGGCCAGCTCGTGGCGGGGCGGGAGTACGAATGGCGCGTGGACCAGGTCAACGCTGCGGGTACCACGGAGAGCGACGTCTGGAGGTTTACGGCTACAGAGACCGGGCTTCCGGCCATCGCCAGCGTGCTCTATCCGGACCACCTCGTTCACCACGTCGCCCCCGCCCAGCTCCAGCTGCACTGGACATCAGGAGCGGGAGCCACATTCCATGATGTCTACCTGGGAACCACCTTCCCATTGCCGTACCTGGGGCAGACGACGGCCGATACATTCGATCCCGGCGCACTCCTTTCCGATACGACCTACTACTGGCGTGTCGACGAGGGTAATTCCCTGGGTACCAGGCTGGGCTCAACCTGGCGCTTCGCCACCAGCGAAGGAGTCGGGACGAACTACTGCATCACCAATCCGAACTCCACCGGCGCCAGCTCGATCATTCTCGCGACGGGCAACACGATCGCGGCTGAAAACGATTTCTGGCTCCATGTTGCAGGTGCGCCGCCGGACAAGTTCGGGCTCTTTTTCTACGGTCTGAACCAGACTCAGGTCCCGTTCGGTGACGGGATTCGCTGTATCGGAGGGGCCGTGCAGCGCCTGCGACCCACGCTCCAGACGGATGCCACTGGAAGGGGAAGTCGCGAGGTCAACATGGCCGGCGCGCCCGTTCTTTCGGATATCTCACTGGTCGTACCGGTCTCGATGAACTTCCAGTTCTGGCACCGGGACAACCAGGGCAGCACGAACCTGACGGATGGCCTGGAGGTCGACTTTCAGTGATCCGGCCGGACAGTGAGGTCCGCGCGGATCGCGACTGATCGGGTTCAGTTGCAGCACCGCTGCGCGCAGTAATGCGAGCCCGTCGAGGGTCGTGGAATCGCGTCCGGGGATATGCTTGCAGGCACGTTGGTAGAGAAGGCGCCCGGTGAGTTCCAGGGACCTGCTCAACTTGACCGCCCAAGGGCTCTCAGCTACCTTCAAATCAGTCCAGACCTATCGGAACGAATCGCAATCCAATGGAATTTCGCAACGTTGTTGCCTCGATCGCCATGTCCCTGTCCGGCGGCGTCGCGCTTGCCCAGGGGCCGGAATCACGGGCCCCGTGGCATTTTATCGATCAGGCGACGGTGCCCGAGATGGCGGACGGCATGCCCGAGCACGTGCGCATGCTCTTTGCGGACGCGGTCGACATGCGTGCTGTGCAGCGCGCTTTCGACGAGTACTACGCGAGCAAGGACTCCGACGCCCCATTCGAGGATCTCGAGCGAGACCCCTACGCGAAGTTCTTCAACACGTGGTTTCGGACGGCACGGGACTATGTGGATGACGACGGGATCGTGCGGGCCATGGATACCCGGCAACTCCTGCGTCGCCGGGCGACGTCTGCGCAGATCCCTGCGCCATCGGGCTCCCGGTCGGCCCAGGGGCCGGGAAGCACATGGTCCTTCGTCGGGCCGGAGCGCACCATCTGGCGCGAGGACGATAATGCGGCTCAGCCGCCCGCGCCCTGGCAGGTGAACATCTACTGCATCGCTGCGGCGCCCTCGGACCCGGCCATTCTGTACTGCGGTAGCGAAACGGGCGTGCTCTATCGGTCCGTGGACAAGGGGCAGAACTGGATTCCGTACAACGAATTCAACTGGGGCGGAGCGATCCTGTCCGTGGCGATTCACCCGACGGATCCGGACACGGCTTTCGCGGCTTCGAGCACGGACATCTTTCGCACGACGAATGGTGGCGCTACGTGGAGTATCGTGAGGACCGAGAGCGGTCTGGGCTGCAACTCGCTGGCCATCAGCCCGACCTCGCCGTCGATCGTTCTCGCGGGAACGGCGAACGGCCTGTTGCGAAGCGTCAACTCGGGGACAGCCTGGGCCACCGTGATCTCGAAACACGTGGACGATGTGGAGTTCCGTCCGGGTGATGGGACCACCGCGTACGCGTTGACTCGGACCGGTTCGCCGGACACCTACACCCTCTACAAGTCCACCGATAGCGGCGCTTCCTTTGCGGTCAGCATGGCGGGATGGGGAACGCTTCATGAGCAGAGCGGCGGGCGATTGAGCGTTACGCCGGCGGATCCCGACTATGTCTATGCCGTACTGCTCACCCACGACGGAGCTGGGGGTGACGCAAAGCCCTACATCCTGAAGAGTACGGATAGCGCTGGCTCCTGGTCGACCGTGGCGACCTGCAACGGCGGGATCTGTCCGCTGAACAACGGGCAGGGCTACTACGACCTGGACATCGTGGCCTCCCACACGAATCCGGAGCACCTGATCGCGGCCACGACGAGCGCATACCGGTCGACGGATGGTGGAGCGACGTGGACCCTGGTCGGCGGATACGGTGGTCCCTTCGGGATTCACCCGGATATCCAGGCCATGATCTCGATCGTGGACGGGGCGACGGAGAACACGTGGATCGCCACCGATGGTGGCGTGAACCTGTCGACGGATTTCTACGCAAACACCGCCAACTGGGAGCCGCGCATCGATGGCCTCGACGGCACGGACCTGTGGGGCTTCGCCCAGGGCTGGAACGAAGACTTCATGGTCGGCGGGCGCTACCACAACGGGAACACGGCCCTGCACGAGAACTATCCGGCGCGCCAGGCGCTGCGGCTCGGTGGGGCCGAGAGCCCGACCGGCTGGGCGCTACACGGCCGCGAGCGATTCGCGGCCTTCGACGACATCTCGGAGTTGATCTTGCCGGCGACGATCGATCAAGCTCCGGAGGGTTCGTTCCTGTTCACGAAACATCCGCAGATCTACTACTACGGCGACGCCTTCAGCCGAGTCCTGGTGGACCCGCAGGACTTCATGACGGTCTACGTGGGGGAGGGGAACAGTTTCTGGCGTTCGCGGGACGGGGGCGCGAGCTGGGAGGACACGCACACCTTCAATGGCACCGTGTACCACTTCGACATTTCCCGCGCCGATGCGAATGTGATCTACGCCACGACGGACACGGGCTTTCGCCGTTCGGTGGATCGTGGTGAGAGTTTCCACGGGCGACCCAAGCCGCCCGGGATCACCAACTACTACGCCCAGAACTTCCGCGTCGCCGCGAGCTCCACGGACCCGGACACGGTCTGGATCCTCAACCAGCGCGCCGGCGCGACCAGTGGCCTGGGGCGTGTGTTCGTGTCCCATGACGGAGCGGCCTCATGGATCGACCTGACGACGCCCATGCTCGCGGGAAGAAAGTGGACCTCGATCGCGCACCAGGCTGGGACCAATGGTGGCATCTACATCGCCTCGAACCGCGGCGAGGCGGGCAGCAATCCGGCGCGGGTCCTGTACCGGGATGCGACGATGAGCGACTGGGTGGACCACTCTGCCGGTCTTCCCTACAGCGCCAACCCGATCAAGCTCATACCCTTTTACCGGGATGGCAAGCTGCGCTGGGCGGGCAACCGCGGTGTGTGGGAGATCGATTTCTACGAGCCCGACTGGACTCCGACTGCGCAGCCATTCGTGAGCGGCGGCACTCAGATCTGCCTGCGCGATGTGGTCGAGTTCGACAGCTTTTCTGTCTGCACGGCTGCCGCCACCTACAGCTGGGACATTCCCGGCGCCGACTGGACCACTGATCTCTTCCAGCGTGAAGTCCATGCGACCTTTCCGGAGCCAGGGACCTACACGGCCACGCTCACGATCACCCAGGGCGCTCAGATGGACTCCAGGTCCGTCGATGTCACGATCCAGAATGAGTGCGACGCGGATCAACGCCCAGGAAATGCCCTCTCCCTGAGCGGCGCGAGCGAAGACTACGCGGCGACGTCAACTGCGCTCGGGATCACCACGAACAACCTGACGATCAGTGCCTGGATCAAACGCGACGGTCTCCAGGAGCCCTATTCCGGCATCGTCTTCATGCGTGGAAACACAGCCCATGGCCTGAACTTCCGCAATGGGACCAACCTCGGCTTTCACTGGAACAACGATCAGTGGTCGTGGGATAGCGGTCTGACCGTGCCGGACGGTGTCTGGGCCCACGTGGCGATGGTGGTCCGTCCGACGGAGACCAGGTTGTACCTGAACGGGGTGCGTGCTCAGAACGGGGTCGATCCGCCCCTGGCAACCTTCGACGACGTGCTGAATTTCGGTGCCGACCCGCCCTGGGGAGCGCGACGTTTCCGCGGGGAGATTGACGAGGTGGCTATCTACGACCGCCCGCTCGCTCAATGGGAGATCCGTGAGCTCATGCATCTGACACGGCAGCCGCAAGATGACGTGAACCTGATTGGCTACTGGCAGTTCAATCGCCCTCAGGGAGTGGTTACCGATCGCGTCGGGACGAACCATGTCAGTCTGATCGGCGGCGCTTCGCGCGTGCTCTCGACCGCGCCCGTTGGTTGGGGAGCGAGCGCGCGCCTGGATGTGACGGCGTCGGGCGCCTACACCTTTGGCGCGACCGGCCTGACCCTGGAGTTTCAGACTGGCGCAGGAACCCTTCCGGGCGGTGTGGTCTGCGTGACCCGCATCGACCATGCGCCTGATGAATCACCTCCCGGTGCGGCAAATGACGTCTACTGGGCTGTACACAACTACGGTCCCAATACGGCGTTTACCGAGCTCGAGAGCCTGAGGTTCGGGCCCACGCGTATCGTGAGCTTCGCGCCAGGACGCACCAATACCGTCGACCTCTACCGCCGTGATGTGAATGGCCATGGAGCGACCTGGGGCTCCGCGGCCGACCGCTCGGACGCCATCAGTGGCGGATCCTCCGGATGGGCCCGTTTCGACCAGGGGAACGGCCAGACCAGCTTCGGTCAGTACACACTCTCCTTCGAGGTTCTCGCTCCGAGTGGCCGGTCGGAGTCGGGCGACGCAGAGGCGGGGACCATCCAGAACCGCTAGCCCGCGAGTGGTGCCGGCGTTCGACGCCCGTCGACCGGATTCGCATGTACGCCGTGCTCGAAGGCGCACGATGGCACCGGGGCGCCGGCCTGGTCCGACGCTCGCCCCAGCGCTCAGCTGGGGCGCCAGTGGGGGGCCGCCCAAAAATTCTCATCCAGCCGGACGCGTAACCATGCCAGCGCCGCTCGCGTGCTGATGAGTACGCCTTTGATGTGCTCGGGTTCGTGGTTGACCGGTGACTGTACGGGACCGGGAGTTGCAACCTCCTGGCTGGCGTATTCAGAGCGTATGTGTGCCCTCGGGCACGGATCTCGAGGCCCATTGCGGATCCTTCGAATTGTGATCCCATGGCCCCTGTTCTTCCCGCCGCCCACCCCACCGTCGGTCTCCAGCCGTATACGGCAGGTGCCCCATGCCCCCGCGTTTCTATTGCCGTTTGCTGTCTGCCGGTTTGATCGGCTGTGTGCTCGCGTTCGCCGCGCCGGCCCAGTCCGTCGCTCCCCGTGCGGGACGAGTCAGGACGCCCATACGCGACGGCGGTACGCTTCACCTCGCGACTGGACAATGGGCACGCCCCGCGCAGGCTGCCGAAATTCCAGGCGCGACCGTGTTCAACAATGATGCAGTCCAGCCGTTCTTCTTGAAGGCAGGACCGGCGAGACGGATTACGGACTTCGGGATGATTCCCTCCGGCACTGCGGCAGCGCCGATGGTTGGAACTGTCGACGGTCAAACCATCCACGGATTCCAGTTCGCTTACAGCACGCGCGAGTTGCGAGGGACCTTCGGCTACGTCATCACCTTCTTTGACGAGCAGGTGCCCGGCATCGAACCGGACGAGCGCAGGATCGCTGCCCGGATCAGACTCATGGATCTTCCGGGAGCCGGTCGCGTCGGCGTCCGGGCGAACTGGAAGGTGACCATAGACCTGCGGGGATCGCAGCACGAGTTCGCCCTGGGTCGAGATGATGAGGGCGGCGGGGCACCTGCACGCTTTGCCTGGAGCCTGGTCAACACGAGCAATCGGCATGGCACTGGCGGACCCATTCTCGCGGGCGATCCGCTCGGTATATTCGGGCCGGCCGCCGGCGCGGGGCAGGGGACAGACTGGAATGGCGACCCGGGAGTTCCAGGCACTGGCCTGGGGACCGAGGACGGCCTCTGGGTCGAGCAGCGCAATCTGGACGGGAGCCCGGGATACGTCACCGAGGTACCGAACGCCCCGATCAGTTACGGATCCTTTCACCTGCAGCTCTACGCGAACACCGACCAGGCCCTGGCCGGCGACAGCAATATCGGCACGAACTACTGCGACGGATACACCGTGCTCTTCGAGGACGGATTCGAGAGTGGAAGCTTTGCCGCGGCGGGCTGGTCCTGGTCAGGAACGGTGGGCATCGACCAGGATAGCGGCTGGGGTGGCGAGCGGGTTGCCCGGATGAACGCTACCGGCACGCTGATCAAGGAGGTCAGCACGGTCGGGTCGGAGCGGGTGACACTGCGCTACGCGCGACGCACTTGGCACATGCCGCCCCAACAGAACCTGTTGGTCCACTGGTGGGACGGTCTCTCATGGAACCTGCTCGCGCAGACGAACGACTGGGAGTGGTTGCCCCGCTCCCGGGATCTGCCGCCCGAAGCGGGAAACAACCCGGACTTCAAGATTCGCTTCCGGAACGGAGCAGGCACGCAGAGCCAGTCCACGGCGTATATAGACAACGTCCGGCTGGAGAAGACTGGAGGGTCTCACATCGAGGCCTTCGGAAGCACATCCGTCGCGGACAACGACGTGACCCTCGTCGCCACGGACCTGCCCGTGAGCACCTTTGGACTGTTCTTCTACGGTCCAGCCGAGACGTACGTTCCACTGGGTAACGGCACACGATGTGTCGGCGGCCAGCCCATACGCCGGCTTCGACCTCCGATCCTGGCGGACTCATCCGGAACTGCGACAAGGGCGCTGGACCTTGCGGTCGGGCCCGAGCTCACAGGGATCACTCTTGCGGCACCGATCACGATGTACTTCCAGTACTGGCACCGCGAGGCCGGTAACAGCAACCTGACCAACGCGCTGAGGGTTCATTTCGTGGAGTAGGCCGGCTGGGTCGCCCCGGCTCGGATGCGCAAACCAGTCGTTGCGCGAGTTCACCAGCCGGGGTGGGCTTTTGGGTGATTCCAAGATTGGGGTCGGTTGCCGGACCGTCCATTGCCTGAATGGCCGGGCTGCCGGCCGTGCGCTAGGGATGCTTCAGAAGCACATCCCGCAGGCGACGCTCGTAGGGTGTGTCGGATTTGAATCGGCGTTCGCCAAGGGCCATTATCGCGCACCATGTTGGATGGGTTGCCGCGTAGGGTGCCCGTGGGTCGACGCGTCCCCAGCTTCCGTCCGGGTTCTGTGCGTCGAGCAGAAATAGCGTGCCGGTTCGAAACGCCTCGCTGTTGGTCTCGTCTCGGCCGACGTTGCGCCAGATGTCAATGATCTCGCCAACCGTATCAATGTGCCGAATGGCGAGGCACTTGGGGAGAGCGCGCTCCACGTATGCGAATGCGTCGGGTATGTCGCTTTCCGTTCTCAGCAGCCGCCCGTATTCGCTGAACAGGTAGGCCATGTGCGTCGCATTGTCGAGTTCGTCGCGGTCATCTTCCCGCAGAGGCCTGCTGCGCATCACCTGCACGAATTCCTCGAGCCCGAATTCGATGCCGAAGTCAAAGCCGTACGCCGCGGCACGTTCCACCGCGTACACGCCAAGCACCAATCCCAGGAAGCGCGGCGCCGAAAGCCGTTCGAGTACATCTGGGTCGAGATCCGCCTCTCCGTAAACGGAATCCGGTGACGGAAGCATGCCAATCTGCTGTCGGGCCATCGCCTCCAGGGCCGTCGTGTCGAGTCCGAGCTCGTGGTTCTCGGTCAGCAGGTAGAGCAGGTCCAGGATTACCCCCGGCGAGAGTCGTTCTTCCGCAAGGAAGAGCGTTGCGAGGAAACTTCCCTGGCTCCGGGCGGCGGTCATTGCGATCTCGCGGGACTCTTCGTCTTCCGCGGAAGCGGCGTAGCCCGAGAGAATCCCGACCGCGTCGACGCCCAGCGGCGCGGCTTGATTCGGGTCTGCGAGGAATGCGGCGACCCAGCGCACACCGGCCCGAACCGCCTGGTCCCGCTCGGTCCGCAGCGACTCGCCGGCGGGAGCCTCGGCGCAGCTGAACGTCAGCAAGACTACACCGCAAAGAATCCCGATGGGTCTCACGGGTTCAGGGTCACATGATGGCGAAAGGGCGTGAGGATAGTCACGAGCACAGTTGAGCTCGGCTTCACGGTTTGCACCATTAGCTCTTTCGCGTAGACCGGGGCGCCGGGGCGTGGACTGCATGCGAAGGGCTCTGGTGGTCCTCGGCGCTTGCGAAACGGGAACAGGCAAGGGGCCACGAGGCTGAGGGTGCCGTCGGGCTCGCGCCCGCCTTTCTCTGCACCGGCGCGCGCAAGGTCATCGTCAGTCTCCACCGAGCGCTGGCCTGCGTTGCAGCTCTGTCGGACGGGAATTCAGGTACCGTGCGACGAGGCCCGCCCGGCTCGGGCCCGAGACCCACAGGAGCGCCCCTCGCTGGCTCCCCAGCGGCTCTGCGGGCGAAATCTGGCCCCGTCACGTGGCCCCATCGGCTTCAGGCTCGTACCATTTTAAATACACTCGCCTGCCTGCCTCCACGATGGGGCAATTGCATCTTCTGGAATCGCTCCCATGAATGCCCATTGCCGGTTTTTTGGAATTGACCACCGTTCTGGATTGGGCCTCGCAACTCTCGCGTTCGTTGCCTTCGTGCCGGACGCCAGCGCGTTCCAGTTCCATGGCAGTTACCACGACGGGACGTCATTCGGGACGCTGGTTGCTGAGCGCGACGATGCAGCGATTGATTTCGATTGGGGCACGGGCGAACTGCATCCCAGCCTGCCCGTGGACAACGTCTCGATTCGCTGGACGGCTCAGGTCGTTCCGGATCACAGCGAGCTCTACACGTTTTACGCCACCGCCGACGATGGGGTGCGCGTCTGGGTCGACGGTGCCCTGATCATCGATCACTGGGTTGTGACGGCGGCTGTTGAGACCACCGGGACCGTCGTGCTGGCTGCCGGCGTTCCGTCGTCTCTCACGGTCGAGTACTTCGAGGCGGGTGGATTCGCGACCTGCAAGCTCGAGTGGTCCTCTCCGAGTCAGGCGCGTGCCGTGGTCTCCGCGGTCTCGGCGCTCGAGCCGTTCCAGGCCTTTCACGGCGGCGTCTTCCCGGCAACGAAGCCCGGACAGGGCGGCGTGGAGGCTGTCGCCGCGACGGGCAACCTGGGTGTGGGGATGGTCCTTTCGATCACGCGCCGGTCCGGTTCAGGTCTGCTTTACCCCGGATCGCGTAACGGCGAGATCATCGAGGTTGACCCCCAGGGGCCTGGGTCGACCGGCACGACCTATCTCGACATTTCCGATCGCGTCTGGACCGGGCAGGACTCGGGACTGCTCGGTGCCGCCTTCCACCCGGAGTTCGACGATGGCGCGTCGCCCTTCCGGGGGCGGTTGTTCGTCTATTACGTCCATGAAATCGGGGGAGTCCAGTTCATCCGGCTTTCGCGCTTCCAGGTGCCCGATGGCAATTCTGTCCCCGACCCCGCTTCCGAGACGATTCTGATTCAGCAACGCCTCGGGCCCACCCTGCATCGCGGTGGTGGACTGCTCTTTGGCACGGATGGACTCCTCTACCTATCGATCGGAGATCTGGGCTACGCGGGCGACGCACAGGAGATCACAGACTTCTTCAACAGCTGCGTTCTGCGAATCGACGTCGACGAGGATCCGGTTCTGAGCCATCCAATCAGCGTTCCGATCTATCCTGGCGATCCCGAGAGCTTCACCGCGAATTACTCGATCCCCAATGACAATCCGTTCATCGGAGCGACGCCAGGTGCGCTCGAGGAGTACTACGCGCTCGGCTGCCGCAACCCGCACCGCATGACCCTCGACCCGATGACCGGCACGATCATCATCGGCAACGTCGGATCGAACACCGGCGCGAGCTACGAGGAGGTCAACATCCTGCAGGCCGGCGGCAACTACGGCTGGAACTTCAGGGAGAGCAACGCCAACATCCAATCGCCGCCCGCCACGATTCATGGCACGATCGTGGATCCGGCGCTCAGTTATCCCCGCAGCGAGGGTGCCTGCGTGATCGGTGGTTTCGTCTACCGTGGGACAGGCATCCCCTGGCTCGCGGGGAGATATGTCTTCGGCGACTACACGAATAACGAGATCTACTTCACCCAGGACGGCCTGGCGACGGGGCCGCGCGAGCTGTTGACGACGGCTCCATCGGGCCTCGTCACCTTCGGTGTCGACGACGCCGGCGAGATCTACGTCTCCGGTGGCAATTCCGTGCTCTATCGCCTCGAGTCGACGTCTTTCACCCCCGAGCCGCCGGCGACCCTGTCCGGAACTGGCGTCTTTGCGGACCTCGGGGCCATCGAGCCCGTCCCGAGCTTCAGGCCGTACGAAGTGGCCAGCCCCCTCTATTCGGACGGCGCAAGGAAGCGACGCTGGTTCGCGGTGCCCAACGATGGCGTCGCGGATTCTCCGGGGGAACGCATTGGCTTTGACCCGTCGGGCTTCTGGTCCTTCCCGACCGGGACCATGTTCATCAAGCACTTCGAGCTGCCCCTTGTGGGGGGCGGCGAGCGCCCGCTGGAGACTCGTTTTATCGCCCACGGGGAGGACGGACGGTACTACGGCGTGACCTACAAGTGGCGCGCCGATGGAAGCGACGCCGACCTCCTGTATGCCGGCGAGTCTGAACTCATCGAGGGGCAAATGTGGGACTTCCCATCGCGGGAGGACTGCAACCGTTGCCACAATCCGACGGCGGGTTCCGTGCTCGGACTTCGCGCGGCTCAGCTCAATACGGATCTGGCGCAGCCGGGATCCGGGGACGTCTCCAACCAGCTCCTGACTCTCGATAGTCTCGGTCTGCTCGATCCGCCGCTGGCACCAGGCACGATCGATGCGCTGCCAGCCATGGCGCGTCTCGATGATCTCAGCGCATTCTTGCAGACCCGTGGCCGATCGTACCTGCAGGCGAACTGCGCCCACTGCCACCTCCCGGATGGTCCAGGTCGGGGCGAGTTTGATACTCGAATCGAGACACCTTTTGCTCTGCAGCGCCTCGTGAACACTCCGGTCGCGGAGGACTTTGGCGTGACCGGGGCACGGGTCATCGTTCCCCAGGACGTGGGCCTCTCGCAGCTTCATCATCGTCTGGACACCCTCGGTCTCGGCGCCATGCCGCCCCTGGCAAGAAACCTGCTGGACAGCCAGGCGTCAGATCTGGTTGCGGCATGGATCGACGTGGCCAACGATCCGACCTTCGACTTCCAGGCTGACTACTACCAGGGCCAGAACTTCGAGACCTTCGTTCTGCAGCGTGACGATGCGGCCATCGATTTCGACTGGGGCAACGGGGCACCCGATCCACTCGTCGGCAACGACAATTTCTCGGTTCGCTGGATGGGAACGATTCAGCCCAGTGTGACGGAGACCTTCACCTTCTACGCGACGACAGATGACGGCTCGCGCCTCTGGGTTGATGGGCAGCTGCTAATCGACGACTGGACGAACCATGCTCCACAGGAGCGGACCGGCACGATTGCACTCAGCGCTGGGCAGTCCTATGACGTCACCATGGAGTACTACGAAGCCGGTGGCGGCGCTGTCGTACACCTCGAATGGTCCGCACCGGGCCAGGCGCGCGCGCTGGTCCTGCCCGTCGAGATCGGAAACACGGCGCCCGTCGCCTTCCCGCAGTCCGTCCAGGTCGCGGCAGGCGACCAGATCGGGCTCACCCTCGGGGGGGCTGACGCGGAGCAGGTTGGGCTCGACGTCGCGATATCGCGCTTTCCGTTGTTCGGGACGCTCACCGGCCTGGGGGCAGATCTGTCCTACACTCCTGAGATTGGCTACGTCGGTCCCGATTCGTTCGCCTTCGTGGTCAGTGATGGCTTGCTCGTCAGCGGCGAGGCCGAGGTCTCGATAACCGTTGATTGCCCCTACGACTGCGACGGGGACGGCTCTCCCGATGACTGCAGTGCTGATTGCGACGGCGACGGTCTCCCCGACGCCTGCGAGACGGACTGCAACGGGAACGGTACGCCGGACGAGTGCGAGGCCTTTGCCGACTGCAACTCGAATGGCATCCCGGATGATTGCGAGGCGGATTGCGACTTTGACGGGACGCCGGACGACTGCGAGGTCGATTGCAACACCAACGGGACCCCGGATGACTGCGAGGCCTTCGCGGACTGCAATTCGAACGGGACACCGGACGATTGTGAGCTGGCGCGTAACGACTGCAACAGCAATGGAGTGCCCGACGATTGCGAACTCGCGAGCAACGACTGCAATTCGAACGGGACTCCGGATGATTGCGAGCTCGCGGGGAATGACTGCAATTCGAACGGAACTCCGGACGAATGTGAGCTGACTGGCAACGACTGCGACAGCAATGGCATCCCAGACGATTGTGAGCTGGCGGGCGACGACTGCAACAGCAATGGGGTGCCCGACGATTGCGAACTCGCGGGCAACGACTGCAATTCGAATGGGATTCCAGACGATTGCGAGCTCACGGGGAACGACTGCAATTCGAACGGGACTCCAGACGATTGCGAGCTCACTGGAAATGACTGCAACTCGAACGGGACTCCGGACGACTGTGAGCTGACTGGCAACGACTGCAACAGCAATGGCATTCCAGACGATTGTGAGCTGGCGGGTAACGACTGCAATTCGAATGGGATTCCAGACGATTGCGAGCTCACGGGCAACGACTGCAATTCGAATGGGACTCCAGACGACTGTGAACTCACGGAGAACGACTGCAATTCGAACGGGACTCCGGACGATTGCGAGCTGGCCGGGAACGACTGCAACAGCAATGGTGTTCCCGACGATTGCGAACTCGCGGGTAACGACTGTGATAGCGACGGCATCCCGGATGATTGTGAGGCGGATTGCGACAGCGACGGCACTCCCGACGACTGTGAGGGCGCCCCGGATTGCAATACGAACGGGATTCCCGATGGGTGCGACATCAGCTCCGGAACGAGCGTCGATAGCGACGGTGACGGCGTCCCGGACGAATGCGAGCTCATCGGTGTGGCCTACTGCGTGGGCTCTCCGAACTCTGTCGGGCCAGGTGCCCAGCTAGTCGCTCTGGGTTCGGACGTCGTGGCAAGCAATGATTTCAGGTTGCGGTCTGAGGGTCTCCCGGCCGGCGTCCCGGGGATTCACTTCTTTGGACCGATCCAGGTCCAGTTCCCGTTCGGGGATGGGTTCCGCTGCGTCGGTGGGGCAACCAGCCGTATCCAGCCCGTGAATCATGCGGATGGGGCCGGGGTCATGGACCGCCTCCTCGACCTGACCTCACCGGCCCTGGCCCAGGTGGTTTCCAGCAGTGACTGGAGCTTCCAGCTCTGGTATCGGGACCCCGCTGGACCGGGCGGAGCTGGATTCAACCTGACGAATGGTGTGAGCGTCAGCTTCCAGTGATCTGATCCACGGGCGAGCGGCATACCTCACCGAGGATCCGACGGTCGGTCGGATCCCCGGGATCAACGATGCGGGCTATCGGGCTGTCCCGCTTTCAGCGGCGAGAACGCCTTCGATCAGAGACTGTTCCTGTGGCGAATAGGTACTGACAAGCCGTTTCATCACATCGTGGATGAGGTCGCGCTTGGTCGCTTGCTGATTCAGGGTGCCACCTCGTTTGCCCGCTGCGGCGATCTGCTTCGTCGAGAACGGCCGAATCCCGGCCGCTACGGCGAGCCTGCGCTCCTCTGCGATGCGTTTCGAACCAATTCGTTCGGGCAATTCGGGTAGACCGAACCAGAACAGCTCCTCGGAGAGGTCGACGTAGTCGGCGTGCTCCGGGTCGATCACGGCGGGCAAGATCGCGACGACGTGGCCCGACTCATACCCGACGTTCACCCGCTCAGCCGTCTGGTTGCCAACGTACAGGACGGGCTCGGCCACCTGGCGCGGGTAGACGAGGGCGGGGTCCACTCTCAAGACCAGCAGGTAACCGGTACGGACCGGCGGCTTTTCGACGCGCCAGTAGTGTGGAGTCGGCGATTCGAGCTCGAATGGCTGGATGGAAACGATGCCGCGTACCGGAGCCGGAGTGACCGGGATCTCCGGGTGCGGTGTCTGGCCAGGCAGCAGCGCTGCAAGCCCGAGGGAGGTGAAAAGCGAGAGTGTCATCTGTTTCATATTGGTCATCTTCACTATTCACACTGCGTCGTTTCGATCGTGAATCCGTCGATGCCCGCTTCGGTGATGCTGGGCGTACCGCTGTCGTTGGCGGTGAAGCGGATCCGAGCCGTGGCAGTCGGTGTGCCGCCGGCGGCGACGATGTCAGAATTCGTGATCTGGTGCGTGCGCCAGCCAAGGCCCCCGTTGGTGGTGTGGCTGGCAATCTGGTGCCACGCGCCGATGCCATCGTTGTCGTTGTATTCGACCAGGAGCTGGTCGACACCGTCGGACACGGTGAGCCTCAAGAAGTACGAGTAGCTGATGAGTACCAGGTCGCCGGTCACGTCCAGCGAGGGCGAGGTCAGGCGCACCGAGCCGTCGTCCACGTCCGTATTGCCGAGCTCGTTCTGGGTGAGGTAGCAGCTGCCACTGCCGTCGGCGTCTGCCGCGGGGTCGTACTCCCATCCGTTGTCGTCGACCGGGACACCACGTTGCCAGAAACCGCTGGACGCGCCCAGTATCTCGGTCGTCCAGCCCTGGTCGCCTTCGAAGTCGTCGGAGAAGACCGGCGAGAGGTCCCCGACGACCGGAGCGAGCAACGTGGCGGGAGCGTCCGGCGGCAGGGTGATCGGTCCTGATAGGGTTCCCTCAGCGCTGAAGTACAGCTCCGGGTCATCCGTACATAGCGCGGCTGGCAAGGTCGCCGAGAACAGCTCGGGCGGGCCGGCTGGCGACAGGTTGACAGTCGTGAAGGCCCCGCCACTGAATCGGTAGTGCATCTTGGCAGTTCCCGGGACGAGGCTCTCGCTGGACGCGCTGATGCGCACGGTGACACTCGTTCCCACTCCAGGCGAGACGGTGAGCAATTCGCCCTGAAGGGTGATGGCGAGAACTCCGACGGGGGGCGGCGCCGGATCGCTGGAGATCGCGATCTCGTCGAGGCCGATACGGCCGGCGGCCGATCCGTGACTGGGTCCGAAATCGAAGCGGATGGCTGAGATGTCGGCCAGGTTCAGGTTGGATCCGTTGTTCAGAAAATCCGTGAGCCGGATTCGAATGGTTTCGAACTCGTTGCCCCAGCCCACGCCGGATCCGCAATTGCTGCGCTGATAGGGTTCCTCGATTCCGCCGCCATAGGCGCCGATGCCGATCGAGCTCGTAGCGAGGGAACCGTCGATGAGCGTCACCTGAAAGGTCAGGTCACCGATCTCCACGGTGGTGTCCGGGTGCCGCGTCGACTGGCAGGCCCTGAAGGTCAGGTAGCGGGAGTCTCTGAAGTCCCGTTCGCCTGGCAGGATGTCCTGCTGATAGAACGAGTCGGCGTTCCATCCGAATACCAGGCCGCGTGACGAGTCCTGGGCGCTCGCAACCGTCATTCCGTTCATGACATCGCCGCCATTGTTGGTGAAGGTGGCATTGACGTCGTCGAGCAGGCCCTCCGATGCATTGTCGACCGTGAAGGCCACGGAACCGCCTGAACTGCTGACTCCAGCTGCCGGTTCCGTCTGGTAGTCGTCGACCACGAAGCTCAAGTCCGGATCCTCACGAAACATGAGGTCGACCGTGACGCACGGATTCCCGGTCGGCGCACCGATGGGCTGGAACGCCTCCCATTGCCGCCACAGGAAGTCTCGCGCCGGTACGTTGTTCTCGACGTAGTGCTTGACGAGCGGAAGCAGGTAGCCGCGCATGATCTGGTGCGTGTCCGCGCGACCGACCAGGCAAGGTCCCGTTGCTACCGAGGATCCGCCGCCGTTGTGGAAGTCTCCGTGGCCGACACCGTGCAATGAGATGGACTGGCGCCACCGCTCAGCTCGATCGTGCAGGTGAAACGTCTGGACGACATTGCTGTCTGCGCAGCCGTCGACATCGTTGTCGGATCCGCCGGTCCAGAGTGAATAGGCCACCTCGTGCGGGTTTGTATCCGACGGCCCCTCAAAATCGACGGGCGCGATCGACGAGACCAGGACGATGTCCTGGAGACCGTAATTCTCCGGGCTCCAGACTCCGTCGACGATGCGGTCGTATGCAATGGCAACGCCCTCGCCGCCGCGACTGTGTCCGATCCAGACGATGCGCCGCGTGTCCACGTGGTCCTGCAGTATGCCGCCGGAGATGCTCCCGAGCTGGTCGATGAAGGCGTCGGTGTGCTCGAGGGTCGTGGTTGCGGCAGTCTGGACGCCGGGCACCGTGTTGTTCTGGTGGCTCATCACGACATACCCGTAGGACGCCATGTGCTGCCCGATGTGGTCGTACCACTGGTACTGATGCCCGTTGCCATGGCTCACGACGATCAGGGGCAGCTCTCCCATCAAGGCGATGTCAGTGGGGTAGAAGATATTCTCACCCTCGAATCCCGAGGTGACGCTGCCGTTCGTGGCGCCATACACGATCTCGGTGACGGTCAGCGGGCCCGGTTGCGTCAGGTCGTGTACGACATAGAAGCCCGCCGCGTCGCTGAAACCGTCGATGAGGTCGGGGCTATCGAGCTGGCCGTTCCGGTTTACGTCACAGACGAGGTCGTATCCCACTCCCAGGCCGATGCCAGCATCACCGCTGAGTGAGCCGCTAGCGGTCAAGGTGAAGGTGCTCGACTGGATCGTTCCCACGCCGAGCGTCTCCGTCTGCGGGCCGCCCCGGACGTCGGTGAGGGTCCCGTCCGCAAGCCACTGCGCCTGCGATCGAGGGGAGACAATGTAGATGTCGACAGTTTTCCCGGCGCTGGGCGCGAAGCGCGTCGGATCGAGTGCGAAGGACACAGGCGAGCCCTCACTGAAAGCCGCCACGTACTCGAAGTGCGGGTACGGAGTCAGCGCGTTGCCGGCCAGCTCCGTCGCCACAGGATCCGGCAGGGGCAGCCGCTCCGCCTGTCGATTGAAAACCCCCTGCACCGGGGCCGCCGCCGCGCCGGAGGCGAGAAATCCCATTGAAACGGTCGCCACAGCGACCCGCAGGTCAAAACGATTGATCATCAAGTGTAGTCCTCGTCCTCGATACCCGTAGAACCGGGGGCGAGCCAACTTGCCCGCAAACGTCTGCCGTCTCAGGGCGATTATACGGGGCCCGGCGAGTCTGGTGGTCGCTCCTTTGAAGGAGTTACCATCGATCACATCGCCAATGCTCCCGGGCGCTCAAGGGGCGTATTCGTACGCCCCCATGTCGACCAGGGGCGGCGCACCAGCGCCGGTGTCCGGAGTCAGCGGGTCGTCGACGAATCGTTCCTTGACGGCCGCATCCAGATCCGTTCGTTCGGCGGCAAGGATGCCATCGCCATCGACGTCCACGTAGTCCTTGGCCACCTGGTTGTTCGCTCCAGCGTCGATTGAAGGCGAGCCGGGGCGGAGCCTCAGGTCGCGCCCCGCTGGATCAAGGAACATCGGGTCGAGGGAGATATTGCCCGGGCCGCCGGAGCGGTCCTGCACATTCGAGTAGCTGAGAATCAGACGCCCGAATATCTGGGGCCGCAGGGGAGCGGAGTTACCCCACAGGATGCTGTTGCGCACGATCACGGTGCTGGGGACCGGGGCGGCACTCCTCGTGAAGATCGCGCCGCCGCTGTATACGGCCGAGTTGTAGGCAAAGGTGCAGTTCTGCCACAGCCCGCTTCCGGAGGTCAGATCGTTGCCGCCCACGTAGACCGCGCCTCCCCGATCCGCCGAATTGTCGGTGAAGACCGAATTCGCGACGACGAAATGATCAGGCTGGAGGATCGAGTGCATGTACAGCGCGCCGCCCCGCAGGGCGCGGTTGTCTCGAAAGACCGAATTGAAGATTCGAAAGGAGACCGTTTGACCCCAGATGGCTCCGCCGTTCTTGTGCGCAGTGTTTCCTGCGAACTCGCACCACTTCACGCGCACCTGTCCGGCCTGTGCAGCGATCGCAGGCCCGTTCATCGCGGTGTTGTCCTGGAAGACGCAGTTCGAGACGTGAACCAGGGTGCTGAAGGCTCGCAGCCCGCTACCCCGGCCGAGGTCATTGTTCCCGCCCGAGATGACAAATCCATCGATCCTGACCGGCCCCGCGGCTCCCGGCGCCGGAGTGGCGATGAGGACGACGACGTGGGCGTTGTCACTCCGGTCGTGGACCACGCCGACGTCGCCGGAGAGGGAGGTTTGGCTGAACAGTCCGGCGCGTGCGGAGAGGGAGAGTTCGTTGCCGGCGAAGCCCCCGTAGAGTTGCACTCCCTGGGGCACCAGGAAGCTGGCGGTTCGGGCATCACCCGGGATCCGTTCGATCGTTGGCCGGTAGCGCCCCCTGGCGACCCAGATCTCATCATCCGAACCGGCCACCTGGAGCGCTGCATCCAGGGAACTGAAGGCAAAGGACCAGGAGCTTCCGTTCCCGCCGACCGGACGTGATGCATCCACTCGCAGCACTCCCCCAAAGGCCGTCGATGCGAGCGAACTCCACACGGCGGCCGCGATCCAACTTGATGAACGGAAGAACCGGAACATTGAGACCTCCCAGGGGCTTCGGAGTTTGGATGCCGTGGCCCAGTCTAGCGATTCCTGGCATCTCCGGATCTATTTGCCAGTGCCCAGACGTACCGGAGCCAGTGAGGTGGTCTATGGGCGGCATCAATCGCGCGCCACTGTTCGGTTGCGCCGGTCGAGCAGCGATCGGGCGGTCGCGATCACGGGCGCGGCAATTCGTTGACGCTTGGCGATTGGTCGCGCCTGCTCGGGAAGCAAGCACGGTCGGACAGGAACATCGGGCCGCTAGGGCAGCCAGAGCTCGGCCAGGATCAGGATCCCGAGCAATACGGCGCCCAGGGCGAACAGGGCTCCACCCACGACGATCACGGGAACGAGCGCGGGGTTGCTGCGTGTAAGCCACCAGCCGCTCAGGTCGGCGAGTAGTGCGATGCCCGTCAAGGCAGATACCTTTGGCGCGAGCCCGGCAGAGAAGCGCGTCCACATCACGAGCAGCATCAGCAGCAGGGTCACGGTGCCCAGGGCCAGTGCGTGGGTGTGGGTCGAGGCGAGCAGGATCTCGGTCCCGACCGGCTCGATCGTGCTCGCAAACGAGATCCGCTTGACGTCGTCCCAGTAGTCGAGGGGTACCAGCTCGCCGATCGGGTCGTCGGAGTTTCGCGAGTGGCAGGAGGTGCAGGCATTCGCGAGGATCTCGGCCGGTGCCTGGTCCCCGAGGTCGAGGTTGTCGTAGTCCTCGCTGATGCGATCGCTGTCCAACCATGTGAGCAAGGTCGTGCGGCTCGGGCCATCGAGCTCCGGTGGATGGCCGTCCGTGAGCGCATCCTTCAGCGCGGACGTCGTGCGCACACCGTGGTAGTGGCCCTCGATGTCGTCCATCGTCAGGCCGGGACGTTCGTCACGATTCTCGTGGTGGCGGGCCAGGTAGAGCCCGGAGACGAGGAAGCCTCCCAGCAATACGAGCACCACGCAGGAGAGGCCCAGACGCATGGCGAAGGGCAGTTGCCGCAGGCGGAAGTCCGCGCTCATCTATTCTCTCCGGCGAGGTCGATCTGCAGCTCCGTACTCGCGCCGGCGGCCTCGTGGGCCCGGATCCCGACGATTGCGGCACGCACACCCTCGTCGGCGCCGCAGACGACGGGCTGGCCCTCGGTCGCACTTTTGAGGAAGGACTCCAGTCCGTAGTAGAGGGGCGGGTGTGGAAGACCGACACCTTCCTTGAGCTTGCCCTGAGCCGAGAGCTTCGTCGCATCCGCGATCAGGGTGATGCCCTCGTCGTTGTGGAAGCGCTGGCGATTGGCGTACACCTCCCAACCCTGGGTGGGGGCATCGGCTTCCTTGAACATCCAGCCGTGGGTCCACGACAGCTTGACCGAGCCCATCGTCCCCATCAGGAGTTCGAACTGGCCCTCGAATGAATTGCCGATCGTCGCGTCGTAGTGGCAGGTCATGCCCTTCGGGAAGCTCAGCTGGGACTGCACCGTGTCGTGGACCTCGCGTCCATCTTGCCAGGCCTGTATCGAGCCCGTCGTGTGCGCGGAGCTGGGGTACTTGCCCGTGAACCAGTGCAGTACATCGAACTGCTGGGTTCCGAATTCTCCCAGCAGGCCCGTGGAGAGCTCCGGGTCGATGCGCCAGTTGAGCGCCGCCTCACGCGCAGGGTCTGCTGCGGGAGTGCGCCAGGAGGTCTTCTTGTGGTACTGGCCTCGCAGTCCGACGAGGTCCCCGATCGCGCCCGAGCGCACAAAGGTGCGCGCCAGCTTGTAGACCGGGTTGCAGCGACCGAGCATGCCCGTCTGGAAGATGCCCTTGGCCGAACGGGCTGCATCGGCGATCGACCGGGCGTCGTCCACGGTGTGGGCCAGCGGCGCCTCGCAATAGACATGCTTGCCGGTAGCGAGGGCGGCGACGGCGGTCTCCATGTGTGCATGGGTCGGCGTGGCGATCACGACGGCATCGATACTCTCGTCCGCCAGCAGGGCGGATTGCTCCGGGTAGGTCTTGGCCTGCGCCGCGCGGCGTGCGCCCGAACGCAGGCGCGACTCGTCCGTGTCGCAGATGGCTGCGATGGTGACGTCTTCGAACTTGCCGAGCTCGCCCAGGATGGCGCGCCCTTGCCGGCCAACGCCGATCACACCGACGGACAGGCTGGCGGCCAGTCTTGGAATGGGAAGCCACTTCGGCTGGATGGCGAGGAAAGCGGCGGTCCCCGAGGCGTTCTTGAGGAATCCTCTGCGGTCGTTCGGAGTCATTGGACGCTGGCTTCGATCTCTGGAAATTGAAAGGGTGAGTCTTCGGCGGTGGAGCGGGTCCACTCGAGCTGCGATGGGGATGCAACGGCAATGGCTCCGTCACAGTCAGCGGGGAGGCCTGCGAGGTCGCCGGTGACCAGCAGTGCCGTGGACCAGGCATCCGCCAGGGTGGCGTTCGGTGCGATGACCGCGGCCCGTGCGTGCCCCGATGGGGCGTGACCGGAGAGCGGATCGAGCACGTGGGCGCTCGAGGTGGCACCGGGTCGAGGGGCGGAGACGGACAGGGCCCGATGGGCGAGCCGCACCCGTGGAGCGTCCCGCTCCGGTCCGGCGCTGATCGTCCAGGCGTGCTCGTCCGAAGGGCGACCGACAGCCAGGGCCGTACTCGTTCCGCCATGTAGCAATGCGCGCGCCACGCCCGCGTCCGCGAGGGCGCGTGCGGCACTGTCGAGCGCGAATCCCTTGCCGATGGCGCCCAGGTCGAGCTTCAGGTCCGGATGAGCGAAGGATACGCGCATCTGAGGGCGTTGAAGTTCGACCGACTCCCAGCCTACCCGGGCCTCGGCGCGCTCATTCGCAGGGCATACATCGGAATTGTCAGACTGCATCCATGCTCCGATGCTCACGTCGAAAGCGCCGCTCGAAGCGCGCCAAACGTCCTCACAGATCACCAGCAACTCGAACAACTCATCATCCACCTGCACGGGCGCGAGTGCTGCGGTGCGGTTGATGTGGCTGAGGACGCTGTCACTGCGAAAGCGGCTGAGGCGCCGGTCGCAGGCCTCGATCTCGGCCAGGGCCTCCTCGCCTGCGGCGCGCAGGAAGCTCCGATCTTCACCCGCAAGCACCAGCTCGAAGCGCGTACCCATGCAGGCGATGGCCAGGCGCTCGATCATGTGCGACGCCCCGAGCCTGGGTTGAGTGTGTCCACGTTCGCCTAGCTGATCGGTCGGGCCTCGAGTGTGGCCGGATCGAAGGAGAAGGACTTGCCTTCCCACATGGAGCGGGTGGCAAGATCCACGATCACCATTACCCGGGTCGCCAGGTCAACCTGACTGACATTCTGTGCCCGTGAGCGCACGCAGGAGAGCCAGTCCAGGCGCAGCTTGTCCTGGGGCGAACTGTTGTCGGCCTCGACCGTCTCCGGGTCGATGTCATCGACGAATGGAGGCTCGGGGCGCAGGACGCAGTTGTTGCCGCCCAGCTCCAGGTTGGCCTCGTGTCCGCGAATGAGCACCGGCAAGCCGGTCGAGTTGCAGGTCGAACCGGCCGCGATCATGGTGTGCTCGGCCTGGAACTCGACGGTCAGGTTCACCTGATCGTGGTTCTCCATCTCCTTGTCGACGTAGTGACCTCCGGCCGCGGTGACACGTGTCGGCCAGCCGCAGTCGATGGCAAAGATCATGGGCGTCATCATGTGGACCAGCAGGTCCCCGATGATGCCCGTGGAGAAATCGCGATAGCGCCGCCAGCGGTGGTAGATGTTCGTGTCCCACTCTCGCACGCCGAGCGGTCCGCACCAGGCCTCCCAATCGAGCTGCTCGCCCGGCTGGACCTTCTCCTCGATATCGTAAAGCCACTCACCGTCCGGCGAGTTACGGCAGTAGCTCGTCTGGCTGAAGACCGGCTTGCCAATTCGACCGGCGCTGATCAGCTTGCGCGCCTCGATGAACTTGCCCCAGGTCATGTACTGGGTGCCGACCTGCAGGCGCATCTCAGGGTTGGCAGCCATGACCGCACGGAGCCAGAGGGCCTCGTCGAGGCGCAGGGTCATGGGCTTTTCCAGGTACACGTCCTTGCCCGCTGCGATCGCGTCGATGGCGTGTGTCGCGTGCCAGTGTTCGGGGGAAGCGACGAGGACACAGTGGATGTCGTCCCGCGCGAGGAGCTCCCGATAGTCGCGATACCCCTCGACTTGCACGTCTGGCTGGTTTTTCTTCAGCCATTCCAGGCCACGGTCGAGACGCGGCTTGCAGACCTCGGCCAGGGCGACGATTTCGACCTTCTCGGCACCGCTCTTGGCCTGCTCGATGGTCGCGTGCATGTGGCCGGAGCCCATGCTCCCCGGACCGATGATGGCCATTCGAATGGCCTCGTCCGGACCCACGGACGGCGGCCTGGCTCCACGCGGGATCGGACGGGAGCGCCAGTCGGCGCCAGCGCCGCCCAGGTTCGCGCACGAGCCGGTCGCGAACAGACCTGTTGCGAGGGCGGTCCGGGACAGGAGGTCACGGCGGGACGGATTGGGGATGTCGCGGGTCATGAGGTTTGTGGTGTACCGAGCTGGCCGGGTTGCCATGTGCCGCGGGCGACGGCTGGCTCGAAGTTTGAAAGGTCTGTCGTCTGGAGGTCAACGGTCCGCCCTGTCTCGGCTGACATGTAACAGGCCGCCAGCACGCGCATGATCTCATACCCGTCGTGGAAGGTCAGCGTCGGCGGGTGGCCCTGCATGAAGGCCTGTGCGAAGTGGCGGTTCTCACCCACATATCCATAGTGGCTGGTCTCCTCCGGGACGACGGGCATGAGACCCTGCTCCGAATTCTGCTTCTCGACCAGATCCTCGCCTTCGGAGCCGGTGACGTTTCGAGAGAAGAAGACCGATAGACCCGTGTCGAGGGTGTTGAGCTGCATCGAGTACTCCGGGCCAAGTAGCTCAAGGCTGTGGCGCAGGCCAGCGCCGACAAAACTCCAGGAGGTCGTGGACTCGGCCACGACCCGGTTGCCTTGCTCGTCCTTGTAGAGAACCGTTGCGTTGGCGTAGTCCTCGCTTGGAGTCCTGGCGTAGTCGACCTGGGCGCCCATCCGTTGCTTGAGCTGCTCGACGTATTCAGGTCGAGACCACTTCAGGCAGTCGATGCGCGCCGTGACCTCGACGGGTGTCAAGCTCGCACGGGGCTTGCCGGGCTCGGTCAGCATCCAGCGTGCCGTCTCGAGGCCATGGCACATCATGTCGATCAGCGCGCCGCCACCAGTCTCCGTACCCATCCAGAACCAGGGTGTATGGGGTCCTGAATGCTCTTCTGCGGCGCGGGCCAGGTAGGGCCTGCCCGCGTTGGCAGCTCCGCGGCGCCAGATGATCTCCTTTCCGCGCGCTACGGCGGGAACGAAGATCATGTTCTCGAGATATCCCGTCGGCACACCAGCCTCGTTGGCCAGCTCCAGCATGCGCCGAGCTTCGGCCACCGTGCGCGCCAGTGGCTTCTCGCAGGCGATGCCCGCCAGAGGCCTCGAGCGCCGCGCGTTGCCCCTTACGACCGCTTCCATGGTCTCGATGCGCGCGTGATTGGGGCAGTTGATCCACACCGCATCGATCGCATCGGAGGCCGCGAGTTGCTCGTGATCCTCGAAGGTGACCGCATCGCCGACTCCAAGCTCGCGTGCGTAGTCGGCCAGGGACTCGGAGCTCGCGATCGTCCGACTGCTCACGCCCCCCAGGTCGACGCCACGAACATTGACCAGGGACTGGACGTGGAAGCGGGCATTGAAGCCCGCTCCGATCATGCCGATGCGGAGACGGTTCATTGACGCTGCGTCGCTCAAGAGGGCGGGGCGAAAGGGGCCAGGGAGTCTACAATGTCAGCCTGGATCGGGCAGGCACTTTCGCCCTGGAAGCGGACTCGCGCTGGGCTCCCCACGGGTGCGTCCGATCCATTACGCTCCGGTGTCGCCTGGCCAATTGACGGACCCCTTATGCACTCGACCTTCTCGGCTTCGATCCTCGGCGTGTCTATCCTGGCCGCTCTTACTGCAGCATGCTCCGGGACGGGGCGGGGCAACGATGAGTGGCTGTCCATTTTCGATGGCGAGTCACTCGACGGATGGGTGACGACGGGCGGGCGCTACGACGGAAATGCTTCCTGGTCCGTCGAGGACGGTGTCATTACAGGAGTCGAAGGACCCGGCCATGCGGGCGGACTCCTGTATACGGCGGGGGAGTACAAGAACTTCGAGATCGAGCTCGACGTGAACATCACGTATCCGTTCGACTCGGGCATCTTCTGCCGCATGGCACCCGAGGCCAGGGGGGCACAGGTCACTCTCGACTATCGGCCAGGTGGCGAGGTCGGTGGGATCTACTCCGACGGCTGGTTCTACCACAACCCGGCCGGTTCAGAGCTCTTTGTAAGAGATGCCTGGAATCACTTCCGCGTGCGCTGCGTCGGGGAGCCCATGCATATCACCGTGTGGATGAATGGCGAGCTATTGACTGACTACCGTATCCCGGAAGACAGCGGCAGCTTTGCGCCGACCGGGAAGATCGGCCTGCAGGTGCACGGCTCGCGCGACGATCCGCCCGGCAGCAAGGTGCAGTTCAAGAACCTGCGCATCAAGGAGCTGGCGAGCGATTCGGGCTCTTACTTCACGGAGGCCGAGGGCGGTGTGCTCTCCCTTACGGAGGAGGGTGAAGGCGTGGGCTGGCGCTCGCTATTCAATGGGGTAGACCTGAGCGGATGGGCGGCAGCGGAGCCGGGCACGGGCTTTCGGGTCTCGGAAGGTGTGATGTGCTTTGACGCGGCGGGCCAGTCGCCCGAGCTGCGCACGACCCAGGACTACACGGACTTCCACCTGCGTCTGGACTTCAAGATCCAGCGCCTGGCCAACAGCGGCCTCTTCCTGCGCGCAGCACGGGATGGCAGCAATCCCGCCTATTCCGGTTGTGAGGTCCAGATTCTGGACGACTTCAACTGGGAAGAGGAGACGGACACGACCCTTGAGGACTGGCAATTCACGGGCAGCCTCTACGGCGCCGTCGCCCCGCAGACCAAGGATGCCCTGCGACCGCTGGGTGAATGGAACACATACGAGGTGACGTATCGTGGCGCGCGCCTGGTGACGGTGCTGAATGGCAAGACCCTCTACGACGTCGATACCCACGCGCTCGATGTGGAGCCGTCCTTTGCAGAACGTGCTGCAAGCGGATTCATCGGCCTGCAGAGGCATGCGCCGGCGGGGGAGGTCGAAGGGCAGAGCTACGCCTGGTTTCGCAACCTGTTTATCCGTCCGCTGTAGTTGCGGTTGTTCTCGCTCAGTGAGGCACTGGAATGTCTCCGCTGGCGAACCGGATCGATTCGATCCGGTGCAGCCGGTCGGTGCCATCCCGGTCCGGTACTTCGTCGATGATCTCGACGAAATCCGGATGGACGCGGATCTCGTACTCGGCCTGCATGCCGCGGTATACGGCGATGTCGGCGCCTGATCCGCCGTCGAGCGTGTCGTCGGCGCCGTGGCCCTCGAGCAGGTCATCGCCACTGCCCGCAGTCAGGTGGTTGATGCGATCGTTCCCACGCAATTGCACGCCCGCGCTGCCCTGCGCCCGGACCCTGGTCAGGTGCTGGGACTTGGCCGTGTAGCGGTCAGCCGGGTCGAAGCGCAGGGAGAACTCACCCGAGAAGGCCTCTGGTAAGACGACTTCGTATGTCAGATGGGGGGGCAGGAAATCTTCGATCAGGGCGAATCCAACTGGATCGTGTTCTCGCAGTGCAGCCCTGGAACCGTGGGCGTAGGTTCCGAAGTGTGAGGTACCTGTCGGGATGTCGCCTGGTTCCAGCGGCATGCCTTCGTAGCGGGTCGGGGGGACGGTCCAGAGGTCGAGGTAGTTGTCATAGATCGCCGCGAGGTACTCGTTGCGGTGGTTCTCGGGCTCGTCCTCCGGCCAGCCGTCCCACTGGCCAGCCGCTTGCATGGCCAGGTTGGCGTCGTGCAGGGCGGCGTCGTACTCGGGATGCACGGGCCGGATCCCGTAATCATGGACGAGGTGAAGGATCTCCTCGAATGCGGCATCGCGCGTGTCGTGGACCATGTAATCCGGGCCGCCCTGTGCGGGGCATTCGTTGGCACGCAAGTCCTGGAAACCCAGCTCGACGTCGCCAAGCGGGCCTGACAGGGCGCGGTGCAAGGCCGGTTCGTCGTCAAACAGCACGAGCGTGGCGCGTCGGTCTGCCATCGAGTTGGCGATCGCGCTCTTGTCCGAGCCGAGGCGGCTACCCGGGATGTCCGCGAGGAGGTGTTTCAAGACGCGGCGCGCATGCAGGATCTGATCGATCTGCCAGCCCGACTGGGCAAAGATGTGGATGGGCTTGCCGTTGGGAGCGACGACCTTGCTGTATCGATCGAAGACGCCGGCGATGCGTGGATCGGCGTCCCCGGGAAAGGGAACGACTCCGTCGGGGGACGTGGAGATGTCGATCTGACCGACCGGGTCGGGTCCCTCCGGGACCCTCGGCACCCATGCCGAGCGCGGGTAGTTCGACGCAAACCACCCGAGCTTGTCCTGGCCCCCGTCCTCGATCGGGCCGCTCCCCTGCGAGACATCGCGAAGTACGTAGGCCGCGAAGGTCTCGGTGAAGTCTTCCTCCGGGCTGACCATGGCGAACTCCGAAACGAAGTCCGGGCGCAATCCACTCTCGTCGCGCACGTACGAGACCACGCGCTCCTCGTGCTGCGGTTCCATCGAGGCCTCCGGGTTGAGTTTTCGCAACATCTCGAATAGGCCCGTGTCGACCCAGTAGTGCTCGAAGAACTCGCCAAAGCGCGGGCCCGACGGAAATGGATGCAACTCGTCTTCGGAGAGCTCGACTTCCGGGTCACCCAATGAGAGGACATGCCCGTACTCGTGGGCGAGTACCCATAGAAGGTCATCCTCATCGAGGGCGTTCTGGGCGATGAGTACTTCCCATTCACCGTGCGGATGGTCGACAGGTACGACTGCTCCGGGCGGCACGTCGTGGCCGCCGATGAGCCGGATCGCGCGGATTTGCGAAAGGGCCCCACGAGTGCTCTCTGGAAGGTGATAGCACAGCTCGTCCCAGAGCTCGCGTACCTGAGTCTCCAGGCCTGTCGCTTCCTGACTCGCCTCCGCGGGCCATCGACCGTCCACCAGCGGGAGCACAGTCTTGGTCGAGAAGCCCTCCAGCTCCAGCATGCGCTCAAAGGAGGGATCTTCCGTTCGTGTCGGCATCCCTCCGCCGGCTGTCAGCATTCCGTACTGATCGAGCTCTCCTGGCGTCATCCAGTGGATGCCCTCCGCCGGCGCGGCGTTCAGAGTGAACCAGTAAAAGCTGTCCTCGATTCCCACGGCTCGATAGAAATCCAGGTAACGCTGGTGCTCCGGATCGTCGGGCGGGACGTCGACGCCTTGTTGATCGAAGCCCTCCCATGAATGGACTCCGAAGCGCGCGCCCGGGTCTGCGCTTCGACGTTTGCCGGCGAGGAAGAAGTCCGTACCGCCTGAGGCTACCTCGCCGTCGGAGGGGACGTGGGTCGCGAGGCCGGCACGCCACACCATGAGTGCTGCCCGCAGATTGGAGTCGTCATCCATGGACCCGGGGACGTCGCGGAGCACGATCGTGTCCACCTCGGGGTGTTCCAGAAGCAGTTCGAATACGCGAGCTGGAGTCGAGGGGCCGATCACTCCTCGCATATCAGCCTGTGTGCCTTGCACGGAGAATGAAGCCGGCTCTTCGTCGATCAGTGGCACGACCTTGTCCGCTGCTAGCAGCTCCTCGAGGATCACGACCCCATCCGAGTCAGCATCGATCGCCTTGAAGTTGCCGCGTAGCATTCCGGGAAACTCGCCGGGCGTGAGCTCCTGGTTCTGGTCCGTGTCGAATGCGATGAATGCGCCGATGCGCTCCTCGCTCTCGTCCTCGCGTGCCGAGCCGAGGAAAGCCTGGACCTCCGCCGAGCTCAGCGCTCCGTCCCCGTTGCGATCGGCCTCGCCAGCCAGGAACAGGAAGGCCTCGGCGCCCTCAAATTTAGACACCGCGCCATTGCCGTCGCGATCGAGGAAGAGCCAGAGCTCCTCGAAGCTCGAGCGCTGGTCGGCCTGGGGCGCGGCCAGCGCGATTGAAGGGGCCGAAAGGAAAAGAAGAACAGAGAGAGCGCTCGGTAGCGCGGGGGTGCCATGGTCGATCATCGGTGACCCTATCCCCGAGTGCTACACAGCTGCCGCATCGCGCTGCGATTGCCCGGGGTCCATTCAGGAACGGGTCGGGCGGTGGCATCCTCTGGCCCCGCGGCTCCGACATCCGTCTGCCCTACGAGCATAGCGCCGGGGCATTTCGCGCCAAGGCGGGAATTGCGAGTCGCGCCGAGCCCGCCGGCATGGGGCAACAATGCGGTGCGGAACAGGACCCGGCGGAGACTGCGGTGGCGCCAAGAAGTAGGGGCTGGGATGGCAAGGGCGATAGACTCGCCAGGGGGAGGTGGCTAACCTCGCGCGCGGGGGTTGAGCGAGGGCCAGGAGCCGGAGCTGAGCTCAGGAGCCGGTACCGTTAATGGAAAGTAGAAGACGCGCCAACATCTTCCACCAGCGCGGCAGGGTCGGTCGAGCGGCGGTCCGGACCGAGGCACGTTCCTGGGCCTGGCCAGGAGCGCTACTCTGCTCGCTTCTGACCGCGTGCGGAACGGAGCCCCCGCCAAGTGACCTGGGCCCGCGCCTGGTGGTGCTCTTTGCGCCGTGCACGGTCAACCGCGGATTGCTGGCTCCCTACGACGAGGCGATCCGCTTCACCCCGAACCTGGACGCCTTTGCGGCCGAGTCACTGGTCTTCGATCGTCACGTCACCGAGTCCGGCCAATCCGGGATTGCCTACGCGTCGATCTTCACCGGAGGGCAGGCGACGCGCCACGGAGTCTACGCCCACCCGCGGCATATCCCGGAGGAGTTGTACACGCTGCCGGAAGCCTTCCATGACGCGGGGTACGAGACCTTCTTCTGGGGCGGCCAGCGGATGGCCGTCGCCTCCTTGAATGGCCAGGGCCTGGCGCCTGGCAATTTCTTCGACGAGGGCCTGAGTGCCGCGCATCCGATCTTTCGCGGCATCCTCGAGCGGCTCGTCGCGGAGCCGGACTACCGCGCTCTGGTGATGACGGCTTTCACCGTCACGCACGCTCCCTACCGGCCCAGGGGGATTGAGCCCTTCTGCGAGGACTTTCCCGGAGAATGTGCCGAGCTTCGCAACCTGGCTGATGGCGAGTTCGAGCGGCTGAACGACATCTACCAGCGCAACTACATCGAGCTCGCCTACGATTGGTCCGAGACCGTCGTCCGGCTGCAGCTTTCCGAGCTCGACCAGCGCCGGCTGGCCGCAGTGACGAACGCGCTCTATCGCATGCGCATCCGAAAGCTGGACGCGGCCTTCGGGCGAGTCCTGGATCGGATCGACGATGCGGGACTCGAGCAGGAGGCCCTGGTCGTGTTCACGGCCGACCACGGCGAGGTCATGGATCGCCGGAATGCCCTGTTCCGCTGGACCCATGGACATGCACTGGCCCCCGAAGTGCTCCAGGTTCCTCTCATGCTCCGGGCACCGGGCCTGGGTCTGGAGCCGGGACGCTACCCCGAGGTGACCCGCTCGATGGACCTCTTTCCGACCCTGGCCGGGCTCTGTGGACTCGAGCTCCCGGGGGGCACTCAGCTGGAGGGAGTCGACCTGACGGGCGGGATTCTGGGGGAGGAGCGGCGAGAGCTTCCGGGATTCGTGCATACGTCATTGATGCCGCACGGGGCCGAGCCCGGAGCCTTTGGCCCTGCCTTTCAGGCCCTCTACCCTCGAGATGACCCGACGCTGATCTGGGTCGGCATCACGACTCGCGGCGAGATCTACAAGTACCGCAATGCGGGTGACGAGCGCTTCGTCTGCGAGGTATTCGACCACGGGGCTGACCCCGAGGAGACAGACAACCTGTTCGATCCGGCGAATCTCGACCACGCGAAGATGCTTGCGGTGCTCGAGTCGTACAAGGCGGACCTGGTCGCCGATCACCAGGCGCGCCGGTCCGCGGGCGCTCCAGAACTCGAACTGTCGCTCGAGGAACAGATCGAGGCACTCAAGAGTCTCGGCTACGTGCGCTGAGCGGCGGCGGTGATCCGGGAATGCTTGGAGGTAGGACTGTGCTCCACGCGCTCGAGCGGTCAGTCGTCCTCGCCGGCGTAGCCCAGGGCCTCGAGGTGATCCAGGAGCTCGTCATCCATGGGAATCTCTACCGTGGTCGAATCGAGGGCCTTCGTGCTGGCCCGGAACGACTCGAGCGCGCCGGTGAGCTGCGAAAATACATCGGGCCGTGCGGTCCGCTGATCGTGCACCTCGTCCGGATCCGCGTCGAGGTCGAATAGCTGCGCCGTGCCGGCAACCTCGTCGTGGATGAGCTTCCATGGTCCCTGGATCGCAGCCCACAATGCGCCGGCGTTGGGATTGTCCTTGCGGCGCCCGGTGAAGGTTCGGTGGGCGAAAAGTGCCCGATTATTGAGTCGATCCAGCTCGGCCGGACCGACTTCGCCTCGGACGAGCGGCACGAGTGAGACGCCGTGGCCCGCATCGGCGCGGTCGCCACCCAGATCGAGCAGTGTGGCAAAGACGTCGATCAGGCTGACGTTGACGTCGCAGTGCTGCGCATCGGACGTGAGTGCGGGTGCGTGCATCATCATGAGCACCCGGTTCAATTCCAGGTTCAGGTTGTACCCGTGGCCCTTGGTCTCGTGGTTGCCGAACCCCTCCCCATGGTCGGAAATGAGGATCACCACCGTTTGATCATCGAATGCCATCTCCGCAAAGAAGCGCTCGAGGGCACTGTCCAGGTAGGTGATCTCACTGTCGTACTTGGCGATGGTGTCGCGGCGCTCCTTCTTCTTCTCTTCGTACCAGGGTTCACGGGCGTTGTAGGGCCGGTGCACGTCGTTGAAGTGCGCGTAGAGAAAGTAGGGCGTCTCGCCCTGGATCTCCGTGCGCCAGGTCAGGAGCTTGTCGACGAGTTCATGACCATCGCTCTTGTGCATCAACTCGAACCTGTCGAAGCCCCGGTCGAAGCCCAGCTGGCTGCCTATATTGATGTTGGCTGCCACTCCGAAGTTGCGATACCCGGCATGCCCGAGCCGCTCGGGCAGGGTTCCCACGACCGACGGCAGGACCGGGACTTCGATCATCTTCGGGCGGTTCTTGGCGTCGAAACCGGAGGTGACCCCGTGCTCGGTGGGGTACAGACCGGTGAAGACTGAAGCGGTCGAGGGGGGAGTCCAGGAGGACGTCGAAAAGGCGCGCGTCCAGACCCAGGAATCCTCGGCCAGGCGCGCCAGGAATGGCGCGGTTTGTTTCTTGTACCCGTACGTACTGAGATGGTCCGGTCGCAGGGTGTCGATCAGTAGCAGAACCAGATTCGGTTGTGCGCTCCCCGACCCCTGCGTGGCTCGTTCGTCGCCCGAGCTTTCGGGGCTACATGCTCCAGCAATGACCAGGAATAGCGCGGTCCCCGCCCAGGGCGGGCCTTCGTAGAACTTCTTCATGGTCGGCGCGTTCAAGACTAGCAGATCCTGGTCCGAGAGCTTTCTGTTTCGGTGCGCAGCAACCTGTTCGGTCGCGCTCGAGGTCCGGGTTCGAAAGAGGGGGCCGGGCGGATCTCGCCGTCGGCCGGCTTGCTGTACTGAATAGGCACGGGGCTGGGAAAAGTGCGTATGGCTGGATCGTAAACCTCCCTGTGACTCCATACGGGCGGCGCGGTCCCCATACCGCCCCTGCTCCCATTGCCGATTTGCCCAAGCTGCGCGAGAATACTAAGGCCCCTCGGCCCCTCGCAACTTGCGTAATTGCGCAAGCGGTCACCCCTCACCAGTAATTCTGACTATGAATCGATCTAATCTCTCGTCCATCGCTGTCGCCGTATGTGCGATCCTCGCAATCCCCCTGGTCGGCTGCGGAAGCAGCGGCGATGACAGTGGTACTGGTAGTGGAAGTGGTGGCAGTGGCGGGATGGTCACGCTCGACACCCTGTCCGGCATGGTGCGCACCGCTGGCGGGGGACCACTCGAGAATGTCACTGTCAGGGTCGCGTCCGTCGAGGGCGTGACGGATGCAAGCGGAGCATTCGTTCTTTCGAGCCTCGGCTCATTGCCCGTCGGGATGGTCGACGTCGAGCTGGACGGATCGACCGCAACGGCGACCGGGCCCTTGCCTTTCCCCGTATTGCACGTTCTGGTTCCCCTGCCTGCGGGCACGACGGCGCTCACGATGCCCCAGGTCATCACGCTGCCCGATCTGAACAACGCGATGAGTGCAAATCAGTCGCTCACGCTAAACGGTGATGGAACTGCCGCCGAACCGATCTCGGTGGTCCAGGCGGGTGGCATGACCGACCTGTCCTTGAGCGGACCCATGGGCACACTCGTGACCATAGGCGGCATGGTCGGGGGCGCAGGGGTCGACCTGAATGTGACGCCCGTGGTGGCGAGTGAAGTTCCGATGCCTCTTCCCGAAGGGCTGCTCGGCAATGATTTCGTGACGATCCAGCCCGGAAACGCCGCTTTCGATGCGCCCAATCCCTTGCAGCTTGGAGGGCCGGTGCTCGGGCTCGATATCGTGATGCCGGACAGCCTTGGGCTCGAGCCGGGGACGATGGTCGACATCTGGTCCTTCGATCATGATTCCGCCGAGTGGGTGAACCGAACCGAGGAGACCGGGCAATCCGGGATGGTTCAGCTCATCGGGGCCGGACCGGAAACGGAGATCGTGGCGACCGGGGTGATCACCGAGGGTGGCTGGCACACCGGGGTGGTTCCGATCGATCCGGACTGCGCAACTCGGATCTCGGGCTCCGTCATCAATCAAGCGACCGGCATGGGTATCGCTGGCGCCTCGATTGCCTTCTCGAGCGGCCAGTTCGCCACTACTGGCAGCGACGGTACATTCCTCTCCGATCAGCTACCGGCCTACGACGTCGCTGCGCTTGCGGCGGGCGACGGGTGCTTCGCGGAGGATATCTGCTACGAGGTCGTGTTGCCGCCCTGCGCAGGCGGACTCTCGTCCGGGAAGCTGGTGCTGGGTGCGGCTGACGTCGTCACCGGCGGGACCACGCCTCTCGATCCGGTCGTATTCTCCCTGGGTTCGACCGGCACCGTGGCCGGCGTTGTGCTCGGGATGGGCGCTCCGGGTGCGATGGTGACCTTTACGCCCGCTCTCGGTGCTCCTGCAAGCGTTACCCCGACGGCCAACGGTTCCTTCTTCCGGACCGGGCTCGAAGCTGGTGAATGGACTGCCAGTTTCCTGTTCTCGGGGGCGGCAATGCCGACCACAGTTCCGTTCACGATCGTCGCCAACACGATCACGACCATCGCCATCCAGATGGGCAAGGGCGGCGGGTCAGATTCGGTGACGGTGCTCGTTGTCGAGACCAGTGGCTTCAACACGACTATCGGTGTTCCTTGTCCCGATGCGACCGTGCGCTTGCAGGGCACCGATGGGGTCTCCTCCGGCGGCCTGGTCATGATCACTGGCGCAGATGGTCGGGCGACCTTCGACGATGTCACCGGACCCTTTTCGGTCACCGCACAGAAGGACATCTTCGATCAGGGTGAAACGATTCGCCATGCCTCGAGTCTGGTCGGGATCGACCCCGCGTCGGGAACGATCGGGGTCCTGCTAGCCATCGAACGGGCCCTGGGGGCGACGGTTGTGGATCCGACCCTTTCGGGTGTGGTTTCAGGCTTGCCCGTTCCCCAGCTTGGTCAGAGTTACTCGATCTCGGTCGTGGAGAGTGGGACCGGAGGCGTCGGCTTCAATGGCGTGACCTTTCCCGATCCGATTACCGGGGCCTACTCAATCCTGATCCCTGCGGACACTCCGGTCGATATCTTCCTCGTGCATCGGAACGACCTTGCACCATCGCGCATGGTCGCCAGTCTGATGAATACGAATGCGGGTCAGGCCGCCTCGGGCGGGACGCTCACAGTGGACATGGACTATGCCAACGCGGTGCTATGGAATCGGCCGGTCGCCTTCAGTTTCAACAATCTTGGCGCTGGGAAGAACGTGTTCGTCAATGTGCAGATCGAGAACGACGCGACCATGAGCGCCTTTTTGGCGCCGCTACACTTCAGCAGCATGGGGGCTCAGAACCTGGCTCTGAACCTGCCCGACGTGACGGATCCCAAGTTTGCTGGCTACGACATCTCGGTCAGCGCTGTCTCAGCGTCGATGAGCGGCGACCTAGGACTTGCCTGCCAGCTCATGCTTGCCGGCAACCCAACCAATCTGGACTTCCACTTCCGCAATGCGTCCACGTTGACCAACCCGATGGACGGCGCCTCCTTTAGCGTGGCGGACCTCGACGCGCTTCAGGTCGCCTACACGCCCGGGGCACCCGGCCCCGTGGGCAGCAACAGCGGGCCGGACATCTTCGGGCTGCAGTACGAGTCTGGCGGGACGGGCACTCCGCCTCCGGGCATCGATGGGGCCGAGTGGAGCGTCTTCGTGATGTCGGACCTGGGGGCCTTTACCTTGCCCCTCGCGGGATTGCCCATGTTTGGCATGGGGCAGGACGAGATCTTCGTGGAGCTTGATGCGATCCGATTCACGGGAGTGTCCTTCGACTACAACTCGTTCTTCAACGAGAACCTCGCGATGAATTTCGCGAACTTGTCGATGGCGTTCACGTCACAGTGCCAGAGCTTCTCCGCGAGGACCATCTCGACCCAGTAGGATTACCGGCGGCGCTTCGTGTGCGAGTCGTGCACCGGGCGCCGCCAGTGGTCGTTCTCATCCCTATCAGTCGACCGGCCATGGCCTGGGCCCCAGGTTCTCAAGTGACTGGGGACAGCCATGCCGTGCGGGAGCACTCGAGTCCGGATGATTCGGCTCGAGGAATCCAGGCCAGGACCTCAAAGGCCCTCTGAGGGGAAGATTCCCACGAGAGCTATACATGCTGTGAGGACTGTATAGGGCTGGACATTGTCATGGGGCAGCCCTCCACCCGTCATTCCGATAGCGCTGGCCGCCATGGTGGAATTCGGCTGCAGGCGACTGAACTCAACGTCTCTGCCGGAACTCAGGAGGTTTCCGGCCGGGTCCATCTTGGTTCCCGAGCCAGTGCGCGCGTTCAGTGTGTGTGAGTGGGGCGGCAGATCGGCGATCCCGAGATTGACCCGTTCAAGTCCGCCCTTTGCTCCCAGGTTTCGCTGGGTCAGGCCGGGCCCTGTCCCGCTGTGCATGGAGACGCGGCCGCGCAGGTCGGGTAGGCCAAACGTGGTCCGCCCGTCGCCGCCGTAGGTTGTTCCCAGGATGCTGAAGAGCGCCATGTTCGAAGCGATGGGGAGCAGCTGGCCATCACACTTTGCGAAGCCCTGGGGCGCAAAGGTCCCGCCAAACCACATGATCTCTCCGATATAGGGATTGAGTCCAGCCCTCGGTGCCGATCGTGCGTCAGCGTCACGAAGGGTGACCATCGAGACGACTGTCGCCGTGCAAAGTATGATCACTAGATACGAGGCATGTTGCTTGAGCATTCCCATCAGGTGTTCCTCTCAGTTCGCTTGTCCTTGGGCATCGCCGCACTCGAGATCTCGATCCTCGAAGGGCATTTACGATTCTAGGTCAGGTGCCAAAGGCGGGGGTTATCCGGGGCGAGATTGTCCATATCGGCGGGCCTCAGAGCTGGTGCAGTGTTCCCTGCCATTGGGAACCAAGGATTTTCACGCTTTCATGTCCACCTGAAGGGCTCGGCGGTCAAGGCAGTGTCCGGGGACGGAGTCGTTCGCCCCGCAGTGCAATCAGAGCCCCCAGGAGGACCGCCATGCTCGACCGACTCATCCGTACAACGCTATCCGGAGCCACCCTGCTATCAGTCTCCGCGCTCCTGGTGGCGCCAGTTGCATCCCAGGGCTCGAGTCAATCGGGCGCCGTTCAAGGTCGATTCCGTACCGTGACACCTCGAGCGAACATTCCCTATTGCAACACCACTGGCTCGCCCGTGAATTGCGCCGGGAAGCCGTTCAAGCCCATTCCGCTCTTCAGTCTCGACGGACAGATCGCCGTGGCTACCAGCATGGCTCTGGGCATCCCCGGGGACGAGTACGTGTTGAGCGTGATCGACCTCCAGTACCAGTGCACGGCTCAGCTCGGCTGGCAGTCAAATGTTCCGCAGGCCTGGGAGCCGCTCATGTATCACAACTCGGGTGGCGGGACGAGCGCCTGGAGCCGCGCCAACCTCGGCTCGATCTTTGGCCTGACCCTGAACCCGGATGGGGACATCTACGTAACGGCCACGGCTTGTTACGACACCGACTTCTTCCCCACGGTCCACGGGCCGGGGACCGGCGGAGAGGTCTACTTCATCGAGAGTACGAGCAGCACCATATCGCTCTTCGCGGCCCTTCCGAACACGGGCGCCGGGCTCGGAAACATCACCTGGGACTGCAAGAACGATCAGGTCTTCATCAGCAACATGGAGGACGGGCTCATCTACCGGATCCCCGATCATGGGCAGTTCTGGGGCATTCCCTTCGACCATGGTGTCGACGGGCGTACGAACTACGGTTCGTTGACTGAGATCGCGGATGACGGCACCCCGGGCTTCACCCAGCTCGGGCGCCGGATCTGGGGCCTGAAGGTGCTCTACACCCAGGACGATCAGGATCCGGGGCCGAATTATCGGCTCTACTACGGCGTGTGGAACGAGGACAACAGCGCGCGAAGTGCGACGGAGTCGAACGAGGTCTGGTCGGTTCAGCTGGATCCTGTGACCGGCCACTTCGTCCCCCACACGGCAACACTGGAAATCAGCGTGCCGGCCATGCTGGGCTCTCCTCCGTATTCGAATCCAGTCTCTGACCTCAGCTTCAAGCCCAACGGCAACATCATGGTCGCCGAGCGCTCTATCGGTTCGGGCGGGCCGTCCGATTCGGGGGCCCATCAATCGCGCCTGCTCGAGTACCGCTGCGGCATCAGCGGGTGGGAGAGAGAGATGATCAACGGGGCCGACAAGAATGGCATCAACGCAACCACGGGGCAGCCATCCTGCGCCGGCGGCGTCGACGTCGACTATGGACCCTACCCAGACGTCTGTGATGCGCGGACCTGGACGAGCGGTGACGCCCTGCACTTCCCCGGACCCTACGTCTACGGGCTGGCTGGGATCCCATCCGCAGGCGGGAAGACCGATGACTTCTCGACTCCCTGCATCTTCATCGACCTGAACGCTGACTACAGCTACGGCAACAAGTGGGTCCTGGGAGATGTAGAGATTCCCAGCCCGTAGACGAGGGTCGACGTCGGGCGAGGCCAACATGTGGCCGACCGATTGGCACGAAACGCCGCGCCCGTCCTAGACTGGGGAGTCCAAGGAGAAGACCATGGGCCATTCCTCACCGATCTTGAGTCGTGCTTCGGCGGCGATCATTCTCTCATCAGTCGCCCTCGCCGAGAGGCCAGGAATCACGGTCCTGCCCTTTCCGGCTCGCGACGCCCGAGCGGTCAGCGAGAGGGTCGAGTTCAGCCATGACAGCGAGCTGCTGGAACTCCTTCGGTTCGAGAGTTCCGTTGTTCTGGTCGGAGTGCCCTGGTCGAGCGGTATCGACCTCGACCTCGAGCGCTGTCCGGATCCGGCCGAGCCCGGTGCCTTTCACGTTGACGGTCGCCCTGCCGGCGATGGGGGGATGCAGACTGCGAGCTTCTGGAGGGGGCGGGTCAGAGGGGAGCAGGACTCCGACGTGTTTCTGGGTTTCGCCGGCGGGGTCTGGGGTTGGATCCAGCGCGCGGACGAACTGGTGCACGTTCTGTCGCTCCCCGCGGATGCGGGCGACGGACAGATCTCGGTGTTGATCGACGAGCGAGCCCTGAATGCACGGGGCTCGAGGTTCAAGGGCCTGTGCATGACCGCTGCTCCGCGCGGCGGCCAGGTAGTGAATCCAGCAGCGCTCGGGACGGCTGCTTCCTCCGCCGGGTCCGCTCGGCCGCCGCGCATGCTCTTCGGAACATTGGCGATCGAGACGGACTGGCAGTTCTTTCAGCTCTTCGGCGATCTGAATGCGGCCCGTGGATACGTGATGTCCCTGCTGGCGGCCGCGAATTCCCGTTTTCGTGTGCAGGTCGGCGTGCACCTCACGGCCAGCTACCTGGGATTCTATACGACGCCGGCCGACCCCTGGCTCGCCCAGGACGCCGGTGGCAACTGCTTCGACGTCTTGTACGAGTTCCAGGACGCATGGCGCGACGGTGCCGCGCCGGTGCCATCGGATCTGCATCACCTCTTGAGTGGCGTCGACCTCGGATGCGGGGTGGCCTTCCTCGACGCTCTGTGCGATCCGGCCGAGAGCTTCTCGCTCACCTCGCGCATGGACGGCCTGACGCCCTTCCCGGTCGCGGCGAGCACCTTGAACTGGGACTTCGTCTGGATGTGTCACGAGCTTGGGCACAACTTCGGAACCGGCCACACCCACGAATACTGCCCCCCGCTCGACGAGTGCTCGCCGTCGGGGTACTTCGGCCCCTGTCAGGACGAGATGGCCTGCACGAACCAGGGCACGATGATGAGCTACTGCCACGCATGTCCCGGCGGCATGTCCAACTTCACGACCTGGTTTCATCCCGTCGTGCAGCAAACGATGCGCAGCGCTTCCGAGGCCAGCTGTCTGCGCTCCTTCCAGACTCGGTAGAGAGGTCAATGACGCCGCCTGGCCGGCACGATGCGGGCTGGACTTGTAGTGGGCGATCGTGCCCCCACCGTGCTGGGGCTGATCGGATGGGGGATGATTGCAAGTGATCGGTGACAACTCTGGTGCGCTCCCCCAGAGTCACTACGATCGAATTCCGCAGCGAATGGCGATCCCCAAGCAATACGACGCGGACCTACAGGCGATCCTTGGCAAGCGGCATGACAACGGTGCCGACTTCTGGGCTACTGCCGATGGGCGATGGGGCAAGGGCAGCCCGTACTCGACTTTTGACTGCGTGCTCGTTCTGCATGAGCTGGGAATGAAGCGCAGCGACCCGGTCATGACCGGGGCGGCGAAGGAGATCCTCAGGACCTGGCAGGAGGACGGTCGCTTCCGGCCAGCGCCAAAGTCCGTCATCTATCCCTGCCACACCGCCAATGCAGCGCGAGCTCTCTGTCGCCTGGGATACGCACGCGACCGCCGATTGGCCGAAACCTTCGAGCATCTGTTCAGTACTCAGCACGTCGACGGTGGCTGGCGCTGCAACGCGGTGAAGCTTGGCCGCAGCTCGGAGACAGATGCCTCGAACCCGGGAGTGACACTAAGCGTGCTCGACGCGTTTCGCTTTACCAAGCACGCCAATGAAGACAAGCGGCTCGACAAGGGAGTCAAGACCCTGCTTTCCCACTGGACGACCCGGAAACCCCTTGGGCCGTGTGGGTTCGGAATCGGCAGTTTGTTCGGGAAGCTCGAGTACCCTTTCTTGCGGTACAACCTGTTCTTCTTCGTCTATGTGCTGTCGTTTTATGGGGTAGCTCGAAAGAGCCCGAAATTTCGACGCGCCCTTGGCGCCCTTGAAGAGAAGGTCGTCGATGGCAAGCTTGTAGTGGAGAATCCCAACCGCGGCCTGGCCAAGCTCGCCTTTTGTCGCAAGGGTGAGCCGAGTCGCCTGGCGACGAAGCGCTACAAGGAGATATTGCGGAACGTCGCGGGCTAGGGTTCTCTCGAGCGGGAATTCGTGCTCCGCAGTGATGCTGCGAGCGCCTCCCCATGGTCGGGGAGCCTAGACGCAGCAGAGCCGGGCGTGTTCGTGCCACTCGTGCTCGATATTCTCCATGAGCAGGGCGCAGTCAAAGGTGCTCGAGCCCTCGGGGAACAGGCGTGGGTCCGAAAAGTAGCTGGATTCCACGCGATCGATGTCCAGGGGAGTGACCGACCACTCGTCGACCTGCAGTTCCAGGGCATCGAATACACCCTCGCGTGGCGTGGCGGAGTAGCCAAGCGAGCCCTGCTCGAAGAAACTGGAGGCAGATTCCATCGAGGCAAAGGCGGATCCTTCCGGCAGGTCCCTGCCCACGTGTCCCTCCACGACCACGCGAGTGTCCTGATCGTCTGACGTCAGGGCGATCGAGTAGGTGTCCTCTTCCTCACGCACTTCAAAGTGAGCGTGGTGGTGCAGCCCCCCGAAGAGGCGCCCTCCCAGGAGCGTGCTGATCCGCGAGGACGTGTCCCGCCGCGGAATGTACACCCCCTCGCGCACGCCCTCGTCGGTGTCCCACTCGACGGCAAACCGGTGGGCTGCGTTCTCGGAAGACACCCCGAGCAGGGCCGGAAACGGGCGTGGACGGAGGTGCTTCAATCGGATCAAGCAGATGCCACCAATAGCATGGCCATGGATCGTCTTGGGCCGGAAGGGAGCTGGCAGGACAGCGGCCAGAATCTCCGGATCGATGCGGAAATTGGTCAAGATGCGTCGATCGATGACGCCTCGCATGAGCGGAATCTTCAACCTTGCTCCATGGCTGCTTCAGGTGACGTGGCTCGAGTCAGATGATACTCCTCTTTTGAGCGCTCCGTAGGGGAGTGTCGGACTGCATGGGCTAACATGAGCCGCGGCAGACCCAGGAGTTGCGTGCAAGATCAGCCAGAAAAGACCGCCAGCGGCTCGGGAGCGGACCCGATTCTGCTCTACGACGGAGAGTGCGGACTGTGCGATCAGAGCATCCAGCTAATCCTTCGCAATGACCGCCGAAAGACGCTCCGCTTTGCTGCGCTGCAGGGGGAGACGGCGCAGGCCATCCTGAGGCGCCACGACCTCGAACCCCCTGACGGGACCAGTTTCGACACCATGGTCTTCGTACGGAATCCAGACACACCGGAGGAGGAAGTTTTCCTTCGCTCCCACGCCGCTCTCCACGTCGGCCGCTACCTCGGTGGCCGCTACGGCGCATTGGCACGCCTATGTCAGGTCTTCCCTGGCTTCGCGCGCGAGTCAATCTATCGCCTCATTTCGAGAACCAGGCACGCGTTCAGTCGGGCGCCCGCGTGTCGCTTGCCGTCGCCCGACGAGAGCCGACGCTTCCTGGCATAGGCCTGTTTCGAGGCCAGGTATACCCTCGGGCTCCGCAGCGAGCTCCGGGCCAAGTGTTGGCGCATCATTTCAATCCTCGCCAGACCCCAGGCACTCCATGACCATTCGTCGCGTCGCTCCTGTCGGAGCTTTCCTGTCCCTCCTGTTGAGCGCGTGCTCATCGGTTCGCGAGCCCGTGGCTCTCGATCCCCGCGCCGGCCGTCCCAATGTGGTCGTGATCTACACCGATGATCAGGGCTGGGCCGACATCGGAACGCAGGGCGCCCTTGGCTTCGAGACTCCGTACCTCGACCGGCTCGCCGCCCAGGGCACGCGTTTCACAGATTTCTACGTGGCCCAACCCGTTTGCTCGGCCTCACGCATGGCGCTCCTGACGGGCTGCTATCCAAATCGCCTCGGGATGCACGGCGCGATCGGTCCGCGCAACACACACGGCATTCATGCTGACGAGACGACGCTGGCTGAGCTCTGCAAGTCACGGGGCTATGCCACGGCCATGTTTGGCAAGTGGCACCTCGGATACCAGCCCCAGTTCTTGCCCGCAAACCACGGCTTTGACGAGTCCTACGGCATTCCCTACTCCAATGACATGTGGCCCTGGCACCCCGCCTACGCGCACTTCAGTGACCCGGTCAAGAAGCGCAAGGAGGGCTACCCTGATCTGTTCACCTTCGAAGGTGTGGAGGTGAAGGACGCAGAGGTCACGGGTGAAGACCAGATGCGCTTCACGACCGACTTCGGTGATCGGGCGGCGGCCTTCGTGCACGCGCACAAGGACCAGCCTTTCTTTCTCTACCTCGCCCATCCGATGCCCCATGTGCCGCTCTTCACAAGCGAGGCATCCGGCGGGCGCAGCGAGCAGGGCGCGTACGGGGACGTGATCGAGGAGATCGACGATTCCGTGGGCAAGGTCCTGGGTGCGCTCGAAGAAGCGGGAGTGGCCGACGACACTCTCGTGATTTTTGCCTCGGACAATGGCCCGTGGCTGAACTACGGCGACCACGCCGGGTCAGTGGGACCCCTGCGCGAAGGCAAGGGAACGACGTTCGACGGTGGCGTACGCGTCCCGTGCATCGTGCGCTTCCCCGGTCGCGTTCCCGCGGGGCGAGTGAGCGATACACCCTGGATGACCATCGATGTCTTTCCCACGGTGGCCCGGCTGATCGGCGCGGATCTGCCGGCGTTGAAGATTGACGGCCAGGATGCCTGGCCCCTGTGGGCCGGGGGCGGCGAGTCACCGCAGGAAGCCTACTTTTTCTACTATCACACGAACCATCTCGAGGCCGTGCGCAGCGGACCCTGGAAGATGCACTTTCCCCATGGCTATCGTTCGATGGTGGGGAAGGTGCCTGGCTCCGGTGGCACACCCGGCGACTACGACTGGGATACCAGGACGGACCTGGTCCTGTTCAACCTGGATGAAGACGTTTCGGAAGCCCGAAATTTGGCCGCGGAGCATCCCGAAGTCGTGGCACGAATGCACGAGCTAGGCGCGACGATGCGAAAGCAGCTGGGTGACAAGCTGACGGGTGTGGTCGGGGCCGAAACCCGCGAACCTGGGCGCGTGGCCGAGGAGTAGATTCGGACGCGGCCCGGGCGCATCAATCTCCGTCGCCACAGGATTGGCGCAGGCGATGCAGGTCTCGGGTGAGGTCGTCTTGCAACTGGGCAATGGCCGGGTCGCCGTAGAGATTGCGCACCTCGTCCGGGTCCTTGTCGAGATCGAACAGCTCCCACTGATCCAGGTCGTGATAGTAGATCAGCTTGTTGTGCTCCGTGCGCACGCCGTAGTGGGGCGGCACAGCGTGAATGCCGGCTTCGGAGTAGCGGTAGTAGATGGACTTGCGCCAGTCGGACGGGCCGATTGGCTCGTCCATGAGTATTGGCATCAGACTCCGGCCCTGCATCCTTTCTGGAATGGACAGGCCGGCGGCGTCCAGAAATGTGGGCGCAAGGTCGAGATTCTGGACGAGGTGGGAATCCACGCGGCCGGGTGGAACCTTGCCTTGCCAGCTGACGATGAGCGGCAAGCGCAGGCTGGGCTCGTACATCCAGCGCTTGTCGTACCAGCCGTGCTCGCCGAGGTAGAAGCCCTGATCGGAGGAGTAGATGACGATCGTGTCCTCGTCGAGGTCGTTTGCCTCGAGCCATGCGACGAGGGTTCCGACAGATCTGTCCACCCCTGCGATGCAGCGCAGGTAGTCCTTGACGTAGCGCTGGTACTTCCAGCGCACGAGAGACCTGCCGGTGAGCTCACCGGATTCGACGCCCGCAGCGAAGGCTGCGTTCGGCGGGCCATAGGCGGCGTCCCATGCTGAGCGCTGGGCCGGGTCCATGCGTGCTTCGATATCCTCGGCAGCCCGGTCCGGCCCATCGAGCTCGATCCCGGTCGTGGCGACCCCCCAATCGGTAGGACGCACCTTGAGGTCGTACCAGAGCCAGGCGTGCTCGGCGATGCTCATTTCCTGGGTGCGGGCTCCGGCGGCGCGAGTGGCGTAGTCGTCGAACAGGGTGGCCGGCTCCGGTAGATCCTCCGAGGCATGCAGCGAGTGTTCATCGGGCCCGGGCATCCAAGAGCGGTGCGGGGCCTTGTGCTGAACCATCAGCAAGAACGGTCTATCCGGATCCCGCTCACTGTCGAGCCAATCGAGCGCAAGGTCGGTAATCACCTCGGTCACGTAACCCGTGACGCGTCGACGCTCCACGGAACCCTCTGCCTTCGGGGCGCCCTCGACGTAGCTGGGCCCGGGGCGTTCGAAGTCGGGCGAGTAGTAGTGACCCTGGCCGGGAAGGACGTCCCAGTACTCGAAGCCCGTGGGGGTGGATCGAAGGTGCCACTTTCCGATCAGGGCAGTCTGGTAGCCGCTGGCGCGTAGGAGCTTCGGAAAGGTCGACTGCGAGCCGTCGAAGGAGGTGTTGTTGTCCGGTACGCCATTGAGGTGACTGTGAAGGCCGGTCAGCACCACGGCACGCGCCGGAGCGCAGATCGAATTGGTGCAGAAGGCCCGATCGAAACGTAGCCCTCCGGAAGCGAGGGCATCGATGTTCGGAGTGTGGGCGTATTCAGAGACGACCGAATTGGCGTAGGTGCCGATGGCCGCCGTGGCGTGGTCATCGGAGTAGATGAACAGGATGTTCGGGCGAGATGCCTGCGCATCCCGCTGCGACAAATGGAGCCGGGGGTGGCAGGAGACGAGGAGCAAAGGGAACAGGACCGTGGCGGTTCGGCGATGCATGCGCGCATGGTACCGAACCAGCTGGCTGGGTCACGAATTGCGTCGCGCTCGAGTGATCCGGCAGTGCGAGGGGCTCATCGCCAACGCTATCATGCGGTCCCTTCCTGGTCTCCCCTTCCCACTCTCCTCCGGAGCACGCAATGCGACAGACGAGCATGCTGGTCCTCTTACTCGGACTGGCTTCCAGCTGTGCGACAATCCCCGCCGAGTCCGCGAAACCCTTCAACGACTATGCCGATTGGTTCCTGGAGGAGCCCCTTACTTACAGGATTCTGGACACCGACTACTCGATCACGGTGCCGGCTGGGTTCGTGACCGACTACGCGAGCATTCCTCGGTCCGCATGCCTGTTCCTCCCGACCCACGGTGCGCACAGCCGAGCTGCAATCGTGCACGATTACCTCTACTGGACGGGAGCGTGCTCCCAATCCAGGGCCGACAAGATCATGTACCTGGCCATGGTCGAGCAGGGTGTCAAGGTGAGCACCAGGCGCACGATCTACAACACGCTCGAGCGATTTGGCAAGGCCGCCTTCAAGAAGAACCAGGAGCTGCGAAAAGGCGGCACCCCGCGAGTCATTCCCGATCCGATGCTCGCGAAGATCGGATCCGGTGAAATCTCCATCGCAGACAAGACCTGGGCCGAATTCCGAAAGGAAGTCAGCGCCTTTATCGCCACGGAGGAATACCCGGCCGTAGAAATGGACGCTGCATTCGCAGCGGAGAACATCAATGTGGACTGGGCTGCGATAGACGAACTCTACACGGAAAGGTCGAAGGAAGACGATCCCGCGTGGTGGCAGGTCTGGAGATGGCTGAAGTTCTGGGAGTGGTTCTGACCGCCTGGGCTTGCCCCATGGCGACCATTTTCCGCGGAGACCCCGGCAAGAACTGGGGATCGAAGCGCGTGGCGAACGCCATCCAGGCGGTCGCTCAATTCCCCGCAGTTCTTCGCCTGGAGATCAGTATCGAACCGGTGATGAGCAGGACCAGGCTCATGGACAAAAGGCCCCACTCCGGGAGCGTCGGAATCGACACGGCGGAACGGAATACGTACGCCGCCCCGCGGTTCAGGAAGAGGGCCTTGTAGGCGCCGGCGACCGCGGTGTTTCCGTAAAGATCCACGCTGAAGCCTAGCCAGTCGCCGGTGGTGCCGTTGGTTGGAATCAATCTGGCGAGCTGATTGCCGCTGGAGAGCTCGTAGAGTATCGCCTCGCCCGACTCGAGCCCCTGCACGCTCGACCCGTACTCACCGACGATCACCGTGCCATTGTCGATAGCCACGTCGAATCCGAAGAACATGCCACTGTTCGGCGGGACTAGCTCGAACAGGAAGGACCCGGTCGAAGCCTGGAAGACGTAGACGGCGCCCGAATTCGTGCCAAAGTGGTCCTCGTAGTAGGCGCCAACCAACGCCCGGTCGCCCTCAATGGCAACGGATGTGCCGAAGAAGGCATTCGATGTGCCTCCGACCGGCAAGAGCTGTGCGATCTGGTTGCCAGTCGAAACACTGAAGACGTATGCGGACTCGTGCCCCGACGCCCCGACGACGCACAGGTCGCCGTCGATCGCAACCGAGCGCCCGAAATGGTCACTCGCGGAGCCGTCGTCTGGCAGCAGCTTGTGCAACTGTGTGCCCGTCGAAACGTCGAAAATATAGGCGCTGCCGGAGTCGGCCCCGTTGTCCTGGTCGCCCGCGGCGCCGATGATCGCAATGTTCCCGTCCAGCGCGATCCCGCGCCCAAACCGATCATCGGCAGCCCCATCGTTGGGGGCGAATTTGCCGATCTCGATTCCGGTCGTGGCGTCGAAGCAGTAGACAGATCCGGAATCCGTACCATTGTCGTCGTCGCCGTAGGACGAGATCAGCGCGATCGAGCCATCCAGTGCCAGGTAGCGCCCGAAGGAGTCATTCGTCTGTGGGTCGGACGGAGTGAGAATGAACAGCTCCGCCCCGGTCGTTGCATCGAACAGGTAGGCCGCGCCCGATGTGTTCACGGTCGTGTCAGCCCCCGGAGCACCGATCAGCACGAGTCGACCATCAAGGCTGACGTCGTAGCCGAACAGGTCGAAGGACTCAGCATCGCTAGCCTCGAGCGCGTGAATCTCATTTAGATCCTGGCCCGATGAGGGCGCCGCAACGGCGGCGGAGATGGCGACAGGGAGCAATCGGCGCATGGAGGCTCGGATTCTCATTACCCCAGCCTACTTCAGCACAGATCTCATCGGGCGCGCAATCTACGGGCTCGGAATATGGGCAAGGCCGTGGCGCGCTGGCAGGTAAGGAGGGCCCTGCATGACGAAGGCGGTAAACCCGATCCACTGGGCTGGCCGGGAGCCTGACGGGGCCGGACTGGCGCAGAGTGATTCCTGGATACGGAGAAACGGACCCAACGCTTCCTCGCGCCATTTAGCTTCGGTCACCTTCGCGAGTCTCGAGAGTGTGCGTCACTCACCTGGGCGCAGGGTGTGACACCACCAGTTCGATGAGCCGCGCGACCTCCGTCTGATCGTGCTTGTCCAGATGGCCCCCCTCGATCCAGATCAGCTCCTTTGGATCGGCGGCTGACGCGAACAGAAGCTCGACGCATTCGAGTGGGATCCGTTCGTCACCGCTCGCGTTGACCATGAGGAAGGGGCGCGGCGAGATCCGTTCGACCCACGTCTCGGGCGCCAGCGTGAATCCATCGGACAGGGCGGTAATGCACCAGGCGGCAGGACGGCGTAGCCAGGCGTTGCGGATGTCCTTCTTCAGTCCCTGCTCGAATATACGCATCGGCGCGGCACCGCCATACATCGACCAGATACGACACACGCGCTGATCCAGGGCTCCGGCGACACAGACCATGGGCGCGCCCAGGCTGACACCAACGAGTTCGATGCGTTCCGGATCCACGAAGGGGAGGGATCGAAGATAGTCGACGCCGAGCATGAGTGCGGGCGGGGTGTCGATGAGCGCACGGCGCGCTTCGAAGACCTCGGAAAGGCGACCTATGCGCGTCAGGTGGGTCGGATAGGACACGCCTGCAATGACGAAACCATGGGTGTCCGGGACGAGCTGGGCGGACTTCCTACCGGTGCGGATCCCGCCGAGGACGAGCATGGCTGGCCGTGGGGCAGTGCCCAGGTTCTCGGGCCGGCGGACGAGCAGGTCGACCGCGAGGCCGCTCTTCGAGGTGATCCGCACGTCCCGATCGACGAGGCCTCCCGCTACGCGGGTCAACGGTCCCTCTACCACGTCGGCTAGCTGGCCATATCGTGCGAGCATGTGGTCCGCCGGGTCACGTCGAAGCCAGCGCAGGCCGGCCGCGATGAGCACGACCATGACGGTGGACGAACACAGGAGTAACCGCCCCCTGCGCCGCAGTCCCGTTGCACTGTACGCGCGCCGCCCCATGATTCCTGGGCTCAACCCTACTCGACGGCGCAGGGCCGGAGATGCGGAGATGCACCAAATCTACCCGCTACCCACCAAGCCTGTTCACCGGGGCCTGAGGCCGATAGTGAATCCCCAGGCTCGCTTCCAGTCGCTAGAAGGCTCAGCTATCAATCCAGTCGATGTCTCATCACTCCTGCCGGCCATGCCCGAATGCCTGGTCGACCTTGGTTAGCGTCCGATCGAATCCGCGGTGAGCTCTGCGACGAGATTCTTGGCACCGTAGACGCTCCCCAGGGCCTCGATCATTCCGCGCGAGTCCACGGCCACCGAACGTGCCACTTCGTCGGTGTACGCGAAATTGTAGACGAGGCTGTGGAGGTTGCCGTCAAAGATCAAGCCGACGACCCGACCGTCACGATTGACCACCGGGCTGCCTGAATTGCCCCCGACGATGTCGGCTGTGCAGGTGAAGTTGTAGGGCGTATCCAGCTCGAGGCGCGCCTTGGCCTCGAGCCAGCGGCTTGGCAAGGTGAAGGGTGCGACGGCGCCGCGCTCATCGCGTCGGGTGTAGAGGCCCTCGATCTGGGTGAACGCGGGAATCTCGGATCCACCCTCGGTCCAGCCATCGACCCGGCCCATTGCCAGGCGCAGGCTGAACGTTGCGTCTGGGTAGACGTTCTCGCCCTGGATCGCGAACTTGGCCGCCGAGATCTTGGCGTAGGCCTGGGTCTCCACTGCCTGGACCGTGTCCTCGAGGCGGGTGCGCAGCGCGCGGCCAGCGCCTTCGAGGGCCAGGGCCAGGAGCACCATCGGATCCCCGCTAGCGGCCAGGGCCTCCGCACCACCCTCGACCATCCGCTTGCGCTCTTCGATGTCCATGAGCTTCGATCCCGTAACGCACTGGACTGCGCGCGCCCCGGGCGAGAGCCCACCGAGTGCCTTGACGACCTGCGGGTCATCGCCGCCGAACACCTCGGCCATCCAGGAGAGCCCGGTCGTCATGGATTCGATCTCGAGCGCCTCGTAGATCGGCGCGGGCGAGTAGAGTCCGAGGTAGAGCGAGTCGAGCCCGGTATCACGGTACTCGCGCATCCTCTCGGCGCTCGGCTTCGGCAGTTCCCGGGAAAGGCGTGCGATGTGAACGGCCATGCCGTAGAGCCTGGAGCCGGTCTGCAGGCCGTTGTTACCCATGCCAAGGCTACGCGGATAGAGCTCCGAGCGGATCTTCTGGGCGTCGGCGATCTCGTCCCACGCGCTACCCCAGCTGGCCTTCATCTCCGGGTTGGAATTCACGGCAGCGCGCAGGTCGGCCTCGGCCTTGCGCTTCTTCGCCATCAGCTGCGGGTCGTGCAGCCCGGCCAGCATGCCTGTGTAGGCCTTGCGACCGTTCTGAACTCCCAGCAGGCCGCTAGCCGCGATGCGCTTGTTCTCCGCAGAGCGGTCGGAGAAGTTGAGTAGCTTGACCTCGTTGCGCCACAGGTAGCCCAGGACGAGGGGCATGCGCACGTCGCGCTGGTATTCGAGCGCCGCGACCGTGTCCAGGCGCTGCGTACGGCCAGGGTGACCGGCGACGAAGACCAGGTCGCCCTTTGAAGCCCCGTCTGCGCTCCAGCGCAGGTAGTGCTCGGGCTCGAGCGGGGCGCCGTCCTCATATATGCGGAAGAAGGTCATGTCGAGGCACCAGCGCGGATACTCGAAGTTGTCCACGTCGCCACCGAAAGCGGCCGCCTCCGCGTCGGGCGCCATCACCAGGCGCACATCCGTGAAGCGCTTGTATCCATACATGTGGTAGCGCCCACCCTGATAGAGAACCACCGTTTCGCAAACGAGGCCCGACTTCTCGCTGCCCTCGGCCTCGATCACGGAGCGCGCTTCGCGCCGCGCCTTTTCCGCCGCCGCGCCCTCGAGTCCATCGGATGCTGCATTCACCCGTTCGGTGACGTCCTGAATGGTCCACAAGATGTCGACCTCCAGGTCCGGGGCGGCGAGCTCGGTCTCGCGCGTCTCGGCCAGGTATCCGTCAGCGAGGATGTCGTGCTCCGCGCTCGAGAGCTTCTGAAGGATACTGCGCGCGACGTGGTGGTTGGTCATCACCAGGCCCTCCGACGAGACCAGTGATCCGGAGCCGCCGTTGTTGAAGCGCACGGCCGACTTCTGCAGTTGCTCGAGCCACTCGTCCGTGGGCTCAAAACCGTAGCGTTCCGCCAGCATCTCGCGGGGTGGGTTGTTGAAGAGCCACATGCCCTCGTCGGCCGCGGTGCTGGCCCCGGCGAATGAGAGGCAGGTCAGGAGAGAAATCAGGAACGCGGTGCAGCGGATGAACATTCGATTGGCCTGGGTCTTGGAAATCGGGGCATTGGCGCAAGAATCGTACGCTCGAGGGCGCCAGCCGTCGATGCCCCACCGATCATGGCCAGGTGACCTCTCAGCTCACCGTCGCGGGGCTGTTGCCATGCCATTGGAGGCGGGCGGCAGAGGACGTGGTATCTTCCGGCCAGTCCATCCAGAGGAGAAGACCAATGAAGCTCATCCTGTCCGCAGTCGGAATCGCCCTTTCCGCGTCCCTGACCCAGGCCCAGGAGTGGCCTCGATTCCGCGGCCCGAACGGGTCCGGAGTCGCGGCGGAGAGTGAACTCCCGACGAGTTTCGGGCCTGAGGAGAATGTGGGCTGGAGGAGTGACGTGCCGTTTGGCTCGTCGTCGCCAGTGTTGACCGAGACGACCGTCGTCGTGACTGGAGCGGACAAGGACAATCTCTACGTCATGGCACTCGACCGGGAGTCTGGTGAGGAAGCCTGGACGCACGTGATCGAGCGCGAGCGGACCATGGAGATCTACTCGGCCAATGATAGCGCTTCTCCCTCGCCTGTGAGCGACGGGCAGAACGTGTACGCCTTCCTGCCGGAGGTGGGCCTGCTGTCCTTCGATTCAATGGGGGAGGAGCGCTGGCGACTCCCGCTCGGTCCCTTCATCAATTTCTACGGCATGTCTGGTTCACCGGTGCTGGCCGGAGGCACCGTTGTTCTGCTGTGTGATCAACAGCAGGATTCGTTCATCGTCGGGGTGGACGCGGCGACCGGCAAGCAGCGCTGGAGGACCGAGCGCGAGGGGATCATCGAGTCGTGGACGACGCCCGTGGTCTACCCCGCGGAGGCACCGACTGAGGTGATCGTATTCGGTACCTACTTTCTGATCTCCTATTCCCTGGAGACCGGGGCCGAGTTGTGGCGCATGAAGGGCTTTGGATACACGCCGGTCTGCAGCCCGACCCTGGCGGGCGACGTCCTCTACGTGTCGGTCCCGGACCATGCGGAAGCTGGTATTCCGGACTGGGCGAGCGCCTCGGCAGCGGACGCAAACGGCAACCAGCAGCTCGAGCGTTCCGAGATGCAAGGCCCGATGGCGGAGCACTTCGGATGGATGGACGTGGACAAGGACGACGTCATCACGAAGGCCGAATGGAATGCGGCGTACGACGGGATGAATTCCAAGGACTTTGGCCTGGCAGCGATCGACCTGTCGGGTGAAGACGGGCCCGTCGAGCTCTGGCGCTACAGGAAGGCACTGCCCTCGATTGCGTCCCCCTTGCTCTACGACGGTGTGCTCTACCTGACCCGCGACGGCGGCCTGGTGACCCTGATCGATGCGGCCAGCGGCGAGCTGCTCGGTCGAGAACGGCTGCCTGACGGGATGGGGCAGTGCTGGCCCTCGCCGGTGGCAGCCGGTGGGAAGATCTTTGTCGCGAACAACGCCGGCCAGATCGCGGTGGTGGCCGCCGGCGCCGAGTGGAAAGTGCTGAAGACGAACGATCTGGGCGAGGACTGCCTGTCGACCCCGGCCATCGGCGGTGATGCGCTATTCGTACGCACACGCTCGGCACTGTGGTCTTTCGGGGAGCGGGAAGCGGCGGAGTAACCGGTGCGATCGGGTATCGAGTTCATCGAACCCGAGGGCATGATCTCGTAGTCGGCCGACAAATGTCGAGAGCCAGCCCGCGGGTCAGAATCCACGTGCTTGCTGGCACCCCATCCTTTCAGGCGTGTTTCGGGTAGTCCATGCAAGCTCTACCCGGCGCGAACTATTGCCCCGTTACCCACTCCAAGGAGTAGGATGGGGCGAGTGCAGGGGCACCGCCGCTTTCGAGCAGCCGGTAGGTGCCAGGTTTCGACCCGTTGCAAGGCGTTTTCATCGGAGGGATTCATGAATCGACTTCTAGGCTACTGCGTCGTCGTCCTCTCGATCGGTTCACCGTCGGTGGCCCAGTGCCCCGAGCACACGTTTGCGATTCAAGGTGCCCCGATCTTCACCTACCTCGGCAACCGTGTCGGCCTCTCGGGTAACCGAGTCCTGTTGAAATCCGAGGACGGGGTCCACGCCTACACGAAGGTCGCAGGCACCTGGAACCACGACGGACCCCTGGTCAATCCTCCGGGAAACCTCTCCGGCAGTTTTGGAGACGCCATCGAGGTTGACGGAGACCTGGCCTTCGTCAGCGACCACAATGCCGAAGGGCTAACGGGCCGGGTCTATATCTATCAGGCGCTACCCGGTGGATGGAGCTACCTTCAGGCGATCGAGTCGCCGGCTCCTTCCTACGGCCAGCGTTTCGGCGCCAGCCTGGACGCCGACGGGGATCGCCTGGTGGTCGGGAGCAGCAGCAGGCGGGTCTACGTCTTTGACCGTGTCGGCGGGATATGGACCTTCACGACAGAATTCGGCTTCGCCACGCCCCAGCCCGGATCGACCTTCGGGAAGTCTGTGCGCGTGCAGGGCGACCGCATCCTGGTTTCTGATCCGGGACGGGATTTTGGGTCTGTCAACGGCGCGGGGCGGGCCTTCGTGTACGAGAAGGAGCCGGCCGGATGGATCGGACCGAAGCAGCTGCTGCCGAGCATTCAGGGGGAGTACAACTTCGCCGGCAACGGGATTTCCCTGTCCGGCGATCGCGCAGTCATCGCCACGGGATCCATCGATCCCCGCGCACACATCTTCGAACGGCAAGTGGGCGGAACATGGGTCGAGACCGGGCTCATCCCGCAGCCGCCCGGTGACTACTACACATTCGGGAACGCCGTAATTCTCGACGGCGATCGCCTGTTCGTATCGGCGGCCTTCGGCCACGGCACGATACCCAACTCGGGCGTGGTCTTTTTCTACGAGTTCGCCATGGGTGCCTGGCGACAAACGGGTCGCTTCGCATCGCCCGACATCGGTGATGGGGCACTGTTCGGGGCCCAGATCGAACTGGACGGCGACACCTTGCTTGCGAGTGCGCCCGCGTCGGCGGGGACCCGAGGTCGAGCCTGGTCCTTTGACGTCGCCCTCGGTGGCGGCCTGGAGCGAGTGTGCACCAGCACCGTCAACTCCAGTGGCGCCGCTGCCACGATGGATTCCGTCGGTCTCCCCGCGATCGGGCGAAACCAGTTCGACCTCCTGCTGCGGGGCGCGCCTGCCGGTCGCCCGGCGCTCTTCTTGTACGGATCAAGTTCGACCATGACCCCCCTCGGGGACGGCTTCCGCTGCACGGGTGGCACGGGCGCAAGGCTCTACCCCATCGAGCGAACGGTCTCAGACGGCAGCCTGCAACGGCGCCTGGACTTCAGCAGCGGCCCGGCGGGTTCCGGTTCGACGCAGATCACCCAGGGCACGACCTGGTACTTCCAGGCCTGGTTCCGCGACGGCGCAGCTGGCGCGTCGGGAACAAACCTCTCGGACGCACTTCGGGCGCGCTTCTGCCCGTGAGGTGCACCCGTACGGGAGGATAGAGCTTCACGCACGGACTCGCCGGTCCGCCTCGGGACAGCGCGGGCACCGCTCCGGGATCGACCACTGAACCGCGCGATTCAGTTCCCGTGGACATTGAATCTGCGCAGCGGTTCGGGCGGGCTCTTGCTCGAGGGGAGCAGGTAATCGGCCGAGCGCAACTCGTTGCTAATCCGGATCCTCTTCGCGTGAAAGCATGGTGCCCATGACCATGAGTAGGCTTGGCGGACCGGATCCACGCCTGTCATTCGTATTGTGCTTCCAGGCGAGGGTGCATTCCGAGAATCCAATGCGGTATTCTGTTTTAGCTCCATGACGACCACGGACACGACGCAACCCGCCTCGGGCTCCACAGCGAGTCGGCGCTTCATCGTGCCATTGATGTTGTGCGCTTCGAGCTTCTTCATGGCGCTGGCCTGGATCGGGCACCTGCGCTTCAAGGAATTGCCATTCATCAGCGCCCTGGGCCTTTGCTGGCTCGTGGTGCTGCCGGAGTATTTCTTCAATGTGAAGGCGATACGATTGGGCTACGCCGTGTATAGCGGCGCCCAGATGGCCGCCTTTCGGCTCTGCTCCGGGGTCGTCTTCGTCGCGCTCGTCGCGCGTTTTGTCCTGGGCGAACCGCTGGGACCCTACCAGCTGGCCGGATTTGGGATCATGCTCCTGGCGATGCCGCTCATAGCTTTTCCGGGGCCCCGTTCATCGGTCGCCGCACCCACCTCGAGCTCGATGGAAGATGCCAGCTAATGGCCCAGTACCTCGTCCCCGTCATGCTGTTCGTCAGCAGCATCATCATGGCCTTTGCATGGCTCGGGCATCTGCGCCTCAGGACTCGCCCGTTTCACGTCGCCCTCATTCTGAGCTGGCTGGTCGTGCTTCCTGAGTACATCCTGAACGTCACAGCGTTCCGCTGGGGTAGCGGAATCTATTCGGGCGCCCAGATGGCCGCGTTCAACATGGCCTCGGGTGTGATTTGCATCGCACTGGTCGCCCGATTCTTCTTGAAGGAGCCGATCCGCAGGCGTCAGTGGCTCGGCTTCGGCTTGATGGCCATTGCCATCGTCTTGATTCGCTACCGCTGATGCGTGGATCGGGCTCGCTTGCTCTTGGCAGCGGCTGCAGCGGCTGCAACGGATCGGAGGTCGTCGATCATGTCGTGAAGTCTGGGGGGGAGCAGAACGACATCCCGCGTGTCGTAGGAATCCTGCAGTACGATCCCGGCTATGTCATCCGGCTCGATCTCATGCAGAGCGTCTGGACCGAGAGCATGAACTGTCCAGTTGCACCGTGACGCCAGGTCAAGGATCAGAGACCGAAGCTCGTGGGTGTTTCGACGCATCTCGACAAAGATGGCCGGCTCGGACTCCACGATCATTTTCTTGACGGCATCCAGAACGATGTGCTCGTAGCCTTCAATGTCGATCTTGACCAGGTCGACGCCCTGAAACAGGGCGCTGGCCTCGACCGCGCCAACCCGTAGCGAGGTTGCGGATGGGCGGCTGATACTCTCTCCGCCACCCACGTACGCACCCGTAGGGCTAGGCCCCTGTTCTTCGTCCGGCAGGTGCAACTCGACAAATTCCGTGGTCTTCTCACCAACGACTGCACGTTCGACGAGGGTGACATGCCGAATGGAGTTGAGCGCGAGATTGCGCTCGACGGAGTGCATGGAGTCCGGGTGCGGCTCTACGGCGACGTATTTCGCGTCGGGAGCCGCAAGGGCGCCATGCAGCGTGAAGAATCCAATATTGGCGCCCAGCTCCAGGATGGAACTGGAGCGACGACAGCAGGCTTCCCAGTAGGCCACCTCGGCACCCTCATAGCCCTCGCGACCGAGCCAGAACACTTGACGAGCTATGAACGAACCATCGTTGATCATCCGGACGTTCGGCTCATCCACGATCGGGAAGGAAGCACAGTCCACGTCGACAGGACGATGTCGGACAAGCCGCATCGCCCACCGACCGATTCCGGCGGCGACCGGGGCGGCGCCGGAATCAGCGTCACGAAGGTAGGTGAAGAGGGATTGAGGGACAGCCTCGAGACCTTTGACGACCAGGTCCCGGGCCGTTGCGCGGAGAGGCATCATGAGAGCCTGCGGGGGAAGGAAATCGCAAAACGGAAGACTGCTTCTGATCGGTCCCGGCGCTCCGCATACCTGAGTCGAACACAGTTTGGCGTTCGCCCCCTTCGAACCGCGGTTACGTGCCCGGACCCTTCGTGTGTCTATTGGTGACCGGCCTTGCTCCTGGCCATGCCCCTGGGCCATCGGGGGCTCGGGCAGGAAAAATTTGCATGTGCCCACGGGCCACAGCTCGAGCAGATCGAGATTCTCGTAGACCGTCAACTCGTGGCTGGGGATCAGATTCGTGGCAGTAGACGACCAGGCACAGAATGACCTTGCTGACCGGGGCTCTCTGCCGACCATGCCCCGCATTCCTGCGCGGGTCGTTCGCTCAGCTTTGCCGAGTCGGTTCGCCGACGAAGACCAGGCTGCCCCAGCGCGGGCGAAAGACGATGGGCTGGAAATGCGCGCGCAGTTGGGCCTCGATGCGCGTTGGATCCGCAAGCCAGCGGTCGTAGGTCTCTTGCTCGTGCTCGACCATCGTCTGGAAGGCGTCTAGTTTTGCCCACGCTCGGCGCAGTAGGGGATTGCGGGAGGCGCGTAGCACCAGGCGCAGGAAGGGGGTCGACCAGGGCTCAACGGCACAGAAGTGGCCACCGGGGGCGAGGGCGCGGCTTACCTCGCTCAGGACCTGATCGACGTCCTCGAGGGTCTCGAGGTGATGCAGGCCTCCGTGCACGATGATGGTCTGGCGCGAGCCGGTTTCGAAGGGGAGGTTGCGGCAGTCGCCGACGAGGCAATGGGCCGGTCCCTGGTATCGCTCGACCAGAGTGGCGGAGAGGTCCATTCCTTCGACGTTCGTGAAGCCCATCTCGACCAGTGCGTCCAGGCCGTATCCGGAGCCACAGAAGATCTCGACGATCGGGGCATCCCGGTCCCAGGCTTCGGCGCCGAAGCTCCGCAGGCGGCCGAGGATCTTGCGGCGCGCTTCGTCGCGCGTCTCGAATGCCAGGTAGGCCTTCTCCCATTCCGAACTGCAAGACGTTTGCGAGTCCGTCACGTAGGTGATCTCGGGCTCGCTCATGCGTGCGATTCCTCGGATCTGACGATGCGCGCTACGAAGTGCAGCGAGCGGTCGAAGAACCAGGTCGCCGGGAGCGAGTAGAGGCTCAGGCGCGTGCGGGTCTCGTCAACGACCAGACCCAGACGCTCGAACATCTCGGACCATTCCGGGGGGGACAGGTAGTTGTAGGGCAGGGCCACACCGTGGGCCCGATTGCCGACCCAGTCCATGAAACGCAATGTCGTTTCCGCTGCGAACCCGGTGCGGTGGTGGTCCTTTATCATGACGCACGATCCGGCGACACGCGCAGCCTCCGCCATGAGGGCCGCCGGGTCCACAGCGTGGTGCAGAACGTCGATCATCATGACCGCGTCGAACTCGTCGTCCCCGTGGGGGAGTGTCTGCCCGTCGAACTCCTTCGTCGGTATGGCCGTGCCCTCTCGGACGAGCACATCGACACCCTCGATGCGGAGATCGGGACGCTTTTCCATCAGCAGTGCGGCTATCCGCCCGTCACCACTCCCGACGTCCAGGACGCGCAGGCCCTTGGGCATCAGTGCGGCCACGTGGTCCGCGATCACGCGCACACGCCGCTTGTGAACCGTGGTGCCGTGCAGGCGCCCGAGGGCTTTGAGCGGGCTGAACGGCATATCTGGCCTTGGCGCGCTACTTGCGCCGCATGCCCAGCAGGCTGACGAAGAAGCTGGAGATCGCCGTCTGGAATGAGATCGAGACCAGAGTCACGCCCGGGATCACCCAGCGCATGGTCTGCGCATAATTCAGCTCCCCGAAGTCCACAGCTCGCCACTGGCCGAATGCCACCCATAGCATCCAGGCCCCGACGATCAGACCGGATGCGCCCAGCACCAGGCCCCGTTCCAGCGTTGCGATCTCGAAAAACGACTCGAGCGCCGGGCTCGGAGGGGTGAGCTTCTCGGTTGTGGCGTAGGTCCGCGCGAAGATCGCGAAGAGTACGGCCTGGTACCCACACAGCATCGCCAAGCTTGCGAACAGGAGCGTGTGCGCGCCGAGTGTCTTGCCGAGGACCACGGTCCCCGGGAGCGCGAGTGCAAAGCCGAGGAGCCCCAGCAGGATCAGTCCGATCCCGGGGATGAGGAACAACCAGCGCGGGCTGAAGAGCAGGAAGTAGCGCAGTGTGCGCCACCCATCACGAAAGGTCCGCAGGTGAGGGCCGTGGGTCGTGCGGCGATCGGGGTGCAGGGTGATGGGGACCTCGGCGATGCGTGCCCCCTGAAGAGAGGACTTGACGATCATCTCGACGGCGAACTCCATGCCAGTGCAGCGCTGGTCGAGGCGCTGGTACAGGTCGCTGGTAAAGCCGCGCAGCCCACAGTACACGTCGTGAATCGGGGCCTTGAACATCGTGCGCGCGAGCAAGGTCAGCATGGGATTGCCGATATGCCGATGCAGCCAGGGCATGGCATCCGGCGCCACTGTGCCGCCACCCGTGGGCAGGCGGCAGCCCTGTACCAGCTCGAATCCCTCGCGGTGCTTCGCCCAGAATTTCGGAATCTCCAGGAAGTCGTAGGAGCCATCCGCATCGCCCATGACCACGAATCCGCCGTGGGCTGACGCGATGCCACCCATCAGGGCACTGCCATAGCCACGCTCCGTCACGTGTACGACCCGCGCTCCCAGCTTCTCGGCGAGCGCGACGGACCCGTCCGTACTGCCGTTGTCGGCGACGACGACCTCGCCTTCGACGCCGGACTCGGCGATGCCGGTCTGGGCTCTCTGGATGCAATCCTCGAGGGTTTCTTCCTCGTTGAGGCAGGGAATGACGACGGAAATTTCGATCATGGCCGAACCATTATATGGGATGCGTGCGCAGGGCGGTAGCCAGGGGCATCGCGCAACCACCTCATTTCTTCAGCGCAGGAATCTGGGTGGGGCGCTCCGCGGGGACGTGCCACAGCCTGTCAAAATGCACGCTCCAGACGATGCACAGCAAAATCAGCCCGACAGCGGCGGATACCGCTCGCTTTGGAGAGCGCAGGCGCGCGAGGCAGTCTCGCCAGTTGGCGATCGCGTAGCCCGCGGCGAGCATCAGCAACGGGACGAAGCTCAGGCGGTAGCGGCTCATCGCGTAGGTCAAGCCGTAGATGGCGACGAAGTACGTGAGGAGCAGCAGTATCAACGAGCGCGGGCGCCCGGCGGGCATGGTCACCAGGCCGATCAACGCCAGCACCGACATGAGCATGTAGGAGGCGACCGTCATCAAGACCACTGCTTCCTTTGCCGCACCGGGGAATGAACGGAAATAGGTCCGGCGATTCTGCTTGTAGAAGTCCTTGCGAACGTGCCGGATCAAGAACGAGGTCGGGTTCAGCAGCAGGACGACGCGGGTGAAGAACCGGCGCGCGCACAGCAGCGGGTTCTCGGCCATGAACTGAAACGCCAGCGCCTTTTCCTGTCGCAGGCGATCGACTATATCGTCCGACTCGACCATGGCGCGGGCTTGGCTGCGATAGGGCTTGCGGAACTCGTTCGCCGAGATGCCAAAGTCCTGGTTCCCCGGTTCGAAGGCGTTGTAGCTGAGGTACCAGACGTCCGACGAGGCCGAGGTGATCGGCAGGAAGCCGCCGAGTTCCCTGTAGATATGGAGGTTCCAGGGAAGCAGGGTGGCCACGCATCCAAGTACGAGTAGCGCTCCCTTCTGCGCGGCCTCCGAAAGTTGCCGGGTGGCCGTGAAGATCCAGACGACCATCAGAGGCAGGGCGTAGACGACCTCGGCCCTGCACATCGAAGCCACGCCGAGAAGAATTCCGGCAGCCAGGAAGTGCTTTCTCGTGTGCAGTCCACCGGCCCTGTCGAAGAGCAGCAATATCGCGCAGTAAAACCAGAGCAGGAACGACGTCTCGACCCAGTTGTAATGTGTGAATGCAATTAGGGTTGGGTAGAAGGCGGCGATGGCCGCCCCCCAAAGCCCCGCGCGAGCATCGAACCAGCGCTTGCCGATCAGGTAGAGCAGCCAGACGGTGATGGTGCTCAGAATCACCTGAACGATCTTTGCCTCGAAAGATCCGCCACCGAGGTAGAACACGAGCCCCAGGAAGTACGGATAGAAGGGGGGCGCGTGGAACTCGTCCCAGTGTTCCATCGCGTAGGCGATCCCATTGCCGTTGGAGATCGACTGCGCCGCGTACAGGTAGTTTCTCTCGTCCTTGACCGGGCGGATGTCCCCGGCGGCGAAGAGAACCGAGAGCTTCAGGCCGAATGAAAGAAGCAGGATGACCAGCAGACCGACGCCGGGACGTTCGCTTCGCGCTGTGGTCATCTGAGAGTCGGATTCACGGCCCCTGTGGGCCTCGAAGCGCAGATCCTACCGTCTAGGCGCGCAGGCGTCGATGTCCGTTCACCCCGTCCCGGTCACATGGAATGCGAGTAGAGACGAAACCGCCGACGCGCGAGAGCATATGATACTGTCGAAGCCATGTCGTGATGGGGGGGGAGATGCGCCTTCCGATGCCCGAAGGTCGCGATCACATCTCTAACTGGAGTACCTAAATGAGTCACCGCCAAATCGACCGCAAGAAACTGCCGATCCTTCCCCTGTTGCTGATGAGCTTGTCGCTTCTCGCCACGCCCACCCAGGCTCAGCAAGGCGGTGTCAATTGCGCCGGGTGCGGGGCAACAGATGGCAGCGGTGTGATATGGGTGTCCGAAGGCGACTGTGACGGAATGGCCTTCACGTTGCTTGTCGACGTGCAGGATGGAGCCTGCCTTCAGAACGGCCCCAGGCATTGTCACAAGGATCCCTGTAGTTACACCTGGCAGCTGGAGTGGGATGGGGCCCTTCCCGGCTCGCGGGTGGTTGTGCACACCCATCCGCTTCCCAACGGTTCTCATGTCGCCACCGTCGACGAGGACGGACATGGCTTTACCGATCTCGGTTCCTTCTTTTCGTTGCCGTGTGACAGCGACAAGGAGGTTCATGCGTCGATCAACTGCGGGACCCAGGAGGATTCCGATGATCCCGATACGATCGAGCTGGAACTCCCGGAGCGAATTGATGCGTGGGCCACCGGCGATTGCTCCGCTTGCCCATTGAAGGCGGTCGCCAGGGCGGCCTCACCGCCACTGTTCGACTCAGAAGCTTTCTTCCTCGGTTCCGATCCGGTCGATGAAACGGCGCTCTCGGCTCCGACGACCCTCCAGCCCCTTGAGGCCAGGCGAAGCCCCCAATTGGCGACCCCTCGCAAGGTCTCACCCTGGAGCGAGATCGAGGGCGAGGTGTATGACCAGCTGATCATGTCCCCCGAGAAGCAGGATCGTTTCAAGCGGTTGCACACCAGGTGGCCGGCGGTTCCCGACGTCGAGTGGATCGCCGACTACCTCGAGGTGGCGGCGACATCCCTGGGGCCGGTCGAGATGAGCCGCCTGGGCGAGGTTGCCAACCAGTACGCCCCGGCGATCGAGTCCGCCGTGGAGCGCTACACCCAGGACTACCAGCGTCGCCTGATCGAGAAACTCGAGTCGCGCCAGTTCCTTGCTGTCCCGCGAACCGCCGGTCCTCTCAACCGTCCCGCTGAGCGCTCTTTCTCGAGCTTGACCCTGGCCTGTCGTGGCTGGGGGATCGCCATCTCGATGACCCCGGAGAGTGATCCCCTGCTCTGGCGCGAGCGTCAGGATCTGCGTGCGCTGACCAAGGCCCGCAGGCTGGAGTGCAGGCAGATTCTCGGTGTCGAGTAGCACTACTCCACGCCCGTAGGGCATTGAAGCTCGGAGCGTTGGAACATCAATCCAACGCTCCGTCTGGGAGGCCGTCGATCTCCTGAGCTCGTAGGGCGCAGTCATTCGGCCGCACCCGACTCGTGGCCGACCCTGAGTTTGCCGTCGCGCGACCACGGCCGTGAAACTGGCCCATGCCCGGGAGCAAGCCGTTGTTTTCGGGCGCTGTGGACGTCGGCCGAGTGAATCCACCCTGGGACATGCGGGGGCAGGGTTTGCGTGCGGAAACATAAAAATGTGCTGGAAATGCATGAATATGCTTGGCAGGCTGCCCGCCATGAGCGGCACCCAGAAGGACCGTCGGCGGGTTCTCGAGCGTCTTCTGGCGCGCGGGAAGCCGCGTACACAGGTCGAGCTGTCCGAGGCCCTGGCCGCGGCGGGCTTTCCGGCCACCCAGCCCGTGGTCAGCCGTGACCTGCGCGCACTCGGGGCCTTGAAGGTAGGCGGGCGCTACGCGTTGCCCAGCGAGGAGCGCATCACGCCGCTCGAGGCGCTCGGTAGCTTGCTGCGCTCTTCAGCGAGTGCCGGCCCGAACCTGGTCGTTCTCACCTGCGAGCCGGGCGCAGCCAGCGCGATCGCCCGGGCCCTCGAGAGCGAGGAGGGGCTGAGCATGGTCGGCACCGTCGCGGGTGACGATTCGGTGTTCGTCGCCGTGAACAGCAAGAAGGCCGGAGCCGATATCAGGCGCCGCATCCATTCCCTGCTCTGAGACCCGTCATGAAGATTCTGATCGCTTACTCGGGGGGCCTCGACACCTCCTACCTCATCGCGCGCCTGTCCCGTGCGGGCCACGAGGTCGTCGCGGCGACCGTCGACTGCGGAGGCTTCGACGACGACATGCACGCGGAGCTGGCGCAGCGCGCCCTGGGCTACGGTGCCCTGTCGCACCACGTGATCGACGCCAGGGTCGAGCTGTTCGAGCGAGTGCTGCGCTGGCTGGTCGCGGGAAACGTGTTGCGCGGCCGCACCTACCCCCTGTCCGTCGGCGCCGAGCGCGGGGTCCAGGCCGAGCGCCTGGCGCACTACGCGCTCGAGGGCGGTTTCGATGCACTGGCCCACGGCTGCACCGCCGCCGGCAACGATCAGGTGCGCTTCGATGGCACCCTGCGTGTGGTCGCTCCCGGGCTGAAGGTCCTGGCTCCGATCCGCGACGAGGCGCCGACGCGGGACGAACAGATCGCCTGGTTGACGAAAGAGGGCCTGGCCCTGCCCGGCGGCGGGGGCGGCTACTCGATCAACGCCGGCCTCTGGGGCCAGACGATCGGCGGTGGCGCCTTGCTCGGAAGCGAGGGCGAGCTACCCGAGGACGCCTGGTCGTGGACCCGGTGCGGGCCGACTGCCGCCCAGCGGGTCGAGATCACCTTCGAACGGGGCATTCCGGTCGCGCTCGACGGCAGGGCCCTGGAGCCCGTGCCCTTGATCGAGCAGCTGAACCGGGACGCGGGCGCTGCCGGCGTCGGACGCGGCATCCACCTCGGCGACACGGTGCTCGGGATCAAGGGCCGCGTCGCCTTCGAGTCTCCCGCTGCAATGGTCCTGATCGAGGCCCACCGTGAGCTCGAGAAGCTGGTGCTGACCGAGGACCAGCGCTTCTGGAAGGACCATCTGGGGGACGTCTACGGCCGGCGCGTGCATGAGGGGCGGCACCATGACCCACTGTTGCGCGATATCGAGGCCATGTTCGAGTCGAGCCAGGCGCGTGTCAGCGGACGGGTCACGGTCGGTCTCGAGGGCCGCGTGGCGCGCACCCTGTGCCTCGACTCACCGCACTCGATGATGCGCGCCAGCGACGCGGCCTACGGAGAGCGCGCTGCGAGCGACGCGGACCCGGCCGGGCTGGTCACCTTTGCGCGCGTGAGCGCGGAGCCGTCGGCGCTCTACGCTCGGGCGGCCGGAACGGGAGTCCCGTCTTGAAGCGCGCACGGCTCGACAAGCTCGCCTCTGTCACCCTGCGCCTCGGGCTGCGGCACGAGGTCGTGCTGGGGACGGAGATTCCGGCCGTGATGGGCACCGTCGTCGCCGGGCGCCTCTTGACCTCGAAGTCGAGCTACAACAAGCTCGAGGACACGACCGGGCGCATGACTGATCTGCGCCCGGGGGACCTGATCGCCGGGGCCCTCGGCGAACGCCACGCCCTGCACGGCTACTCCGGCGTCGTGCCGAGTGAAGTACTCGTGGGCGACACCCTGCAGCTTCTCAATGCGGGCGGCGTCATCGGCTCGGGTGAGGGCAGCGTGCCCGGACTCGGCGCGCCGCACGACGTCGAGGTGCTCGGTGCTGTCCTGGGCTTCGATGGGCTCGATCGCACGCGGGGTGTGGCCGCAAATATCGCCGATGCGGCCCTGCCCCTCGCGCCGCTCGTCGCCGCGCCACTTCCGGCGTCCGAGGGATCTTCCGCCGGCTTGCCACCCGTGCTGGTGCTCGTCGGCACCGCCATGGACGCGGGCAAGACGACCGCCGCGAGCGCGATCATCGCGGGGCTCACGCGGCGCGGACTGCGGGTGGCCGCGGGCAAGCTGACGGGCGTCTCCCTGCGGCGCGACATCCTGCAGATGTCCGACGCGGGCGCGGATTCGACCTGTCTGTTCACCGACTTCGGCATCGTCACCTCGACAGCTGACAACGCCTGCGCCACGGCCCGCGCGATCCTGGCCTATCTGGCGGAGAGCGAGCCGGATCTGATCGTGCTCGAGATGGGGGACGGTCTGCTCGGGCCCTACGGAGTGGGCCCGATCCTGGCCGACGAGGTGGTCGGGCCGGCGTTCACGTCGACCGTCCTGTGCGCCCAGGATCCGGTCGGAGTGTGGGGCGCCGAGCAGCTCCTGAAAGAGATCCTGGGGCGCGGAGCTGCGCTCGTCTCCGGGCCAGTCTCGGACACGCCTGTCGGACGCCAGTTCTGTGAGGAGAAGCTGGGGCTGGAGGCGCACAATGCGCTGCTCGCTCCGGACGACCTCGTGCGCGCCGCGCTGACCTCTCTAGGCCTGGACGCGACACTCGAGGTCGCTGGGGCACTGCGGTGATACCCGTCCACGTTCTCGGCGCCCGCGGTCTCCTCGCAGGGGAGTTCCTGCGCCTGATCGCTTCGCACCCCGAGCTCGAGCTCGGCGGCGCCTACGTGCGCGGAACGCCCGCGTCGCCCTGTCTCGGTTCGGTGCACCCGCACCTGCCGCCGGAACTCGCCGCGCGGGAGCTGGCCCCGGTCGAGGACCTGGTCCCCCAGTTGCTGGCGCAGTTCGAGGACGACGATCGCGGCGCAATCTTGCTCCTGGCCTTGCCGCACGGCGCATCGGCCCCGTGGTGGAGCGAGCACCGCGACGAGCTGACACCGCTCATGCCAGCCCTGCGGGTCGTCGACCTCTCCGCCGACTTCCGGCTGCAGGGGGCGGCCAGCTACGAAGCTGCCTACGACGCGCCCCACGCCTGTCCCGACGAGCTCGGGGCGTGGACCTACGGCCTACCCGAGCTACACCCTGTTCAAACGGGAGATGTGCGCATCGCCGCCCCCGGTTGCTTCGCGACGGCCCTTCAGATTGCGACCCTGCCCTTCGTGCGGGCGGGCATGCTGGACGGACAGCGGCCATGGATCGTCAGCGGAGTGACCGGCTCGAGTGGTAGCGGCGCCGTTCCACGGGCGGGCACGCACCACCCACACCGCGCGGTCGACTTCCATGCCTACAGCCTCGCGGGCCACCGGCACGAGGCCGAGCTGCTCGCGCCGCGCAACTTCCCGGATCAGGCCGCGCCGGTGGTCGACTTCACCCCGCACTCGGCGCCCATGGGGCGTGGGATCCATCTGCATGGGGTGCTGCCACTGGCCGCGCCGGCCGAGGGGCGAGCGGATCCGGGGCAAGTTCTCGACAGCTTCTGCGAACCGCTGGCCTTCGTGCAGGCCGTCCCACACGCGCCGCACGTCCGTCACGTGGCCGGCAGCAATCGCATGCAGCTCCACGCCTACGAGCGCGCCGGTTCACTGCACGTGCTGGCGGCGCTCGACAACACCCTGAAGGGCGGCGCGGGCCAGGCCCTGCAGTGCATCAACCTCTCCCTCGGCTGGCCCGAGACGACCGGGCTGCCCACGGCCGCACTCGGGTACTGAACGCCATGACCCAGGGACCTGGAGCGACGCGCATGAGTACCACGAGCGTGCAGACGTCGAACCCGGATAGCTTCTACCACCTCGGTGAGCTAGACACCCCCCTCGTGCAACAGCTCGCCGATCGGGCCAATGCGCTCAAGGGCGGCGCCCAGCCCCGGCGCGCTCCGGGACGCTCCCTGGGGCTCCTCTTCTACGACCCGTCCCTGCGCACCTCGGCCTCGTTCCAGCGCGCGGCGGCGCGCCTCGGGCTCGAACTCGTGCAGCTGCGCGGAGACAGCATCTGGGGTGTGGAGGCCCGCCCCGGAGTCCGGATGGACGGGGCCGCAGCCGAGCACCTGCGCGACGCCGCCGCGGTCCTCGGTCGCTACGTCGACGTGCTCGCCGTGCGCGCATTCGGGGATCAGACGGCCGAGTCCGGCAACAACCGGGACGTCATGCTGGAGGGCTTCATGGAGCACGCCGGCAAGCCGATCATCAACATGGAAAGCCGGCGCTGGCATCCCTGCCAGGCGCTCGCCGACTGGGCCACATTGGACGAGCGCGAGGTCGCGCCGCGCGCCAAGCTCGTCCTCTCCTGGGCCTGGCACCCGCGCGCCCTGCCCCAGGCCGTTCCAAACTCGACCCTGTGCATGGCCGCGCAGCGTGGAATGGACGTGGTCGTGCTTCATCCGCAGGGTTTCGAGCTGAGCCCCGAGGTGATGCGCGAGGCCGAGGCCCTGGCCGCGACCTCGGGTGGTTGCGTGAGCGTGTCCCACGACCCGCGCGAAGCGCTCGCGGGGGCCGATGTCGTGTACGCGAAGGCCTGGCGCAGCTCCGGGCCCGCGACGCCGGAGGCCGAGAGTGAGCTGCGTTCGCCGTACCGAGACTGGTGTGTGACGCCCGACTGGCTCGGCCCGGACGCACTCTTCTTTCACTGTCTTCCCATTCGCCGCAACGTCATCGCGACCGACGACGTGATCGATGGGCCGCGCTCTTGCGTCCTCGACCAGGCCGAGCACCGCCTTCACACCCAGACCGCCCTGCTGGAGCACCTCCTCCCATGAATGAACTCATCCGCGCCGCGGCCCACGTCCGTCACCACCGCGACTCGATCATCGTGCTCAAGATCGGCGGTTCCTGCCTGCAGAAGCCGCGCGCGCGACGCGCGCTGGTGCAGCAGATCGCCACGGTGCAGGCACTGGGCGCGCGCCTGGTCGTCGTGCACGGGGGCGGACCCCAGACCGACGCCAACCAGCGCTCCCTGGGCGAGGTGCCGCGCATGGTCGACGGAAGGCGCGTGACGACGCCCCTGGCCCTGCGCGCCCTGCGCATGTCCGTGAGCGAACTCAATGGCGAACTCAGCGCTGCCCTGGACGAGGCGGGAGCGCCAGCGACCGCCGTCTGCGCCGCAGACGCGGGCATCGTCGTGGCCACCCGTCGACCGCCGATCGAGACCAGCGAAGGACTCGTCGACTTCGGAGCCGTGGGCGACGTCCAGAGCGTCGACCCGGCTCCACTGCGGGGCCTGATCGAGCGTGGGCTGACGCCCGTCGTCTGCCCGCCCGTGGCGGGAGCGGGGGAGTCCTTCCTCAATCTCAATGCGGACACTCTGGCGGCTACTCTGGCCGTTGCGCTCGGAGCGGCGAAGCTCGTTCTCGTGACGGACGCGGCGGGCATCCTCTCCGACCCGAAGGACCCGCAGTCGGTGCTCTCGGTACTCGAACCCGGCCGCCTGCGCGAGCTGCACGCGAGCGGCGCGCTGCTCCAGGGGATGAGCGTCAAGGCCACTGCGATCGAGCTGGCCCTCGCCGGTGGGGTCGCGCGCGTGCACGTGGTCTCGGGGCAAGACCCGGAGGCGTTGCTGGTGGAGCTGTACACGAGCCATGGGTCGGGCACCCTGATTACACACGAGGGTGAGCTCGCGCCCAAGGAACTCTCTCCCGAGGAAGATGCCCAGACGGGTGAAGGCCGGGAGAGCGAGGAGGATCAAGGTGCGCAACACATCACTGGATAGGACGTCCACGTCGCAGGCGCGCGACCTTCTCGCAGAGCTCGTAGGGTACGCCAGTCCCTCGGGCAGCGAGGGTGAGCTGGCCGACTTCGTCGAGCGCTGGCTAGCTGACCGCGGACATGGGACCGATCGCCTCGGAAACACGGTCGTCGCGCGCCTTGCCGGCGACGACCCCGGTCCGACCCTGCTCCTGAACTCGCATCTCGACACGGTGCCAGCCGGGGAAGGCTGGACAGCCGATCCCTGGGCGGCCGAGTGGACGGGCGACCGGCTGGTCGGGCTCGGGGCCAACGATGCCAAGGGTTGTGTAGCGGCGATGCTGCTCGCGTTTCAAGCCCTGGCCGAGAGCCCCGAAGGTCGTGGCTCGGGTCGCATCGTGCTCTCGTTGCACGCCGAGGAGGAGACCTCGAATGCTGGCATGGGCGAGTACCTGCGCGCCTTTGGCCCCCCCGACGCGTCCATCACCGGCGAGCCGACGGGGCTCGAGGTGATTCGCTCTCAGGCCGGTCTCGCCGTGCTCGAGCTCGTCTGGCGCGGTCGCGGATGCCATGCGGCCCACGTCGCACGCGTGGAGCACAAGAACGCGCTTCTGCTGGCAGCGCGCGAGCTCGCACAGCTGCCCGACTGGATGACGCCAGGCCCGGAGCACGCCCTGCTGGGCGCCTCGACTGTCGTCGTGACCCAGCTCTCCTCCGGCTCGGTGCACAACAAGGTCCCGGACCTGGCGCAGGCGGTCGTCGATGCGCGCATCGTGCCACCGACGACGGCAGAGGACTGCGTCGAGTTTCTGGCCCAGCGCCTGCCGCGCGCCGAGGTGCGGCTGCGCTCCTCGCGGCTCGGACCGGTCGACACCGAGGAGACCGATGGGCTCGTGGCGTGCGCGCTGCGGGCGGCCGGCAAGGTGCGCGCGGTGGGGTCGACGACGTTGTCGGATATGGCTCTGCTGCCCGAGCACGTTCCGGCCATCAAGTGTGGGCCGGGCGAAACGGCGCGCTCGCACACTCCGAACGAGTTTCTGCTCGAGAGCGAGCTCATGGACGGCGTGCGATTTTACGAGCGCTGCGCGCGCGAGTGGATGCACGCTGCGGGCGCGGTCCGTGTGACCGGGGAGGGAGGGCTATGACGACCCATCAGCGACCCATCTGGGACCGGGGCGAGGAGATCGACGGGGAGATGCTGTCCTTCACCATCGGCGATGACTGGCTGCACGATCGGCGGCTGGTCGAGCACGACATCCGCGGCTCCCTGGCCCACGTGGCGGGACTCGTGCACGCCGGGCTGATCGACGCGGGCGCCGGTGAGACGATCCGGGGCGGCCTCACGTCGCTGCTCGAAGCCTGGCGCGCCGGGGAGTGGAATGTGGAGTCGAGCGACGAGGACGTTCATTCGGCGGTCGAGTGGCGTCTGATCGAGGCGATCGGCGAGGACGGCGGACGAATGCACCTGGGCCGTAGCCGCAACGACCAGGTGGCCGTGGACATGCGCCTCTGGTTGCGCGCAGCCAGCGCGACCGCGGGCTCCCGGCTCTCGCGCCTCATTGCAGCCGTGGCGACAGCCGAAGCCGAGCACGGACAACTGCCACTTCCGGGCTATACCCACCTGCGACGTGCGATGCCGTCCAGTGTGGGCGACTGGCTCGCAGCCCACCGTGCCGCCTTCGAGGCCGACCTGGCGCAGCTCGACGATGCGGCCCGGCGCTGGGCCACCTGTCCACTCGGCTCAGGATCGGGCTACGGCATTCCGCTAGCGCTGGCACGGGACTTCGTGGCGCGCGAGCTGGACTTCGATGGCGGGCCGGAGACGCCGGTGACCGCCGTGCAACACGGTCGCGGCCGGGCCGAGCTCGCGTACCTGACAGCCCTCGAGTCGGTTGCGCTCAGCATGGGCAAGCTGGCCTTCGACCTGTGGCTCTTCTCGAGCGAGGAGTTCGGCTTCGTCGCCTTCCCGGTCTCGCTCACCACCGGCAGCTCCCTGATGCCCCAGAAGCGCAACCCCGACGCTCTCGAGCTGGTGCGCGCCCACGCGCGGCAAGTCGTCGCCGATCGAGGAGCCCTGGTCGACGTTCTGCGCGATCTGCCGAGCGGTTACCACCGCGACTTCCAGCTCATCAAGCCGCCGCTCTTCCGCGGGCATGACCGGGCCCACGCGGCGGTCGGCATGCTCGCGCGCCTGGTCGAGGGCCTGGAGCTGCACGGGGACCATTTGCGCGATGCGGCCGCGGACCCGAAGCTGCGGGCCACCGAACGAGCGCTGCGCGCGGCCGCGGAGGGAGCCTCGTTCCGGGGCGCCTACCGGCAGGAGGCGCAGGCTGCGCCCCCACACCCCGCCTCGCCGGAGATCGACTAGGAGCGCGTCGGGTGCATGTATTCGGCCGACCGCTACTGTTGGCCGGCGCGGGTAGGTGGCCCGTGGGGTCTACGCCGCACGCCGCGCCGACGTCAATCGCATTCCGAGCCGTTCGTCGGTGAGGCAGGATCGAGACTGAAGTCGCGCAGAGAGCTGGTCCCGAGCAAGGGGTGACGCCCCCCCGCTACCCTGGGCTTCCCGGCCAGTTGCGAGCGCCGAGCGCCGAGTACCGAGGGGTGACGAGGGGGCATCTTTCCTGCTCCAAGATGCGCATCTAGCGCGGCGAGGCACTCCGGCCCCGAATTCTGAACACTCGGTCTGCTTGCTCCATCAGGTGACCGAAGTGAGGTGCCTGTACGTCCTCGAGCGGATTCCCGTGACCGTCCTCGGTCCACGCTTTGGCATCGACCAGGAAGCGGAAGGCGCGTCGGTAGATCAGTCGCGCGCGCACGTGAACGGCGCCCGTTCCATTGAGTACCCGGAAGCTGTAGCTGCTCGTGTCAGTCTCCAGGGCCGGGATGCGGTTGTCGAACTGGATACCAGTGGCGTCCGTGAAGAAGGTCGGCCCCTGGAGGCTCGCGTCGTGGTTGACCTTGGCGAAGAACTTTCCCGGTAGCCCGGCGTAGTATCCCTGCGCGGGATCGCCGATCCCTCCGAGATCGTGCACGACCTGGGTGCCAGAGGAGACGAGAGGGCGGCCGTCCGCTTCGCGCCACGCTTCGACGAGCAGGATCATGTTGCGCACGGTCACGCCCGTGGGCAAGTGATGGCCCGTCGCGCTGTTGGTCACGTCGACCTGCACCTCGATCGAGTGCGCGCCGCGCCGGATCGGGCGGATCTTGACCTCGGCGGCGTTCTCCAGGAAGGTCGCGGTCGTCCCCTCGATGCGGTGGTGCCGGATTTCCTCGGGGTCACGCTCTGGCACTCCGCCCAGGCTGCAGGCCCGAGTTGCCCCGTAGCTTGGCATGTGGCAGTCGACGCAGGTCGCGGCAAGAGGGCTCTGGGGATCGGCGTAGGGCGTGGCCAGCCATTCCAGGTAGGTCGGCTCGGAGATGACGCCATTGGATTCCTCGAACTCACCGTCATTGTCCGGATCGTTCTTGTCCTGATGGCAGGCCGCGCAGACGGTGGAGGTCAGCTGCGGTTGGTGGGCCGGGCGCATGACGGAGGGCAGCGCGAAGCTCGCGTCTTCGTAGACTCCGAACTGCACCTGAGTCTCGGCCCCGCTGGGACGGATCAGGTCGACCGCGCCCGGCCAGATGCCCGGGAAGTTCACCTTGGAAGGGTCCACGTGCGCGATCTTGTGGCAGGTTTCGCACGAGATGCCGTGCATGGCTCCGTCGGACAGTGCGCCGAGGTCCTCGAGGGCTCCGACGTTTCCGCGCTCGACCCAGGGCTCGGGCTGGTGGCAGGAAGCGCACTCGGAGGCGGGGTTGTCGCCGTAGTGGACCGAATCGCGCGTGTAGACGAAACCGCCCATGCCACCACTGGTCCCGGTCCCGTCGTAGATGTCGTATACCCAGGTGTTGAGTCCCGCATTCGCCATGGGTGAGTCTGTCCACTGGTCGAGCTGATCGGGGTGACAGCCGGCGCACGCGCCGGGGGGCAGAAACATGTAGTACGGATCATTGCTCAGGGGGACGGCCTCGAGCACGAGTAGCACCCCGGTCGCTCCGCCGCTGACGGTCACGGACTGGTTGTAGGAGCCCTTCTTCGCAGCGACGATGACGAGGCCACTGCCGGTTGCGTCCGGCAAGGTGAAGGTGCCGTTGTGTCCGGTCACGGTCCGTTGAGTCGTCGCTTGCAGGCTGACGGTCGCTCCAGTAACTGGACGCATCATCGTGCTCTCGACGACAGTTCCCGAGACCTGTGCGGACGCGGTGGATGCGAGGAACAGCGAGGTGATGAGTCCGGACAGTCCGTAATTTCTGGTGATCATGCTGGCGGGAAATTCGAAGTGAATGCGAACGAAGGCTCTGATGAAAAGCTACCGTAGTTGATACTTTTGACAAGTCATTGTTCACGTATAAGCCATATATGTTAACATGACTGTCAACAAGCATTCCGAAAGCGCAAGCTGCGGGACAAAACAACCACGAAGAGGAACACACGATGACCATCGGCAAGTCGCTCCTGCGTCTCCGGATGGAGCAGGGCATGACGCAGGGTGAAGTCGGAGCTCGCGCCGGGCTTGCGACCTCATACATCTCGCGTATCGAGAACGATCGCATCCAGCCCACCATGGGGACCCTCAACCGGATCACCGATGCGCTCGAGATCCCGGTCTCGCGCGTATTCGGAGGGGATGACGGGAAATCGGACTGTGGACACCGCTGTCCCGTGAGCACCTCGGGCGCATGCATTGGTGAACTCCTGCGCAGCGCGCGCGGAAAAAAGCCCAAGAGCCGAAAGGACGCCTACACCATGGAAGAGGTGCGGCTGCTCAGGATGGCGGACTACCTGGTGATGCACGGATCCAAGGAGGTTCGCCAGTCACTCGAGGTCTTGCTCGAGTCGCTCCTTTTGCGGTCGGGAAAGAAGAGCCGAGGCGGGAAGAAGCTGTTCGCGGAATGAGGGGGCGCGGACGAATCCGGATGCCTGTTGACGAGCGGTGTGCCCGGGATCCACGCTCTGGCCTCCAATCTCCCAAGATCCTGTGGGCAGGCTTGGCATTCGGCCCTCTTGTCTGGACACTGTCGGTGTGAGCGTCCGAGCCCGCCAGATCCTCATCCTCATTCTCGTGGGCGTTTTCGCCACGCAGACCTGGCTCGTCTACTCCGATCCCGCCGGTCGAACACACGCCCTGTCGTCACAAGCGATGGAAGGCATGGCCATCTGGCGCGAGAACAACTGCCAGAGCTGCCACCAGATCTACGGCTTCGGTGGATTCCTCGGACCGGATCTCACGAACTCGTTCGGGACCCTGAGCCCCGAACACCTCGAATCGATACTTACCGTCGGCGCGGGGCAGATGCCGGCCTTCCGGCTGGATCACGAGGAGCGTGCGGCCATCACCTCCTATTTCCGTGAGATCGACGCGACCGGTGTGTCCCAACCCAAGCTCGGCGAGGCTGTTCCGCCCGCAGAACTGCTAAGGCAGCTGGTAGAGGGCGGCGAGGCGCTCTCTCCAGACGTAGCGCGCGGGTGGGAGATCGCCATGGCGCAGAACTGCATTTCGTGCCACAAGCCCAACGAGCAGAGTATCCACCTCGCCACGGACCTCACGACGATGGTCGAGACGCTCGCGTCCGATCGAATCTCCGAGGTCCTGCGCGACGGTATCCCCAGCAAGGCCATGCCGCGCCTGGCACTCTCACCAGCGGATTGTGAGGCCGTGCTCGCCTTGCTCACCTGGATGAACGAGCGTGGACCGGAGATCCGCGGGCGGTTCGAGAACCTGGCAACAGGGCCGGAGCTCGATCTCGCCAAGATGCCTTGGTTCGAGTATTGATGAACGACCAAACGCTCAAGGATGGGGAGCGCATCACGCTCGTTCTGATGGCATGCGCGCTGGCATGTCTCTTGCTCTCGATCCTCGTCGGTGCTCTCGGCGCGCTGTACTACCTGCCGCCCCTGGCGCGGGTCGCGCAGGGCATCGGCCTCAGTCTCGTCGAGCTCCGACCGCTGCACACCACCTTCGCCTCGTCGTGGATCTTCCTGGGGGCGGTCGCCTGCATCACCTACTTCCTGTTCGAATCGAAGGGACCGACAGTCGCAGAGAAAAGGCGCACGAAGGCACAACTCGTCTGCTGGGGGCTGGCCGGACTCGGCGTGCTGTTTACTCTGCCATTCGGAATCACGACGGGCCGGGAGTACCTGGGCTTCAATCCGGTCATCTCCGTCCTGATTCTCACCGGCTGGGTCCTCTTCGCCATCACCTACTTTGGGCGAGTGGGACGGGGGTTCTGGGCGCGCCCGGTGTACGTCTACATGTGGGGCGTTGGAATCCTCTATTTCATCTACACGTTCGCGGAGGGGCATGCCTATCTCCTTCCGAGCTTGAAGCAGCACCCCATCGCGGACATGCAGGTCCAGTGGAAGTCCTGCGGCACGCTGGTCGCCGCGTTCAACCAGATGGTCTACGGGTCGCTGATCTTCGTCGGGGAGAAGTTGACCGGGGACACGCGCGCAGGCCACTCAAAGACGTCTTTCTCGCTCTTCGGTGTGGGCTTGCTCAACTCATTCACGAACTACGCCCACCACACCTACCACCTGCCGCAGTCACACCTCATCAAATGGGTTGCGTTTGGCGTGAGCATGCTGGAGATCATCTTGCTCGTGCTCGTGTTCCACGAGGTGACGAAGCTGATGAAGCGCAAGTCCAGATCGTCACTCGACTTCAAGGCCTCGGTGCACTTCATCGAGCTGTCGAAGTACTGGAACGCATGCCTCCTCACGCTGGCGCTCCTGATCTCTGTCCCGCCGCTGAACTCGCTGATCCATGGAACGCATGTCGTGATGGCGCATGCCATGGGATCCGAGATCGCGATCGACAGCTACATCCTGTTCGCCGTCTTCGCCTGCATCCTGGCCCGCGTCTTCCCGAAGCGAGAGGTGCAGGAGCAGTTTATCGACAGCTCGCGGGTGAAGAGCGTTGCACGGCTGCTGAACGCCGCTCTCATAGGTCTCGTGCTCTGGCTCCTGGTGCGCGGCCTGGCCGTGGGCGTCGCGCGCTACCTCGATCAGCGCGAGCCTGCCTGGCTGGATCACTTCTCGTACATCTTCGCCTTCCTTGGCATCTCGGTCGGCGTATTCCTCGTCCAGCTGGTGCTGAACTGGGCGCCACTCTTTGCGCGTCCGGAGCGACACAAGCGATGGGCCTGAGTCACTGACTCCTGGCCTGCCAGCCTCGTCGGCCGCGGTCAATGGCCGTGATCGATCTGGAAACGGCCCGCGGGAACGCTCTCGACGCGCGTCTGGCTGTCGTCCGCCCAGCGAACCGAGATCTCGTCCGCCGTTAGCGCTTCGCCGAGTCCGAATATGAGTTCGGGGGCGTGCATGCTCAGGAAGGAGACATCCGCGCCGTACCAGCGAACCTGGCGCCGGCCGCCGGCCACCACCTCGACTCGAGCTCCGAAGAGGGCCGCGGCCGGACCGTGCAGCAGGACCGCGAGCGACGCATGCTCGGTCGCCGTCTGATTCTCGAGCAGCAGAGGCTGGCCTCGATTCACGACGATGGCGAGGTCCACGTCGCCGTCCTGATCGTAGTCCGCGGCAGCCAGCCCACGTCCCCAGTAGCGACCTCCACACGCTGGCCCGGCATCGCCGGCGACCTCGATGAAGTGCGTGCCGGCGTTCCAGAACAGGAACAGTGGCTCGGCTCTCAGGAGCAGCCGGTCCTGCTTGGACTCGAGCGTGCTGCCGTTGGTGACGGCGATGTCGACCCGACCGTCGAGATCGAAATCGACGAATCCACAACCCCAGCCGACGTTGTCGATCGAGACCTCTCCCAGGCGGTAGCGACGGGTCTTGTCGCGGTACTCGATGATGTCACGCGGCATGCGCAGACTCTCGTAGAGGGCGTTCTCCTGGGTCACCCAGTGGGTGATGAAGAGATCTGGAAGTCCGTCGGGTTCGCCATCCATGCCCCCGACCTCTGCGACCGACAGCCCCATGGAGCCGCGCGGGTCGCCGGTTCCGGTGTATAGAGAGTCGTCCTGGAACAGTCCTGCCCCCAGAGCTTCGCCGTCGATCTCACCGGCGAGGTTGCGGAACAGCCGATTGGCAGACACGTCGTTGTTGACGTAGATGTCCAGCCAGCCGTCGCCGTCGAGGTCGCACATCGTGGCCGCCAGGCTGCGACCGCCGCGGTTGTCGACCTCCACAGCCACCGCGACGTCCTCGAAGAAGCCGTTCCCCAGGTTTCGATAGAGCCGATTGGGGACCGGATCAAAGGCGTTCGGATTCAACGCGAAGGGCACCGAGAGCGACCCCATCTCGAGCTCCCCACTGCCCATGTCATGGTCGTAGTCGACGTAGTTGCAGACGTAGAGGTCGAGCGCGCCATCGCGGTCGAAGTCTCCCCAGGCGGCGCCCGTCGACCAGGCTACGTCAGCGACACCAGCTTCCACGGCAACGTCCTCGAACGTGCCGTCGCCGCGGTTCTGGAACAGTCGATTGGGGCCATGGTTCGTCACGTAGAGGTCGACGTCCCCATCGCCGTCGTAGTCTGCGAAACTGGCCCCCATACCGAATCCCTCGAGATCGCCGACACCCGCTTCGTCGGTAACGTCCTCGAACTGTCCTCCCTCGTTGCGAAACAGGCGGTTCGAACCTGGCTCCGGCGCGGACGCGTTCAAGGGGCCTGGAAAACTGACCACGTAGAGGTCCCAGTCCCCGTCGGCATCGTAGTCCCCCCAGGCCGCGCCCGAGCCCGTGTCCTCTGGCAACGTACGACCGCGTGCCCCCGGCCCATGGCGCATCACGATGCCCACCCGCTCAGCGACGTCGGCGAATCGGATCGGCGCTGCATCGCCGACCGAGTCCCGGAACTCCGACGTGACGCCCGTTGTCGGATCGGCCAGGTCGGTATCGCGCTGCGCTTCGATGATCAGCGCGCCGGTCGAAAGAACGACCAGTCCGCCGACGGTGATCAGCAGGGACATACGAACCTTGCGCTCGCGCCGTGAGCCACGGCCCAGCAGCGAGAATTTCACCGGCCTCCACCCGACCCGCGAGCTCCATCGAGGGCCGCGCTCCCACTGAGCACAATGCGCCGCTCGGCCGAGGCCTGGCGCATCGTCGGCTGGATTACACCGGAGTCCTTCTCCATGTCGGGAACGACGAGGTCGAGGAACTCCTGACGGTAGCGGCGGAAGTTCAGCTCGGCCTTCACGACCAGGCCGCCGCGTGCCGTGCTCGGAACAACGAAGCGGTATGCATGCTGGTCCGAGTAATTCGGGAAGACCACGCGCTGTCCCTCGCCGCCGGCCTTCTTCCAGAGCTCGTGCTCGAGCAACGGATTGCCGTCCTGGTCCAGCGGCTGGGCCTCGAGTACGATCGTTCCCTCGCTGCGCGAGTTTCCGGGTTCGTGCGGCGAGCCGGGTGTGTCGGCGATGCGTCGCGTCGCCGGATCGATGCTGCCCCACTCGGCCAGCACCTCGCCAGCCTCGTCCAGCACCCATAGATGTACCCAGGCGCGCACGAAGTCGAGCGGGCCGGTGGTGTAGTTGTGCCCGACCTTGCGATTGGCGAGCACGACGCGCAGCGTAACCTCCTCCCCGGGCTCGACCTCGCCGGGCGCAATCAGGTCGAGCGAGACGACCGGCCCCTCGGGCCACAGATCGGCAATCTCGGGCAGCACGGTCTCTCCAGCGATCCACTCCTCGGTCAGGCGTACCTGCTCCTCCCAGTGCGGGAGCTTCAGGACGGCCGGCATCAGCGCGTTGGTTGCAATGGTCCCGTGGTGCCGGTGAGCACGATCGTCGCTCGAGCGGCGCGTGTCGCCGGCCTCGCCATGGCCGGGGTCGGTCGAGTCGTACACCAGCCGCATGTGACAGTCGCGACAGCTAAGGTCGAGCTCCGGATCGTCGCTGTGCCAGTGGCTCATGCGCCACTCGTCGTACTGGTTCTGACCGGGGCTGACCCCGAAGCGGTTGAGGGCCTCGGGGATGAACTGCTTGTGGCAAGTCGCGCAATACTCGGGCGTGCGCATGATGTTGCGGTCGTAGTCCGCGAGGTGCTGGCGCGGGTAGGCGCGGATCAGGAAGTCCGATACCTGCTTTCGCCAGCCTTGCGCGTGCTCCCACATGTACTTGTTTGGCGGCGTCAGCACGTAGTCGCCGTTTCCGCGCTGATCGACCTCGGAGATGCTGTGGCAGACTACGCAAGATATGCCCTCCTGGACGCCCGGAGCACTGGCGTCCAGATTCTGGATGTTCGTCGCTCCGGCGAACAAAGAGATCGGATCGTGGCAGCCTGCGCAGTAGCGTGTCTCGGCCGGCTCGCGGTCCTCGGCAAAGTCCTTCTGAACCTGCTGAAAGGGCGGGTTCATGGCGGAGAAGCGGTGCGCGCTGGGCTCCCATTCCGCGAGGATCTCCTCGTGACAGCCCGAAGTTCCACACGCGGCCGAGTTCGCGAGAACGCTGGGCTCGACAAACATACCGCTCGCGGTGCGCGCATAGGTTGGTGCAAAGATGCTCCCGCGGTACTCGTCGAACTGCTGAGCGAAGGCGGGCAGGCGATAATCCTCGGGGGGCGGGAACTCGACGTCATGCTTGGGCCATGACAAAGTCAGCGCGAGAATCGTTCCGCCCACCAGCACGCTCCCGAAGGCGCCGCGCACGAAGAAGCTGCGCACTGCTCTGGCGAACTCTGGGTTCTTGCGCGCCGATGCCAGGCGCCGCCCCAGTGCGAGCGAAACGTGCGCGCCGAGCAGGAGGCCAGTTGCAAGCCCTGTCACCAGGTGCACCCTGTCCCAGCCCGCCGACAACTTTCGCCCGAAGGCGCCTTGCCAGGTGGTGATCGCGCCGCTCACCAGGCAGGCGAGCACCGTCAACATCAGGCCGTAGCCCAGGATGACGTCAACCGAGAGCTTCTGCTGGCGCCAGATGCGCCAGTGCCGTATCTGGTAGATCGCGTAGGGGACGAGCAGTGCGAGACCCAGGAGCGTGTGCAGGATCAGCTGGATCTGCGAGGACACTGAGAACGGCGCGACATAGAGCCAAACACCCGTCAGTGCCTCGATCAGGATCGCGCCGGCCACGAAGACCGCAAGCCACGAGCGCCAACCGTCGATCGAATGCTCTTCGGGACGCCGCCGTTCGGCGCCTTTGCCAGCTACATCGTGAGAGATATCGGGGTGCTCGTCGGCCATGTGAACTGCGGGGCTCTGGCCGTGGTGTTGGCCGTATCGGGCGACAGGAGTCGAGTTACCAATGGAGCATACTTCGAGGAAGCACCTACGTGGCGCCGATTGCTATATGCACCAACTACATCGCACAAAGCACATGCTTCCCTACTCACTAATTCGGGGGCACAACACCGTGCGCATGGCTGCGATGCGCGGCAAGTCAGGTGCTCCAGATGAGTCGCGCCGTCGAGGTTCGCTGATTTTGAAGTGCTAGATGGCCGGCGCGGGATGCAACAAGGGCGATACGAAAATGTTTCGCACTGGCGGTTCGTGACATCCTCCGCGCGCTCGCCGCCTCCAGGATAGCCTTCGGGTAGCTTCACATGCGTTGGCCGGGTCGTCGACCTCACCCATGTGCCACGCCGGAGGAGGGGGGTATGGTCGAATTGAACGAATTTCAGAGGCGCGATGTAGCTCTTGAAGGGTCGTACGACGGATCCTCGGCGCCGCGGATTCTACGTGCTCCCGTTCCGGTACGGCGCCCCGTGCGTATGCACGCGACGCCGGCGAAGCCCGCCGCTTCCGGCCTCTCGAGAATACTGTGGCCCTACGTGCAGATGGCACGATTGGATCACTGGTTCAAGAATGCGTTCATGCTTCCGGGCGTCGTCTTCGCGGTGGCGCACCGACCCGAACTGCTCTCGGTACATTCTGCCGCGCGCGCCATGTATGCGCTCACGGTCGCTTGCCTTCTGGCCTCGAGCAACTACGTGCTCAACGAATACCTGGACGGGCCGCTGGACCGCTTGCACCCGACCAAGCGCTGGCGCCCTGCTGCCCGCGGGTTGGTCAAGGGCTGGGCTGCGTTGCTGATCTGGGGAGCGCTTGGAGCTCTCGGAGTCTCCGCGGGAATCGCGCTCAATTCTTCGTTCGGTGCCGTCGCCTTCCTGTTCTGGATGATGGCCTGTGCCTACAACATCCCGCCCGTTCGCACCAAGGACATAGCCTATATCGACGTGCTGTCCGAATCAGCGAACAACCCACTCCGGCTCTTTCTCGGGTGGTTCGCTCTGATCCCTGACGTGATGCCGCCTCTCTCTCTCGGCATTGCCTACTGGATGGTTGGAGCCTTCTTCATGGCCGCCAAGCGCTATGCGGAATACCGACAGATCGACGACCCGGAAGTCGCTTCGAGCTACCGGCCCTCGTTCCGGCACTACGACGATGCGCGCTTGATGGCGAGCATGTTTTTCTACATGGCTGTAGGTTCGGTTTTCGCGGGAGTCTTTCTCCTGCGCTACAAGCTCGAGCTCGTGCTCTTCGTTCCGCCCGTGGCCGCATTTCTGGCCTACTACGCTCTGATCGCGATGCGCACCGACAGTCCTGTTCAGAATCCGGAGAAACTCTACCGGGAAAGGGGGGTGCTGGTGGCCGCACTCGTCGTGCTCATCGCATTCATCACCCTGATGTCGGTAGACATTCCAGTGCTTTACGAGGTCTTCAACGTGCTCCAACCCAACGACGCTCAGCTTTGGACTATCCAGAAATGAATCCCACGAAGCCGTGGAGGCGCAACCTCGGACTGATCGCTGCGTTGGCGCTCTATACTCTGATCGTCTTCGGCATGCATGAGGCACGCGGGGCGACGCACTCGGGCTTTGGATCGTTCGATGACGAACCGTCGCACCTGGTCACTGGCTTGATGTTCCGAGACTACTTTGCTGCGGGGCTGCCCGGCTCACCACGTGCCTTTGCCGAGAACTACTACGTTCACTACCCGAAGGTCGGAATCGGCCAGTGGCCACCGGTTTTCTACGCCATCGAGGGGCTCTGGATCCTGGCAATGGGGGAGTCACCGGCCGCGTTGCTTGGATTGATGAGCCTGTTGACGGCCCTTCTGGCCACGGCCGTCTTCGCAGCGCTACGCCGCGAGTGGAACCCAACGTCGGCTTTCCTGCTCGGTGTACTGGTGTGCAGCGCTCCGCTCATGCAACGCATGAGCAGCGTGCTCATGACGGAGATTCCACTCGCTCTCTTCTGCTTGCTGGCGGCTCTGCAATTCGGGCGCTTCATGGACACGGCCCGTGCCCGCCATGCGTTCGCATTCGCCATGTTCGCGATCCTAGCGATCCTGACCAAGGGCAACGCCCTGGCCCTGGGCCTCCTCCCCGTGCTGGCGATTGCCTTCTCCGGCCAGTGGATGCTGCTGCGCCGGCCCGCGCTGTGGATCAGCGGCGCGCTGGTCGCCGTCGTCTGCGCCCCCTGGTACTGGATCACAGTCTCCATCTCCGCAAGTACCTGGGCGGGCGGTAGCTCTCCCACCATCGACTACGCGTCGCGAGCGGGCGCATACTACACCACCGGACTACTTGCCGTCGCTGGAATCGGAACAGCAGTGTTTGCCGTACTCGGAATGTTCGCGCGGCCCGTAGCCAGCGAGCGAGGTACGTGGGCCTCGATGCTCGCGCTGCTGCTCGCCGTTATTCTCTTTCACTGTGCGATACCGAGCAGTATCGAGCTACGCCATCTGGCGCTGGTGGTGGCACCCTGGATCCTGCTGGCCGGTGTCGGTCTGAGGTGGATGACCCGGCGCAGAGCCTTCCGAACGCTGCAGCTGACGGGCGTCGCACCCGGACTCTTGCTCGCGGCATTCTTCGTCCAGAGCTTCGAGTTGCCCGTGAAGGACAACCAGGGATACCGACAGGCGATCGCGCACATCGTGGCCCATCCCGAACTCGAGCACTCTCGCATTCTCATCGCATCCGACTCGAAGGGCGAAGGCCTCATGATCGCCGCGGGTGCCCTCGCGGGCGACCGCACGGGTCGCGTTTTCCTGCGTGGAACCAAGGTGCTGGGAAGCTCGACGTGGACGGGCCTGGACTACGAGCCGGCCTTTGCCAACGCCGATGAAATAATGGCCTACATGGCAGGGCTGCCAGTCGGCGTCGTCGCGCTGGACCTCTCCACTCGGAGACACCAGTGGTTCGCTCATATGGACATGCTTCAGGCATTGGTCGAGACGCGTACGGATATGTGGGAGCCAATTGGGATCTTCGACGTCTTCCGCGACGGCCGGCACTTCTCACAGGCCCTGCGCTTGTACCGGCAGATCGGCCACGAGCAGCGCCCCGTGGCGCCGGTTGATTTCGAGACGCTCTACAATCGCACGCTGTGAGCTCTTTCGGGATGCCGCTCGGATAGGCGCCAGAGCCTCAAGAGATCCGGGTCCGGTGTTTGCTCGCCGCGAGTGTGGCGAGGGTCACCGACGCAAACGTGGCTCGCATGGTCTCATCCACTTCTTGAAAGAGCCCCATCAGGCGACATCCGGGTCCAGTCGCATCTAGACAGGCATCGCCCGGGAGATCTCGCAGCATGCAGGTGTCCGGAGAGGGCCGCGGTTCAAAGATCTCGATCAGCTCCTGCACCGAGACATCCGCGGGCGACCTGGCGAGCCGGTAACCACCGCCGACTCCGCGCGAGCCGCGCGCGACGCCGGATCTCACGAGCTGCTGGAGGACCTTCGCCACCACGTTCTCGGGGATCCTATGTCGCGTGGCGATCTGTCCCGCGGTGACCGGCCCATCGCTCGAAAGAGCCAGGTCCAGCGCGGCGTGCAGGGCGTAGCGCGTGCTCTTGTTCAGGTTCATCCCTCGCTTCTCAAACCTCCGACTCCTCTCGCCGCCGAAATTCCGCGCAGTCCAGGTCGAGACAGAGACGCGCCGCGGGCTTGAAGCCCTCATGATGTAGGAACGACATCATGGTCTGGTCCTCCCAGTCGACCTCCGTCGCAACGTTGTGCACGCCCAGACCGAGCATGTTGGTCGCCAACTGCGCCATCAGCGCGTGTCCGACGCCACATCCTCCGAAGTCCGGATGAACTCCAACCACCTCGAGGACCGCCGCAGGCTCCGCGATTCCAAACTCGCCGTAAAAGACCCGCGCGATCAAGAAACCGGCGAATGCCCCGTCCAGCTCTCCCGCCAGCGAGACCTCGATGCCGGTCTCCTTCATGGCCATCTCCAGCTTCAGTCTGAAGTACTCCTCCCGCCGCCGGCCGACCAGCTTCGCGTCGAGGGCGATGACGGGCTCGAGATCACTGGAGCGTAGGCGGCGGATCAGGACGGTCTCTGACTCGCGCGATGTCGTTTCCTGGTATGTCATCAGTCTGTTCTCCTGGTCGTTCCTTCTCACGCGATCAACTGACCGCCATCCACCCGCAGTACCTGTCCTGTAATGTGGCGCGCCAGCCCGCAGCAGAGGAATAGCACCGCTCCCGCCACGTCCTCCGGTACGCCGATCCGCCCGAGCACCGACTCAGCAACGGCGCGCTCCCGAATCGACGGGTCCAACGCCTCGGTCATCGCGCTCTCGATGAAACCAGGCGCCACTGCGTTGACGCGGACGCCGTCACGCCCCAGTTCGCGAGCCGCCGACATGGCCAGGCCGATCAGCCCAGCCTTGCTCGCGGCGTAGTTGGACTGGCCCAGCTTGCCGCGCTGGCCGTTGATCGACGAGATCAGGACGGCCGCAGCACGAGGCGAGCGCCGCAGGTGCGGAGCCGCCGCTCGAAGAAGGTAGAAGGCCGAGTCCAGGTTGACCTGTATCACGGAGTTCCAGTCGCTGTCCGCGAGCTTCCAGAGCATGCCGTCACGGGTAATTCCCGCGCAGTGAACGACGATATCGAGGCCATCGTGATCGGCGACGACCCGGCTCACCAACTTGTCAACCTGCATGGGGTCCGTGACGTCACAGGCTGCATGGTCCGCGGGCGCCCCAGGTTCGAAGCTGAGGTCCGTGGCGACAACCGTCGCCCCCGCGCTGGTCAGGGACTCGACGATCGCGGCGCCGATCCGCCCGCCCGCGCCGGTCACCAGCGCAACCGCGCCATCGAGCCGCGTCGCTTGCAAGCTCGCCGTCACAGTGCTCGCCCGGACCACATCATGTGCCCGCTCCCGATGCCTCGAGTGAAGCCCCCAGCCGGGCCACTTTCCGTGCCCGGAAGGCACCCCACAGGGCGGCTCCAATCGCACCGGCCAGTGCCGAATGCTCATGAACTTCGATCGTGAAGGTTGCACCGGTCTCGTCCGCGCATTCACGCATCGCGGCCATGAGTCCGCGATCCGCCGCCAGGCCGCCCGTGACGAGCACGGCGTGCTTGGCACCGGTCGAGTTCAAGAGCTTCACATAGCGTCCGGCCATGGAGAGGTGAATACCCTTGAGAATGTTGGCCTTCGAGATGCCGCGCGAGACCATGTTGATGACATCCGTTTCCGCGAGCACTGCGCAGATCGAACTGCAGGCCTCAGGCGCGTCGGCCTCCAGGGAGAGGGCGCCGATCTCGGCCATGGTCACGCCCAGGTAGCGGCTGATATTCTCGAGGAACTGGCCGGATCCAGATGCACACTGGCTCGTCATGCGGTATCCAAGCACCTTGGCGCGCTCGTCCATCAGGATGGCGCGCGCATGCAGAGCCCCCACATCGATGCAGGCATCCGCGCCGGAGGCGAGGTACCGGGCGCCGCGTGCGTGGGTCGTCATCCCGTAAAAATGGCCCGTGCGGAATGTCACGACCTCGCCCTCGCCCGTGGTCGCAATGTAGTCCAGCTGCTGCTGCTCAAGGCCGGCCTCGAGGAGGACCGCGTCAAACAGGCTGCGGACGACCTGCACGATATCGCGTCGCCGGATCCGCTCTGATCGGCCGACCAGGAGCTCTGCCGAGCCCTCGCCCTCCCGCATGAGCACGACCTTGACCGCGGCTGAACCCACATCGATGCCAACCACCAGTTTCTCGTTCTTGGTCATGCTGCAGGGACCTCTTGCTCCACGCTACGTCCAGCGAAGATTGCGGCGCCCAGTGCGCCGGTGTAGATCGACTTGGGTGAAATGTTGATCTTCACCTCACCGTAATTCTCGAGGATCAGGTCGCGCAGGGCCGTGACCGCGGCTGCATTGTTCGCCACGCCGCCCGTGAAGGTGAATTCGTCCTTGACGCCCCCCGAGCGTGCCAGCAAGGACATGGCCCGCAGAATGATCGCACGGTGCAATCCGGCAAGAATGTCCTCGCGCTTCTCGCCCAGGGATAGCCGTTCGCGCAGCTCGGCCCCCGCGAATACCGTGCATGTAGAATTGATCCGGACGGGCCGCTTGGCCTCGTTTGCCAGTGGCCCGAGCTCGTGCAGTCCGAGATTCATCTCGTCCGCGATGTAGCCGAGGTAGCGCCCACAGCCCGCGGCGCAGCGGTCGTTCATCTGGAACGAAGTCACGATCCCGCGGTTATCGACCTGGATGGCCTTGGTGTCCTGGCCACCGATGTCGAGCACGGTGCGGGTGCCGGGGAACATGGCGAAGGCACCCAGGCCGTGGCACAGGATCTCGGAGCGGATCTGCGCATCGTCAAAGGGTAGACGCGCCCGTCCGTATCCCGTTCCCACGCTCGCGAGCTTCTCCATGGGCTGGCTCATGGCCTCCTCGACAGCCCCTGCCAGCTCGCGCACGGGCGAATCGGGGTCGAGCACCGCCGTGTGCATGCAATCCTCGAAGTCCGCAGCACTGGTCTCGGTGTTCTCGACTGTCAGAATGGCCTTGTCGTAGAGGGCGACGATGGAGTCGAATCGCGCGCCCTTGCTCCGCGCGCCACACCCACCCTCGCGCGTCAGGTCCTCGGCCTTGCGCATGTACTGGGCGCCCGCCAGGTCCCTGAAGAAGTCGCTTCGGCGCCGGGCCTCGGGCGTGAAGAGCGTTCCGGCATCTGCGGCGAGAGACGCCAACAGCTCGTCGACCGCGAGCCGTTCAGCGACTCGCAGATCGTCACCTGCCTCCACGGCCAGCCTGCGTACGGTCGAGTCCAGCTCGGTCAGCTGGCGTCGGTACTGCTCTGCTCGGAAACGCAGGGTCAGCCCGCTCAGTGCCTCTCTTCGGCGCTCCGCGTCGACGCCCACCCGCTCCAGTGCGGTTGACACCATGCTGAGGCGCGCATCGACCAGAGCGTCGGCCAGGGCGACTGCGCAGGCCACATCGTAGTTGCTGCGACTGTTCGTGATGCCGCGGCCCAGCACGCGCAAGCCATCGTCAGGGCCAGCTCCTGCGTCGAGCACGACCGCCTTGGTGGTGGTCGAACCCAGATCGATACCAACGGTGTATTTCACTGCCTCCCTCCCTGAGTCCGCTTTTGCTCGATCATCTGGAAGTAGGACTCCAGCCGATTCTTGATGTTTGCCGCCGAGAAGTAGCGTGGGTCGACCAGGTCACTCTCGATGAAGCCACCCGGTACACCCGTCCGGTTCTCAACCTCCCGGAGCATCATGAGCTGGCCTGCGCTGAATGAGTTGCAGCTCTTGACCGAATTGATCACGAAGCCATCGGCTTCGTAGTCCTTGACGTACCCCGCGAGCTTGTCCACCCGTGTGGGCAGGTTCAGGTTCGTGTAGCAGCCGAGGCAATAATCGGCCAGGCTCTCGAGTGGGCGGGCCGGATCGTGGCGGAATCCATCGTCGTACACACCACCGACCTTCGTGTAGGTGCTGGCCACGACGACTGCCCCCTCGTCCGTGAACATTTCCCAGAAGCGCCGGAAGCTCGTCCAGTTGGGGGGTCCCTCGACCACGAGCCGGTACTTTTCCTCGGCCAGCTCCCCGCTCGGGATGATCGGTCCCTTACCGAGGCGCACGCGCTCATCGACCTCGGCGCGGAGCTCGCGGTAGTACTCGACCGCGTCTTGCGTCCCGCGGAAAGCCGTGAAGATTGGTCCGATGTAGTACACGCCGCCAAAGTACGCGTCGATGGGGGACGGTTTGATTTTTCCGGCTTCCAGAACCGCGACCAGGTCATCCTCGGCCTGTGCCGATCGCGCCAGCAGCTCGCGCAGGCGGTCCTCGTCGTACTTCTTCCCGGTCGCCTTCTCGAGCGCCGGGATGATCTTGTCCCGCAGCTGGTCGACGACGTACTTGCGCATCTCCGGCGTGATCTTCCCGTCGGCCTGGTACGGCACGTGCAGCATGGTGACCGGGCAGTCGTACTCCTCGCGCAGTAGCTCGAACCACTTCAAGAAGGTGAAGCAGCCCGTGTAGCTCAGTAGCAAGAGATCCGGATCCGGCAATCGCTTTCCGGTCGGGCCGATGTTGCCCGAGCGCAACATGCCGATGTCACACTTGACGTACGTGCACACGTCCTCGCTGTGCCCTTCCTTCTCGGCCAGGGCGATATAATCCTTGCTGAGCCCGCGCATGCCAGACTGCAGGGCGTTGATCTCGGGCAGAACTGGCGCCACATCGAAGCTGAGAAGCAGCTCGGTCAGATTGCCCGGCACGAAGGTGTAGACACACTTCTGACCGCGCTCCTCCGACTCTGCTAGCCGATCGAAGTGATCCGCGATCATGGCCTTCTGGCGTTCTTGGCTGGCGTCCTTCGCGCTGGTACTCGCGGCTTGTGCGGGTTTCATGCCTCGCTCCATAGTTTGATCGAATCGGCGAACGTGCCCGCCTGTTCCCGGATGACCTGGAACTGGCCGGAGTCCTCGCTGTACTTGAATGCGGTCCACGGGATGCCTGCGCGTGCGACCGCTGCGGTCTCCATCGGCTGGTCGAGCAGGGCTGGATCGCAGAAGCTGGGGGCGCAGAACAGCACGCCCTCTGCGCCTGAGGCCTCGACCCGATCGACGATCTCCCGGCCCTTCTCGTCCTCGTCGATGTAGCGTGTCGGACATGCGGGGGCATCGTGCAGGAAAGCGCTGACGAGGGAGTCCAGGGGATCGCCCTCCTCGGAGACATCCCCGCGGAACCAGCGTGAGACCTGCACGAAGTCGTCATCGACGATATAGCAGCCGGAGCGCTCCAGGGTCTTGATCAGGCCCAGCGGGGGCTGTTCGCAGAAGGAGCCAGTCAAGAGCACGCGTGCCTGATCCATGGGCTTGCGGTCCTCTTCGCCAAGCACGAGCTCACGGTACTGCTCGAGCAGAGCGGTGTGCTCTCCGACCGGCAACACCAGACCCGCACGCAGGACGACGTAGAGCTCCGCCGTCGGGACTCGCCACGGCTCGCGCCGACGCAGCGTGTAGAGTTCCCTCACCTTGCGACTGTTCTCGTTGTAGGCGCGGATCGATCTGCGCAGGGCCTCGAGCTCGAGCGCTTTTGCGCCAGCCTCGACGAGCTTCGCCGACACCGACTCGAGCTCGTGACGATAGAAGGCGCCCCCCATGGCCTCGCTGAAGTCCTGTGGCACGTCGAGGTAGTGCACGAGCTTGTCCGGGAACATCATCTTCCACATCCCCGAGAGATTGCGGATCACATCGCAGATGGCCGGGAAGATCATCCCATCGAGGCAGTCGAGGCTGCCGTTCAGGCCCAGCTCGATGGTGCTGCGTGGGATGTGACAGATGTAGGACTGGTAGTATGCGTCGCCGCGAATGATCTCGATGTCGCCGGCACCCGTGATTCCTACCGGCAGGACGCCCTGGGCGTGCAGCAGCTCGCGCGGAACGTAGGTCGGCATGAACCCGACGGCGAGCCCGCCCGTTCTCTTCTTCCATGCCTGGACCACGCTCAGCGCGCTGTCGCGAGTCAATTCCTCGCAACGGGCAACGAGTTGCTGTAGGGGGCTCGTGGGTGGATCGGCGATCTGGCTCGGACTCATGCGTTGCTCCAGCTCGGCTTGCGCTTCTCCATGAACGCTTCGATGCCCTCGACCGCGTCCCGAGTCGCCATCAGCTCGCCCAGATACAAGCGCTCCAACTTGGGCAGCAAGATCTCGAAGCGTTGCATTAGCTCCATGCGAGCTGCGCGGGTCGCGAGCCTCAGCGAAGAGGCTGAGCGCGGCAACAGCCGCTTTTCCGCCCAGCTGAGAGCAGCCGCCTCCGGATGCTCTTCGATCGCATCGACAAGACGCATCTCGTGCGCCTCCGGGCACTTGATCGTGCGCCCACTGAGCAGCAGATCGTCCGCCGCCCCGCGTCCGACACGGTCGGCCAGGATTGCCGATGCGACCGGTGCGAACACGCCGAGCTTGATCTCCGGTTGGCCGAAGCGCGCGTCGGGATGGGCGAAGACTCGCTGACAGAAAGTCACGAGCTCCATGCCACCGCCGAGGCACTTGCCGCGCACCGCCGACAGTACGGGCACGCTGGTCTCCGCCATCTGGCGGAACAGCCCGTGGAAGCCATTCAGCATATCCGCGACGCTGGCGGGCTGGTGTTCTTCCACGCTCGCGCCAAAACTGAAGTCTTCCCCCTGTGCCGTCAGAACTATGGCCTTCAGTCGTGGCTCGGTGGCCGCGGCGCGGAAGACCTCGGTCAACTCGGCCGTCATCGTCGAGTCGATGACGTTCCCGTCGGGCTCATCGAGGCCCACGCGCCAGAGCGCCTGATCGTTCATCCGCGCGATGCGGATCTTGCTCATCGTGGTGGTTTCGCTCACGTCAATTCTTCCGGGTCGGAGGCCTAAGGGGCGCCGGCGATGTCCAGCTCCAGCTGAACAAACGGGCCACCCACGAAACTCTGAGATCTGAACAGGGCCAGCAGGGGAACATCAGCGCGACGCACCATGGTGCGCACCTTGCTGACCCCCAGGGCACGGAACCGGTGACCTGCCTCGGCCAACAGCGCGGATGCCACGCCCTGGCGCGTGGTGCCGGGCTGTACGCCGAGAGAGAAGACCCAGCCGCACTGTTCCGAGCCGAACTCGAATGCGCGCAGCTCGCCGAAGAGGTATCCCCCGAGCGAGCCGTCCACCTCTGCCGCAAGCCCGAGGCAGCTCTCCTTGGTCAGGAAGTTGTCCAGGATCTGCTTCCAGTACGGGCCCTTGCCGGTCCCGGTGAGTAGCGTATCGAGCGCGACCACACCGACCCAGTCATCAGGCCGCAGGGGACGGACCGTGAGTTCTTGTTCGACTGGCATCGCGTCATCCGGGCTAGACGCCCGCGCAGCGCGCCTCTTCGCCGTGCGCTCGCGCAAGCAGCTCTTCGACGAGGTCGGGGCCCCACACGGCACCCTCAGCCAGTCGCTGACGCAGGAGCAAGAAGTCGGCGTCTCGACAGGCCTTGCTGCCCTCGTTGAAGGCGCGGAACCCGGTGCGGGCTTCCGTCATCATGTTCAAGCCGAGCCAGGCCCGGTTGCTCTCCTTGTTCGCATCCCAGTGCTCGAGCTTGTGCTTGCGTACACTCCCGATGGTCTTGGTCAGGCAGCCCGGGAACGTCATTGCGAGCTTGGATATCAGCTCCTCGACAGCCTTGTCGAGCCGTGACAGATCGACCTCGCCCTTCGCCATGAGGGCCTTGGCCGCCTTGCGCGCCTCGCCCGTGACAAATTCCCCGTGCACGATTTCCCCAAACTCGTCCGTCCATCGTCCGGTCTCGACCATGGGATTCGCAATGTAGTCACCATCCACACGTAGCCCCGGCACGACCTTGGTGATCAGTCCCAGCCGCCGCGCCTTGTGCGCGCTCCAGGGCTCGCAGAGGGTGCAGCTTTCCATTCCCGCTTCGACACCAACGAACAGCGGCAGGAAGTCCGTGCTACCACCGTCGGGCGCCGAGCCGTGCCGTGGCCCCGCTTGCCCGAAGACCGCCATGTCCTGCGCAACAGAGAAGTCACATGCCATGCCGATCTCCTGACCGCCAGCGACCCGCATGCCGTTGACGCGGCAGATCACTGGCTTGTCGCAAGCCAGGATCGCGCTCACCATGTCATTGAACAGCCGCATGTACTGGGCATATTCGTCCGGGCGACCAGCGTAGTACTCGGCGTACTCGACTGTGTTGCCACCCGTGCAGAAGGCGCGATCGCCGGCGCCCGTGAAGACCACTGCAACGCAGGCCCGGTCATTGCTGGCCCGCCGCATGCCAAGGATGACGGCCTTCACCATGTCCGTCGTGTAGGAGTTGAACTGCGCAGGGTTATCGAGCGTGATCCAGACCGAGTGCAAACCGGATACTTTCTCACCCGACACACTTAGCGGCTTCTCCTCGTAGCGAACGCTCTGCACATCGCGGTGCTCTACCAGGTTGTGGTTCTTGAATTCCATGGATCAGGCTTCCGGTGTAAGCACGACGCGACGGGATACGTCATGAGCGTGGACTGCGGCAAACGTGTCGTTGATAGACGACAGAGGTCGCTGTTCGACGAATGGGAGCAACTGGATCTTGCCCGCGAGCACGAGATCGACGATTGCGGGATAGTGAGTGGGAAGGCAACCCCAGTTGCCGCGGGCAGTCGCATCGAGCGCCATCAGGTTGCTCAGCCGCAGCTCGGTCTTTTTCGGCGTGTAGCCGACGACGGAGAGGAAGCTGCCCTTGCCAAGCAGGCCGAATGCGGTGCCTTGCCCGGCCGGCGTGCCCGAGGTCTCGAAGATGCGCCAGCGCCAGGTCGGAATATCGTGTTCGGCCGCGAAGGCCTTCAGGGCCTGCTTGATGGCCTTGAAGTCGAGCTCGGATGCGCACAGCCCGAGATGCGCCCCGCAATCGGCCATGGCCTCCAGCTTGCCGGCATCCACGTCGATGGCGACGACGTGCGCGCCACGGGCGGCCGCTAGCTGCACACCGAATCCGCCCACGCCTCCGATTCCGACAAATACTGCCAGGTCGCCCGCTTCGAGCTGGCTGCGCAGGATCGCCTGGTATGGGGTCGAGACAGCGTCCGCGATGACCGACAGCGAAGCGAGGTCCAGTCCGGCCTTGTTCACCGCCCGATTGGACAGGTCTGGAACCGGACACAGCCCCTGGGCCGGAACGCAGACGTGCGACGCGAAACCGCCGTGCACGTCGTTGCCGGGAAAAATCTGCTCGGGGCAGATCGCACCTTCGCCAGCCTTGCACGCGCGACAGTTCCCGCAGGGGATTACCGCCGGTACGACTACGTCGCGTTGAATCCACGACTCGGCACCGGCACCGGCCGCGATCACGCGCCCACTGATCTCGTGCCCGAGCGTGAGAGGCAGCGGGTGTCGGGTCGGCACGCCGTCGTAGAAGAACCCGAGGTCCGTGTGGCAAACGCCGCACCCGGCTACTTCGATCATTACCTCGCCGGCAGCGGGCGCTTGCTCGCGCTGCGTGAGTACCATGGGCTGAGCGACCTCACGAACGATCCAGGACTCGATTCTCATGCCCAATAAGGTCGGGCGGGCATATACGCATTCCCATACCTATTTACCCCTTCTGACCAACTCGGACCCATTCCGGGCGCGTCTACGTCGGGCGCAACTGCGCTCTACGAATAGTGGCCGATACGGTGTCAGACACCTTGCCGCGCTTTCCCCGCAGCCTCGTACCGCACGACTCCATGCATTGGCGGAAACGAAGGGTCGAAGATCGGACCAAGGTCTACCGAGACCTGGATCCGTCCTCCTTGACCCTTCATCCCGATGGTTCTGTCGTTTGCCACCCTGACCCATTCCAAGCCGCGGTGCGCGTCGACCGCCTGCTCGCTGCGGTCGTCATGCTCCTGCCCCCCCAGGCCTCGGCGGATTGTCTACCTGGCTCTCGCGTTGGTGGCTCCCGCAGTCATGCTCACGTCCCCGTAGAAGACGTATGCAAGATAGCTAGGATTCGGGTCGGACTCGTACAGGCAGCGCGCCGCACGAACGGCCTCCGCGATGGGGACTCCCTCGTCGATGCCCGAGACGAGTAGCCTGTAGAATTCGGTCGAGAACCGGACGGCGGCCAGGTCGTCCACTGACCATAGTGCGCCCATGAATCCGCTCGCTCCAGCATCAAGCACGGCAGGGGCCCACCCGTCCACGTAGCCGCCGGCACCCTCGCTCCCGCCAACTTCGCACGCGTTCACGAAAACGAAAGGGTGTCCGCGGTCACCGATCGATGGCGCGCCGCGGAAGGCGATGGCTTCGAGCAGCCCGTCGTCGAGCACGAGCCCGAATCGTGTGCCGCGCGTCGAATCCTCGAGCACCTCGCCGTGCCCCGAGTAGTGCAGGATCCCGTCTTCGAACGCGTCGAGGGCCTGGGTTACTGCGGCGTACGACCCTTCCACTGCTTGCACAGGTCCGATCTCATCCGTCAGTGCCAGCAGCATGCGCTGCTCCTCCTGGGCGCCGACCAGCGGCGGGTCGTAACGGGGCGCGATCGTGGTGAGCCCGGCCAGGCGGAGAGTTGCCGCAGGGCGTCCCTGAGTCGAGGCTTCCGGGCGCAGGTGGGCGCGCGCGACCGTGTGCCGCAGGCCCAGGAAACCGTGCTCCTCGGAATCCCCCGAGCGGGTGGGGCGCATGAGTTCCCAAGGGATCCGGGGGTCGTCTGTGAAGACCTGTATCGTGAACGGGCTGGGAACGCCAGCGTCGATGAGCTGCCAGTAGCTGGTCTGAAAAGCGGCGGGCGCGAGCCGCTTGAAGAGGTCCCGGCCAATCCCGACTGCGACCCGTGCTGGGTCTTGTGACTCGGGCTCGACTGATACGCCGCGCGCACGATCCAGCTGCGCGAGACGCGCGACGCGCTGATCGAGCCAGGCGAACAGCGCGCCATCAGGCTCGTAGAGTTCGGTGACAGGGCTCGTCAAGTGAGGCGATCGCAGGATGACGTGGGAGCCCCAGTGGTAGATGGTCAGGTCGGCGGCGGGTGCGCCGAGGTCGAGCGGAGCCGTTTCGCGACTCGCCCGTGGCCTCATACCCTGCGTCGCGTCCGTGACCTGGGTGGTCCGCAGGGGTTCGCCGACGACGATCGGCCGCGAGGCACCGAGGATAAAGGCGCCCTTGTGCCAGTAGGTCACCCGCAACGAGGACGGATGGGGCAGGGCGAATCCGTCGACGGCCTGCAATCGGAAGCGCGCTGGTGTCGAGTCGCCGCCGGCGGTCATCCTGATTCGCTTCTCGTTCCCGTCGATAATCTCGAATCCACGCACGGCCAGGACGACGTCCAGTTCCCATTCTTCGTCCGGAGGCAAGTCCATTGTCTGCGGGCGCTCACCGGTTTCTGGAGTGATGAGCTCCCGCGTCAACGAGGCCAGGACCGTGAAGGTCTCCCCAACCGCGACCCGGTCGGGAGCCTCGATAGTCGGATAGCGCCGTAGCGGGAGCGCCGCTGACCGGGAAGGCGGGTCGTCAATCTCGCTGCCGACTGCGACAAGGCCGTCCAGCAGAGCCCTGTCCCTACCCATCCACGCTCTGACCACCAGGCACGTCGCAAGGATCACTCCGAGTAACGCCACCAGCGCCCACGGCGCGCGGGCCGTGCGAGCCGCTGCGGTGTTCATGAGTACAGCCGGCGGGCGGGTCATCTGATAGTGCTTTGCACGCTCCGATGGGGCATCAAGGCGTACTTACCTCGAGGGAGACGCCAAGCTAATAAGGTGAGCGGCAACAGGTTCCAAGAGGCCTACCACTATATCGAGAAGGGGCGGCGTCGGCCCCGGAGCGCGCACCTTCGTCGGTCGGAGGCAATGGGGCTTCAGACCATCTGTGCGGCATCCGATCCCCCTGGACCTGTGCAGGCAACGTGGAGAGCATGTCAGAGTACACATTGGCTGTCATCAAACGAGAACGGGGACTCCGACCTTATGATAGGGGACATCGTGCTCACCGCCCTGCTAGCCACCCTGACACTCACTCAGGACTCCAAGTCCATTCCTCCGACGCCCTACGATCGGGAGGTCGCGCTCGAGATCACGCTTGAGGACGAGCCCATCGAAGGCTACGGGCCAGCCGTTGCCTACGAGTACGAGGTCGGGTTCAACGGATCGTTGCATGTCTGGACCAGGTCGGAGGTCGATCTGGCCATCCGGGTCGAACTCATCAACGAGGGGACGTCGTTCGAGGACGCCGCTTCAGGCGGCGATGGTGTGCCTTTCCTGAGTCTGGAGGTGGAGGAGGGCGACTTCCTTGTGGTCCTGGTTGCGTCGGAAGGACGGGAGGATACTGGCAAGCTGAGCCTGCGATTGATTGCGTGCCCGGAGGCTCGCGCGACGTTGAACCTGGTAGCAGACGCTCGTGAGACTCTGCGGGAAGCCCGCCAGCTGAGGTCCCAAGGGAATCCGCTAGCCGCCATTCAGTTGCTAGGCGAGGTGTCGGAGAAAGTGGGAGTTGCACCAGCTACTAGCCAAGCTGCGACGGCCCTGCGGCTGGACCTGGCCAACACCATGCGCGGACTGGGCGACCTGAGGCGTGCGACGACCATCTACCAGACTGCGCTCGCCAGTTGCAGACGAGCCTTGCCACCCAATCACCCCTCTCTACTCGATACACGGTCGGACCTCGGGGTTTCGATGAATCAGATGGGCGACCTCCCGGGTTCTCTCGCGTTGCGCGAGTCAATTCTTGCGGATTGCGAGAGGGCACTGCCCGAGGACCACCCTGTTTTGCTCCGCGCCCAGGAGTACCTTGCCATCTCACTCGAGCAGACGGGCGAGCTCGATCGGGCTCGACGGCTCCACGAGGCCGCCATTGCCGGCTACGAGCGAACGGTTCCGCAGGATGACTACGAGCTGATCCGAGCGCGTTCGAACCTGGGCATTACCCTTCTTCAACAGGGAGACCTGGTCGGATCTCGGGCTCTGTTCGAGTCGAATTTCTTGGTCAGCGAGCGGAGGTTTGGTGAGGATCGTTGGGAGCTACTCGGCGCGCGTGCAAACCTTGCCATCGCGATGCGTCAGATGGGTGATCTCTCTGGCGCCCGGGAGCTGGAAGAGATCAACCTCCTGGCCTACGAACGGTCCTTTCCGGGCGACCATCCCGATCTGCTCGCTGCCAAGGCGAATATCGCCAGCACGATGCGCAAGATGGGTGATCTGACAGCGGCCCGAGCGATGCTGGAGACGGTGGTGGCGGTGCGCATGCGGGCGCTAAGCCCGGATCACCCGGAGGTCCTTCTTGCCAAGGGGAACCTGGCCTCTTGCCTGAGCGATATTGGTGAGGAAAAGAGCGCCCGCGCGCTGCGCGAGGAAGTCCTCGCCGGCTACGAACGGACCCTTTCCGTGGACCATGCAGATGTGGTCCGTGCTCGAGGGAACCTGGCCACGTCCCTGTTCCGGATGGGAGATCTCGCCGGAGCTCGCGAGCTTGATCTGTCCGTCCTCGCCTCGCGCAGGCGGACATGTGCCGAGGATCACCCAGAGCTGCTCTCGGTGCAATCCAATCTGGCCGCCGTGATGAGCCGTATGGGAGAACTGGCTGAAGCCAGCGCGTTGCGGGAAACCGTAGTTGCCGGCTATCAACGGATCTTTCCCGAGCACCATCCTGCCCGGCTCCGTGCCCAGGCGAGCCTTGCTGAATCGCGCTACGAAGTGGGCGATCTGGCCGGGGCGCGCGCTCTACTTTCCAAGCTGATGACCGGCATGAGGGGGCGCATCCTCGCCTCTCTGGCCCTCGCCCCGCGTCAGGCGCGGCAGACCGTTGCAGGCGAGAGTCACAGGCACTCGGAGGTGCTCTTCTTGAGCGAATCGGCGGGAGTCGAGCTCGAGCGAAGCGCCTTCCAGTTGACGGAGACGATGCGTCTCGTTTCCGCGGAAGCCGCGCGCTCGCTGGCACGTTTCGAGAAGGACCCGGAGCTCCGCCCGATCCTGGAGGAAGCCGCGCAGGTCCGCCGCGCGCTCAATGACCTCGTCGCCGGGGCTGCAGATGAAGCAACGGGAGCGCAGGGCCTTGCGGCCGAGTTGACGCGGCTGTCGCTACGACGTGATCGGCTGGAGCGGGATGCAAGCCGGCGGCTCGCGCTGCGAGGTGTGGTCACGCAGCCGGTCGAGGCGAAGCGGTTGAGCGACGCACTCGGATCCGGTGACGTGGCGATCGGCTATCGGCGCGTCGCTCATTGGGACGTGGACGTGGCGACCGGCCAGGCTGGGGTGGGGGCGGATCATCTGATGGCCCATGTCCTGGACGCGGACGGCGTTCTGAACCGCATCGATCTGGGCCCCGCATCAGAGCTCGAGGAGTTGACCGGTGCATGGCGCGCGGCGTTGGGAGCACCGATCGTGGGGCACGGCGCGCTCGATGCTGTCAGCCTGTCCTCCGAGGCGGAAACGCCTGTCGTGGACTCGTCTCGCGGAATCGCGGTACGCACTGATGTCGACCGAGGTGCAACGGAAGCCGCAGAACTGGACGCAGGTCGTGTCTTGAGGGCTCGCATCCTGGATCCAGTCCTGGCCTTGGTCGAGACGGATGTGAAACGCCTCTTCGTCTGCGCCGACGACCTTCTGTTCCTCTTGCCCCTCGATGCCCTCCCGTTAATTGCTGAGGGCGAGGGGCCGAGGCGTGTTGGCGATCGGCTGCAGGTGGTGAGCGGAGTTTCCTTTGCCCGGCTGCTAGCGCCATTGCCCCCGAACGATGGTGAACCCTCGCTGCTCTCGATGGGTGGAGTCGACTACGACGCGTCCGGGGCTGTGCCCGAGGGCTTCTCCGGCGTCTCTGCGCCGATCGAATCGGACGCGATCTCGGACAGCGGAGACCCGGCGACCCGAAGCGCGGCCGGGAGAGGCTTTCAGGACCTGGAGCAGGCTCGCCACGAAGCCGAGGCCACTGCGACCCTCTTCGAGGATGTGTTCGAGAAGGCACCCGCGCTACTCACCGGCAAGCAGACGACCAAGGCCGCGCTATTCGAGTCCGCCCCCGGAAAGCGCTACCTGCACCTCGCGACCCACGGTTGGTTTGCGACCGAAGGCGTGCACTCGACCGAGGATGCACGACCCGTAGGCACGGGCTTTGCCCGCATGGGTATCGAGGATCGCGTCTCCGGGCTGGCTCCGATGACCCTCTGCGGCCTTGCGCTCGCCGGAGCCAACAACGGCCGCGACTCAGTCGGACGCGTCCCCGGAATCCTCACCGCCGAGGAACTCTGCTCCCTCGATCTCTCTCGATGTGAACTCGCCGTACTCTCCGCCTGTGAAACCAACGTCGGTATCCGCCGCGCCGGCCAGGGCATCCAGTCCCTTCAGTCCGCCCTCTACGCGGCCGGCGCCCGCACCTCGATCACATCCCTGTGGAAGGTCGAAGACGCTGCGACCCGGCGCTTGATGGAGCTCTTTTACACGAACCTCTGGAAGGAGAAGATGGGTAAGGCCGATGCTCTGTGGCAGGCCAAGGCGACGTTGCGCGACGAAGGACATCCTCCCGCTTACTGGGCTGGTTGGGTACTCACCGGTGATCCCGATTAGAATGGTGGAGTCATGCTGGCCCTGCTTGCCATCCTAGCTCTCGTCCAGGGCCCCGCGTCCATTCCGCCGACGCCCTACGACCTCGTTGTTGAGCTGGAGATCACCGATGATTCCGAGCCGATCGAAGGCTACGGACCAGCCGTGGTCTTCGAGTACGAAGTCGGGTTTGACGGGGTCCTGCACGCCTGGGCTATCTCGGGGCTGGATCTGTTCATCCGAGTCGAGGAGCTCAATCGAGGGGCCGCTGTAGAGGATGACGATGATGGCGGTGGGGGCGCACCCTACGTGGAACTGGAGGTGCAGGAAGGGGACTACCTTGCCGTGATCTTGGCGTCGAAGATGCCGCGTCCGAACGGCCGGCTGGCGCTACACCTGATCGCTTCGCCCGAGACGGAGGAGACGTTGGGGGCGGCAAGGGACGCGCAGGAGGCGCTGGCCGAATTGAACCGCCTGCGTCATCAGGCGGGGGACTTCGAGGGTGCAAGGAAACTGGCTGGCGAGATCTGTAGCCGGCTAGTTGCTTGCGGTGGCTGTTCGTATAGCGGAGCCGTGAGTGCCGGTCTGTCGAGTCTAGGACGCGTGGCATTCGACCTCGGCGACCTGGCGTCGAGTCGCGCTGTCTGGGAGGCGCGTTTGAGGCACAGGGCGCGGGTCCTGCCGCCCGGCCACGATAGCCTGCTCGTTGCAAAGCAGGATCTGGCGGCGGTGCTCAAGGGCCTGAGTGATCTGGAGGGCGCGCGCGATCTCGAGGAGTCTGTCCTCGAGGCTCGCAGGAGCCTGTTCTCCGACCGACATCCCAGCGTGCTGATCGCAGAGATGAACCTGGCGACGACACGCTACATGATCGGCGAGCTCGAGGCGGCGCACGTGGTCTTCGAGCGGGTGGTGGCCGGACTGGGTCTGGTCGCCGCCGACGATGATCCGATGCTTCTCATGGCGAAACAGAACCTGGCGGCCACGCGCGGCGAGCTGGGGGATCTACGCGGGGCCGTCGAGCTCGAAGAATCTGTGTACGAGGTGCGTCGCAGGTCAATGCCGGAGGACCATCCGGCACTCCTCGCCATCCAGGGCAATCTTGCGGGTAGCCGATTCCGGCTCGGCGACCTCGAAGCAGCCCACGCGCTCCAGCATGCCGTCCACGCGGGCTTTGAGCGCACCCTTCCTGGAGACCACCCGGATCTGCTGATAGCGAAGGCCGGTCTCGCCGAAATGCGCGCTGAGCTGGGCGACCTCGAGGGTGCACTGGCCCTCCTCGAGGAGGTCCATGCGATGGAGAGAGCGAGCCTACCAGCACATCATCTCAGTCTGCTCAGGACCACCCAGGCCGTGGCTGTCACCCGCAAACAGCTTGGCGACCTGGAAGGGGCGCGGGTGCTCGAGCAGTCCGTCCAGGCGGCATTCCTGGAGCTTCTGCCGAAGGGGCATCCTGACGTGAGCGATGCGAGTCAGAACCTCGCCGGTACGCTATTCATGCTCGGCGAATACGAGGATGCGGTGGCGGTCAGCTACACGATGCTCTCGAACCAGAGCACTCGTGCGGAGCGTTTGAGTACGGAGTCTCCTCGAGTGGCCCGGGCGGGTGCCTTGCGCGAGCTAGCGCGCCTTGCTGTTCCCCTTCAAGGCAGTGAGCGGGCTGACGGTAACAGTCGAGGACCTCTTGACGCGGCGCTCTTCAGTAGCCTGGAGACCCTTCGAATGGTATCGACCGCCTCCTCGAGTGTTGCAATCGCCAGTGCCCGTTCGCCAAGACTTCGGGGAATCCGAGACCGGCTGACCCACACCCGGCGGCAACTCAACGACCTGAGCCTTTATCCGCCAGAAGGCGACCTGGACGTCTGGCGAAAGACGATGCTCGAGCTCAGTGGAGAGCGAGACCGACTTGGGAGGGAGCTTCGCTCGTTGCTGGCACCGCAGTCGAAGGATCTGCTGCCGACCGTCGAAAGAGCCGCGAGGAGCCTCGCTCCGGGAGACTTGCTCGTCAGCTTTTTCAGGTACAAACGGGTAGCGGACGGGCACCGTGGTGTCGGCCGCGGCCGGGAATATGTTGACTGGCTGATCGCCTTCGTCGTTCCGCCCGGCGGGGGCGTGCAGCGTTTCGATCTGGGGCCGGCAGGCGTCCTCGAGACCCTGGCCAGGGAGTGGCGCGATCAGCTAGGAGCGCCCATGCAGCGCGGTATCGAACCGGTGCTCGAGAGTGGCGATGAACGCGCGTGCGGCGAGCGCCTGCGCCGGCGGCTGGTCGACCCATGGCTTCAGTCTCTTGACCCGTCGCCTTCTCGTCTACTGCTCGTCCTTGACGACTTCCTGCATCTCTTGCCGCTTGAAGCCTTGCCCCTCGATACCGGGGGACGGCTCGGCGATGCTCTGAGAATCCGACGCGAGAACACGGTGCGTCGCTTGATCTCGCAGCCAGCGGTCATGGGAGGCGACGGAGTTCTCGTCGCGCTGGGTGGTGCGAGCTTCGCCGCTGAGGGCGCCGACGAAGCGGGCGACCTGTCGGCGTTCACCGGGCCACCCATGGACCAGGTTGCGGGGCGAACTGGAGTCTCCCGCAAGTTCCCGGCACTCTTCCAGACCCAGATCGAAGCCGAGACCCTGGGCATGCTCTACGAGCGGACCTTCGATGCCTCTCCCGTTGTGCTCACGGGGCTCGCAGCGACCAAGGCTTCCCTCCATCTTCATGCTGCCAAGGCTCGCTATCTTCACATAGCGACACATGGCTGGTTCGCATCGGAGGTGTTCAAGTCGATGATCGATGATGCCGAGGCGATGGGGGAACGGCCAATGTCGAGGAGCGCAGGCGACACGATCCATGGCTTCGCTCCAGAGACCCTATGCGGCCTCGCACTCGCAGGAGCCGACCATGGGATGAACGAGCAGGGCAACGTGCCTGGCATCATGACCGCGGAAGAGCTAGCAACCCTCGATCTGTCGGGCTGTGAACTGGCCGTACTCTCAGCCTGCGAAACGAACGTTGGTATTCGCCGAGCGGGTCAAGGAATCCAATCGCTCCAGACGGCCCTGCATACTGCTGGATCCAGAACCGCCATCACCAGCCTCTGGAAGGTTGACGATGCCGCGACTCGCAAGCTCTTCGAATTCTTCTACACATACCTCTGGGGCGAGAAGATGGGCAAGGCGGATGCGCTTTGGAAGGCGAAGACGGCTCTACGAGACGCGGGGCATCCGTTGAGGGACTGGGCTGGTTGGGTTCTCACAGGCGATCCTGAGTAAGATTGGGGGACCGTGTTCGCCCTGTTCGCCACCCTTGTCCTCGCCCAGAACCTGGAGCCGATTCCTCCGACGCCCTATGACCTCGTCGTGGAGCTGGTGATCACTGCTGGCAGCGAGCAGGTCGAGGGCTTCGGTCCAGGCACCTTCTACGAGTACGAGGTCGAGTTCAACGGCACCTTGCACATCTGGACCAGGTCGCAGATGGACCTGGCTCTTCGGGTAGACGATGTCAATGAGGGCACGTCGCTCGAAGACGACAATTCAGGTGGCGGGGATGTGCCGTATCTGAGATTGCAGGTGGAGGAGGGGGACTACTTCGCGGTGCTGGTGGCGTCAAAGGGGGCGGATCATCTTGGTGCCCTGGAGCTTTGCATGATCGCCGCTCCCGAGAACGAAACCACCCGTGCGGCGGCCGCGCTGGTCCGTACGGCCCTGACTCAAGAAGCAGCGCGATTCGCGCGCGATGGAGATCCTGCCCCGGCTCGCAAGGTCATTGCCACGGTGCTGGCGCAGATCGAGGGAATTGCAAGTGCGGCAACCAGCCAGGTGCTGACGGACCTGCTCCAGAATGCTGGACAAATTGCGCACTACAGCGGCGATCTGACCCGCGCTCGTGCGATTGATGAGTCCGCACTTGCGGGCTACGAGAGGACGCTGCCCGATAGTCACCCCGACCTGCTGCGCGCGCGAGGGGCCCTGGCTAACTCGATGCAGGAGATGGGCGATCTGGCCGGCGCCCGTGCGCTCCAGGAATCGGTCCTCGCTGGCTTCGAGACGACGCTGCCCGAGGATCACGTTGATCTGTTCGCGGCCCGATTGAACCTGTCCGCTTCGCTGCAACAGCTAGGCGACCTGGCCGGCGCGCGCGCTCTCCACGAGTCAATCCTTACGGGCTATGCAACGACCCTGTCCGAGGATCATCCCGATGTACTCCTTGTCAGGACGCACCTGGCTCTCTCGATGGAGAAGATGGGCGATCTGGCCGGCGCCCGAGCGCTCAAGGAAACGGTCCTGGCGGGCTACGAGAGAGCCCTGCCCGAGGATCACCCCGATCTACTGGTCGCCCGATTGAACCTGGCCGGCTCGATGAAGCGGATGGGGGATCTGGCCGGCGCCCGTGCGCTCTTTGAATCGGTCCTCGCGGCCTACGAGAAGACGCTGCCCAGGGGTCACCCCCGGCTGCTCGCCGCCCAAGGAAACCTGGCTCTCTCGATGGAGGCGATGGGCGATCTCGCCGGGGCCCGCGCGGCTATGGAATCGCTCGTCGCGGCCTTCGAAGAAGCGCGGCCCGTGGGCCACCCGGATCTGCTCCTCGTCCGAATGAACCTGGCCAGGTCGATGGAGAAGATGGGCGATCTGGCCGCGGCCCGCGCGCTGCTTGAGTCGGTCGTCGCAGAGTACGAGAAGATGCTGCCTCAGGATCACCCGGATCTGCTCCTCGCCCAGTTGAACCTGGCCAATTCAATTGAATCGACGGGTGACCTCGCCCTGGCCCGCACGCTGCACGAATCCCTGCTCGCGGGCTACGAGAGGACGCTGCGCGAGGGTCACCCAGACCTGCTCGTCGCTCGGGCGAACCTGGCCGGGTCGATGCTCAGGATGGACGACCTGGCCGGGGCCCGCGCCCTGCTCCCGAAACTCGTGGCAGGCATGCGGGCGCGCGTACTCGCCTCGCTCTCCCTCGCGCCGCGGCAGGCGCGGCAGACTGTCGAAAGCGAGAGCCTCCGGCTTTCCCAGGTTCTTCTCTTGAGCGAAGCGGCGGGACCCGAGCCCAGGCGAAACGCGTTCGAGCTGACCGAGACCATGCGCCTTGTCGCCGCAGAAGCGGCGCGCTCGCTCGTACGCTCCGAAATGGATCCCGAGCTGGCTCCGATACTCGGAGAGGCTGCCGAGGTCCGTCGAGCGCTCAACGATCTCGTCGCTGGGGCTGCGCTTGAATCAATGGCGGCGGACGAGTTTTCGGCCAAGTTGACCAAGCTCTCGCTGCAGCGTGATCGGCTGGAGCTTCAAGCGAGTCAGCTCCTCGCGGATCGCGGTGTCGTCACCCAACCCGTCGGCACCCAAGCGCTCGCGGCCGCGCTCAACTCAGGCGAGGCGGCGGTTGGCTACCGGCGCGTAACGCAGTGGGGTCTCGGTGATACGAGCGGCACGATAGAGGCTGGCGCAGACCATTTGCTTGCCCATGTATTGACTCCGGAGGGCACGCTGAACCGGATCGACTTGGGCCCCGCCTCGGAGTTGGAGGGACTTGCCGGTGCATGGCGTGCGGCGATGGGAGCCCCTCTCATGCGCGGCCTCTCCGTCGAAGTCAGTGATGACGTCGACCCCGAGTTGGAGGCAGGCGACAGGCTGCGCGCGCGGGTGCTGGATCCAGTGCTCGCACGGGCGGGCGAGGATGTGGAGCGGCTCTTTGTTTGTGCGGACGATCTGCTCTTCCTGTTGCCGCTGGATGCCCTGCCAGTCGAGACGGATGCTGAAGACGGTTCTAGCGCTGATGGCAGTCACGTGGCGCGGCTCGGTGATCGGGTACACATAGTCAACGAGGTTTCCTTCGCGCGCCTTCTGGCTCCCGCCGGACCGCTGAAGAGCGCTCCTTCGCTGCTCGCATTCGGTGGCGTGGACTTCGATGCGGCGGGGGCGGTTCCCGAGGGGCTCGCCGCATCGTCTGCCCCGATCGAGGCCGGCGATGAGGACCAACGCGAGGACGGGTTCGACCCCGGTCGCGACGGGCCGGAGGCAGGCGGAGTGGAGCACGTGTCCACGTCCCGCAGCGCTCTGCCCGAGCGTTTCCAGAGGCTCTTGCAGACCCGCTACGAAGCTGAGGCCGCGGCGGATCTGTTCGAAGAGGCATTCGAGATCGAGGCTAGTCTGCTCACGCGCAAGGCGACGACCAAGGCCGCTCTCTTCGAATCCGCTGCCGGGAAACGCTATCTGCATGTCGCAACCCACGGATGGTTCGCACCGGAGAGCGTGCGTTCGACCGAGGGTTCTCAGCCCGCACGCCATGGCTTCGCCCGGATGGGAATCGAGGAACGAGTGTCCGGCCTGGCACCCATGACCCTTTGCGGCCTGGCGCTCGCCGGTGCGAACACGGGCCGCGATTCACTGGGCCGCGTACCCGGGATCCTGACCGCCGAAGAACTCTGTTCCTTGGACCTATCACAATGTGAGCTCGCCGTACTCTCCGCCTGTGAAACAAACGTTGGTATTCGCCGTGCCGGCCAAGGCATTCAGTCGCTGCAATCCGCCCTCTATGCAGCCGGCGCCCGCACTTCAATCACGAGCCTCTGGAAGGTAGATGACGCCGCCACCCGCAAGCTCTTCGAGCTCTTCTACACCTACCTGTGGGTCGAGAAGATGGAGAAGGCGGATGCGCTGTGGACCGCGAAGATGGCCATGAGGAGTGCGAGGCACCCTGCCCGTAACTGGGCCGGCTGGGTGCTCACTGGCGATCCCGATTAGCAGCACGGCCCTACGACCATGTGAGTGGGGGAGACGGCGGCCTGTTTCGGCTCGTGTACCAACGCCCAGGCCGATGGAGGTGACGTCTCATCGGAATCCATCAGCTCGCCAAACTTGATACGATGACGGTTCAGCTGGCGAGTCAACGGTCATACCGAGGGGTCGTTCATGGAGTCACGCATGCAATGCAAGAACCCTATCTGTCAGGCGTGTGGAGGAGTCCTGCACGCACGGTTGAGCAGGGGGGCAGGGGAAGGGAAGCACTTGCCCAGCCGGGCCTGAGGTCTACCGATGTCCCAGAATCCCGCTCAAGGGCTGAGTGAACTCCTGTCGCGTGCCGGCAATGGCGACAAGATCGCGGTCGACGCCCTCATGCCACACGTGTACGCCGAGTTGCGCGCACGGGCGGCCCGCTATCTGCAGGCAGAGCGCACGAACCACACGCTGCATACGACAGCACTGGTGAACGAGGTCTACCTCAAGCTGGTAGACGGACCTGGAGTGCGCTGGGAGGAACGCAACCAGTTTCTCGCGCTCGCCGCGACCTGCATGCGCCACATCCTCGTGGACCACGCGCGGGCGAAGAACGCCGCCAAGCGTGGAGGGGGGGATGCGCGGGTCACGCTCGGCGACCTGGCCGAGACTGAGCTGGGCGCGCCCGCGGAACTCGTGGCGCTCGATGCTGCCCTCAGCCGTCTCGCCCGGGTCGATGAGCGCAGGGCGCGGGCCGTCGAGCTGCACTACTTCGGCGGTCTCGAGCACAAGCAGATCGCACAGCTACTCGATGTCTCTGCGGGTACCGTCGAACGCGACCTGCGACTCGCACGTGCCTGGCTGCGGCGCGAGGTCCTGCGCGACGATGAGAGCTGAGCCCCCCAGGGGCGTGCAGGTTCAGCGCCACCCTGGACAGCGGGGTCTGGTAGACTCGGCAGGCGGCTAGCCACCGGGCGAAACGCCGGAGAGGCTCACCTTGAGCTCACTATTCGACCGAGTTGCCGAGCTGTTCGATGCGGCCCTCGCCCTGCCAAGCGCGGACCGAGGGGACTTTCTCGTCGAGGCCTGTGGGGGCGACGAGGAGTTGCGCGGTGAGGTCGAGTCCTTGCTTGCGAGCCACGAAGACTCGCAGCGTCCGCTCGAGCGAGTCATCGCCGAAGCGGCGGCTGAATGCCTGACGGATTCTCCGTCGCCAGCGATGCCGTCCCGGATTCACCGCGAACTGGGTCCCTACCGGATTCTGCGGGAGATCGGCTCTGGCGGTCAGGGAACCGTGTACCTGGCACAGGACACGCGCCTCGACCGACGGGTTGCACTCAAGTTGCTCTCGGCTCGATTGAGCTTCTCGGAGAACGCCCGCCGACGCTTCGAGCGCGAGGCCACCGCAGCTTCGAAACTGGACCACCCCGGTGTTTGCACGGTCTTCGAGGTCGAGACGGAAGGCGAGCTGCCCTACATCGCCATGCAGTACGTCCAGGGCGAGACCTTGCAGGAGAAGATCACAGCCGCGCGCGACGCCGGTCGCGAGGATACGACGAGCGTCGAGATCGACTCGTCGGAGCTGCCGGTTGCCCAGGCTCGCGCGGCGGCCAAGGAACCGCTGGCCGAACTCATTCGATTTGGTGAAGAGACGGCTCTCGCCCTGCACGCGGCCCACGAAGCCGGCCTCGTGCACAGAGATATCAAGCCCGCCAACATCATGGTCACCCCGGAGGGACACCCGGTCATCCTCGACTTCGGCATTGCGCGGGAGGACTCCGAGGTGGCGACGAACCTCACCCGGACCGGCGTCGCGATTGGAACGCCGGCCTACATGTCGCCGGAGCAAAGCGACCCGCAGGCTGGAAGCGTCGATCGGCGGACTGACATCTACTCGCTGGCGAAGACTCTATGGGAGTGCGCCACTCTCCAGCGGCCCTCTGCGCGCTCTGGCTCCGCTACCCATGCACGTGAGTTCGTGGATGCCGGAAACCCGACGCCCGGACCACGCAAGCGCAATACTGCAGTCCCACGCGATCTGGTCGTCGTCCTGCAGAAGGCCATGGCGCAGGAAGTGGATCAGCGCTACGGCACGGCCCTGGATTTCGCGCAGGACCTGCGCGCCGTACGGACGCTGCAGCCCGTCAAGGCTCGCCCCCCCAATCTCGCCTATCGCAGCTCACGCTTCTACCGTCGGAACCGAGCCGCCTGTCGTGCGGCAGCCTGCGGACTTGCAGCGGCCGTGGGTCTGACTGCGTACTTCCTGGGCGTCGGCCCCTGGCTCGAGGGACGTGCGGTCTACGCCGGTGAACGCGACGCGCTCCTGCTCGCTAGCAGGAGCAAACTCGACTCGGAGAAACATGCACGCGAAATGTTGAACCAGGTCCGGTCGCTCGTCGCGACTGATCCAGGGATGGCTGTCGAGCTCGCTGGCATCATGGAGGAGACCTATCGGGTCCTGGAATGCACGCTTCCAGTGCTTCCGCCGCAGTTGCAGTTCGATGGAGTGCACCGAGACGACCCGGAACTCTCGAACATCTTCGAGCCCTACGCCCTGCACCTGGCGGAGGCGGCGCTGGTCATCGCCGAAGCCAGTGCAGCGAGCGATGACATTGAGACGCGCACTCAGAGCAGGATCGCGGCCAGCTCGCGCGCGTTCACCTGGGCCACCCATCCAGCAGGGAACGCTGACGACGACCTCGCCCTGTCGGCCGTGATACATCTGGGTCAGGCCCTGCTCGAGAACGGCAGCTTTGCCGAAGCGGAGTTGTCGTTCGAGACAGCCCTGCGATCCCTCGGTCCGGCCCAGGATTCAGCCTCGGCATTCTTTGGTCTGGGACGCGCCTTTGAGGGACAGCAGGATTTCGGACGTGCGGCAGGCGCATTCGAACGGGTGCTCGAGCTCGAGCGGCACGGAGAGATGGCCGAGTACGCCACCCGCGCGATCCAGACCTACAGATCCCTGCTTCCCGAATGGGACTGCGATATCGACGCCTCCCCCGTCGGGGCTGGAGATCTCGATGGGGACGGAATCGACGAGCTGATCTGCGCCACACGGGACGGGCGCCTCCTGACCTACGCCTTGTGCGACGACGATGGCCAGCGGCTTGCGGCTCCTCATCCTCTGGGCGAGACGCGCTGGCTGCCGGTCGACCGGAGCGATCGCTCCCGCGTGATAGGTACGATCGTCGCAGATGTCACTGGCGACGAACGCGTGGAGGTCGTGATCATCTGGTCGGCGCGGGACCTCAAGAACGGAGGGGTCTCGGTCTACTCCCACGATGGCCAGCGCCTGCACGAGATCGCACGGCGTCTCGATCCGACGGAGGCTCGCTGGGTCCGCCTGTTCGATGCAGACGGCGACGGCCGGCCCGAAATCTGGGTGGCGTATGGCTGGGGAGGGCCGCGTCTCGACGCCTACGTGATACCGGACGAGCCACATCCGGATGGAAAGCCCGCGGAGCTCTTGCCCGTCTTCCGGCAACCGTTCCACTCTGATCTCGACTCCTTCCTCTTTGGCGACTACGTCCCTTCGCGGCCGGGAATGGAAATCGCCCTTGTGCTCGGTGCCTGGACCCATCAGCGGATCGCGGTTGGCCACGTCGACATGAAGGCCCAGAGGATCCACGTACTGTCCACATTGGACAAGCAGATCTGTGGCTATTCGACTTCGCTCCACCCGTGTGCATGGGACGAGAATGCCTTCCTCATATCGCACAAGGCCTCCCCATGGTCGCTCGAGAAGTTCCAGATGAACGGCCGCGCCCTTCTGCCCCATGGTCTGCTCCTGGCCCGCTGCCGGGACGGGAGGCTGCTCGAGCCCACGCCGCTCGTGGCCAGCCAGTCCGGGGCCCGTGGCGCCGAACCCATGGGTGACGAGACCCCATTCGTACTGGATGCCGGCGTCGAGGGCGTAGGACACTGCCTCTTGTGGCTCGACGGGCCCGCGCACTCGCGCAGCGTGCGCGTCACGCCGGCATCGCTGCTCGAGGGGCGGCTTGCGCGGCCGCTCAGGCTCTTCAACTTTCTGGCGAGCAGGCCACTCGTCGGCGACCTAGACGGCGACGGTGACGACGAGATCTTTGCCAACCTACCGACTCCGAGCGGGCGACCGCGCCAGCTGCGTGTGCTCGGCATGCGAGGCGACGCACCCTTCAAGATCGAGCCGATGACCCAGGATCTGGTCGTGCACCCTGTCGAGCGGCATGGGGAAGAGTGGCCCCTGCGTTTGTTCAAGCTCGGTTGTTACCGCGAGGCGATCGAGGCCTTCGAGATCGCCCTGCGCGACGCTGATCCGGATGCCACGGCACGGATCCACGGCAGCATGGCCGCGTGCTACGCCAGCATGGGCCAGCTCGACGACGCGGCCGCCGCATACAGCCGCGCCGCAGAGACGGGCTCGGAGAGCGAAGCCGTTCTCGCTCTGTTCGCCCAGGCTGGCGTGCTGATGGATCTGCACGCCTGGACAGAGGCCCAGACCACCCTGCAACGATTGAAGAAGAACTTCTTCCTGAGCAAGGCGCAGCGAACCAGTCTCGCGCGCATGCTCGAGCAAGCCAGCCAGGCTGCGGAGCCTGGTCGTGCGCACCCGTTGTTGGAGCCTGACGGCGCAGTGTTGGCGGAGAATCCTCTCGCCTGCACTCTCGCCGGAAACAAGCTCACGTTGCGGGGGCAGGCGGCTCAGGCGACGCACCTCGCCATTCCTCTTCGAATCCAGCGCGAGAAGCTCGAGATCCGTTTTGATATCGAGGCTCGCCGCGGGGACTGGCAGACGTCCTTGACCCTCGCTCTCGTCGAGCGTCCATTCACTTCAGGGCCAGAGGAACTCGGCCCCGGGCCCGGGGGCGCCAGCTCGCCATTCCAGTTGCGATTCAAGTCCGACGGTGCGACCGACCGCCCCACGCGCTGGATCGTTGTGCGAGGACCCGCGTTGCGCCGTTATCCGATACCCGCCCAGCTCGACCCCGGACCGGACTTCCGCTGGTCCTTGGGTCAGAGGCTACACGTGTGCGTGACCACCCTTCCGCTGAGCGAGCGGCTCCTGATAGACATCCGCGACTCCACTGGCGAGGTGGTTCAGCGGGCGTGGTTCGAGTTGGGGGCGATAACTGGCGACAAGGGAGCCGCGTGGCTGCAGCTTGCGATCGGAGGAGAGCTTGAAAACGGGCACGCTCGACTACGCAACGAATTCGTCCTGAGCAATCTTGAGTTACGTGCACGGCGATCGGGCCCCACATCGTCAGATCCAGCGACGGTTCCGGAGCGAGTCGCGACCATCAATTCAATATTTGCGCGAGGCGAATATCAGAGCGCGGTCGCTGAGTACGACCTGATCCTCGCTCAGTTGCGCGGCGACGAGACAGTCGACGTGGACCTCGAGGCCAGGGTACGGCTGTGGCGAGGCATCTGTCTCGAGCGTATCTCCCCGGGTGGGGGGCGCGACGATGTAGCGCGGGCACTCGAGCTAGCCCCCGCTCGGACCGAGAAACGCATCCGGGCAGGCTGGGAGGGCCTGCTCACAGATGAGCGGCTGTGGATCTCGGAACTGCTGGGCCCACAGCTCGCGGTCGCCGTCGAGCAGCCCGCTGCACCTGACCCGAGATCAGAGACCTGCGCGAATTCCGGACTGGCCCTTTCGCGCGCTGAGGAGTCCGACTGGGACCGGGCCCGTGACCTGTTGATGCAACTCGTCTCGTCATTCCGCGAATGCGAGGACCCGGAGCACGACCATCGGGACGATTTTGCCGCATCCCTCGATCTCGGCCTCGCCCAGGCCGACCGGCATCCCCTCGGACCCGGTCGCACCGACTTGCTCGTGGCCTTCGCGCGGATCGCGCTCGACGCCGGCGAGGGCGCGACCGCGGTGGAGTACGGCGCGAGGCTGGAGGAGATGCAGCTTCTCGACCGTGTTGCGCCGGCCACGGCCATCGATCTGGAGATTCTGATGGCGCGCATCGCTGGCCTGCAGGTTCCCTGACCTGGTTCGGCGACCGTGGATCGACTCGGTGAAGTCGACCGCCAGACCGGCGACATGATCTATGCAGGGGCCGCTCCAGTCGAGTCATCGGCTGGAGCGGCCCGTCCGTTACATTTCCATCAGTCGGAGAATTCGTCGGCGCCCATATCGACGGTGGCGCCGGGAACGAGATCACCGTCGAGGATTCGGTCATCACCCTCATAATCCTGTGCGGGCATCTCGGGCGCTGCGTTGTTTCCGGTATCGATCAAGGGCGAAAAGGCGGTCAGGTGGAAGTCGCCGGCATCGGCATCGGCGAAGAGCGGAGGCAATGCCAGGTTGAGACCGGGCCAGCCAAACTCGACGTCACACCTATCGACCGTCGGCGTCCCGCTCAGGTCGGTCCAGATCTCGAGTCCGCCGAAGGCGTCGTCGTCCCAGAGGATCGTGTTCGATACCAGCGGCGATGAGCCATTGAGACATGCCAGTCCGCCGCCGAATCCGGCGGCGAGGTTGGCCACGACCGTGTTATTGGTGAGGGTCGGGGACGAGTTGTCGCAGCAGACGCCCCCCCCTTCCGCGCCGGACATGTTGTCGTGCACGACCGTATTGATGATCCGCGGATCGGCGTCGACAAGGTGGCAGCCGCCGCCGTCACCCATGGCGAAGTTGGAGGCGATCAGGTTGTCGTCGAAGGCTCCATCGGAATTGAATACGTGAATTCCGCCGCCGGTAGACCCAGCGGAGTTGTCAGCGGTAAAGTTGCCCGTAACGGTCGGATCCCCGCCACTTACGTAGATCCCACCGCCTGCTCCGTCCGCCATGTTTCCAGAGATCGTGTTGTCGCGAAATTCCGCATCCGCGGACTGGGAGACGATTCCCCCGCCCGAGGAAGTGGCCGTGTTGTCCGAGATGATGTTCTCGCTGATCGTGCTCGAGTCGGACGCGTCCTGGATGAAGATCCCTCCACCCGACGACAGTGCACTGTTGCGCTCGAAGGTGTTTCTCTCGACTACCACGTGCGAAGTACTGGAGTAGAGCCCGCCGCCATTACCAGCGGCGCTGTTGTCCTCGAATCCGTTGTCGGTCACGGTCGGGCTAGAGCTGGCGGTGCAGTGGAGGCCGCCGCCGTCAAACACCACCGTATTGAACTGGAATGTGTTGCCGGTGACGATCGGATCGGAGTCGTTGATCCAGACTCCACCGCCTTCGAATCCCTCGTTGTAGGAGATGACGTTGCCGGAGATGTGTGCGTTCGAGCCCCCGCTGCAACCGATACCACCGCCTCTGGCGGCGAGCTCTGTCATGTTCCCCGTAATCAGATTATCGACGATTCTGGGCGACGATCCGCTGCTACAGGCGATCCCGCCCCCGAAGGTACGGCCCGCGACGTTGTTGGAGATCGTGTTGTCCCGGATAGCCGGCGAGGCGTCGTAGCAGTAAATGCCACCACCCGAGCCAAAAGGTGAGTGCGTGACGTTGTCCGTGATGACATTCCCGATGATGCTCGGAGAGGCGCCGGAGCAGTACACGCCACCGCCGGAGGTAGCAACGCCGTTGGTGATGGTGAAGCCCTCCAGCCGGCTGGCCTTGGTCTCCCCATTGGCGAACGTCACGACGCTGCCGCCTTGGCCGGCGTCGATGATTGTAAGGGCGGGACCCTGCAGCCCCAGAACCGTTATCCCCTTGCCCAGGAAGTCGATTCTCTCATTGTATGTGCCCTCAGAGACGAGGATTCTGTGTCCCTCCCTGGCGGCGTTGATCGCTCCTTGAATCGTGGGGTAGTCGCCCGGCACCAGCAGGTCGGTGCTCACGGGGCCTGTCGTCGACTGTGCGCCACCGGCCCCCCCAGCCTGGCCGGAGACCTGGGCCGAAGCGAGGGCGGGAATCAGCAGCATGGTCGTGAGGATGTGTGTCGTACGCATGGATTGTCCTTTTGGGGGGTGTTTTCGATGTCGGGAGGACCTGGCCTCCAACAGCTAGGGCGGGAACGCCCCCGAGGAGCCTTAACGCGATCCGGGAATATTTCGTCGATCACCGGCCTCCCACGAGCACTGGATGGACTGCGGCGCACGCGATTGGGCTGGTGGGGTGGTTGCAGGCGATCCCGACCAGGCTGGTGAAGGCATGCTCATGGGGCTTGCCATCCCGGCCCAAGACTCCGGGCCGATTCGTCCGACGGCCTACGACCGTGTCGTCTTGGTTTCGAGATCACCGCGGACGACGACCTGCGATCGACGGCGACGGTCCCATGGACCTTGCCAAGAACGACGTGGACTACGACGGCACGCTACGAGCGAGCCGCGGAACGGCGTCGGAGTGTCGCGATCCCGGCGCCCATCAAGGCGATCATCAAGACGGTCACGCCCCACCCGGTGAGTGCCGGAATCGGCGTGCCGATCGCGGTGATCCGGGCACCGAAGGGGGGCTGGGCCAGCCCGGTGAGTTCCCAGTCCGTCGGTCCGGCGCCGATCCGTTTCCAGTAGCCGGAGCGCGCGCTGCCCGTAGTTGGGGGGTCGAAGTGCGACGGCCCTAGCTCGCTCGAGTTGCCCGTCCGGTTCTGCACCTCGATTGTCCAGGTGAAAGTCTCCGGTACGACGATCTCGGGCACGACGAAGCTGTACTGGAGCGGAGCACCGCTGTCGATGATGCGCGGGGTGAGCGCACTCGACCAGAGCGCCGTGCCCGGCATCCCACCCGGGCCGTCGTTCCGGTAGAGGCGAACACGGGCGTCGAAGGTGGCCGGACCTGCGCCCTGAATTCGCAGAACGACGTGGATCGCGGTTACGGACCGGTTCGCCCCTCGTAGCGTGATCTCGTTGCCGTGCTCGCTGCTGTCGCTCTGCCCGCCTGAGAGCAGCAAGTTCTCGGTGCCCGCGTAGGTCGTGGTGTTGTCGTAGACGACAACCTGCGCATCCGCAACAGATGCTGCACTCAACAGAGTAGCCAGCAGTATGGTTGGTCTGAACATCACGTCCCTACGTCGAGACCCGAGTATACCGCTATCGCTGGAATTGGGGCGGAGGTGCATCAATCCAACGCTACTCACCGGTCAGCACCCAGGCCGCCCAGTGCCGAATGGGCGCTCCTTCGTCGCGCAGGGTCATCTTGGCCTGCCAGAGGGCGTGTGCCGTTTCGAGGCCGTGTTCCCACAGGTTGCTGTAGAAGAGCCCCATCAGGCGCCGAGTTGCCGCGTCATCCACCTTCCAGAGGGACGTGATCGCGCTTCGTACACCGGCACTGTGCAAGGCTGTCTGGAGAGACTGGATGCCCTGGCCGGAGCGGCGAACTCCGACGTTGGTTTCACAGGCGGAGAGCACCGCCAGTTCGCACTGACGCAGATCGACGGTAGCGAGCTCCTCCGCAGTCAGGACTCCGTCCACCCGACCCGACCCGTCCGCGCCGCGGTTGGCGCCGGCGAACGCGAGGCCGCAGAGGGCCTCGGGTAGCCAGCCGGTGACGGCGGCCTCGACCTGACCGAGGTTCGCGGCGGGTCCACCCGTCGCCCCCCCGAGGTCCCCGTCCAGCATCGAACCCAGGTCGAGGGGGGCGAACCAGCCATGGGTTGCGATATGGAGGAAGCGAGCGTGCTCGGCCCTCTCGATGAAGGCCGACCTCGTCGCGGATTCCTCGCTCAACAGCTCGGGCGGGCGAGCGAAGACCTTCTTGTAGAGGTCTCCAATGGCCTCCGCCTCGAGGCTCGTTCCCACGAGTGGTCCGAGCTGGTTCGGTTTCAGGGAGCGATCCGCAGCGCCCCGGGTCGAGGACGAGTGTGAGCCGACGCCAGCCTTCGGCTGCGCGTCGTAGTCGATGCCGCCAAACGCCAGCAGGCCGCCTTCGCCCGTGACATCCTCGGGTGGTGCCACCATGCGCCGGGCGGAGACCTCGAAGCGCAAGGCGACCTCCTCGCCGACCGTGGCGCGCTGCTTGCCCGGGAGGGCATCCAGGGGCAAGGTCAACAGGAAGTCGTCCAGCACCACGTGGATCGACTTGCCCTCGGTAAGATCGAGCACCCGCAGGCACGGGTCCAGCAGTCGTTCGCGCAAGATCCTGCCGACCTGGTCCAGACTCCCGTCGGGTGCGGGATCGGACGGGCTGTCGGCAATACCGACGCCGCGCGCGCCCGTCCCCGAGTCGACGGGCTTTCCAACCAGGGTCCGCCACTGGAGGACCAGCCGCTCGAGTTCCTCCGCTGGACCGAGCTCGACGATGTGTACGTCAGCGTCCGGGGTGACGATGATCGAGAGCAGGGCAGGGATTCCCTTCTCCTGGTCGAGGAAGCGGAAGTAGGTGATCAGCCCCGCATCCTCGTCGAGCGCACTGGCCACCTGTTCGGCCGTCGGGGGAACGAGACGAAGTCCACTCTCCTCGAGCTTCGCGCGCAATTCGCCCTGCAGACGGTCTCGATTCCTCGCAAGGTCCACGAGGTGAGTCTTCCACCCGGCGACCTCTCCGGCCTCGGTAGGCATGGACAGTGCGGCTTCGGACAGTGCTCGGCGAGCGGAACGAACTCCCTCACGCATCGTCTCGAGGTTCGCGTCCCCGAGGCAGGCCAGGGCGACGTGCATGGAATCCCCGGAGACCGAGCGCAGGGCCTCGAGCGTCTCGAAGATCGCCCTGTCCCGGGACGGGTCGGTGGCACCATCTGGAAGGCGACTGACGCAGATTGACCCCGAGAGGGACCCGAGCTCGCGTTGCGCAGCGCCTCGCGCCACCCGCGGCGGCTCCCGGGTCAGCTCCCTGGCCAGCGCGACCTGACCCTCGAGCTGGGCGACTGTCAGCTCGAGGGCCCGCTCCATGTTGCCCATGGCACGGCACGTGCTCGCAACGTTTCCCCTCGCACGCAGCACGGCCGAGGAGTGGTGGGGCAGCAGGGACTCGAATGTCGCGCGCACACGCTCCCCGATTTCCAGAGCCTCATCGAAATGCCCGAGGTCGGTGAGGGTGGTCGTGAGGTTGAGCTCGACATAGAGCAGGTCGAAGTGCTCGGGCGGGAGAGTCCGCCGCCTGTGCTTCTGGACCGCTCTTTCTAGCTCCAGAGCACCCTCGAGATCGCCGAGCTTTTTCCTCGTCACGGCGAGGTTCATCTGCACCGTCAGCAGGTCGGGGTGATCCTCTGGAAGGGACTTTCTCCAGGTTGTCCAGACCTCCTCTTCCAGGGCCAGGGCGCCCTCGAGATCACCGGCCCCGCTTCGCATCGACGCAAGGTTTGCCTTGGACTTGAGCAGCTCCGGATGGTCCGGTGGAAATGTCCGAACTTGGGCCGAGTGAACCTCTTCGAACAGCTCGAGTGCTCCGGTACTGTCCCCGATGTCGTAGCGCATCGTGGCAATGTTCATCCTGGCCGTCAGGAGCTTCGGGTGATCAGGGGGAAGGGAGCGCTCGTAGGCGTCCAGGACGAGTTCGTGGAGCGATAGAGCGCTCTTCCAATCGCCCGATGCCTTACGCATCTCACCCAGGCTCATCTTGACATTCAGCAGGTCGGGGTGCTCGGCCGGCAGCGAGCTCTCCAGCGCCGCATGGACTGGCTCCATCAGTTCCAGAGCACCCGGAACATCACCGGACGTGAAGCGCGTGACGGCAAGGTTCGACCTGATCTGTAGCAGCTCGGGATGGTCGGCGGGAAGTGTGCGCTCGAAAGCCTCGTGAACGTACTCCTCGAGCTCGAGGGCCCCCGCGAGATCGCCGATTCGCCGGCGCGTCATGGCCAGGTTGGCCTTGGCTCTCAGGAGCGTGGGGCTGTCGGCGGGTAGGGATGTTGACCAGACGTCGTGGACCTGCTGTTCGAGCTCCAGTGCACCCGAAAAGTCGCCGACAGAATTGAGCGACGCGGCCAGGTTGAACTTGGCCTGCAGGAGTTCCTGATGATTGGGTGGGAGGGAGCGCTCGCACGCATCGTGCACATCTCGCTTGAGCTTCAGCGAGCCATGCAGGTCGCCGGTCGCTTCGAGCGCCACGGCAAGGCGCTGCTTGGTTGCCATCAGCTCCGGGTGCTCCGGAGGCAGCACGCGCGTGCGGAAGTCGTGAACGCGGCTCCAGGCCGGCGCCACCTCGCGCACCATCGCGATCTCGTATCCACAGAAGCCCGCTGCCAGGTTCACGTCGCTCACCACCTGGCTCATCGCACTAACCTCAGCTTGATCGAGGTCAGCCAGCAACGCTGTGAGCTGCTCCCGGGCTGCCGCCTGATTCCCGATCTGGCGCAGCCTTGCGATCGCCAGGAGCTTATCTCTTCCGGCGGCAGCCAGCGCGCGCGTCGCTTCCGATTCGGGGGCCGCGACCCAGTGCAGCGTCGCGCTGCCCTCGTCCGTCTCTGGCGCCGCTACCCACATGCCGACGACCTGTCCACTCGAGACACCAACTTTGAGGTAGGCCGTCGTCCCGCCACCGGAGTCGTCGTCTTCGAGCGGCCCATGATCCCCACCCAGTTCCACAATCAGGCCCGGATCCAGGTCCGCCGATTCCACCCACACGTGGAGTGAGCCGTCGAAATCTGCCTCGAAGTACACCAGGTCGGTCGCCTCGGCCACTACCCACTCGACGGAGCGGTGCAGATCCGTCGGCGGCGGGTCGATCGGATCCTGGGTACCCGGGATCGCCAAGGCTGCTCCAATGACCCATGCGCCTTTGATCATGGTCCCGAGGATACGGCACCAAGTCGGCCCATGAGTCGCCGAATTCATTCGTTGGAGTGCAAATCGCACGCTTCCGCCGCTCAGCGATCGATCCCAAGGTCGACATGACAGTCCGGCAGGGTTTGTCGCCGGATGAAATCGTGCGTGCGCGCGAGATTCAAAGCCAGGTACGGCGCCAGCCGCTGGACAGAATCCGACCGGCGCTCGTACGTCGGGACGATGTCACACGGTCGACCTAGGTCGTCGACATTGCCGTACTAGTCAGGGCAGTCAGCCGCTTCAATCCGCCCTGTACGCGGCGGGCACTCGCACCTCGTTCACACCGGTCGCGCCGGCGATTGGGAGAACTCGTCTCGATTTCTCCAGGATGTTGCCGCTGATACCGCTGCTGACCCCAAATCCCCAAATGTTTCCCCTTCCTCCTCCCTATTTCGTGAGATAGGCCCATGCGAACCTCCACTAGCCTCGCTCCTCACTTCCCGCTGATACTGTCGACAGCGCTTCTGGCCACCGCGTGCCGGACCAGTGACTCCGCCGATCCTCCTCCGGTGTCCTGGCCTACCGAGGCATCCGCTCCTGTTGCGCTGGACGGCGAGACCAGTATCTGGATCTACATCGCGACGCGCTACGACACGGACCTGGATGGGTTGGTGCAGAGCGACGAGTACGACCGGGATGCCTTCGCACAGCTCGATCGCGATCAGGACGGGGTGCTCTCCGCTGCGGACTTCGAGAGTGATCGGTCGCCCGAGGCGACGCGCATGATGACCGTCATGGTGGGCGAGTCCCTCCTCGGGCGGTTCTTTCAGGGCGATGGTCAACCAACTGCACTCGGGGTGGGGGAGCTCGAGCAGGTCATGCGCGCCTACGATACGGACGACGACGGGCGCATCGACGCGGGCGAGTTCGGTTGTGCTGCGGAGTCCCAGGCAGCTTTCGGCCGGGCGCCGGCCGGGGGGCTGGCGAGCATGTTGAAGGCTCGGGATCCATGGAAAGGGCTGAAGTCGGCGATCGATGACGATGCGGACGAGGCGCTCGCGGACGGCGAGATCTTTGTGTTCTTCGAGAGCCTTGACGAGGACGCCGACGGTGAATTGAGGTTCGACCCGGATTCGGAATGGACCGAAGACGGGTCGCCCGTGACGGAGGACACCAGCGGGCCGGCGCAGGGGCTGCTGGCCCCGGACTTCGAGCTACCCTACGACCGGGGTAGCGAGGTGGTGCGCCTCTCCTCATTCAAGGGCGACCGGCCGGTGGCGCTGATTTTCGGCAGCTACACCTGACCTCCCTTCCGCAGTTCAGCCGGTCGGCTGAAGCAGCTCTGGGAACAGTATTCGGACGACGTGCAATTCTTCGTGGTCTACCTGCGCGAGGCTCACGCGATCGATAGCTCGTGGCCGATGGGTGGCTCGGACGCGCCCATCGTGGAGGATCCGATCACCTGGCAGGAGCGCAAGCAGGTTGCGCGCGTGTGCATGGCCAAGCTGGCGCTCGATCCAATCCCCGCCCTTGTCGACGACCTGGACGACGAGGTGGGGAGTGCCTACGTCGCGCACCCAGATCGGCTGTATCTCATCGGGAAGGACGGGAACATCGCCTATCGCGGCGGGCCCGGTCCCTTTGGATTCGATCCGGATGGGCTGGAGCAGGCGATCCGTGAATCCACTGGCATGGCCCCTTCCGGGAGCCAGTAGATTCATGCCGATGGATGGGCGTTGGTGCATGGATCGTAGGCTTGGAACCACAAGCCGTCGATCTCCCTGCTAGCTACGGCGATATTCCGCACTCCGACGAACCAGTCCTCGACAGCAAATGGGACCACCGGTCGCCCTCCCGGTGTGACGAGAACTCGTCAGGCAATGTCCAGGTTGTTGGCGCTGGGAGCAGGGCAGACGGCGTGGCCTCATCGCCCTGATCGCCGACATCGTCCGGGCGCGCAGCAAGCTGCGCCATCCCCCGCTGGCCTGCCAGGCCCTACCGCTCCCCGCATCGTTCAACGCCAATAGCGGTTCGACCATCTACAGGCGTCCTGACCTGGAGAGCAGTGTTCGGTGCGATGCCCAGGGCAGCGGTCCGACTACGCAGTGCGAACTGGAGCTTGAACGGGCCATGAATGGGCGTCCGAAGGCCGGTGGACCACGACAGTCCTTGGCGATCAGGATGCGCGCTTCGCGCTCGCGGCCTCAGGTGCCTGGTGGGTCGCTCTGGCGGCTGTCGCTTCGAGGGCCTCGTTGATCAACTTGCAGAGCTCGTGCAGTTCGTCCGTCTTGCGAATCTGGCAGGGTTTGGTCGCGCGACCGTCGCGGACGTCGGCCAGGTACAGCTCGAACCGGGCGATCGGGCCTGCTACCTTGAACGTCTTCTGCACGCCGATCCAGAGCATGAGCGGCAGGAAGAGTACCGAGGACCACAGGAATACGCCCGTCAGGAGACCAGGAAGGTGTTCGCTCAGCTCGTCGCCGACGCTGGGGAGCTCGTTGGCGAGGCCGGTGAGGTTGGCTCCGACCAGCATCATCTGCATCAGCATGGCCAGTGCGGCCACGCCGACGAAGGAGAGCACGAGCCGGGCTTGAAGTCGGGGTCGGATTAGCCGTATGCGACGCTGGAGGGAGGGGTGGGCCACGGGAAGTTCCTTTCAGAGAGATCGGCGGTCTTTGATGGGGGCGAGACCTTGGATTCGACGGAGCGCTTCGTTCGCCGTGCGCTGGATCAGCGATTCGGGGCGTTCGAGGGCCAGATTCAGGTGTGGGAGGGCGCTACCTGACCGCAGGTGACCGAGCGCCGCGCAGCACAGTGCGGCGCGCTGGTGAGGGGCCGTCAGTAGATACTCACCGAGCCTCGCGGCCGTCTGATGGCGGAACAGTTCATGCCCCGCCAGGTCGTGGATTGCTCGCGCCTCCCGCTCGGCCTCACCCGACGACAGGTCCGTGAAGCGTTCTGGCGCGGAGTTTACCCACCAGGCGAGCTCGACGGCGTACCAGCGTCGCCAGGTGGAACTCTCGGGTGGCAGCGACTTGCGGGAGACGGCGACGAGCGCGTCATGGGCAGCCTCGCCAATCGCCGGGACTTCGCTGTCGAGCAGGTCGAGTAGCAAGGGGAAAGCCTTCACATCCTCCAGCGCAGCCGTGGTTCGGATGGTCTGCAGTAATTCGGGGCCGGTAGACCTGGCCAGGCGCTCGCGGAGGTGCCGGTTTGCGCTCTCGGCGAAGGGGGCGGGGTGTCGCGCTGCCAGTCGTCCGATCGCTACCATCGCCACGGACGCGGTCTGGGGAACCTCGTGCGCGATCCGTGCCAGGTGCTGGACATCCATCGGTTCACCCAGAGTGCCGAGCACCTGTACGACACACAGGAGCGGCTCGAGAGCCAGGCCGTCAGTCAGGGCGCGCAATTCGAAGAGCGTCGCGGCCTCGCGCCGGACGAGGCGCGTCAAGGAGTCCATCAGGGCCCTACGCAGGTCCCGATCGAGTGGGGCTTCTCGCGGAGACGCGCCGGCCAGCGCAAGGGCCAGTCCGGCTTCACGTGGTGTGCCCCACTCCGCGACGAGCTGCAGGCCCACTTGCCTGCGCGCGTGGGCGCCGGGACTCGAAGCGATCCCTTCCAGATGCTGCCGGACCGCCCACCGTGGAAGATCGAGGGTCGCGTCGATGAGGGCCGTCGCCTGGCGCGGATCGAGGGTGAACGTGGCTGCCCGATCCTCGATAGGTGGCGCTGCGTAACGACGGTCGGCGAGCACCGAGATCATCTCTTCGAGGCTCTCCGGGCCCAGCTCAGTGAGTGCACGGCGCAAGTCGGCGTCGGCCATGCTCGGGTCATCGCCCCAGCGCTGTAGCAGCCGGGTGACGGGACTCGTTTCGCCAAGTTCGTGCGCCGGTTGGGCCGCGACGAATCCCTGCAGCGCCATGGAGGCGATCAGCACGGCGCGTAGCACGGCATGGCGGGGGAGCATAGGCCATCGCATGGCTACTTCAACTTGACCTCGAGCCAGCCGTCCTTGCCTTTGAGTTCCTCGATGACGGGGTCGTCTGGACCGCGGCGTGAGGTCATCTTGAGGACCTCTCCGACGTTCGACCAGTCGAAGGTCGATTCCCAGCCGGCGAAGTCGAATTCGATCCCGCGGGAACTCAGGTACTTGACCTCGATCCAGAGGTCCATGTGCGCGTCCTTGGGCATGCGCAGCGCGTTGCGATCGACGCCCAGATGTCGGAAGGGGTCGGTCACGCCACCACCCCCCAGGGCGCCCAAGTCGACGATCTCCCAGCCACGCAGCATGGGCATCGAGTCCGAAGCGCGACTCTCCGTCAGGCTGCGGTCGAAGTGCAGGCGAACATCGCGCCCGAGGGCGAGATCTGCCGCGACGATGGCCCCGAAGAATTCGGACCGGTCGTCGAGAAGCACCGACGCCTGTGGTGCATAGACGAGGCCGTACAGCGGATCGCTCGTTTCGATGCGGACCTTGGGATCTTCGTCCTCGCCCTCGATGGCGGCGACCTGGATCTCGACGCGGTCTGTGCGTGCCTCCGTGTAGCTGACCATCGAGCCGGCGGCGAATTCGAGCTGTTCGGTGACGTAGATCACCACTGCCCCGCCCGTCGTATCGAAGACGAGTTCGCCGCCCGAGTCCACAATGACCTCGCCCAGGACCAGCGTGTTCGGGCCTTCGAGCACGACCCGGGCATCCGCGCGCACGCGCAGGCCTTCGTAGGCACCCGCCGGCAGCACGAGTGGTCCCGAATCAGCGTGATCGACGCCGGGGAGCATGCTGAGGTCGGGCAGCTCGATCGGGGGGAGCTCATGCGGGTCCGAGAGCGAGCTCAGCTCGCCGTCCACGTAGGTCCCCGGGTGGACGTCCAGGCGGTTGGCCTCCTGCAGCGCGACCTCGGCGAACACGGCGGTTCCACCGTCCTTCAGGACCGACTTGTCTCCGAGCTTGACCCCGAGCAGGTCGTCGTCGGGCGCCCCGCGACCCCTCCGGTTTCTCGAGTTGCCCTTGAATCCGTCCTCTTGCCGTTGACGACCGCGGTCGATGATCTCGCCGCTGTCGCTGTAGGTCTTGTCCTTCTTGTCCTCCGGCCGGTCCTTCCGCCCGCGCTTCTCCCGGATCTTGTCGAGCTCCTTGGACTTGTCCTTGCCCTTGCTCTTGCCGGCGTCCGTCCCGTACAGCACGTCGACGGGAAGGCTCTCCGGGTCCTCGGAGAGAAGGGTGATGTCCCCGTTTGAACCGATCTGTCCGCCACCATCCCCGTAGAGGCTCCAGCCGGGCGCCTTGGACTTCTTGGCCTGCTCCTCGTACGTCCCCTCGCTGGACAGGTATCCATCGACCAGGCTGCCGGGCTGGACCACCAGATCCCCATCCGCGAAGAAGCCCAATGCGGCGATGCCCTCACCGGTCCAGCGCACGACCAGACCGAGCTTGACCTGTCCGCGGCCGCACATGCCGGTGCTTTCCAGGCGGATACTGCCGTCGGGCTCATCGGTCGAGTCGACCCAGAAGAGTCCGTCGCCGTAGGCCGCGGGAGCCTCTCGCGTCCCGACCTGGCCAGACTTGGCGTCCATGAGACCGACGTATGCCTCGGCCAGTCCGGCCTCGGCCAGGTAGAAGGAGCGCTTCAGGTCACCGGCGACACCCTGCTGGCGCGCCAGGCCAGAGGTGAGCTGGACGACACCAAGGGACATCATCGCCACGACCATCACCGCAATCAAGGCGAGCACCAGGGCCGCTCCCCGGCGCGGGTCGCGAGTTGAGCTGGCGTGCACCCTCATCTGGAGCCTCCCAGGTTACGACAGCAGACGGTTGTCGAGAGGGTTTCAGTCACGATCCGTCCATCCCTCGTCCTCCGCTCCAGACAGACCATCGCGGTGACCTTGTTGCCTTCGATCGAGAAACTCATCCCCTTCTCGTCCACGAAGCCGTTGCCGTTGTCATCGATTCCGTTCAGCGTCTCTCCCTGAAGGAGCTCCCGGACAGCCTTGCTCCAGACCAGCTTGCGCTCTTCCTTCGAGTGGGGATTCTCACGCCAGACCGCCTGGGTTCCGGCCTCGAGCCCGATGCTCACCGAAGGCCCCCAGATCATGTTTCCGTTCTCGATCCCCAATGCCGTCCGGTAGTTGAGAGACGAGCTGTGGAGCGGCGAGTCCTTCTCCGGCTCGAGATTCTCACGATCCGCGCTCAGGATGGCGTAGGCTATGCGGTCCAGAACGAGCTGGGCATCCTGTTGCAAGGCCACTGCCGAAACCTCGCGGCCGGAGTACTGGGTCGATGTCTGGATGAGCATGTATCCCTGGTAGCCGCCCAGGCCCAACAGGGTGACGGCGATCATCGCCTCGATCAGGGTGAATCCCCGGCTTCGCCAGGAGCTGCTGCGCATTACCACCGATAGTCCGCCAGGATAGTATTGAGGCAAACCTCACGCGGCCCGGTCATCGCTTCCCAGGTTACGTAGACAGCCACGGGCAGCATGATGTAGTCGTCTACATGGTCCTTGTCGTCGATCTTACCGTCGCCATCGAGGTCGCGCGGCATGCCCATCGAGCGGTCCTCGTAGTCCTCGCGAAGCTTCTGCTCGACGTGGTCCTTCTTTTCTTTCGAGGATGTCGGGAAGACTATCTGACCCAGTGCAGACGATCCGCTCCGGACGAACGCATCGAGGCGCCGGACGTCGAACGTCGCCCCGGGCGCGGTCCCCGCACCCCCCGGATCGTCGGTCGGATCCTCGTTGTAGAGGGCGAAGATCGATTCGAAAGGCTCGTCCCGGAGGATCTCGAGCATTTCGCGAGCCGACTCGATGGCTGCGGTGTTCTCATGGAGGATCGCCCTCTGTCGGGCGGTCCCCGCCACGGTGCTGAGGAAGATCTGAAAGGCCACCAGGACGATCGTCAGAACCATGAGGACCTCCAACAGAACGAGCCCGCGGCGCGCGCTGGTGCCGGGGCGTCCGCGACGGGCTTTTGCGGTGTGTGGAGCGGGGATCAGCTGCCAGTTCATGGCGAGAGACCGGGCTAATGGGAAACCAGCAACTGGTTTATCGACCGCCCGGTCGTATGTATTGAGGCCAATCCTTGGCTTGTGGCACCCGGCACGGTGAATTGATCCACTGACTCTCGGGCGCCCATTCGCGGCCCGGTCAATCACCGGTTCGCACCGCGTCGACAGATCCCCGCCCTGGGCATCGAACCGTCCCGGCATTCCAGGTCAGGACGCCTGTCGATGCTCGACATCGGACGGCTGCGGGCGGTTCTCGAAGCCGAGGCTCGGACACGATTGTCTTAGATCGCGCGCCAGCCATGGGACCAAGGCGGGGGCCGGTCGACGGGCTCTGTCAGCTGTCCCAGGCCAACCTCGCCGGCCCCATCCAGGAGTCGTGCTCAGGATGCGATCGATTTCTCGGTGACCATGATTCGATCGGCGGCTTGCCTATTCGGTCATCCACGTGCTGCCCTCAGCACAAGGATGCGCTCGGAATGGAGGTCGTCTCGAGGCTGGAGATTTGGCGACCGTCGCAGCCGGCGCGTCCAACCGCCCTGGTGGGGCCCACCGGGGAGAGATATCTGAGTGTCTCGTTCTCTCCGGACGGCGAGAGGCTACTCGCACAGACCGCGACAGGTGAGCTCATGATCTGGGACGCCGTGACGGGACAGTACCTGACTCAGATTGCGTCCTTGAATAGTGGGGCGTGGGTGCGCCCCGCGTGGACATTGGATGGCCGTTTCTTGGGCGCCGGAAGCGATGCTATTGGAATCGTCGCGTGGTGCGGCGATCCTCGAGTGCGATAGCTACGGCTGTCGGCGACGACATCCCGCGGCGCTCAGCAACTCGTTGCTGATTCGACGCTTGATCCCATGCTGGAATCGACGTGCTGCGCTGTAATCCGTTGTGCTGGCACGAGTTGGGCCAGGGTTGGATCTTCGCACCCTGGGCGTTGGAGTTTCTCTCGAATTCTCCGTGCCACGAGAGCGTTGCTCATCCTGAGTCTAGATCATGAAAAACCAAATCGCACTCCTGGTCGCAGTCGCATTCATGGCCTCGTCATGCTCCGCCTATCGAAAGCTCTCGAAATCGCTGGGCCCGATGGTGACCGGTGAGGCTCCTTCGGAGGCTAGCGTGCCCGCCGGCTTCCCGAGAGTGAAACGGATTGCGATCGACATGTCGTCCAACCAGAAGCGGAGGTTCGAGGAAGGGTCCAGGAAGGATCGAGGTAGCGTTGAGCATGCTGCCCTGGCGATTGAGAGCAGCATGCGCAAAGCCATGACCAGCCATGACTTCGAAGTCATGGATCGAGACGAGATGGAGCGGATGGGGCACGAGGCTGAGAACCTCCCTGGCGATGGGCCCTCCACCGAGCTCGATTTCTACGAATCCCTTGACGTTGACGCGATTCTCTTCTGGGATTGTTCGCACGGTGATCCCGTGACAAGCCGTGGTTCCAGGGGGGCGGTGACGAGCAATGCTGACGTTCGCTTCGATCTGGTTCTGAAGAAAACTGGCAGGATGATCGGCGACGCGTCCGCCTCTGCGGCGGGAACGGCGATCTGGTCGGGAAGCCGGATGAACAAGGATGAGATCATCGAGATGATGAGCATCTGTGCCAGGTCAGGAACCGATCGCCTGGCCAGTGATCTTCGCAAGCACTACCGCAAGAAGAAATAGTCGGCGGAGGAACTGGCGGTATCACCGGAACCTGAATCAGAAGCAGCCGTGGATCTCGAGTAGAGCATTCACGGGGAGTCCCCACGCGAAAGGTCCAGCTCGCGGAAGTGCGAATCGTTGCCAGTTGGAGGGAGTGAATTCACGTCCTATCCCGAGGGGTGCATTTATTCGGCCAAGCACAACCCTTGCCATGCTTGGGCTTGTGAGCGCGCCAATCGCTCCCATGGCCCACATCTACCCGCTGCGCAACCTGATCGCGTCATTCACTCTAGGGTAGGGCTCGCACGGCCTCGCCGCTCTGGTTGCTGTGCCGCCAGACTGACGTGCCTTGGCATGTTGACCCTGATACTGCGGTCGTCGAGCTTGGAGCCGTCGAAGGTCTGGATTGCGGCTCGATCTCGATCGCCTGGGATGCCGCTCCGAGATTGCTGTTCAATTGGACATGTAGCCGATGCTCTCCATCGCTCCTCTGATCCTTTGGTCCGGATACGTGTGCTGGCGCACAGAGTCGATCGTGTTGTGCGTTGCGACCCGGTTCGCTTCAATCGGGATGGCAGGAACGCTGATGGCCCAGGGAGTGGTGAAGCCGGGGGCGGTTCACCCAATCGTGCAGAGCGCCCTTCTCATGTTTGCGTTGCGGCATTCGTCTGGGCACTACTGAGGTTCGAGCCATCTACGGCGCCCGAAAGGGAGCCTGCCGTCTAGGTCTGAACCTCGTGTGTGTTGCGTCATGGTCCGGGCGCGGGGCTGTTGACCTCATCCAAAGACTAGCCACTGGACACGGCGCTCGGCCACGCACTCGAACTTGACTTGGCGCTACAGCTAGCTTCTGGGATAATCGAGTGAGGCCTGCCGGAGAACTTCCCTGTCGAGGGGGTCAACAGAGGAGGAGATCATGCTCGAGCTCGTAGCCGCCGCGGCGGTATGCCTGTCCCCGTGCCCGCAAGATCCTGAGCCGCGCCGGGAGACTCTCCCCGATGGGAGTGTCGTGCTCGTCGAAGGCGAGTTCAGGGATGGCCTCCGACACGGCATATGGCAATGGTCGTATGTGGCGGATGATGCGAGGGTGCATGGCAGGACAAGGGTGCGTGGCAGGTACAAGGACGGGCAGCGCATCGGGAAGTGGTTCTTCTATTTCAAGGGCAAGGACGACCGGGCCGAGGGCAAGTTCGAGGATGGGCTTCCGGTGGGGAAGTGGGAGGTCTGGGATCGTGATGGGGAGCTCGACGATTCGGAGTCGGGCGAGTACGCGAGTGAGCTGGTTCGACACGCGGATGGAACGCCGGCTCGATCGACAGTCTTTCTGAATGGGTGCCCCTCTGGCCGCTGGAGAACCTGGTGGCCCAACGGCGATCCGCAGCTGAAGGCGGGGTTCAAGACGGGCAAGAGGGTTGGAAAGTGGCAACTGGTCCACGCGAATGGAGCGTCAGACCCGGAGATGCTGTCGGGCGACTACGATTCGTTCAGCCTCCTGGCTGAGGTTCAGGACGAGATCGATCTCCTCGAGGGTCTCGGGGGGGCTACAGTCGAGGCCGTGGAGGACTCTGGCGCCTCGGTGGACCTTCCGCCCGAGATTGAGCTCGGCGGAGCTGGTCTTCGTTCCAGAGTTGGCAAGCGGGTCAAGGAGCTGATCGAGCTCGACCTGTCATCCGCGGACGGTCGCCGGCGGGGGATGAAGCTCTGCACCGAGCTCCGCAAGGCCTGCAACGGGCGCTCATTCGGCTGGGAGTCCGGCGGGTCGTCCGAAGATGTCGAGAAGAAACAGCTCATCGCGGGAAGGTGGCACTCGCTGCTATGGCTGACCGATGACGACTTCTGGGCATTCGACATGTCGCTTCCGACGTACGAGAAGGACGACCAGATACTCAATCCTCGCCTCCTCCGGGAATCCTGCGCGAATCGACTACGGGGGCCGCTGCTCGGGGCTCGCTTCGATGATTCGAGCCGTCGGAAGATCTCTGCTGATAACAGGCGTGTCCTGGAGGCGGCTCTTGCATGGCTCGCCGCTCACCAGGAGCCCGATGGTCGCTGGAGCCCGAGCGAATTCGGCGAGAGGTGCCCCGAGTCGTCCGGGCGGTCTTGTGACGGGCCCGGAGAGGAAGTGCAGTCGGTCGGCGTGACCGGGCTTGCGCTGCTGGCCCTCTTGGGAGATGGCAACATCGGCAGGGTCGGGCCCTACGGAGATTCAGTTCGACGCGGACTGCACTGGTTGCTCGAACGCCAAGACCAGGAAAGCGGCCTCATCTCTTTCAGCTTCCTTGGAACCAACCAGGCGGGAGATCGTGTGCGTTGGGTCTCCTATCAACAGGCCTTCAACCACGCGATCGCCGCCTACGTACTGGCCGAAGCACAGCTGGCGGCGCCGAGCATTCCGGTTGAGCGAGGTCTCCGAAAGGCTGTCGAGTACATCCAGAACGCGCGTGACCGAGATGGGCATGGCACCTGGCGTTATGACGTTCCTTCGCTGGGCGACTCGGATACGGCCTTCACGGGGTGGATGGCTATCGCACTGAAGACCGCCGAGCACGCTGGCATCGAGATCGAGCAAGAAGCGCTGACCGACTCCATCCTCTGGCTGGAGGAGGTGACCGACGACGTCACCGGACGCGTGGGATACAACGACCGGGGAGGGAGGAGTGCCCGCTACGAAGGTCCCAACGCGGCGTATCCAGTAGACCAGACGGAGGCGATGACGGCGGTCGGGCTCCACACTCGTTCATTGTTGGGGCAGTCGCCCTCGACGTCGCCGATAATGCTCAAGAGCGCCAACCTGTTACTCAAAGCATTGCCGGAGCACAAGATGACGGGCAATGACCTGCGCGTGGACTGGTACTACTGGTACTACGGCACTCACGCCATGTACCAGATGGGCGGCAAGTACTGGAAGCTCTGGAGGAAGGCACTGGAGCGTGCGATGCTCGGGTCCCAGCGCAATGACGGCCACTTCAAGGGCTCCTGGGATACGGACGGCCCATGGGCCGTCATCGGCGGGAGGGTGTACACCACAGCGATGGCGGCCCTCAGCCTGGAGGCCGAGATTCGATTCCCCCGCTTCGAAGAGCGATAGTGCGGGACAGTGCGCCCGGTAGCATGGTGGATTGGGCATCGGTGGTCACGCCGGACTCGCCCTGTTCACCTATTGGGCTGTGGAATAACCACTACGAGCGCGGTCGTTTGCGAGGGCATTCTCTTCCTGTCCTACCGTTCACGTGTACCCGGACCAACGCCGAGCTGCCCGGGCGTCCCTCTCTGGCGGCAGTGAGGCCAGACTTTTCGCGGGTGAGCACGCCTCTCTTGTGGAATGCCCTTCCGGATGGACTCCGTAGGATGCAAGTGTTCGGACGAGCACAACTCGTAGGTGGCGCATAGCCTGTGGGGGCTCCGGAAGGAAAGGCATGGCCCACATCTGCCCCGCGCGGCCGACCTGCTGGGCATGAGGGGGGGCGGTGCCGCGGGACTTTATTGGAGATTGTGGATGTATTTCAACTTGGATGCCCCTGAGCGTTGAGCGGGCTCGGCTCCCGAATAGTCGGCTCCGTCAGGTCACTACGAATAAGCCGAGGTCGCATGATGCACAGACTCTCCACGATTTCGTTCTCCGTTCTCATCGCGCTGACGGCCGCATGCGGCAGCGGCGGCGGCGGAGGGGGCACCGAGCCGCCCACGACCAGCAATCTTTCAATCGGTTTGCTCGATGAGGGTGGTGTACTGCCCGTCAACGCCCCAGGGATCGTACTTACCGATGAGGGCGTCTCCGTTCAACCGATCGTGCTCCAGGCGACCGGCGGGATTGACAGCGATGTCACCTCGCAGGCGCAGATGAAGATCGACGATCCCTCTGTGGCATTCTACGACGGATCGTGGATCCACCCAGGTGCTGTCGGTGCGACGGTGCTCCGAGCTACGTTCGATGGTAGGGAGGTCGCCACCGCTCTCGAGGTCCTCGCGGTTGCTGATGTCTCGATCGAGGAGCTCTGGATCGACCCCGCGGATCTCCTGGTCCTGAATTCCCAAGCTCCACTGCCAGTGGAGGGCACGTTGCTCCTGGCTAGCGGCGACTTCGTCGACGCCGACGACCGAGTCACATGGGCATCTCTCGATCCCACGGTGTTCACGGTCGATGCTCAGGGGGTCGCAACCGCGGTGGCCGACGGGCGCACATTCCTGACTGCTAGTGTCGTCGGCGAGGCGGTCCTGGAGCAGGTTGAGGTGATCGTTGCTCTTCCCCAACCGTCCAACAGCATGCTGGACGTGAATGGTGGCTTTGTCCAAGACGAAGGCGCCTCAGTCTGGATACCACCACTGGCCCTGGGAGCCTCGTCTTTCGTCCGGGTCATCGAGCTCTCCGAGGCCGAGTTGCCGGCTCCACTTCCGGGGAACGCTTCGCTCATGGGCGCAGTCAGTCTCGAGACCGACTCGATTGCGGAATTCGAGCTTCCAGCGACCCTCTCGCTGCAGCCAGCTACTGAGGGTGGGACGCCTGGACTGGCGCAGATCTACGTCCTGGACATGCTCAATTCGGTGTGGCTGCACTTTGCATGGGTGTCCGCGAACGAACTCGGCCTGTTCGAGTGGGTGACCGATTTTCCGGGCATCTTTGCGATTGCGGAGCGGTCGGGGATCGCCGGGCAATTGATGCAGGACCACGCGCCGGTGCTCGTCGTGGGCCGCGACGATATCGCTCCTATCTCGCTCGAGTTTCTTCTGGAGCACTGCGACCTGAGCATCAATGACGGGTTCGTGTTCGACACACTCGTGACCGCGACTCCAACGACCGCGGACCTCCTCGCGAACAATACGGCACGCCACTACCTCCACCTCGACGCGGATGTGCGGGCCGAGTTCAACGATACCACGACCTGGGGTGGTGCCCTACTCGGTGGAGTGCTGACACCCGGGACGGAACGCCCGACGGTCTACTCATCAGTTCGCCCTGTTCAATTCGGTCGGACACGTCTTGGCGGTGCGCAGAGCTTACTGGCGGTTCAATACTGGATGCTCTACGCGGCCAGCGGAAAGCCCCAAGGGTTCTCCTCCTTGCCCTTTGTCGGAGACTACGACCTGGAGCACGAGGGTGACCTCGAGTTTGTTCAGGTACTGCTCGACGGACATACGGATCCGCCGACTCCAATTGCAGCAACGGCATCACAGCATTACTACGGAGAAGGTCTTCCCTATCGCGATCTAGGCATGTCCAGCGGCCGATGGGAGGCGTACGTCTCACTCGCAGGCCACGCCACCTATTTTCAGCGCGGCTTCGGTGGGGTCGGCAATGAGCACGGGACATTTGCGGGATGTGAAGGATTCATCGGCAAGGTCAGTTCCGTGTCCACTGTCGACAGGTGTCCAACCGTGGCGCAGGAGGTCCGGTTGGTTCCGGGCACGGACTACGACATCGTCAACCTCGATGGTGCGACTCCGGCGGCGACGGCCCTCCGCACCTGGACCGGAAAGATTGCAAACGTACCGTTCGTTCCGCGGCGGGGGCCGGGGCCGAACGTTTTTCGCATGTACGACCGTCCGCTGACCTTTCACCGCGCCTACAACTTCAGCACCGCAATCTCGATCAATGCCTACTTCGAGGTGCTCGGCCCCGGCGGAATCTTCGATCCACTCGTCTGCGGGAGTATCCCGCGCCGCGTCCGAATGGGCCGACGAATGTTCGACCTTCAGGAGCGAGTCCGCGTGGAGTTCGCAACGGGCCCGGTGCAGGAGAGGATCGACATCGCCTGCGGCGGTCAGCCGGCGTACCTCGCGGAGTATCTTCGCGGCCCCGACAGCTATCGCGCACCCGCGTATTTCGCCTGCGACAACTGGCGCGTTACCCGCATCACACCCGGAGAGCCCCGCATGGGCGTGGTCGGCGAACCGTTCTCGCTGACGGTAGACTGGAGTGGCGTCAATACGGCATCGCAGAGCGTCGTCGTCCAGCCCCTTCGAGTTATAGTCCTGCCGTCGTTCGAGGGCGGACACCTCAGCATCCAGACTGGTACCTACGACGGACCGAAGGGCCCGATCAGCTTCTCTGTATCGCCGGAGCTCGTCATCGAGGAGGCGGCGGTGAACGAGACCAGCCTCACTGTGCACATCAACTGGATCTACTCCGAAGGTGGCGTTGCAATGGACGTGCCTACGGAAGCCTGTGAGTCTCTCGATTCCGGCATGGACTGGCGCTTCAACTTGTTCATACGGGACGGAAGCGACCTGACTCTGTACCACACCAATAGCCTTGCCGTAGGCCCGTTCGTGTACGAGCGCAATGGCCCGCCGATCGACATCACCACGAGCCTCTGTCAATGACCGCGATGCCAACGTCGACATTCGCCGTTTCGATGTAGCAAGTCTCGACCAGAGGGGTTTCATCCCGTGCCACGGATCGAACGTGAGGCCTTATCCCCACTGGGAGCGCAGCCTTCAAGGGCAGTCGGCTGTTGGTCTCGGCCATTTCCACGGAGAAGATCGTTGAGTTTTGTGCCGCTTTCGATGCCAAGAACACCGCATTTGGGCGATGGCCGAATACTCGGATAGGACGGCCTTCTGTATTCCTTGCGCCCACCGCTGGAGGTGGGGCATCGACGGACCTCGGGCAACGTATGGCGGGCCGGGCTGTGCGTCTAGGAGCGCTTGAAATGGTACCGAGATGGGTAGGTAGTACGGGTCGGCGACAGCCGTCGACGGAATCGCCACCTGGCCCGTAGCAGCAGGCTTGAGCGCGCACCGGAATCCGCAAAGCCATGGCGCGCTTGGTTGCTGAGCGCACCGCCGCGACGTTCACCCATGTGCCGGACCATTCAAGTTCCACCCGCCTTCTCGAGTCCAGCGTCGGCGGCGACGAGAACTGGTCACGAAAGGTCCATGTTGCTGGCACTGGTGGCCGGGCCGTCGCACGCTACCGTGGCAACCGCGAGTCGACACAGGTGTAACGGAGAGACGCTCGGAGCTCCGATTGGGTGGCGACCCAGGCTGAAAATGAAACGGCCCCGCTGCTCATCAGCGGGGCCAGATGTGCTTGCCCGAGCGCAGAGGCGCTCGGGCGAATCGCGTCACTGCACCAGTTCGATCCCGATGGCGTCGGTCAGATTGTTCAGACCGTTCTGGCGATGCCAGTACTGGAAGTTGGCCGTGACGGGCACGTTGGTGATGAAGCTGGTGCTCATCGGAGTACTGGTGAAGTCCAGGGGGCGTGAGACGACGCCACTGCCATCCGCCCGCAGGAGCGGCATCAGGCGTTGCACTTCACTGCCACCGACGCACCGGAATCCAAGGCCGAGGGGCACCTGAACCTGGCCCGAGCCGTAGAAGAACATTCCAAAGGAGTGCGACGGCAATCCGGTCGCAACCATGGTGATGTTGTTGTCGGCGATCGACTCGCTGCCGAAGGCTTCGATATGGCCGATGCCGTGCTCCGCCAGCTGAACCTCGTCGATATGGACCAGGGATCCGCCCCCGACGCCCGCGCCTGAGACCCGGAACCGGACCATGAAGGCTGACAGGCCGGCAGCCTGCTCGGGCAGAACGATGATCTTCTGGGTCCAGTCGCTCTCTTCATGGAGCTCCTCGATGATGTTCCACGAGGCGCCGTTGAACCACTCGACGATCAAGTTTATGCCGCCGCCATCGTCGATAATCCTACGGCGGTATTTCAGGGTCAACTGCTCACGATCGAGGGTGCTGACCTGCTTGGCGATGCGCTGGTTCGGGTAGAGCCGGGCGACGCGGTGGCCTTCCCATCCATCGGGCTCGCCCAGGAAGACGACCTGGGGATTGCCGATGACCGCCGTCCAGTCGCCCTCGTTGAAGCCGCCGCTCTCAAAGCCATCGCGGTACATGAGGTTGTCCGCGGATCCTTCACAGTAGTTGGTGCCGATATTCGTGCTCGCCCCCAGCGCGTACTGGGTGTTCGCGTAGAGCTGCAGATGGAAGGATCCAAAGCTGATCGGAGCATTGGGGATGTCCGTTACATACTGCGGACCGCTCGACCGGCGTCCCTCTGCCCAGAATGCATCCTCACTTCCCAGGCCGGTGCCCGGGGCGCCTACGTTGGCATTGAAGCTCGTGCCGTCTCCAGTGGCCGCGGCGGGGCCGAAGTCACCCAGCGGGTCGCCCGCAAGAATCGGGCCACCGGCGCCGTGCCTGGTATTCGTGCAGGAGAGGCTCCAGCCGAATCGTGCGTCCGCTCCACCGCCCTCTTCGTCCCGGCCGAGTATGAAGTCGTAGGGGCTGAAGCGCAGGTTCACGGTCACCTTATAGCTGGCCGGCTCTCCGGCGCGCGGGGCACCGGGCAGGTCCATCAGCTCGATGACAGCCACTGGCTCTCGCTCCAAGGGGGAGTCGCCCGAACTGTAGTTGTCGAAGAAGCTCACGATGTAGCCAAATCGACCGCGCCTCTCGCGCGTCGTGTAGGCAAACTGGAATCCGTCGACTGTCTGCCCGTGCTCGCTGCCCACCATGGGGGCGATGGGGGTCGCCCCTGGGATGCGCCCGAAGTCGGCAACCTCTTCTCCCGAGCGAAGCGCCAGATAATAAGGCTGTGCTGCGTCGTTGTTGAAGACTGTCGCCCCAGGTGCCTGGGTGGTCTCGTCCGCCGGCGTCCATACGCCATTTGCAAGGTGCAGGGTTCCGGCGTCGACCACTGGAGTGGTCACGCGACGGGCCCGCGGGCTCGCGGACTGAGCGCTTGCACTCGCAAGCAGCAGACCCGCGGCGGCAATGGTCATCGATAGATCAAACATGAGCTGGATCACCTGGCAAAAATGTTGCTCCGCTTGCGAGCGGAACGGGAGGACCGAGGAACAGTGAATGCCAGGCCGGTGAAACCGTCAAGCCACCAATGGGTGACGCCCAAGTCTCACATTTGCCATTTCGGGAAATGCGATCCACGCGCTCGAGTACGTCAATCGCCAAGGCCGTACTCATTGTCGGATCCCCCGGTTCACCTCCGGCCAAATGCGTACTCATTGGCACAAATTTGTCCACCGACTTTCGGGCGCAACCCAAGCTGGCCAGACCTCGGATTTGCAGGTAAGAGGGAGTTTTCTCCGCCCTGACGCCCGACGGAGCTCCCAGAAGGACCTGACTCCATTGCGACCATCGACACCCATGCCTCCGCTGCTCAAATGCTGGCGAAGAGTCACCCATTGACCTCCATCGCAGCGGTGGCCGCGGCGTCGGCCTGGAGTAGAATGTCGAAGTCCATGCGGCAACGAGCACTGGCTGCGGCCGAGCCGCTTCGGAGCGACCCCCGCTCTCCTGAATGACAAGCTCTGATGGATCACGGGAATGGACAGAGCATCTGCGTCCTTCAAGAGTTGAGGCAACCGCGTTGGTCGTCGCCTCGCCGGCGACTGGAATTCGTCGCAAGGTGTCCAGATGGTCGCCGCTGGTAGCACCACCGACCGGGGAGAAACTGTGAAACCGGTGAATCCTGAAGCGCTATTGGACGCAGTGGTACCCCTGCCACCTAGACGCCGTGCCCTTCCCCCGGAGGTGCCCATGCACTCGATCGCATTCGAATGGAACGCATTCCCTGGGCCGCTGAATGCCCTCCGTAGCCTGACGGCGCTTGGCCTCGCGCTTCTCTGGCTCCCGGCCTGTGCGGATTCCGCTGGCGCGGTGACCCGGGCGGCTGCTAGCGGACCGGGTAACGGGCTGGCGCTCACCAACCTGCGTCTTCCGGCGACCCGTCTGGTCGGGGAGGGCGACTTCGTGGTCTTCAACGTGCCCGAGGCCAGCCAGGGTGGTCGGGACCTGAATCGCGACGGAGACTCGGAGGATCAGGTGATGTTCGTGTACGACGCAACGGCCGGCCGGGTGATGAACAGCCGTCTCGCCGCCGCTCCACCGCCGAGTGGGTTCAGCTTCGGAGCGCCAGGCGCGCGCGTGGGATCGGACTTCGTGGTCCTTCCCGCACACGAGGCAAGTCAGGGGGACACCGATCTCAATGGTGACGGGGATGCCGATGACGCCGTGCTGTTCATCTTCCACCTGCGCACGGCCGAGCTCGAGTGCATCGAGTACGCGCTTCTCTACGCGGCCAATCTCGGTCTGGCGGTCGGCGAAAGCACGGTCTCGTTCCTGGTTCCAGAGTCCGCGCAGGGCGGCCAGGACGTCAACGGGGACGGGGACCTGTACGACGCCTTCCTGCACATCCTCGACGTCGAGACGTCTCTCGTGCGACCCATCGCTGGCGAAGCAAACTGGCAGATACTCGCTGCGGGACATCGCGTTGCGTATACGGTCCACGAAGGAGCTACAACCGGCGACCTTAATGGTGACGGCGACGAGAGCGACGTGGCCGTGCTGCACACCCTCGACAGTCGATCCGGGCTATTGACGAATACTGGTGTGGCGGTGGGCTCGGTCATCGGTCACGGGAGCGGGGCCTGGGTAGTGTCCGTGAACGAGGAAGACCAGGGCGCCGACTTCAACGGTGACGCAGACCTGCTCGATCTTGTGTACGCATCCTATGATCCCTCGACCGCGGACTTGCGAAGCCACGGGGTCGGAACCCGGGCCACGCACCTTCGTGAAGCCAGTGTGCACGGGCCCCTCGCCACGGCCAACGTCGAAGAGGTCGCCATGGGGCAGGACCTCAACGGTGACGGAGACCAGCTGGATATCGTGCCTTTCGTTCTCGATCCTGCGACCGGACAATCGGTGAACAGCCACCTTTCGGGTAGCGAAGCGGTGCTCCTCGACAACTGGCTCGCAGTCCTGGTGGACGAGCGCCATCAAGGCAACTCGGATCTCGATGGGGACGGACTCCTGAACAGCCGCGTGTTGCATGTCTTTGATCCGGCGACCGGTGCGACGATCAACCTTGCTATCGATGCCTTTTTCTTGCGCGAGGCAGGTCGCTACTTGCTCTTCAACCGCTCCGAAGCAAGTGCGGACACGGACTGGAACGGCGACGGCGACAAGGCTGACTACTTCCAGCACTGGTGGGATAGCGCCAGCGGATCGATCCACCGAATGCGACGTAGCAGCGATGGAGGCGTGATGGACCTGCTCGACGGTACCGCTCTGATTTCGGTCGGAGAGGAGTCCGAGTCCGAGGACCTGAACGGCGACGGCGACACGCTGGACCGACTCGTATTCGCCCTCGACCTGGCTAGCGGTCGTGTCTTGTCCACGGGCCTCGGCGTCGCGGAGGCGCTACTGACCACCAACCGATCCGCGCTCATTGCCGTTCCCGAGGATGTGGGCGGCGAGGATCTCAACGGCGACGGCGATACCGGCGACACGGTGCTCTTCCACGCCGACCTCTTCCGTTGATCGGGTGACCCGCACCGGTGGTGCACCGCTCCGACTCCAGGAGTGCTTCCAACGACGAGAGTTAGAAATCTGCGTTTGAGGCCGGGGCTTGGAGCTAACCAGCGATCCCAACTGGCAGTCCGGCCGTGCGATCCAACCCCAAAATAGAAGCGAGCGACGGGTTCACCATCGCTCGCTCTTAATATCAGCTCGTTAGCCTGGCGCTTACCAGCGGTCGCCGCCGCCGCCGCCGCCGCCGTAGCCGCCGCCGCCGCCGCCACGACCACCGCCGCCGCCGCTACGGGGCTGGCGTTCCTTGGCTTCGTTGACCTTGATGTTGCGGCCGTCGAGCTCGGAGCCGTCCAGGGCCTGGATGGCGGCTTGAGCGTCCTCGTTGGAGCCCATCTCGACGAAGCCGAAGCCGCGCGGGCGGCCGGTGTCGCGGTCCATCATGACGGTGACTTCGCTGACCGTGCGGCCGTCTGCGCTGAACGCAGAGCGGACGGTGTCTTCGCTGGAGTCAAAGGAAAGGTTGCCTACGTAGAGTCTGTTACCCATCTGTCGTTTCGATCTTTTGGAATGGTGCTCGGCTTGAGTCGGGACCGATCGACGTACGACACGGAACAGAGGCAGACGAGCGAGAAGAGAAAGAGCTGGTGGTTCTGGTCGCACGAAGGCGGCACCAACTTGGCACAGCCGCGTGTGAAGTACGTTTACCCATAACTACCAGGTTCCATAGGCCCGCCGAATGACGGGGCCTATGTGGAGCGACTGATGGGACTCGAAATCACGACATTCAGCTTGGGAAGCATCCGCCGACTAGACTCACGAGCCCCATGAACCGCTTTCAGGCGCGGACCATACGCTCGCGGAAGCCCATTCGCAAGGCGGAGGGTGGTATTGCAGCCCACGGAGGCCCTTCGCCGTCCACCGCTGGTATCGCCCTCAGGCATCGGGGCCAGATTTGAGATCTCGCTACGAACTTTCGTTTCCACTCCAGGATCGTGATGTAGGCAGCGGAGATCGAGCCCGTAGGCACATCGTGCGGAACGCCAGATCCCGACCCGTGTGATAGGGGCTCTGGGATTGGGCCGACTTCGCCAATCAGCGAACTAAACCGGGTTTACATGTCCAGACCGCGTCGCCTGAAGTCATGGGAGGGCAACGGGTGACCACCCCAGGATCCGACAGCGACCGAGGTTCCGATGAGCTGGAATGCGCTCGAGGATCGCAAGGCCCGAACTCCGCGCGCGGAGGATCGACGAATTCACCGGTCGAGCCTGGAATGCACATACCCACATCCCTGGAGCGAGAGATGCCGTACCAATCCGCACCGTCCCTGAAAATGGCCACGCGCTTGGTGGTCGCCGCCGCAATGGCCCTCACGGGCAGGACGGCGGCCGCGGGCGAGCTCTGGGCCGTTTCCCAGGTCCTGGACCAGGTCTACGTGATCGATACGACGACCGGCGCCGCCACGCTGATGAACGACATTCCACCCGCCGACAACGTGCAAGGCATCGCATTTGACGCCGCGGGTGCGATGTGGGGCGTCGCGAACGTCTTTAGCGAGGATCTCTTCTGGTCGATCGACAAGGACGCCGGATCCGCCACGCTCATCGGTGGGACGGGGGACGAGTTCATTCAGGGCGCTCTGGCCTGCGATCCAACCACAGGAATCTTCTACTCCAGCATGGGGATAGCGGACAAGCAGCTGGTCACGATCGATCCCTCGACGGGCCTGGCGACCTACATCGGGACCATGACCAGCATCCCGCCCTTCACGGGCTTCGCGGGGATGACCTTCCTCCCCGACGGCACACTCCTCGGCTACGTTCCCGAGGCCAGCGGAGATTGTTTCCTGTATTCGATCGACAAGACTGCGGCCGTCGCAACCTTGATCGGATTCATCGCGAACATCGCTTCACTCCACGGTGGTCTGGCGTACGACTCCGATACGGAAACGCTGTACATGAGCGGCGCGACGACCCTGTGGACGGTCGACGTCACCACCGGGGAGGGGACTCTCGTCGGCCCCCACGTCGGGATCGGTCCCGACCTGATCAACGGCCTCACGATACTCCCCGACCCGGAGCAGTCCTGCATGCTCGGGGTCGACCTTTTCAGCACCATGTGGGACATCGACCCCCTGACCGGTGCGGGCACGAATCCGCGCGTGCTCGGCACCTCCAAGTTCGGGGGCCTCGCCATGAGCAGCGCCGGCGACCTCTTCGGAATGCGCGCCGCGCCGATCCCCGAGCTGTACTCGATCGAGCAAGCGTCGGGACTCACGACCCTGATCGGCCCCCTCGGCATCCTGCACGCGGAGGGCGGACTCGACTTCCAGCCCTCGACGGGGGAGCTCTTCGGAGTCGGGGGAACGAGCGATCTCTTCCAGATCGACACCACGACAGGAACAGCGACGATCGTCGGTCCACTGATCGACGAGCTCGGCGACCCGATCGACCCGTCGGCGATGGCCTTCGACGACGCGGGCACGCTCTTCGTCCTGAAGGCCGCGTCAGCACCGCCCGAGATCTACCAGGTCGACCCGGTCGACGGGACGGTGCTCGACCGCGTGCCACTGCCGGGTCTCCCCCTGGCCTTCTTCGCCGGCATGGACTTCGACGACACGACTGGGTTTCTCCACCTGACCTACGGCGACATTCTCTACCGCGCCAATCCGTATACCGGCGCCACGTTGCTAGTCGGCCCAACACCGTTGCTGATGAGCGCCCTCGAACTCATCGGTCCCTGTGATCCACCTCCGCCCGGACCGCGACCGCTCTCGCCCCGGCCAGCACGCGCTGGCGTCGGAAGCTGGACCGGCGGATCGGTTGGGGGATGGGTTGGCGGAGGCTGAGTGCGGCTACCGATAAGCGCAACAACGGAGCGAGTTGGCGGCCACGCAAGCGGCTGTATGCCGCGGCCGGGTCCAGGGCCGTTGGGTGCACATATTCGGCCGAACACAATGCATTGCGTACGCAGAGCTTGTGAAGGCGTGATAATGGCCTTCAAGGCGACATCTACCCGCTGCGCATCCTGACCGCGCCACTCGTACTTTCGGGCAAGCCGTTGCCCGGGCGCCAGTTGGGCTTCGGCGCGGCCTCTGCACCCCTCGTGGGCGCTGCAGCGAGGGTCCCAGCGCCGCCAATCTGGATCCTACGCGACTTCAGTCGGGCGCAAGCGAGAGTTCGATTCCCGAGTCGGTCGTGGGTACGTTGAGCAACTCGAACAGGTAGCGCTGGGGTCCGCCGGAGTCCGTGTAGAGCTCGATCGCGTAGCTGCCCTTGGGCAGGGTCAGGCGCATCTCGGCCTCGCCGCCGTTCAGCGGGACGAGCTCGTCGTGCACCAGTTCGTGGCTAGCCAGGTCGAGCGCGTCTATGGCGCCGGCTGACTCGGGCGGGATCTCGAAGACGGCTACCTGGGCTTCGGCGTCGTGACGCGAGGCATTCAGCAGACGGAAGCGCTGCGGGTAGACTTCGTCCGGTCCGAAGGACAGCTGGATCGGTTCGGATCCCAGGTGGATGCGACGCTCCTGGCGCGGGACTCCGGGGCTCTCGATCACGATCTGGTGGTGGCACGGCAGGAGCACCAGGGGCTCGGGAAGCGGCTTGTCCTCGAGGATCGTCTTCCAGTACCAGGCAGTGTGCGCGTCGTCCATCCATGCGCCCGAGACGATCGTGACCGATTGCGGAGGGCTGGCCGACCAGGCCCAGTCGACCGGGACGCGGGTCTCCGGGGGAAGGCGCAGGACTCCGAGGTCGAGCGGCTCGCCGCGGCTCATCTCGAAGCGAGCGAGCTCGGCGACGCCCTTGCCATTGAAGTGGGCGAAGAGCGAGTAGGGGCCTGGCGCCATTCCCCGGAGGACGAATGCTCCGTCGACGTCGGTTGTCGTGTTGAAGGACGCGGATCGATCGACGGACATGAGCTGCAGCCGGGCGTGCCAGATCGGGCTTTCGTCCACGTCGAGCAAGGTGCCGTTGATCTCCGTGCCCCGTGACTCCGCAGAGCCTACGCGCAACTCGACTTCATCGAAGCTCGGGTAGATGTCCGGGGCGGTCAGGGCGAACTCCTGAGACTCCTGGAAGTTCTCGCCCGGTACCGTGACGATCAGGGGGCCGTCTGGAACAGGGTGTACGACGCCGCGACCCTCGACATCCGTGAACCCGTTGGCGCCCCACTCGCCTTCCCATGCTCCCAGATTCACGAGAAACACGTGGTTGGCCAGGGGCGCGCCGTCTGGATCGACCAGGCGTATTCGCAGTGGGGGGCGATGGTCGAGCACGGCCTCCCAGTCGGCGGATCCTCCGGCGGTCAGCTGGAGTACCGTGTGCGCCACCCAGCCCTCGTAGGCCGGATGTGTCGCGAACAGGTAGTGGCCCCCCGGATCGAGCCCCTCGAGCCGGAAAAACCCGATCTCGTCCGTACGGGTCTCCGCCGGATGCCGTTCACCGATCCCTCCCGTGGCGGTCCAGACGCGGGCATCCGGTACGGTTTCGCCGTTTGCATTGAAGAGTACGCCGGCGACGATCCCGCCCGTCGGCATCTCCAGTTTCAGGTGGCGCGGATTGGGACCCTCGCCCGGGATCACGTCCAGAAGCGCGGCGTGGCCCGGCGCCAGGACTAGCAACTGGAGGTCGATGCTCGGGAGGCCTTCGATCCGAAACTCACCATGCTCGTTGGCAGCCTGGAACTTCTTGGGTTCGATGCGCAGCGTGCCGTCCTCCATATCGAACCAGTTGGTGTCCGGGCTACTGATGAGGACCTCGGCGCCCGATACCGGCCTTCCGGCGCTATCGACAACCTGCCCCGCGACGACCAGCGCCGGACCGCGGAGCGGAATCTCGAATCGCTTCAACTCGCCGGCGTCCTCCGGGAGCGCAACCCGGTAGTCGTGGGAGTCGGCGTGACCTTCATGGGTCGCGAAGACTTCGATGCCCGTGGCGCTTCCCTGGAAGAGCTCTTCGCGTGTCAGAAGGTCGCCGTCTTGCAGCTCTAGCAGGGCGCGCCCCGAAGCGTCGCAACGCTTTTTCCCGATGACGACCTTGCCGGTTCCGCCGGAGTAGGTCACGAGTGCGCCTGGGACTGGAAAGCCCTTCCCGTCGACGACAACGATCTCCAGCCGGCGCGTCGGTGCGGACGGTGGCGACACTTCGGGTTCCGGTTTGTTGCCCGTGCCAGAAAGCGCCGTGCGCTCTGCGGGAACATCGACATCTGCCGTTCTTGATAACTCGGTAGCTGACGCGCCGGCTGGAGACAGCTCGTCGATCGTCGGGGTTTCTGGATTCGACTGCAGCAGGTATCGTGCGCCCAGGACGACGACCGTTAGCGCCACCGCGCTCCAGACCATGCGCGACGCGGGGTTCGGTACACTCGTCGCGACCTCAGCTTGGTCGGAGGCTTGGGCCAATGCTCTCTGTGGACTCGCACCGTTGAGAGCGCCGAGCAGGCCGACCCAGGCGCGGCGATCTCCAGAGAACGAGCCGTCGAGTCGGCTCCGCAGGCGTTGGGTTCCCCGCGCTAGCTGGGTCTTGACGGTTTCCATCGGACGGTCGAGGCGCTCGGCGATCTCGGCGGCCGAGAGTTCCTCGAAGAAGCGCATCTGAACGACGATTCGAAACGGCTCCGGCAGCTCTGCCACACTGCGCTGAAGAAGACGCAGTACGGAGAGCTGCATCGCGAGGGCGTCGGGGCCAGCGACCGATTCGCTGCGAGAAGCATGTTCCTCGGTCTCCTGGCGCCGGGCGCGGCGGCGTCGATTGCGCGACGCGATGTTGCGCATGACGGTTCGCAGCCAGGCGGTCATGTTGCGCACGCGATCGCGAGGTTGCTCGAGCGCGGCAAGCCAGGCCTCTTGTACGAGGTCGTCGGCCGTCGCGTCGTCGAGCACGAGCCCGCGTGCGAGCGCGCGCAGGGCGCGTGAGAGTTCCTCGAGCTCGGATTGCGAGTAGGGCAGATCTTCCTGGCTGCCAGCGCGTTGCTGGGGAGAGTCCTCGCTCGGATCCGGGGGCAGATTCATCGAGCTCCCACCCTCCCGCGCAGGGGGGGACCTCCCCGGGGATGGCGACCATCGCCGAAAACCGATCCGGTCGTCACGGCTGGAAGATGACTTCGAGCCCGTCCGTTGTGTTAGATCCGGCCGGACCACCCATGCCGTCCTGGTACCAGGCCTGGAAGTACACCCGGTTTCCCGGCATGAACCCCGATGCGTAGGGGGCGTTGAAGTTCACATCCAGGTCGTAGGTTCCACCTGTCGCCTGTCCCATGGGGTGGACGCGGCGTTGGGCGCCTCCGACACAGCGAAGGCCGTCGCTGAAAGGAACGCGCCGTTCCTTCGAGCCGTGGAAGAACAGCGTGCTGGCGCCTGCCGGCAGGTTGCGAGCCGACAGGGTCATGTCGCCGGCGCTGATGCTGGCAGTTCCAGCCGCACGCATGCGGGCGCGCAGGCCCGCCGAGTTGGGCGTCGAAGTGCAGGTCGGGATGCCCAGGTTGGCGCCACAGGTATCGGACAGGCGTGCAATGCTATCCGAGGCCTGACCCTGGATGAGGCTGAACGAGCCTCCGAAGTAGAGGGCTCTGCCGTCGCCCGCATCGAACGAGACCATATCGCGGATCGGGCCGGCGACCTCCAGTGCGGTCCATGTAGCACCGTCCCAGACCGCCGAATCCCATCGCCCACGAACGTACAAGCGCTCCCCGTTGCCGTCCGGGTCGAAGCTCTCGATCGACTCCGCCCAGTCGGATTCTCCGTCGAAGTGGGTGCCCAGGCCAGTCCAGACCACGCCGTTCCAGGCGGCGAGTGACTTGATTGGCGTTCCGCCCGCAAGTTCGAAGCGCCCTGCCGCGACGAGCACCTCGCCATCTGGGGAATCGAAGACCGCAAGGTCCAGGACATCGATGAGGTTGTTCTGGTCGCCGTCCGTGAGCCCGCCGCCGACGCCTTCCCAGTTGGTCCCGGTCCAGCGCGCGATGTTCGCGACAATGGTCCCTCCCGCGTTCGCGATGCGACCCGCGATGTACAGTGCTTCGCCGCTGCCGTCATCGAAGGTGGCCATGCTCGTCACATTCGCACCCCATGCCGGATAATCCAGTACGCCACCGACTGTGCTCCAACCGGTTCCGTTCCAGCGCCTGACCTGGTTCGAACGGCCTCCGGCGAAGAGGTGCGTGGCGCCGGAATCACGGAAGAGCCCAAGGGCGTTGACGTCGATGCCCGCTGACTGGCTTCCAACGCGCTCCCAGTTCGTGCCATTGAAACGCGCGACGCCGACTTCTAGCCCGTTGACCTCGAGATCTTCCCCGGCCGCGTAGAGGGCACGTCCAGAGCCGTCGTCGTGAGTGGTCAAGGCCAGGACCCGATCTGCCGCGAGGTTGTCGCCGAGGGCGTGCCATTCCTCACCGTCGTAGCGCGAGACAGATGGAATGTCGGTCGTTGATGCAAAGGGTGTCCCGCTGCCGACCAGGAGCTCACGGGTTGCGCCTGACTCGAAGACTCCGACGGACCAGACGCGCCCTCCCCAGAGTCCCCAGGGAGCCAGGCCTTCACCTCCGTCCGCGACAGGGGTCCAGGTTCCGGATCTCCATTCGGATAGGCTCTCGGGAGCGAGCTCCTGGCCACCGGCGACGAGGCGACTACGTGTTCCATCGTGGAAGGCCTCAACGACGCCATTGCGGGGATTCGCTCCGAGAGACGTGAGGACCGGATCATCCCAGCGTTGCAGGCCACCGGTGCTCGCGAATACCAGTGCGGCGGCGTCGGTCCCTCGGTGCTGCACCGTGAAGTCAAAGACGGTGTAGCAACAAGCGGGCATCAACTGCCAACCTGTCGACGACCAGCGTGCCCAGGAAGTCCTCAGGCCCGTACCTGGCTCCCCGAACCGGCCGCCCACGAAGAGTGCCGGCCCGTCGGGATGGCCATCGTCGAAGACTTCGAGTGCGAGTACGACGTCCTCATAGCTGTAGGTCGGACTGGGGGAGAGGCCTACACCGAGGGCGGCGAAATCAGTTCCGTCCCAGCTCGCGATGTACCGAGCATCGATACCCGACACGTAGAAATCCCCACCGACGTATAGACGCGGTCCGCTTCCATCGTCGTAGCTGGCCAGGGCCTGGACGGTGCGTCCATTCAGGGCGCCGCCCAGGTTGCTCCAGCTGCCGGAGTACCGCGCGAGGCCCTCCGCGGGGACCCCGGCGATGCTGTCAAAAAAACCACCGACGTACAGGGCCTCTCCGCCACCCGCGTCGTGAACGGCGAGGGCATGGACGATGGGGTGGGACGTCTGGCTGGCGCTGTAGATGACTGGAATCGGAGTCCATGTCGAGCCGTCGTAGCGGTGCAGGCCAGGCGCCGCCAGGTAGCCTCCACCACCGGCGTAGAGCTCGGGGCCGCTCCCGTCGTCGTAGAACGCCATGGCGCGCACCGCGGTGGATACGCCCTCGCCCACCGGGCTCCAGTTCGCACCGTCCCACACCGCGATATTCCGGGCAGGCACGTCACCTACGGCTGTGAACAGCCCGCCCACATAGAGGCGCTCGCGGGTGCCATCGTCGTGACGAAACATCGAAAGCACCGTGCCATTGACTCCGGGTACGTGGAATCCCGGGCTCACCTCGGGGCATTGAGCCACTGACGGCGACGCCATGAACAGGGCAGAGCCCATTGAAAGTGCGGTACGTATGAATCGGTCCATGGCTACGCCTCTCGTTTTCTCTCTCGGACGATCGATGGTCACGGGCCCCGATCAGGGCACGGCGGGGGCACCCTCTGTCCCCGCCATCCGTCAAAGTCTCTGGCCACTGATAGGAGTCATCCCGTGACCGTCCAGGCCCCGGAAAACCTGCGGAATTTCAGATTCATGCTACTGAACCAGATCGAATGCCGCACTCCGGTGGGCGGATAGGAGCATCAAGGGGGCTTTCCAGACAGCGGGGCTGAGCCTACTCGAGGGCCGGAGTGTCGCCCTGAACCAGCGATGACGGAGGATCGACCCACGATCGGCGGACAGGGGGAGGTCGTCTGCGACGAGCACCTCCGTGGTCTTCTGAAGCGCTACCGTCGCGCGGCATGACGAATGGCTGCAGTCGGAGCGACGAGCTGGGCGGCACCGGTCTGCTTTGACGATCCGCCGCAGTTGGCTAGGGGCCGAGATCATGCCCCGCGGGCGCTTCATATCCCTGCACGGACTCCAATTGGGCGTTGGCGCGATAGGTGGACTCCATGGCTTCGGCTGGGTCTGTGCACACTACGGGCTTCGTGCGCTCGCTGTTTTTCTTGGGTTTTCTTGGCGGGTTTCTGCCGCGACCTTCGCTGGTGGTGCGTGGCTCCTTTGGCGCCGCCGATCCGGGTGACCGATCGGTTCTCCGGTGCTCCAGGTCCACAGGCCCATCTCCGCAAACAGGGCCGAAGTCCCGCGACAGCCATTCCTTGGAGCCACTCGATGCGCCGTACATTGCCCGTATTTCTGTTCTTGCTCAGCTCTTCACTTTTCGCCCAGACATCCACCAATGCCGCTGCCCCAGGGGCAACGAACATCCTCGACTGCGTGCGCAGCCTGCGAGATCAGAACGGTGGTCCGTGCCTCGAAGCGTCCTCCTTGGCTACATCGGGGCTGCTGTTTCCCTACCCGGGCATCGACAACACGTTCACCGCGCCGGCGGTTGTCTCGGGTGGTAGGGACAATGTCGCGTCCGGGCTTCGCTCGACGGTTGGTGGTGGAGACTCCAATATCGCCTCCGCGACCAGCGCCACGGTAGGGGGCGGGAACTCCAATACTGCCTCTGCGTTCAATGCGACGGTAGGGGGGGGGAACTCCAATACCGCCTCCGCGACCAACGCCACGGTAGGCGGCGGCTGGCTGAACGACGCCTCGGTGTACCAGGCTACGATCAGCGGGGGCTATCTAAACACCGCCTCCGCGTCCCGTACCACGATAGGCGGGGGCGCGTACAACACTGCCTCCGGGACCCGTGCCACCATTGGCGGGGGCGCAAACAACACTGCCTCCGGGGCCTTTGCCACGATCGGTGGGGGCTATTTCAACACTGCCTCCGGGCCCAGTGCCACGATCAGCGGGGGCTTGGCAAACGAGGCTTCCGGAACCTACGCCACTATCGGTGGGGGCTATCTAAACGACGCATTCGGGCAGCACAGCTTCGCTGCGGGGCGACGGGCCAGGGCCATTCACGATGGAGCCTTCGTTTGGGGCGATCAGGTCAACGTCGACAAGACCTCATCGGCCAGCAACCAGTTCAACGTCTACGCCTCGGGCGGAACACGCATTTTCTCCAACTCGGCGGCGACGACCGGCGTCACCCTGGCGGCCGGCGGTGGTACGTGGACCATGGTCAGCGATCGCGGCGCGAAGGAGAACTTCGAAGAAGTCGATCCCCAGTCCATCCTCGATCAAGTCGCTTCCATCCCCATCACCACCTGGAACTACAAGACCCAGGACGGCTCGATCCGCCACATGGGCCCCATGGCGCAAGACTTCTTCGCCGCGTTCGGGCTGGGGCTGGGAGACACGACGATAGACACGATTGACCCCGATGGGGTAGCTCTGGCGGCTATCCAGGGGCTACACGCAGAGAACGTCGCGCTTCGTTCGCGCGTTGAGGAGTTGGAATCAGTCCGAGAAGAGCTAGCCTCGCTGAAAGCCACCGTGGCGATGATGGCGGAATCGGACTGATTGAAGTCGCACAAAGGTGTCACCAAACGACGACACCCAAGCGCCATCATCGTTCGCTCATCCTCCCGAGCGAACACATCCCCTCCCCGTTCAGACGCATATGTGGAGCGCGTAGCGTGCATGTATTCGGCCGCGGCGCAATTGCGGCGTTAGTGCACGGATCGACGGCGTAGGGTGCTCATATTCAGCCGACTACGGTTCGCTGCCGACGATGAGCTTGTGAGCGCGGCACAATGGCCGTCATGGCCCACATCTACCCCGTCCACATCCTGATCGCTTCGCTCGTCGGCCTCATCAATCGACGCGGACGGAACCTCCGTGCGTGGTTGGGCCGGTTGGGTACTTGCAGGTGACCCTGGGTGAGCGGAGCACCAGTCCAGGGTAGTCGGATGAACGTGGCACCAAGAAGGCATGAGCTCTCGCCAACGACGTTCGCTCATTGTCTCCGGGCGCCGTAACCTCTATTCGCGATAGGAGTTATGTGGAGCGGACGAAGGGTCTCGAACCCACGACATTCAGCCTGGGAAGCTGATCTTCGTCCACGGGCATTCGGGGACTTTGGCGGACAGAAGGGGACAGGGCGCCCGGGAACGGACGGATATGAGGTGACAGAGGGCCCTCGTGTGGGGCATAGAGGGACAGACTATCTGTCACCAAGCGACGACGGTTCCCTCGGCTCGGTCGCTGGCAGTGCCAATCAATGAGCGAGCTCCGGTGCAAGGCCGCCTGAGATGCCCCTGTCGGGAGGCTACTTCCGGGGCGTCTAGTTGATGGGTGCTTCGGGCCTGTAGAATGCCCTCACTGAGAAGCGCCCCCCTTGCCGGCCCTCCCTAGCGCTCCTGCCAGCGATGCCTGACCCGACTCCTGAGTCCATCTTCGCCGAATTCGTCGCCCAGCGTGCATCGGCCCCGGACCTCGACTTCGAGGAGTGGGTCAAGCTGTACGCCGATATGGAAGCCGAACTCCGCGATCTATTTGACGGGGATCGCCTCCTTAGGGCTGCTCGCCACAAGGGGTTGTCATTCTTCAAGAGTACTGAGCGCGCTCGGCCCGGACCCGCACCTGGCCTCGAAGAGGGCAAGGTGGTCGGCGACTTCCGGCTGATCTCGCTCATTGGTGAGGGGGGGATGGGACAGGTCTGGGAAGCAGAGCAGCTGTCGCTGGGGCGAACGGTTGCACTGAAGTTCATCCGACAAGATCGCGTATCGGAGAGGCAGCTCTCCTACTTCGAGCGCGAGGCGCGTGCGGGTGGACGGCTGAGTCATCCTGGGATCGTCGCGGTTTTTGACTTCGGTGAGTCCGATGGAATCGCATGGATTGCGATGGAGATGGTCGAAGGATGTTGGACTCTTCGCGACTTCCTGGATGACGCTCTCAAGCTGGAACGGTTGCCCGACGGTTACGACCGCAACGTTGCAGCGTTTGTGGCGCACCTGGCTTTGGCGCTCCAGGCTGCTCATGACGCGGGAGTTATCCACCGGGATCTGAAACCACAAAACGTACTGGTCACCTCAGAGGAGATGCCGAAGATCGCGGATTTTGGGTTGGCGCGAATAACCGGCGAGGTGGGTGTCTCGCAGACGGGGGACTTTGTCGGTACGTACTACTACATGTCCCCGGAGCAAGTTGCGGCGAAGCGGATGGGGATCGACCACCGGACTGACATATTCAGCCTCGGTGTGGTCATGTATGAGATGCTGACCCTCCGGCGTCCCTTCGAGGGGGACACGTCGCAGCAGGTTGCGACAAAGATCGTCGTCAGTGACCCGCCAGACATGAGACTGATTCGCTCAAAGGTGCCGGCAGACCTGGCGGTAATCTGCGGCAAGGCCCTGGAGAAAGATCCGAGCAGGCGCTACGCGACGGCCGGCGAATTGGCGGCGGATGTCGAGAGGCACTTGAAACACGTGCCTATCCTGGCGACGCCACCAACAGCGCGTGATCGTATCGTCAAGTGGACAAGGCGTAATCCGACCAGAAGTGTGGCCGCCGCGCTGGGTGCGTTGGCGTTCATCGTGGTCTCTGCACTCTTGGTGGTGAACTTCCAGATGCGCCAGTCTGTAGGGAGGACGGCTGTTGAGCTTCTTGCCAAGAGCACTGAGATCGAATCCAGATCGTACGTATCCAACGTGACCACGGCGGGGATGCTGCTCGACCAGGACGATCCGGTGCGCGCGCGAGAGCTCCTCGAAGACTGTTCGCTCCAACGGCGCCAGCAATGGGAGTGGCGATGGCTAGACGCTCGGCAAGACTGTAGCCTCCTTGTCCTCGAGGGCCATCAGGGGGCTGTGCGGTCAGCCACTTTCAGCCCGGATGGCGCAAGTATTGTGACCGCATCGGCTGACGGAACCGGCCGCCTCTGGAATTCGACCAGTGGAAACGTCATCGACGTCCTTGCCGGGCACACCGGTGGGATTCTCACTGCCGTGTTCAGCAGCGATGGCACTCGAATCCTCACGACGTCGGCTGATAGTACGGCTCGGGTGTGGGATAGTGGTTCCGCGGCCTGTCTTGCAATACTCGCAGGGCACTCCGGTCCAGTCTGGACCGGAGCGTTCGATGCAAGCGGAAAGCACGTCCTCACATCCTCGTTCGACGGGGCGGTCAAGCTGTGGGACTCCCAAGGGGAAGCAAGCCTGGGTGTCGACACGAAGTTCGGGGCGTACGGATGGCCCAGCCTGGGGGTCTTCAGTCCCGATGGTTTGGAGCTGGCAACGAGCAGCTGGGGAGGGCTTGGCTTCGCTTCGTATGAAGTGCCAACAGGGAGAACGCTTGTCGAGTTCGTGGGGGAGGCATTCTCGGCGGCCGCCTACAATCCCGACGGGTCTCGGATCCTGACGGCCTCACTCTACGGATCAGCGCGCGTATGGGACACGGTGACCGGAGGGGAGATTCTGCAGCTAGAGGGCCATCGAGACGCCATCACGAGCGTTGCCTACAGCCCTGACGGTGCCCGTATCGTTACGGCGTCAAGTGACCGGACGGCCATGGTCTGGGACTCAAGGTCCGGCCAGATCGTTGCAAGGCTCGAGGGCCATGGTCGGAGCGTAGACGATGCCACATTCAGCCCCTCCGGGCAGCGGGTATTGACGTCGTCTCGCGATGGAACAGCGCGCCTCTGGGATGCCAGGAGTAGCCAGTGTCTCGCAGTGTTGTCTGGCCACAGGGGGGAGGTCTTCTCCGCGAGATTCAGCCCAGACGGCACTCGTGCGGTTACCGCGTCGGCGGACGGAACCGCACGTCTATGGGACACTGCCACACGGCAACCCTCCGAGCCAACGGCCCGTGCCTGGCCCACCCCCAGTGGGCATTCTGCGTTGAGATTGACGGTGGGCGACGAGGTGCAGGTTGCAGTCTTCAGCCCCGATGATTCGCTTGTGGTCACCGTAACGCGCTCGGATACTTGCCGGGTCTGGGACGCTGCGACGGGGAGGCCGTTGACCGATCTAGAAGGTCACGGCGATGACATCTGTGCTGCCGAATTCAGCAAGGACGGAACCCGTCTCGTCACTGGGTCACTTGATGGGACTGCGCGAATTTGGGACGTACTGACGGGCGAGTGTCTTGAAGACCTTGCTGGGCATGTCGGCGGGGTCACTGGTGCCGTGTTCAGTCCCGATGGCCAGCGCATTGCCACGATGTCCCTGGACGGAGAAGCACGGATCTGGGACGCCGCAACCTTCAAGCTCTTGCATCTTCTCGAAAACCGAGGGATCGCCATCAACAGCGTGACCTTCAGCAAGGACGGTGCGCTGCTCGTGACCGGAGCGGAGAGTGGTATCGCCAAGGTATGGGACACGGACACGGGGCAGGGGCTTGCGGACCTGGTCCATTCGAACGCTGTCCTGTCCGCGTCATTCGACCCTGATGGGACGCGAGTTGTCACGGTCACGGAGGGGGCGACCGCGCAGATCTGGAGTGTCGAGACCGGGGAGAATATTGCGGAATTGAGTGGGCATACGGGGCGGATCTACTCGGCCAGTTTCAGTCATGATGGGCGACAGGTGGTTACAGCCTCGAGTGACGAGACTGCCCGTGTCTGGAATGCGACGGATGGCGATACACGGTTTGTCCTCAGGGGGCACCGAGATCGAGTGACATCGGCTGTATTTGACGAGACCGGCGCCCACGTTCTCACTGGCGCTGACGATCGGAGCGCCCGTATCTGGAATGCGAAGACGGGCGAGTGCCTGGCTGACTTGAACGGGCACGGTGGCCGGCTGACGAGTGCATCTTTCAGCTGCGATGGAGAGAAGATACTGACAGCATCTGCTGATGGATCCAGCCGGATCTGGATGGCCGAACCCTATGCTGTGCGATATCGCAGGCTTGGCGATTCCCATCGAGCCTCGGATCGATTGTCATCCCGAATAGCAGGCGTTCTTCAGGGTGGAGTCGACTATGTATCGGTCCGGCAGACGCTGGTAGCAGACCGTTCGCTAACCCTGGTAGAGGTCTTCGCGGGAATTGCGGCCGTTCACGATTTGGAGCACGTCGAGGTGGGACAGTATTCCGACCCCCCAGAAATCGCCAGCCGACCTCGTGTCGGGGTAGTGCCGATTGTGGTGACACTCCCCGATGCACCCGCAAGCGCCGAGATTGCCGAGATGGCACGGAACCAGTTGATGACACTGCTGGTTCGATCGGGTCGGGTGAAAGTCGTGGTGAAGGAGCACGTCGACGCAGCCCTGGAGAGATGGAAAGAAGGGCCGGGCACCGCGCAAGGTTCTAGGGATGCGGGCCGGGCTAACGGAGTCGACTACCTGATCATCGGGAAGATCTCGGGCCTGACTGTCAATGTCGAACGCAGGAGTCGGGGGTTTGCTCCGGAGGAGATCGGGCAGGTGGCTGGTGCAGGAATTGACGACTACCGTAAGGCGTATGGGCTGCAGAAGAGCGACGTCATGGTTACGGCTGAGGCGGCGATTGACTTTCGACTAGTCGATGTCGGGACGGGGATGGTCGCGGTCGCAAACTTCTCTGAAGCGAGGCTTCGGAAGAGCGCAGCCCAGATTGGAGTCGATATACTCGGGCTCGAGACCACGGCCGATGCGGGCCGGTCTTTGAGTGACGCGGACTACAGCCGGGTCCTGCGTCTCATTACCGATGATGCACTTCGGAAGATGATCCTCTATCTCGATGACTGGCTCCGGGACAATCACTAGCGGATGTGACGTTGGCCCCGAAGGGTGCATGTGCTGGTCCAGCGACATTCGGGTCCCATCCAGCTGGTCCGAGGCCCGTATGGTGCACGAATCCGGCCGATCACAGCTCGTTGCCAAGCTAGAGCTTGTGAGCGGGCGAGAATGGCCTTCATGGCCCATATCTACCCGGCGTCGGTCGCCCGGGATGCCCCTCTGTGGGCTGTCGCCGCGGCGTCTCTCTCTCCGGAGAGGCTCTCGCACCATCCAGATTCTCCTCGGGAAGAGGCCCAGACTGCTACCTCCACTAAACCCTGAGACCGTCCGATTGCCCAATCCCCCGTGGCTCAAGAATGGGGGTCACGTTGACGTCAAAGTTGTGGGTCGAGTGACATCGTCACTGTTGCGCACGTATACGACGACCCGAATCAAATACAGAATCTCTTGTTTCCTGCTCCGCTAAGTCTACGCGCGCGTGACCGGCGTCTCCGTCGTGTAGTGGCTGCTCTCCGATACCTGGATGACCGAGACCTCGCCAGTGGGGTGCTTGACCTCGAACTCCGCCGAGGGCAGACAGACTCGGCACCAGCCTTCGCCATTCCATGTGATTATGTAGTCAGTCGACGCAGCGGTTTCCGTGACTTGACCCGGGTGAACAGCCTTGAGGCAGTTCTTCACGCAGAGGATGAGCGCTTGGCCTCCCCCGTCCATCTGGAGGACCGGCTGTAGCATTGCCGAGATCGCGAGCAGGGGGCCACTCATTGGCGAGTTGGGGTTGCTGCTATCATTCCTGTCGAAGATGCGGGCTTGGATGACCATTTGTTGTGGCTATTCTGGGTTGTCGGGTCGAGGCCCTCGTGAGGGCCAAGGCGAAAATTAAGGGGTATCAGCGCGCGCGCGCATCGCCCGCTGCCCCATGGGCAGCTTCGGTGGAGAAGGCGATACGAAACGAGACTCCAACCCAGCCGTTAGAATCTGGGTTGGCGATTGTGCGGCGTTTCTGCACGGCGCTGCTCCGCGCCGATCGAATGAGGGCGGATATGAGTGCATGTTGGACCTGGCCCGAGCCATTGCGGTATTGCTCGTAGACCTCGTAGGAGGCGAAGCACCCCATGTGAAGGCCAGCGCCTGGTGCCAGATTTGACACCCACTCCCCATGCCCCTCTCGCTCCAGGCTGGCCCCGTCGACAATCCCCCGGCCAACAGCTCCATGAAGCTCGACCAGCGTCGGAAGGCGCCCGCCGATCCAGGCGGCGTACGCCATGGCGCCATCTCCGTCGACCCAGGCGGCGTCGGTTGCCTGCGTACTGAAGTTGAACGTGTCCGGGGCGTCTCGTCCGGTGCTCGTCATGAATTCGGTGAATTCGGCACGAGTCACGCACCGAGGCGCGATCCGATACGCAGGGACAAGCTGGACTCCATGGTTGCCGGGCTGGCCTACGTCGATGGTGTACTCGTGGCGCGGGACCGGCTGCGACAGATCATAGGTCTCTTCATCGGGCTCACGCAGTTCGACGTCGAGTGGCGCCGCCCATTCCTGCAGCACGAGAAACTCACGTTCGAGGAGTCGATTGCCATCCTGTGTCAATGCCTCCACGCGGTAGTAGCCGGGCGACGGTGATAGCGTGAGGGCTGTCTGCTGGAATACAAAGTACCCGCTGCGAGCGGGATCGGAGCCAACGGGTGGGGCCTGCTCGTAGAGGATGACCTCGGTGTCAGTCGGGACGTTCGTCAAGCTGAGCCTTCCGCGATCTCGGAAACGATCCGCGTCGGTGCGGCCGGGCCAAAGGCGTCGTTCCAGGTCGATCACCCGACTCCACGCGACCGGCTGCTGAAAGCTGAGGTTGGTCCGCTCGCAGTCCGCCAGCTCGGAGCGCAGTTGCTCTCGGGCTCGCTCACTCCAGGTACGGATCTGCTCAAACACGTCTGGCCCCAGCGAGCCCAGAACGCCGGCTCGAAGCCTGGATTCGTCATAAACTGCCGCGGCGCGCTTGAGATCCTCCAGATTGCTACCCAGGTCGGCGTATTCGAGAGCTGAGTGGCCCGCTCCGGATGCCAGCGCGCCGAGGTCATTTCTTATCTGGTCGCGCGCTTGTATACCCTGGTTGATCCAGACGGCCGATAGGATTCCGCCCAAGGCAATTACGGTCGCAGCGAGGGAGCGGGCCAGCCGCCAGTGCTTTCGCCACCATAGGCGGGCGATCTGACCCATCGTCGGGTCATGCACTGACACGGGGCGATGACCCAGGACGGCCCGGAGGTCCGACGCAAGGTGTGCCATCGTCTCGTAGCGGCCGTCCGGTTCACGCGCTAGCCCATGATGGATCACGCGTTCGAGGTCTGGCCCGACCCCCGGCGTCACAATTCGTAACGACGGCGGCTCCGCCTGAGCGATCGCGCTGAGCGTCGCCGTGCGAGTGTCGCAGTGAAACGGATTCTTGCCAGAAAGCAAGTTGTAGGCCAGGACCGAGAACGAGAACTGATCGCTCAGTGGATCCGCGCCCGTGCGCCCGGTCTCCACCTGCTCTGGTGCCAGATAGGCTGGTGTACCGACCAGAACCTGCGTCACATTTGCACCGAGCCCTCCATCATCCCCTGCGAGATGGGCGATGCCGAAGTCAATTAGCTTGGGCATCTGGTCGTCGCCGAAGAGGACGTTGGCCGGCTTGACGTCACGGTGAAGGACTCCGCGATCGTGACAGTAGGTCAGTGCATCGGCGATCTGAGCCAGGCACCGAACTCTTTCGCTAAACGGGATGAGCTGGGTCGCCATCGCGCGCGCGCCAGCGGCGCCGGGCGTGCTGTCGTCGTTGCCAGCGATGACTGACGGGAGTTCCTTGACGATGCCGGCCAGGCTAGGGCCTGGAACATGCTCCATCACGATGTAGCCAAACTCCTCGGTTTCGCCGACCTCGTACACGCGCACGATTCCCGGGTGGTCTAGACGGGCGAGAGAGCGGGCTTCGTTCAGGATCGACTCGCGCTCCTTCGAGTCAAAAAGCCCGGCCCATTCGAGGATCTTGACCGCGACCGGGCGGCGCAGCTTTCGATCCACCGCGAGGTAGACCTGGCCCATTCCCCCGGAGCCGATCAGTTCTCCCAACTCGAAAGACCCGATGGACCCACGCCGGGAGGCTTCGCGCGGCTGCGGGCCTGAGGCGAGCTCTCGGAGTGACCGGCAGATCCTCACTCGTCTGCGAAGCTCGGTTTCCAGATCCCCGGCTCGCGCGCAGAGTGCTTCCAGGTCCTCGGGTTCCCCCTGCTCTAGATGGTCGAGGTATTCGGCGAAGAGGGTCGTCACGAGCCCATCGGGATCTAGACCCTTGGATTCCATTCTTACTTGGGCTCCCAGTGAGCCAGCCGATGGCTGAGTTTCCGGACGGCCGCCTGCAACCGATTGCGAAGGGTGCTTTCCGGCGTTCCTAGGCGCGCGGTGATTTCGGGCCACGGCAGTTCCTCGATTAGCCGGGCAGCCAGGACTTCCTGCTCCTGCTCGTCGAGCTTGGAGATGCAGTCGAGTAGGCGTAGTCGGTATTCTGCCGCTTCAGCTGCGAGATCGGGGGACGTTCGTGGATCGGCGCCGTCGTGGGTGGCGGATTCGTAGTCAGTGGCATGGTGACCCTCGTCCGTGGGCCTCGCTCTGAGCTGGTCTGTCAGCTTGTTGAGCGTGACGACGGTGATCCAGCGCAGGAGGCTTCCCTCGCCCTGGTATTCAAATTTCGACAGCCGCTGCCACGCGAGGACGAACGCTGACTGCAGGACATCGTCTGGGTCAACCCTTGCGCTGGGGCAGCTCACGAGCTTGGCCCGCACGATAGGTTCGAGGGAACGCCGGTAACGGGTGTAGATTTCTGCCCATGCCGTTTCGTTGCCCGCGTGCGCGCGCTGGATCAGCTCCTGAGTTCTCAGCTGTGGCAGCGAGCGTTCGTCGAGTGGCAAAACAGAAGCGGGGCAGGATGGATCGGGCGTCAACTCGCTCATCATGATAAATGCGGCCGGCCATGTTCGCCAGCCGTCTGCGTGGAGCACGGCGTGCCAGATCGATCCGGCGATCGTTTTTCAGAGATATTTCGGTGGATCCTCTCTCGGCATACGTTGTCTGGGTGGTCGGGTGGATTTGCATGTTATGGACGTGCTTCACCCCTGGGCACGAAGCGGTCGGGCGGCTTCAGCCGCACATGTGCCGACGTCACCTAAGCGCATGGGGCACCCCAGCTTGGCGTCGGATGCGCCGCCACACTCCAGACAATTGCAGGAAACCGCCGCGTATCGAGAGCACTCTCTCGTTGTAGCCATGTGGAAAGTGATCGTTGTTCCGCCTAGCGATGTGGATTCGCTTGCCGAAGTCGGCTTGACGTGACCCCCATTCTTGAGCCACGGGGGTTTGGGCAATCGGACGGTTTCAGGGTTCAGTGGACGTGAGGGTCTGGGTCTCTCCTAGAGGAGATTCTTGATGGAGCGAGGGCCTCTCGGGAGAGAGAGACGCCGCGTATTCGGCAGGGCTCATGTGGCCGAGTGACCGGTGCGGGCGGACGTTGTTGTAGTCGCGCCGCCAGCGCTCGGTTGTCTGGCGCGCGTGGGCGAGGCTGGTAAACCAGTTTTCGCTGAGGCACTCCTCGCGAAACTTGCCATTGAACGATTCCACGAACGCGTTCTGTACCGGCTTGCCGGGATCGATGAATGACAGTGTGATTCCACGTTGGTAAGCCCACTGATCCAGGGCCTTGCCGGTGAACTCGGGGCCGTTGTCGCAGACGATCGTCGTTGGCCATCCGTAGCTTGCGGCGGCGCGATCAAGAGCTCGACCGACACGCTCACCGGGCAGCGAGACATCGACCTCGATCGCCACACACAGGCGAGTGCAGTCGTCCACCACGTTGAAAGTCCGTAGCGTCCGGCCATCGCCAAGGGTGTCCGAGGTGAAATCCATCGTCCAGCGCTTGTGGGGCTGGTCGGGCACCGGCGTGAATTCCCTGGGAGCCGCTGACGCCCGCTTTCGACGCCGTCTCCTGCGTTTCAGCTGCAAGCTCTCCTGGCGGTAAATCCGATAGGTCCGCTTCCGGTTCACCTCGAATCCATCTCGCCGTAAGAGCACATGCAGCCTCTGGTATCCGAACCGTGGACGCTGGCTGGCCAGCTCCAACAGTCGATTAGGGAAGCCCCCCGGTTCGGTTCGACAGTTCTCGTAGCGCCAGGTGGATCTCGGTAGCCCTGCGATGTGGCAGGCGCGCCTCTCGCTTGCCTGATGCTCATCGAGCACGAAGCTCACGACGGCGCGGCGGCTCGCAGGGCTCACCACTTTTTTTGGACCACGTCTTTCAAGATCTTGTTGTCGAGGCTGAGGTCCGCGACGATCAGTTTGAGGCGTCGGTTCTCCTCCTCGAGCTGCTTGAGGCGCCGCGCCTCGCTGACGTCCATGCCGCCGTACTTCTTACGCCAGTTGTAGAACGTATTGCGGCTAATACCGTGCCGTCGGATCAGGTCGGTCGTAGGCGTACCGTCCTCCGACTCCTTCAGGATTGCGACGATCTGCTCTTCCGTGAATCGGCTCTTGCGCATGACTTCTCCTTCGCGGTTTTGTCCGAAGAAGCCCAGTTTCGCGTGGCTCAATTCGTGGGGGTCACGTCATGTTGAGAATGGACCGTCATCCGAGCGTTTGGCCGGGGCGAAATTCACGCACGAACTCCGAACCTCGCGCCGCGCTATCAATCCCCTCTCTTGGATGAGTACTTGCTGAGGTTCTCACTCTGGCGTACGTCGATGCCCTGCTTTAGCCGCGCTTGTTGGGCGGATTTCCAGATCTCAAGCTCTCCTAGGTCGTTGAGATTGACGTTGGGCAACTCCACCGCGAGGGGGTTGTTCGGGGTGTCTTCTGGGCTGGAATCCGCGAGGCGCTGGAGGACGTCGCGCACGCTTGCCGCCAAGAGCTTCAGCTCCGCCGAGTTCTCAGTGATCTGTTCGACAATCGTGTCCTGTGTGGCCAGCAGCGCCGCCTGCTGCTTATTGAGCATCGTGTTAGCAACCTCCAGCCCAGCGTTTGCGTTGTCGATCCGGCTATCTATGGTCGTGGCTGCGTTCCACACGACCACAGCCGCGCCGACGAACACGGTAGCCACGAGCGCGGACACGGCGTTCGTCACGACCTTTTCGAAGTCAATGTTCATGGTCTCGCTGTCCTCTATCGTAAGAGATGCCGAGGCGCGCGGCCCGGCTATTGATTGGCACCCGCTAACAGGTTTGCGCGCTGCCGCTGGCGGCCGGCGTAGGCGTACAGGTCGATGCTCAACATCACGAACGGGTCATCGTCGAACCAATCGCCGTCGTCGTCCCCGTCGCGCCAGGTGACGCCGAAGTGCATGTTGCGGCCCAGGTGCATGAGTGCGCCGAGACCGATGCCCACGTCCTCTCGTACCGTCGCGAGCAGGGACCAGCCCTTGTAGCGCTGGTAGTCATTGGAGTCGTAGTAGATTTGCCCAAAGAGCTCTACTGCTAGCACTTCCTTGGCGCGCGCCTCGTCCAGACCGTCGCCGGTCGAGAACTCGACTCCCAGGCCAGGGTGCATCAGGATCCACTGGCTGGTGGGCGGATTCAGGATGTCGAACTTGCCGACGCGCCCGTTGAGCCAGGATTCCCATGGGAGCATCGAGTAGCCCGATCCGAGGAAATCCTGCCAGCGGGCGGTGCCCAGCTCCCACTTGGCTACGGCGCGGTTTCGCTGCGGACCCGTCAGGTACTGATCGATGATTCTGCTGAAAGCGCGGATCAGGTAGCGTCCGTCCTCCACGTATTCTTGATCGAGAGCCGACGTACCGCCGCCGGTAACGGTGAGTACTTCGAAGCCTGAGTCAGTGCGGAAGAACCCGGCATTTCCATTCCGTGCGTTCTCCGTGTACCACGAAACGTCCGTGGCTCCAGCCTTCAGCACTGCGGCTCGGTCCGCACGTGTCGAAGTCATCGACCATTCGTGCTTCAAGCCCGAGGCAATCAGTGGCGCCAAAAAACTGTCCAGATGGGCATCGAAAGCCGCCTTGAAAACGGGCGCGTTTGCAAAGGTCGCGTTCGACCACGGCTTACTCTTGAATCTAGTTCCTAGCTCTTCGAGCACGATAAACCAGCCGCCTTCGTCCATCACGGTGGCGAATTCCGCCTGGATACTCGCCCAGCTGCGCGGATCCGCGTCGTCCACCCACGCCGTGCTATTGACGTCGTATACCGGCGGAAGCTGGGGGCTCGCGACAGCCGCCTGGGCAACCGTGAACGTTGACCCAGACAGCGCCAAGGTTGCCGCGCATACGACCCGACGCATGGCCCGCCTGGTGATTGAAATTGTGCCCATTAGAATTCGAAGCCCTCAATCAGGTCCTCGGTGAGATCGCGAAGTTCGGATAGCAGCTTGCTGGCCTCATCGACCATCTTCATCGCTTCCGCAAAACTGGGGGCATCCGATAGGCCAGCCTTCAGGGCTTTCAGCTTGTCCAGAATCTCGCGGACCCGTTCGACCTCGGCCGCGCCGAGCCTATCTTCAACCTCCTTGAGAAGGCCCTTGGCGTCCTTGTGTTCCTCCAGGGCGGTGTCGAACTCGGCCGATGCGACCGAGCTAAAACCCGTCAATGCACGAAGGATCGGGACGTGAACCCGAGGGTCGTTCAGGTAATGCAGCAACCCGTGCGGATTCCAGTGATGTAACGTGTCGATCGATTCCGAGCTGAAACGGGTCCCCCAATTCGATGGTCCAAATTTCTTCGGAAGCGGGAACGGGTCGAGGTCGTGCCGGAAGTTGTAGAAGTCCTCACAGTAGGTGTCAGCGCTCCCTACAGCCCCCGGTCGAACCATGGAGGTGTAGGGGTCGATGTCCGTCGCCATGAAGCGACTGACGTTCGCCAATGTGAACAGGTTCTGGAAGCGCCAGTGCGTTGGACCGAACGCGTTAGCGAGATCCGGAACATCGAACTCCTGGCTTCCCAGAGCGTGGATTGCGTCATGAGAGACCGCGGTGCCAAGGCTGTGAGATAGGACCGACGCACGCCCCTCGGGGTCCTCGTCCAGTAGCGCGTCCACTCCCCTGGCGAACTGGGTTGCGACTGAAGCGCGCACCGCTGTCCGCTCAAGCGCGAACAGGCGATAGATCAGTACATCCGTAATGTGTGTCCAGAAGAAGTCGTCCTTCTTGGTCGAGAGGTCATCCAGCCAGTCGAGATCCCCGACGAAGGCCAGGTCCTTGCCACGCGCAAAATTTGCCGGTCCCGATCCCGCCGCCCGCCACCGGGCGAGTGTTTCCTCGAACGACTGGTCATATCGAATCTCCTTGAAGGAAACCCGGTCGACTAGCGGTTCGGCCTCAAAGGCAGAGTACCTGTTGGAGAGACGCACCAGCGTCTCCTTGACGGTCTCAGCCCAGCCCTCGTCGTGAACGCCCATACCATGGACGAGAAACAGTACATGCTTACTCACATCCGTCCTTTCGCAGTCTTTGGACCAGAGGCGGGGCTCCCCGTGAGGGCCCCAGCCTTTCTAGCTTGGGAGAGGGTCGAAGCTGTCGCTGGCCAGAGTACAGCTAGCGATCATCTCCGTCACGTCCCGACATGCGGCCGTCACTCGTTGCGTGGCCCATGGTCGCGCGTAGGGTTGGCCTATGGTCCGGTCCGGTTACCCGGGTGCTGACCCCGCAACCCAACAACGTGACTTGGCCCAGAAACCGCGGCGCTTTCGACGATTTATTTGATCGCACGACTGGCCAGCGCCGAACGTAGGTTCATGCCACTCGGTGCCCGCGCTGCAAGCGTCACCGTTGCTGAACTCTGACGAACGAGTTCTCGATTGCTCCAGCGGCGTTGATGTGGCAACGCAGGCGGAGGGACCGCAGTGGCGTCGGTCGGTCACGTCTCTACCGATTCTTGCCGAGCCTACGCCCACGTACAAGCCGGAGCGCAGTGGTTGTAATGCGGCGGCGGTTTCGAGAGACTGCCAGAAACCTTGAGGCGCAACGATTCGACACGGTACGGAGGGCTGGGATCGGCCCTCGCACTCGTGTCCTGACAACTGGAATGTCATCCATGGACGCAGCCACTGAAAAGACGGATCTCTCGACGGTCGCGGGGTTTAACAAAGCTCGTTACATCATCGGCATCATCGCGTTATTCGGTGCCTCGGGCGGGGTGATTGTCGGCATTACCCGGTCCTCCTCCTATCGAGTGCGAATGCCGTTCTTCGGTGAGGGCTTGATCGAGATCGGCATCTTTGGGGACGTCTTCATCGGCGCCGTGACCAGCATCGCGGCATTCTACGTCATCGGATCCCTGCTCGGTCTAGGCGACAAGGAGTACGAGACGCCGGCCGAGTGGATCAAGCTCATCTCGCTCAGCATCATCGCCGGATTCGCGGGGTTGGGGCTCATATCGAATCTCTCCGATCAGCTGGTGACGAAGTTAACAAACGTTCAGAGCCTCGTGGAGAACGTCGAGTCCGGCGTGGTCGCGTTTCGGCAGGCCAATGAGGCGGCGACCCAGGTGCGCGAGGGCATTGAGAAGATGAACAAGGGCAACGCGTTGAGAAAAAGTGCCACCGACGACGAGGGGCTGCGGAATTCCGAGTGGAGCCTGCGCCAGGCACTGCCGCGCTTCTCGCGCGCTCTGCAAGTCGATCCGGGCAACCTGAAGGCGAGGGTAGAGCGAGCGAAAGTCTATTCCGGCCTCGCCAGGACCTACACGAAAATGGACGCGCCCAACCTGGTGCGCCCCATCGAGTTCTTCATGAAGGCCATCGAGGTGCTCGACGAGGTCGTCGAGGAGGACCCGCGCCACGCGCGCGCGTACTACAATCGTGCCTGCTATCGCGCGCTACTTGATGATGAGACCGCCGCCTTGGCCGCGTTGGAAGATCTCGAGCTGGCCATCGAGCAGGATCCGATCTACCTGCAGCTCCAGGGCAGAGATTCCGATTTCGACAGCCTGCGAAATCGTGAGGATTTCAAGCGCCTCATCGAGCGACTCGAGCAGGAGCTCCCCTAGAAAGTGGCGCACCCCCCGGCGACGGGCTAGCAGTTCAACCAGGGCGGCCACTCCGAGCATCCTGCGCATGAGTCCGGACCAGGAATCCCGGCCCCGAAGGGTGCAGAAAGTCGGCCGAACACAGCTCGTTGCCGACGTTGAGATTGAGAGCGCGCCAACCGGAGGATCCTGTTTGGCGAAGGGCACCTATGTCGTGTCGCTGACGAGTATCTGCTCCACTTCAATCACGATCGGAACCATCAGGGCATCGGCAACGAGCTGATCGACGGCTACGCTAGCACGGGAGCTGGGCCGATCGAGTGCCGCGAGCGCGTTGGTGGTCTGCTCAAGTTCTACCACCGCGCGGCCAGAGGGGAGATGGCGCCGCGGCTATCTCCAGGTCGGTGGGGGAGGTGTACCCACGACTTCGGAACTTGGCCGTGGAATCAGCCCGCTACTTCAAGCAAGCCGTTGCCCAGGCGCGAGTTGGGCTTCGGCTGGGTTTCTGCATGGTACGTGAAAGTCAGCGGTCGCCAACTCGCTCGAGGCCATGGGACTCGAGCAACTCGGTCAATGCGGGGTAAGGGTGCAGCGGGTCGAACATGCTCGTCTCGAGGTAGCTGTCGACGAGTGAGGAGGCGGGCGTCAGGTCGAGGGCGCGGGCGAGGGTATCCAGGGCTTCGAACGCCAGCTCTTCGGCGTGGTCGGCGGGAAGGTCGGCGCCGGTGCAATGGGCGAGGAGGCTGGCGGCCTGGAGCAGGGGTTCGGGGCTCGCAGGAACTGCGTCGGCGAGGGAGCGGGCGAGGTCGACGGCGTCGTCGATACGCCCGAGCTGGACGAGAATCTTTCCGCGCATCAGGGTGCGAAAGGGAGCGAGTCGGGCGACGACTGCTGTACCCTGGCCGGTCTCGGTGCGGGCGAGTTTCTTGGCGAGTGCGTCGGCCTCGTCGAGCTGTGCGAGGAGGTCCGAGGTGACTCGCTCGAGGGAGACGCGCGTGTCGATCAGAGACTGCAGGGCGATCAGGCGCCGCACGCCGAGGCCGCGCTGGTCGGGGCGGAGGCGGTGCAGCTCGGCGTAGGCGAGGGCCGAGCGCGCGAAAGACTCCTCGGCCCGCTCGAGCTGGCCCAGCGCGCTGTACTGCGAGCCGCTGTTCAGGGAGATGGCGGCGCGCGCGTCCAGGTAGGTGGTGACGCTCGGGTAGTCCTGGACGAGCTCCTCGACTGCCACGCGCGCCTCGTTGTTGGCCTCGATGGCCGCGTCGTACTCGCTCCGGGCGAAGAGGGTAGCGCCGAGGTCGATCAGGGATTCGACGAGTGCGAAGCGGCTGTCGGGCGTGCCCGTGTCCTTGGCGATGGCGCGCCGCAGGTCGAGCGCCTCCCGCAGGTAGTCAGTCTGGACCTCGTGATCCTGGCCGCCCGTGTCGCCATGCACTAGAAAGGCCTGGGGCTGGCCGAGCTCGGTGAGCGCCGTGGCGAGGAGTCCCATGCCGTCGCCCACGAGCTCGCCATTGGCGCGCAGCTCGCGCAGGTCCTCGACCGAGTGCTCGAGGAATTCGCGCGCCTCCTCGACCTCGCCGGCTCGCTGCAACACCCCGGCGAGCTGTACGTCGAGACGTGCCAGCCGCTGGCGATTCAGCGCTCTGTCCAGGCCGCGCGCCACCAGGAGCTCCCGCGCCTGGCGACCCACGCTCAGCGCCTCTTCGAGGCGGCCGCGGAAATTCTCGGCCTCTACCAGGCGCCACGCGACCTGGGCCAGCTCGTCGACGTAGCGCTCGTCGGGATTCCCTGCAATCATCTCCTCGAGGCTGCGCCAGGCACGACTCAACGTCTCGGCCACCTCGTCGAACTCGCTCAGGAGGCCGTGCATGTCAGCCACGCGCTCCAGCGAGCGCACGTACTCGAGGCGCTCCTCCAGGTTTTCGGGCTCGGCCTCGACCAGTGCCTCGTGGAAGGCAAGCGCATCTTTCAGAACGTCGCGCCGCAGGGTCTCGAGGTGCGGCACGTCCCGTAGGCGCACGTCACCCAGCCGGTCGAGCATGCGGTCCACGGCGCCGCGCGCGAGGACGAAATTGCCGTCTGCGCGCGCCTCCTGGCGTTGCACTTCCTCGAGGGAATCGGCCAGGGCCGCGTTGGCGCGCGAGAGCTGCACGCGGGCGACGCGCTCCCCGATCGCCCAGGTCACCGGGACCGCGATCATGAGCAGCAGGGCGGCAACGGTCCATGCGGGATGGCGCTCGGCGAAGCGCCGCGTGCGCAGGACGAGACCCGGCCGGCGCGCCAGGATCGGTCGGCTGGCGAGAATGTTGTCGAGGTCCCGCGCCACCTCGCCCGCCGACGAGTAGCGTCGCCGTCGGTCGATATCCATTGCGACCAGGCAGACGGTCTCGGCCTCCCAGCTAACCCGGCGTCGGCGGTCGCGGCGCAACGACCGCGGGCGCGCCTCGAGCACACGCGTGCGCAGGGCAGCGAGGGAGCGCGCACTGTACGGGAGCTGTCCGGCGAGGAGCTCGTACAGCGTGACTCCGAGGGCGTAGACGTCAGAGCGGCGATCCGCTACTGCGGTCTCGGTCAGGAGCTCCGGGGCCATGTAGGCGAAGGAGCCTACTTGTACGCCGGTGCGCGTCAGGCGTTCGGACCCTTCGAAGCTCGACAGGCCGAAATCGAGCAGCATGACTCGCCCGTCGCGGGTGAGCATGATGTTCGAAGGCTTCACGTCGCGGTGCAGGATGCTGGACGAGTGGGCGTGATCGAGGGCGTCGGCAACGGCCCGCACGATCCTCAGGGCAGTTTGCTCCCAGGTGCCGCGGAAGAGCGGCGCGGGTTCGGCCGCTGGTTGTTCCCCGAGGACGCGGGCCAGAGCTTGGTCGAGGTCGGCGCCCCGAGTAACCGGCGCGCCCGACGTCCCGGAAGCTTCGGCCAGCTCCTTCATTGCCACCAGGAGGCGCGCCAGAGTGGCACCGCGCACGAGTTCCATGGCGAAGTAGGGCACACCGCCCTCTTCTCCCACCGCGTACACGGGCACGATGCCCGGGTGGGACAGGCTCGCGATCGTCGTGACCTCCCGTGCGAAACGCTCGCGGGCGCCGGGGAAGCGCAGCTCTTCGGGACGGATCAGCTTGACGGCGACCTCGCGCCCGAGCGACTCCTGGCGCGCGCGGTAGACGATTCCCATGCCCCCCTGGCCGATCGGCTCGACAAGGCGGAAATCTCCCATCAGCTCGGGGACCTCGACCTTGCCCGGGTCAACGAAACCGGCCTCGATGAGTACGTCCACCCGCCGCCGCAGAAGCGTGGCCTCGTCCGGATGGCGGCGGCAAGCTTCCTCTAGCCTCTCGCGCAAGGCGGCCGGCTCACCGTCGAGGACCTCCTGCACCAGGTCGTCGACTGGCCCTCGCGGCGCGGGGCGTGTCCGGGGAGTCGGATCGGGTTCTTGCATGATTGGCCGAACGGTCCACTATAGAACAACTGATGCGGATTCGTGGGTTGGCCTCACGTCGGGGCGAAGGGTTGTTTTGGATGGATGACGTCGGGCGCTGGGTCGAGGGGGTACGCGGTGGGGACGAGCGGGCGCTCGAGGCCCTGCTCGAGCGCTACCTGCCGGAGCTCCACGCTTATGTGCGGCTGAGGGCCGGGGGCATGCTCCTCGCGCGAGAGTCGAGCGCCGATCTCGTCCAGTCGGTGGCGCGCGAGGCCCTCGGGGAGCTCGGCGGCTTCGACTATCAGGGCGAGCAGGCGTTCCGTTCCTGGCTCTACACCCTGACCCAGCGCAAACTGGTCTCGCGCTACAGGTATCACGTTGCCCAGCGTCGCGACGTTGGCCGCGAGATTCAGTTGCCCCAACCCGGCGGTGGCACATCCCGGGCGGAGCTCGACCTCGCCGACAGCTACGCCGCCCTCGTCTCCCCGTCGCGCAAGCTGGCCGCAAAGCAGTTCGTCGAGCAAGTCGAGGAAGCCTTCGCCCAGCTCCCTGACCACTACCGGGAGATCGTGCTCCTCGCCCGGGCCGAAGGGCTGACCCACGAGCAGATCGCCAAGCGCACCGGCCGCGGCATGGGCTCGGTGCGCATGCTCCTGTCGCGAGCTCTTGCGGAGCTCGCGAGGCAGCTCGACGTGAAGTGATGGCGCGTGGAGTCGCACACCTGGTTCACGGCGCCGCACACCGTGACAAGGTGTGCGACGCTCCAGATCGTCACGGCAAGACGAAGAACTCGACCGCGTCCGTCAGGCCGTATCCCGTCCCATCCGAGTGCTGCGGGTCTCGATAGTAGTACTGCGCATTGATCCGGTCACCGACCATGACGCTCGGAGCCATCCCGCCCTGTAACCACGCGTTGAAGTCGAAGCTCAGCGTGCCCGTGCAGTCCGGCGGGCCCACAAAGCCGCGGGTGTTCTGGATCGGCGTGCGCCGGAGTGCCGGCGCGATACAGCGCAGGCCGCCACCGAAGGGAGTCGATTCACGCCCGTTGGCGCTGTACATGAGCACGCCATTCTTGTTGTTGATGAGGAACATCGCCGAGATGTCGAACGGCGCCGGGTCCGTGGCGCTAGCGAAGCCAGAGAATTCCAGGATCGGCGTGCAGCCGACCGAGTTGGTCTTGGACGTGCAGTAGATCTCCGGAACGCCTTGCTGCGTGAAGCTCTGATACAGCACGTTATCCTGGGAGTAGTTGTAGAAGCCGAGGCTGCCGCTGGTGTAGGTGGAATCGGCCAGCACCCAGTGCTCGAGCATCATGCCGTCCTCCAGAACTGTGATCTCGATGCTCCCGGGAACCCAGTTCAGCACGAATTCGTAATCGACGAATTCGACCCAGGGGATCGTGTTGTGCAGCGGCACCGTGACATTGGGCGAGTCCGTGGAGGGCCACAGATCGTCCTGCGTCGGATCGCCTCCACCCGGGATCTGCACGACCTTGAGGCTCATGCCCACCTCGGCGAAGTCGCCCTGGAAGCTCTGGCTATTCTGTTTCCAGTCGAACAGGTAGAAATGCCCACGATCCTGGTAGCCGAAGACGAAGCCCATGAAGTCGTCGTCGCTGCCGGTCTCGACGCGCCAGGTACCGCGGATCTCCTGGCCAACGGCATTGAAGTCGCTGAGCAGGATGCTTGCGTCAGAGTTCACGCTCTGCAGCACGGAGGTATTCCCCGGCTGCAGGTCCCAGCTTGAGTCGGGCTGGGAGTTCAGCTCGTACTGGATCGTCTGCCAGGTCGACAGATCGATGATCTGGGCCTGGCCCAGAGACGCCCCGGCCAGGGCGACGGCGGCCAGAGGTCGTGCGAGAGTGCGGATGAGGTCGTTTCTTGAGTTGAGCATGGCAATTCCAGGGCCTTCGGGGTCATTCGTACATCCTCTGAATCTGCGAACCGCCCCGACCTTCACGCGCTTTCTGTGAGAAAATGACCGGATGCCAGATCCGAGGCACCGTAGGTCTTCGCTCTACCGTCGCGCCGCCTGACGAATGTCCATGGTCGGAGCGCCGAGCCGTGCGGTACCGATCCGTCTCGATCGGCCGATGTGGCCGATGTGACCGATGCACGGCCGAAAGCACGGTCTGCGCGAGGCCGCAAGGCCAAATACAGACTCCAATTGGGCGTCGACGTATCTTGTAGGTAGGACGCCATTCGCCAGCTAGCTACTCTCCCCTGGCCCCGCGGGCGTTCGCTATCATGGTGCTGTCATGCTTCTTCCGGCCTTGCTCGCCACCTTGGCTCTGGCTCAAGACCTCGAGCCCATACCCCCGACGCTCTACGACCGCGTAATCGAGCTGGAGATCACGGCGGAAGACGAGCCCGCGATTGAAGGCCGTGGCCCGACGGCCTTCGCCGAGTATGAAGCGGGGTTCGAGGGCACCCTGCACATCTGGGCCAGGTCGAGGCTCGATCTCCTTATTCAGGTTGATGATGCAGCAGAGGCGCGGTCGCTCGCGTCGGGCGATAACGCCAGCGGAGGATCTGGTCCATACGTGTCGATCGAGGTCCGGCCGGGGGACTGGTTGGTCATTCTCGTCGCAGGAAATCCAGGTGCAACGGGGCCCCTGACCCTTCATCTGTCCGCAGCACCCATTACCAAGGCAGGGCGCGACGCAACGAGGCTCGTACTCGAGACCCAGGCCGCCGTGGACCGCCTCATACGCGAAGGCCAACCGGCCGCGGCTCGGGACCTCTTCACGAAGGCGCTACCCGGTTTCAGCCTCCCGGACTTCCGCCACCCCGGCTTCTTGCTCGCCCGCGCGAATCTGGCCGTGTCGGTGGTGCAGCTGGGAGACCTTCAGGGCGCCCGCGCGCTGTTCGAGTCCGGGGTCGCTGCTCGAAAGCGCACTCTTCCAGAGGATCACTTCGACCTCCTGCTCGCCAGGGCAAACCTGGCTGTGGTGATGGAGCGGATGGGGGACCTGGTGGAGGCTCGTGCGGTTCATGAATCGGTCCTGGCCGGCTACGAGCGAACGTTGCCCGCCAGCCATCCCGATCACGTGCGCGCTCGCGCGAGCCTCGCGACTTCGATGCTGGCGATGGGCGAGTCCGTGGAGGCTCGCGCGCTCCTGGAGACCGTCCTCGCCATCTACGCCCGCACGCTGCCCGAGGATCATCACGATGCGTTGATCGTCCGTGGAAACCTTGCGGCCTCGATGAGTGGGATGGGGGACCTGGCCGGGGCGAGGGCCCTCTTCGAGCAAATCCTCGCGGCCCGCGAACGTGCACTGCCCGGGGATCACCCCGAGCTGCTGCGCGCCCGGGCCAACGTGGCCAGCTCGATGCACGCCATGGGCGACTGGGCCGGGGCGCGCGCGCTGCTCGAATCAGTCCTGGCGGCGCGCGAGCGTACGCTCCCCGCGGATCATCCCGACATCATTTTGACGCGCGCCAATCTTTCCGGCTCGATGATGCGGGCGGGCGATCTGGTGGAGGCCCGCGTTCTCCGAGAGCGGGTCCTCGCCGTCCGCGAGCGCACCCTTCCGGAGCATCACCCCGATCTTCTACGGGCCCGGGCTGACCTGGCTATCTCGTTACATCAGGAGGGTGATCTCGCAGGGGCGCGCGCTGTGGAGGAGGCCGTGCTCGAGGCTCGAGAGCGTACTCTGCCTGCGGACCATCCGGATGTGTTGACTGCCCGGGGACGCCTGGCCATCACTATCGAAGCCATGGGCGATCTGGCCGCTGCACGCGCGCTCAAGGAATCGGTCCTGGCTGCCTCCGAACGGATCCGGCCCGCCGGGCACCCCGATCTCCTGGTCTCCCGAGGAAACCTGATGGTCTCGATGCAAGCGATGGGAGACCTCGCCGGAGCCCGGGCCCTGCTTCCTGTTCAGATCCGGGGAATTCAGATGCGAGCACTCGCGTCGCTTGCCCTCGCTCCGAGGCAGGCGCGGCAGGCCGTTGCGAGTGAAAGTGGCCGGCTTTCCAAGGTCATGTTCCTTGTCGCATCGGCAGGTCCCGACCTCGAGAGAAGTGCCTTCGAGCTGGTCGAGACTCTGCGGCTCGTCGTGGCCGAGTCGGCGCGTTCGCTCGCCCGCTTTGACGCCGACCCGGAGCTGGCTCCGATTCTGGTGAAGGCCGCCGAGACTCGCCGTGCGCTCAACGATCTGGTTGCCGGCGCCGCGCGCGAGGGTGCGACGGACCTTCCTGTCGAGTTGACAAGGCTCTCGCTGGAGCGCGACCGGCTGGAGCGAGAGGCCAGCCGCCGGCTCGCACTCCGCGGCGTTGTCACGGATCCGGTTCGAGTGGAGGCTCTGAGGGGAGCAATCGGCCCGGGCAGCGTGGCCGTCAGCTACCGGCGCATAAGGCTCGAGCATCTCGTGCCCACGAGTGGCGCAATCCTGGAATCGGCGGACCACCTGCTGGCGCACGTGTTGACCTCCGAAGGGAGGTTGACGCGAGTCGATCTCGGTCCGGCTTCAGAACTGTCAGTCCTCGCCAGCGAATGGCGGAGGGCGATGGGGGCTCCGATCCAGAGCAGCCAAACGGGGGAGCACCCACAGCCGAACCCTGGGACGGACGCCATCGGCGCGGAGTCGAGCGATCAGCGTGGACTGGCTCTTAGGGACAGCGGCTCCTACGGCGAGGGCGAGGAATGGAGCGCGGGCTGTGCCCTGCGTGCGCGGATCCTGGATCCGGTCCTTGCCGTGGCAGGAGGGCAGGTCAAGCGAGCCTACGTCTGCGGGGATGATCTTCTCTTCCTGCTACCGCTCGATGCGCTACCGATGGAGCCGGGAGAGTCGGGAGGTGCAAGTGACGGGGGCCAGGCGCGGATCGGTGATCGAGTCAGCATCGTGAATGAGGTCTCCTTCGCGAGGATACTGGCTCCTGCGACTCCGCTCGGGGGGGAGTCCACGCTGCTGGCACTCGGTGGCGTGGACTACGATGGGGAAGGAGCCGTTCCGGAGGGGCTGACCGCGTCGTCAGCTCCGATCGAGGTCGGTGCATCGAACGGGGTCGGAGGGCCAGCTCTCCAAAGTGGGGGCAAGGAAGCCGGAACCGTTGTCCACTCGCCGGCGGATGGCGAGGTGCACAGCACGTCTCGCGGTGCGCTGACCGAGCGCTTCCAGCATCTACTTCAGGCCCGCTTCGAGACGGAGGCCACAGCGGACCTGTTCGAGAAGGCGTTCGAGGCAAAGCCGGTATTGCTCACCCGCGAGAGGGCGACCAAGGCAGGCTTGTTCGAGGCCGCGCCCGGGAAGCGCTTCTTGCATCTCGCGACCCACGGCTGGTTCGCACCGGAGAGCGTGCGTTCAACCGCAGACGCCCAGTCTGAAAGTCAGGGCCTCTCCCGCTTGCGGATCGACGAACGCGTATCTGGTCTGGCGCCGATGACCCTTTGCGGGCTAGCCCTCGCCGGTGCCAACAAGGGCCGCGACTCCCTGGGCCGCGTACCCGGGATCCTGACCGCCGAAGAGCTGTGTTCACTTGATCTTTCCCGGTGCGAGCTTGCAGTCCTGTCCGCCTGCGAAACCAATGTCGGTGTCCGGCGCGCGGGTCAAGGGATCCAGTCCCTGCAATCCGCGCTCTACGCAGCCGGTGCACGTACGTCGATCACGAGCCTCTGGAAAGTAGACGACGCCGCCACCCGCAAGCTCTTCGAACTCTTCTACACCTACCTGTGGGGCGAAAAGGTGGGCAAGGCGGAAGCTCTATGGAAGGCGAAGACGGATCTGCGGGACGCTGGGCACCCGTTGAGGGACTGGGCTGGTTGGGTACTTACCGGTGCCCCTGAGTAGTCTAGGGGAGTCATGCTGGTTCTGCTCGCAACCCTAGTTCTTGCCCAAGATCCGGAGCCCATACCGCCGTCGCCCTACGACCGGGTGAAGTGGTCCAGCGAGTTCCGGCTTCCATCTAGCTGTCCGGAAACCCCGTAGTTGCAGGCATATAGAGCCTTCTCCGCACCGTCATCCGACGGACTTCCCAGGAGGACCTGATGCCGCCGCGAGCCACGACAACCACGCTCCCACTGCCCAAAGCGTGGCACCGCGTCACCCGGGCAGGCGTGCTGCACGCGATCTCCGTCGCGTCGATGGCCATGACGTCGGCATGGAGCAAAGCGTCTCGCTCCACACGGCAACGGGCGCTGGCTGAGGCTGACCAGCTTCGGCGCGAGATCGCCCTGCTCACCGCCGAGCTGGAGTTGAAAGATGCCAGGTGGGCTCGCCTCCCTGCACGCCGCCGTCCCTTCTACGGCCCGATCCAACGAATGCGAATCCTGGAGCTGCGGGCAGCACGCGGATGGTCGAACAAGCAGGTGGCCGATCGATTCATGGTGACCGAGGAGACCATCGCATCCTGGATGAGGCGCCTTGATGAGGACGGTGAGGCCGGCCTCGTTCGGTTGACAGAGCCCGTCAATCGATTCCCGGACTTCGTCGCGTACCTGGTGCGCTACCTCAAGCAAACGTGCCCGAGCCTCGGCAAGGAGCGGATCGCGAAGATGCTGGCTCGCGCCGGATTGCACCTGGGAACGACGACAGTGGGGCGGATGCTGAAGCGAGATATCACCAAGGGTGATGTCACGGTCGAGGAGCCGAAACCAGCCGCTGGCCGTGTTGTCACGGCAAAGCGCCCGAATCACATCTGGCACGTGGATCTGACAACCGTTCCCACGAACGCTGGTTTTTGGCTCCCGTGGACGCCACACGCCCAGTTCCAGCGCTGGCCTTTCTGCTGGTGGGTCGCGATCGTCGTAGACCACGCTTCGAGGCTTGTCGTTGGCTTCGCAGTCTTCAAGCGCCGGCCGACCTCGTTCGAGGTGTACTCCTTCATGGGCACCGCGATCCATCGGTCGGGCGCGAAACCGAGGTACATCATCTCGGACAAGGGGAAGGAATTCGACTGCAAGCCGTTCAAAGACTGGTGCCGGCGGAAGGGGATCCGGCCTCGGTATGGCGCGGTGGGGAAGCACGGCAGCATCGCGATCATCGAGCGTCTTATTCGGTCGATGAAGTCGGAGTGCACGAGGCGGATCATCGTGCCGTTCCGGTTGGATCAGATGCGCGGTGAGCTTGCCTGCTATGCGAGCTGGTATAGCGGGCACCGACCGCATACTGCTCTGGGCGGGCGGACGCCGATGGAAGTCTACCGGGGCTTGCCAGCAGCGAACGCAGCACCCAGGTTCGAGCCTCGTTCCCGTTGGCCGCTGCGTAGTCGGTGTGCCAGCCCGGTCGTCCCGATCGACGGGAAGCGCGGCGCGCGGATTGCCCTGGTGCTCAGCCGATTCGAGAACCGTCCGCACTTGCCTGTCGTCGAGCTTCGACGGGCTTCCTGACCCGGGAGAGCAGTCGTCGGTGCCGTGCCCCGGGGCAGCGGTCTGTCTATCCTGTGCGAAATCGTGCTTGAACGCGCCACGAATCGGCTCGGGGGGACGCTCGGAACTCCCTGGACCAGTACACCATCCAGAATCTGTCGTTGGGTCCGTAGCGCATGAAGTGGGCCTCCTATGTCATGGTTGATCGCGCGGGTTCGTGCAGCAAGTCAATTAGGACGGTGCGGGCGCTCCACGCGGATCTGACCGCCACTGGAGCCTCGCGTGTCCTAGGATAGTCGGATGCTGCTTCCCATCCTGCTCGCCACCCCAGCCCTCGCTCAAGGCCCGGAGCCGATACCCCCGACGCCCTACGACCGGGTAGTCGAGCTGGGGATCACTCCGGATGACGAGCCTGCGATCGAGGGCCATGGCCCCACGGTCGTCGTCGAGTACGAAGTTGAGTTCGACGGCACGCTCCATGTCTGGACCACTTCCGAACTCGATCTCTTCCTACAGGTCGACGATGCAGCCGAGGCGCGGCAACTCGCATCGGATGACAACTCGGGAGGCGGCACGACGCCGTACTTGGCGCTCGACGTCAAACGGGGAGACTGGCTGGCGGTCCTCGTTGCCGGCGAGCCGGGTGCCACCGGCCCTCTGACCCTGCACCTGGTCGCGGCACCCAAATCTGAAGCTGGCCATTTGGCTGAAATGGCCGCGCAGGCCGCCCTGCGTGAGTCAGCACGCCTGGTGCGTGAAGGGAGCCAAGCCCAGGCCAGGGAGGTCACGGCAATGGCCCTGGCGGAAGTGATGGACACCATTGTTTCAGACAGCACCGATCTGATCCTGGCCCGAGTGAGCCTGGCCCGAACGATGGAGGCGATGGGCGACTTCACTGAGGCTCGCCCTCTATGGGAATCCGTCCTCGCTAGTTACGAGCGTATATTGCCCGGGGATCACCCTGACCTGGTCTCTGCCCGTGACAACATGGCCGCCTCGATGGAGACCATGGGTGATCTCGCCGGTGCCCGCGCCCTGCGTGAATCCGTCCTAGCCTCCCTCGAGCGCATCCTGCCCGAGGACCACCCTGCGCTGCTTCTTGCTCGAGGAAACCTCGCCGTCTCAATTTCACAGATGGGTGATCTCGCCGGTGCCCGGGCGTTGCGTGAGTCGGTCCTCGCATCCTGCGAAGGCAACCTGCCCGATGACCACCCTCTTCTTATTGCGGCCCGAGGGAACCTGTCAAATTCTATCGAAGCGGAGGGCGATCTCGCCGGTGCTCGCACCCTTCGTGAAGCCGTCCTCGCGGCATGCGAGCGTACGTTGCCGGAGGACCACCCCGACCTGCTGGCTGCCCGAGCGAACCTCGCCAACTCGATGGGCGCGATGGGTGATCTCGCCGGTGCCCGAGCCCTGCGTGAATCCGTCCTCGCGGCCTGCGAGCGCACGCTCCCCGAGGATCATTCCGAGTTGCTTTCGGCCCGAGTGCACCTGGCAGGTTCGATGGGGGCTACGGGCGATCTCGCCGGTGCCCGTGCCCTCAAAGAATCGGTGGTCGCGGCCTACGAAAGGAGTCTGCCCGAGGACCACCCCGATCGGCTCTTCGCCCAAGCGAGTCTTGCTGTTTCGATGTGGAAAATGGGTGATCTTGTCGGGGCGCGCGCCATGTGTGAATCGGTCCTCATGGCGCGCGAGCGTGCGCTTTCCGAGGATCACCCGAAGCTGATTCTCGCGCAGGCGAACCTCGCGGTCGTGATGGAGTCCATGGGCGATTCAGGTGGGGCCAGGACCCTACGTGAGTCTATCCTGGCAGCTCGCAAGCGCACACTCCCCGAGGACCACCCGGACCTGCTCTTGGCGCGATCGTACGTGGCCGCATCAATGCATCAGGCCGGCGATTTCGGTGGAGCGCGCGTCCTCTTTGAATCCGTACTCGCGGCATCCACGCGTGTGCTGCCCGAAGATCACCCCGATATCTTGAGCGCTCGAACCAACCTCGCCGCCTCGATGTCGCAGATGGGTGATATCGACGGCGCCCGCATCCTGCGCGAATCCGTACTCTCGGTCTTGGAGTGCACGCTTCCTGAGGACCATCCAGACCTGCTTCATGCCCGAGCGAACCTGGGTGTTTTGATGTCGACGATGGGGGATCTCGTCGGCGCTCGTGCATTGCTGCCAAAGCTCGTCATGGGTATGCGCGCCCGCGTCCTCGCCTCACTCGCGCTGGCCCCTCGGCAGGCGCGGCAGACCGTCGCCAGCGAAAGCCAACGCCATTCCGAAGTGCTTTTCTTGAGCGAATCGGCCGGAGCAACGCTTGAGCGAAGCGTATTTGAGTTGACCGAAACCATGCGGCTCGTGGCTGCGGAAGCGGCGCGTTCGCTTGCACGTTTTGAGGCGGATCCGGAGCTGGCCCCCATCCTGGGAGAGGCTGCCGGCGTTCGTCGAACACTCAACGATCTGGTCGTTGGGGCCGCGCGCGATGAGACTGGATCCGAGGGGATGCCTGCTGAGCTGACTAGGCTTTCGCTAAGGCGCGATGCACTGGAGCGCGAGGCGAGTCGCCGGCTCGCTGAACGGGGAGTCGTTACGGGACCCGTCGGGGTCAGTGCGTTGACGGCGGCACTCGACCCCGGCGACGTGGCCATTGGCTACCGGCGCATCACACTCAAACGCGGGGACCCCTCGAACGGCGAGATCGAGGCCGCTGCGGAGCACTTGCTTGCCCATGTCCTAGACGCCGAGGGAAGGCTGAGCCGCATCGACCTAGGGGCCGCTTCGGAGTTGGAGGAGCTTGCGCGCGAGTGGCGCGCGGCACTCGGAGCCCCGGTCTTGCGTGGAATAGGTGTTGAGGCGCGTGAAGACGACTCCGAAGCCCGGGTGGGTCGTGAGCTGTGCGCACGGATCCTGGACCCGGTGCTGGCGCTGGCGGGTGAGCAGGTCGAGCGCCTCTTCATCTGCGCGGACGACCTGCTCTACCTGCTGCCGCTGGACGCGCTGCCATTCGACACGAGTTACGAGGAGACCGGAGACGAAGCGGCCCCTGAACGTATCGGTGATCGGTTGCGCATCGTCAACGAGGTCTCCTTCGCGCGCCTGCTGGCCCCTGTATCCCCGGCCGATACGGCGCCGTCGCTGCTCGCCTTCGGTGGCGTGGACTACGATGCTGACGGAGCGGTTCCTGAGGGGCTGATTGGATCGTCTGCTCCAATTGAAGCAGGCGATGGCGCGGACCCCGACGATTCGGAGACTGCCGGATCAGCTTCCCGTAGCGCCGTCCCCGAGCGTTTCCAGAAGCTGCTTCAGGCCCGACTGGAGGCTGAGGCCACGGTGGTTCTCTTCAAGGACACCTTCGAGGTAGAGCCAACCCTGCTCACAGGGAAGAAGACAACCAAGGCTGCACTCTTCGAGTCCGCTGTCGGAAAGCGATACGTGCACCTGGCGACCCACGGGTGGTTTGCACCCGAGAGCGTGCGCTCCTCAGAGGATGCGCAACCAGAGCCACATGGCTTCCCGCGCATGGGGATCGAAGAACGGGTCGCCGGCCTTGCACCGATGACTCTGTGCGGTTTGGCCCTCGCTGGAGCTAACAAAGGCAGAGACACCCTCGGCCGCGTTCCCGGGATCCTGACCGCCGAGGAACTCTGCTCCCTCGACCTCGACCAGTGCGAGCTAGCCGTTCTCTCCGCGTGCGAAACGAACGTCGGCATTCGCCGTGCCGGCCAAGGCATCCAATCCCTGCAATCCGCGCTCTATGCCGCTGGGGCCCGCACGTCGATCACGTCCCTGTGGAATGTCGATGACGCTGCCACACGCCGCCTGTTCGAGGTCTTCTATAGGAGCCTCTGGATTGAGAAGATGGGCAAGGCGGATGCGCTCTGGCGGGCGAAGATGGCCCTGCGGGATCAGGGATACGCGGTGCGGGACTGGGCCGGTTGGGTACTTACAGGAGATCCTGATTGAGCGGGCCACCAGGTCTATGAAGTCGCGTGAAGGTGGCAGCAAAGTGGCACAAGCCTCCGCTGTCTACGTTCGCTCATTGACTCCGAGCGTCATAACCCTTGCACACAATAAGGGTTATGTGGAGCGGCTGATGGGACTCGAACCCACGACATTCAGCTTGGGAAGCTGACGCTCTACCAACTGAGCTACAGCCGCGATTGCGGAGAAGGGTATCGATGGGGGACGGATAGAGCAAGGGCACGGTGGTAGGGGGTGCGTGAGTCTTGTCTAGAGGATGTTGGCCTCGGAAAGGAGGATGAGGACGACGAGGGTCGGGGTGATGGTTTTCAGCGTCAGGCTCCACGCGGCCCCGAGTTGGGGGCCTTGGCGTAGGAACTGGAAGCCGACTTCGCGGTCCTTGCGGGAGATGCACCAGCCGGCGCAGATGGCTACGAGTAGGCCGCCAAGGGGTAGCATGAGTTTGCCGGTGGTGTCTTCGAGGGCGGAGAAGATGGGTTGGGAGAAGGCGCAGGCCAGGCCAGTGAGCCAGACCGCTGTGCCGGCGATGTGGGTGGCTTTGGGGCGGGGCATCTTGAACTCGTCTACGAGCCAGGCGACGACGACTTCGAGCATGGAGATGGCGGAGCTCCAGGCGGCGAAGAAGACCAGGGTGAAGAAGGCTGTTGCGACCAGGGTTGCGGCGGGCATGGTGTCGAACAGGGGAGGAAGTGTCTCGAAGAGGAGACCGGGGCCTGATGCGGGGCTGGCGTTGCCGGCGAAGACGGCGGAGAAGATTACGACGCCGGCGAGGAGGGCGATCAGGGTGTCTAGGGTCACGATGGTGACGCTGTCGCGCAGGATGCTGCGCTCGGTCTTCAGGTAGGAGCCGTAGACGACCATGGTTCCCATACCGATCGATAGTGAGAAGAAGGCGTGGCCCAGGGCTTCGAGTACTGCGTCGGAGGAGAGGGCATCCCACTTGGGTTTGAACAGGAAGCTCATGGCCGGGGCGGCGTAGCCGTTCAGGGCGACGTAGGCGACCAGGGAGAGGAGCAGGACGAAGAGTGCGGGCATCATCCAGCGGCAGACACGTTCGATGCCGCCCTCGATGCCGCGTGCGACGACGGCGACGACGAGGACCATGAAGGCGCTGAACCAGAGGGCGCAGAGGGGGGCGTTGGTGGAGAGGGCTGTGTACTCGCTCGTGGGGCCGGGGGTGCTCGGGTCCGCCAGGGCGAAGAGGCCGACGGAGGTGCCCACGAAGTGCATGGTGTAGCCGGCGATGACTCCGTAGTAGGAGACGATCAGGAAGGAGGTCGCGACGGCCAGGAGGCCGGCGGTCTTGCCGAGGCGGCGACCCACGGGGCCGCGCGTCAGACCGGAGAGGGCTCCCTGGAGGTTCTTGCCGGTGCGCTGGCCCAGGCTGAGTTCGGCGATCATCAGGGGCAGGCCGACGAGCAGGATGCAGGCCAGGTAGACCAGGACGAAGGCGCCGCCGCCGTGGACGCCGGTGATGTAGGGGAACTTCCAGATGTTGCCCAGGCCGATGGCGCTGCCCACGGCGGCCAGGACGAAGCCCACGTGGGTGGCGAAGCCGTCGCGTTTGGAATCAGTGGTTTGCATGGGCTGGGTACGTTCCGGGGGGCGGGGATCTGCTGAATTGGAATTCCTTGGTAGATTCGAAGGGGTCGCGGCGTACCTGTGGCGGAGAGTTGCATGGCCCTCGAAGAACGACCCCCGGAAAAACCTGCGTTGCCCGTCGAGGCGCGCTTCGGGGAGCTTGTGCGCGCGGGGCGCGGGAGCGAGGCGGCCCAGTTGCTGGAGCGGGAATTCGGGAGCGGGCTGCGCAAGCGGCTCTCGAAGGTCGCCCTGGCCCTCGGCGGGGGGGACGAGGCGGAGCACCTGGCCCACTGGGCGGTTTCACTGGCGGTGACGAAGGGCGATGGCTTCGATCCGGCGCGGGGGCGGCTGGGCAACTGGCTCTTCTTCCTGGCTCGCAACGTGGCCCTGTCGCAGTTGCGCAAGGTGCGCCCCGAGGTTCCGCTGACTGGGGAGCTGGCGGCGAGCGCGCGGACGGTCGAGAGCCGGATTCAGAATCGCGAGGCCTTCCTGCGCGTGTGGCGTCGGATCGGGTCCGAGACATTGCGGCAGGTGCTGTTCCTCGACCTCAAGCATCACGGCCAGGCGCCCGGGGCCATGGCGCGCGAACTGGGGATGGATCGGGGCACCTTCTACAAGCGGCGCTGTGAGGCGCGGCGCGCCTTTCGCGAGATCTGGACCGAGGAGTTCGGCGATCCTGAGGGCTCTTTCTACGGGGAACTCGAATGAAGGCGCACGACGAGAAGGCGGCGCAGGCGCGGGCCGAGAGCGAGCGGGCTGATGACCTGCTCTGGCACGGGGCGGTCGCGGACCTCGAGCTCGGACCGGATTTCGATCAGCTCGAGCGCGAAGCGGGTCGCGAGGTGTCACCGGTCGGGCGTCTGAAGCAGCTCGAAGCGCGACTGCTCAGGATGGGCGCGGTGAAGCGCGCCGTGGTGCTCGCACCTCTCACCATTGCGGCCATGGTGCTGCTCGCCGGGGTCACGATCGCGGTCGTACGCGGGCTGACCGGCGTGACGGCTACATTGATGCAGGTTCTTGGGGACCGGCCCCTGCGCTTGCACGTCGCGGTTGCCCATGTGGTGGTCATGGCCGTGCTGCTGGTGCTCGTCTTCACGAACGCCCGTCCGAGCGAGCCCGACGGGCCCATCGCGCGGCAGGCCTGGCGTCAGTTCCGCCGCGGGTGGAGCCTGCTCTGGTGTTCGTGGCTCGCGCTCTACTCCTGGTTGGGCTTGTACTGGTCCATGGAGTCCGTCGGTGTCTCCGCCTGGTCGCGCTGGGGGCCGCCGGTTGCGGATTTGCTCAACGTGGTCAGTGCGGCGGCCTTCTTCTACCTGTTCCTGGTGCTCGACCGTCCGAGTGTGAAGGCCGACGGCGTTCCCGAGCGGGACCGCACCTTCCGACGCAGTCTGGTCGGAGTCGCGGTGGTCTGTGGTGCGACGGCCATGCTCTCGATCATGGGACGCTTCGAATTGCTCGGGCTCGAGGCCTTTGGACCGCTCATGGGTTCGCTGCTGGTCGCGATCTCGATGGCCTTCTTCGTCGGCCGCTTGAGCGATTCGCACCTGCAGGTGCGCCGCGCGCTGCTGGCGCCGCTCTATTTCTACGTGGCCATCCAGGTGCTCTGGCACCTGTCCGTGATGCAGGAGGCGGCCGGGGAGGTTGCGAACGCGCTCGTTCTGTGCGGTGCCCTGGCCCTGAAGGTCTACCTGTTTGCGCTCGTCACGCGCTGGATCCAGGATGGGCAGTTGCAGCGCTACTTCGACGAGGTGGCATTCCCGCGCCTGCCGTCGGATCTGGATCCTTCGTAAGGCCTGCGAGGCGGCGGCCGCGCTCGAGCACGCCGTCGACCAGCATGAAGAAGTCCGCGCGACGGCTGCGGTGGTTCGTGATGGCGACACGGATCACGAAGTCGCCATCGAGGACGGTGTGCGAGGGCGCGGCCAGACCGGTCTCGTGAAGGTCGATCAGGATGCGTCGGTTTAGGGCGTCCAGGTCTTCGTTTGCGTGACCCGGGACGTACCGGAAGCAGACGATGTTCAGGTCCGCGGGGCCGTGGCGTTCCAGTTCGGGGTGGGCGTCGACCAGCCTGGCCAGGTAGGCGGCCTGGTCCACGTTCTGCTGGATCATGGTGCCCAGCTTGCTGGCGCCGTGCTCCTTGATGGTCATCCAGGTCTTCAGGGCGCGGAAGCCGCGGGACATCTGCAGGCCCTGTTGCATGAAGTTGTCCGGGCCCGTCGCCAGGCGGCTCTCCAGGTGGGACAGGTAGGCGCCGTCCATGGTGAAGCTCGCCTCCTGGTGGGCGCGGTCACGCACCAGCAGGGCGGCCGCGTCGTAGGGCACGTGCAGCCACTTGTGCAGATCGAAGGCCACGGAGTCGGCGCGCTCGATCCCGGCCAGGTTGTGACGCAGGGCCGGGGCCAGGCCGACCAGGGCGCCGAAGGCTCCGTCCACATGCAGCCAGAGACCCTCGTCCTCGCACAGGGTGGCGAGTGCTTCGAGGTCGTCGAAGGCGCCCGTGTTCACGGTTCCGGCGCTTCCAAGGACCGCGATGGGATGCATCCCGGCCGCTCGGTCGGCCTGCACCTGGCGACGCATCTCTTCCACGTCTACGCGGTGCTCGGCATCGATCCGAATCTTGCGCAGGGAGTCGCGACCGAGGCCCAGGATTTCCAGGGCGCGGTAGCTGCTCGAATGGGTTTCCGACGACCCGTAGACGGTCATTGGCTTGTCCGCCGCGGCCAGGCCCTTGGCGCGAATGTCGAACCCGCAGCGCGAGTTGCGGGCCAGGGTCAGGCCGGCGAGGTTGGCCATCGTGCAGCCGCTCGTGAGCACGCCGCCGTCGCCGCCGAATCCAATGGCCTCGCGCAACCACTCGAGCACCTGGCGCTCGACCTGCATCACGCAGTGGTCGCCGAAGCCCGAGTTCGAATTCATGCCAGCGGCCAGCATGTCGGCCAGCATCCCGAGGGGCGTGCCCGTGCCGACCACCCAGCCCCAGAAGCGTGGGTGAATGTTGCCGTGGGGATAGGGCAGGATCGTATTGCGGAATTCCTCGTAGACCTCCTCGGCCGGGGTCGGCTCGAGGGGCAGGGGGCGGCGAAAGGACTCGCGCACCTCTTCGGGAATGGGCTCGAAGACCGGCCGCTCTCGCACTCCGCGCAGGAAGGAGAGCATGTCGCCCACCATGCGCTCGCCCAGGCGCTGCATGCCCTCCCAGGCCTGGGGGTCCTGGGGATCCAGGGTGGCCTCGGGCAGGGCCCCGTTTTCGTGTTCGTTCTGGCTCATGGAATCCACATTACCCCTGGCGATTGTCATAGGTCAATGCAATCATTGTCACCATGACAATATGGGCACCCGACCTGGACGCTGACACCCCTCGCTACCGTGCCATCGCCGATGCGATGGGCTCCGACATCGCCTCGGGCCTTCTCACGAGCGGCGACCGATTGCCCCCGCAGCGGGACCTGGCCCGGGCTCTGCAGGTCTCGATCGGAACCGTCACCCGCGCCTACGCCCTGGCCGAGGAGCGCGGGCTGGTACGAGGAGAAGTTGGACGCGGGACGTTCGTGGGCGCGGCGCTGGACGTCTTCCCATTCGCGGATACGGGCCAGACTGTCGCTGCGGGAATCAACCTGGGCATGAGCTGGCCGCTCGAACACATGAGTCCGGACCTGTCGCAGTCCCTGCGCAAGTTGCAACGACGCAGCGATCTCGATGCCCTGCTGCGCTACCAGCCGAACCTTGGAATGCCCCGTCACCGGCGAGCGGGCGCGCAGTGGATCGCACGTCACGGCCATGACGTGAATCCGGAGCAGGTTGCTATCTGCTCGGGCAGCCAGCATGGGATGACCGTGCTGCTCGGGACCCTGGCGGCGCCGGGTGACACGATTCTGACGGAGGAGCTGACCTATCCCGGCGTGCGCGCTGTTGCGGAGTTCCTCGGGCTGAAGATCGCCGGCGTGGCGATGGATTCGGAAGGCTTGCTGCCGGATGCCCTCGCGAAGGCCTGTCAGGCGCGGCGGCCCAGGGCCCTGTACTGCGTTCCCAGCCTGCAGAATCCGACGACGGCGACCCAGTCGACGAAGCGGCGCGAGCAGATCGTCGCGGTGGCGCGCAAGTACGGCGTACCGATCATCGAGGATGCCATCCACCACTTGCTTCTCGACCCGAAGCAGGCACCTCCGTTGATCGCGACCCTGGCGCCGGAGTTGACCTACCTGATGGCGAGCCCCTCGAAGGTCGTCGCGGGCGGTCTGCGCGTGGCCTTCATCGCCGCGCCGGCCGGCGCGTGTGCTGCCCTGTCCCAGCGCCTCTGGTCGACCGTCTGGATGGTGGCTCCCCTGGTCGCGGAGGTCATGGCGAGCTGGATCGAAGATGGCACCGCCGAAGCGACCGTGCGCGCGAAGCGTGAGGAGCTTGGCGTGCGGGCCGCGCTGGCACGGCGCATCCTTGGAGGCTCGGGCCTGCGGCTCGAGGGCACGGCCTTGCACGCCTGGCTGGAACTATCCGAGCCCTGGACGGACCCGGCCGAATTCATCCAGGCGGCGGCTCAACGTGGGGTCAGTCTCACCGGCGCGAGCGCCTTCCACGTGGGGCCGGGATCCCTGCCCTCCGGAGCCCGACTCTCGATCAGCGCGCCCCATGATCGTCCGACCCTCGAGAGGGGCCTGCGGATCGTGGCTGACACCCTCTCCGGCGTCCCCGGCTTGAGCCAGCCGATCGTTTGAGTCGGATCCAAAACGCCTTGTAAGGTCTGCGGCCTTCGTCCGTATTGGCGTCTGACCTGCAATACTGGAGGATGTCGCCTCCCAGGCCCCCTCCCGGAACGGCCCGATTCCCAGTCCACGATCGACTTTGCGATGAAGAACAGGATCCTGATCGGTTTCAGCCTGGTGCTGCTGGTGGCCTGCGGATGGTGGGCCACCCTGGGGGGTGGATCGAGGGTGGAGGCCCTGAGTCCGGGGGATGGGGTGGCCGCCTCGAGCCCGGACTCTGAAGCGGTGATCGATGGACCCGAGGTCGATCGCGCGAGGAGCGTCGACGCCGAATCCGAGGTGCGCGAGGCCATGGTGGATGTCGTGCCCGTCCTCTCGGCGATGCCCGAAACCTGGGCTGGCGAGCTGGGCGGCATCATCGGGCGTGTCGTGGAAGAGGATGGCAGCGCGGTCGTGGGGATCTCGGTGGCCTTCCTTCAGGCGGACGGCAACCTGATCCTCGCCGCAGACCTGGCCGAGCTGGGCGAAGAACCGCCGGAGTTCATCCTGGAACGAGCGATCACCGACGACGAGGGGCGCTTCCGGATGGGCGGTGCCTACGACGGCTCGTTTCATGGGCTGGGCATCGACCTGCGCGGGCCACGTTGCACCCTGCGGGTGGTGGACACCCAGCTCCACCACCGTGAGGTCACGGACCTCGGCGATATCGTCCTGCGCGCGGGCTGCACGGTTACAGGGCGCGTGACGGACGAAGGCGGAGGAGCGGTCGAAGGCGTGCGCGTCCGTCTGGTGCCGATTGCGCCGGACGGCATCGATGCGGTGATCACCGTCGGGCCGCAGGACTTCCGATCCGACAGCGCCGTCGGGATTTCCAAGTATGTCAGCGAGGGTTCCCACTCGCCCGTGGTCGAGCCGCCCCCGCTCGTGCGCCGTCACCTGGCCGACCTACCCTTGCCGACCACCGTTACGGATGCGGATGGTGCCTACCGCTTCGAGGGTGCTCCGGTGGGGGACATCATGATCGCGATCGACAAGCGCGGCTGGCTCGGAATGCTACGCAGGGATCAGACCGAGCCGGGCGAGGTCGAGCTGGCCGACGCCATCCTGCGCGGGGGTCGGACCATCAGCGGAGAAGTGATCGATTCGGAGGGGGATCCGGTCGCGGGCGTGGAGGTCATGGCAGGCACCGAGATCGCGGGCATGGCCGCGATCCTGCAGCCCGCGGGTATGACGGATGAAGACGGGCGCTTCTCGGTCAGCGGTTGCCCGCTCGTTGGAAACATGATGGCCTGCGCCCGCCGGGCGACGAACGAGCCCTGGACAGGAGTCATCGGCGCCTCAGTCGAGGACCTCGAGATCGAACTCGAGGTCGCCTTTGACGTCGTCGTGCATCTGGTCGACCTGGCGGGCAAGCCCGTCACGGACGCGCGCGTGACCCTCGAGCCGGGCTTCGAGGAGCATTCGCCCATGCTCATGATGATGCACTTCAAGGCGCTGGGGCAGCAACAACGACCGTCGCGCTTCAAGGAGACGGAGCCCGGGGTCTACACCTGCGCGGACGTCACTCCCGGTATGTATGAAGTGCGCGCCCGGCCGACCGAATTGAATGCTGTGCGCCGCACGGTCGAGCTCTGGCCCGGCCAGCCCGAGCTGACCCTGGTCTGCGAGCCGGGGCAGTACTTCGACGTGACCGTGGTCGACAACGCTACCGGAAAGCCCGTGTCCCACGCGCGGGCCAGCGTCGTGCAGCCCGGTGACGACATGTTCTTTGCGCTTGCCGTCGGGCGGACGAACTCGAAGGGGCTCACACGTCTGGGCCCATGCACCAGCAGGGCCAAGGAGTCGCGACGCGGGCGAGATGGGGAGACCCAGGTCGTGGTGCAGCACCCGCGCTACGCCGACGCGGCAGTCGTGGTGCACGATGACATCCCGACTGCGGAGGTGCGGCTGTCGGCGGGAAGCGAAGTCCGCGGTCGCGTCGAATGGGGCGCGAATCCGCCCCAGCAGATCTACATGGTGGTCCTGGAGCGACGTCCCGACGCCGATCGCAACGGAGACATCAGCGACGTATTCCTGCCCCCGCGCATCGGGCGCACGGGCCTCGACGGCACCTTCCGATTCAGCAACTTGCCCAGTGGTACCTACAGTCTCGAGCTCTTCGAACGATGGCTGGGGGGCGATCCACTCGACTTCGCCCTGAAGGGCATCCCGCCCGTACTCCTGTACCGGGATAAGGAGCTGATCGTCGCTCCGGAGCAGCCCCTCGAGGTCGTGATCGACCTGGGCCCGACCGGTGCGGGCGCGACGGCACGGGTCGCCGGGTCCGTGCGCGTCGATGGATCGCCGGTCGAGGGCGCCACGGTGCGTGCGTATGGGTCGGGAGCCTTCGGAAGCGGGGTCACCGACGCAGACGGCTACTACGAGACCACACCATTCCTCGTGGGCGAGAGCACGAGCGTCATGGTCTTTTCCGAGGTCGACTCGCAGAAGCGCCAGCTCTTTGGAGACAAGATCGATCCAATTCCGGGCGAGGTCTACCGCCTGGATGTGGACACGAACTCCGCCGAGGTGCGGATTCGCGTGACCCGCAGCGAGGATGGGCAGCCGATCAGCGGCGCCAAGGTTTCACTGGCCCTCGAGGAGAATAGCTCCAGGCGCTCGGCGGGGAAGACGAATGCTGACGGCGAGGTGACCCTGACCGTGGTCGGCGACGGCTCGTGCCAGATCAGTGTCAACGCACCTGGACGGTCGGAGACGACCTACGAGCACTCCTTCGAGGCGCGCGAGATGGGCACCACGGTCGAGATCGAGCTGCCGCCCTCGGTGCCCTGCGCCGGCGTCTGCGACTTCACCAACTGCGACTACTCGGGTGTGCAGCGCGCCTTCCTGCGCATAACGGGAGGGGGCGATTCAAAGTTCGTTCGCCTCGAAGATTCGGATGTGCGCGCGAGTGGTCGCGTGGAATTCGAGGTCGATGGGCTCGGGCCGGGCGAATACAACGCGGTCTTCTATATCGGTGATGACTGGTCGGACGAGATCACCTTCGAGCTTTCAGACGAAGGTGCCACCGACCTGGTGCTCAGCCATCCCTAGTCGCTCATCCAGGGAGCCAAGCGGGGCGGACGTGGCATGCTCCACTTCGGTGTGGCACCGGATGGTCTCCCTGACCGGTCGTTAGCCGCGCGACCCTCAGGCGTCGTCCTTGACGACGTACTCGTGGCGCGCTGCCAGGGTGGAAGAGGCAGTCAGTGTCACAACGATGATCGCCAGCAGTGCGAGGAGGGCGATGGGTAGGGATGCACCTCCGACGACCCGCGCCATCTCGCGCGGGACCTCCAGCTGGAGGATCTCGACCACCAGGGAACGCAGATAGTAGGTGACCGTGATCTGGTTGATGAGGGCCGGGACGAAGGAGAGGATCAGCTCAAAGAGGATGCCGTAGATGAGCGCCACGATCATGGCGCGCCTCGGGGTCAGGAAGCCGAAGAAGATGAAGACTGCGTTGTAGGCGAAGAGGGCACCGACCGTGCCGGCCAGGAGTCCGATGAACAGCGAGACGTCACTGGCGAATCCCAGCACGAGCCACGAGGCCATCAGGCTGAGTCCGGTCGGGATGGCCACGGAGGCGACGATGCCCAGGTACTTGCCAACCACGAAGTGCCAGCGTGGGAGCGGGCGCGAGAACAGGTAGGGCAGGGTCTTTCCGTCGAGCTCGGAGCCCAGAACCGAAGTGCCGTAGAGCAGCGCGAGCAAGAGGCAGATCACCTGCGGGTACAGGATGAACAGGAAGCCAGCGCAGACCGAACGCACGGTCACGTCGACCACGGCCAGCTCGGGTCGGATGCTATCCTCGCGGTTTCGGTGCTGGAAGTGAAAGTGAGAACGATCGGGCTTCTGGTCCTCGTCGGTCCAGAGCTCACCGTCGCGCACGATCAGGTAGCCCCGGTTGACGACGATGACCTGATCCATTTCCACGGGGCGCATCACCGATTCCCAGCCGTCACCGGTCCATTGTGCCGATTGGTAGCTGACGCCCTCTTCCGTCAGGAGGATCTTGCCGCCCGCGAATTCTTCGTCCTGACCGGCCCAGAGGACCGGACGGGTTTCAGCGGGAAAGACCCCGGCAGCGGCCTTGTGAACCAGCTGCTCCTCTGCGATCCCGTCCTTGAGCTCGCCCAGGCCGCCGGAGGTGACTGCACCGAAGGTGAGCAGGACGGGCAGCACCAGGCACACGGCCATGAGCCACTTCATCCGTCCGCCGAGAATCTGGCGGACCTGCGCGCGAAACATCTCCTGCATCAGTCCACCGACATGAGGTAGTTGAAGACGGCTTCGAGCTTGTCGTCCTCGGAAGCGAGCTCGTGCACGTGCACGCCTGACTCGGCCACGGCGGTCGGCAGTCCGGTATAGAAGGCGTCCGGGTCCCGGGTCAGGGCGACCAGCTCGTCGCGCTTGGCATCGATCTCGAGACCCTCGACCGGGAGCCCTTGCAGGAGCGCCTTGGCGAGGGACTTGACATCATTGCAGCGCATCGTGATGCGGTGCGGAAACTCGTTCATGAGGGATCGGATCTCCTGCACGTTTCCGGATGCGAGTACACGCCCGCCGTAGATCAGGACGAACTGGTCGGTCATGGCCTGCACTTCGTGCAGCACGTGGGAGGCGATCAAGATGCTCTTGCCCTCCTCGCCGAGGGCCAGGACGATATCGATGATCTCGCGCCGGCAGATCGGGTCGGTCCCCGTCAGGGGCTCGTCCAGAATCAGGAAGTCCGGGTCGTGCACGATGGACTGGGCCACCTTCGTGCGCTGGCGCATGCCCTTGGAGTAGTTGCCTATCGGGCGGTGCATGAAATCGGTCGCGCCGACCCGTTCGAGGGCGTATTCCGCGCGCTCCTTGGCCTGGCGGCCCAGACCGCTGATCTTGGCCAGGGATGTGACGAACTCGAGGGCCGAGAGGGAGTCGTAGAACGAGTCGTGCTCCGGGCACAGGCCGATGCGCGCCAGAAGCTCCAGGTTGTTCCACGGGCTCATCCCGAAGACGCGCACCTCTCCCTCTGTTGGGCGCAATTGGCCAGTAAGAAGCTTGAGGAAGGTCGACTTGCCCGCGCCATTGGGTCCCAGGAGCCCGATCACTCCGGGTTCCAGGTCCAGGGTCACGTCGTTGACGCCAATCACGACCCCGAACAGCTTCGTCATGTCGCGCGTTTCGATCAGGCTGCCCATCAGATGTTCACCTGGCTCTTGGCGCGCTTGAGGATGACCAGGCCGCAGCCGACGCTCAGTCCGATCAGGCACAGGATGGAAACGATCGGCGGGTAGCCACTGCCTGCAATCTCGAGGATCTCGCTCGAGCGCGGGTCGGCACCCGAGAGGCTGACCTCGCCCATGTCCCGTGCCAGGTCTATCAATGTTTCCCGAAGGTCACCGCTGGAGTCCTTGAACTGCTCGAGCAGGATCTCGATGTTCTGGCGCACGTTGAAGACGCCCGAGGTCGCGCGCGTCGTGAGCTCGCGGATGGAGAGCAGTGAGGCCCACAATGGAGGCTCGACGTCGTCCGAGAAGCGGCTGCCCAGGGTCAGGGTTCGGAATGCGATCTCGCCGAAGATCCACACTGCGACCCACAGGAAGGTGGCGATCTTGCGGTCCTTGGTGAAGGACGAGATCAGAAGCACGACCATGGCGATCGGCACCGCGGTCAGGAGTGACGAAGCGACCACCTTCAGCAGGATCGGAAGGGTCGCGACGACGGTGCTGCCGTTGGGCGACAGGCCGATGCCGATCGCGTACAGAAGCAGGGCCGGGAAGAGGGTCATGCTGAAGACAAAGAAGATGACTGTCCCCAGCTTGCCGAGCAGGTACTGCCAGGGCTGGATCGGCTTGCTGAAGTAGACCAGGAAGGCCTTGCTGCGAACGTCCTTGGCGATCAGCGGCGGACCGACGATGGCCACGACGATCATGGACAGGACCGAACCCGTGTAGGCGAAGAAGAAGTAGAAGGCGATCGACCAGATGCCGGGTAGGGAGATCTCCGGGTGCTCGCGAAGCTGGGAGAGGGCCTCGGGCGGCAGGAAGTTGAGGGCGATCTGGGTCAGGATCGTCCCCTCGTCCAGGGCGTTCTTGGGGTCGGCCACGTAGCCGATGGCGAGGAAGAAGGGGCAGAAGTAGAGGATCGGCATCCACGCGAAGACCAGGAAGCGGCGCAGGAGCTTGCTGCTCTTGTAGGCGATCGACACTTCCGACTTGGCGATCGAGATCGAGCGTGTCAGCAGGCCTGTACGCTTGCCTTCCCAGTGCCGGTAGCCGAGTTCAGAGATGGGCATTTCAGATAGTCGCTTCCACCGGCTGCGGCGAGGGGGCCCCTTCGGTGGCACGTACGGCGTCGAGATAGATGTCTTCGAGGGAGTTCCGACTGGGCGTTATCTCGCGCACGGTGATTCCCGTCGCGCGCGACGCCGCGAACACGGCGCTACCCAGGTCGCCCTCACCGTATACGAGTGCGGAGTCCCGTCCGGCGGGCTCGACGCGGTGGCCATTGGCCGCCAGCAACGCACGCAGCGGCGCGATATCGCCCGCCGCCCGTATTCGGCAACTCGGATCCTTGCTGCGCCGCAGCTCGGGGATCGTGTCGTAGACGAGGAGCTTGCCACTGCCCAGGATCAGGGCCGCATCGCAACAGGTCTCTACGTCGGTCAGAATGTGAGTGGATAGCACCACGCTCATCCCGCGCTTTTCGACCAGGCTGCGGATCAGGCGCAGCATGCGCACGCGCCCGGCCGGGTCGAGGCCGTTGGTGGGCTCGTCGAGGAATAGCAGCTTGGGGGCGTGAACGAGTGACTGGGCCAGCTTGACCTTCTGGCGCATGCCCGTGGAGTAGGTCTGCACCTCGCGGTAACGCTCTTCACCCAGGGCCACGTAGTCGAGGATCTCGTGGGCGCGTCGCAGGGCCGTCAAGTAGGGGAGCCCGGCCAGCTCACCCGCCAGGGCGACCGACTGGACTCCGGCCAGTCCCGCGATGGAGCAATCGTCCTCCGGCATGTAGCCGACCTGCTCACGGATGGCCGGCGAGCTGGTGCGCGCATCGAGTCCAAGGACCTTTGCGGTGCCGCTCGAGAGCTTGACGAGCCCGAGTAGCGCCTTGATGAGGGTGCTCTTGCCTGCCCCGTTGGGTCCCAGGAGCCCGATTGCGCCCGGCTGGACCGAAACCGTCAATCCATCCAGGGCCTGGAACTTCCCGTAGTACTTGGCGACGTCGGTCAGCTCGATGATCATGCGGCAGGCAGCGTACTCTGTTGGGGACAGCTTCCCCAAGGGGGCTTCGGGAAGCTGTCGTGGAAGTTAGCGCTGCACGACGGCGCTGCTGTCCTGGCGTTGATCGACCTCGGCCTGGAGGCGATCCACTTCGTTGCGCAGACCTCGAAGCAAGGCGGCGTGGCTGCAGCAATCCGGGCCACCGGTGAGCGGTCCAGCGCTGGTCCCGAGGGAGGAGCTCACAAGCTGGTTCACGAGGCGTTCCGCCATGACCAGGCCGTCCTCACGGGCCGGGCTCTCCGCGGCATCTTCACCGTCGGACCCGCAGCCATCGTCCCCGCAATCCTCGCAGTCGCCACAGCGCCCCTCGTCGCGGCAGTCCCCGCAATCATCGCAGTCACGGCAATCGTCGTCCTCGAATCCCTCGAGCCATTCCTCGATCTCCTCTTCCCACGCTTCCGCCATCTCCTCGAGTTCCTCCTCGAACTCCTCGGCGTACTCCTCCCACTCCTCGGAGAGCTCCTCCATGTGCTCTTCCCATTCGTCCTCGAAGTCTTCGAACTCCTCGGCCCACTCCTCGCCCCGGCTCTCGGCCTCTTGGGCCCATTCTTCAGCCCATTCCTCGGCCTCCTGCGCCCAGCGCTCGGCCTCGGCTTGCCACTCGCCGGCCTCGTCCTCTTGCCATTCTTCGGCCCACGCTTCCCACTCGGACGCGCGCTGCTCCAGCTCGTCCTCGAACTCCTCGGCGTAGCCCTCCCATTCCTGGGCGAGCTCCTCCATCTGCTCGGCCCATTCCTCCTCGAAGCCCTCGAACTCGCCGCTCCACTCTTCGCCCAGACGCTCGGCGTCGAGGGCCCATTTCTCGGCCTCCCGTTCGACGCCCCGCGCCCACGACTCGATCTCCTGTTCCCACTGACGGGCCTGAGCTTCCCACTCATCGACATCACTGTCCTGCCACTCCTCGGCCCATTGCTCCCACTCTTCGCCCATCTGCTCGAGCTCGTCCTCGAACTCCTCGGCGTACTGGCCCCAGCCCTCGGCGAGCTCCTCCATCTGGCGGGCCCACTCATCCTCGAAGCCCTCGAACTCGTGCCCCCATTCGTCGCCCTGGTCTTCGGCACCCCGTGCCCATTTCTCCGCCTGGCGCTCCCACTGCTCGGCCTGGCGCTCCCATTCCTCGCCCCAACCATCAAAGGCTTCTTCGGTCGCGTCGGCGATCTCGTCTTCCAGCTCTTCGATCTGCTCCTCGATCTCGTCGAGCTCCTCGAGCCGCCGTTCCAGGGCCTCCAGCGCTTCCTCGAGCTGGGCGCGTTCCTGCTCGAGCTCGCGCCGCGAACGCTCCGTGCTCTGCTGGCTCTTGGCGAGTTCCCGCAGGTCCCGTCGCAGGGCGGAGCGCGGACCCGTCGCCGCCAGTCGTACACCGTCCGAACTGGGCGGCGCCTGTGTGCAATGGCGATGGCCGGGTTCGGTTCCCAGACACAGCTCGCCCGGCGTGGCCGGGCGGGCCTGCTCCGCGGCCGTACGGGCGCGCGCCTCCTGCCGTGCTGCGGCGCCGGTGATCTGGAATGAGAGGGCGACCGCCGAAGCGGTCAAGATAAGGGTGAACGCACGTTTCATCGCAAGGGCCTCCAGGTGCCGTGGGCGGGACGCGGGTACTACGCCCTCGCCTGGCGAGCATTTCCGGCGGCTTTTCCCAGCCTCGAGAACCCCCCTGGCAGACTCCAGAAGGCGTCCGCAGGCGAGGCCTGGAGGCGGGTTTGCCCTACAATCCCCCGATGAGATTGCTACTTGGAAGCGGTGGGTTCCGTTCGGACGAGCGGCGTGAGCGATTGGTCGCGGCCATGGGCGACCATTTCGGGGCGATCGAACGGATCCTGTTCGTGCCCTTTGCCCTGGCGGACCACGAGCGCTACCTGAAGGTGATGCTCGAGAAGGGCTTCGACGGTGGGTACCAGCTCGACGGCATCCACCGGGCTGAGGATCCCCGGGCCGCGGTGGCCGAAGCCGAGGGCATATACATCGGTGGCGGCAATACATTCCGCCTTACCGCAACCTTGCAGCGCCTCGGCCTGCTCGAGCCAATTCGCGAGCGCGTACGCGGGGGGATGCCGTACATGGGTGTCAGTGCCGGAACCAATGTGGCCTGCCCGACCATGCAGACGACGAACGACATGCCGATCACCCAACCGGCCAGCTTCGAGACCCTGGGACTGGTGCCGTTTCAGATCAACGCCCACTACTACGCGGGCCAGACACACATCAAGACGGACGCGGGCTTCGAGGAGCACTTCGGTGAGACGCGTGACGATCGGATTCGCGAGTACCACGAGGAGAACGAGCTGCCCGTGGTCGGTCTGTGGGAGGCGGGCATGCTGCACGTGAACGACGATTCCATGCGCCTTTCCAATGCACCCGTGCGTCTGTTTCGGCGGGGAGAGGATCCGGTCGACATCGCGGCCGGTGGGGATCTCGGCGGACTGCTCGGCTGAGAGGGATCGCGGTCGGTCTCGCGCAATCCAGCCGCCCGTGGGGGCCCCAGGGAGCAACTTTCTCCGATTGGGCGGCTACAGCTCCCTGCGTGGAGCGTTTGAGAGCCTGATGCAGCCTTCCCTTATTGATGGCCTCCCGATCGACCGGAGACAGGCCGGCCTGGTCCAGGTCGACCCCACTCCAATCGCTGCCAGGGGGCCGGGCCGGGATGTGGCCCGGATGGCCCTGATGCCCCTGGTCAGGTGCCCACTGCGGCGATCGACCGGGCATGCCACGATGGGGGTCTGATGATCGGTCCCTCCAACGTCATGTCCAGGGCAGCAAGGATCGAGCTCGAGTGGGTGCAGCGGGCCCAGGCCGGGGACCGCGCAGCCTTCGACAGCCTCGTTCAACGTCACTTTCCACGCATCTACTCGATCGGATTCCGCCTGGTCGGGAACCATGAAGACGCCGAGGACCTGGCCCAGGAGTGCTTCGTTCGCGCGTGGCGCTCGCTCTCCTTCTTCCGCAGCGGCCGGACCTTCTCCGCATGGCTCGTGCGCATCGCCCTGCACCTGTCACACGATCACCACCGGCGCCGCGGCCGGCGCGCCGAATCTGTTCCCCTCGGCGAGCTGACCAACCTGACCGAACCCGCCGACCGCAGCGCGTCCGGGCCGGCGCAGATCTCCAGCAGACGGGAGCAGCAGCGCAGCCTCATGCAGGCCATCGAGGCCCTACCCTCGAGCCTGCGGGTCGCCCTCGTCCTGCGCGTGCTCGAGGGTCTGAGTTACGCCGAAATCGCCGAGGCCACCGGGCTGCGGCCGGGGACCGTACGGACCCAGGTCATGAAGGCGCGCCGCTGGTTGGTGCGCATGGTCGGTACCGAAATGGAAGGAGGGGGGCTTTGAAGCGTTGCTCCCAGATACGACGGATGCGTGAGCGCGGTTTCCTCGAGCCCCTGACCCTCGACCAGGAGTTCCTGATCGAGCAACACACTGCCGGCTGCCCGGAGTGTGCCCGGATCATCGAGCGCGAAGAGGGCTTCGATCAGCTGCTGCACAGCTTGCCGGACGCACCGGTCGAACGACTCGATATGGCGCGCTCGACGGCGACCATCTGGGAGGGCATCGACGCCATGGCAACCCCTGCGCCACGCCGCCGACGTCACCTCGTTGCCCTGGTCGCTGGCCTGGCCGCGATCGTCTCCGTGTTCGCCCTGGCTGCACGCTTCACGGCGGATGGTGAGAGCGCCGACCCTGATCAGCCCCTTGGCTCGATTGCCGAGGCTCCCGACCGTGCTGTCGAACTTCCTGATGCGAGGGCGGAGATCCCGCCCGGAGCGGAGGACGTCGGGCCGCCCATGGAGGTTTCGAATTCGACCAGTGTCGTGGCTCTCGAGCCCTCGGATCTGGATCGCATGCGCCTCGGTGAGGCGCGCAATCAGGTGCGCGCCCTCCTGGCGTCGGCCTCCGTCGACCTCGTGGCCGACGGTGCGGGTGCTCATGTGCTTCAAGGCATCATTCAACTCGACGAATCCCTCGCCGCAAGCCTGGGCTCATGGCCGGTGTTGCGCATCATCGAGGGCTTTGCGGTCGATCCAGATCCAGGCGTGGCCCAGGTTGCTCTGCGCTATCTCGGTCTGCGCGGCGATGTGGCCTCCGCGCGGGTTCTCGAGCGCGCGCTGCACGACGAAGATCTGTCGCCGGTGGCGGTCGAGGCCCTCTGCGACCGGGGCCTCCAGGGTCTTTCGGAATTGACCTGGGCCTTCTGGAACACGCCCCATGGCGGGCGCGTCGGTGATCACATCGTTCAGCTTGCACTGCGGGATCGCCCATCGAATCGCATGTGCCTCGAATGGGTGCGCCGTGCGGCGGAGGCCAAGCCTGGAGCGATGCCCGGAGAACGAGGCGTAGACCTGCTGGACCGACTTGCGCGGATCGAAGGCTCCGAGAGCGCACCGCTTGGCGACCCGGCCGGGCTCGAATTCCTGTTCGGGCTGGTTGCGGACCCGGCCTGGAGAGTGATCGCCCTCGACGCCCTGGCGGAGCGGCCCGAGGCCGGGGAATACCTGGCCAGCACGTTGACCGATGAAGGGCCGAGCTATCCCGAAAGCGTGCGCCTGGATGTGACCGAGCGGCTGGGCTGGCGCGCCGCCTTGCCCTGGTTGGAGGAGACCTGCCATCGAGGAGGGCAGCCGGAGCAGGCACTTCAGGTTCTGGCGGCGCTCGATGGCGTCGACGTGGTCGATAGCTTGATCCATGTGCGGCGGGCTTTTGGGCCGGCGAGCTTTGCACGTGCCTGGCACAGGGCGATCGAGCACGACTCCGAGCGCTTCACCGAATACGCGTGGCGGGTCGTCGAAGGTGGCGGTCGCGCGGAGCTCGACACCTACCTCGAGCTGTTGCTGGCACTCGCGCCCGCCCGGGTCGTCTCGGCGATCTGTGCCGTGAGCTCGAGCCCCATGCTGGCGGACGACAATCGCGAGCGCGCCCTGCTGATCGCCGGAGAGCTGGGCCAGAGGGCCGACCTCGACGTGCTGCGAAAGACCTTCGACCTGCTCGAGCACGACGATTCCAATCTGGCGGCAGCCTGCCTCTGGAGCGCCAGGCAGATGGGGGGACTCATCGATGATGCCTCGGTCCAGTCCTGGCTCGAGTCGACCAGCGCCCTGCAGCGTCGACGGGTGCTCGAGCTGCTTCCCGAGGACCCGCTGTCGGGCGACGGTGCACTGCGCCGCTTCCGGCTCGCGCGGGAGCTCGAACCCATCCTGACCATTCGCGATGAATCGGACAGATTCGCGCGGAGTGCGAGACTCCACTCTATCGAAGGAACGACCCCATGATGACCGCTTTGCTGTCCCTGCTTCCCTACGCTCTGCCGGTATCGATCGCGCCTGCCGTACAGCCCGGTGTGGCCGCCACCCTATCTCAATCCGGATCGGCTTCCTCCCAGGGCGTCGCGCGGGTCTACGACCTGTCCCATATCGACTGGGCACCCGTGCAGGAACGCGATGCACTGGCGACAACCCTGGTGCCGGGGCTCAACTTCAACGACCACGAGACCAAGCGCGGTACTGAAGACGACCTGGCCTCTCCCGGGGCGCGCGTCGTCTCGATCATCCAGGCCCTTCTGGGTGACGAGTTCGAGTACGAGGGGCGTCGCTTCGAAGAGACCCAGTCCGGGCGCATGCTCGTCGTTGGTCCGCAGGGCCTGCACCAGCGCATCACCGTGTTGTTGGGTTTCCTGGAGCGCATCGCGAGCTCCCATGTGGAGCTATCTGTCGACGTACTGACCTTGCCGGCCGGAAAGGACATGCCGGCGATCGGCTCGATCGTTCCCGGCGAGCAGGCGGATCGCTGGATGGGCGAGCTCGCCGGGCGTGGCGGTGCACGTGCGAGTTACCAGATGCATGTGCGGGCCACGGGTCCGTCAGTGCTGAAGCTCACCCAGGATCTGAACGCGATCCTGGACTACGACGTGGAGATTGCCCAAGGGGCGACCATCGGGGACCCGGTCGAGCACGTCTTCGCGGTCGGAACACGCTTCGCGGTGCGGGCGGCGCCCTCCGCCAGCGGGGTACATCTTGCAATGACCCTGAAGCGCGGAGAGTTGATGGACGGTCCGAAGCGCAAGCTGCAGACCGGATTCTTGATCAGCACCGAGGACGGCAAGCCGGCCTTTTTTGACGACCTGTTGCACGTCACCGACGTCATGGTGATGAACCGCTCGGTCTCCCTGGCAACGCACATACCGACCGGGCATGCGATGATCCTCGAAACGGGCGCGAGCCTGGAACGTGGTGGCATGCGCGAGTACCTGGTTCTGCGGCAGTCTGGCGGAAGCCTGACAGTCAGCGATAGCCTCGACCTGGGCAATTCGGGCGCGGCGCTGTTCTTCGCTGATCTGGGGGCCCTGGTGCCGCCGACCTGCACCCACGCGGGCCAGATGATGTGGCCCGGATTGGTCATGACGACCCTCGACCGCAGCCTCTGGCAATCGCCACTACTGTCGGCCGGCCTGCGGCGTCCCGAGACCTCGACCTTTGTCTCCTTTCTGGAGGGAGCCTCCGGGGATTCCATCTCGGTCGATGTACAGGGGGATTGGCTCATCGCCCGTCCCCACTCCGGCGCCGGTCGGGCAGGGCGCGACCTCGGACAGCTGCGCGCACACTTCGATCAGTTGCTAGCGCCCGCCGAGACCCTCGACGTTCGGATTCAGCTCGACCAGGCGGGCCGCCCTGCGGTCGTGGCGCGGGTCCCGATCCGAGCGGGAACATCAGCCGGTGTGGCCATCGGAATCGAGGATTTCGAGCAGCCCAGCTACGACGTCGAGGTGGCCCAGTTCGCGGCGACCGACGACCCACAGGTGAATTCCGCCTTCGATGGTCTGGTCATGTTCATCCAGCCGACCGTGGAGTCCGGGGGCAACCTGGCGCTCACCCTGCGCGGATCGGGCCATCTCCTGCTGGGCCGCGAGAGCATCGACCTCGGTGGGAGGGTCGCGGGCCAGATCGACCATTCGGAGTACGCCCACCTGTTCGTGAACGAGACGCTCTCGCTGCAGGCGGACGGGGACGGCGCCTGGAGCGCGGTGCTGGGCCGCCAGGGCGAGGGCGCGACCAAGGCCGACCTGACCCTGCGCGTCGACATCAGCCGCTGAGCTGACGGAATACCGGAAACCGCGCACCCACCGATGGTCGTGGCGCCTACGTGCGCTGCGACCGTCGGCCCTGCCTGGAGTCAGGGAACGTGGTTCCCGGTACATCCTCTTGGTCGGCCCCTGCTCGATCGTTGGCGCATAATTCGGCGAGCGACCCCTCCGGCCCGGAATTCTCGTCGCCATTTTCGGACAATTGCGGTCTCGGTTGGCGATGCACTGCGTTGAAATGCTGTCCCTGAACCAGCATTCCAGCCCGATCAGCAAACCGTGACCGCTCCCCTGAAACGCTCCACACCGGCAGACGCCGAGCGCTACCACCTGGCGTGGGCCGCCTGGCCCGCTGACCGGACCACGCCCACGCGGGCTTTTCTGACCCTGCGCGCCAGTGGGCACCAGGCCTGCCTGCTCGAGTCCGTCGACGGACCCGCGCGTCTGGCGCGTTACTCGTTCGTCGGACTGGATCCCGTCGCGAAATTCCAGGGTGGCCCTCAGGAGAGCTGGCTGTCGAAGGACGGGAAGCGCGAGCGGATCCCTGCTCCAACCCACGAGGCCCTGCGCCAGGTCGCAGCTCGCACTCGCACGCCCGCACCACCGGCGGGGCTTCCGCCCTTCTGTGGGGGCTGGATCGGTTGGTTCGCCTTCGAGTGGGCGAGCAGCCTGGAGCCGAGCGTGCCGCGACCCCAAAGCGATCCCTGGGAAGTTCCGGATGCCACATTTCATCTGGTTCAGGATCTGATCGCCTTCGACCACGCGGCGCAGAAGCTGTTCGTGATCTGCGCTGCGCCGGGTGGCGAGGTGGACCACGAAGAAGCCCAGCGGCGCATCGAGCGCGTGGCCGAGACCCTGGAGGCCGAGGCGCCCGCATCGGGCAGCTTCCAGCTCGTCGATCCGGAGCCGCGAGCGCAGATGGAGCGATCCGCATTTCTGGCGGCAGTCGATGAGCTGCGCGACTCCATCCGGCAGGGCGAGATCTTCCAGGGAGTCCTGTCCCAGCGCTTCGAGCAGCGCTTCGATGGCGACCCCTTCACCCTCTATCGGGCGCTGCGACTCACGAATGCCTCGCCGCACATGTTCTTCTTCGAGGCCGATGGCTTGTGCCTGGTCGGGTCCTCGCCGGAGCGGCTAGTGGCGGTCAAGGGTGGGACGGTCGAGGTCGTGCCCATCGCGGGCACGCGCGCTCGCTCGGAGGATCCGGACGAGGACGAACGTCTGGGCGCCGAGCTGCGCGTCGACGAAAAGGAGTGCGCCGAGCACGACATGCTGGTCGACCTGGCTCGCAACGACGTGGGCCGCATCGCGCGCATCGGGACGGTGTCCGTGAAGGAGTACGCCGTGCTCGAGAAGTTCCCGCGCGTGCAGCACCTCGTCAGCCGGGTCGGGTGCCAGCTGGCCGCCGGACTCGACGCGATCGATGCCCTGGCGGCGTGCTTTCCGGCCGGGACCGTCAGCGGCGCCCCCAAGGTTCGCGCAATGCAGCTCCTGGCCGAGCAGGAGGGCAGCACACGCGGTCCATACGCGGGGGCCTTCGGATATCTGGACGGGGCCGGAAACCTGGACATGGCTATATCCATCCGGACCATGGTCGTGCGCGATGACACGGTTCACGTGCAGGCGGGCGCCGGGATCGTCTTCGACTCCCGGCCCGAGGCCGAGTATGCCGAGACCCTGCAAAAGGCACGCGCACTGTTCGAGGCCATCGAGCTCGCGGGGTCCCCAGCCTTTCAGGCCGCGCACAGAGGCGAGGTGAAGGCGTGATCTTCCTGATCGACAACTACGACTCCTTCACGTTCAACCTGTACCAGATGCTGGCCGAGCTCGGTGCGGAGGTCGCGGTGTACCGCAACGATGCGATCAGCGTGGAGGAAGTGGTGTCGGCAGATCCTGCAGCCGTCGTCCTGAGCCCCGGACCCGGTCGCCCGAGCAGCGCGGGGATCTGCCTCGATCTGCTGGCTCGCTTGCCGGAGAGCACTCCGCTGCTCGGTGTTTGCCTTGGCCACCAGGCCCTGGTCGAACACTACGGTGGCGAGCTCGAGGTGGACGCCCAGCCGCTGCATGGCAAATCCAGCCCGGTGCACCACCATGGCAATGGACTGCTGAAGCACCTGACCAATCCGTTTCTGGCGGGGCGCTACCACTCCCTGCGCGCCGTGCGCAAGTCGCTTCCGGAGGTGCTCGAGCTCAGCGCGTGGACGGAAGACGGTCTCGTCATGGGCGTCGAGCACCGTGAGGCACCGCGCTTCGGCGTGCAGTTCCACCCCGAGTCGATCTTGACTCCGCAGGGGTCTCGTCTCCTGTCCCATTTCCTAGCTGCGGCGGGGCTTCCAGTCAGTGAACGCTAGCAGGCCGTCGACAAGGTGCTCTGGATGCCAGGGCGCCACACCGAAGCGGATGCTGTCGTTCCGGCGCCGATTGACCTTGTCAAAGGCCTGCTGAGCCATGGAACTACGGGAAGCGCTCAGGGTCGTTGTGGGAGGCGAGTCATTCACGCGCGAACAGGCACACGCCGTTTTCACCGACGCGCTGAGGGCCGACACTCCCCCGGTCCTCTTCGGCGCCTTTCTGACGGCCCTGGCCCAGCGTGGCGAGACGGCCGAGGAGATAACCGGGGCTGCCGACGCCCTGCGCGCCTCGATGGCGCCCTTCGAGGCATCCGGGGTGGAGGACGCGATCGACACCTGCGGCACCGGCGGTGACGGGCTCGGCACCTTCAATATCAGCACCGCTGCAGCCCTCGTGGCTTGCGCTGCGGGCGCTCGGGTGGTCAAGCATGGCAACCGTAACCTCACGTCGCGTTGCGGGAGCGCGGACCTGCTCGAGGCAGCCGGAATCCCGATGGGGCTCGACCCGCGCGCGAGCGCCAGGGTCTTCGAGGAGGTTGGGATCACCTTTCTCTTCGCACCCACCTTTCATCCGACCATGCGATTCGCGGCACCGGTGCGCTCGGCACTGGGCATCCGCACCGTATTCAACTACCTCGGACCGGTCTGCAACCCGGCCCGCGTGCGGCGCCAGCTGCTCGGAACCAGTGATCCGCAACGGTTGACCGACTTCGCTCGCGTACTGGAGCAACTCGGGCACGAGCGCGCGTACGTGGTGCACGGGGCCGGCGGCGCAGATGAACTGACCCTGGGCACTGGCAATCAGGTTGCCCGTGTCGGTGATGCGCCCGACGAGTGCTTCGAGGCCAGCGCGCTAGGCCTGCGGAGTGCGGACGTGGGCGAGCTGGCCGGGGGCGGTCCCGATACCAACCTGAAGCTGCTATCCGGCCTGCTGAACGGGGACTCTGGCGCCCTGCGGGATGGGGTCGTGCTCAACAGTGCCTGCGCGCTGGTCGTCGCCCAGGTGGCCGGGAGCGCCGCCGAGGGCGTGGAGCTCTCGAATGCGGCGATCGATAGCGGAGCCGCCCGCGCCAAGCTGGCGGAGTGGCGCACCGTGGCCGGCAAGCTGGGCGGGGGGCAGGCATGACGACGGGGACACGCCTGGATCCGATCCTGGAGTCCGTGCGCGCGCGCGCTGCAGAGCGCCGTTTGACCCGGAGTGTCGCGAGCCTGCGGGCCGAGCTCGAACCGGATCCGGCGCGGCGCGAGCGCTTCGTGACGAGCCTGCGCGCCCCGGGTCTGCGCATCATCGCGGAGTGCAAGCGCAGGTCACCGTCGGTGGGCGAGTTGTCGGGAGAGGTCGACCTGCTCGAGCGTGCCCGGTCCTATGCGCGCGGTGGAGCGGACGCCCTCTCGATCCTGACCGAGGCCCAGCACTTCGGCGGCTCGCCGGCGGATCTTGGGCGCGTGGCGCCGGCCGGACTGCCCCGGCTGCGCAAGGACTTCTTGCTCGACGAGGGAATGGTGCTCGAGAGTGTCGCCATGGGCGCCGATGCGGTGCTGCTGCTCGTCGTCTGCCTGCCCGGCGGTCAGCTCGAGGAAATGCGAGACCTGGCACGGGAATGCGGGCTGGCCGTGCTGGTCGAGATTCACCATCCCCGTGAGCTGGAGCGTGCCATCGCGGTCGAGCCGGATTGTCTGGGAGTGAATGCGCGCGACCTGACGACCTTCGAAGTGGATCTTCAGACCGTCGTCGATCGTTTGCCCGAGATCCCCGAGGGCTGCGTGCGTGTGGCCGAGAGTGGACTGCGCGAGGTGGACGACCTGCGGCGAGTGCGCGCGGCTGGCGCGGACGCGGTGTTGGTGGGCGAGGCGCTCATGCGCGCGGCGTCCCCCGAGGCCACCCTGCGCGGCTGGAAGGAGGCCTGCGAGTGAGCAAGGCGAGCGGGGGATTGCCGCAGATCAAGGTCTGCGGCCTGACACGGGCGGAGGATGTGCGCCAGGCCGTGGACTCGGGCGCCGATGGTCTGGGATTCGTACATCACGTACCGTCGCCCCGGCACGTCGAGCGCGACGCCCTGATCGAGTTGATCGGCGGCGCTCCCGATCACCTGTGCAAGGTGCTGGTCCTGGTCGACTCGCCTCGAAAGGCCGCCCTCGATCTGTGTGAGGAGAGCGGCGCCGGCGCACTTCAGCTCTGTGGTTCTGAGAAGGTGGAGGACTGGCGCGACTGCCCCGTTCCGATATTGCGTCGCATACCGGTCGACGGAAGTGGCCGTGGGCAGCTCGAACGCTGGGGCGGCATCGCCCTGGGATTCGTGCTCGACTATCCGGCGGGTCCGGGCGGGAGCGGGCGCACGGTGTCGGCCGAGCTGGCAGCCGAGCTTGCGCTGTCGGCACCCTGTCTACTCGCCGGGGGCCTGGACCCGGAGAACGTAGGCGCGCGCATCGAGTCCGTGCGCCCCTTCGGTGTGGACGCATCATCCCGTCTGGAGTCTGCGCCGGGCAAGAAGGACCACCGGCGCGTTCAGCTCTTCGTCGAGGCGGCCCGCAAGGCCCTGCTGTCCACGGATTGACATGTCAGATCCGACCTTCGAGAGACCTACCCGATTTGGCGCCTTTGGCGGGGCCTACGCGCCAGAGACGCTGATGGCCAACCTGATCGAGCTGGAGAAGTCCTGGCTCGCAAGCGCCGCCGATGGGGAATTCCAGCGTGAGCTGGCCGGTTACCTCGAGCACTACGCCGGGCGCCCGACGGCGCTGACCGCGGCGCAGCGCTTCTCGGAAGAGCTGGGTGTCGAGGTCTGGCTCAAGCGCGAGGACCTCCTGCACACGGGTGCCCACAAGCTCAACAACACACTTGGGCAGTGCCTGCTCGCTCGGCGTATGGGGAAGCGGCGCATTCTGGCCGAGACCGGTGCCGGTCAGCACGGCGTTGCGACCGCGACGGCCTGTGCCTTGCTGGGCCTCGAGTGCACGGTCTACATGGGTTCGGTGGATGCCGCACGACAGCGGCCCAACCTGCTGCGCATGGAACTCCTCGGCGCCGAGGTGCGTCTGGTCGAGAATGGGCAGAAGACGCTCAAGGACGCCATCAACGAGGCCATGCGCGATTGGGTCAGTCATCCGGAAGAGAGCCACTACGTGCTCGGGAGCGCGCTCGGCCCGCACCCTTTTCCGTCGATCGTGGCGGGCTACCAGGAGATCATCGGCAGAGAAGCGCGGCGTCAGCTCCTGGCGCGCGCGGATGGCTTGCCGGATCTGGCGGTCGCATGCGTGGGCGGCGGTAGCAATGCCATCGGCCTGTTCCGCGCGTTCGTCGCCGACGAAACGGTCCAGCTGGTCGGGGTCGAGGCGGGCGGCGCGGGGATCGAATCCGGAAAGCACGCGGCGCGCTTCGCGGATGGCTCTCCCGGCGTGTTGCACGGCTCCTATTCGTTTCTGTTGCAGGACCAGGACGGCCAGGTGCGTGCGACCCACAGCATCAGCGCCGGGCTCGACTACCCTGCGGTGGGGCCGGAGCATGCAGCCTTGCGCGAGTCAGGTCGTGCGCGCTTCGAATCGGCGACGGATGAGCAGGCACTGGCCGGCTTTCAGCTGCTCGCGCGGACCGAGGGCATCCTGCCCGCTCTCGAATCGAGCCACGCCCTCGGGTGGGTGGCCGAGCACCGCGCTGAACTGGCGGGAAAGCGCGTCCTGATCAATCTCTCCGGGCGCGGCGACAAGGACCTCGATTCCCTGGCGGACCTCCTGGGAGATCGATCGTGAGTGGGCGACTCGAGCAGTGCACCCAAGAGTTGCAGGCCGCCGGGCGCTGTGGGATCGCTCCCTACCTGACCGCTGGTGACGGGGGACTGGATCGTACGATCGAGTTGCTGCGCGCCCTGGAACGTGTGGGGGCCGCCTGTGTCGAGCTGGGTGTGCCATTCAGCGATCCCATCGCCGACGGACCGATTCTGCAGGCCGCAGCCCAGCGCGCACTCGCCGAGGGCACCACCCTGGAGCGGGTCCTGGATTGTGTGCGCGAGTTCCGGTCGACCGGTGGTCAGCTCCCGATCGCGCTATTCACCTACGCCAACCCCCTCATTGGCCCGCGCGCCGGGTCCCTCGTGGCGCGCTGGCGAGCGGCCTGTGCAGCGCTGCAGGAGGCGGGGGTAGACGGGCTGCTGGTTCCGGATATTCCGGTCGAGGAGGGAGGGGAGATGGGCAGCGCCGCGCAGGAACACGGGCTCTGCCCGATATTCTTCGTCGCTCCAACGACCTCCCCGGCGCGCATGGTGCAGGCAGCCGAGGCCAGCAGCGGATTCCTGTACGCGATCGGTCGCACCGGCACGACCGGGGCGCGCGCCGAACTCGGCCAGGACACATTGGACTTTCTGACGGCCATACGTGGGGCCACGAAGCTACCGATCGGTGTCGGCTTCGGGATCCGCGATGAGGATCAGGTGCGCACAGTCTCGAATCATGCCGAGCTGGCGATCGTGGGCAGTGCACTCGTGCAGCATGTGCACGAGGCTGCGCTCCGGAGTTCGACCTCGCCGACGATTGCTGCGGTCGAAGCAGCCGAGCAGTTCATAGTTCAGCTTCAAAAGGGCATCCAATCATGAGGAATAACCTGCGCGACCAGCTAGCCCGACTCGATAGATCCATCCTCGCGCTCCTCAACGAACGTGCACGCTTGCTGGCCGAGGGTGACGACGCCCATGTCGCGGCCTCGATCGAGGACCTGCTGCGGCGCAGCGCCGGTCCGTTTCAACCCGAGGCCCTGCGCGAAACCTTCCGCTGGATCGACGTCGGCTGTACAGGTGACGAGCGATGATCTTGCACCTGGTCGCAGGCACTCCGGCGGACGCGGTCCAGGCGCTGCGTCTCGAGCTCGAGCATCAGGGACTGCGCACGGTGCTCTCGCCCGAGGCCTCGCGGCCAATTCTGGGCCTGCTCGACAGCGCTCCCGAGACCCTGGTCTCCGACCTGCGTCAGCGTCGCGAAGTCGAGTCCGTCCACAGTCCCCAGGGTGACTGGAGACTGGTCGACCGCAGCTTCCGTCGCGACTACACCGTCGTGGATGTGGGCGGTGTTCGGGTCGGCGGCGGCGACGTGGTGGTCATCGCAGGCCCGTGTAGCGTGGAGGGCGCGGATTTCATGCTCGAGGCCGCACGCTGCGTGGCTCGCGCAGGTGCTCACATCCTGCGTGGAGGTGCGTTCAAGCCGCGCTCGAGTCCCTACGCCTTCCAGGGCTTCGGGGTCGAAGGCCTGCGCCAGCTCAAGGATGCGGGCGAGGCCACGGGCCTGCCCGTGGTGAGCGAGATCATGGACGCCGCCGATGTGCCGGCCTTCATGGATCACGACATCGATTGCCTGCAGATCGGCGCGCGCAACATGCAGAACTTCACCCTGCTGAAAGCCGTCGCACGGGCCCGCCGACCGGTGCTGCTCAAGCGCGGGCTGTCCGCGACCCTCAAGGAGTGGCTGCACGCCGCGGAGTACATCGCCGCTGGTGGCTGCCAGGACATCTTGCTGTGCGAGCGCGGCATCCGCACCTTCGAGACCGCCACTCGCAACACCCTCGACCTGACGATCCTGCCCCTTCTGCGCGAGTGGACCCACCTGCCGGTGATCGTCGACCCGGCGCACGCGGCGGGCATCGCGCGCCTGATTCCTGTCCTGTCTCGCGCCAGTGTCGCCGCCGAAGCCGACGGCGTCGCCGTCGAGGTTCATCCTCGCCCTGAGGACGCCCGCAGCGATGGCCCCCAGGCCTTGCTACCGGGTGAACTTGCGGGCATCGTCGCCGATGCACGCATCATGGCAGCGGTGACGGGGCGGCGGCTGCACGCCCAGCCCGCTCGCGGCTAGCCCCGGATCCTGGTAGGGGATACCGGCTACTGCAGGAAGTCGACGCTCAGCCCGTCCGAGAGGTTGAAGCCGGAGCCTCCGGCCATCGGGTCCCGGTACCAGTACTGAAAGTTCGCCTGGACGCCGGCCATGAGCGGCAAGTTCGCGAGGTTGATGTCGATCGAGATGGACGATGCGGTGGCGGACATGGGGGCCAGGCGACGTACGGCTCCACCGACGCACCGGAAGCCATCGCCGAAGCTGAGTTGCACCTGAGCAGGTCCATACATCAGCATTCCAGGCGTGTTGGGTAGACCGTCTACATTGACCGTGAAGTCGTTCTCGGCGATCGAGCGGCTGCCCTGACCACAGATGTGCGCGGCCGCGCCGGTCGAATTGGGATTTGCCTGGCAGTACGCGGCAGCAGGGGCCAGGAACTCGTCGGGTCCGATGTCCACCTGGGCCCCGATCAATCGGGGTTCCCGGTCGATGTCCCTCTGGGGCAGGCCCGGAGCCGTATCTGTTCCGGCGTCGATGGCCGGGGAGTTGCACGTCAGGTGGAAGTCGCCGTTCGCGGGGTCGACGAGGCCTGGATCGGTGCCCATCAGGAGATTGGACATGATCGGACCCGTACCGTTGGCATTGGCGAAGTTGTTGGGTCGTGCCAATCCTTCGTTATGCCAAAACAGGGTATTGGTCAACGTGGTCATCGCGTAGTGCCCCGTCAGGCTCGTGGTCTCCAGACCGCCGACCGCTCCTCCGGGGCCGCCGGTGTTTCCGACAATCGCACAGTTGGATACATGGATCTGTTGGCGGTGGATCAAGACGCCACCCGTTCCACCATCATGGTCACCCCGTCCGCCCTGATTCCAGGCGATCACGCTGTTGGTCAGGCCCGAGAAGCCGTGTGGGTGGAATGAGGGGCTATTCTTGAACAAGATCCCGCCTTCGCCACCGTCCTGGCTGCCGTCACCATTCAGGTCGGATCCTCCCTGATTGGACAGGATTCGACACCGAAGCACTTGCACTTCTGAACTCTGACAATCGATCCCGCCGATGCCAATGCTGCCCCCGATTCCATCGACCGGGAGGTTGCCGCCATGGTTCTCGGCGATCGTGCAGTCTGCGATCACCGCGGCGGCATAGCCGCAGTAGATCCCGCCGGCTCCCGCCGAGCCGACAGTCGTGATATCTCCGCCGTGGTTGAACCGGATGACGCAGTCCCGGATGACCACTCCGGGACCGTACAGGTAGTAGCCAGCGCGCTCGAATGCGATGCCGCCGGCGCCATCGATTCCATCGCCGGCGAAATTCGATTCGATGACGCAGCCCTCGACGGTGATGGACCCACGCTCCGATCCGATGCCCCCCGCACCGCCCGGGCCACCGGTCATTGCCGTCCAGCCGTAGTTTCCGGTGATGATGCAATTGGCAATCGTGGGGGAGGAGTTGCGGCACCAGATGCCGCCCGCGTACTCGACCTCGACTCCCCGGCCATTGCGTACGGTGAACCCGTCCAGGCGCGCGCTGGGTCCCTCGCCGCCCACGAACAGGACCACCGTGTGCAGTCCTTGACCGTCGAGGATCGTCGTCTCGGGACCGGTGATACTGCGGATCACGATGTTCTTGCCGGAGAAGTCGATCTGCTCGGGGTACACGCCGGGGCTCACCAGGATCACATCCCCATCCTGTGCATCGGCGATGGCCGCAGAGATCGTCGGGTGGTCAGCCGGGACTCGAATCGTGGATGCGGCCGAGGCCGAAACGGCCATCGCTGCCAGTACCAGCGCGGAAAACAGCAAGCGGGGAAGGTGGTGCATGGGATGCCTTGTGGGTGCCCGATATCGACGTCGCAAACGCCGGCGTCGCCCGCGGAGGGACGGTGGAGGACCGAGGGGACGGGGCCGAGTGGCGGCACTTGAAAGGGCCGTCACCCGGGCTGGCATTGTAGCGAAGTCGCGTAATCCCGTGTCCGGGGACCCTTGATGCGGCAGCCAGGCTCCAACAGCCCGGAAGTCGCAATTCCATGCCGGGCGCACGCTTGCATCCCTTGCGGACTCGAGCCCGTGTCGCTCCTGGGCAGTCGCTCAGGTAGCGCTGCCGGCCGCGCGCTTCTTGTCGCGCTTGCGCTCGACCTCGCTCAGGAAGCGCTTGCGCATGCGCAGACTCTTGGGGGTCACCTCGACCAGCTCGTCGTCTTCGACGTATTCGAGGCTCTCCTCGAGGGACATCTCGCGCGGAGGTGCGATCTTGACGTTGTCGTCGCGACCGGACGCGCGCATGTTCGTCAGCTTCTTGGTACGGCAGATGTTCAGGGGCAGGTCCGCGTCCTTGTTGTTGGCGCCGACGATCATTCCCTCGTAGACCGGCGCGCCGATCTTGACGAAGAAGGTGCCGCGGTCCATCAGGGCATCGAGAGCGTAGGGGATGACCTCGCCTGCGCGGTCGGCGATCAGTACGCCGTTGTTGCGCCGCGGGATGCGTCCGCCGTCCTTCTTCCAGCATTCGAAGACATGGGCCAGGATGGCCTCGCCCTGGGACAGGGTCAGCAGGGCGGTTCGGGCTCCGATGAGACCGCGCGCCGGGATGATGAACTCGACCTTGGCCATCGCGCCCAGGGCATCCATGTGCACCATCTCGCCGCGGCGACGGCCGAGGTACTCGATCACGCGCCCGGCACTCTCCTGAGGCACCTCGACCGTTGCCCGTTCGTAGGGCTCGCAGGCGACACCGTCGACCTGCTTGATGATGACGTGCGGCTTGCCCACAGCGAACTCGAAGCCTTCACGGCGCATGTTCTCGATCAGGACCGAGAGGTGCATGACGCCGCGCCCCTTCACCTCGAAGGCGTCCGCCGAGCCCGTTGACTGCACGAGCAGGGCCACGTCGCGTGCGGCGGCCTTCTCCAGACGCGCCAGGATCTGGCGGCTGGTGACGAACTGACCCTCGGTTCCGGCGAAGGGAGAATTGTTGACGTAGAAGACCATCGAGAGGGTCGGCTCGTCGAGCATGATGGCCGGCAGGGGGTCGAGGTGCTCGGGGTCGCAGAGCGTGTCGCCGATGTCCAGGCCGTCGACTCCCGCGATGATTGCGATATCACCGCAGCTGACCGTTTCGCTCGCCACGCGCTCGAGTCCTTCGAAGCGCAAGAGGCGTTTCACGACCAGCTCCGAGGGCGCACTGCGATCCGGATGGGTGATCGCGTAGCGCGCACCGCTGCGCAGGACGCCGCGTCGCACGCGACCGATGGCGATGCGACCCACGAAATCATCCTGGTCGATGGTCGTGGCCTGGAACTGGACCGGGCCGTCCAGGTCCATGGGCGGAGGCGGAACCTCGCGCAGGATCATCTCGAACAGGGGCTTCAGATCCGTCGATTCGTCTTCCGGCTCGTTCATCGCGAAGCCATCACGGCCCGAGCCGTAGATGACCGGGAATTCGAGCTGCTCGTCGTGGGCGCCGAGGTCGACGAAGAGATCGAAGACCTCGTCCAGCACCGCGTGGGGGCGTGCATCGGGTCGGTCGATCTTGTTGACCATCACGATCGCCTTGAGCCCGTGCTCGAAGGCCTTGCGCAACACGAATCGCGTCTGCGGCATCGGGCCTTCGAATGCATCCACCAGGAGCAGTACCGCATCCGCCATGGACAGGGTGCGCTCGACCTGGCCGCCAAAGTCCGCGTGGCCAGGTGTGTCGACGATGTTGATGCGCGTGCCCGCGTAGGTGATGGCGGTGTTCTTGGCCAGGATCGTGATGCCGCGCTCGCGTTCCTGGGAATCGGAATCCATCGCGCGCTCTTGCACGCGTTGATTGGCGCGGAAGGTGCCGGCGAAGCGGAACATGGAATCGACCAGGGTTGTCTTCCCGTGGTCGACATGGGCCACGATGGCCAGATTGCGTATCTCGGAGAATGAGGTGGTCACAGCAGCTTCTGAATGCGGTCGATCAGGTAGGTCTTGAGGAGGCCCGACTGGAGACACTCGGCTTCGAGATATCCCTTGCCCGAGCGTCGGTACAGGAAACGTGGCAGGACGGGTAGCGCGGCCGCCGGGGCCGTTCCGTCGCCATATGAGATGCGTACTTCTTCGGAGTGTTCGATAGCTCGGGTCAGGCCCCGCTGGCGGGGCTTGAGCCGTGGGGTGCGCGGGGCCATCGACGTCACGGTCGTGGGCGCACCACACTGTGAGAGTAACAGGCTCAGGGGCGTGGATTCGAGCCCTCCTGCTTGTTCTAGACATTCCTCCAGAACCTTCCAGCAGGTGACCGCGTCCGGAAGGGCCCGGTGGGAGTCGAATTGCTCGAGCTCAAGATACTCCGCCAGGGTCGCGAGCTTGTGGTCTGGAGCGTCTGGCAGGTAGCGCCGAGAGAGGGTCAATGTGTCCAGGAAGAGCCCAGGGGGTGGTTCGAGGCGGGCTCGCTGGTATTCGAAGGCCAGGAGCTCGGCGTCAGCCTCGGCCCGATGGGCGACCATCCAGTCGTCTGCGACCCAGTCGGTGAACTCGCCCAGGACCTGCTCGACCGGGGGGGCGTCGCGGACCTGGCCCTCGTCGATGCCGTGCAATTCGGTGACGGCGGGCTCGATCGGGATCGCCGGACAGACGAGCGAGTCGAACTGATCCACGATCTCGCCCTCGACCACCCGCACGGCGGCCAGCTCGAGCAGGTGCGGGGCGCCCCGGCTCGCGGGACGTTCGGTGTCGAGGGCGACGATGGGGCGTTCCATGGGGCCGGGCGGTCCAGCACGAGGGTAGCGATCCGGCGGGCTCGAGGAAGGTTCGCCCGGCTCCCTGGATTCACGGCGACGGATCCGCCGGTCAGCTCGCCAGTTCCTTGAACTCGGGCAGGCCGCGCAGGGCGTCCAGGTCGTTGTTGGTGACCAGCTGGGGCCGAATGTAGTAGCTGCGGTCCTGGGCGACCTGCAGGGCTTTCATGGCCGCGGTCTTGTCGCCGACCAGCGAGTAGGCGCAGGCCGCGTGGAAGTTCGTGTAGCCGTCCTTGGGCGCGCGCTTCAATGCCTGCTCGATGCTCTTGCCCGCTGCGTCCTGCTGGCCAATCCGGGCTTGGAGCATGGCCAGGTGCAGGCGCGCGCTCTGGTCGTCCGGGACCTGGATCAGATGCTTGCGCGCGGCGGCGATCCCGGCGTCCGCAACCTCGAGTGCCTCGGTGTAGCGGTCGAGGCGCTGTAGCACGGTGTACTGAATGTCGTAGGAGTCGATGTGATTCGGCTTCAGTCCCATCGCCCGTTGCAGCAGGGGCGACGCGTGCTTGAAGTCGCCCTCGCGACGCATGAGGGAGCCGAGCAGGCGGTGGGCGAACCACTCCTCATGATCGATCTGGATGGCGAGGTTGTACTCGCGCTGAGCATCCTCTGTGTGATCGAGCAGGTGGTTCGCGAATCCGAGCGAGGTGTGGGCCTCGGCGCAGTTTGGGTCGAGTTCCAGCGCGCGCCCCGCGAAGTCGCGAGCTTCATCGACGAACTCGATCGCCCCGTCCCAGTACAGGAACTTGCGCACCATGGCCTCGGCCAGGCCCGCGTAGGCCAGTGCACAGAATCGATCGAGCTTGATGGCCTGGCGATACAGGCTCATTGCCGCGAGCAGGTGTTTGGTGGTGCAGCGGTGGAGCACGTCGTGGGCCCGGTATGACAGGGCCTTGGCCTCGCCCTCCTTGCGCGTCGCGCGGGGCGTCGGGCTGACCGAGGCCTCGCTCAGGCGTCTGCGGATGATGCGCTGGGCATCGCGCACCAGGTCGGCCTGGAGGGACCACTCGTTCTCGTCCTCCTGCACACTCTGGTCTTCGAAGGTGCGCACGATCTCCGATACCCCGTCACGCAGCTCATGGAACTCGAGCTGCAAGTCGAGCTGGCCGACCGCGCCCTCGACCGCCAGGCGGCCTCGAAGCACGAAGTCATAGCCGCTCTCGGGTAGTTCCGCGGTCTCGAGTGCCGTGACGCTCAGTCCCTTGTTGCGCTCCAGTTCCTTCACCAGGTCCATGCGCACACTGCCGGCCATCACATGGCAGCTGGCCGGGTCATGGCCGCCACAGGCCAGGGGCGGGATGACCAGGTGCCCACGCATGATGGTGGAGCGCGTGCTCGTGCCGGTGAGCTTGTCGGAAATCGCGGTCAGCCGGGCGAAGGCTGCACCGCCGTCGGGGAAGCGATCGTCCGGGTGTGGCTCCATGCAGTGGGCCAGGAAGTCCTCGAGCTGTTCCGGGAAGCCCGAGCGGATCTGCGATGGACGCTTTCGGGGAGTGCCATCCAGGATGGCCATGCAGACCTCGGGGAAGCTGTCTCCTGGAAAAGGAAGCTCGCGCGTCGTGACGTGGTAGAGCACCGCACCCAGGGAGAAGATGTCGGAGCGCAGGTCGAGCTCGTCGCCACGCACCTGTTCCGGTGACATGTACAGCACGGTTCCGACCAGCATGCCGTGCTGGGTGATGGCGGATTCATCGCGCGCGCGGGCGATGCCGAAATCGAGCAGCTTCACGCGCCCGTCATTCTGCACCAGGATGTTTGCGGGCTTCAGGTCGCGGTGGATGACCCCGTTGTTGTGGACGGCGGAGAGGGCGTCGGTGACCTGCAGTGCGATGCGCAGACACTCCTCGTATCCGAGCGACCGTTCCTTGACCATCTTGTCGAGCGTCTGGCCCTCCAGGTACTCCATCGCGATGAACGACGTGCCCTCGTGCCGACCGTGGTCGTAGATCGTCGCGATGTTCGGGTGAACCAGGTTGGCCGTGTGCCGCGCCTCACGCTGGAAGCGCGTGTCCGCCTGCGGATCGATCTCCGCGTGCGAACGCAGGATCTTCAGCGCGACGGTTCGCCCGAGGTTGGTGTCGACAGCCCGATAGACCTCGCTCAGTGGGCCTTCGCCCAGGCGGTCATTCTCGGGGTCGAACTGGAAATGGGCGAAGCGCATCCTGGGGGCCTGTGTTCCTATTCTTCGGCAAGCGGGCCATGATAGATGATCCCGCTCCTACCGGATGTTGAACGTAAAGGAAGTGTTTGGCGTTGCGGCGCCGTACGACACCCTATTCAGTAGGCAACATGCCTAGCAAGGATACGGAGCCGACCCCCCTCGTTGGGAGTTCCACTTTCGAAGAATGGGACTTCGAGGGCCTGGCGGCCCACCATGCCACCCGTGATGAGGCCAACGACCGGCGGCTGATCGCGCGTCGCAAGCTGCTGGGGCTCGCAAAGGATGTTGCAAAAAAGGCCAAGCCCCTCGGGGTCGCCCTCGACGTGCGTTCGAGCCTCCACAACCCGAACAAGTTCAATGGCAACAGGGTGAATCGACTCTGGTCCTACGCGATGCGAGCCAAGGCCGAGAAGACGCGTCTGCGCAAGATAGTGGGGGCGGACCTCGCCAAGGACCTGAACTCGGCCTATCGAAACGCGTACCTCTGCTGCGCGATCGAGCACGACGCCCTGGAGGTCAGCCTGCGCGTGCACCCCGACGCATGGTTCGATGGGCAGAATCTGGTCCACCGCACGCGCGCCGAGGGCGTGCGGCCCTGGCTCGACCTGCTGAATGACCTGGAGGGATTTCAGCTGAAGATGCACGACTGGCGCGGTGAGTGGCGGTGCGGGGCACTCGGGCCGGAGAAGCTCGAGGAGTTCCTGGGCTACTACACACCCGGGGAGCATCGCCTGGCCATCGAGCGACGCTGGCCGGCTCCAGCGGGATCCCGCGGCCCGGTGCTGGCCGATGGCGTTCCGCAGGCCATGGTCGAGGAGAGCCTGCGCCTGCTCCCGCTCTACCGCTACATGGTTTGGTCCCAGGAGAGCGACTACCTGTTCGCGCGCTGACGCCAGCCGGACGCCTCCGTTCGTCGCGTTTGGTCCGTGTGCTCCTGTAGACTTCGGGCTAGACTCTTCGCCTCGATCGAAACCGGCGCCCAGCGGCATGTGACCTATTTCGGGTCTATCCGAGCCAGCAGCGCCGCCAGCCAATATGCGAGCGCCGGACATGCGCGTCGGGATACCGAAGGAATCTAGACCGGGAGAAGCGCGCGTGGCCATCGTGCCCGACGCTCTTCCCAAGCTGAGCCGCCTCGGCCTGGAAGTGCTCATCGAACGGGGCGCGGGAGTCGCGAGCGGGTTTGGTGATAGCGACTACGAGGCCAAGGGAGCGCAGCTTGCGTCCTCCGAAGAAGTCCTGGGCACCGGACTGGTGCTCGCTTTCGACAGCCCCGATCCCGGATCGATGAAACCGGGCACGGTGCTGATCTGCTCGCCCAACCCTCTCGGACAGCCTGAGCTGATCGCCAAGCTAGCGCAGGAAAAGGTGACCTGTCTGGCGCTCGAGCTGATGCCGCGCATCAGTCGCGCCCAGGCCATGGACGTCCTCAGTTCGATGGCCAACATCGGTGGATACAAGGCCGTCCTGGTCGCGGCGGCGCGTTCGGCAAAGATGTTCCCCCTCATGATGACGGCGGCCGGGACCGTGCGTCCCGCCAAGGTCTTCGTGCTGGGTGCGGGCGTGGCAGGCCTGCAGGCGATCGCGACCGCGCGCCGACTGGGTGCGGTGGTCGAGGCGTACGATATCCGCTCGGACACGAAGGAGCAGGTCGAGAGCCTGGGTGCGCGCTTCGTCGAGTTCGACCTCGGCGCGGGCGACGCCCAGGACGAAGGCGGCTACGCCAAGGAACTGACGGACGAACAGAAAAAGCTCCAGGCCGAGCTGATGGCGGCCCAGATCCAGGCCGCAGACGTGGTCATCACGACGGCTCAGGTGCCTGGACGCCGCGCTCCAGTGCTGATTCCGGCATCCGTGGTCGAAGGCATGAAGTCAGGTGCGGTCATCGTGGACATGGCGGCTGACAGCGGCGGGAACTGCGAATTGACGGTTGCTGGTGAGGAGGTCGAAAAACATGGCGTCACGCTCATCGGCATCAGCAACCTGCCCGCGACCGTCCAGCAGTCTGCGAGCCAGCTCTACGCGAACAACCTGATCAACTACCTTGGGCAACTGGTCGTTGACGGCGAGTTGAAACTCGACCTGAACGACGAGGTCGTCCGGGTGCCACTGGTCTGCCACGAAGGTGAAGTCACCAATGCCCGCGTGAAGGAGGGTCTCTCGTGATCACGTTGACCGTCGGAACCCTGATCGCATCGATCACGGTCCTGTTTCTCTCCGTATTCCTCGGATTCGAGCTGATATCCAAGGTGCCGCCGACCCTGCACACCCCTCTGATGTCGGGCGCAAATGCCATCTCGGGTATCACGGTTGTGGGGGCGCTTCTCGCCGCCAATGCCCAGCTAGGGGCAGGTCGTGAGGGCCTGGCCGCCGGGCTTGGTTGCCTGGCCCTGGTGCTTGCGATGATCAATGTGGTCGGCGGCTTCATGGTCACCGGCCGGATGCTCCAGATGTTCCAGAAGAAGAAGGGCAGCTGACGTGGACGGAATCGAGAGCGTCTACGACCTGGGCTATCTGGTCGCCGCAGGTCTGTTCATCTTCGGCCTGAAGTTCCTCGGGTCACCGCGCACGGCTCCGCGGGGCAATCGTCTCGGTGCGATCGGAATGCTGGTCGCCGTGATCGTGACGGTCGTGCGCATGCAGGCCGAGACCGGCGTCATCGGGTGGCCGCTCATCGTGGGCGGGCTCTTGGTGGGGACCGCGATCGGTGCCTGGATGGCCATTCGCGTCGAGATGACGGGCATGCCGGAACTGGTCGGCCTGTTCAACGGCTTCGGTGGCGGCGCTTCGGCCCTCGTGGCCCTCTCCGAGATCCTCCGCGTCGATCTCCCTGACGGCGCACAAGGAATCGGGCCGACCGTCTTCGTGGTCGCTATCGGGGCCAGCAGCATCATCGGGTGGGTTACGTTGACGGGCAGCTTTGTGGCCGTGCTCAAGCTCTCCGGGAAGATGCGTGGCAACCTGATCCTGCCGGCTCAGAACCTGCTCAAGCTGGCCTTGCTGGTAGCGAGCATCTTCTGTGCGGCCATGCTGATGGACACGCCCCACAGTGTCGTCGGGATCACCGGAATGGTGCTCGCCTCATGCGCCCTCGGCGTCCTGTTCGTGGTGCCCATCGGCGGTGCGGACATGCCCGTCGTGGTCTCATTCCTCAACTCACTGTCGGGCCTCGCCGCGGCCGCGACCGGATTCGTCGTCAACAACAACGCGCTGATCATCGGCGGGTCCCTGGTTGGCGCGGCCGGTCTGATCCTGACCGGAATCATGTGCAAGGCCATGAACCGGCGCTTCATGGATGTGGTCCTGAAGGCCTACGGCAATGCGGCCGAATCGGATTCGGGCGAGAAGCGTACCGTGCAAGGCTACGAGGCCGAGGACGCAGCCATGGCCTTCGATGGGGCCAGGCGCGTGATCGTCGTGCCTGGCTACGGGATGGCAGTCAGCCAGGCTCAGCATGTCGTGCGCGAGCTGGCCGAGGAGCTCGAGAGCCGTGGCACGGACGTGACCTACGCGATTCACCCGGTCGCCGGGCGCATGCCAGGTCATATGAATGTGTTGCTGGCCGAGGCCAACGTGCCGTACGAGAAGCTGTTTGAGCTCGACGAGATCAACAGCTCCTTCAGTGAGTGTGACGTGGCCCTGGTTGTCGGTGCCAACGACACGATCAACCCCGCGGCGAAGACGGATCCGTCGGGCCCATTGGGTGGAATGCCGGTTCTCGATGTCGAGAAGGCACGCACGGTGATGATCGTCAAGCGTTCGCTCTCACCCGGCTATGCCGGCGTGGACAACGACCTCTTCTATCGCACGGGCACGATGATGCTGTTTGGGGACGGCAAGCAGAAGCTGACCGAGCTCCTCGCCAGCGTCAAGGCTCTGTAGGGGGACTGCCGGGCGGCCGATCAATGCCGTGCGGTCGCAATTTTGATCGAACGCTTGGCCCCCTCAGAGGCGCTGGGGCGTCTAGAATTAAGAGCTATGGGGACGCCGGTAAGAGTCTTGATTGGGTTGGGGTTGGTCCTCGTAGGGGGGCTGGCATGGTTCTGGTTCTCGGGCGACCTGTCCGGAACCGGGCCCCAGCTGCTGGAGCCATCAGCGCCGGGAGTGGCCACCCCTGATCCGGGCTCCGACGCGAGCGTCGCGGCCATTCCGGAGTTGAATGAGAGCGATGATGGGCGCGCCGGGATGATCCCGAACGCTCGAGGGGCCGATCGAGCTGGCTTCGGGGGCGGGGACGTGACGCTGACGGTGCGTGCTGAGGACGGTCGTACGATGCGCGAGGCGCTGGCGAGCTGGGGCCTGGCTCGGCATCGGTTTAGCTGTGTTGGAACGCGCCGCTCGCCGGGCATCCATACCTATGGCTCGATCTCCGCCGCGAAGCCGCCACACCTGTTCGCGACTGTCGGACCAGAGCTGGTGGATGGAGAGACGACATTCACTGTCCTGGTGACGGAGCGTCCCAGATTTCTCAGCGTCCTCTTCGCGGGCGTGGTGATCGCGACGGAACGGGTCAGCAAGGGGGAGACGGAGATTCTGGTCGAGCTCTCCGAGAGCGACGTGCGCTCGGCACTGGGCAGTATTCACCTGTGCATGGTCGGAGGACCGGGTCCTGCAGTGCGTGCGCGAGCTTACCTGCGCGGGACCAAGCTGGATCAGCTGACAGCGGAGACCGACAAGGACGGGTGCCTCAACTTTCGAGATGTGGCGCCTGGCGAATATCAGCTGTCCGGCCACGCGAACCGGTTTGCGAGCTACTTCGCCACTCTCCAGGTCGAGCCCTCCAACCCTCTGGACCTCGGCGACATAACACTGCAGCCTCCTGTGCACCTGGCCGGAATGGTCAAGGGGCAGAAGCGCTTCGCCGCCAACCGCCAGATCGCCATCCAGTCGATCGACCGCAACGGGCCGAAACTCGCGGCGACTGAATTGCGTCGCGTCTCGACAGACGGCAAGGGCAAGTTTCGTGTCTTCGATCTGCCCGCCGGCGAATACGCGCTGCGTGTGATCGTGCCACCTGCGGTGGCTGGCTCCACCAGGGGAAACTGGCCCGTCAGCCGGCCCGTTCTGGTCGATACCCGAAAAGGCCCGAGGCAGGATGTCGAATTGGAGCTCGAGGATGCGCACGGAGTCGTTGTGCGCAATGGACTCGAACTAGACGTCAACCTCGATATCCGTACCGGAGCCGGGGTGTCCGTCGCGAACTTCAGGCTGGGAGGCAAGGGCGTGCGACATGTCTCCCTTCTTCCCGGGTCGTACTTGTTTGTCGCCGAGAGCCACGGCGAGGAGGTCGACCGACGGACCCTACGCACACCACCTTCGATGACCGCAATCATCGGAGGCTAGTAGATCGTTGAGGGCGTCAGGCGACGCCATGGCCTGGGGAGCCGTTCTTCAACAGGCTCCACGCTAGCTACATCGGGGGCAGCGTCTTGCCGCCAGCACCCGGACACCTGGCAAGGTCCGCTGGATCAGGTCCCGTGCCCGAGGAGCTACCGGCCACAGGCCGATGACGCCACCCGATTGCTCGCCGGCATCTCCCCGCAAGCTCCTCGAGCCAGGGACCAGGCAAGACGTACCGGCACGCAGGTTTGTGACCGAAATCCTGGCACGCGGACCTCACCTGGCTTGGCAAGGGCTTTCCAGTGCGAGACTTGCGTCGCTACCAGGCGGCTGCTTCAGCCCTTGAGCCAGTCACGCCACATCGCCCCATCGGACGGCAAGTCGACGCCCGTCGAGGTCCGCAGGCTCGTGGCCGCCGCTTCCCGCACGTCATCACGTGGGTCATACAGGGCCTCGACCAGGGGAGCGAGGGTGTCCGGGCAATCCAGCCGCCCGAGCGCCTCGCACGCGAGTACGGCGACAGTCCTGTTGTCGTGCCTGACTGCCGTACCGAGTGTCTCGGCCAGGCGTGCCGCGAAAAGCGGGTGCTGAGCGAGCTTGCGCAGGGCCTTCACCGCCGCATCGGGGGCACCCTCGGTGAGCGCCTGGGACAGCTTCTCTCCGGGGCCGTTCAACCAGGCGAGTTCGCGCTTGTGCCATTGCAGCCATCCCGCCGGAACGGCTGGCCAGGAGGTCCCGGACATCGCGCGTAGGGCGTTCAGTGCACTTTCGACGACGCCGTCGTTAGGGTCGTCCAGCAGCTCGGCCAGTTTGATGAAAGACTCGTGGTCGCCCAGGGTGCCCAGGGTGCGTGCGGCCTGGACGCGCGAGCCCTCGTTGACCGAGCTCAGGTAGGGCCGCACGATCGCGCGGACTTCGGGCGCGACCAGCGCCAGGTCGCGCAAGCCCAGACCTGAGAGGGCAGCCAGCACCATCTCGTCGGTGCGCGGATTGCGGTCGAGCAATGCATGAAGCAATTCAACGCCGTCCGCCCTGCCCGCCCGGGCAATGCCTTCGATCGAAAACTCCACCATCTCCGGATCGAATTCCTGGATCAAGACGCCGAGGGATACGTAGCTGAGCGAGTCTCGCTGAAGCATCGCCGACATGGCCTGGACCGCCGGCTTGCGGACCGACGGGTGCATGAACTGGATCGGATCGAAGCCTGCCACGATCTCGAGGAAGGGTTCGAGGCAACGCGCGTCACCGGTCTGGCCCAGGATGCGGATGGAGAGGGCGCGTAGTGCGAGTGATGGACGAGCCTCGAGCTGAGTCTGCAGCTCACTGGCGACGCGTCGGGAGTCCCAAGCTCGGATTGCATCCATGAGCAGGGCTTCCCGGTCGGGAGTAAGAAGAGGCCCATCCTGCTGGAGCTTGTCCGGAATGGTGGCGCTACCCGACAGGATCGCCGATATGGCTGCCACCGTTCGTGGCCCCTTCGAGACGAGGAAGGCCAGGGCCAGTCCACGTCCTTCCTGGCCCTCGGACGAGGACGAGAGGATGCTCAGGATTTCGGTCAGGCTCGGGAGTGTCGAGCTGTCCTGGCTCTCGAGCGGCGGCTCCGGTCCGCCGTCGACGGGCCCGGCCGCATGGGCGGACGGGCCGAACCCACAGAGGGCTGCGAGCCACAGTGAGCGAGCGAAGCCCGCGCCGAAGTTGGCCTTCGACGCGGGTCCTTGGGGCTGAAGAGGGATCATGGAAGCCGGTCCTTTGGTAGCTCGAGTTGACTAGCGGTCGTGACGACCTCCGCCGCCGCCCCATCCGCTTCCACCGCCGCCGCTGCCGCCATTGCCGCTGCCCGAACCCTGGCCGGACGAGCCGCCAGTGTTGGTGTCGCCGCCGGTATCGCCGTCGCTACCCGTATCACCCGGAGTGGATCCACCCGAGTCACCTGAGTCGACCGAGGTTGAATCGTCCGATCCGCCCTTGTTGTAGTCGCCGTCGTCCCGGCCAGGTGAAGTCGAGGTCTGCTGGCCTCCGTTGATCCAGTGCTCGAGCTGGACTTCGCGCCACGACACGACCGAATAGGCACTCGCCTCCGTGCCGCCGCTGCCGTGGGTCGGCAGCCCGGGCATGCTGATCTTGCCGGTCTTGATGCGGTCGTCAAACTCGACCGTCAGCTTGGAGTGACTGTTGCGGTAGCTGCGCTCGATCGCGACATGGTTGCCGGCGGTCATGTTGCCATTGACCGTGACCTTCTTGGATCCTGTCGCACTCAGATTGAGGTCGACAAAGTCATTCTCCGCGTACATGAAGCCATCCATGTGCTCGAGGGTGCCGCCGACCGGATCGCCAAAGTAGATGTTGCCAGTATTGTCGACGTCGCCGTCCTTCATCGCGATGAATGCGACGCCATCCGTCTCGGGATTGTCGTAGAAAATGTTGTCGGAGAAGTAGATGTTCCCGCGGACAACGAATGTGCAATTGACGGACTCGCCGTTCTCGTGAACGAACTTGAAAGAGAAGGTCGGGATGTTGTGGATCCACAGGTTTCCGTCGATGAAGAACACCGCATCCGAAGTGTCCACTCCGGGATCGCCGGCCGTCCCACTCAGCGTGATCGGGAAAGCGTCGCTTCCGTCGTAGTCTGCGTCCACTCGGACGGGCTCGTAGGGATCCTCGAGGAAGTAGTCGTCTCGTCCGTTATTCCCGCTGGCGCTCGTGCGGTCGCTGGCGCTCTTGCGGAAGATGTGCGCCGGACTATCCTCAGGCATCTGCCACGCGGAGCCGCCGGCGTCGTCCGACCTCCACTGCGCGTCCCCCGAGGCAAACAGCGCCGCGACATCGACGTCATTGTTGACCGAGTAGTCCATTCCGGGGATGTCCGGGATGGGCAGGACGATGTCTTCTTCGCCGGTCTTTCCGGAGATCTTGCCAGCCGCCCTCAGGGCGCCGTTGACACTCACATTCCCGCTGATCAGGATGTCGCCACCGGAGTAGATGTCTCCCGTGATGTCGTCTGCTTCGATGCCGTAGCCACCGAACTTCATCTTGTAGTTGTTGTCGCCGCTACTGTTGCCGGCGAAGATGGCGTGGTCGTAGATCGTCTCCTCCTCGACCTCGACAATGACCTCGAGCGAACGCTCGCTGCCATTCACCATCGCGGTGGAGAGGGCCGTGTACGTGCCGTCGCCATTGTTGAATAGCTCGGACCAGAATTCGCCGGCTTCGGAGGTTCGCGGCGACTTTCTATCGCCATACTGACCGGCCGGATCGTCGCCGTTGAGTCCGCTCGCATAGAGCGTCCCCAGGGCCTCCGCGACACCCGCCTCGGCCAGGTAGATTGCGCGCATGCGGCTGCGTGCGGATTCAATCACATTCTTGTTGGCCGTATTGACGGTCAGCGCAGCCCCGGCCATGACCGCCAGGACCGAAACGGTCACCAAGGTGGCGACGAGTGCGCCGCCTCTCTGGGAGTTGCCCGGTGTGGCATGGTTCAAGATTCGCATATCGTCCCCACTCAGTTGAGTAATGTAATCGAGCCTTCGAGCGTGCGAGTCAGAAGGCGCCCGCTCGGGCCGACCTTCTCGAGTGTGATGCGGATATTCAGGGTGTTGCCTTCGAGGTCGAAGCAAAGACCGGGTTCGTCGAACAGGCCGTTGCCGTTTTCGTCGCCAACTGCGCCGGTTTCGCCTTCGAGGTATTCGCGGATGCCGTTGGCGATCACAACCTGTGTTTCGTCGCCACCCGGGTCCCGTATGAGGACCACCCGGCACTCGTCGATCAGGCCATTGCCATTGTCGTCGGCTCCGTTGTCGATCTCGCCCGGGGCGATCTCGAGCTGGATGCGGCTTGTCTCGCTTAGTGAGACCGCTCCACCTCCGTAGCCAGTGATCTCCTGGAAGTCGATCCAGCTCGACAGAGGCGTCAGACCCAGGTCCGGCTGAATATTGTCTCCGGACGCTGACTCCAGGTAGCGAATGATGCGGCTCAGAGTCCGTTCTGTCTTGGCGTCAAGGGTGCCGGCGGCCATGTTGGACTGCCAGGCGGCAGCTCCCTGGCCCATCGACATGATCACGCTTCCGAGAGTGACACCGATAACCGTGACCGAGATGAGGATCTCGATCAGCGTGAATCCCGCCCGTTTGCTGGCAATCCTGTTCATGACTACTAGTTCGGTGCCAGGATGGTCTCGATGGCGATCGAGCGGTCACCGCTCACGCCGGCCCACTCGATCTCGACGCGGATCGGGAGCAGCAGATAGCCCCGCGATGGATCGATGCCCACTGCGTCCGCCACATCGACGTCATCGTCGTAGCTATTGGTTACCCGTGTCGGGCGATCCGTCGCCAGGTCGAAATCCGGGTCCTCGAGGTCATCGAGCAAGGTGATGCTCGGGCCTGCACCGATTGATATGGGGAAGGAAATGTGCCCGACCTGCCCATCTGTGTCGTCTTCGATAGGCGTCAGGCCGGCGATATCAAACCCGCAACCAGGTGCCGCGACGCCGGTCGGATCATCGGCATCGTCCTCGTTGTACAGGCACCAGACCTCGTCGAAGGTCGAGCCCTGAATGCGCTCGATCGTTCGCTGAGCAGCCCGGTAGGCCAGGCTGGTCTCGCGATTGGCGTCCGCCAGTGAGGCCGAGGTTGTGATGGATCCGATCACGCCGACCACTGCAACGCTCACCACGGTCATGCTGATCATGACCTCGACGAGCGAGAAGCCTGCGCGCCGGCAACAGCCTGCGTCGCGCCTCCGATGGATTGAGGGTGTATCTCTGTTCAGCATTGCGATTTGATCTCGATTGCTTCCTGGGCCGCTGACCTTGTCCACGCGGCCTGAACTCGACCCCGACATGCCCCAGGCGTCCCTTTTTGTCGGTGTGCGCGTTCCGCGTTCCTTAGCTGCCCGCACCCTTTATCGAGCGGGTTCTCTAGGAGGACGCAATGCCATTTGGGTTTATCTTTGCCGGGCAGAAATGCCTTCCGGCGACCCGTTCCTGGACGTGCAGGGCGGCCACGGGAGGCAGGAGCAAGGGGCTCGGTCCGGACCTGGGCATTTGTTTCAAGCTCGCGCGAGACGGGCGCCAAGCTCGGAGCCCAATCGAATGAGCCAATCCGGAAAGGAATCCACAGGCGTCCGGCCGTGGACGGTGGCGGGGCGGAGATTTTTTCCACCGCCGTCTCGCGATTTCTAATCCGTATCCAGACGCCGTCGGGCCGCCGGATCGGGGGCCCGGGGGGGCCGCTACGCGCGAACTTCGGCTCGCCTATTTGGCGGCGAGCTGCGCGTGCGTCTCGGGCTGGAGCTGCTGGTACTCCTCCGAGTTGTTCGCCGGCTGAGACTGCCCGGTCAGGCGCACGTACAGGTCGAAGACCTTCTGCTCGATCGGGAAGCGGTAGTCCCCGCGGTGCAGGCGCCAGCCCGCAATCTTCGAGAGCACGCGGCGTGCCCACTCGGGGCCCTCTTGCACGTGCATGTCGTAGATCGCCGCCGTGTTGTTGTAGCGCTGCCAGGTGTGGCGTACGCCCTCGGGCAGCTCGGTGTTCTGAGAGTTGTACTTGTACTCGAAGCAGTTGCCCCAGTCGTGGAAGTCTGTGGGGGCCTGGTAGCCGAGCTCGACGGCCTTCTTGAAGTCCTCCGTCCCCGGGATAGGGCGGAAGGGATACACGTCCGATCCGGCGATCGGGTACATGTGCTTGATCTTGGCTGCCAGGCGCAGGGTGGCGTCCATTGACTCGCGCGACTCGCCCGGGTAGCCAATGATCCAGAAGGTGCCCGGGACAATATTGCGTCGGGCGAGCTCCCCGATTGCCTTGGGGATGTTGTCGAGCTTGATGTGCTTGCCGATCTGCTCCTGCATGGCCTGGGTGCCGGCTTCGGCGCCCAGCCACAACAGGTGGCATTTGGACTCCTCGAGCAGGTCGAGGGTCGGCGTGTCATAGCGCATGATCGTCTCGATCTCGATCGTGCCGTTCCAGTGCAGTGGCGATCCGTGCTCGACCAGGGTCTCGCAGAAGTCCTTCGTGCGCTTGCCCGAAACGCCGAAATTGGCGTCCTGGAATCGAAGCACGTCGAACTTGAAGCGCTGCTGGAGTTCCATCACCTCTTCGGCCAGCTCCTTGCCGGGAATGGCCTTCCAGCGCCGGCCTGTAATGAGCGGCGAGCAACAGAAGCTGCAGGGCTCGGGGCAGCCGTAACTGGAGAAGAAACTGAACGCGCGCGGCGGGTTCTCCGGGGTCCACTTTCCGGGAATCGGAAAGCGGTGGCGGACCTTGAGATTGCCCGAGGGCTCGACCTGTAGCTTGGCGTAGCGCTCGAACTCGAGCAGCTCCCAGGGCGTCGGCTCGAGGCGATCGAAGCCGACAACCTCGCGGTGGTCGGTATAGGTCATCTGTCCGTCCCGCTCGAGGGCGAGTCCGGGCACGTTGTCGAGGGGCTCTCCCGCGTCCAGGGCCTTGACGACGTCTCGGAAGGTCAGTTCGCCCTGGCCCATGCCGACGGCATCGGCGATGCCGTGTTCGAAATAGAGCTCGGGAATGACGCTGGGAAACCAACCACCCCAGATGATGGGCACGTTCGGATGCCGTTCGCGCACCGCCTTGGCGACCACATAGCCGTCGTAAACCTGGTAGCCGAGGATGCAAGAGCTGGCGAAGCAAAGCGCTCCGTCACAGGCCTCGAGCACCTTGTCCAGATAGTTGGGCTCGATCATCGCGTCGATCATCACGACCTCGTAGCCGTCGATGACTGGACCCGAGGCGATCCGCAGTAGTTCCAGGGGCAGCAGGTCTGCGCTGAATCGCTCGCCGCGCGTCGGGTCAGCCCGATGCGGCAGGAACAGGACTATCTTCTTCTTGCGCTGGATCATGTGTCAGACGGGGGCGCTGGGCGTCACGCCCGGAGTGCGGTCAAGCTGTGTATCGTTCAAGACGTCAGTCTTGGTCTGGCGAGTCATCTTGACGTACATGTGAAAGAGCTTGTGCTCGATCGGGAAGATGTAGTTGCTGCGTTTCAGGCGCCAACCCGAGACCTTTTTCATGATCCCGCGCAGGGCCTCCGCACCTTCCATGGCCAGTCCGTCGTAGAACGTCGAGGCCACGCCGTAGCGCTTCCAGGTCGTGACGACTTCTTCGGGCAGCTGCAGGTCGTCGATCTCGTACTTGTACTCGAGGCAATCGCCCCAGGTTTCGAGGTTCGACGGTGGGGTGTATCCGAGCTGGACCGCCCGGTCGAAGTCCTCCGTGCCAGGGATCGGACGGAAGGGGAAGATGTCGCTGGCGGCACGCGGGAAGAGGAACTTCACCTCGGCTGCCAATCGAATCGTCGCCATCATCGATTCTCGGGTCTCGCCCGGATACCCGATGATCCAGGATGTCCCGGTGGTGATCCCACGCTTGTAGAGCTCGCCCAGGGAGTGGGCGATATTCGGGATCTTGATCTTCTTCTTGATCGCCAGCTGCTGTTCGGTGGATCCGGCCTCTGCGCCCAGAGAGACCATGTGGCAGCGCGAATCGCGCAGGAGATCGAGCGAGGGCTGCTTGTAGCGCGCGATGGTCTCGACCTCGTACGTGCCGCTCCACCAGAACGGATTGCCGGCCTCTATCAGCGCCTCGCAATACTCGTTCGAGCGTTTCTCCGCGACTCCGAAGTTCGCGTCCTGGAAGCGCATCACGTTGAACTTGAAACGATCGTGCAACTCGAGCATGCGCTCGGCGAGCAGGGCGCCGGGGATGGCCTTCCAGCGCCGGTTTGTCACGAGCGGTGAGCAGCAGAAGGTGCACGGCTCCGGGCAACCGAAGCTCGAGAAGTAACTGAACCCGCGTACCGGGGTGCCAGCCGGCATGTCCCAGGGGTCGGGGTACTTGTGCCGCATCTTCCATGGTCCGGGATTCTGCTGGCGCTCGACGTACAGCTCGTAGTCGATCAGGTGCCAGGGGCAGTCCGGAATCTGATCGAAGCCGACTACGGGGCGATGATCCGTGTAGACCACCTGGCCGTCGCGCAGGATGGCGAGCCCGGCGACCGAGTCGAGTGGCTCACCCGCATCGATGGCATGCACCACGTCGCGGAATGTCAGCTCGCCCTGGCCCAGTCCGACGGCATCGGCAATTCCCTCGTTCAGGTATGCCTCGGGGACGACGCTCGGGAACCATCCACCCCAGATGATCGGCAGGTCAGGAAAGCGCTCGCGCACTTTTCGGGCGACCCGTGCGCCGTGGGTGACCTGAAAACCGAGGATGCAGGAACTCGCGAACAGCAAGGCGCCGTCGCAGAGCTCCATCAGGCGCTCGAGGTAGTCGTCGTGCACCATCGCGTCGACGATCACGCATTCGTAACCCTCCTGATCGGGGAAGGCTGCAATCTGAAGTAGCTCCAGGGGGAGCAGATCGGCTGCCACTCGCACCCCCTCGTCCGGGTCGGCCCGGTGGGGGAGGAACAGCACGATGCGCTTCTTGCGTTGGATCATCTAGGGGGTGGGGTGCCGCGCGCGCCGAGCCTTGGCCGTGACGTGCTTTTCGATGGGCTTGGCCGGGGTGTCAGCCGCTGTCAGTCTCAGGCATATAAGGTTAACAAGTTGGGAACCAGCTGCGGTGGTGACGTCCCATGATCGACCCTGGAGGCGGCCGAAATGAACCCCGGACCCTGGATGTGAGCCAGTGGCCGGGTCCCGCCCGATCTAGCGCCACCCGGAAGTCTACCCCTTTATGCCGCAAGCGGGGCCTCCATCAGGCCCGGACCGGGCAGCGAGGAAATGGCACCGGAAGGGGGCTATTTAGCGCTGTAGTTCTCGGCCACCCACGCCCGCCAGGCCGTGTCGAACTGGGCGTAGCTCATCGACAGCCCCGATTTGAACAGCTCGCGGTGAACCTTCTTGAGCCCGCTCCCATCCGCCAGGCCGGTCTGCTCGGTGATGCCCTTGATGCCGGCCCAGAGATGGGCCAGGAAGTCGGGGTGCTCGGCCATCAGGAAGTCGATCATCGACCAGCACGTGTAGTGGTGGGCCAGCTCGAAATCCGCATAGCGCCGCAGGGCCACCAGCTGGGCCAGCGAAATGGCCTTGCTGGAGGCAGCGATCTTGCGCGTGGGACCCTGCCAGTTGGTCTTGCGCGAGGAGTGCGCGGCGCCGCCCTCGCTGGCGTCAAAGGAATTGAAATCGGGGTTGATGGAGCGTTCGATCCAGTGAGCCATACCCTCGAGCATCCAGACGGGTGAGTCGTAGGAGTAGTGCTTGTACCCGTCCAGGAACTGGATGGTCATGTTGAACGCCATGTGCCCGTGCAGTGCCTCATCATTGCGCAGTCCCTCCTGCTGCAGGTGTGCTAGCAGGATCAAGGAATCACGCTCGATGACGTTGTAGCGCTGGGTGCGCCGCATGCGCAGGCCGAACTGTTCGCTCAGGAACTCGTAGTGGATGCCTTCGCTGGGCCAGACGATGATCTCGTACTTGCCCTTCTGGCCCAGGTACGGGCCCTCACCCCGATAGGGGGTCGTCATGTCCCACGGACGGCGTCCGTCGGGGAAGATGCTCTCCTTGACCTGCAGGATCCCGAGCATTCGATCCCAGAGCTCCTCCATGCGCTGCACGTACAGGTGCGCTCGCAACCAGGGGTCGATTCTCTTCTCCTTTGGATCGACGCTTGGCAGGACCTTCGCGAGCTTGGTCAGCTCGGCGCGGAACTTGTCGCGCTCCTTCTGGGTGACCTTGTACGTGCCCATGCCCAGGCCGATCTCGAAGTGGCGCGACTCGATCCAGCGCACATCGGCCTCGGGGAACATCTCATCGACGCCGGCCGTGGTCATGCGCGCAAATTCAAAGCCGCCGTGGGACACGATTCCCGCCGCGCGCATCAGGTCCGGGTCGCCCTTGCAGTAAGGGCACAAGGTCGGGGCGTTCTTGGGGGTATCCCGATCGCGCTTCTTGTCGAGGGCCGCTGCGCTGGTTGCAAGAGCGCTCACCAGTAGTACCAGGGCACTGAGGCCGATCATGGATCTGCTGGTACGGCGGCTCACAGGCGTTCTTTCCATTTCAGGGCCTTCTCGATCGCTGCGAATGTGGCCAGCTTGACCAGCGGCGGCTCGCCATCGACCATTCCGCGCAGTGCGTTGATGGCCGCGACCCGGATGCCGTTGTCCGTATCGTCGAGCATTCCCGACAGCTTGCGCGCACCCGCTTTTTCACCACAGCCAGCGAGCATGCGCAGGGTGGCAATCCTGTGCTTGCGGTCGCCGGAATCGACACTCGCCCAGAATTGCTCGGCTGCCTTCGGACCGCGTACCACCTCGAGCGCTCGACGGATCGACGTCCCGTTCCCTTTCCAATCCAGGATTGCCGCGCCGTACAGGGTGTCCAGTCCGGCGAGGGATCCGGCCGAGGTGACGCAAAGGGCCGCGGCGTATTGTTCCGCAGCTTGTTCCCCATCCTCCTTCGAGCCTTTCGCGGCGCTTGCCAGGGCCGCCTCGGCCGCGTCGCGCACGCCCTCGTCAGGCGTCAACGCGACCTTGTTCAGGGCCCAACGTCGAACGTTTTGCGACCGGTTGTCGAATTCTTGGGCGAGCAAGCGCGTGTGCGCTGCTCCGCAGATCGCATCCAGAACAGCTACGATCCGTACGCGGGCGTCCTCGTCCTTCTCCTTTGCCAGTGACTTCAGCAGAAGCGGCACGACCGATGCGCCGCTGTCGACCAGAGCCGAGGCCGCCTCGGTGCCCATCTCCTCGGTGCGAGCCTTGCGAAGGCGCGTGATCTCCTTCGAGGAACTGGTCTTGCTCACGAGCTTGGGCCATTCACTCAGCCGCTCGATTCCCACGTCGCCGTCGTCGCAGCTGACCCATGGGCCAGGAAGGGCGCGCGGATTCGCAGTCAGGTCCGGGCTCAGCGTGGCCAGCGCGCAGAGGGCTGTCATCCCAGCCTGGATAGGGAGTCGCGACAGTTGGTGACGAAGTTGGATCGTTCGCATTGTCTGGTCCTGTCTCCTAGCTGGAGCTCATCCGGTACCGAAAGCTGGCGGGCACGAGGGTTTCCCATTCCGGGTCGACGATCGTGAGCACGGCCCTGTCGTGGGCCCCATCGATCTGGCCCACACCCAGGGCAGGATCGAGGTATGGAAAGAAGGCGCGCTCGATGAGGATCGGCGTCGCCGGGTGCCAGGGCGGATCCGGGATCCCCACGAAACGGAAGAACACCCAGCCGCCGGCCGTCTCGAAAATGGGGGACCAGTCTTCGACCTCCATCGTCAGGGCCATGCCCCAGACGTCGAGGCCGGTCTCCTTGAAAGAGCCCTCGATGGCCTCCATCTCGAGCAGGTCCTTGTGATCCATCAGGCCCTCCTGGAGCACGTCCCACGCATCGTTGGCCCGCTGCCAGGCCTCCTCGCGGGCCGGCGGATCGATCAGGCCTGCGACGACCGTGGGCATGACGATATTCGTGAGAGCCAGGCGCCTGCGGGCCGGGACCGTTGTCATGGGGTCCACCATCCCGATCGTCGGTAGCCATTCGTCGACATCCGCGGCCGTGATGCTCGCGGATCGACCGTCCAGTTCGATGGCGAGCACGGTCCCCTCGACGTGAACGACGGGACTCCCGCCGCTCTTCGAACAGCCAATGGCCAGCAGGCATGATCCGCACAGCTGGAAGGCCAGGAGCCAATTGCTAACTGACATGAGTTCCGGCCTACCCATGGAGCAGGCGCTTGTTTCAGCTCTCGGAAGGGCGATCGTGGTTGGGGGGATCAGGCTTCCTGGCGAGCGTCGAAGCGGGCGATGAATGCCAGGACCCGGCGAGTGAGGAACTCGTAGGCCTCGAGCACCCGCTCTTCCAGTGCTTCCAGGCCTCTGGTGACCAGGACCGGGCCGAAGGTCCCCTGGATTTCAACGAAGAGGGAGCGGGGGTCGTTGCTGTACGACTCGATCCGGACGGCGGAGGCCTGGGAGCCCTCTTTTTCGGGCGGAAAGACCAGTCGCAGGCCGTAGAGCTGGGGTTCTCGACCCAGTGCCTCCGTCTGGCCCGCGAACCCGAACATGCCCTCCTTCAGAAAGGTGCGTGCATCGCGGAAATTGCGCGGGTTGATCAGGGTGCGCAGGGTGATCTGCTGGCCCGTGAAGACCTGAATAGCGCGAAGTCCGGTGACCTGTTCTGCAATCTCGCGCACGCGCTGGCCGAAGCTCTCGGCCGTCAGGCTGCCCATTTCCTCCCTGAACTGGAGGCGATCCTGCAGGAAGGCCACCTGGGACACGGCTCCCGGGCGGCTCACGGGATTCGAGAGCACGGGCCCGACCGGGGTCACGGCAAAGCTGGTGTAGACGGGCTGCCCGGGCCCCTCGAACATCTGATTGTGGAGCTTCTGGACCGGCCTCGGATCCGTCGGCTGGGACGGGTGGTGGAGTTCGGTCAAAAGGGCGATTGTGCGGGGTTGGTATTCCATGGCCTGATGGCCCACCAGCGTAGGTGGAATGGCGGGAGATAGCGATCCATGGATCGCTTTCCACGGGGTAGGCCCCGATCTACGCCAGGCTTCAATGATATATGGGGGGAGGCCGCAAGTTTCTTCTCTCGATATCCGAGAGCGTACGTATCCTCTCAACCCGCTGAGAGCCGTCATGGGGCGCCTCGAGCAGCTTCCCCAGGTATTCCCGTCTAGAACGTCATGAAACTTCTTTCCGTCGTACCCCTCCTCTTCCTCCTTCCCGCGCAGCCCGCCCAGGGCGCAGGCACCGACGCCGCGGCCGTCTCGGAGGAGACGTCCGAATTCGGCGAGCCGGTCATCGTGAACGGGCGCCGGATCTCTGACCGGGCGATCAAGCGCTTCCTGATCTACGGTGTCGGCAACACCGTGCTCGAGACGGACCGCCTGGCGATCCTCATCGATCAGGAAATGAAGCACCGCGCGCGGGTGCTCGAAGCCGAGCTCGCTGCCGAGCTTTTTCCGGACAAGGAAGCCGGCGCCTTGAGCGACGCGGAGCGCGAGCAGATCAATACGCGCGTCACGGCCGCCCTGGCGAAGTACGAGCTCGACGAGGGGTATGTCGATTGGGTTCGTGAGGAAGAGATCAGGAACTTCCAGGAGCGCTACCCGACGCTCGACCTGCCGACGGAGGTCCGGCGCGGCTACGACTCCTACGATCTCTACCAGCTTCAGGTGCGCTTGACCCTGGCTTTCGACACATGCTTCTTCGGGGGCGATCCCCTGGAGTGGCCCGAGATCACCAAGGTTGCGGTTCATTCGGGCTCTCCCGAGGTGGACCTGGTCCAGGACATGAAGGAGAGCTGGGACCGCCGAGTGAAGCAGGCCGAAAACCTCGGCAACAAGTACGTGCGCCGCGAGGATGAACTGTTCTTTGGCATGTTGCGCGACTTCGTGATCTCGATGCTCGGTACCGCGATCATCACCGAGTCCGCCGTAGATGGCCTGCCCGAGGAATATGTGCTCTCCATGCAAGGTGATGGCTGGAGCGCAATGCTCGAGACCGACGACCTGTACACGCGCGTCAAGGACCACGTCTCCGAGCAGGACATTCGCATCGCCAAGCAATGGTTGGCCGTGATGGCCGCGACCGAGGATCGGCTGGAGTCCGAGGGCTATCTGAGGTCGCTCGAGGAGCACTACGAGCACCTTCAGACCACCCGGGCGGAGCTGGAAGGAACGATGTTCACGATGGACTTCCTGGCGACAACTGGCCACGGATTCCCGTCGTCAAATTCCTTCAGTATTCACCTGAGAGCCTTCGAGTCCTACCACGCGATGCTCAAAGATACGGTGCTGGGTGATGAGGACGGGAGCGTATCGCCAGTCCTGATCGACTACCTTCCCATGGCGAACAAGGTGCTCGGAATTGCGCGTGCCGATACCGACGTCATGCTTGTCGGCGCCTTTGACCAGCCGAGCTTTCAGTGGAAGGAGAATGGCTGGGAGTGGGCCAAGGCGGAGGCCGATCGCCTGCGAGGCCTGATCGACGCCCATCTGGACTCCCTCGAGGCGGTCTCGGTTGCACGCCGTACTGCAAGCGAGAACGGCGAGAACTACGAGCCGGAGGGTGGAGCAGAGCCGCTCCCCTTCGATGAGTACTGGGCCGAGCAGCTCGACCTGCACAGTGGCTTCTGGGATCCGCCGATGCCGACGAAGGGCAAGATGCCGGCCATGGAGGGACTCCAGCAGAAGGGCCGATTCGGGAGTCAGCCGCGCAATGACCTGGCGCGTTCAGTCGGTGAGAGCAACTTCTACAAGGTGTTGACCGGGCGCTCGATTGCGGACCGTGTCTTTCACGACATGCGACCGGGCGATGTCGGCGGCCCTTTCCGCGGCCCGCAGGGCTATTACATTGTGTATCTGAAGTCCCGCACCGCGCCCAGCAGTCCTATTAGCCACAAGACCGAGCGGCACCAGAAGTTGCTCGAAGAAGAGTACGTGCGGCAGACCTTCGCGGACTACGTGCAGGAATCGTTTCGCAATGCTGATGTCTCGGGCGTCGAAGACGTCTGATCGATCCAGCCGCGGGCTCGCCTCCGGGTAGCCGGGGCGCCCATTCTGAGCAGCAAGCCCCGGTTGCCATGGCCCCATGGCAGCCGGGGCTTTCTTCATTTCGCTGCAGCGGGCACGTGCTTGACCCCAGGTCGCGGGCTCGTACGCTGCCCGGGTTCGTGCCGCGCCTTTCCACCCCGGTTCCGAGCACCCCGATTGAAATCGCCCCCCTCCGGACTGGTCTCGCTCCTCAAGCCGCACGCCAAGCCCTACGTGTGGGTGCTCGTCGCGGTGCTGGCCCTGGGTACGCTCTCGGCTGGCCTGCAGCAGGGCGTGATCCTGCTGATCTCGCCCGTCTGGAAGATCATCTTTCCGAACGAGGTCGTCGAGATCCAGCAGCCCGATCCGGCTGCCCTGATCGACGAGAACAAGATCGAGCAGGTCTCGCGTGTGCTCGAAGGTTGGCGCGAGGGACTGGTCGAGGTCGTTCTTGGCCTGGATGGCCCGATCGCGGTCGATCAACGCATGGGTCTGCTCCTGCGCCTCGCGATCATCATCGCGATCGTCGCGGCCATTGCTGCTGCGGCGCAGTTCTTCTTCGCCGTCCTCTCGCGCTGGGCGGCATTGCGCATGATCGTCAGCTTGCGGCTCAGCATAGCGCGCCATCTGATGGGGCTCTCACTCGGCTACCACGGACGGCGTCACTTCGGAGATCTGTTGAGCCGGGTCAGCGCCGACGTCGGAACGACGCTGAACGTCGTCAACACGGCCCTGCGTGACCTGGTTCAGGAACCCCTGCTCGCGCTGTGGGCATTGGTCGGAGCAGCCTTCATCCTGCCCCAGGCGACCTTCATCGTGCTCTGCGCCTTGCCCCTGCTGGTCTTCCCGATCAGGAGCATGATGAAGCGCGTACGCACGGGCAGCAACCGCTCGTTGACTGAGCTGGGGGCGTCGGTTCAGGTCCTGTCGCAGATGTTCCAGGGGGTGCGGACCGTCAAGGCGTTCCGGGCCGAGGAGCGCGAGGTCGAGCGCTACAAGGAGATCAACGAGCGCTACATCGATTCGACGATGGGTATGGTGCGGGCCACAGCGCTTTCCCGGGCCTGGACGATCCTGTACACGCACGTGGGTCTGGGACTGCTGGTCATGTTCATTGGCTGGCTATCGATTCACGGCGGCCTCTCGAACGGCGGCAACATCCTGGTCTTCTTCCTGCTGATTTCGCGGGTCTATTCCAGCATCAAGTCGGCCACGCGCAGCTGGTCCGCGATCGAAGAGGCACGCGGCGCCGCCGAGCGCCTGGGTGAGCTGCTCGAGGAGACTCCGGACGTCGTCGAGCGCCCCGGCGCCGCCAAGGTCACGGGTCTGGGAGATGGAATCCGGTTCGAGAATGTGTCGCTCGCCTATCCAGACGGGGAGGGCAAGGCTCTCGACGGAATCGACCTGCACATCCGTGCCGGCGAGACCCTGGCGCTCGTGGGGCCCTCGGGCTCGGGCAAGAGCACGCTGGTGGACCTGGTGGCGCGCTTTCTCGATCCCAGCGACGGGCGCATTACCGTCGACGGACGCGACCTGCGCGACCTGACGATCGATTCGTGGTCCGCGCAATACGCGGTCGTCACTCAGGAGCCCTTCCTGTTCCATACATCGATCGAAGAGAACATCCGGTACGGTCGGGCGGGCGCCACGGACAATGAGATCCAGGCGGCGGCTGCTGCGGCGAATATTCAGGATTTCGTCGAAGGATTGCCGGAGGGCTACGAGACCAATGTGGCGGACGCGGGCACGCGCCTTTCCGGTGGGCAGCGCCAGCGCATCACCATCGCCCGCGCCGTGTTGCGCGGTGCGCCGTTGATCCTGCTGGACGAGGCCACGAGTGCTCTGGATACCGAGTCCGAAGTGATCGTCCAGGCCGCCCTGCAACAGATGCTGGTCGGCCACACGGCAATCGTGATCGCCCACCGCCTGTCGACGATTCGCGACGCTGACCGCATCGCCGTGCTGGACCAGGGGCGCCTGGTCGAGCTCGGGAATCACGAGTCGCTCCTGGAGCAGGATGGCTTGTACGCCCGTCTGCATGCGGCCCAGTTCGCTCAAGGAGCGGCGCCGGGCGGCGCAACGGCCTGAGGCACCAGGTTGGGGCACAGGGCTCCCTGTGATCGCCCCATTTGGGTGCCTGGGCTATAATGTTCTCATGGCGAGAGGTAGAGCGTGCGTCGGCAGGCGCGTCCTGGCCCTGGTAGCGACCATTTCGATGGTCACTCCGTCGGTGGCCCAGGACAACATTCTGATGATCATCGCGGACGACATCGGTGTCGACCGAGTGGGGGTCTACGATGCCCATCCCAGTCCGGGCCGGACCCCGAACATCGACCTGCTGGCAGCCCAGGGAGTGCTCTTCCGCAACGCCTGGTCGAATCCCACCTGCTCGCCCTCGCGCGCCCTGCTACTGACCGGCCGCTACGGCTTCCGGACGGGCATCGGTGAGATCATTCGCGAGAACTCGACCGATGATCCCGGTCTGAGCCTGGCCGAGTTGAGCCTTCCGGATCTGCTCGCCCCGACCTACACGACCGCGGCCCTGGGAAAGTGGCATCTGGGGAACAGCTACTCCCAAGGACCGAGCCATCCCCTCGATAGCGGATTCGACTACCACGCTGGATCGATCCACAACCTGCGGAACTCACAGCCCGGCGGCCCGGGCCCCGGGGGCGTGTACTTCGATTTCGACAAGGGCGTCAACGGGACGATCCGCCGCTCGACGACCTACGCGACGACCGACACGGTCGACGATGCCGTGCGCGCCATGCAAAGTCTGCCTGAACCCTGGTTCATCTGGCTGGCTTTCAATGCGCCCCATCCACCATTCCACAAGCCGCCCGCGCACCTTCATACCTACAGTCTGCCGGCGCCTCCGTCGGAGAGTCGGGTTGCGCACATGAAGGCCATGACCCAGGCCATGGATACGGAGATGGGTCGCATGCTGTCCCACGTCGACTACTCGGAGACGACGATCATCTTCCTGGGCGACAACGGAACGGCCAGTGGAGCGACCTCGGCTCCCTACGATTCGAATCACGCCAAGAGCACGCTCTACCAGGGCGGAGTGCACGTACCCCTCATCATCGCCGGGTCACGGGTCACCCAGGCGGGGAGTGAGTGTCCCGCGCTGGTGAGCCTGACCGATATGTACGCCACCATCAGCGAGATCGCCGGCTACGGGGGGCGGGCGCGGGATGGCGTGAGCGTGCTGCCCTACTTGAGCGATCCGGACATGCCTTCGATCCGGGACTTTCTATACGCGGAGCTCTTCGCTCCGAACGGCCCGCACCCCTACGACAGCTTCGAGCGAGCGATACGGGACGAGCGCTACAAGCTGATCGACCGGCGCTTGCTGCACGAGCGCGAATTCTACGACCTCCTCCTCGACCCACTCGAGACGAACGATCTGTTCCTGGTCGGTCTCTCGCCCGCCGAAGCCGTAGCTCTGAATGAGCTGGAGCACAAGCTGACCCGGCTTTGGAATACGCGCTGAATCACTCGCCGTGCCAGGTGTCAGCGGCCGCCCCTGGGGCCCATTCCGCCCGGATGCAGCGGCCCATCGGTGGTCCCTTTTTCACCTGCCTGGGTTATGCTCGATCGATGGCGAGTCGCAGCGTGATCGTTGGCAGGCGGTTTCTGACCCTCTTGTGTGCATCCCTGGCCGCCTTTCCGGCAATGGCGCAGGGCAATGTCCTGATGGTCATCGCAGACGATCTGGGCGTCGATCGAGTTGGAGTTTACGGCGCCCATCCGGACCCGGGACGGACGCCCAATATCGACCTGCTCGCGACCCAGGGGGTGCTCTTTCGCAACGTCTGGGCGAACCCCATGTGTTCTCCCACGCGCGCCACCCTCTTGACCGGGCGCTACGGATTCCGGACGGGCGTCGGAACGATCATTCGAGACGTATCCCTCAATGACCCTGGCCTCGGGCTGAGCGAATTCACCTTGCCCGAGTTGCTGGCGCCGACCTACTCCACCGCCGCCCTGGGAAAATGGCACCTGGCAAACAGCGTCACCCAGGGCTCGACCCATCCTCAGGACAGCGGCTTCGACTACCACGCGGGTTCGATCTTCAACCTCCGGAATACGCAACCCTCCGGTCCCGGGCCGGGCGGCGTCTACTACGACTGGAACAAGAGCGTCAACGGCGTCGTCGAGCGCTCACTGACCTACGCGACGACCGATACGGTCCAGGACGCCCTGCGCGCCATGCGTGCACTGCCCGAACCCTGGTTCATCTGGGTGGCCTTCAACGCTCCACACAAACCCTTCCACAAGCCGCCGCCCGACCTGCATGGATTCAACCTGCCGCTCTCGCCGGCGGTGACTCCCGTCGCCCACATGAAGGCCATGACGGAGGCCATGGATACGGAGATGGGGCGCCTTCTGGCCGAGGTTGATTATTCGGAAACGACGGTAATCTTCCTGGGCGACAACGGAACGACGGGTGATGCGACCTCGGCGCCCAACGATCCGGCGCGCGCGAAGGGCACCCTTTATCAGGGTGGCGTGCACGTACCCCTGATCATCGCCGGAGCCACCGTGACAAGCCCTGGAAGCGAGTGTTCGGCGCTCGTCAATCTGACGGACATGTACGCAACGATCAGTGAGATCGCAGGCTACGGAGCGCGCGCGCGGGATGGTGTTAGCGTGCTGCCCTACCTGAGCGATCCGGACCAAGCCTCGATCCGCGACTTCCTCTACGCCGAGATCTTCTATCCCAACGGTGGCTATCCGCACGAGGGCTTTCAGCGCGCGATCCGTGGCGAACGCTACAAGCTCATCGATCGACGCCTGCAACATGAGCGCGAGCTTTACGATCTGATCGAGGATCCCCTGGAAGAGAACGATCTGCTCGGGGCCAGCCTCTCGAGCGCGGAGGCCGACGCTTTGCGGGACCTCGACCACAAGCTTCACCGGCTCTGGAACACCCGCTGAGGTCAGCGCTACGGAACTGGCTGGGATCGGTGTTGGTCGCCGGCGGGGAAGTCCTGTTGCCGTGGGGGCTTGCGATCCGGCGAGCGGGACCGAGGTAGTACGACGGGGGCCCAATCTGCCCAAGAGCCATATCGGCAACGGGTTAGGGCGCCTTCCGCGGGCCAAACCAACACGGAACCCAGCCAGTTCCGCGGGACCGCCTGGCGCTTCGGGTGCGGGATCAGGCGCTCGATTCGAGCAGGGCGACGGCCTGGACCGCGACTCCGGCACCGCCGGCCAGGGCGCCCAGCCCCTCGAGGGTCTTACCCTTCACGTTGACGCGCCCGCCGTCGACGCCGAGTACTTCGGCGATGGCGGCCCGCATGGCTTCGCGATGGGGGGCGATGCGCGGCCCCTCGGTGGCAATCACAACATCGATATTTCCGACCTCGAAGCCGCGCGCTCGAACCAGTCCGACGGCCTCCCCGAGCAGAAGGCGACTGTCCGCGCCACGCCAGCGCTCGTCCGTATCGGGAAACAGGGTGCCCAGGTCGTCGAGGCCGGCGGCCCCGAGCACGGCATCCGTGATCGCGTGCAGGACCGCATCACCGTCCGAGTGGCCCTCGGGGCCGTGTGGGTGGGGCAGCTCGATTCCGCCCAGGATGCACGGGCGGCCCGCGACCAGGCGATGCACGTCGAATCCGAGTCCGACGCGGAAACTCACGACCGCACCCCGCGCAGGCTCAGCACGGCCTCCGCCAGGGCGAGGTCGCCAGGTACGGTCAGCTTGAGGTTCTCCGGCCCGCCCTCAACCAGGGCCACGGGCCCGGCGTAGCGCTCGTAGAGCGCCGCGTCATCGGTGGCGGCCTGGTTCATGGCGCGCGCCTCCTCGAGCACGCGCGCAAAGGTGCTGCGCTGGAAGGCCTGGGGCGTCTGGGCCGCCCAGAGGCGCGAACGGTCGAGGGTCGAGATGGCGCGACCGTCCGAGCACATCTTGATCGTGTCTCGTACGGGTGTGGCCAGCAGCGCTCCTCCCTGGGCGCGGGCCGCGCTGGCCACGGCATCGACTTGCTCGGGACGCACGAGGGGGCGCGCCACGTCGTGCACGAGGACCACCTCGCTCTCAGCATGGGTCTTCGCAAAGCCCAGACGCACGGAATCCGTGCGCTCGGCGCCTCCCGCTATGCATAGCGCCGTCGTGTTCCCGGTGCTCTCCAGCAGGGCCTGGATCGCGTCCAGATCCTCGGCGTGCCCGACGAGGACGATCTGGCCCACGCAGGCTGCCCTGGAAAAGGTCGTGATGGCGTGTTCGACGAGGGTTCGCCCTGCCAGTTTCAGGAAGGGTTTGCGCTCCCCATGCTGGCCAAGGCCCATGCGGGTAGAGCTGCCTGCGGCCAGCAGGACGGCGGAAGCGTAGGCGTCGATCGAGGTCTCCGGGGGCATCGGATCACTATAGAAGCGCTTCTTTTCAAAGCGTAGTGTGCCGGGAGCCTGGCTTTCCCGCCGCGCAACTCCGTGAAGCACCCTGAGGACAGCAGCCCATCCGACACGAGCCTGACCTCCGTGCCGGTGGACTTTCCCTGGCCGATCGTGCTCGGTGTAGACCCTGGCACCCTTGTCGTCGGCTACGGGGCGCTGGTCTGCCGGGGTCCGGAGCCACGATTTCTGGCCACAGGCACGCTACGGGCGCCCCGAGGCGCGTCCGTGCCACAGCGCCTGGGGGTCTTGAGCCAGGAATTCGACCGGATTCTGGAGCGCCTGCGTCCGGGCGTGGTGGTGCTCGAGGAGGCCTTTGCAGCACGGAACGTGCAGTCGGCCCTGCGAATAGGGGAGGGGCGCGGGATGCTGCTAGCGGCGGCGGCGCGATTTGGGGCCGAGGTGGTCCAGTTTCCTCCCGCGGTGGCCAAGAAGTCCGTCGCTGGCAACGGTCGAGCGAGCAAGGAGCAGGTGGCCAGCATGGTGGCGCGCGCCCTCGGCCTGGCGGAGGTCCCGACGCCGCTCGATGCGACCGACGCACTCGCATTGGCCCTGGCACACGTGTACAAGAGTCAGAGTAGCGCGGTGAGCCCGAGCCGATGAGTCTTTCCAACTCCGATGCCGATCGACGTCTTGCCCTGGAGCGCGAGCTCGCTGGCGTCATCCACGAATTCGAGATTGTCGACCGGGATCTCGCGGTTCGCGATTCCCTCTCGATAGATTGGCTTGGATTCGAAGCGGAAGGGAAGCTCGTCCTGGTCCTCTGGACTGCGGGCGAGGGCGGTGGGCTCGTGCTCGATGTACTGGACGCCCTGGCATTCGTACGTTCACACCTGGATGTACTGGCCCGCCACTGGAAGCTGGCGGCACCCGAAGCCTCGGGCGGCATGGGCGAGCCTACGCCTATAGACGAGACGTCCACGGTCGAGGTTCGTGCCGTGTGCCTGGCCGACCATTTCGACGCAGAGGCCCTCGAGCGGCTGAGCGTGTGCGGCAAGACCGTTCTCGACCTGTACGAGGTGCGCACGGTGCGCAGTGAGGTGGGAGAGGGCGCATACCTTGTCCCGGTTGCCTTCCAAGGTCGCGGCCTTCAGGACGAGCACGTCAAGGCGTCCTTCATCGACGGTGTTCCCGAGTCTTTCCATCCCCTTGCACGGGCGTTCATGACACGCATGGCGAGGGTCGACGAAGGGGTCGAGCTCGTCGAGTGCGAGGGAGCCGCCGACTGGTTCTATCGCGGTCAAAGACTGGCCGCGCTGCGCGCCGATGACGCACGTCTGGAAGCTAGCCTGGCCGGTTCCTCCGCTCCCGTTGGCGTACGGGCCGACAGCGACGTCGATGATTTCGTCGATCACGTCCTTGCGCGCCTGATCGAGCTGAGCGATGGCCCGGGCGGCGACGAAGGCGACCTGCCTGAAATCGACGATGGGGATGAACTGGCCCAGATCGAGCTCATCCCGATGGATTCTGGACCGCTCCTCACCCCCGAGGAGATCGCGGCCTTCCACGACTAGGAAATCCCGAATAGGCCCCGGAACCCGGTTTTCTGGCGTCCAGGGAGCGTTTTCCCATTCTGGGGACCGGGAAGCCGCCCGAGGGGCCCGTGGCGGTGGGAACATGGCCTGTAGATGTTGAGCACGCGGTCTTGGAACCCTGCGTGCGGTTTGCCAGCTTGAGTGCGTTCGGAGGCTCATCTGCAAGGCAAGGTGGCACGACCATGAGTTGGATGCGGCCGCGGAAACTTCTGCGGTTCAAGGGACATCGGGCTTCAAGCCGGCGCCTCGGGCCGGCCGGCAACGCGGTGACGAACCTCGACGTTCTGGCACCCGTGCGGGCCGCATCCATCTGCATCGCAAGTGGTAAGGGCGGAACCGGAAAATCCCTCGTCACCGCCTCCCTGTCGTGTCTCTTCGCGCGTACCGGGAAGACCCTCATCGTCGACGGTGACCTTGGCGTCGGCAACGCGCATATCCTGCAGGACGTCTCCCCACATACGAACTTCGCGAACCTGGTCTACGGCGACGCACCCATCGAAGACCTGGTGACGCCCTGTCGCACCAATCTCGACCTCATCGGAGCGGGCTCGGGCATCGCCCGACTCGCCTCGCTTTCAGGTTCACAGATGCACGTCCTGGCCAGCGGCCTCGAGAAGCTCGAGCTGGGCTATCAGTACCTGCTCGTCGACTCGGCCGCCGGCATCTCCAACCAGACCGTCGCCCTGGCCGCCGCCTGCGATGTGGTGGTCCTGGTGACCACGCCCGACGTGACCGCGATGACGGACGCCTATGCCTTTTTCAAGGTGCTGCTACAGCGCCGCCCGAACGCCGTCCCACTACTGGTCATCAACCGCGTGACCTCAGACGCCGAAGCGCGCGGCGCGGCACGACGGATCTCCGAGGTATCGCGCAAATTCCTCGGACGCGAGCCACGCTGGATCGGCAACCTGAGCGAAGACGAGTCAGCCCACCGCAGCGTGCAACGCCGTCAGCCCCTGGTGCATTGTTTGCCCGAGGCGCGCTTGAGTGCCGAGCTCGGAACGCTGCAGGCGGGATTGGTCCGGGAGCTGGCACGCGGCGCTACACATGGGCTTGGACGGACGTTGTTGCGCCACGTGGGGACGAGTCCGGCGCGGGCTTGAGCGGGTTGGGGGAGTGGTTCTGCCTCCCCTCAGCTTCGGGCTCTGGAGCAAAACGGGGGGCGCCCCGCCTTGCCCCGTCACCGCCAGCGTCGGGGCCCCAAGGGCTGAAACCCGACGCTGGCGGT